>UMHC01052673.1_pt1 | contig 94692 bp, 83 predicted proteins | sample 1965381 | NCBI WGS metagenome assembly UMHC01 (sample SAMEA4836083, study PRJEB28245) | human gut metagenome | biome: gut microbiome; material: fecal sample | place: Denmark | collected 2008 | reverse complement strand
CCCCTTCGCCCGCGCCCTGCCTGTCTGATGAAGCATGTTCTCCGCGTTTGAGGAGCAATTTATGGGGTCATCCTGTCAAAGTGCTGCCCGGACAATGGCGGATGTCATTGCCCGCCGTCCTGTCCTTGAGCCTGTTTTGCGAACCTTTGAGCCGCTGCTTGAAGCTCGTGATGGTCTGGTTTCCAGACTGGCAGAGGAGATACGGACTACAGGATTCCATCTTCCGGCATTCCAGCGCGAACGCGCAGTCAGCGGCGTACCCCTGATGGCGGATATGCCTGTCACCGGTCTGGCTCCGGCCATGCGCCATGCGGCGGAAATTATGCTTCCTCTGCTGTTCGCTCAGCAGGTGGTGGCTCCCCATGCGGCGGCGCTGGAGGAGTTTTTTCTTCGATCAGTGGAAGAAGGAAAGGCTGACGCTCGTGAAAACCTGGCGGAAGCCATGCTGAACGGATCGACGGAAGCTTTCGCCGGAATAGCTGACAGGAGCGGTATCCCTCCTGAAGTTCTGGCTTTTGCTGCGGACTTTGTGGTATCTCCCGTGTTGCGGGCCCTGGTCTGGCAAGGCGTATCGGAAGAGGAAGATTTCCCATGGGAAGAGGAAGGCGTGTGGCGTGAGGGGTATTGTCCCGTTTGCGGGACGTTTCCGTCCATTGCCTGGCTGGACAGGCCGTCTCTTGATGAAAAAAATGCGTATCTCTCGGGCGGGGGAGGAAAGAAGCATCTGCATTGTTCCCTGTGCGGCTCCAACTGGAAGTTCCGGCGCGGTGTCTGTCCTTCCTGCGGAAAGGAGGGGGACGGCGTGATGGAAATTCTGCGCGAGAGTTCGGGGGCCAGGGGAGAGCGGCTGGACTGGTGTACGCAGTGCAAATCCTATTGCCCCACGGTGGATCTGCGTGAACGCGAGGGCATTCCCCATATGGATGCCATGGCGATGGGCATGATGCATCTGGATATGGTTGCCTCACACAGGAAGCTGCGTCCTCTCAAACCGTCTTTTTGGAATATGTTTTAAGGAGGATGTTCATGAGATATGTTGTTGCAGGTCTTTTTGTCATCGCTCTTCTGGCCTCCGGCTCAGCCATGGCGAGAGAAGGCAGAAAAGTCGCGGATGTGTTGAAGAATCCCATTGAAATGAATGACGGAACTTCGCCGCGTATGGCCGTCACCTTCAATCATTCCTCGCATAAGGGTATTAACTGCAAGCTCTGCCATCACATGGAGACATCGGACGGCGATCTCTTTGTTCCCTGTACCAATGAGGAATGTCACGCGACTCCTGGTGCGCGTGAACGCGACACCATGAGTCTCTTCATGGCCTATCATGACAAGAATGCCGACCGTTCCTGTTATGGATGCCACAAGAAAGAGGCGGCTTCCCATCCCCAGTTCAAAGGGTGCCGTCCCTGTCATATGAGTCCTCAGGCACGTGCCGCGCTTGTCGAAAAGTAATTCGTACGGATGAAAATGTCATGATGCCGATCAGGGGTTCCCTGATCGGCGTTTTTGTTTAACGGATTCAGCCCATTGAGGAAGCATGGCTTCCAGGTATTTGCGGGAGGGGATGATTCTGGAGTTCCAGACTCTGGCATGTCGGTCGAAGATGCTTCCTGCGAGTGCTGCGTGCGGTGGCTACGGGCATATTGGAGAACGCTTGTCCGGCGGCTGATTTTTGGGTATGGATAAGAAAATTTTCACAGCCGTCATCCATACGGAAAGGGGGACGTCTTGAATCCGCTTGCTGTCGCCGCTGTTGTATTGTTGCTTGCCCTTGTGGGGGGAATGTTTTTTTGCGCGAAGCCGCATATCCGTCAGAGAGAGGAGACAGAAAAAGATCGTGCGCGGCCTTGTTCTCCCCTGAGTCCCGAAGAGACAGAAATGTATGAAGCCGGGCTGCACCCAGGAGAGGACGGTCTGGCCCTGATGTATACTCTGAGCGTGTGCCGGCATTGTGTCAGTTTGAAAAAATGGCTGTCACAGCATGGGATTCCTTTCCATGAAGTGTATGTTGACAGATATCAGGGGGAGGAACGCAGGGCGCTGGTGGAAAAGCTGCGTTTCTATAATCCTCGGGGGTCTTTTCCGACTCTGGTGCTTCCCGGCGGGGAAAGAGCACTGGTGGGCTTCCGGGAGACTGAATTGAAAAAGGTTTTTGAGGATTGTGTTTAAACTTGGCGTTACCACATATTGATTGAAAGTCATGTTCACGGGCATGATGCAATGCCGTCGCTGACGACTGCCATCCGTCCGCAAGGAACACGGGTTCCCCCGCAGCAGTATATCCTTTTGCCTGGCCTGTGCTATCGGCGGCATATTTCGCAGCCGATGGAAAAGTAAGCAGAGCCCGTTCCCCGCGCATCCCTTTCGTACATTTCTTGGTATACTGTCCCGGCAGTTTCACTGTGAATCATTTATTCTTTTCTTCCGCCGGAGCAAGTATCAGAGAGAGATAGTTCGGTTTTTCGATTCCGGCGAGTCCTGTCTGAATGGCTTCCCCATCGAGACCCAGCCGGGAGACAAACACGCAGTTTTTTTCCTTTCCTGCTTTTTCCAGGCAGTTTCGGATGACGGGGAGGTTGCGGTAAGCCTTGAGAATGACGGCGCTTCCCCTGGCGGCAAGGCAGGCATGAAGTTCTTCCTCGTCGAGGATACCGGGGAGGATGTGCAGGGACTGCCCCCCTTCGCACAGAATTGTGCCGGTTCGTGCCGCAGCCTCCTGAAAAGATGTGATGCCGGGCGTCACCTGTATGGAGAGTTCCGGATCAAGACATTTCAACGTACGCATGAGATAGCCGAAGGTACTGTAGACAAAGGGATCTCCCAGTGTAAGAAAGGCTGCATTTTTGCCGCTATTGAGCATTTCGAGCGTCAACCGGGCATTGTTGTCCCAGGCTTCTTTCAGAATTTCCCTGTCGCGGGTCATGGGAAAGTTCAGGCGGAGTGTTTCCACATCTTCCCGAAGATGGGGGCGTGCGATGGACAGCGCAATGGATTGCTCGTTGCGCGGAGAGGCGGCCGCGAGGATGATATCCACTTTTTCCAGACGCTTAATCGCCTGGAGCGTCAGCAGATCAGGATCTCCGGGACCTACTCCGATACCAAAGAGTGTTCCTCTGGAAGTGCGGGAAGAAGAAATGTTCATCTGTTTTCCTTGTATTGAGTAAGAGGGGGGACTGCTGTTCTCACGAGAGAAACAGAAGTGACTGCCGCAGGTTGAGAATGTAATTCGGCTGAGTGCTGAACATCGGGTTGGCTCTGTTTTTCCGATTGGTTTGCAAAAAGTGAAAGCTGGCTTGAATCAGATTATTTTTGCGATTGGCCACATCTGCTTTCTGTCCTCGAAACCGGGAACAGTTTCAATGGCAAGTGCCGGGTATGCGGTTTCTTCAATCTGCTGCCCGCTCTTCTTCCGTGAAAACGGTATTAAGCCATGTCGCGAGTTCTTCCGCAGCTCGGACTGCTCCCGGAGCGGGACGGGAGAAGAGCGCCTCGTCCACCTCCAGCACACGGTCCATTTTGACAGCCTGAAGGGTGCGGTAATGGGGCCGTTGAGCGGGAGGAACGGGAGAAGTATTCATGGGACCTTTTTGGACAAGATAGGCATCGGGATTAAGCCTGATCAGTTCCTCTTCATTGAGTCTGGCAACGCGATCCGGCAGAGAGACGGCGTTGAGGCCCCCCGCGGCTTCAATGATGGCGGACGCCATGGAGTTTTCGCCTGCCGCAAGCAGGTTGGGGGAACGAATTTCAAAAAAGATGCGGGGCCGTTTTTTTCCTTCCCGTGTTGCAGCAATGGCGGCGAGACGTTTTCGCATGGCGGCGACGCAGCTTTTCGCGTCGTCTTCCTTTCCAGCAAGAAAACCGATGCATTCCATGATTCTGAACATATCCGTAAAATTCGCCCCATGGAATACTGCCACATTAAATCCCAGATCCCGCAGGCGGCGAACCTGATCCTGCGCTTCCTGCCGGCCTTCAAACTGAAGGATCAGATCGGGGCGAAGCGCCGCCACGCTTTCGAAATTGGGCCGCATATGTGTTCCTATGACGGGCAGAGCCGCCAGTTCAGAGCGTGTGTCGGCACTGGTACGGGCGATGATGCGATCCTCAAGCCCCATTTCCAGCAGCATGTCATTGAATGCCCCGTACAGGGCGACAATGCGTGTTGCCGGCGCGGCAAGTCGCAGTTCCGTGCCGCTGTCATCCTGAAAAACAAGTGGAGAACTTTCCGCCGTTAAAGCAGGAACGGCAAGTGCCAATACAAGAGTTGCGGAGGCAAGGAGTGTGGTCAGTTTCGTAATGATGTGCATGAGGAAATCCTTATGCGTCGGCCTCTGCAATAGGCAAGGGAGAAGAAAGGGGAGTAAGACTGAACTGCGGCAGCCCGCAGGGGTGGCGCAGTTCAGCAAAGGGGGTGTCAAACAGAACTTGCAATAAGGAGGCATCGACTTCAGACGGCGTCAATGAAAAAAATATCTGTCCGCTGCGCAGCGCCACGATTCTGTCACAGTACAGCAACGCGGTATTGATGTCGTGCAGTACGGCAAGAATGGCGGCCCCTTCGGCTGCACGGGCAGCGAGCAGCGTAAAAAGCTCGGTCTGGCGGGCAGGATCCATGGCGCTGGCCGGTTCGTCCAGCAGAAACACGTCCGCTTCCTGTGCCAGTGCGCGGGCCAGCATGATGCGTTGAAATTCCCCCCCGGAGAGCGTGCGCACGGGGCGTTCAGCCAGTGGGGAAGCACCGGCGGCTCGCAGTGCGGCGATGGTTTTCCGTCTATCCTGGGAACTGATGAAGCCATGCCAGGGCAGATGCGGATAACGCCCCATGAGTACCATATCGCTGGCTCTGATATCAGGTGCTTCCGGTCTCTGCGGCACCACGGCGATACGTCTGGCTCTGGCCTTTGCGCTCAGGCGGGAAAGGGGAAGCCCCTCAAGCAGAATTTCTCCATGCAGGGGGAGCATTTCTCCGCACAGACAACGGAGCAGGGTACTTTTTCCGCTGCCATTGGGACCGATCAGCGCGGTGATTTCTCCGCTCGCCAGCGCAATGTCAACATCTTTCAGTATGGTTCTGCCTCCATAGCCGGCGTGAAGGGCCTGTACGGACAACAGGAAATGCCGGCATTTCATCGGCGCTCTCCCCGGCCGGAACTCAGGAGAAAGGCAAAAAACGGGCCGCCTATGAGGGACGTGATGACGCCCACCGGCAGTTCCATGCCTCCGGGCAGGATGCAGCGAGCCGCAACATCTGCCCAAAGAAGAAAGAGACCGCCCGCGAGCCATGCCGTAAACATCAGAGGGCCATGCCACTGGCCGGTGAGACGACGCAGGATATGGGGCGCGACCAGCCCTACAAAGCCGATAATGCCGGAAACGGAGACGCAGCCTGCTGTGAGCAGGCCCGCACCTCCCAGTGCCAGCAGGCGGGTTCTGGCAACGCGGACTCCGAGGTGGGCGGCGTCTTCTTCGCCAAGGCCCATGAGGTCCAGAGCACGCCAGCACGGCAGCAGCAACGCGATTCCCAGCAGAGAGGGAATAAGCACAAGAGGCAGATCTCTCCACCCCCGGCCCTGAAACGAGCCGAGAATCCAGAAAACAATACCGGAAACCGATTCTTCGTCTAATGCCTTGAGCAGGGAAACGCCCGCACCGAACATGGTGGAAACGGCTACCCCCGCCAGGACAAGCCGCTCTCGTCCAGTCGGAACGGCGTTATCCGCCCGGCCGAGCAGAAGAGCCAGCCCCAGAGCTCCGAGGGCTCCGAGCATGGCACCCTGGGCCGTATTCAGTTGTCCTGCGCTGCCCAGCGTCAGTACTACTCCGGCCCCCAGAGCAGCGCCGGAAGAGACTCCCATCAGAAAGGGATCCGCCAGAGGGTTGCGCAGAGCGCCCTGCATGGCGACCCCTGCCAGGGCAAGTCCCCCTCCGGCGAACAGGGCAAGCACAGTACGGGAAAAACGGATTTCACCGACGACGAGGAGCAGAGAATCATCAGACAAAGCCCCCTGCTCCCCGGGGATTCCCACAGTCTCGGCCAGAGCTGCCAGTACCTGGGAGGCGCTGTAGTCTACGGGGCCGAACATGCAGGCCAGAGGAACGGAAAGCACCCAGCACAGACAAAGCAGCACTGATGGCGCACAACGGAGAAAAGAACGGCAGACGGTATAAAGCTGTGACGTGTTCATCAAGGAAAAACTCTCCACCGCATATGCGGAAGGAGAGCTCCGTTTTCGCTCTGCCGTAAAACAAGGCGGAGGCATGAAGGCATTGACAAAAACCCGTTGTCATTCCCCATTGCGGGATACGCCGTTCTTGCGTCACGTCAGGCAGGTCTTCCGGCTGTTCCCGGCAGTTTTCCCCTTCCCGGTCCGTTCGGCCAGTGGGTCATGAAAACGCCCGATCCATAAGGACCGTGAAGGGGTTTACGGCGGCGGGTCCGCTCCCGGTTTTCACGGGATTCCCTATCAAGCCTCAAGGGCACCTCCACTCTGACTACGCGGCGCGCGTGCTGCTGTCAAGTCATTCATTTCGTGCGTGTGGAGTTTCGTCTCCCTTGCCGCCCGGCGGGTCCTCGCGTATGTTCATGCGGATTGCAATCTGAACATGTGAATGGAGGAGAAGGAATGAAAAAACGCTATATATGGGGGGGGGCAGCGCTATGGGTGCTGGGTTCCGGACTTATTATCCTGCACATGGCCCAGGGGGATGTGGAAGGCAAGATCAGGCAGTGGATGGCCGTCCATTCCTGTACGGCTGAGGAAGTGGATTTCAGCCTGTTGTCCGATGAATTGAGCATACGTGGAATAACGCTGGAATATGAAAAAGACGGGCGAAAACTCACGGGGCAGGTGGATTCCGTGCTGTTGTCAGGAGTACACCGGGCGGCCTTTGATGCCGATAATGGCGATCTGACGCCTTTGGCCGACACTTTCTCGGTTGAAGGGCTCAGTTTTGAGAGTCTGGCAAACGGGGAGAAATGGGAAGGACGCATACAGCGTCTGTATGGAAAGGGCTGGTACGAAAATCTCGCCACCAGCGCACAGGCAGTGCTGAAAGACAAATCCCTGCGAACCATGCTGGAAGGGCTGCGCCGCTATCGCGTGGATGAACTGGTGTACGAGGGATATGAAGCAAGAGGGACTGTTTCCATACCGTTGGTTGACGGTACGGTACGCACGCTTGCGGCGGTTTCGCGGGTTGAAAGGGTAAGTCTGCCAGAGGGAATAGGGTTCCGTCCCGGTGAGGAAAAGGGAGAGCTGCGTGTTTCCATGGTAGGAGAGGGCGTCATAACGGAGCTGGAAGGGTGGATGAACACGCGTACGGCGAGGATTGAACTTCGTGATGTGTATATCCCGGATACGGATACCTTGCTGACGCTTCAGCAGATGCCGGAATGGATGAATAAGCATAAACCGTCCGAGGAGGAATGGAACAAGTATCTGACAGGACTTCTTGCCGCATGGGAAGGACATTTGCCGTTCGGCGCCATTCAACTGAAGGAACTTGAATGCGAGTACGGCCCGGAAAGCGGCGGTCTTCCAGGGTGGTCCGTTGAGGAACTGGCGTGTACTCTGGACGAGGGCGCACGTATGGAAGCAGGGGTATCGGTAAAAGGCATTCGTTCCCGGGGACTGGACGACAGGTTTGAACAGGAGGCAAGAGTTCCGGCCCGGCTTCGGGAAAAGTTTCTGCCAAACGGGTTGATTCTGGATACAGCCGTTCAGCTTTCTCTTGCAGGCCTGCCGGCTGAAAAGGCTGCTGGAGAGGCGGAGCTGGAACCGGATACTGTGGAATTCATGCTCGGTATCCGGGGGCTTGGAAGGATGAATTCCGTTTTTGAAATGATAACAGAAGAAAATTCTGGTTCACAAAGCTTTTCCAAACTGAAGGATACTCTACTGACCTCCATGGTGAGCGGCGCAAATCTGGAATATAGAGATGAAGGCTTTTTGCCGTTTATATTCAGCCTGGGAACGGCGTCAAGCGGACAGAGCGTTACGGAACTGAAAAAAGAGGTCATGGAAACGGCCGGCGTTGTCCAGCAGGAAATGGGGATCGTCGGCTTGGCCAAGTCTGTCAGGATTATGCTGGATAGACCTGGTGTTTTGAAAGTGTCCTGCATGCCGGAAGAGCCCGTCCCCCTGGCGGCATTGGGCTTTCTTGCATTGAGGGCGCCCGATGGGTTGGAATTTGCGGTAAAGGCCACTCCCGGAGAAAAGACTCTGGAAGAACTGCTGAAGTGAACCGTGTTGCCTTTCCTGTCCGTTGAAAACCTCCCGCCTAGCGGGAGGTTCAAAAAAACTTAAAGTTTTGAGCAAGTAAGAAAAACTCCTTTTGATTTGTCAGCATTGGCCTGCGGTCTGGCAACTGTGGTCACTAACAAATCAAAAGGAGGTGGTTATGGGCGACAACACGGCCTTATCACACACGAAATGTAACTGCAAATATCATATGGTTTTTGCTCCAACATATCGACGCCATGTGCTTTATTGTGAAAAGAGACGTCAACTTGGTAAAATATTAAGAAAACTATGTGAATGGAAAGGGATAAATACTATCGAGGCATAATATTGTCACGATTACATCAATATATTGTTTGAGATATTCCATCAGATGAGTGTTTCGAGTTTTATGGGGTGTGTGAAAGGAAAGTCAGTCTGATGATATATGAGTATTTTTGGCATTTGAAATTTAAATGTCGCAGTCGAGAACTTTGGTGTCGTGGCTATTATGTGGATGCGGCAGGTAAAAATAAGAACAAGATGAAGGAATTATATCAGGAAGCAATTGGATGAGGATAAGTTGGGCGCTGCTGGTAGAAGAGCCTTACAGGCGCAAAAAAAGAACCCCCGGTTGTAGCCGGGGGTTCTTTTTTTGCGCCTGTAAACGAGGGAATCCCTTCGGAAATGCATCCGGGGCAGTCTTGCACAGGACATGCCCCGGATGCAGGAGAGTTAAGGAAGCATGAAAGCCAGAGGTCCGGCCTGCAGATAGGTCAGAAGACAGAGTACCAGAGTCATGGCGATGCTGTGCCCGATAGTGAATCGGAAGAGATTGCCTTCCTGCCCTACCATGTTGGTTGCCGCGGTAGCTACGGAAAGAGACTGCGGAGAAATCATTTTTGCGGTGACGCCGCCCGAAGCGTTGGATGCCACGGCCAGTTCAGGAGACATGCCCACAGCGATGGCCGTATCTTTCTGCATGCCGCCGAAAAGAGCGCAGGAAGAGGTGTCTGAGCCGGTCAGGAATACGCCGAGCCAGCCCAGAATCGGGGCAAAGAAGGGGAAGAACGCTCCGGTATGTGTAAAGGCAAGTCCGAGGGTGGTACTCATACCCGAGTAATTCATGAGATAGGCAAGCCCCAGAATCATGGCGATGGTGGCAATGGTAAGACCCAGCTGGCGCAGTGTCCGCATGAAGCAGGCAATGGCCTTGCCGAAGCCGTATCCGGGCATCATGGGAACGGAAACCAGACCGGAAAGAAGAATAGCCGTGCCGCCGGCAGAAAGCCAGTTGAAAGTAAAGGGCGCGGCATACAGCGCATTTTCCTTGACGATGGGCGTTGTTTTCATGACTTCGCCATCAAGGCCGGGCCATCCAAACGTAAAGGAAGAACCAGGTACTGCGGCCAGTACATTTTTGAATTCAGGAAGCCCCCAGAAGAATACGAAAATTGCGAGTACAATATAAGGTCCCCAGGCGCGCAGAACAACGGTGAGCGGATAACCGGAGCCGCTGATGCCCGATTCCGGCTCGCCTTCAAAGCGGAATGTGCGGCTGGGCTTCCAGACTTTGAGCAGGAGAGCGAGGCCGACAATGGTGGCGATGGCTGAACCGATGTCAGGCAGCGTGGGGCCATGATAGTTGGCCAGCAGGAACTGCGCTCCGGCAAAGCATACTCCGGAAACCAGAATTGCTGGCAGAACTTCAAGACTGCGCTTGAATCCGCACATGGTCACACAGACCCACAGCGGCACAATAAGGGCCAGAATGGGGAGCTGACGTCCGGCAATGGCGCTGACCGTCATCTGATCCAGGCCGGAGACGGAGGCGGCCACAATGAGCGGTACGCCAATGGCTCCGAAGGCCACAGGGGCGGTATTGGCGATCAGTGCGATGCCGGCGCCCCACAGCGGGGTAAATCCCAGGCCCACCAGCATGGCAGCGGCAATGGCCACGGGCGTGCCGAATCCTGCAGTGCCTTCAATGAAACAGCTGAATGCATATGCGATGAACAGCGCCTGAAGGCGGCGGTCATCTGTAAGGCGGGCGAGGGAATCCTTGATGATTTCAAACTCGCCGGATTCCACGGTCATGTTATAGACCCATACTGCCGTGATGACGATCCACACGATGGGGAAGAGACCGAAGGCAGCTCCATTGAGAGTGGAGCTGATCGCCAGGGAGACAGGCATCCCCCATATGGCCACAGCTACAATCAGAGCACTGGCAAGACCAGCGACTGCTGCAATGTGTCCCTTGGCCTTGCGGACGGCGAGCATGTAAAAGAGGATGAGCAATGGGATTGCCGCCACGCAGGCGGAAACGACGACGCCCCCGACGGGAGCGTATTCCTGAATCCAGGGCATGACCTTCTCCTTCGTGAAATCATGTCGTTGTACCTTCGGGCGGGATACCCGAAGGCATTTCTCCCCCTGAAGGGGAAACTGACCGTGCAATACCGCAAAAGATGATATTTTGCAATATCATCAGAAATTAATAGAGCTTTTTATCCTGCTGCCGGGCGCCAGATCTTTACTTCTTTACCATATGTGGGAAAGAAGGCAGAATGGAACACTCTGACACTTGTACTACTATTTAATAGCGAGGTCGCCGTGAACGGTGGAATATCACAACGGAAAAAGGCAACCGGCTGGAAAGTACCGTTGTTGTTTTGCGCGGCAGTTATGGGTATTGTTGGCGTGGCTGCTGTGTTCAGAGCTTCGCCTGAACCGCGTTATGAGCTGCCTCCGGAATTGCTCAGGCAGGCCAGGAATATTACTATTGATTTGAGCGGTCCGGAAGGAAGCCTTTGGAAAGAGAGAATTGCCTCGGCATCCAGCGGGTTTGCCGCTCGAGATTTCAAGGATGAACGGCTGCGTGCTCTCGCAGCGGATGCCCTGACGCTGGGGCGCTATGACGCCGCATGCACGGCGGCTGTGCTCATAGCCGACGACGAGCGGAGAAATACGGTGTTCGGCATGGTCTTTGAGACCGCTGTGAAAAATTGTGAATCTTTACCTTGGGGCGTGTTTGCCATACGGGGATCCCGATCGTCCAAGCAGGTGGAAAAGTGGAGTGCAGAGCTTGAAAGTCGCTGGAATATGTGTGGAGGTGCGTAATCGGGGGGCGGCATGTGGAGTTCATATGCCGTACGAATGTTATATGTCCGGCATCGTTCCCCGTGGCGGATGGAGCCGGGGAGGTCTGGATGGCTTTGCGTTTTATTGATTTACATACGCACAGTACAGCGTCGGATGGATCTTTCAGCCCTTCCCGGCTGGTCGGTGAAGCTCGTTCTCTTGGATTGGCGGCATTGGCATTGACGGATCATGATACTCTTGAAGGGCTGGATGAAGCGGAAAGGGCAGTGCAAGAAAAGGGGACAAGGTCTCCGGATTTTTCTTTTGAATTTATTCGAGGTTGTGAGCTGAGTTCTCGATGCGGCCCGGCCGAAGCGCATATACTTGGTCTCTGGATTGGGCGGGAAGAGAGGGATGTGTCCGATCTGAAAGAAAAACTGGCGGAGGTTCGGGCGCAAAGGTTTAGGCGGAATGTCGCCATGGCGGAGAAGCTGCGCGGGCTTGGCTTTGCTGTGCGGCTGGAAGATGTGGAAGCTCTGGCAGGTGGAGAAGTCGTGGCACGTCCCCATTTTGCGGCGTTGCTGCTGCGAATGGGGGTTGTCAAATCCGTTCGTGAGGCATTTGAAAAATTTCTGGGATACAGGGGGGCCGCCTATGTTCCCCGAGAGCTCATGAAACCGGAGGAAGCAGTGGAGCTTCTGGCGGGAAGTGGCGCGACAGTTGTTCTGGCTCATCCCATGCTGATGCGCTGCCCGGTGCATGAGCTGGATGACCTTATTGCTCGTCTGAAACCGCATGGATTGAATGCTCTGGAAGCTTATCACAGCGAGCATGGAGCTGCGGATGAGCGTGTCTGTGTGGAGCTGGCGGCACGACACGGCCTGTTGCTCAGCGGAGGATCCGATTTTCATGGAGAAAGCAAGCCCCTGGTCCGGCTGGGGAAAGGGCATGGAGCTTTGCGCGTCAGTGAAGCTGTATTGGAAAGTCTGAAGCGAGCTCGAATGGAGCAGGGGCTGCCGGTCTAGGTGTTCCGTGTCCGTGGTTGCCCGTCAGATGGTTTTGATCCGGGATATGAAGGGAGCAAAGGAGAAACATCAGGATAGAGTCTTTGCTGCGATACAGGGGATTGCGGGAAATACCAGCCGGAAAGGCGGGCAAGCGGCAAGGCCGCGAGCGCGGCATGGTTCTGATCAAAATCACAAAAAACGCGGGTGGGTTCTGAACAGCCGATGCCCGCCGGATGCTCCAAAAGTGAGGCATTCGGCGGGCGTTTTTTATGGCCTGTTAGCCGACACCACGCTCTCCAACAGCATTCCGTTATTCCGTATTTTCCGTTCCGCGGTTCGCGGTCGCAGTATGGGGAGTTTTCCCAGTTGATCTCCCTTGTTGTCCGGAAGTGTCTTCACCGATGGTGTGAATGGGTATGGGCAGAGGGCGAGCGGCCGTCTAAAGGACCTTTCTGGCGGGTTTGTGCTTTGTTTTTGAGGGGCAAGGGGCGTTCCCCTGTCGTTTTAGGAGGAGAAAAATAGGGAACGCGGGCACCACAGGCAAGATCAGGTGTTAAAACATAAACAGGATGCTACATGATTTTATATGTAGCATCCTGAAAACTGGCGCGCCTGCAGGGATTCGAACCCCGGACCGACTGCTTAGAAGGCAGTTGCTCTATCCGACTGAGCTACAGGCGCGGATGAACTTTTTTAGAAAAGCTTGGGCTTCAGGTCAAGTTGAAAGTCTGCTTTCGCCGTTCAAATTCCGGCTTGCCGCAGATGATGCACATGTGTAAAGGCTTTTGACACTGGTTGATATGCTCTGGATGCTTTTTGAACAATGATTCAGGGCAGTCTTTTTGAGGAGAAAATATATTTTGGAAGGATATTATTTATTTCAGGCGGTTATTGTTTCTGTCCACTTTGGCGCGAATTTTGCTTTTGCCGATGCGTCGAACACGGTCTGCTTTTTGGGCAGACTCCAGCATATTGCACTTCCCATCATTCTGAACCGTTTGGTTTTATTAACAGTCCAAGCATGTCTGATAAGGAGAAACAGTAGGAATGAACAAATTGGCATCAGGGTTTATTCTGTCCGTGCTGTTCCTGGGGACAACGGATGCGGCGCTGGCTGCGCCACAGATGACCCTCCGCCCCGACAACGGATATAGTGTACCCCTTACCGCGGACCAGCGAAAAGAGGTGGACAAATTATTTGCGGAACATCTGACGGCAATTGAGCCTCTTCGGAAACAACTGCAGACCAGAAAACTTGAGTTGAACGCCCTTTCACATAACCCCCGGGCAGATCCCGAGAAAATTCGAAGGCTTGCGGGGGAGATTGCCGGACTGAATACCCAAATGTTCCAGGCCGGACGAGGGTTGCACGAGAAGCTTGCTGCTTTGGGAGGTAAGGATTCATGCCCTGAAACGCTGGGAATGGGCCTGTAAGGTTCTTGCGGGGCAGATGACACCGTATGATGCGTAATTTTTAGAGTATGTTGAAATCAAGATGCTCTCTGAGTTGTGAGCAGAGCAGGTCCGGCGAGGGGCTCTGCGAGCCGTGAACCGGCGAGTCAACAGATGGGGGTTACCACCGTTGTTTTGGATCATTTCGCTCTTGCAATGCTCTACGGAGTCGAGCAGGGCGAGACTCCGCCGCAGCGTCGGAGCAGAGCGATTCACTTGTGGCGTTATACGCCGGTGGATGCGTGAAACCTGCAAGCCGGAACACAGGATTCTGACTGGTAGACATGTTCAAACGCAAAACGCTCTGAAAGGTAGAGAGGGAAAATAAAAGTCCCTTGCGGAGTTGATGCCGGGCACCATCCGAAAAAGGCAGCAGACATGCTGCCTTTTTCCGTCTGCATAAATCGTAGTTTTCACATTCCAAAAGATTGGCCTGTATTCAAAAGAATACAGGCCGACAACAGATCAGAGGGAAATCCCCGCAGCATGAATCGGGTATGGGGAGGACTCAAGGGGGGGCTTTAAAAGTCTTCAGGCGGGGTACATTCCAGGCTCAGGTCATTCGGGATGACCATGACCGGCACCCGAGTATTCCCGATGACACTTTCGGAAGGCCGGCTGAAGAGGAAACTGAAAAAGCCTTTGGTTGACATACTGCCCATAATCACGAGATCGGCACAACGCTTGTCGACAAGCTCAAGAAGCTCACGTGCAGGATTGCCGCTCAGCATGACAGGTTCTGCGTTAAAACCCTGGAAATTGGCAGCTACAAATTCTTCAAGGAATTTTCTGGTGCGTTCCTTACTGTTTTCCAGAACTTCTTCTACCATCGGCGACGTGATATAATTGCGCAGATTGTCGGTAGAAGGCAGGGAATGCGCCACGAGAATCTTGGCGTTGTCGATTTTGGCGATATCTTTGGTGTACTGTACGATATCCTGGGAATTTTCGGTCAGATTAACGCAACAGATAATGGTTGAAAAGAGCGACATGGCAGTCTCCTTAAAAAGGGTGATCTAGCTTTTGTCTTTTGTTACCACACCCTACACGGGGAAGCAATGGGGGCGGCCTCGGGGATTTTACCAGCGATTGTGATGAATTTTGGCTTCATCAAAACGATCTTCATGCGTGAACGGCTGCAGGGGATATCCTATGATAAGTAGCGCGAAGGGACGCACACTGCCGGGAATCCCGAGCAGCCTGATAAAGGCGTCTTCTCTTCCGGTATGCGGATGAATGCCGCACCACAGACTGCCCAGCTCCAGAGAACGAGCGGCCAGCATCATTGTCTGCACCGCTGCAGCCGCGTCCTGTGGCCAGAATTCCGGGGCATGCCCCGCGCTTGTATCCCCGCAGACTACAATGGCAAGAGGTGCATCTGCGGCAGGTTTTGCATAAGGGTGAATACGCGCGATTTCATTCAGGGTATCACGATTATCGACGATGATGAAACGCCAGCTCTGAGAATTGGTGGCCGTGGGCGACGCCATGCCCGCTCTGAGGATTTTTTCAATGAGTTCGGGGGATACGGGATCGCAAGCGAATTTTCGGATACTGCGCCTGGTATGAATGATATCAAGGAAATCCATGGAACCTCCTGCCAGGGTGGGATGAAAAGAGGGCTTCCGCTTACGGCATGGACCGTCTGAGTCACATCCTGACCGTTCTTATGAAAACTGGCGGGGAATCTCTTCCCCGCCAGTTTCAGATGTATCTCAAACAGCGTCAATGATTATCGGCTGGGGAGGCTCAGTGCGCGGAGCGCCATGCAGCCAGAGCCTTCGCATGCTCGTCAAAGCTGGAAAATCCGGCCTGATGCAGCGCATCACTGACGGTTTCATTCCACGGCCAGGCCGCATAAATGGCAGGCTTATGGAATATGGAGCGAAAAGTCTGCATTTCCTTGCGGCATTCGGCTTCCTTGGGGGTTCCCATACTCTTGCGCAGTTTTTCATGCAGCCGTACGGATTCTCCTTCGTACCACTCGCGCACTTCCTCCCCGGTCTTGTATTTTTTTAGGAAATGCCCGAATCCATGCTCTTCCATCAGTGCACACAGGCGTGCAAAATGTTGTTCAGACAACCATTTTCCCAGTTTTTCCGCAGGAATGTTTTCCTTTTCCACCGCTGCGATTTCCAGCTTGGTTCTGTAATAGGTGTCCGGAACCACAGACGCGGACGAGATGCCCGCAATGGCGACAAGACCGCGCAGAATTGCGCTGTTCGAGACGCCCTGTCCGCAGAAGCCCACTTTCTTGCCGTATTTTAGGCCGGTGAAGATGGTGGTAAGCAGCGCCCACACCACGGCGGGATCCTCTTCATCATAGATATGGGCGAGGCTCGCGTTGTCGCGGTCCGTAGCCAGCACCATCTGGGTCATGTCGTTGGAGCCGATGGAGAAGCCGTCGAACTCTTCCAGGAAATGACGGGCCAGAATGGCATTTGACGGAATTTCAGACATCTGGATGATTTTGAGTCCATCCTGCCCGCTTTTGAGGTTGTGCACGCTTTCAAGGTAACGGCGCATGGAGCGGGCTTCTTCCAGGGTGCGCACGAAGGGTAGCATAAGCTGGAGATTGGAGCCTCCGTACACTCCGCGCGCCAGCTTGAAGGCTTCGATCTCCCAGTCGTGTATCTGGCGGGAAACTCCGCGGTATCCGAGCATGGGATTGTCTTCATGCTGTTCGAACAGATTCCCGCCCAGAAGATTGCGGTATTCGTTCGATTTGAAGTCGGTAGTGCGGTAAGTGATTGGTTTGCCGTAGAAGGCCATGGCAAAGAGAGCGAGGCCCTGGGCCAGAGTCTGAATGTAATGCTCCTTGCCGGAACGGTAACCGCGGGCGCGGATGATTTCCTCGATTTTTCTGGGTACAGCCCTGAGGGCGTCCATTTCCTTGATCAGGCCGCATTTCAGGCCGACTTCACGGCGCAGTTCGGCGATGTGCCGGAAGGCAGCCTGTACAATTTCATCGTCGCGTACCTTGGCGCACAGGGCTTCAATTTCCCGTGTGATGGCTTCCCGGCGGGCATGAACCTCATCCGGAGTACCGTTGAGCAGGGCCAGCTCTTCCTCATATCCGAAGATAATACGGACATGCTCGTCAAGTTTAACGGATGTCTTCAGGATATCCTGATAGCGCACGGCGTTTTCGACGTATTCATCCAGCTTGTGATCCAGTTCGCGCAATTTGCGCTGCTGGGCCAGAACCTCTTCCGTGCTGTGCGGTTCGGATGCCGCAGTTTTTTCAATCTCCGCAGCCAGGCCGGTGACATGGCTCACATACTCACGCAGCTTGAGATCCAGCACGACAAGGCCGGACGCAAGCTGTTCCTGCACTGTCTTGGTCAGGGCGTTATCCATTTCGGCCAGCTTGGCCTCCATGATGCCCTGCAGGGTACCCGCGTCGAACGCCTCGAGAGCCTGCGGGTGGACGCCGACATTGCCGAGCATGAATTCCGCGCGCAGCAGGCCGACTTCAAAGTCGTCCACGTTGCGCAGACGGGAAAGGAAAAGAGCCTGATTCACGTCGGCCAGAACAAGTCCCACATGCGTTCGGGTGGGAGGCAGGGCAGCGAGATCCATTTCGCCGCCGACATCATGCAGAGGCAGAAGGCCCCGATAGACACAGCCCTTGGTGCCGTCGACGGTCACCTCCTGCCCGTCAAGAGCGCGCAGGGTTTCCAGACGCTGGATACCGATGACGGCGGCAATGCCGAGTTCGCGGGAAGTGATGGCGGCATGACTGGTGTCGCCGCCGACATCGGCCATGATGGCCGCAGCTACGCGCATGCCGGGCACCATATCGGGGTCGGTACGTTCCGCCGCCAGAATGTCGCCCTTGGCCACCTTGTTCAATTCCAGCGCAGAGCGCAGGAAGCGCACGGTTCCCTGTCCGGCGCCGCGGGAAGCGCCATTGCCCTCAAGCAGAACTTCAGCCGCAGCGGCGGCCTTTTCATCCACTTCAAGGCGACGCATGAAAATCGTATCGGGATGCAGTTCGAATTCCTCATTCCAGCGCGTCTCAGGACGGGCCTGGACGAACCACAGCTGGCCCTTGGCGTCAAAACAGAATTCCGTATCCATGATCATGCCGCCGTATGCCTTGCTGATGATCCGGACGGAGCGGGCGATATCCTCGGCCTGGGCGATGGACAGCGCCCATTTATAGACGTCCTTTTCGGGAACACTGACGCGCTTTGTGCCGCCCTTGGCGTCATAAACGATTTTCTTGTCCTTGCAGCCCAGGTTCCGGATGACGACTTCGGCTCCGTCGTCGCGCTGGAAGACATAGTACTTGTCCGGCGTGACCATGCCGCCCACAATGGATTCGCCCAGACCGTAACTGGCGTCGATGCTGACCAGATCCTTGCGGCCCGTGCCCCGGCAGCCGGAAGCTGTATCGGCGCTGAAAGCCGTGCCGGCGATAACCGGATTGATCATGCGCATGATGCAGACGGAAAGGGATGTATGCTCAATGGCCCATTCCTGTTTGGCCTGCAGGGCAAGGCTTTCGTCTCCCGTGGCCTCGGCGCGGGTGATGCCGTCGCGGATGGCCTCGCGGCGGTAGGTCATGGAGCGCAGATTATACGCGGAAGCGCAGTCCCAGTGATATGCAAGAACAACATTGTCTTCGCCCACCATGTTCAGGTAGGTATCCTGCAGACCGGCAAAGGCTTTCTTGCGGGAGTCCTCTCCGGCAGCCGAGGAGCGCACGGCCACGGGAACATCCGCCTCTCCTGCCTCCGCGCAGATGTCGCGGTAGGCCTGGCGCACGGCCTCATTCACATCGGCAGGCATGGGGACGGAAAGAATGGCCGCCTGTACCAGCACGGAACGCTTGCGCAACTGGTCTATGCCTTCCTGTGAAGTTGCGAATCCTTCCACCACATTATTGACAAAGGTACGCAGACGGATGCGCGTAGCCTCTTTCTGCTCTTCCGTTGCGCTGCGGATTTCCTTGCCGAGATTGCGCACCAGTTTTTGCAGGAATTCGGAATCCCGGTTGATTTCGGGATCATTCCAGTCGATCCGGGCATATTCTCGTTCCACAAGGGAACGGACAAGCGCCGCGTTGACCGTGGTTTCATCCAGCAGCTTGTGGAAGCATAGGGACGAAACGGCGCGGAACTGCGGCGTGCTGACGCCGGGAATCTCATGAATATGGGCGGTGTTGTAGTTCTTGCCGCCGACAATGGTTTCGGCGACTTCACCTATGGTCATGATATCGGCACCGGTGAGGACAAGCTTCCGCTGCAGCTCTTCGTTCGATGCCGTGGAATCCATCTTTTTCGTGCTGCCGGTTTTACCCATCGTGTTCCTCCAGATAGGAAAATTTGCCATGAAGGTTTGGGTTAGAATAGTGAAACCGAGCCGTTTGGAGCAGCTTCATCCCGAATCTGCTCTGCGAAATCGGACGAAACGAAATTTAACCGCGCTCTTCAACTGCGGTTCTTTCGCGCCGAAGCCGAAGGCCCGCGTCTGAAACCGCAGTCCGTCGTGTCGGAAACGGCATCCCGGCCGGGGAGAGTTTCAGCGTCAACTGCACTAGTCGCTTACCTTATGACCGCACCAGGGGCAGTACAGAATGGAAGCGGAAGGCAGAGGCTTCGCGCAGGCGGGATTCGCGCAGAAATTCGGCGCGCGCCCCAATTCAACAATGAGTTCACCTTCGCGAACAGGCACCATTTTTCTTGTTGTCTTGTAGTCAGCCGTTTTGAACACATTTTTGACGATTCCGTCAACTGTGGCCAGCACCGCCTTTTCCTGTTTCATGATGGAGATATTGAACAGTTCCTGCCCGGCTTTCACCAGATCGCCGGGCTTGACATGCACGACCCACAAGTCTCCGTTGGACGGCGCGGCCACATGCAGGGGATTGCCCGCCTCCGCCATGGGCACGGAATGAGAAGCCCCGCCCGTGGCGCTTGCCACCTTCACCTCATGGGAGAGCAGTTCGGAATCATAGCGGTATCGCACCATGATCGTCCCCTGATCGGAAACGGGACTGATGCTGAATATGCTCATTTCGTGCGGTTTGCCGTCGGAGTCGGTGAACTGCATTTCCTGGCCCGGCTTCAGCCCTTCAAACCAAACATGAAGCGGCAGATTGTTCGGGTCTCCGAACTGTGCGACAAATTGCATGGTTTTGACGGCGTCTCCGGGATGATTGAGGTAGAGTACCTCTTCTTCTTCGTTCAGCGGACGCTTGATGATGGCCGCGCAGCTTTCTACCTCGCCTCTGATGTCGACGGGGGAAAGATGCTGGAGCGGAGAATCCTCGGTCCGCTCCCGGATTGCGGCTTCCCAGTTTTCACCGAAGGCGCTCTGGTAAACCCAGTCGGCCGGGAAGCCAAGAGGCAGCCTGCCGAACTTGCCGAGCAGCAGGTTGCGGAAAGCGTCGTTGCAGTCCCGATACAAGCTCAGACGGGCCTCCCGAAGATCTCCCGGAACCTGATCGTCCGGTGTCGCAACCTGCCGCTCAAGAACCTGCAGCAAGTGCCGGACGGCTTCCTCGCCGCCGCGCTTCCAGGCTCCCGTAACGGCCAGAAAAGCGGTGTTCCATGTAATCTGCGAGCCTGGCGTCACGTCATGATAGCGCACGATCTGCCGCGTCCCGGCCAGGAAACGGAGCATATAGGGAAGAAGGTGGATATAGCCCTGTTTCATCGCTCCTTCCTGCGAGGAGGACGTGGCCCCGCCGGGCATGCCGTGTTTCACGACATCGTGATCGATTCCCAGAAAATAGGGGGAACAATAGCGATCGTAGAAGGGCATGATCTGTTTGACCACAAAGTTTGCCTGGCGCAGCATATCCTTGTCGACCAGTGTTTCCAGACCAAGTTCTTCCTCCAGATAGGCAATGGTGGACAGGGCATCACCCTGCCCGTAGGAGCGGACGGAGGCTCCGAGCTGAACGTCGAGAATGTGGGCTCCTGCCTGGGCGGCGGCTCCCACGCTGGGGACAAACAGGCCGTCCGTGTAATGGCGGTGATAATGCAGCACGAGTTCGGGCCAGCGGCGGCGCAGCGCCCCGACAAGCTCCTTCATGAAGCGCGGAGGGCAGAGGCCGGCCATATCCTTGAGACCGAGAATAATGTTGCGGGCTGCTTCGGCCTGAGTCGCCCCCATGACGGAAGCCACCATATCAAGCGTGGCTTCGGTTACACCAAGGTAGTGCTCGACATCAAACCCCTTTGTCCATGAAAGTGAGACGGCAGGTTCAAACACGACGTCCCCGCGGGACATGACGACTTCCGCGAGTGGGCGCATGTTTCTGATATCGTTAAGAAAATCGAAACACCTGATGATCTGGTAATGATCACAGATCATTTCCCCGGTAATCTGCATCAGATTCCGGGGCTGGGGCGTATAGCCGAGAACATTGGTGGAACGCACCAGAATCTGTTTCAATGTTTTGGGAGCGAAGCGGTTCCAGGCCGCGGCTTCGCTGAAGGGGTAGGTCATGTTGGCCATCATGGCCACATGGAAATGCGCGCCCCCGCCGTTTTCAAGCGAGAAAAAGCTGCAGTTGTCCAGATAGGGGCCGACAAGCTGATCTTCCGCCAGACGGAAACGGTTGCCGCTGTTGGACTGTGTACCGTCACGCGTGGTGGTGTCCGTCAGATGCACCTTGCCGGAATCCCGCAGAAACGAGAGCAGAGCGGCGCGATCCTCGCGCGGGTAGGGAGAGGGCGCCCTTCTGAGCTGGGAAGGAATGGAGGGAAGAACGGGGTTGAATTCGGGCAGGCGGGGCGTATCCGCCGTACGGTATTCTCCAAGCTGGACATAGGGGTTGTAGCCCCGAGCGGAAATTTCCGCTACAAGGCGGGTCAGACGTTCGCCTTCATGGGGCATGTCCTGGAAGTTCATGAGTTCGGGCGTGTCGGCGACGAAACTCGTATCGAACGCTGCGTCGCAGAACGCCTTGTTGTTCAGAATATGCCGATAGAAGGGGATGGTCGTTTTCAGCCCGCCGATGCTGTATTCATCCAGCGTGCGCTCCATGATGCCGCGCACCTTGTCCCATCCTGAACCGTACGCGATGAGCAGAGCCCCGGCCGAATCGTAGTTCGAGGGGAATTCATACCCGGCGGACAGGTTGGAGTCCAGACGCACGCCGGGGCCGCCGGGGGAGACATAGCGCCGGATACGCCCGGCGTTCGGGGAAAAGTTTTTCTGCGGATCTTCGCAGTTGATGCGCACCTGCATGGCCGTGCAGGAAGGACGCGTGTTTTCCGTGGTCAGAGTCAGAGGTACGCCGAAGGCCACGGCGATTTGCTGTTCCACAAGGTCGATGCCGTACCGGCATTCCGTGATGCCGTGTTCCACCTGCAGGCGCGTGTTGACTTCGATCATGTACGGCGTGCCGTCCTGCGTGACCAGAAATTCGACAGTAGCCAGCGACTGGTAATGTACGGCGCTGACCAGACGGCGGGCATATTCCTTGAGACGTGCACGCAGTTCCTCGGTCAGCCCGACCCAGGGGGAGGGCGTGATTTCGATCAGCTTCTGGTGGTTACGCTGGATTGAGCAGTCGCGTTCGTCAAAGGCGAAGACGTTGCCGTGCGCGTCCGCAATAACCTGGATTTCTATATGGCGCACATGTTCCAGATATTTTTCCACAAACAGGCGGGGGTTGCCGAAAGATGCCTCGGCCATGGTGGATGCCTTGAGAAAGGCGTCTTCCAGTTCTTCTTCATTGCGGATGACGAAAATGCCGCGTCCGCCGCCGCCGCCTTCCGCCTTGAGCATGGCGGGCAGCCCCATCCGCTTGATGATGGAGCGGGCTTCCGCCACGTCGACGGCTCCCTCGGACCCGGGCACCACAGGAACATCCAGGCTCATGGCCAGCTGCCTTGCCTGAACCTTGTTTCCCAGAAGGTTCATGGATTCCGCTGTGGAACCGATGAAGACAATTCCCGCCTCGGCGCATTTGCGGGGGAAGCTCTCATCTTCCGACGCGAAGCCCCAGCCGGGATGGATGGCGACAATGCCGCGCTTTTTGGCCTTGCTGATGATAAGATCAAGATCGAGATACGCATTGGGATCCGCGCCCAGCAGCATGAGTTCCTGGGCCGAGGATGCGGCGGGGGAAGTCTTGTCGATATCGGTGGCCGTCATGACGGCGACGGCATGAAAGCGCTCGCGGATGGAGCGGCAGATGCGCCGGGCCGGGATGCCGCGATTTGCGACGAGAATGGGTTTATTTTTGAGAAATGCCCCCAACTCTTCCATCGTTCGAAATGCCATTGTTACCTCTTTGAGTCAGCTTTGCGCATGGGCGCAAGTGAGCCGCCGATAAATTTTTCTCTGCCGCGCTCGGTCGCGAGACACAGGGCACCGTCCCCGTCAATCCCTTCCATGATTCCCTCGACGAGTTCCGGGCATTTCTCCCCGCTCGCGGGCTGGGCGTTCACAAGTCGCACCGGCTGCCGCCGGAAGGCGAGACAGGCGCTCACCATATTGAACCACCAGTCTTCCCCGTCGGATATCATTCCGGCTGAAGATATCTTTTGTGTGTAGCAGAAAAATATGTGCTCCACAAGCGAACGCCATAATGTGAAAACTTGTCCGAAACCTTGCTCGACGTGATGCTGCGCGGATGGAAGAAGGAGCGGGGGGCACAGAGGTCCCGCCGGAAAGGCGTGTTCTTCCCTGAGGAGGGAGGAACACGGCGCGGACGCCAGATTGATGCCTATTCCTGCTATCAGGGTTCCGTCACGTTCCTCCAGCAGAATGCCGCCGATTTTTCGCCATGCATGGGGAGCCTCTGCGCTGCCGCGCTGCAGAAGATCGTTCGGCCATTTCAGAAACACGGGATATCCTGCCGCGTTGAGTCCTTCCGCCAGCAGGGCTCCCACGGCGAGAGACGCTGCCCCGGACGCAAACACTCCCTGCAGCGGAAGCCGGAGTGCGGCGTACAGGTTTCCCGGGGGCGATATCCAGTGTCTTCGCAACTGTCCACGCCCGGAACTCTGCGTGTGCGCGACAACGCTGCCCCATTCCGGAAACTCGCCGAACGCGGTCAGCGCGTGCGCGAGATCGAGGCTTGAAGTGGAGGCTCCCGCCAGATACAGTGGGACCGGCGCGCCCGCCGCACTTCCTTCCAGCCAGGGGACTTCTCCGGACGGGGGCCCGAGAGGAACGCCCGGAGCGAGCGGAGACTCGGCCAGAAGGGCGGAGGAAAACGGCGCGGCGATTTCCCGTCCGGCGGAATCTTTCCAGCCCTGATGCAATAATCTGATGATGGAGTACACGAAATGGCATCCTTGTTTCTGGCCGGCGGAGCCGTACGTGACATGCTTCTTGGAAGGCCCGTACATGACATGGATTTTGCGTTTTCCGGCACGGAAGAAGATTTTGTACAACGCTTTCCCCATGCCCGCAAGACGAGTGAACACCCGCCGATCTGGGTCGCCGGGGGCTTCGAGTTCTGTCCGCTGACAGGGGGATCGCCTGACGAAGACGTGATGCGGCGCGATCTGACTGTCAATGCCCTGTTACTGGACGACCGCGGCAGGCTGTATATGCACCCGAGATCGCTGGATGATCTGCGCGAAGGCGTACTGCGCCCTGTTTCGACATGCGCCTTTTTCGACGATCCCGCGCGCGTGTATCGTCTTGCCCGTCTGGCCGCGGCGCTGCCGGACTTTTCCCTGGCGGAGGAGGCTGTGGAGCAGATGCGCGAAACAGCGGCGCATGGCCTGCTGGAATCGCTTCCTCCGGAGCGGGTGTGCGGGGAAACACTCAAGGCGCTTGCCGCCCCGCGTCCTTCCCGTTTTCTTTCCGCGCTGGAACGGGGCGGATGCCTGCGTCCCTGGTTTGCCGAACTGGCCGGGTGTTCGGATATCCCGGCGGGGCCGCGTCCCTGGCATGACAACTCCGTACTTGAGCATACCGGGGAAATCATGGATTCCATTGCGCGGAATTCCGGGCTGCCCGCCGGAAAAAGAGAGTTGGCCGTGTGGATGGGGCTGTGCCATGATCTGGGGAAGGCCGAAACTGATGCGGCGATGCTGCCCCATCATTATGGTCATGAACTCCGGGGTGAGCTTGCCGCCCGTACTCTGGGGGGCCGTCTGGCGTTGCCGAAGCGTTTCATCCGTGCGGGCGCCATGGCCGCCCGTCTGCACATGAAGGCCGGAATGCTTGAGAAGCTCCGCCCCGCGACTTTGCGCGACACGTTATGGGAAGTCCATACCATGCGGCTGCACGAGGAATTCTGGGCGCTTGCCAGTGCTGACAGCGGGCGGAGGCTCCAGGCCGAGGCCGACGCAGCACTGGATTGTATTCTCAGGGTCAGACTGCCGGAAGAGAAACGCGGGCAGGGAGAAGCCTCCGGCCGCTACCTCCGCGAACTGCAATGCCAGACTCTGGCGCAGGCTCGCCGGGCGGAGGGAGAACAGACGTAGCCGCATTCTGCAACGGCACATTCCGACACGAGGATTCCCCTGCTCCGCAACATGAAATGTTTCGGAGCGCAGCCGCCGTGAGCGAGCCGAAATCGGCATTGAATATAACGTATTGGATCTGTTCCAGAAAAGTGTTGAAAATACCCCTGACCGCCGGAGGCGCGAGTGTAGCGAGCTATGGAGCGACGCCCCCCGCCGCATGGTCATGCTGCATGGAGTCGGGTGAAGCATGGCTTCACGAAGGCGCAAGCGAGCCGGCCGTGGATATATGTTGCCTTTGGCCCGTGCGGGACAGGGGCTTGCCTTTGCGGCAAGGAATATGCCGCCTGTGCCGGAGCAAAACCATACGCTCCGCGCAACACTACCAACATGGTTCTATGGCTGCATGGCATCAGAGCATCTTGCTCATGAAAAGCTCCACGGAGTCGCGCAGGGCGAGGCTCCGCTGCGACGCCGGAGCTGTACGCCGCAATTCAGGTGCCGCGTACAGCTCCGGCGAAGGCGTGAAACCTGCGGGCCGGAACACAGGATCTGGCCGCAGCTGTTTTCATACGCAAAATGCTCTAGACCTCGAAGAGCATTTCCAGATCCTCGCGGGTGAGAGACTTCCACGAATCCTGACCTGGGATGACGGCTTCGGCCACGCCTCGCTTCATGTCCTGCAGCTTGAGAATTTTCTCTTCCACGGTATTCTGACAGATCAGCTTGTAGGAGAAAACCTGGCGAGCCTGGCCGATACGATGGGCACGGTCGGTAGCCTGGCTTTCCACAGCGGGGTTCCACCACGGGTCGTAGTGGATGACGTAATCCGCACTGGTAAGGTTGAGGCCCGTTCCGCCCGCCTTGAGCGAAATGAGAAAGATGGGAATATCCGGGCTGTTGTTGAAACGATCCACCTGTTCCAGACGATCCTTGCTGGAACCGTCGAGATAGCAGAAGGGAATATCCGTCATCTGAAGCCAGCCGCGAATCTGCTGAAGCATCTGCACGAACTGGGAGAAGACCAGCACCTTGTGGCCTTCCTCCACAATATCGAGGATCATGTCCTTGAATGCCTCGAACTTGCCGGAAACCATATTGGCATTGAAACCGGGCATATCCATCTTGAGCAGTTTGGGATGACAGCAGATCTGACGCAGTTTGAGCAGTGCATCCAGAATGGACATCTGGCTCTTGGCCATACCCTTTTCGGCCACGTCGGCCAGCACCTGATCGCGCAGCTTGCGGGCCAGAGCCGCGTAAAGTTCCGCCTGCTCCTCAGCCAGAGCGCAGTAGGTGACGCTTTCGATCTTGGGCGGCAGATCCTTGACGACCTCGGCCTTGGTACGGCGCAGGATAAAGGGTTTGACGCGTGAACGCAGATATTCAAGGGTTTCGGCGTCGCCTTCCTTGATCGGTTTGATTACGCCGCGCTGGAAGGCGTGCTGGGAACCGAGGAAGCCCGGCATGAGGAATTCAAACAGACTCCACAGTTCGAACAGGTTATTTTCGATGGGCGTGCCGGAAAGGCACAGCTTCATGCCCGCGTGAATGTTGCGTACCGAACGGGCGGTAATGGTGTTCGGGTTTTTGATGTTCTGCGCCTCGTCCAGAATAATCGCGTTGAAATTGTGCTGTTCCAGCTCTTCAAGATCACGGCGCAGCAGGGCATAGGTGGTGATGACCAGATCAGCGTCCGCGATCTTGCGGAAGATATTTTCCCGCCGCGTACCGTAGACGATGACACGGGAAAGATTGGGAACAAACTTGGAAGCTTCGCGATCCCAGTTGGGCAGTACCGAGGTGGGCACGACAATCAGGTTGGGCCCCGTGGCCCCGTTGTTGACCATGTGCTGGATGAAGGCCAGCGTCTGGATGGTTTTGCCGAGACCCATTTCGTCAGCCAGAATGCCGCCGAAGCCGTACTCATTAAGAAAGTTGAGGTAGGAAACCCCCTGTAGCTGATAGGGGCGCAGTTCCGCCGCCAGCCCCTTGGGCATGGAAACCTGTCTGACTTCCTGGAAGTTGCGTATGCTGTCCCGCAGTTTGCTCCAGAAGGAGTCTTCCTGGGCGGCGGGGAGGTCTTCCAGCAGGCTGTCCAGCACCGGGGCTTCATACTGCTTGAACTGACGCTTGGGCGGCTTGGCAGGATCAAGGCCGAGCACCTTGAGCTTGTGCGCCAGCTTTTCCAGCCAGGATTCCGGCAGGCTGGCGTAGGAACCGTCCTTGAGCTGCACATAGCGCTTGCCCTTGAGCCAGGCTTTCCAGATACGTTCCAGCGGCAGGCTTTGCCCGTCGTATTCCACCTGAATATCCAGGGAAAACCATTTGTCCTTCTCATTGCTTTCAATGCTGGCATTGACCATGGGAGAGGAAGCGCGCACCTTGTAGCGGGAGAGCGTCGCTTCGCCATACACGCGCCAGTTTTCCACCAGAGTGGGATAGGAGTCCAGCAGGAAGGCGATGGCCTCTTCCGGCTCCATGAACCAGAGCCGGGTGCTGCGAGGCTGGAAGCGCATATCCGCAAGCTGGCTGATCAGAGAGGATTCCTCCTTCTGATCCCGTCGGATCAGAAAAGTTTTGCCTTCAAAGATATAGCTGCCTGTCTGGAAATCCGGATTCGGGCCGGGCAGAGTGAATTCTCCGTGTACGGTTTCATAGATGTTCTGCACTTCCAGCGTGAGCAGGCTCCCTTCTTCATCGAGGAACAGCTTGGGGTTATAGGTGGCAGGCTGGAAAGCGGGTTCCATGATTTTGAGGAATTCATCCTGCTCATACAGTTCCGAAGAGGGCAGACGGGTCCAGACCCGGTCGAGAAATTCCGAAATATCTTCCTGAGGAACCAGCGGGCCGTCATGCACCAGAGACTGGATTACTTCATGGTGCAGACAGGTCTGCACCGGGTAGAACCCCTGGTTCCAGCATACCCACAGCGGCATCTGGCCATGAAAAGTGGCGCACCCCCTGTGCGCGGGACCGGTTTCGCTTTCATCGTCGTCGTCCACTATGGAGAAGGGCTGCTTGCCCTCGCGCTGAAGCATCACGTCAAAGCGCAGACCCTCCTCGTCAAGGTGCGGTCTGAGTTTGAGCGCCATGGGTGAACTTTCAATGCGGCAGGGAATTTCCGTATCCTGCCAGTACAGGTAGTCCTCATTGCGGATTGCCCAGAAGAACCAGGACAACAGTCCGTCAGGGATTTCCACCCGATGGCCGTAATAATCCAGATACTGCGCGATCTGGCGGACGACCTGCGGCAGTTCGGGGGAATGTTCACACCATTCCGGGTTGCGCAGGATATGATCGAGCGTGATTTCCTGCCGTACTGATGACAGCCCCGTTTTGTTCTGCCGCGCACGGAAGAAGGCGACCGAAAGCCGGCCCGGTTCGGGATAGAAGCGGAAAAGAAAATAGTGACGGCCTGTTTCCGGTTCAAAGGTGCCGCCGAAGAAATTGCGGAAACTGTGCCGCCACTCGCTTTTGGGTTTGGCTTCTTTTTCCGGTTCGCCTTCAGAGGCGGCAAGGGAGGCGACAAGCTTCTGCGCGACCGCCGCGATATGGCGGCAGGGGCCATTGAATGCCTCCATGCAGTTGCAGGCGCCGTCCACCCGCTGATCTCGGAAATTAATTGTCAGAACCGGTTTGTACGCCTGAAAATCTTCGCCCTGAACCGTGCCTTCCGCAGTCCAGACTTCCCCCTCCTCGCGCAGAGTGAATTTTCCGACGCCGCCGTCGGCCAGGATTTCCCGGCCGAAATCGGCAATGTATTCCGGCAGCGTGCTGTCGATATATTTTTGCGTCAGGCTGCGAGCGGCTGTTTCCTCTCTGCGATTCATGGCAAAAGACCTCAGGTTGCGCGAGGGTTGCGGATGAATAAAAAGGCTCCCGGATCAGCGGGCCTTAAATACGACGATAATCGTACACTAGTACACATGGCGGCAGTTTTCAAGGGGGGAGAACTATGGTATGGACATTTTATGCATATTTTTTCCTTTCACTCCCTCGGGATGCTGCTCCTTCTGCTGTTTCTTCCTCTCTGTTCCCCTGCTGCGGAGACAGGCGCACTTGCCCGCGCGTCGGGTGGAGAACCCGTTTACGGCGGCCGCATTCTGATGGGCAGCATCGGGGAGCCATCCAACCTGATTCCCTATCTTGCCTCGGATTCCGCCTCGCAGGAAGTGGCGGGACTGCTGTACACGGCTCCGCTTGAGTATGACAAGAACCTGCAGATTGTGAAGCTTGCCGCCGAGGAGTGGGAAGTTTCCGAGGACGGGTGCTTCATGCGCTTCAAGCTGCGGGAAGGGCTGAAGTGGCAGGACGGCGCCCCGCTTACCGCTGATGACGTGACCTTCACCTACAAGCTGATGATCGATCCGAAGACGCCTACGGCCTACGCGGCAGATTTTCTCAATATCAAGGAATACCGCCAGACCGGATCATTGTCGTTTGAAGTGCGTTATGCGGCCCCTTATGCCCGCGCGGCCATAACATGGATGCATCCCATTCTGCCCAGGCACATTCTGGAAGGGCAGGATATAGTTACAACGTCTTTTGCGCGCAATCCGGTGGGAGCAGGGCCGTTCAGGCTGAAATCGTGGGAGAGCGGCAGCCGCATCATCCTGGAGGCCAACGAACTGTATTTCAAGGGTCGCCCCTGTCTTGACGAGGTCGTCTACCGCATTATTCCAGACCTTTCGACCATCTTTCTGGAAGCCAGAGCCGGCAGGATCGACTTTCTCGGCCTGACCCCCCAGCAGTACCTGCGTCAGACAGTCGGCCCCGAGTGGGAACGGAACTGGAAGAAATACAAGTATCTTTCCGCCGGATACACCTTTCTGGGCTTCAATCTGAAAAGTCCCCTGTTCCGCGACCGCCGGGTGCGGCAGGCCCTGTCCATGGCTGTGAATCGTGATGATGTCATCAAGGGGGCTTTATGGGGGATGGGGGAACCCACTACAGGTCCGTACAAGCCGGGCACCTGGGTCTATAACAACGCGCTCAGTCCCTATCCGTTCGATCCCGCCGGGGCTTCGGCGCTGCTGGCGGAAGCAGGCTGGACTCCCGGCCCGGACGGAGTGCTGCGCAAGGACGGCCTGCCGTTTCACTTCACCATCCTGGTCAACCAGGGCAACGGAGAACGGGTCAAGGTCGCGACCATTCTGCAGCAGCAGTTCAGGGCCATAGGGGTACGAGCCTCCATACGCACCGTGGAATGGGCAGCCTTTCTCAAGGAATTTGTGCATCCGGGCCGTTTCGACGCGCTCATTTTGGCGTGGAACATTCTGGACGATCCTGATATATTTGATGTGTGGCACTCTTCCGCCATTTCCGCCAATGGGCTCAATTTTGTGAACTACCGCAACGCCGAGGTGGATGATCTGCTCGAAAAGGCCAGAGCCACGGCGGATCGGGCGGAGAGGAAGCGCCTGTATGACCGGTTTCAGGAAATCCTGCACGAGGATCAGCCTTATCTCTTTCTGTACGTGCCGTATGCCCTGCCCATGGTACAGGCCAGGTTCCGCGGCATAGAACCGGCGCTTGCCGGGATCACCTATAATTTTGATCGTTGGTGGGTTCCCAGGGCTTTGCAACGATAGCAGGTGACGCATGAGCAATCTTCACACTCAGGATCAGACTCCTTCCCCGGCGCCATCAGTCCATCCCCCCACTGAGCAGGAAAGGCTTCAGCCCCACAGGCGCGGCAGCATGCCCCAGGCCGACGAAATCGTCCACGCGCTGCTGCGTCACAATCCCGGCGCGAACGAAGCCATGATCCGCAAAGCCTATGACTACGCGGCAGCCGCACACGCCGGTCAGATGCGTCTTTCCGGCGAGCCGTACATGATGCATCCCGCCTCGGTGGCGTTGACCCTTGCCCAGATGGGTTTTGACGAGCATACCGTGGCGGCCGGACTGCTGCATGATACCGTGGAGGATACCAGCGCCTCCATTGACGAGCTGGAAGCGGAATTCGGGGAACAGGTGGCGGATATCGTCGACGGCGTAACGAAAATCAGCCAGATGACCTTTGACACCAAGGAAGAGGCTCAGGCCGAGAATATCCGCAAGATGATCCTGGCCATGTCGCATGATATCCGCGTGCCCATCGTCAAGCTGGCAGACCGTCAGCACAACATGCGCACGCTCCAGTTCCAGAAGCCGCACAAGCAGGTTTCCATCGCCCGCGAGACGATGGATATCTATGCGCCACTTGCCAACCGTCTGGGGCTGCATCTGATTAAACAGGAGCTGGAGGATCTCAGCTTCCGCTATCTCAAGCCGGACGTGTATTCCCATATCACAAGCTGGCTTGAGGACAACAGAATGGAGGAGCGGCAGCTCATCTCCCGGGTTATTGAGAAAATTCGCGGCATCATGGAGGAAAACGGCATCAAGGGCCGGGTATTCGGGCGCATCAAGCAGATTTACAGTATCTACCGCAAGATGCAGCAGCAGGGCACCACTCTGGATGAAATGCACGATATCATCGCCTTTCGTGTGATCGTGGGCGAGCTGCGGGACTGTTATGCCGTGCTGGGTCTTGTGCATGCCCTCTGGAAACCTGTGCCCGGACGTTTCAAGGATTATATTTCCATGCCCAAGGCCAACGGGTATCAGAGCCTGCACAGCACGGTCATAGGACCTGAAGGTGAACGGGTGGAAATCCAGATCCGCACGGAAGAGATGAATAATCTCGCTGAACACGGCGTAGCCTCTCACTGGATGTACAAGGAGCGCCATCATGCCATGAACATGCGGGACATGCCGCAGTTTGAATGGCTGCGGGATCTGCTCGATCGCCAGCGCGACGAGACGGATTCCCGCGAGTTCATGCAGTCCTTGCGCATGGATCTGTTCAAGGACGAAGTATATGTCTTCACTCCGCGCGGCGCCGTCAAACAGCTTCCCGAAGGAGCGACCCCGCTGGATTTCGCCTTTCTCATCCATTCCGACATCGGGTCGCATTGTGTGGGAGCGAAAATCAACGGCAAACTGATGCCCCTGTCCACTCCTCTCAAGAGCGGCGACACGGTGGAGATCATCACCGACAAGAACCGTCTGCCCAGCCGGGACTGGCTCAAGCTGGTCAAGACGGCCAAGGCCCGCAGCCGTATCCAGCACTATATCCGCACCGAAGAACGTACGCGGGCCATCGAGCTTGGCAAGGACATGCTGGAGAAGGAAGGGCGCAAGCTGGGAGTCAATGCGGGAAAGGCCGCCAAGGACGGCACACTGCAGCTGCTGTTGCCGGAATATTCACTGAACTCCCTGGATGATCTTTATGCCGCGGTGGGCTATGCGCGTCTGACTCCGCGCAAGGTGCTCAATCGTTTTATCACCTTGACCCGGCCGCAGGAGGAGGAAGCTCCCATTGCCCCCGTGCCCAGGGATACTCCTTCCAGAAAGGTATCGGAAGGGATCACGATTCAGGGGCTGGACGATACGCTTATCCACTTCGCGCGCTGCTGCAATCCGGTTCCCGGCGATGCCGTGGTCGGGTTCATCAGCAGGGGGCGCGGGGTGATCATCCACACCCTTGACTGCCCCAACATGCAGAATCTGGAGCCGGAACGGCTGATTTCAGTCAGTTGGAACAACCAGGAAAGCAAGCCGTTCCCCGCAAAAATCCACCTTATCGGCAGGAATGAGAAGGGGCTGCTCGCCCGGCTCAGCAGGACGCTCTTTGAACAGGATATCAATATTGATACGCTCCAGGTCTATTCCATGGTGGACGGGCGTGCGGAAATGGATTTTACCGTAGAGGTCAGGGATGCCGTGCAGCTGTATCAGACTATTGAAAAGCTGCGCGGCATTTCGGGGGTGGTGGAAGTGGCGCGCGGTTCATCCGACGACGAGTGAGAAACGGGAGTCCGCATGCTGCACGGGGCGCGCGGGCGCATCGGCTGCGTGTCCCGTGTTTTGTGGCCTCTGCGCGAAATGTCTTGCGAGGGAACGGTCCTTGCCGTATGACAGTGCGTCCGCATTCCGTTTTCCGGAAATGCGTTCGGCAATATATCTTCAGGGGAGTTCCACATGCACGAGAATGACGACAGGTCGGGCGTGGGTGCCGTGAACCGGTTTCTGAACATGGTGGAAAAGGCAGGCAACAGACTGCCTCACATCACCATGCTGTTTATTTATGCGCTGGTTTTCATCTGCCTGCTTTCCTTTGCTCTTTCTTTTGTCACGTTTCACTACAGACATCCGAATACGGGCGAGACAATTCAGGTGCTGAACATGCTGTCCGGGCCGAGACTGGTCGAACTGCTGGTGTCGTCAGTCAGAAACTTCATGAACTTCCCGCCGCTCGGCATGACCATTGTGGCCACGATGGGCATAGGCATCGCGGAAGGTAGCGGATTCATTCATGTTCTGCTGAAAAAACTGCTCGGCATCATTCCTTCCCGTGCGCTGACTCCCGCGGTCATTATGGTTTCCATCCTCTGCCATATTGTGTCCGATTCGGCCTATGTGGTGCTGATGCCCGTTTCCGCCCTGATGTTCTATGCCAGCGGCCGTCATCCCCTGGCCGGCATCGCCTGTTCCTTTGCCGGACTTGCGGGCGGCTTCACCGCCAGCTATACTCCTTCAATCATCGATCCCGTGATGCAGAGCTTCACCCAGGCGGCTGCGCGCAGCATAGACCCCGGCTATTCGGTCAATGTGCTGTGCAATTATTTCTTTGCCGTGGGAGGCACGTTTTTCGTCATTGCGGCCTGCTGGTTCATAACCGACAGAATTGTCGAACCCCGTCTGAAAATGACCATGCCGCTGGACGAAGGTCTGGAAAACAACCCGGAACTCCAGCTGCATCCCGTCAGCGATATCGAAAACAGGGCCTTCCGCCGCGCCTGTCTGGCATGGGCCGTGTTCGGTCTCACTCTGGCTGCGCTCTGCTGGCCGGAAAATTCCCTGTTTCGCGCTCCGGACGGCAGTCTGACCAGCCCCCAGGCTCCGGTCATGCAGGCCATTGTGCCGCTGCTCTTTCTGTTTTTCGCTGTGCCCGGTCTGGCATACGGTTTTGCCGCGAAAACATTCAGCGATTCCACAGCGGTCATCAGGTCAATGGAAAATGTGCTGAAAATGCTGCTTTCCTTCCTGGTGTTCGCCTTTTTCGCGGCACAGTTCCTTTATGTGTTCGGAACATCCAATCTCGGCACGCTGCTGGCCATCGCGGGTGCGGAATTTCTGAAATCTCTGGCCATGCCTTCAGGATTCACTCTGTTCGGGATTATTCTGCTGACCGGCTTTCTGAATATTTTCATCACATCGGCCACCTCCAAGTGGGCTATTCTGTCCACCATCTTCGTGCCTATGCTGATGATGCTGGGCATCTCTCCCGAACTGACGCAGGCCGCCTTCCGGGTGAGTGATTCCGCCGTGAATGTTTCCACACCTCTGTTTCCCTTTTATCCGCTGCTCATCATGTACTGCCAGAAATATGCGAAGGCCGCGGGGGTCGGGACGCTGTGCTCGATGATGCTGCCCTATACGCTGGCGCTTCTGCTGGTGCTGACAGTTGTTCTGTATGCCTACTGGGGGATCGGCATTCCGCTCGGTTTCGACAGCGGCTATGTGTATCCTCCAGCCCATTGATTTTTTTCGGGAGTTGTCATGAGTCAGAACTATGCGCACATGCTGACGGAACGTTTTCTGCGCTATGCGGCCGTCAATACCCAGAGTGACGGATCAGCCGGACAGGTGCCCAGCACGCCGGGGCAGCTTGAGCTGGCCCGTATGCTGTCTGGAGAGCTGGAAGACATGGGGCTTGAGAATGTCCATGTTGATGAGCACGCCATTGTGACGGCCGTCCTGCCGGCCACCATGCGTGGAGTTCCCCGCATCGGCTTTGTCGCCCACCTGGATACGGTGGATGTGGCGCTTTCACCGGAAGTACATCCCCGGATACAGCGTTTTGACGGCGGGGATGTCTGCCTCAATCCGGAGCGGGATATCTGGCTGCGGGTGGCGGAGCATCCCGAACTCCTGCCCTACAAGGGGCAGGAAATCATTTTCACCGACGGAACCAGCGTGCTCGGTGCGGATAACAAGGCCGCCATTGCCAATATCATGACAATGCTGGAAATCATGACCTCGGAGCGTCCCGCGCATGGGGAAATCAGGGTTGCGTTCGTGCCGGATGAAGAAATCGGACTGTGGGGTTCCAAGCTGCTTGATCTGGAACGTTTTGACGTTGATTTCGCATACACTATCGACTGTTGTGCGGTGGGGGAACTGGTGTATGAAACTTTCAATGCCGGCTCCGTGATCTTCGAGATTGACGGCGTGACGGCGCACCCCATGTCGGCCAAGAACGTGCTGGTCAATCCGCTGCTTGTGGCGGCGGATATCATGGCCGGGTTCGATCGCGCGCAGACGCCCGAGCATACCGAGGGCAAGGAGGGCTACTGGTGGTTCGTCGGAATGGAATCCAATCCCGCTCATGCCACCCTGCGTATGCATATCCGCGACTTTGACAGGGAACGCTATGAAGCTCGCAAGGCATATGTGGGAAAAGTGGTGGAGTACGTTCGCGCGCGCCACCCGGGGGCGAGGATTGACTGGAAGGCGGAAGACGTTTACGGCAACATCAGCAATACGCTGGGAGAAAGTGATCGCTACCCCATTGCGCTCATGTACGAAGCCGTGAGGGCTCTGGGGATTACGCCCAATACCATTGCCATGCGCGGCGGCACCGACGGATCGGCGCTCTCCGCCCGCGGCCTGGTGACCCCCAACTACTTCACGGGGGGGCTGAACTTCCATTCCTTTGCGGAATTCTTACCCATACCCTCGTTTCTCAAGTCTCTGGAAATGACGCTCAAGATTCTGGAACTGGCAGCAAAAGACAGATAGAGTCATTCACGCATCCGCCGGGCTGAAACAGTGTTCGGCGGATCTGTGATACCGTGACCAGTATGCCCTTTCCAAAGTGTTCCTGCGGGGACATGCCCGGAAACAGGTCAGGCGCGCAGCGCTTCTTCCGCATGGCGCAAAGCCGCTTCGTACTGTTGGCGCTTTCCTCCGGCAAGGGGAATTCCGTGCCCACGAAAAAGGTGTCATCTCCTTCCCCTCCCTTGAGGGTGGAACTGCTGGCGACATCGACGGAAATGAAATCGCTGCCTGTGCCGGCATCAAGAGCGCTTTTGACAAGCGTGCCGAGCTCGAAGACGTCATCGCCGCTTCCTCCGCTGGCACGTGCGTTGCGAAGCTTGACCTCCGAGATCAGAGCATCATTTCCGTCTCCTCCATCAAGAGGAACAGACTGGCCTTTTTCAAAGCCGACAAGGGCAGACCTTGCCGCGTTCATGCCCAGCCCTTCCGAAATGTCAGCTCTGTGCAGCACGTCCCGCACTACCTTGAGCAAATCGTCCCCGTTTCCTCCAGCCAGACTGGATCCGTCGCCCATGCTGAAGACTCCGTCGTTCTGTTCCTCTCCCGACAATGTCGCCAGAGTACCTTGCGCGGTATAACTGCCCATGCGGAAGACGCCTTGTCCGTTCCCTGAACATACGGGACTGGAAAAATCAATCGGCTTTGTCCAGACCGGCGGCGGAAAAGTTTGCGTCATCGGCGTTTTCCACGGATCTCCCTGCGTTGGCGGTATCTTTCTGCCCGGAAGAAACGCCGTGTGTTTCCGTCGGAAGGCTGGAGAAGAGGCGCGCATAACGGGAGTTTTGTGAAGATATATTTCTCTGTCGTACCAAAGCCGGAAAAGATTAGTCCAAGGGCTTTCTCCCGCTTGACGATCTGCAGGGGCGGAAGTAATTTTTCTGCATTTGCCGCCCGTTTCGCATGTGCGAAGGGGCTTCATGCCCGAGGCCAGGCAGAGCCTGGCATGAAGAAGGCCCGGACGGGGTGTGCCGTCAAAACTTCCACCTGCAAGGAGCTGTTAGCATGAAACGTCTGATTTCCTCCCTGGCCGCGCTGCTGGTCGGGGCATCTCTGGCCGCGACCGCTCAGGCCGCTTCCGACACTGCGCTGGATGCCTTCAAGGGGCAGAAGGGCACTTTGGATATCGCGGGCGGAACCGCTCATATCCCGGTGATGAAAAAGGCTGCCCAGGCCATTATGGAAAGCAATCCCGGCATCCGCATCACCGTCGCGGGGGGCGGATCGGGAGTCGGCGTCCAGAAAGTGGGTGAAGGGCTCGTCCAGATCGGCAATACAGGCCGTGCTCTCAAGGCGTCCGAAATCGAAAAGTACGGGCTCAGAACATTTCCCTTCGCCATTGACGGGGTGGCCGTCGTGGTCAACCCCGGCAACCCGGTTTCAGCCATGAGCAAACAGCAGCTCAAGGACGTGTTCGCGGGCAGAATCGTCAACTGGAAGGAACTGGGCGGAGAAGACGCGGCCATTTCCCTGTATGTGCGCGAAGACGGCAGCGGCACGAGAGAAACCTTTGAGGAGCGCGCCCTCGACAAGGGGACGGCCATGCAGGGGGCCAACGTGGTCAATTCCAATGGTTCCATGAAGACTACGGTCGCCGGCGACAGAAACGCCATCGGCTATGTGGGAATCGGGCATCTTGATTCCAGCATCAAGGGGATCACGCTTGACGGGATGATTCCCTCGCAGGAAAACGCTTCCGATGGTTCCTACAATGTGACGCGCCTTCTGTATATGAATACGAAGGGAGAGCCGCAGGGACTGACAAGACTGTTCATCGACTATATCTATTCCCCTGACGGCAAGAAGTTTATCGCATCCTCCGGGTATATCCCGCTGGACAAGTAGCACTACTCCATGAAACCGTCTTCTTCCGCGGTGCCTGCGGAAGAGCGCGTAGCATCTGGACGCGATCCCGCCCGAAGCGTACTGCGCTTTGCGGCGGGTATCGCTGTTCTCGGCATCCTGCTGCTCTTCCTCATGATCATTGCGTTTGCTCTTCCTGTGTTTACGGAGCAGAGCGCGGGGGGATCCTTTTCCCGGATATGGGCGCCTGGACAGGGGCAGTTCGGCATTCAGGCGATGATTGCCGGGAGCCTGGTTCTGGCGCTGTCGGCACTGTGCATCGGCTGGCCGTTTGGGCTTGTGCTATGCTGCTGGCTGTTTTGCCCCGTGAACGGGCAGTCCGGATTCGCGCGTTCGGCTCGGAGCATCGTAGGATTTCTGGTACGGATCATGACTGCCATTCCTACGGTTGTGTATGGATTTGCCGCCGTTTTCCTGCTGACTCCCCTTGTGCGCGAGACAGTCGGGGGCACAGGCTTCTGCTGGTTGAGCGCCGCTTTTATGCTGGCCGTCCTGATTCTTCCCACCATTGTGCTGCTGCTTTCGGCAGGGCTGGCTCCCCGCCTGGAGCGGCTTCTGCCCGGCGGTCTGGCACTCGGCTTCACCCGTATGGATTTGATGTGGTTTTTTGTCCTGCCGGAGGCGAAAAAGACGCTGTTCTCCTCGCTTGTGCTTGGATTTGGCCGTGCCGTGGGTGATACGCTCATCCCCCTCATGCTGGCGGGCAATGCCCCCCAAATGCCGTATGCCTGTTCCGCCGGCCTGCGTACCCTCACTGCGCATATGGCCATGGTCACCTCCAACGAAGTGGGAGGCGCCGCCTATAATTCCCTTTTCATGGCCGGAGCCTTGCTTTTGCTGATCAATGCGCTTGTCAGCCTGTGCGCTTGCCGGCTGGAATGTTCATCCCGCAAGGAGAGGAAAGGAGGGAGAAGATGAAGCGTCCATTTTCGCTGCATCTGTTTCGGCTTGCCGCCGGAACAGCTCCCGCGCTGCTGCTGGTCTGCGTGGGGACGCTGATCGGGTATCTTGCCTGGCGCGGCGCCCCCACGCTGCGGCTTTCCCTGTTTTTCGGCTCTACTCCTGTATGGGACGGCCTGACGGGCGCACGCCCCGTATGGGACGGTATCTGGCCCGCTTGCGCGGGAACCCTGTGCCTGGTGGGACTGACGCTGCTTCTGGCTGTTTTTCCCGGTGTAGGCTGCGGAATATATCTTGCGGAGTATGCCTCTCCCGCATGGAAGCGCCGTATCGGCGGGGCGGTGAACATGCTGGCCGGCATGCCGTCCATCGTTATGGGGCTGTTTGGTTTTTCACTGATCCTGCTGTTGCGGCACAGCGTTGCCCCCAGGGCGAATACCGGAATGCTGCTGGCGGCTTCCTGCCTTGCGCTTCTGGTTCTGCCCGTACTCGTGGCGACAACCCGTGAAGCTCTGGAAGCCGTGCCGGACAGTCTGAGGCTGGCCGCGTCCGCTCTGGGCATGACGCCTGCCCGGCGTTTGAGCCACGTTCTTTTGCCGATCTCGGTGCGGGGAATCGGCGGCGGGGTGGTTCTGGCTCTGGGGAGGGCGGCCGAGGATACAGCCGTAATCATGTTCACCGGCGTAGTTGCCAATGCAGGGCTGCCCGCCGGGCTGACGGACAAGTTTGAGTCTCTGTCATTCAGTATTTATTACACGGCGGCGCAATATCAGGATCAGGCTGAACTTCTGCGGGGATTCGGCACCGCACTGGTGCTGCTCGGCATTTCAGTGATGCTGCTGTGCGCTGCCCGTTTTCTGGAGAATGGATACCGCCGCCGTTGGCGGGGAGGTGACGCGTGAAGGCCGCCGTAGAGATGGAAGATGTGCATGTGGCGTTCAATGGGCGCGACGTGGTGCGGGGTGTGAGCGCCAGCTTGCCTGACCGGGGGATATCCGTCATTATCGGCCGGTCAGGATGTGGCAAGACAACGCTTTTGCGGGTATTGAACCGCCTGAATGAGGAATTCCCCGGATGCCGGACTTCAGGCAGGGTGGAGCTGAATCTGGGCGCGGGGCCGGAAGCCGTGTATCCCGCTCCCGGCGTAAGGCCCCGCCCCCTTCCGGAGCTGCGCCGGCTGGTGGGTATGGTCTTCCAGAGTCCCAATGTCTTTCCCGTGTCCGTGTTTCATAATATAGCCATTCCGTTGCTGACTGTGGCGGAATGCCCGAAATCCGAACTTGCCGACCGTGTGCGGAAAGCTCTTGAGGATGTCGGACTGTGGAAGGATGTGATGGAGCGGCTGCATATGCCAGCGGAACATCTTTCCGGCGGGCAGCAGCAACGGCTTTGTCTGGCCCGCGCTCTGGCTCTCGAACCTTCCATATTGCTGCTGGATGAACCGACTGCCTCGCTGGATGTCCATGCTACGGCCGAGGTAGAGGAACTGCTGCGAAACCTTGCGGAGCGTTATCCCCTGATTATGGTTTCTCACAGCCTGCGGCAGGCCCTGCAGATGGGAGACAGGCTTCTTGTGATGGAGAACGGAATGCTGACGCACAGGCTGGAGGGTCGCGCAAGTACGACCGAAAGAGAATTGAGCGGACTGCTGGGGGTTGCGCCGGAAAGACTGCTGTGAGGAGAAAGGGAATCATGCATGGAATAACGCTCTGTATTCCCGGAGGGGATGTGATATCCCTGCGTCACCTGGTGCTGGACTACAACGGTACACTTGCGGCCGGGGGAAAATTGCTGCCCGGTGTCGCTGAGCGTCTGCGCACATTGACGAAATCGCTTCAGATTCATGTGCTGACGGCGGATACTTATGGTGGGGCGAAAGGGAACCTGAAGTCGGAGCTTGAACAGGAACTGGATTCCGGCCGTATAGCTGTCGCTGTTCTGACTGGAAACCCTTCTGTGAGCGGTGCTCGGGAAAAACTGACATTTATCCAGAAGCTCGGTGAAAAAAGTTGCTGTGCCGTGGGAAACGGAGTCATAGACAAGCTCATGCTGGAGGCGGCAGGGCTTTCCATTTGTGTCATGGGGCCGGAAGGCTGTTCGCCGGGGGCATTTTCTGTTTCCGACATCTGCGTTTCCGATATCTGTGATGCTCTTGATTTGCTTATAAATCCACATGGTTGTGTGGCGACGCTGCGCGAATGAAAATTTTTAAAAAAAATGCTTGCCAAGCGAGAACTTTTTCTATAAATATCCTCTTCGTGCCCAGGTGGTGGAACTGGTAGACACGCTATCTTGAGGTGGTAGTGACGAATGTCGTGGGAGTTCGAGTCTCCCCCTGGGCACCATAAATATTTTCGTTGAAGTTTGTATAAGTCCGTAGCTGGTTAAAGGCTGCGGACTTTTTGTCTGTCGGGCTGTTTTCCACCTGTTGCTTCCAATGCTTTCATCAAAAATTCCTTTGTGGTTTGAGACCTCCCCCCCCCCTTCAGGGGGAAAAGAGGAGTTGGCACGACGGCGAAGCCGCTGAAATTCTTTTCCGTACCCCCTCCCTTCAGGGAGGGGCAATCCGCGCGATCCCCATCCGTCGGCTGCTTCAGTCAGTCGGCGGATGGGGATCGCGCGGATTGAAACATTTATCAAGGCTGTGTTTGGAATCGTCTGGGGACAAGATGCTTTGGCATCATGATGGGGCAGGGTTTTACAGGGCGGCTCTGAGGAGTGCTACTGTATCTTAAAAAGATAAGAGGCTCAAGGATAACAGTAAATCCTTGAGCCTCTTTTTCTCTTGATGGTAGCAAGGGGGAGATTTGAACTCTCGACACTACGGGTATGAACCGTATGCTCTAACCAACTGAGCTACCTTGCCACGGACGCGACAACTTGTCGCGAGAAAGCCTTATAGCTGAAAGCGATCCATATGGCAAGCATTTTTTTGAGAAATTAATGAAGCATAAACCAATATACCGGAATTACAAGAAAAATACGATAAATGGCAAAGGGGCGGAGGGTAATTTTTCCGAGCAGAGTGATAAATGCCTTTATGGCAATCATGGCGGAAAGAAAGGCGAAAAGAGAACCGACGGCGAAAAAGGGTAAATCAGCCGGATTGAAGAGAGACAGGGACTTCAGCAGATCGTATCCGACCGCACCGGTGATGAGGGGAACTGCGGCGAGGAAGGAGTACTCGGCCGCTGTTTCCCGGCGCATGCCAAGGAGCATTCCTCCCATGATGGTGGATGCCGAACGGGAGAAACCGGGCCATAGCGCCATGCACTGGCAACATCCGATGCCGAGCGCCAGTACCGGTGTCAGTTCATCGAGCGAATTGCAGCGGCTTGTTCTGAGGGAACAGGCGTTGCGCCATTCCACCAGCAGCATGAGCAGTGCCCCGGCAAGGAGGGCCGAGGCAACGGAAGCCGGTGTAAACAGGTGGTTCTTGATGAAATCTCCTGCCAGCAGCCCCATGACGGCACCGGGCAATGTTGTCAGAAGCAGCAGCCCTATCCCGCGCAGACCTGCGAAGGCCCGCGGATTTTTTTCCGGGGCGGGCCTGAGCAGTCCGAGAAAACGCTCGCGATACAGGCAGAGCACGGCCAGAATCGCGCCAAACTGTATGGCTATTTCAAACGTGGCGGCCTTGGGTCCGGAAAAACCGAGAGCCTCTCCCGCCAGAATGAGATGTCCTGTGGAAGAAACCGGCAGAAATTCGGTCAGGCCTTCCACCAGACCGAGCAAAACGGCAGTTGACAGAGCTTCCATCAGCGTTCGCTCGCCGGAGAGATCATATCTGACGTGTTGGGAAGGCTGACGGCACGCTCCACAAAGCGCAGCGTTTCTTCGTAGAGATGCGGGACGGTGTAGGAATAGGGGGTCAGTACCCTGGTCCGGTTTGCCCCCACCATGAGCGCGACGATGACCTGGGCTGTCGCTGCTGCGGGCAGGGTAGGCAGCGTACCGTCTTCCATACCCCGGCGAATTTGCTCTTCAAGCAGAAGATGCACTTCCGCGAACTTGCGGAACATGATGTCGCAGTCTTCGCTTACTTTCATGTCACTGTAGGGGGAACAGCGCACAAGTACGAGCCAGTAGGAGGAAGGATCGAGGGAAAATTCCAGGTAGGCGCGGCAGAAGGCAAGAACTCCTTCACGTCCGGTTGTGCAGCGCGAAGTCGCTCTGGTCAGTACTCGCAGAAAGTTGTTGAGTACATCCATGCCTGCTGCCAGAAAGAGCTTTTCCTTGTTGCCGTAATGATGTGTAAGCAGACCAAGCGCCACGCCAGCGCGCTCGGAAATTTTTTTGAATGTCGTTTCGGCAAAGCCATATTCGCCAAACAGTTCTTTTGCCGCTTTGAGCAGCGCTTCCTTTTTTGTCATACCGACCGCCGAATGACTGAAATGTTGATTGTGCACGCAACCTTTTTTGCCCCAGAGACAGAAAAAAAACAAGTCTTGCAACTTGCCGCCCATGGGAAAATGCCGGAACTGCCGATAAGAGTTCTTTGACGAAGAAAGGCGCTTCGCGTAAGGAAAAAGGAAGCCCTCGTGTGTTCAGGTGACAGGGTATTAATTTTAAAAGCGGATCATCTGTATGTTTCTGATCATAGGCTATGTCATTGTCATAGGTTCAGTCCTCGGCGGTTTCATGCTGGAGAACGGCAACCCGCTTATGCTTTGGCAGCCCGCCGAGCTGCTGATCATCGTCGGAGCGGGATTGGGAGCCTTTCTCGGTGCGCAGACCAGATACTCCGGGCGGCTGCTGCTGCAAAGTCTGAAACGTCTCTTCAGAGATCCCGGCATAGGCAGGGAGCAGTATCTGGAAATGCTGGCACTGCTCTTTTTCATTTTTAACAAGATGAACCGGGATGGTCCCCTCAGTCTGGAACAGGATATTGAAAAACCGGAAAACAGCGCGATCTTCGGCAAATATCCGTCCATAGCCGCAAAGCCCGGAGCTGTGAACTTTATCGCGGATACGCTGCGGGTTTATGTCACTACAGGCGATCAGGGTGAAATCGAAAACCTGATGAAGCTGGATATGCGGGTTTCTCTGGAGGAAGACCTTACTCCGGCCCATGGAATCACGCACATGGCGGAGTCCCTGCCCGGCATGGGAATTGTGGCGGCCGTCATGGGGGTGGTGCTCACCATGTCCATGATCAATGAACCTCCTGAGGTTCTGGGCCACCATATCGGGGCCGCTCTGGTGGGGACGTTCACCGGTATTCTTTTCTGTTACGGCATATTCGGTCCCATGGGGGAAAAGCTGGAACACTTCGCTAACGAAGAGCATTTCTATTACAACGCCATCAAGGAGGCCATAGCGGCTTCCCTGCGCGGGGCATCTCCGCTGATTGCCGTGGAATACGGGCGGCGCTCCATTCCTCAGGGCCATCGTCCCACATTCAGCGAGATGGAAGAATATGTGAGGAAGGGCTGATGAGCAGTGCATGGAAAGTGGCTTATGCCGACTTTGTGACGGCTCTTATGGCGTTCTTTCTGCTGATGTGGATTCTCAACATGACTCCGCCGGAAACAAAGGAAGGGCTGGCTTCCTATTTCGCGCAGGAGGCGTTGCTCGACGCTTCCAATGTTTCCGCCATTTCCAATAATGCCCTGGTCAACCGTACGGACAAGCTTGACCTCAGCGAGTCCAAGATGTCCGAACTGGAGCGCTCCCACTATCTGATCGCCCGGAAACTCCAGACCATGCTGATGCAGGACGGCATTCCCCAAAGTGCTTCCGGACTGAGCGCGGACGATGTGGGGGTTCAACTGCGCATTTCCAATGACGCCCTGTTCAAACCCGGCAGCGCGGACTTTTCTCCCGTGGCGCTCAAGGTACTCGACGGAGTTCTGGGTATCCTGCGGGAATACAATCTGTATCTTGTTATCCGGGGTCATGCTGACAGCGAAGAGGCGGTCGGCTCTCCCTATCCGTCAGGCTGGGAGCTTTCCGCCGCCCGGGCAGCCGCCGCGGCGCGTTATCTTGCAGAGCGCGGCGTGGCGCCCACGCGCATACGGGCAGTGGGGTATGGCGATACCAGACCACTGGAGCCCGGCAATTCGGAAGAAAGCCGGAAACGGAACCGACGGCTGGAGTTTCATTTCCACCGTCCCGACGCCATGGCCTATTCGATAGTTTATTGACATCTGGCGCAAGAGGGCATGGTTCAGCCGCCGTCAGCGGGAAGGGGACGAGTTTTCGTTCCCTTTTCTTCCTTTAAGAACAGTCTTTCTTCAGCAAGTGAAAATGGGACAGCGCGCCCTGCAGGCAGGCCTGAAACAGGGGCATCGGCTGAATTTCGCCGTCATCCCGAGGCTTGTCCGTATCATCGTCCTGAAGCGCCTTGCGGAGCAATTTATCGGCCAGGCGAAGTTCTGCCATGCCCTTTTCTGCCAGAGCCAGGGCTGCCATGGTACGGATATTCCCGGTGATTTCCGGATGAACACGGAGCAGGGCACGAAGGGCTTCACGCCGGGGATGTTCCCCCGCATCCAGCCGGCCTTCTCTATCCAGCGTGAAGACGAGCCTTCTGGCGGATGATATTTCAAGGCTTTCCATAAGCGCATGGATATCCGCAAGAGTGTGCTCCTGCAATGTATCCAAGGCATCGTCAAGTTTGTCCGACAGAAAGGGACTTCCTTCCCGAAGGATATGCTCGATTCTTTCCTGCCATTCGGCCCGGTCTGCGCCGCATTCTCCTCGTTCGGGCGGAGGCGTGCCAGCGGGACGAATGGACAGCATGACGGAGCGAGATATATTGTCGCTTGTCACCGCGCTCCTCCCCCAGGGCAAATTTTTCCCTTTTTTGAAACAGACTTCATGGTTCGCGCAAACGAACATCTGTACACCGTTTTGCGGCATTACACTGTCGGACATGCCTGACATGGCATCTGCCGTGTCGAATGAACACGTCCGTATTCAGAAACAGGCTGATACGCAATCGTTTCCCTTGCTGGGTTTATGCAAGAAGCATACCAGGTAAAATTTTCCAGGAAAGCATGTTTTTGAATCCGGCCAGGGAATCATTCTCGACAAGAGAAGGACAAGCCCGTATATTGAAGACATGAAAGACGTAAGTATGGCGCGTGTGCTTGCCGTGCTGGCCCTTGGGGCCTGGTGCTGTATATTCTGGTCCTATCCGGTCACGGTTTTTCTGGCCGGTTCCATTTCCTGCCTGACGCTGCCCCTGTACCGCTGGCTACGCGCACGAATGAGCAGGTTCAAGAGTACTGCAATTTATGCGGCAGGACTGAGTCTCTGCCTGATACTTCCCTTTACCATCGTAACGGTGCTGATTACGCCGCAGGCAGTAAGCGGTATCCGCAGGCTGAATGCATGGAGGGCCTCCGGGTGGGCGATTTCACCGGAGCTGACGGAGTATCTTGATGAAGTGAGGCTCTGGCTTTCAAAGGTTCCGGGGTTGAGTGAATGGATTGATCAGATAGGTGAAAATTTCGACGCCTACGTCAACAGCGGTTTGAAAACGTTGGTTTCCGGCGGCATAGGACTCGCCGGCGGCACTATGACAGCGATCTGGCTTATGTGTCTGTTCATTGTACTTGCCACGCTCGGCGTGATCTACGCGCCAGCCATCCGGCGCATGAGCCTGCGGGTCACACGCCTGCCGGAAGATTCCTTCAACCGTATCCTTCTGGCCCTGCGCCATGCGTTTCGTTCAGTATTTATCGGAATTCTGTTCGTTGCCGTCATGCAGGGCACTCTGACCGGGATAGGCCTGCGCATAGTGGGGGTATCTGATCCCGCTTTCTGGGGACTGCTTGCGACGTTCGCGGCGGTGATTCCCGTTGTGGGTACGGCCCTTGTCTGGGGGCCGCTTTCCGTCGTGCTGTGGTTCACGGTTTCGCCCGGCGCAGCCGTCGGTCTCGCAGCATGGGGGACGGTGGTCGTGGCAGGTTCGGACAATCTTGTCCGCCCCTATCTGCTGAAGACTGGCATTGAAGCGCCCATGTTCGTGCTGCTCTTTTCCATCTTGTGCAGCATGGCCCTTCTGGGGCCGGTGGGTCTGGTGGCCGGGCCGGTGCTGGTAGCCTTCGCGGTGCAGGCCTTCAAGGAAAGCGACCGCCTGCAGATGCGGCGGCAGGCAGGAAATATTTAATTGCCGAAGCGCGTTCCGCGTCAGTTTCCCCGTTCCTTCCAGTTCCACCATTTCATCTGTTCGGGGGGCATATCCTGTCCCCCGTTTTCCGCGAATCGGACAGCGAGCCTGTAAACATACAGTACGCAGCGATCAAGGGTTCCGCCATGCAGAAGACGATCCCGCTCATACATGCGTTCCGGGCTTTCTCCTTTCAGATCTCCGATATCGGCGTAGCCCAGTTGCTCAAGATGGCGCGCCATGTTCGGCCCCACGCCGGGAATACGTTGAAAGGCACTCTTTCTTTTGCCTGCTGTTTCGGTCTTCAGTGACATGGTCTTCCCTCTCACGCGCGCCGGGCGGATTCCGTTTCAGGTCAGAAGAAACAGCCCGGCCAGGCTGAGAAAGATGAAAAAGCCCGCGCCGTCAGTCAGGGCGGTGAGAAAAATGCTGGACGCCTGGGCCGGATCGCGGCCCAGAGCTCGCAGAATCAGAGGAATGGAACCTCCGGCCACAGCTCCCAGGATCATGTCGAGCAGCAGCGCGCTTCCCATGACGGCACCGAGCAGCAGGTTGTCCGTCAGCAGCATGATGCTGAAGCAGGCCAGCATCCCCATGATCATCCCGGTCAGGATGCCGATTTTCGCTTCGCGCAGCACAGCGAACCAGGCCTTACGCCTGTCGAACTTTTCTGTGGCTAACTGACGGATCATGACGGCCAGCGCCTGCTGTCCGGTGTTGCCGGCCTGGTTGGCAACCATGGGCATGAGAACGGCAAGCAGGGCCATCTGCGCGATATTGCCCTCGAACATGTAGACGATAAAGGCCGACATGGCGGAATTGAGCATGTTGATGACAAGCCAGGGCAGGCGCATCCGTACGGAGGTCAGCCACGGGGTGTCCACATCTTCCGTCTGGCCGGCGCCCACCATGCCCAGCATGTCGGCGCTGGCTTCGTCCTGCAGGATATCGATGACGTCGTCGTGAGTGACCACGCCCATGAGATGGCCCTCGCGATCTACGACGGGAAGGCAGAGAAAGTTGTAATGGCCGAGGATGCGCGCCACTTCCGACTTGTCCGCATCAAAGGAGACGGTGATCAGATCCTGCTTGCCCACGGCATCGCGTACCTGCGTGCCCGGCTTGGAAAGCATGAGATCACGCAGGGAAAGTACCCCCACCAGTTTGTCCATGCTGTCCACCACATAGACATAGTAGGGCATTTCCTTGTCTTCAAGTTCGGAGCGAATCTGGAGAATGGCGTCATCCACCGAGGCGTCGGAATTGACCAGAATGATTTCCGTATTCATGACTCCGGCGGCAGTGTCCGGGTCAAAGGTCAGCAGGGCGCGCAGCTCAAGGGCATCTTCCGGCGTCATGCTGTTAAGCAGCACGTCGCGGTGGCCCTCATCCACCTCGTCCAGCACGTCTACCGCGTCATCGGGCCACATTTCCGAAAGAATACGGGCTGCGTCGTCGGCGTCCATATTTTCCAGCACGTCACGGGCAACCTGTCCGTCCAGCTCCGCCAGGGCCTCGGCGGCCTCGTCGGCAGGCAGATGACGCAGCACACACATCTGTTCGGCAAGGCTGAGCTGTTCAAGCTGTTCCGCTCGATCGGCGGGATGCGCAGCGTCCGCATTCAGTTCGTTGCCGCAGGGAGGAGGCGTTTCTTTTTCCGGGGGCTGTTGGGCCATGTTTCCGCCTCTGTGTATGGACGCGGCGAAAGCGTCGGCGGATGAAGAGACTTCGGGACGTTCAGAGGAGGAAGCGGGGCGGGTGGACATGAGAATCTCCGAAGTCGCGACTTGACGAAGGAACAAGGTAAACCTAACGTGCATGGCATGACGACCATGGCCGTCAGTTAAACTAGCATTCTCCTCAGCATGGGGCAAGCATGAAAGATATCTCTTGCATTTCCTGCGGCGGCGCAGGGGGGCCGGCAACAAGTGATGAGCATTCCTGTTCGCGTAGTGAACGGGAAAGGCTGTTCGGTTTTGTGCCCGAAGACGTAGCGGCCATCCTTCCCGGAGAAGCGGGAGAGTTTGCGCGGCAGCTGGTGCGCCTCGCTCTGGACGAGGACGGGCCGGATCTGACGTCCCTCGGCATCTTCCCGCCGGAAGAGGAATCTCGTGCGTTCATTGTGGCAAAACAGGATTCCCTGGTGGCCGGACTGCCCCTGATCAGTCTGGTGCTGGCGGAAATGGGGCTGGAGCATCCCTCTTCCCACTGGGAGATTCTGAAGCCGGAGGCATCCCGCGTTACAGCGGGAACGGCCGTCGCCCGAATATGGGGGCCGACCAGCGTTCTGCTGAAGGCTGAGCGCGTGATTCTGAATCTGATTACCCATCTCAGCGGCGTCGCGAACCTGACCCGCCGCTATGTGGACGAGCTGGAGGGCACGGGCGTCCGGCTGCTGGATACCCGCAAGACCCTTCCTGGGCAGCGCCATCTGGAAAAGTATGCCGTGAGAGTCGGCGGTGGAAGCAATCACCGCATGAATCTGGCTGAAATGCTGATGCTCAAGGACAACCACATCGACGCAGCAGGCTCCATCGCCGCGGCGGTGTCCGCGCTGCGCGCCTGTTACGCTCCCTGTCCACCCATTGAGGTGGAATGCCGGACGGCACGGGAGGTTGGGGAGGCTGTCGCCGCCAGGCCGGAACGCATTCTTCTTGACAATATGGATGCCGGACGGCTTTCCGAAGTATTGCCGCTCATCCCCCGTTCCATAGAGGCGGAAATCAGCGGAGGCGTCAGCCTTGCCAATATCCGCGAGCTTGCTCTGGCATGTCCCGTGCGTCCCGCGGATTTCATTTCCGTCGGCCGGATTACGCATTCCGCTCCTGTGGCCGATTTCAGCATGAAAATGGAGCGCCGCGCCGGCTGAGTGCCCCGTTTTTCACCTTTCTCCAAGGACTACAGCATGAAAGGGTTTCCGATCAGGCGGGCTTCGGATGAAGTCCATGAGCGTATTGACGCGCTGCGCGAATATTTTGGACGGGATCTTGTCATCGTTGGGCATCATTACCAGTGCGATGATGTTGTCGCCCATGTGGACAGGGTGGGGGATTCCCTTGAACTTGCCCGTATGATGGACAGCATCGAGGCAAGGCATGTCATATTCTGCGGCGTGCATTTCATGGCGGAATCCGCCGCACTGCTGGCTCGTCCGGGTCAGCGGGTGTATTTGCCCGCGCCCGACGCTTCCTGCGTCATGTCTGAAATGACGCCAGCGGCCCTGCTGGAAAAGGTGTTTGACCGGGTGAGTGCGGAAGGGCGCAGGGTGCTTCCCCTCGCCTACGTCAATACGTCCCTGGCCGTGAAGGCCGTGGTGGGGCGGCACGGGGGGGCGGTCTGCACATCAGCCAATGCCGACAGAATGATGCGCTGGGCGCTGGAAAACGGCGACGCGGTGTTTTTTCTGCCGGACAGAAATCTGGGTATCAATACGGCTGAGCGTCTCGGACTTTCCGAGTCTGCACGCGCTCTGGTGAATATCCGCCGAGACGGCGAACAGGCGTTTCTTCCCGACGGCGTGCGTCTGTTGCTGTGGCCGGGCTGTTGTGCCGTACACGCCTGTTTCCGCCCCGAACTGGCCGAGGCCGCCAGACGGAAAGATCCCGGAGCCCGGATTCTCGTGCATCCGGAATGTTCTCCAGCCATGGTGCGCGCTTCGGACGGTGCGGGGTCAACTTCGTATCTTATCCGGGAGGCGGAATCCGCCCGACCCGGTTCCGTGCTGTACATCGGTACGGAAAGCAACCTCGTGCACCGGCTTATGGTGCGCCATGCGGGAAGGGTGCGTATAGAACCCCTGACGGAAAGCACCTGTTCCAACATGCTGAAGGTAGACGCCGAAAGTCTGCTCCGCACGCTGGAGGGCATACGCCGGGGTGATGCCGCGGATGTCCGCGTGGACGGAGCCATGACTGCCCCGGCCAGGGCTTCGCTCCAGCGGATGCTGGATTATTGCGCGCGCTGATGCATGGCGGGCGCGTTCCCGCTGTATTTCCCGATCTTTCCGGCCCCGGCGGCCTCAAGGAAGCCATATGGAATCTCCCCGTTACTATTCCCATGTTCTGATCATCGGTTCCGGCCTGGCCGGGTGCTCTGCTGCGCTTACCCTGGCGGATCAGGGCTGTGAAGTCAGTCTGCTGACCCCACTGGAGTCGCTTGACGGCGGCAATTCGGAACGGGCGCAGGGCGGCATTGTCTTTTCCACCGGCCGGGAGGATCAGCGCGCTCTGGAAAAGGACATGTATATTGCGGGACACCGCTATAATTTCGGCAAGGCCGTACGCTACCTTGCCACGCAGGGCGGGGAGGCCGTTCAGAGCATGCTTGTGGATCGCCTTCATGTGCCGTTCGACCGGGATCCGGAGCACCCCGACCGCTGGGACTTCACTCTGGAAGGCGGGCATTCCGCGCCGCGCATCGTGCATTGCGCCGACTATACCGGCAAGGCAATCATGGATGCCCTGCACGACGCTGTTCTGCGTCATCCCAGAGTACGCGTGCAGACCCAGCGTTCCGCCGTGGATCTCATCACCACGGAACACCACGCAACCACCGCCTCTTACCGCTACCATCTGCGCAACCAGTGCGTGGGCGCATATGTACTCAACAACAGGACGCTTCAGGTGGAGCCCCATCTCGCGGATTTGACAGTGCTGGCCACGGGCGGGGTGGGGCAGGTATACCTGCATTCCACCAACTGCCCCTGGGCGATAGGCACGGGGATTTCCATGGCCCAGCGGGCGGGGGTACGGATCACCAACATGGAGTTCGTGCAGTTTCATCCTACCGCTCTGTATCATCGGGATCAGCCCCGCTCTCTCATCACCGAGGCCATGCGGGGAGAGGGCGCGCATCTCGTCAATATGCGGGGCGAAGCGTTTATGCCCCGCTACGACGGACGCGGCGACCTCGCGCCACGTGATATCGTGGCGCAGTCCATTGTGAGCGAGATGCTCTCTACCGGGGACGACCATGTGTTTCTGGATGCGACCAGGATGCGCTGCGACGTGCGGGAGCGATTTCCCACCGTGTATGAAAGCTGCATGAAGATCGGCATTGACATCCGCACCCGGCCCATCCCCGTGGTGCCTGCCGCGCACTATTTCTGCGGTGGCATCCTGGTGGATCAGCGCGGCCGGACAACGCTGGACAGGCTGTATGCCGTGGGCGAGTGCAGTTGTACGGGAATCCACGGCGCCAACCGGCTGGCCAGCACATCCCTGCTGGAAGCATTGCTCTGGGGGGTCTCCGCAGGGAACGACATCGCCGGCGTTCTGGCAGGCAGGGACAATGTCAGCCCCCGTATACTCGAGTCCATTCCGGACTGGGAAAGCACAGGCAACGAACATAATGACGATCCCGCGCTTGTGGCGCAGGACTGGGTGAGTATCCGTCATATCATGTGGAACTACGTGGGTATCATGCGCACGGAGGCCCGCCTGCGCCGGGCTTTCGCCGACCTGCGCGATCTGTCCGAACATCTGCATGATTTCTACCGCCATACGCCGCTTTCCCAGCAGCTTGTGCGGCTGTTTCACGGATGTCAGACCGCGTATCTCATTACCCAGGCGGCCCTGCGCAACAAGCGGAGTCTCGGCTGTCACCACCGGGACGAATAGGCGTCAGAGCGGCAGGGCGGCAAGCTCCATGCCGCCCCATATGCCGATGCGTCCCGCGCACTGTACGAATACGCCCTTGATGCCCCTGTCCTGATCCTGCTCCGCCCGGTGCAGAACAAGGGGAACGGAATCCCCGGACTTCAGCATGTTTCCGTAGGCGGTGGCCGCAGCGTCGGCAAGAGCTGCATTTTGAGCGCATACCGTGGCCAGATCCCCCTGTCCGAAGCTGAGAGAATGGCCGATACGCCCGGAAGATGAACAGAGCGCCAGAGGCATGTCGGAGGCCGCGAGGCGCAGCCCCACCAGAGAGCGGTTTTCCGGATCCGGCAGCAGCGCGGCCACGCGTTCCGTTTCGGAAATCAGAAACACGTCGCCGCCGTTTTCCACAATGACGTCGCCGGGGATGCCGTTTTTCAGCAACAGCGCGTGCGCGTATTCGGCCATGTCCTGTGCAATGGCCCCGGCCACGGCGGCAAATGGCCCGACATTCATGCGCGTTCCGGCCTCAAGCATGGCGCGGACCAGAGGGGGAGCCTCGTCCGGGATGGGCAGGGGAAGCAGGCTGTGGCGGAACTCGGGATGAAGCGTCATCCACAGCGTGAGTTCTCCGCGCAACAGACCCGCGCGCGTCATGAGCCGGTCGCGCATCGCCGCCCTGTCCGCCCGCGCGGAGAAAGTAATACGCAGATCGGTTTCTTCCCGCACAATCTGCAGGATCTGCTCGTTTTCGCGCGGCGCTTTTTCCCGTCGGTAGGTTCGCAGCGGACTGGAATAGGGGTGGGAGGAGAACATCGGGATGTCCTTGGGGTGCGGTTGACTTCCGGCGCCGGTGCCGGGGCAGACGTGCCTTTACAAAGACTGGCATTCCTTTTAAAAGCCTGCTGTGGCCGAGGAGTATTCTGATATGGGCGGACATTTTTTGCAATTACGGGATCAGGGATGCCGGGGCGCGTGGGAGATATTTTTCCGTGCCCGCGAGCTGCGCGCTTGTGCAGAACCGCCTTGCCCCGGCGGAACAAAGACTGCGGTTGCCTTTGTCTGTGCGCCGGAGTTCCTGGCTGAGGTGGAAAACTGGCGGGAAAGCGCCGCGCTGGCAGGCTGCGAGATAACGGATGAAGTTTCCCGCGCGGATATCGTCGTAGGAGAAGGGCTCTCCGGAGAAGAACTGCTGGCGCTTGCCGACAGGGAACAGACTCCTTCCGTCATCAATGGCGGGAACGAAAACGCGTCTCCCTGCCGGGTTCTGGGCGATCTGCTCGCTCTGGTGAGACATTTCGGGCATGACGCGGATAAACTTGATGGAATGCGGCTGAGCTGGATCGGCAATGCTTCGGGCAGATTTGCCGGGCTGGCCGGTTCGTGGCTGGATTCCTGCCTCTGTTTCCGGCATGAGCTGTTTCTGAGTTTTCCCCCCGGCGGGGAACCCGGAGCCGAAGCTCTGGACTTTGCCATGAACGCGGGGGGAAAGATCTTTCTTTCCCACGATCCCGCACTGGTGGTCGAAGGGGCGCACGGACTCATCGCCGTACCCTGGCATACTGGCCGGGCATCTCCGAGCCCCCGGCATCCCCTGCTGACGATGGGGCTGCGGGAGGCAGCCCGCAGCGTACTTGGCGAAGCGCTTCTTTTTTCCTTCCTGCCCGATACCGCTCCCTCCGCCTGGGAGGAAGAGCGCCGGGCCTGTCTCATTGCCTGTCAGGCGGCGGTTCTGGAACATATGGCCGCTCTGCGCAAACATAACGCGGTCTGAAACCGCAGCGAGGAACATCATGGCGAAAATCAAAAAGGTAGTGCTGGCCTATTCCGGCGGTCTGGATACGTCGGTCATTCTCAAGTGGCTCATGGTCGAGCACGGGTATGAAGTCATTACCGTGACTGCCGACCTGGGGCAGGAAGACGACCTGGACGGTGTTGAACCCAAGGCCCGGAAGACCGGAGCTTCCAAAGTCTATATCGAAGATCTGCGTGCGGAGTTCGCCCGGGACTATATCTACCCCATGATGCGCGCCGGAGCGATTTACGAGGGGCGCTATCTGATGGGCACCTCCATTGCCCGCCCGCTCATCGCCAAACGTCTTGTTGAAATTGCCAGGGCTGAAGGGGCTCAGGCCATCGCGCACGGCGCGACCGGCAAGGGTAATGACCAGGTGCGTTTTGAACTGGCCATCAACGCTCTGGCCCCAGATCTCACGGTGATCGCCCCGTGGAGAGAGTGGGATCTCATGTCCCGTACCGCGCTGACGGAATTTGCGGAAAGGCACGGCATTGAGGTGAACGCTTCCAACAAGCACTACAGCATGGATCGCAACATGCTGCACTGCAGTTTTGAAGGCGGGGAACTGGAAGATCCGTGGGAAGAGCCGGGGCCGGAAAGCTACATCATGGCTGTCCCGGTGGAAAAAGCCCCCGATGAACCGGAATATATCACCATTGACTTTGAGAAGGGCGACGCGGTTGCGTTGAACGACAGGCGACTCAGTCCCATGGAAATGGTGATGGAACTCAACCGGATTGCGGGCAAGCACGGGATCGGGCGTCTGGATATGGTGGAAAACCGTTTTGTGGGCATGAAATCACGCGGCGTGTATGAAACTCCCGGCGGTACCGTGCTGCATGTGGCGCATCAGGATCTTGAGGGAATCTGTCTTGATCGCGAGGCACTCGCTGTGCGTGATACGATCATGCCACGCTACGCCGCCGCCGTATACAACGGTTTCTGGTTTTCTCCCGAACGTGAAGCCATGCAGGCGCTCATCGACAAGTCGCAGGAGGGCGTCACAGGCAGTGTGCGGCTGAAGCTGTACAAGGGAACGGCATGGCCCGTGGGCCGTTATTCTCCCCACAGCCTCTACTGTCATGATCTGGCGACCTTTGAGGAGTGCGCCACCTATGATCACAAGGACGCAGCGGGTTTCATCCGTCTGCAGGGCTTGCGCATCCGGGGGTATGCCGATCGCGTAAAGCGTTTTCATGGCTAGCGCTCCGCAACATGAAATGTTTCGGAGTGCCAGCCGTCAGGCGCGGACCTGGCCCGGCGGTGTAGCTTCCGGGCGTTCCGTCATTCGGAAATACCTGTACAGCCCGGGATATTGCGGAGGAGGGACCTGCCTCCTCCGCACCTGTCATTTTCCCTTCAGTCCGGCGGAGCTGTGCTCCGCATGAGGAACAGCACATGTCCGATAAACCTTGGGGCGGTCGGTTCAAGGAGCGCACCAGCGGTGCGGTGGAAAACTATACCGAGTCCATTTCTTTCGACGCTGAGCTTTACGCTCAGGATATCGCCGGTTCTAAAGCCCACGCAGCCATGCTCGGCAGGCAGGGGGTAATTTCGTCCGCCGAGGCAGAGCAGCTTGTTTCAGGCCTGGAACAGGTACGTGCTGAAATTGAGGCGGGGACTTTTCCCTGGCGGCAGGAGCTGGAAGATGTGCATATGAACATCGAAACCCGCCTGACGGAAATTGTGGGTGAAGTAGGGAAAAAACTCCACACCGGCCGCAGCCGTAACGATCAGGTCTGTCTGGACTTCCGGCTTTTCGTTTCTGACAGTCTGCGCCGCTGGATGCTCCTCGCGCGCAGGCTGTGCGGCGTTTACCTCAAACAGGCTCGTGCCAATGCCGATGTGCTGCTGCCGGGCTGTACGCACATGCAGCCCGCCCAGCCCGTCAGCCTGGCGCATCATCTGCTGGCCTACGCCTGGATGTTCAGACGGGATGTCGAGCGAATGGCCGACTGTGAAAAGCGCACGCGGATCAGTCCGCTGGGCGCGGCGGCTCTCGCGGGAACCACCTATCCGCTGGATCCTTCCTTTGTGGCGGAGCAGTTGGGCATGTACGGCATATTTTCCAACAGCATGGACGCTGTGGCTGACAGGGATTTCGCTCTTGAGGCCCTGTTTTGCGGCAGCGTGACCATGGCTCACCTTTCCCGGTTCTGTGAGGAACTCATCTGGTGGGCGAATCCTCAGTTCGGCTTTGTCACTCTTTCCGATGCCCACTCCACCGGCTCCTCAATCATGCCGCAGAAAAAGAATCCCGATGTGGCGGAGATCATGCGGGGCAAGACGGGGAGGGCTTATGGCAACCTCATCAATCTTCTGACCACGCTCAAGGGCATCCCGCTGACCTATAATCGGGATCTGCAGGAAGACAAGATACCTTTCCTCGATACGGACAGGACGGTGCGGGACTCCCTTGCACTCATGGCGGACATGCTTCAGGCCACGGCCTTCAACCCCGCGCGGATGCGTCGTGCGCTTGGCGCAGGCTTTTTGAACGCGACGGAACTGGCCGATTATCTTGCCACCCGGGGTATGCCCTTCCGTGAGGCCCATCACATCACGGGCCGGGCTGTGGCCCTGGCCGAGGAGAAGGGGACAGGGCTGGAGGCGCTTTCTCTGGATGAACTGCGCTCGCTCTCGCCTCTGATTGAAGAGGATGTATATGCCGTACTGGATTATGATACCGCCGTGCGGCGGCGCAATACGCCCGGAGGCACCGGGCCTGAACCCGTAAGCTTCCAGATGGAGGCTCTGGATGCATGGCTTTCCACGCCGCTGGCGTGGGAGGAACATGGAAACCGATGTTAATCGTTCCAGAAAGAAGCGCTCATGCGTGCAATACGTCTCTATATTGCCAGTTCCTTCAGAAATCTGCATGCTGTCCGCCTGTTCGGCAGGGCGCTGTGCAGTCCGGATTTTGAAATTCTGGACTGGACAGCCAGGGCAAGGCCCCCTGAGGGCCTTGCTCCGGCGGAGCGAAGGGTATGGATGGATACTGATCACGGCGGTGAAGTGTTCACGTTTTGCGAACAGGCATGTCGTGACGCGGATATCGTTGTCTATCTTGGTGCTTCAGGGCAGGATGCCGGGGTGGAGGTAGGGATTGCCTGGGGCTGCGGTGTGCCGGTGCTGGGTGTCCGTGGCCCGCTGGAAGCTCCGGGGCTCATGCTGTACGGTGCGGGCCGGGTATGGGTGGAGCAGATTGAAGAGGCCCTGGCGCTGCTCCGAAACGCTGCAGGCGAACGGGGGAAGATGCCGGACGGGACAGGCCGGCCGGAGGATGTCCTGCTGGCCCTGTACCGTGAACGTCTGTCCGCCGGAAGGGAGCAGGCGTCATCGTCATGAAAATTTTCAGAGGAATATATGCCCACAGGAAAAAAAACGGTTCCGGCCACATTTGAAGAAACACGGGAATGGCTGTCCAGGCGGGTGGCAAGCTCTCCCCGCCCCCTGCCTGCCGGGCGTTTTCCTCATATCCTTGAAGAGGCAGTGCAGGAGGGATTCAGCCGCGATCATCTCCTGAATACGCTCGACATGTGGCTGAACTATGGCTATTGCCGCATCATCGATCCCATCACGCAGGACATTGAGCTGACGGAAGAAGGGATGCGCTACTTTTACTGATGGAGCTCAGCGCATGCTGGAATATGCAGCGTCCCTCCCCTGGGGGTGGATAATCCCCGTTTTTTTCGTCCTCGGCTACACAGTCGCAGCCGTGGCGCTGGTTCACGCCCTGCTGAAGGCCAGACGCCCCCAGTCCGCTCTGGGCTGGGCGGCTGCTATCATATCGCTGCCGTTTGCGGGGTCTCTTGCCTATTTTCTGTTCGGGATCAGCCGGGTTGACAGCAGAGCCGCCAGGCTGATGGGGGACAGGGCCGCACGCAGGCTCAGGTTCCTTTCCGAGAACGCCGATCTGTGGAAAAACGAGGTGTTTCAGGCTCCGTCGGTTGAGCTTGCTCGCGATGCCCTTGCCAGAGTGGGGGAGGGCAAGAGGAGTTCCCTGCCGCTGCTCGGCGGCAATGATGTCCGTCCCCTGTTCAATGGTGACGAAGCTTATCCCGCCATGCTGGAAGCCATACGCCGGGCAAAGCGGGAAGTCTTTCTCTGCACCTATATCTTTGAAGGGCGGCTGGCGGGGGAAGTTTTTGCGGAGGCGCTGACATCGGCTGTCGGGAGAGGTGTGGATGTCCGCGTACTGCTGGACGGCATGGGGTCTTTTTTCTCTCCAGCCTGGAGGCATCTGCGCAGAGGCGGCGTAAAGGTGGAAGGCTTCCTTCCCCCGCGCCTGTTTCCTCCCGACTTTTCCCTTAATCTGCGCAACCACCGGAAGGTGCTGGTCTGTGACGGGACCGCGTTCACCGGCGGGATGAACATTGGAGACGGCAATCTGCATGGTGTGCCGTCCTGCGAGAGATTTGACGAACGGCAATTCCGGCGGATTCAGGATGTGCATTTTCTGTGCGCTGGACCGATAGCCGGGCTTTTGAGGGAAGCTTTCCTGATGGATTGGGCCTTTGTTACCGGACAGGACGATACAGGCGCACTTCTGCTGCCGCCTCCGGCGGGAAATATGGATACCCGCATCGTCATGGATGGTCCCGGTACGCCCAATGACCCCATGCAGGACCTGCTGTGCGGGATTCTCTGCTGTGCGGCGCGGAGGGTAACCGTGTTCACTCCGTATTTTCTCCCCACCAGAGAATTGCTCAGCGCCTTTACCTGTGCGGCGGGAAGAGGGGTGGAGGTGCGTGTCATCCTGCCGGAAGAACTTGATCATGCCTATGTCGGCTGGGCAGGAGAAAGAACCTTGCCCCTCCTTTTGGACAGCGGGGTACGCGTGTTCCGGCAGCCGCCCCCGTTTGCGCATACCAAGCTGTTCCTGATCGATGGTGTGTATGTGTGCATGGGGTCGACGAATCTTGACCCGCGCAGTCTCAGTCTGAATTTTGAGCTCAATGTCGAAGTGTTCTCCCGCGAACTGTGCATGCGGCTGGAAGAATATGCGGATGCCATTCTGGCAAGATCGCGTGAAGTAACCTTGGAAGAACTGAAACACCTGTCGCTTCCGCGTCAGCTTCGCAATGCGGCGGCCTGGATTTTCAGCCCCTATCTTTAGGGGTTGTGTCCACTGTTTCTCACATACTCAAAAGGCGAAATAGCTTTCTGTTCGACTCCAAGAGCATGTTCACTTTGCCGGTGTCCTGCGACAGGCTCTGGCTTCCTGCAGCGAGAAACAGGGTTACCCCGGCGGAGATCGCGTCGGACTTGCCCTTGTTTCGTCGATGGGGCACAATTCTCTGCATTGTGAGGAAACAATGAAAAATATTCTGGTGCTTGGTATCGGCAATCTGTTGCTTACTGACGATGGCGTCGGTGTTCACGCCGTCCGGCAGCTGCTTGAAGAGGTCTGGCCTCCTTCCGTAAAGCTGCTGGACGCAGGAACCTTCACCCAGGATATCTTTTACCTGTTCGAGGGGTATGAGGAACTGCTCATTCTGGATATTGTCCATGCGGGGAAGGAACCGGGAACATTGTATCTTTTGAGCGAGGAACAGCTGGTGCGCGATGAAAGCCGCAGGTTGTCCATTCATGACATCGATCTTCTTGATTCCCTGGATATGGCGGAAAGATTGCACGGCAAGAGACCTCGTCTGGTGATCATCGGCATGGAGCCGCAGGATTTCACGTCATGGAGTATGGAGCTCTCCCCAGCCGTTCAGGAAAATTTTCCCGCTTTTCTCGAGCTGGCCAGACGGGAGATCCGTGCCAGGTTGACGGATTGAAGACAGCGGAGGTCTGCATGGGCAGTGCGTATTGGTTCGGCCTGGAAACCCCGATTGGTCGTGTGACGCTGGTAGAGGAAGAAGGAGCGATTACGCAGCTGCGCTTTGGAGAATTCTTTCGCGGCACGGCCGTTCAGGAGGAAACGCCCCTGCTGCATGAGTCCATCCTGCAGTTGGAGGCTTATTTTCAGGGTAAACTGCGAGTGTTTGATCTCCCTTTGAACCCTCGGGGTACGGCTTTTCAGTGTAATGTATGGAAAGAACTCAGGTGCATCCCTTATGGTCAGACCCGTTCGTACGGTGAAATCGCCCGTGTCTGCGGCAATACTAGGGCAGCGAGGGCGGTGGGAATGGCCAGCAACCGCAATCCTGTCGCGATCATCATTCCCTGCCATCGCGTCATTGGAGCGGACGGCAGGCTGGTCGGCTACGGCGGCGGCCTGGATATCAAGACCTATTTGCTTGAACTGGAGAGAAGGGCGGCAGAGAGGGGACAGTGCGGATGATTCTTCTCATCGGATTGGCCGGAGCCATGGGCGCAGTCACCCGCTATCTGCTGTCTTCTTTTGTTACGGGGCTGTTCGGGGCAGCCTTTCCCTGGGGGACTTTTCTGGTCAATGCCGTCGGGTGCTTTCTTTTTGGCGTTGCGGTCGGGCTGGCCGATCATTTTGAGTTGGTCAGCGACACCGCGCGCCTGATTCTGCTCACCGGATTCATGGGGGCTTTCACCACTTTTTCCACTTTTATTTTTGATATCCATATTCTTTTCGCGGAAAGTCGGTGGATGCCGGGCCTCTTCAACATGACAGGACAGATCATGATCGGCCTGATCTGTCTGCGGGTCGGACAGAAACTCGTTGATGTGCTGAATTGAGTGGCTTTTGTCGGGACAGTGAGGTGACGGCGTGCTGGAAGTTTGCGATCTGACGGTGTCCATTGATGGTTTAGCCATTGTCCGCCGGGTGAATTTTTTACTGCGGCGAGGAGAAACTCTGTGCCTTGTGGGAGAATCCGGTTGCGGAAAAAGTATGACAGCCCTGGCGTTGATGGGGCTGTTACCTGAAAACGCCTGCATTCTTGAAGGGGAGGTTCGCCTGAACGATATCCGGCTGACGGGCATGAGTGAGCGTGAGTTGTGCGCAGTCAGAGGAAGACAGATCGGTATGATTTTTCAGGAGCCCATGACCTCTCTTAACCCAGTGCTCCCTATAGGCAGGCAAGTGATGGAGGCGGTGTTGCAGCATGAGCGGATTTCCCGCAGAGAAGCACGGGAAAGGGCGGTGGAGCTTCTTATGTCCGTGGGATTCCCCGTTCCGGGTGAGCGGCTGGGTGAATACCCTCATCAGCTTTCCGGCGGTTTGCGGCAGCGGGTTATGATCGCCATGGCGCTGGCGTGTTCTCCGGAGTTTTTGATCGCTGACGAGCCGACCACAGCCCTGGATGTGACCATTCAGGGGCAGATACTGGTTCTGCTCAAACGTCTGGCGAGAGAACGAGATATGGGGATGGCCCTGATTACGCATGATTTGGGAGTGGTATTCGACGTGGCAGATCATATCGCCGTCATGTACGCCGGGGAGATTGTCGAACACGCCTCTCATGACGATTTTTTTGCCCGCCCCCTGCATCCCTATGCCCAGGGGCTGCTGGCCTGCCTGCCGGATATCGGAAATCCTGACATAAAACGGTTGCCCACAATCCCTGGAACGGTTCCACCTCCTGCGGCGCGCGGAACCGGCTGTCTGTTCAGGGAACGCTGCCCCAGGGCGATGTCCCGCTGCTCCAATCCTGTCCCCAGCGTTGAGGTGGAGCAGGGGCATATTGTATCCTGCCATATTTATATATGAAAAAATGCTTGCCAAGAAGGGGAAGTTCGGATAGATAAATGTCCGCGCCGAAGTGGTGGAATTGGTAGACACGCTAGGTTCAGGGTCTAGTTCTCGCAAGGGAGTGGGAGTTCGAGTCTCCCCTTCGGCACCAACCAAGAATCCAATCAAGTCCCGCAAGGTTCAAAAAGCCTTGCGGGACTTGGCTTTTGGGGCAATGGAATGTCCAGCGAGGTGGCGTGGGAAACGGGGATAACCAGCAAAAATGACGGTATTTGCAGCGGTATGAGCCGACATGGAGGAAACGAGGCCCGAAAAATACCGTCACCCTGCAACCCCTTGCCAGCAAAGGATTTCAGCCATGCCACTCATCGGTACTGCGCTCCGCAATTTGAAGTCTGACGGTACTCCGACAAAACTGGCCGACTCTGAGGGCTTGTGCCTCTACCTCTCCGTTTCCGGCGGAAAATTATGGCGGATGGATTACCGCTATGCCGGAAAAAGAAAGACGCTCAGCTTTGGCGCGTATCCCGCCGTCTCCCTGAAAGATGCCCGCCGCAAGCGTGACAAGGCCAAGGAACAGCTTGCCGACGACATTGATCCCGGCGCTCAGAAAAAGGCCGCCAAGGAAGAAGCCGAAGCGGCGGCGCGTGAACAGGTGCTGACCTTCGCCGTCGTCGCCCAGGAATGGTTCGCCACCAAGCAGGATTCCTACGCGGCGGCCAATATCAAGAAAAACAGTGGCTCATTTCCCTGCTCAATGAACGGATTGGTGAAAAGCCCATCAGCAAACTGGTGCCAGCCGATATTCTGAACGCAATCAGGCCGGTTGAGGCCGCAGGACATTCGGTCACAGCGCACAAGCTGGCCGAAACCGCCGGACAAATATGCCGCTTTGCCAGAACTTGCGGCTATATCGTTTTCAATCCGGCTGACGGCCTCAAGGAAGTCCTCAAGCCAATCCAGACAAAGCACCATGCCACCATCACCGATCCCATCTCCTGCGCTGCATAGACGAATACTAGGGCGGAGCCGTTGTCGGTTATGCCCTCAAGATTCTGCCCTATCTGGCCTTGCGGAGTGCCGAGCTTCGCGGCGGCAGGTGATCCGGGATTGATCTGGACAAGGCGCTCTGGATTGTGCCTGCCGCCAGAAGAGAAAACGCCAAGGATGGCGGCTGGCGGCGGCATGAAAATGCGCATTGCCCATGCCGTGCCCCTGCCTACTCAGGCGGTCAAACTTCTCCGCGAACTGCATCTGCTCACAGGTACAGGCGAACTGTGCTTTCCGGGACGGCATTCAGCCTCGCAATGTATTTCCGATATGGCGCTTTTGAATGGTATCCGCCGCATGGGTTTCAGCAAGGAAGCGGCCAGACTTGCAAACGCTCAACTTGTACTGCCCCAATTCACCAGCGGGAACGGCACTGATTTCAATGATCTTCACCAGATTGAAAGCATTGAGGTGGTTCGTTCGCAACTTGAATCAGCCCTGACAAAACAGCATGGTCTTGTCGCTCTGGACATGAGCGAGTTCCTGTCCATGCATATACCTGACCGGGGTTACCTTTACGCCCCGCGAGGTGTGGGCAAAACCTTTGCCGCTCTAAGTGTGGCCGTGGCCGTTGCTTCCGGCGGAGCGGTGTTCAACTGTCGCGCGCCCATGCCCAAAAAGACGCTCTATGTGGACGGAGAAATGCCGGCCACTTCCATGCAGAGCCGTTTGTCCTCCCTTGTTGGCGGTATGGCCATCCCGCCGCAGGCGCTGAAAAACCTTTCACTCATCACGCCGGACTTGCAGCCGTGCGCCATGCCGGATTTGTCCACAGCAGGAAGTCAATGCCCACAATATGCGCAGCCTGATGCAACAGGGGCGGGACTTTCAGGATGAACTGGAGGAATGCCGGGAGTTCACCCTCCACCGGAAATCATGCCGCTCCATGCCGCATTCCTTCAGGAAAAGGAGGAACAGCGGCAGCGGGAGGAGGAAGAACAGCAGGAGCGAGAGCGTCAGGTAGAGGAAGCCCACCAGCAGGCCGAACTGGTTTACTGCGTAAACCAGTGGGCAAGCGTGTCGCTTGACCGCCAAAGGCAGAAGACAAAACCGGGGACATGCCCGTTAATCGCAGGAGAAACCACCATGAGCATCGCAGCCAGCCAACTGAAGGAAATCCGACAGGAGTTCGCCAAGCTCAAACCCGCGCCGTCGTCACGCTGGACGTAAACCGCGCCATGACCGTGAAGCAGGCCATTTTCACACTTGCCCCGACGCTGGAGCGGATGAAGAAACGCGGCTTCGATCTGACCGAGGCCAGACGGCAGAGGGAAGACCGAAAAGCCCAAAAGCGAGACACAGCCCCGCCGCTTCCGAAATGCGAACAGCGCGACAGCTTTATTGTTGCGGATACATCGGATGATGAACTGTGAACAGGAATTATATCAGAATACTTGTCAGGCGGATATGGATATCAATAAGTTGAGAGTCGTAGAAGTCACAGCCACCAACAGATGAAACCGGGCCGGAAAATGTCCCGCCTTCATTTGGGCCGCCTTCGATGTATATCCAAAGATATGGGACAGGACTCTGCCCGGAGTGATAATCCAACGGCAGGCACGCTAAAACCGGCTTGATGCGGGCAGAAACGGACCAGGGGCATCGCATGGTTTTGCCTTTTTGTCGGATAGGATATATAATAACAGTGTTTTTTATATTGGACAAATCCGTATGCGTCGGAAAACGAGTCCATGGGGAGCCTGAAACTTTTCCGGCAAAGAGGTTCTGCGCATTGGGTTGCAAGATAAACAATGCCGTTTTTGGGAGATAGCGCATGGCTTCCAACTTTGCGTTTCTGCACGAAAAATTTCCGGAGCTGGCGGAACTCGGCATACTGGCCGAACGCTATCTGCGTTCGGATCCGCAATCCTGCCTGATGAAGGCTGGCCTGCTGTGCGAAGGCATGATCCGGGTTATGTTCGCCCTGGACGACATCACCTTGCCCGCGCTCTGCGACGCGGTGGAGCGCATCGACATTCTTCAGCGGCGCGAGGTGCTTCCTGCGGATGTCGCCGCCGCCTTCCACCTGATGCGTAAGGTCCGCAACAAGGCTGCCCATGAGGGATTGAAAATCCCGGAAACAAAGACGCTGTACTTTTTGCAGATCACGCACAGTCTGTGCGGGTGGTTTTTTCAGACCTACGGCGATGAATCCTATCGGCAACAGAATTTTGTCGCGCCTCAAGATGCCGAAATCTCCGGACCGTCCCCATCCGAATCAAAAGTGGAAGCCGGACAGGAAAACGCGCTGGCGGATCAGGCGGTTTCCCGCGCCGCGCAGGCATCCGCCGTGCCGGAAGACATCCGCCGCAAACGCGCCGCCGTTGCCGCGGGCAAACGCCGTGTGTCTGAGGCTGAAACCCGGTATCTCATTGACGAACAGCTCAGAAAAGTGGGCTGGGAGGCGGATTCCGAAACCCTGCGCCATTCCCTCGGCACACGCCCGCAAGTCGGGCGGAATCTGGCCATAGCCGAATGGCCCACGGATTCCTCGGCGGGCGACAGGGGCTTTGCCGACTATGCCCTGTTTGCTGGCACGCGGCTGGTGGGCATCATTGAGGCCAAGGCCAGCCATAAGGACATTCCCGCTGTGCTCGACCATCAGTGCAAGGACTACGCCCGCCATATCCGCAAGGAGCATCATGCCCACACCATAGGCGAATGGCGCGGTTTCCGCGTGCCCTTTCTCTTTGCCGCCAATGGCAGACCCTATGTTCGGCAATACGAGGAAAAATCCGGCATCTGGTTTCAGGATGTGCGCAATGCGTCCAACGCGCCCCAGGCCCTGCATGGCTGGATGAGCCCCTCCGGGCTTGAAGAGCTTCTGGAGCGCGATATTGCCCGGGGCAACCAGCGCCTTGAAGCCATGGCCGCCGACTTTCTTACCGATAAAAACGGGCTCAATCTGCGTGAATACCAGCTCCGCGCCGTCGAGGCGGCCGAACGGGCCGTGAGGAACGGCGCGCAAACGGTTCTGCTGGCCATGGCAACGGGTACGGGCAAAACCCGGACCGTGCTGGGCATGATGTACCGCTTTTTGAAAAGCGGACGCTTCCGCCGCATCCTGTTCCTTGTGGATCGCAACGCCCTGGGCACACAGGCCCTTGACGTATTCAAGGATGTGAAGCTGGAGGAACTGCATCCCCTGGACGAAATCTACGCCGTCAACGGGCTGACGGATAAGACCATCGACAGGGAAACCCGCGTCCACGTCGCCACCGTGCAGGGCATGGTCAAACGTATTCTGTACAGCGAAGGCAGCGAATCCATGCCCGCGGTCACCGACTATGATCTGATTATCGTTGATGAAGCGCACCGGGGTTATATCCTTGACCGGGAAATGACCGACGACGAGCAGTTGTACCGCGACCAGCGCGACTACCAGAGCAAATACCGGGAGGTTATTGACTATTTTCAGGCGGTCAAAATCGCTCTGACGGCCACGCCCGCGCTCCACACCACGGAAATTTTCGGGCCCCCCGTGTTCACCTACCTCTACCGGGAGGCGGTTATTGACGGATTTCTGGTGGATCATGACGCGCCGCACCAGCTCAGCACTGTTCTCAGTGAACAGGGCATCCACTACAAACCCGGCGATACCGTGGCCCTCTATGATCCCGTTACCGGCGAAGTCACCAACAGCGAGCAGCTGGAAGACGAGCTTGATTTTGATGTGGACAACTTCAACAAGACCGTGATCAATGAGAACTTCAACCGCGAAATTTTGCGGGAAATCGCCAAAGACATTGATCCCGAAGACGCTTCCTCCGGCAAGACGCTCATTTATGCCGTCGATGACCATCACGCGGATATGATCGTCCGCATCCTCAAGGAGATTTACGCCGAGGAGCTGGTGGATACGGATGCCGTCATGAAGATCACCGGCAGCATCGGTAACCGCAAGAATATTGATGAGGCCATACGCCGTTTCAAGAATGAAAGCCTCCCCAGCATTGTGGTGACGGTGGATCTGCTCACCACCGGCATTGATGTGCCCGAAATCACCCGCCTTGTCTTCCTGCGCCGGGTAAAGTCCCGCATCCTGTATGAACAGATGCTGGGTCGCGCCACCAGGCTCTGTCCGGACATCGGGAAAGACCATTTTGAAGTATATGACGCTGTGGGGCTGTACTCGGTCCTTGAGCCGCTCACTTCCATGAAGCCTGTGGTCAGCAACCCGGCGGCCACTTTTTCCCAACTTCTGGACGGGCTGGAGGCAATGGAGGAGCCTGCGCAGATCCTGAACCAGATCAACCAGTTTATTGCCAAACTGCAACGCCGCAAGCGTTCCATGACGGAGGAACTCAGGCAGCACTTTGCCGATATGGCCGGTGACACGCCCGATGCTTTCATCGAGCGCGTGCAGGATTTGCGCCCGCGTGAGGCAAAGGCCCTGTTGCTGTCCAAACGCGACCTGTTTGAGCTTATCCAGAATAAAGGCTCTCCAGGCCGCCGCCCCATTGTTCTTTCCGACACGCCGGATGCGCTCACCGGTCATACGCGGGGGTACGGCAAGGATAATCTTCGCCCCGGCGACTATCTGGAATCCTTTGCCCGCTTTGTGCGGGAACAACGCGACGAGATAGCGGCCCTGAACATCATCTGCACGCGCCCGGCCGACCTCAGTCGCGCAAGCCTCAAGAGTCTGCGTCTGGCTCTGGGACGGGAGGGCTTTACCCTCCGGCAGCTCAACTCCGCCCTTTCTCACACGAGCAATAAGGATATTGCCGCCGACATCATCAGTCTCATTCGGCGCTATGGCATCAATGCCGAACTTCTGGGACACGAGGAGCGCATCCGCCGCGCCGTGGCCCGGCTGAAGCAGGCGCACAACTTTTCCAGGGCCGAAGAAAAATGGATCGACCGCATGGAAAAATACCTGCTCAACGAGTCCGTACTGTCAGTCCATACCTTTGACGAAAGCGTCATCTTCCGGGAGAAGGGCGGCTTTGCCGCGCTGAACAAACTGTTCAACAATCAGCTGGAAAGCATTGTGACTGAATTGAATACCTATCTGTATGACGATGGGGGCCTTGCCGCATGACCACACGGGAAATTGTCGCCAAACTGTGGAACCTCTGCAATGTCCTGCGGGATGACGGCATCACCTACCACCAGTATGTGACCGAGCTGACCTATATCCTGTTCCTGAAAATGGCCAGGGAAACCGGCACGGAATCCGCCATTCCCGAAGCCTGCCGCTGGGACGTGCTGGCTGCCAAAAGCGGCATTGAACTGAAACGCGTTTACAAACAGGTGCTGGCCGAACTGAGTGAAAACGGCACGGGTCGGGTGCGGGAGATCTAGCAGGGCGCGGTATCCAACATCGACGAACCCAAAAATCTGGAAAAGATTATTTCCAGCATCAATGCCCTGGACTGGTATTCCGCGCGGGAAGAGGGCCTGGGCAACCTGTATGAAGGTCTGCTGGAAAAAAATGCCAATGAGAAAAAATCCGGAGCGGGCCAGTATTTCACGCCGCGCGTGCTCATTGATGTGATGGTTCGTCTCATGAAGCCCCGGGTCGGAGAACTGTGCAACGATCCGGCCTGCGGCACCTTTGGTTTTATGATTGCCGCCGACCGGTACCTGAAGGATCAGACCGACGAGTATTTTGATCTGGACGAGGAGCAGGCTATCTTTCAGAAACAGAAAGCCTTTACCGGCTGCGAGCTGGTGCACGATACGCATCGCCTGGCCCTGATGAACGCCATGCTGCACGGCATTGAAGGGGAAATTCTGCTTGCCGACACGCTCTCCACCGCTGGCAAAGCTCTGAAAGGTTATGATCTGGTACTCACCAATCCGCCCTTTGGTACCAAGAAAGGCGGAGAACGGGCCACCCGTGACGATTTTGCCTTTGCCACCAGCAACAAGCAGTTGAATTTCTTGCAGCATATTTACCGCAGTCTCAAGCGTGGCGGCCGGGCCGCCGTGGTGCTGCCGGATAACGTCCTTTTTGCCGACGGCGATGGCGGCCGCATCCGCGCCGACTTCATGGACAAATGCGACCTGCATACGGTGTTGCGCCTGCCCACGGGCATTTTCTACGCCCAGGGCGTGAAAACCAACGTGCTGTTTTTCGCGCGAGGCCAGAGCGACAAGGGCAATACCAAAGAGGTGTGGTTTTACGACCTGCGCACCAACATGCCTTCCTTCGGCAAAACCACCCCGCTCAGGGAAGAGCACTTCGCAAACTTTGAGACCGCCTATGAGGCCAAAGACCGCCGCGCGGTGCGGGACGAACGCTGGAGTGTCTTCACCCGCGAAGAGATACAGGCCAGGGCGGACAGCCTTGACCTCGGCCTCATTCGGGATGACTCCCTGCTGGAATATGACGACCTGCCCGACCCCATCGACAGCGGCGAGGAATGCATCGCTCGGCTTGAAGAGGCGGTGGATCTTATGAAAAGCGTGGTGCGTGAACTGCAAAGCCTGACCAACAGGGAGGCAAACTGATATGGCCCGCCCCCGCAAGAACGCTGCCAAGGTGCAAGGCTCTCTGTTGGCGCCGGATGAAGTGGCCGAGATTCCCGTGGAGGAACAGCCGTACCCCTTGCCGGAAGGGTGGAAATGGGAGAGAGGAAATTCTCTTTGGAAGCCACAGGAAACTGAAAAGCCCACAGGAGAATTTTTTTACTATATAGACATTGATGCTGTTGACAATAAACAGCAAAAAGTCATTTCACCTAAAAAGATTCCATTAAGTCAGGCCCCCAGCAGGGCATCTAGAAAATTACATGAAGGAGATACCATATTCTCTCTTGTTAGACCATATCTTAGAAATATTGCTTATATAGATGAAGACATTTCAAGCTGCATTGCTTCTACTTGGTTTTACATATGTAGCCCTCTTAAGAGCGTCAATTCTCGTTTTTTATACTGGCTTATGACTAGTGATTATGTCGTCCTGGGATTAAATAAATTTATGAAAGGTGATAATTCACCTTCCATTCGCAAAAATGATATTGAAAATTTCCCTTTTCCTCTCCCTCCCATCGACGAGCAACAACGCATCGTTGACCGCATCGAATCCCTCTTTGCCAAGCTGGACGACGCCAAAGCAAAAGCAGAAGCCGTGCTTGACAGCTTTGAGATTCGCAAGGCCGCTATCCTGCACAAGGCGTTTACGGGGGAATTGACAGCGAAATGGAGGGATGAGCGTGGCGTAGATATGAAGAGTTGGGAATATGTTAATTTATCCACTGTTTCTCGATTACAGACTGGGATTATGAAAGGTAAAAAGTATATTAAAGAAACACAAAAGATGCCATATCTTAGAGTAGCTAATGTACAAGATGGTTATTTTGATTTAAATGAAATAAAAGAAATAGATCTGCCTATAGATGATATGAATCGATATTTATTAAGAAAAGGAGATGTTCTTTTTACAGAAGGTGGTGATTTTGATAAGTTAGGTCGCGGCGCTGTGTGGAATGAAGAAATTTTTCCCTGCACATATCAGAACCATATTTTTGTAGTTCGTACAGATGCAAAGAGGCTTGTCCCCAAATTTTTATCACTACAAGCGAGGAGTCAGTATGGAAAGCAATATTTTTTACATTGTTCCAAGCAAACAACCAATCTTGCATCTATTAATTCGACACAGTTAAAAAATTTTCCTCTTATCCTTCCTTCAGTTGCTGAACAACAGGAACTTGTCCACATCCTTGACAATCTTCTTGCCAAGGAACAACAGGCCAAGGAAGCCGCTGAAACCGTGCTGCATCAGCTCAAGCTGATGAAAAAGGCCATTCTGGCTAGGGCGTTTCGGGGGGAGTTGGGGACGCATGGTTCTGCGAGAGACACTCTACAGAACAACGGAAGCATGTAATCTGGTTACGGCAGGTATCCGGTAAACAAAACATGGATCCAAGGCAGGAATTTCATGAGCGATATTAAACTGTTTCAGTTTTCAGCCGATGATGCACATCCTCTGCCAAGCCATACGGCCCCGCTTGAAAGAGAATTGCATAACCTTATGCAGAAGCACATGGAGTGTTTTCTTGGCATACGCTTTGTCGCCAGTGAATACAGCACGGGCAGAATTCATGGCGGCCGCATAGATTCCCTTGGGCTGGATGAAAACAATTGCCCGGTCATTCTGGAATATAAACGCCACAAAAATGAAAATGTCATCAACCAGGGCCTCTATTATCTGGACTGGCTGCTTGACCACCGGGCGGAATTCAAATTGCTGGTTCTGGATCGTTTCGGCCGGGAAATTGCCGATGCCATAGAATGGAGCGGCACGCGCGTGCTGTGCATCGCCGGAGACTTTACCAAATTTGACGAACACGCCGTGGCGCAGATCGGGCGCAATATTGAATTGATCCGTTATAACTACTTCGGGGATAATCTGCTGATGCTGGAATGGATAAATCCGGCGCAGGCCACTCCGTCCACCAGTGAGCCGGGCGGACTCCCGCAGGGAACCGCCCCTGCGGAACCCGTTCCCGTCGATTCGGAATCTTCTCTTGAAAGCAGAAGCAGCGTAGCTGACCAGCTTGCCGCCATGCCCGATGAGCAGTGTATCCTGTACGAGGAACTGTGCAGCTTCATCTTTTCCCTGGGTGACGATATCAATGTAAAGGAATTGCAACTGTATGTCGCCTTTACTCGCTTGAAAAACTTTGTCTGTCTCTGTCCCATGCATGGCTGGTTCAAGCTCTGGCTTCACCTTGACCCGGACAACGTGACACTGGAAAGGAATTTCAGCCGCAATGTGCGCGATAAAGGCCACTGGGGAACAGGCGATCTGGAACTTTCCCTGCGCACCATGGACGATTTAACCAAAGCCAAGCCCCTGATTGAGCGCGCCTATCAGGAAAGTTAGGTCTTCTATTTATTACCCAGGTAGGTAAAGTCAGAAATTTCTTCTAAGGAAGTATTATGGCAAACAATATTCTTTCCTTGAATCATAAGGAAGCGAAAACATTTTTTATAAAAGCAGATAGCTATTTTTCCGGTGAACTTTCGAAGTATTTTCACTTTACAAAAATGTTGCATAACATATATAGCATATATGGAAAATATAAAGCTAATATTACCATTGATAAATCTAAAGATTGTGAAGATACTGATTTTGGTATATACACAAACAAGGATGGTAATTATGCTTGGAGAAAGCTTCAAGTCATCAATCCAATCTTATAATTGATTTAATTTATTGTATTACAATGGTGCAAAGCCCGATTCAAAGACGACGCCTGTCTGTCGCTCCTGAGCGGCAAAAGCGACCACGGTTGGGAGTATTGTTATACTGACCCACCAATGGCGTTTGTCTTTGTCGCTGTGACGGAGCAAATCCCGGTGAAGCAGGTGGATATAGTTTTCCGTCAATGAGATATGTACCCAAGACTGGAAAACCTGTTCCATGGCTTCTGCTTACCCGGCCACTTCCTGTTCACTGTGCGTGGCAAAGGTATGGATGGAGAGCTTCACCAGCAGACTTTCCACTATCAGATCGTTTGATGGAATATCATACTGCTTTAAAGAGATTCTGCCGTGTGTCCCGAAGTGATCCTGTTCCCTATCAGTATAATCCGTCTGATATTGCTGAATTTGTCGTACAGCAATGAAAGCTGTTTGCCATAGTACTCTGAGGCCGCGCTATGCGTTCAGCGGACTTTTTTTCCACAGGGAAAGAGCACGGCAGCTTTCTTCAGTCTTGCCGCCCTGCCTGCGGTGGATGGCGTGCAGTATGGCGTATCCGTCTGATTGTCGGTGGGGAAAGAGATGGTGTTCCTGCCGGATAAGTTCATGCATGCTGTCAGATACTGGTGCGGGCGCGCATAGGCTGTTCAGCTCGTCACCAGGGAAACATTCGGCTCGGAAGCTGATGTCGAGCATGGCGGGGATCAGATGATTGCCGGAATCGGCGGGGGGAGCGGGAAGAGGTTCCATGAGCCAGGCCAGATAACGCGCATTGTTGACATGGCCGTTGATATCCAGATCATCCCGTCGGACCCGCAGGAGGGTGCCTTGTGCGCTGATTTCTCCGGCCATCCGGGGCAGGGTGCGACAACAGAAGGGGAGACAGGGGCGCGGTTTCTGCGGGTAGACTTCGGCCAGCTCCATGGGAATGGGAGCAAGCCTGCGCTCATTCAGGTTCATGATTGTCCATGCGCTGGTTCCTGTGACTATCAGATGCTCCCGGGCATCATAGACTTCATAGCCGCGATGTCCGAAGCGATCGAGCGCAGAGGGCCAGGTGCGGACGCGGAGCTGTTCTCCTGCATGGGGGAGGCGGATGATGCGCAGAGCGAGCCGGGCCAGTATCCAGCTCAGCCCGAGTGGGGCCAGGGTTTCCTCGCCGAAGCCGAGAGAACTGGCGCTCTGTCCCGCCGCTTCCTGAAGCCAGTTGGCCAGAGAAGGAAGGGTTGCAACACCGTCAAAGCCGATTTCTCCGTAACGAACGGTGAGTGGAAAATCAAAATCTTCAGGATGCATGGTCATACGCTGTTCCATTTGCGTGGCGGGAATCCGCCGCAGGAGTGTTATTCTGCCGTCTCCGTTTCGCTTGCTTCATTCGCATAGCTGTCGCCAAGGGGAATGAACAGTTCGCTGCCTTCATCGAACTGCAGCAGTGTACCGCTGGCCAGATCGAAATACCATCCATGAATACCAAGTTCTCCTCTGATTTCAGCCGTGCGTATCCATGGAAAACTGCGCAGGTTGCGCAGAGAAAGACGGATGGCCCACTGTTCGCATGCGCGTTCCCTCTGTTCGGCGGAAGCGTCGGGACATCGTGCGTCAGCTTGGGCCCGGGCATCCTGGGCAACACGCATCCAGATACTGAGAAATTCGTTTTTGTCCTTGCCGGCATCGGTCATCAGATGAGCGATGCCTCCGCAGTGAGAATGTCCCATGACAATAATGGTGTCCACTCGCAGATGGCGGACGGCATACTCCAGAGCTGCACTGACCCCGTGATGACCGCTGTCCGGACTATAAGGAGGAACCAGATTTGCCACATTGCGGATGACAAAAAGATCTCCGGGGCGGCAGTCGAGAATCAATGCCGGATCTACGCGGGAATCGCTGCATGCTATGACCAGAGCATGCGGCGATTGTCCCTCCAGCAGATCTTCATAAATATTATGTTCTTCACAGTACCAGTGCCGTCTGAATCGGCGGAAGCCCGCGCTCAGTCGGTTCAGGGTCTTGTGCCGGGGGGTTCCGTTCATGGGAGCCTCATGATTGCTGTCTGAGTCTGAATGTTTTCATCTGCCATAAGTTAACGTGTTTTCGTCTGACTTGTTCTACATTTTTTTGCCCCCCTTCGGGGGATGCGATGCCTGAATCCCCTATGAAAATACTCCCTGATAATATTGAATACTGCTTATTCAATATCAAGATCGTTTCGTCGAAAGTGTGGTTCCGACTCACTGGTGGCAGTTGTGCCGCCGCAACCGCGGGTTTCATGCCAGAACCGGATGAGCTGCAGGTGAAACGCGGCGAGCTGGCCGGGGAGGGCTGGAGGACCCTGCGGCGAAGTTCCGCTCCTTGGTGAAGCTGCTCTAGTAGTTGTGCTGCCACTGGATAGCCGCCTCAGTTCTTTCACTGTTGGTTTTTGCTTCCAGACTTATTTCAGGCGTCAATTCTATTTCCACAAGCGCTCCGGTACTGTCGGATTTCATCCCCTGTTCTATGCCGACATATACCTTGTCGTTGATATATTTTCCCATTTCCAGTGTTGTGCTCGTGAGAGCTTCTTCTTCATTCTGATCTGAGTCCGAATTTGAGGAGGAATTGAGACGGAGCATGTCGACTCCCAGAGCCTCCCGTGTAGAGCTGAGTACGCCCAGCCCTCCGTTGCCTATCCCCGCAAGCGCGGCAACACCGCCCGCAAGCTGGATGGCCTCAAAGCGCCCCAGACTTCGCGCATACTTGCCGAACATGATTTGCGAGATGATTTCATCCTCGGGCAGGGAGGGCTGGCTCGCGAGCCTGAAGCTCGGACGAGAGGCAGAACCGCCTACAATAGCCTCGGCCACAATGGCTGAAGTCGTATAGGTCATGACGATATCCAGACGCGGGTCAACCTTTTGGGACCCGGCAAACTGAATGCTGCCTTTGGAAAAGGTAAAATCCCGGTTGAGCAGTTCGAAATCGCCGCGTACCACATCAATGGAGCCGAGGATGCCCGGAGCGTTGAGCGGGCCGCCGATATGCAGATTCCCCTTCCATTCGCTTTCCAATCCCCGTCCGCGCACGAAAAAGCGGCGCGGCACGTCTATGCGCACGCTGAGAACCCCCCTGGGCGGAGGTGTCTCGGTTTCCTCTCCACTGGATATCGGCAGTTCCCTGATGCCGCCGGAAGGCAGATGGGCCAGCGAGAATTCCCCTTCGTTTACCGTGATGTTGGCGTTGACAAAAGGCGCTTCCAGCGTCCCCATGACGAGGCCGTCTCCGGAGAGGCTGATACGCAGATCCTGACGGCGCAGGGGCTTGAGTTTGTTCATGTTCAATGACGCCTGCATGGAGCGTGCGGTCAGATCTAGGCTGCCATCGAGCCTGATCGTGCCACCCTGGCCATCTTCACCGGACAGTGCAAGGGAAGCCTGACGCCCGGCGTCCCTTTTCGTTCCTCCGCCCTGATCTGTATAGGCGGCCCTGGCGTTGATATTCTTGAGCAGGATGCCGAGGGCGAGATCCTCAAAGGCCGCGTTGCTGAGTTCCACATTTGCGTCGATTTTCGGCTGGGAAAGCGTACCGCTGATATCCGCAGCCAGGTGGAGGCCTCCAGCCATACGGCGGTCCGCAATAGGCAGATATGCCCACAGAGGGGAAACCACTCCGTCCCAGCGCAGAGAGGCGGTCATGCTTCTGTTCCGGGCGGGAAGCAGGGTACTGCCGGAGTGTTCGAGCGGGAGTCTCACTCTGGCCCAGCCCTGACGAGCACCCAGGAGAACCAGGGAAGTGACGGGGACTTCCAGTTTTGCGTCCAGCACACTTTGTCCGCCGGGATGTTTCAGCTCCGCGTTGAGATCACATGCCAGGGGGACAAGTTCACTGCCCGGAAAACGCACATCGCGCACCTCGGCCCGCAGCGTTCCCGCCGGACGGTCAAGGGTGCCTCGCAGATTCAGAGCGGCGCTGAGATTTCCGTCTGGCAGAGAACGGACAAACATGCGCAGCGGGGCGAACTGCAGTCCCTTCAGATCCATGTCAAGATTGATCCGGGCGGGATCATAGGTTCCCCTGAGGGTCAGTTTTCCTTCTGGCGGCAACCGGAAATCCAGGCCGGGAGTGGAGAAGGAGGAGGCGGAGTAGGTCAGTTTTCCGGGGGAAAGAAGCACAATGCCAGGCAGACTCGATGGCAGTTTTTTCCTCCTCGGCACTTTTCCACCGTTCCGGACAGGACCGGGTTCGACGGAAAACTCCTTCAGTGCTACCATGCCTGGATTCCATGTTGCGTCAATACGGGTTTTGATGCCGCCTTCCGTACTGGCCGTCAAAGCCAGAGGTCCGGACAGAGAGCCGCGGATTCCGCTTGAAATGTCCTCCAGCACGATGCCGCCGGCGTCCAGACCGGAGACATTTGCAGATGCATCGAGTGTCGTCGCATTCCATATATCCCGGGCATCAAGGCTGACATGCAGTCCGGACAGTGCCAGAGCCGTATTCTCTTCGTTCGCTGTACCATCCAGGGAAAAGGATGCCGCTCCTCCCTTGAGAAGGGCGAACTGTTTTTCTCCTTCATGTTTCAAGGTCAGCTCAAAACGGGTACGGGAACCGTTCAGCGTGCGTCCCGTCAGAGCGGAGAGGTGTTTCCAGTCCTGCACTTCGGCCAGTAGTCCTCCGTCCAGACACGGGGTCTTTCCTTCCTCCAGCCGGATAGTGAATCCACCGTCCGCCTGGATCCCCCCCCCGCGCATGGATGCATTGCGCAGCGCAGCGTCCAGCGTACCTGTACGGCCGCGCCGGATGTCCCAGTCTGTTTTCAGGTCGATACTTTCTCCCCGCAGGGAGAGACCGGCCTCGAGACCTCCGGTCAGAGCGATGTCTGAGGATTCGTCTTTCAGATTGTCCAGGCGCGCGTGAAGAAAAATATTCCGCAGTATTTTTCCGTCCATCGTCAGGCCGGGACACGTCAGATCCACACGCGCGGTGGGTGACAGGGGCGGCCCGGAAATCATCGCGTCCAACCGCGCCGGTCCTTCCAGGGTCAGGCTCTGCCCGGTCTCGGGGACAAACATGGCGGCGAGTTCCCTGCCGGGACGGGCGACGGCGTGGAGTTCGGCGTCAATGTGTGCCTCTGCAGGCGAGGCCGCTCCGGTTTTGTCCTTGTCTCCCATGGGGAAGTCGGTGTCCCTCCCAGAGAGGGAAGGCACGGAGAAGACTCCCCTGCCCTTGGCAAAGAGTATTCCCGCCTCAAGGGACAGCGCAGGCAACTCCAGTTTCATCCCTTCCGGTGTGTAGTCGGCCCTGAGCGAGAGAGCGGCATTCAGGGTATTTCCCAGCAGTACGGCAAGCCGGGCGTCTTCCCAGCGGGTTTGTTCCACGCGGGCAGAGATATCTGCGCGGGTATCCAGAGTGAGTCCGGCTTTCTTCTGTTCAAGAGTTGTCCGCAGGGAAACTTCGGCGGATACGTCACCCTGAGTCAGGCCCGGCATGAGTGCCAGCCCTTCCGCCGCCTGCCCGCTTTCCACCGTGAGATTCAGGACGATATCATGGGGCAGCCAGGGCGTATCCGTAATTTCCCCTTGCGGAGGCAGAGCGAAGGATACCTGCCCGGTCAGGGCGGCTATACGCCGGGCGTCTGGGATATTTGTCATGGTTTCGACTGAAGGCGAGGGGGGAATGCTGTTCCGTTCCCGCAGTTCCGCTGCTTCCTCACTGTCATCTCCCGTCATGGAATCGGTTTCAGGAATCGACGCCGTATCGGGGGAATTGGCTCCCGTATCGGTTGAAAGGTTTTCGCCTGAATCGTCGAGGACGATGCCGAAACTTCCTTTCCACTGATCAAGGGGCGCATGTCCCTTCAGACTGACCCGTATTTCGGGCCGCTTTGCCAGATCCGGAGGAAGAATTCGGGCCATGATGCCGGAAGGACCTGCATCCGCGGTGAGATGCAGCCCCAGGACAGCGTCGTGTGTCAGGCTGAGTGCGAGAATCAGCGTTTCACCGACTGGCCCGCCGTGTGTTTCCCTGCGGCTGAGAGCCGCTTGCGTTGCAAGCTGTGTGGGAGAAAGACTGGCCGAGGCTGTCAGGTCAATGAGCATGAGGTCGCCTGCGATGCCGGGAGCCAGTTCCAGTCCGTTCACAACAAGACGATCAAGCCTGAGTTCGGGGGTCAGAGCAGCCAGCCAGGCGGGAAAAAACTGAAAAAGATTATACGGCGTCAGAGAGAAAGAAGACGATGCGGGCTCCGGATCGGAAGCAGACTGAAGTTCGGGCATGCGCAGAAGCGCCGGGGACTCCAGACAGAGATCGGAGAGCTCGATGCCGTGTTTCACCAGCGCACGCCAGTTTACTGCCAGAGAGAGACGTTCACCCCGGAACCATATGCCGTGTGCATCGCTCAATTCGATGCCGTTTACGCTGAGGGCAAAGGGAAGGTTACTGTGCAGAGCTTCCAGACGGAGCGAGAGCCCCACAGGAACAAGGGCCGTTTGCAGGGTACGGTTCAGATGAGTGAGAATCCATCGTTCTCCCTGGTCTGTGCGGGAAAGCATACAGGCCGAGGCAAAAAGCAGAACGGGAAGCAGCGTCAGCGTCAGGATTATCGTCAGCAGACGGAGGAGCAGCCGCCGGATGCGGCGGGGGCTGTCTTTTTTTTTCTGTGTCCGGCGTTCTTCGTCCGGGCGTTCTTCAGCAGACATGGGTCATGCTCCCGTTATGCCTAGAAGGATTGTCCCAGGCTGATATATATCTGGTAGTTCTTTTCCCCGGAGATTTTGTCGAGCGGCACGCCGAAATCCAGCCGCAGAGGGCCGACCGGCGTGAAGTATCGCAGGCCGATGCCTGCTCCCCAGTCCATATCCCTTCCCCAGTCGGGCTGGGCGCTTTCATAGACCATGCCTCCATCAAGAAAGGGAACGATTCCGATGTGTTCAGTTACCTTGAAACGCATTTCCAGATTGACCTCCTGAAAGGAAGTCCCTCCTGCCGGGTCGTTGCGAGAGTTGCGCGGGCCGATGGCCTGATAGGCATACCCCCTCACCGATCCTCCTCCCCCGACATAGTAGCGCAGGGTAGCCGGGATCTCGGTGGAGCGTGCTCCGAACATGCCCCCTGCCGCCACCCGCGCTGCCAGGACCAGCCAGTCGGAACGGAACGGCCTGTAATAGGTGGAAAAATCGACGCGCGGCATAAATGCGCTGAATGCTTCCGACATATAACGGCCTTCATATGGCGTCAGGGTAAGGACGAGTCTCGACCCGCGCGTGGGGTTCATGGGATTGTTCCGGGTATCGCGTCTGATACCGAACTCCATGAAGGCGTAATCATATTCTTCCGTGCCGTAGCCTTCGTCGATTTCACCCTGTACGAATCCTCCTCTGGCGCTTCCCCACCAGAACGGAGCGAGTTTGCGTTCCAGGCCGGCTGATATGCTTGCCTCGCGCGCGGTATAGGCGTCTGTGACCTTGCGTCCGGCGTAGCCGCCCGCAAGCAGGTTTTGATCCGCACGGAGAAAGGCGGGTTTTTTGAAATCCAGCTTCACACCCTGCTCATCTTCAGCCACAGTACCGGCAATAGTCAGTTTTTCCCCGTTTCCAAAAAAATTGCGGTGTTCCCATGAACCCTGTACGCCCATGCCCTTGTCCGTACTGTACCGCAGGCTCGCGCCCACGGTACGGAAGGCCATTTCACCGAGATCGACGGCCACAGGAAGTTCAAGAGGCGCATCGGAGGGAGAGGAAGGCGACGCAGGGGGAAGAAGAGCGGAATCGGGAGAGGGGGAAGATGCGGTGGTTTCATGACTGCTGTTTTCCCTGGCGGTATATTCCAGCTCGTCCAGACGCAGAGGACGCAAGTCGACGGAACGGAACAGGCCGGTTTCCAACAGGGAGGTGCGGTAACGTTCCAGCATGCGATCACTCCAGGGCATGCCAGGCTTCCAGGGGACAAGGCGGCGCAGGTATTCCTCTCCCACGCTTTCCAATCCGGAAAAGCGCACGCTTCCCATTGTTGCTGCCGGTCCGGGCTCCAGTTTTGCCTGAATGTTCAGCGAACGATGCTCTTTGTCCAGGAAGTAGCGGCTGGAACTGACCCTGGCGAAGGGGTAACCATAGTTTCTGAAACGGGTCGGCCAGTTTTCCACTGCATCCAGAATGGTTCCTGCGGAAACGGGCATGCCTTCTTCCAGCCCCCGTATGCGTGAGGGAAAGGAGGGCGGAGGCAGCTTATGTTCCTCTTTCCAGAGGAAGCCCGTGGTAAAAGTCCGGTTCCGGAATGCATCCGGTATCACCGGGGCGGGATCGTAGGTAATGTTCAGAGTACCTACTGTATAACGCATACCGGGAATAAGATCAAAAACCACTTTGACGGGGGAACTCTCCCTGTCCAGACGGTATCGAGCCCTTCCGTCATAGAAGCCGAATGAATGGAGGACCTTGAGCGCCACATCGCGATCAGAGCGCGCCCGGCGTTCCAGTCCAAGCAGACTGTCGGGAGGCTGGGCCTTGAGTTGTTCAAGCATGCTGTTGGAGCGCATGAGAGAAAGGATTTCATCGTCATAAACATCCGGAACGCCATCGGCGGCGACATCATTTTTTCCTGCTTCTCCTTTCCGGCGCGAGTCATCTGCAGGGGCAGATGTACTGTCTGAAGCTTGTCGCTTGTTCTGACGGATGACACGAAAAGTGACGGAATACGGCACGGGGTCACCGGCAAACAGGGCATCTTCATTTTCCTGGGCCTGTTGTGTGCCCGCCGCACGGGAAAAAAGGCTGCATCCGCTTGCCAGCAGCAGAAAGACCAGACAGAAGACAGCAGACAATCTGGTGTCTGAAAAAGGAAAAAGAGAGAGGAAGGGACGGCGCATGTCTTTTTATACCTGGATGATGACGTACGGACAAGGTTGATATACGGGGCGCGCGCAGTCAGTTCGTCAGGGCATACCATGCGCGCCGGCAGAGGCTGAAGAAGAGTCGATGAGGGCGGAAGGAAACGTCGTTCAGCCTCCCCGGCAGTAAAAAGTCTGGATGCGAAAACGCAGAGGGAGGAGAAAGAGGATAAGACAAGTGCTCAGGAAAAGCCTGCGGCAATCCTCTTTTTTGCGCTGTATCCCATAAAGGAACCTGATCGGGGGAAACGCCGAACAGGTGGTATATGGCGCTGTCTGCCGCCATGGCGTCGGGCGATGCGGCAAGAAGTCCCAACGGATAGGGTTTGCCCCGAACCGGACCGGTGACATGCATGGCTGTCACGCCGTCCAGAAGAGCTGCGGAAGGAGGAAGTGCCCGATAGAGTTCAAGGATGCACGCGGCAAAGGCGACAACATTTTCGCCTTCCAGCGTATGCGCCCATGCCTTGCGCAGGCCGCGTACCGTTCCGAACAGATTCTTGACCGCAAGGCTCAGACGCATCATGCCATGTGCCTTGACCTTGGGGAGAGAAAGCAGTGCGTCGCTTTCCAGAGCCAGACGGGATACTCCCCATTTCGGGACTCTGTTTCTTTTTTCGCCTACAGCTATGGGTACGGGATTATCCATTTCGCAAATTTCCAGACCGAGAGGGCGCAGGGCATCTTCAAGGCCGATGGCACGAGCGACGCCTTTTGCTGTGCCGAAGCCCGGCGAGTCAGCAACTGTGACATGAACACCTCGATCCAGCAGCCATGTTGCGGCTCCCTTTATTACAAGTGGATGCGTACAGGCCAGAGGCACGGCCCGAATGAGATTGGGCTTCAGCAGAACCCTGTCACCCCGTGCGGGTGACCAGCCACAGGCGTCCAGCGCTTCACCCACGCGGGAAACAAGCGGAGCTTCGCCATAGTCGGCGCAGGAGCGCAGGGCGACGGGAAAATCAGGCATGAGCTTCCCCAGATGAGATATGTGTAATGGCGGAATGCTCAGGGCATGTTCAAGATAAAAATGCTCCCTGAGTCGGTCGGAGCGGGACGACTCGTCTCTGCTTTCCTTGCGCGCTGAGTTACATTTTTTCCATCAGCTTTTCCACGTAACGGGATCGGAGCTGCTTACGGGCCAGATTCCGTGCCACAGGCGGCAGCTTGAGTATTGCTCCCAATACACCGGCCATCAGCCGGTGGCTGAACATGACCTGATTGTCGAAGATGAGATCCTGAAGGTTTCCACGTTCCGCCGCCATGAGTACCACCCGGTGCGTCGTGTTGAGCGGGGTGATGGTGCGATCGGGGCGAGGTTCGAGAGTGAGGCTCCTGGTCGGGCATCCGTTGACGCAGACCCCGCAGCCGAGGCAGATATCCCTGTTCAGTTCGGGAATATGGCGGAGGGGTTTTCCAGCCTCATGGGGGGTATGTATCCGGCTCTCTTCCGGTTCGTGCAGGGCTTTGACCGGACATGACTTGAGGCACTTTCCGCAGCCGATGCAACTCTCCTCATCCAATCTGATGATGAAATTTGAATGGATGCTCTGGGTAATGCCGAAACGCTGCACGGCCAGCAACGCCTCACAGCAGCAGCCGCAGCAGTTGCAGATGAAGTTGACGCCTTCCCGATTGTTCTCGCCAAACTGCACCAGGCCATGATCATATGCCTGATGCAGCAGATCGACGCATTCTTCCTTGCTGACGGAACGGGCGTGACCGTGTTTGATCAGGGAATGCGCCGCAGTATTGAAGGTCATGCAGATATCCATGGGGGCATCGCAATTTGTTCCCATATGCCACTTTTTATGGCGGCAGTAGCACATGCTGATGCCAATTTCTTTTGAGGTGTCAATGATATGTGTGGCGCGTTCATAGTCGAGAATTTCCAGCCGATAGGGATCTCCCAGCACGTCTTCTCTGACGAAGACACGCCCGAGACCGGTTTCTCCCTGCACAAAGAGATCGCGCATGAAGTCTTCTTCAACATTGATATATTGATGATACAGTTCGCTGAGGGCTTTCTGGTCAATGTCATCCCGCACACGCATAAGGGCAAACTCGAAAAAGCCCGCCATGGGCGGGGGAAGACAGTAGGTCTGCTCTCCGCGAATGTCCATATCCAGCAGAACGGCGCGCCCGGCCAGCTCGTCCAGAATATTCCTCGCCTGCGCGAGAGGCAGCTTCCATGCCGCTGCGGCCGTCTGTGCGGTAAATGGCTTGATGGGAAGCTGCGCTACCAGCCCGGCCTCCTTTTCGGAAAACAATATCTTGAGAATACCGAACAGCATGTCGGAGGCAGGCGCGCCCTGAGGGAAGCGGTTGAGGCGGTCGGTCAGGCGGCCATAGGCGGAATTATTATGGTGATGGGCCATTGCTTGTACCTCAGAAACGAAAATAATCAGGAATTGGACGCAGTATATTCTCCACAGGAGAAGAGGGCAAGGGCATGAGAGTAGCTGCAGCTTGCTCCCGCTCCTCACTCTCAGACGTGAAACCAGTCAATCTGCGGCAAGAACTGTCTGAAAAACTGAAAGCCGACGTTCGCTGGAACGCCGGCTTTCCTGAGGCAGTGTGAAGCAATGGAGAAAGATATTACAGTATCTGATTCAAAAACTGTTGGAGTCGTGGGTTTTTCGGGTGATTGAAAAGCTGATCGGGAGACCCCTGTTCCAGAATAGCTCCCTGATCCATGAAAATGACTCGATCTGCAACTTCACGGGCAAAGCCCATTTCATGGGTTACACAGACCATGGTCATGCCCTCCTGGGCAAGCGAAACCATGACGTCCAGCACTTCGCCGATCATTTCAGGATCGAGGGCTGACGTAGGCTCGTCAAACAGCATGATGTGCGGCTGCATGGCCAGAGCCCGGGCAATGGCCACACGCTGCTGCTGTCCGCCGGAAAGCGTATTCGGGTAGACATTGACCTTGTCGGCCAGTCCCACCTTTTTGAGGAGAAGAAGGGCACGTTCTTCGGCATCAGCCCTGGAAAGGCCTCGCAGCTTCATGGGCGCGACGGTCAGATTGCGCAGAACCGTCATATGCGGGAAAAGATTGAAGCTCTGAAACACCATGCCAAGATTCTGGCGCATGGCGTTGATATCGTGTTCGCTGCTTGTGATGTCCTGGCCTTCTACATAAATCGTTCCCTTGTCCACGTTTTCAAGGCGATTGATGGTGCGCAGGCAGGTAGACTTGCCTGAGCCGGAGGGGCCGATAATGACAACTTTTTCTCCGGGCATGATATCAAGACAAATATCCTTCAGCGCAGCCAGCTGTCCGAAAAATTTCCACACGTTGCGGATGGAGATGACAGGCTTGCCGGAATTGTTTTCAGCGGTGATGCTCATAGCGCGACAGTCTCCCTTCCACCATGCTCAGCACTTTGGAAAGCAAAAGTGTGATAATGAGATACACCAGAGCGATAACGGTGTAGGTTTCAAAGTATTCAAAGGTCTGTGACGCATATTCGCGGCCGCGTCGAAGCACATCGGCCACAGCAATGACTGAAACCAGGGAAGTGTCCTTGAGCAGGGCGATACTTTCGTTGCCCACGGGGGGAATGATGGTACGCAGAGCCTGAGGCAGAATAACGAGTGTCATTGTCTGGAAACGGTTGAAACCCAGCGAACGGGCGGCTTCACTCTGGCCCTTGGGGACGGAAAGGATTCCCGCGCGGAACACTTCCCCCATATAAGCACCGTAGCAGATGCTGAGCGCGGCAACTGCTGCTACGGTGGGGGAGACCTTGAGCATGCTGCCGAGTGCGTAATAAATATAAAAAAGCTGCATCAGCAGCGGGATGCCTCGAATAATCTCCACATAGGTGGAGGCCAGCAGGTTGATCGGTCTGCAGCGGGAAAGCTTGCCAAGCCCGGTGAACAGCCCGATGGGAATGACAAAACAAAGGGAGATGATGGTGATCTGAAAGGTAACCAGCAGGCCGTCAGGCACAAATTTCATCACTTCCCAGTAGGGATCGGGCTTATAGAAACACAGACCTGCCAGAGTCAGAACTGCGGCGAGAAAGGAAAGGCTCCAGGCGTTGAGAAGAGACTTCTCTCGCGGGTTGGGCATGGCCGGGCCTTCGGTGACGATGATGGCCGGAGCCTGTTCGGTGTCAATGGGGTCGTTAGAAGTGGACATTGAAAGCTCCATCCATACGATGCCGGACGGCATCGGAGGCGACAAGGTTGCGTTTTACCCGTGCAGGAAGCACGGTGAACAGAACTGCCAGCAGCGCAAAAAGAAAATGCTTGCGCATAATTTTCCCCCTCTTGCGGCGGTAATGCCCGGTGAGAGCCTCAGCTTTCGACCTGAATTTTTTTTCATGAATCAACGAGGTTAGCTTGTCAAGACAAACTTTGCATACAAGGCGTTCCTTCAGCAGGACAGAAGCGTGTGTCATGGAATATTTTGAAATTTTTGAGGCTGTTTTGCCTTCAGTCTTCGGCGGAATGTATTCCCGGCGCGGAGGCGACTACCCCGCCGCATGTCTGTGAATCGATTTTTCGAAGGCTGTATTAAATTTCCGGCTGATACAGCAATCAGAAGTCGTTCATCCACCTCTGTTTCAGCGGAACATTCGCTGCCGTGAAGGCGGCCGCACTTCCAGCGCGGTGAAAGGCTCCCTCCGGCAACGGCTGACAACGCTTCGTCTCGCGCGGCTTCGCCGTTATCGACCGCGCTTCGCGAGACATTCGGCCGCTCCTCGCCCCCTCCATGCCGCATTGCCATGCGGCGGGGGACGCCTTCAAAGCTCCCTGACGCTCGCTCCTACGGCGGTTAAAGGAGCATACTTCTCTTTGTCAACCGTAAACTTGAACAGAGTCTTTTCGAAATATTCTCCTGACGGGACATGCATCTGTTTGACAGGCCGACAGGAGCGAGACTATCATCACCGTTTACGAAAATTTATGCAGGTATTGTCATGGAATGTCCTTTTTTCGTTGCCGGGTTCCGGCAGGAAGCATATGACTGAGGCATATATCGGACTTGGTTCCAATATGGGAGATTCTGCGGCATATCTGAGCCGCGCGGTGGAGCAGATCGCCTTATTGCCGGGCATCCGGGTCGATGCCGTTTCATCTGTCTTTCATACTGAGCCACAGGGCAGGAAGGAGCAGCCATGGTTCTGCAATGCTGTTGCAAGACTGCTGTGCGAGACAATATGGACGCCCCAGGCTTTGCTGGGGGAATTGCTCATGCTGGAAGAGCGCATGGGGCGTATACGAGATCCGTTTGACCGGTTCGGACCGCGCGTCATTGATATTGATCTTTTGCTTTTTGGAAAAGAGGCAGTGCATATTTCCAGCGAGCCGGAGCTGGTTCTCCCTCATCCTCGCCTGCATGAACGTGCGTTCGTGCTGATGCCCTTGCATGAAATCGCTCCCGGGCTTATTCTTCCTGACGGACGCACCGTCTGCGCCCTGCTGGCAGATCTGCCCCATCGGGTGGAAGAAGACAGAATATACCAGTAAAGAGTCTCCCAAAGGAGTCCCGCATGATTTTCAAGGTGGTCATTTTTGCGCTGGTCGCCTACGCGTTGTATCGCATGTTCATGAACGACAGAAAGAAGAAAGAGGAAAAGTCGACCAAGGCTCAGGAAAGTCGTGTGGCATCCGGCGAAATGGTTAAAGATCCTGTCTGCGGTGCATATGTGGAAAAAGACAGCAGCATCACTGTGCGTAATGGTGAAGTTGTTCATCATTTCTGCAGCTATGAATGCAGAGAAAAATATCTGAAGCAACTTGAAGAACAGGGAAAGATTGAGCGCTGAAAGTTCTTCTTGATGTATCTGCCGGATACAAAACCATATTCCGTACATGGAAAATATTCCCCGAGAGTTTTTTCGGGGAATATTATTTTAATGAATGTCTTTCGTGATGCGAAAAAGAGATTTTACGGAATGAATATGATTCTGACGTGATATTAATTATTCGAGCATTTTCAAATCGAAAATGTTCCCGGAGTTGAACGGAGCGAGACTCCGCCGCTCCGATGGAGGCGTGAACCCTGCGGGCCGGAACACAGGACCCGGCTGGCAGATATTTTCCAATAACAAAACGCCTAAGGAAAGGAAGCACTTCATCATCAAAACGTTCTCATGAGCAAGAGGAGTGAAACTCCATCGCGACCTCCCCTTTCTCCGGCGTACCAGGGCTTGCCAGCGGCGCTTGAAGTCGGTTTCAGGCGTGAACCCTGCATGGGAGAATATAGGAGGGCTGGTGAATACCTTCTTCACAAGCTACTTCCGGCTTGCTGAAATGCAAGCCAGGACGCCGGGTGTCTGACTGGCAGGTGTTGCGCCGTCAGTCCCGGAGACATGAGATGGCGGCGATGAATATCGTTATGTCACTGATGCAAGAGTTTTCGTGACTGTATTGCGCTGAAGTGTTCGTTCGCCTATATTTCGACACTCCCTGGCATGCGTGGTCTGCCGCAAGCGGCGGCTGGCGGCATATGTGCTCCTCCGGAGGAGTGTTCCAACCTATGTCGTATTTGTTGGAGCTTTTTCGTTTTGAACATTCTTTCGGAAGCCGGGCAGGGCGAGAGGCAGTTTATTTGCAGCGCAAGACCCAGTTTCAGGCATATGTGGGTCGGAAACAGGGATCTGATGGTAGATATTTTCAATCCCCAAATGCTCTGGTGATCATGCTTGATATAAATCCTTCCGCCCCCCTGCTCCTGTCTCTGCGCGTTGCGGGGCTGGCCACCTTTTTTTCCTTTATACTGGGGGTGGGGCTGGCCTGGGCAATCACCCGCCGAGGAGGAGCACTACGCGCGGGAATGGATGCCTTTTGCACCCTTCCCATGGTTCTGCCGCCCACTGTGCTGGGATACTACCTGATTTTGCTCGTCGGACGACGCGGGCTGATCGGCCCATGGCTCATGGAGTACGGCATCAATCTGATGTTTTCCTGGAAGGGAGCCGTGGCGGCCGCTACTGTCGTGGTATTCCCCCTTATTTACAAATCTGCCCGCGCCGCTCTGGACGGTGTGGATCATAGCCTTGAGGATGCAGCCCGCACTCTGGGGGCCTCGGAATGGACGGTTTTTTTTCGGGTATCTCTGCCTCTGGCCTGGCGGGGATTGTTTGCCGGAACCATGCTGGCCTTTGCCAGAGGGATGGGAGAATTCGGGGCGACGCTCATGATTGCGGGAAATATTCCGGGCAAAACGCAGACCCTGGCCCTGGCGATTTATGACGCATTCCAGGCTGGTAATGACGCTCGTGCCACGGAACTTGTAATTATAACTTCCCTGTTGTGCATGTCCGTACTTGTGGCGGCTGAACTGCTGGCAGGAAGGAGACGGAGCGCATGATTGACATGAACATCAGAAAGCGGCTTGGAACTGCGGCCAATGCATTCAGACTTGAGCTATGTCTGCGTCTGCCGGATGACTGCCGTTGTGCCGTCCTGTTCGGTCCCTCGGGGTCAGGAAAGACGCTGACGCTGCGCGCGCTGGCCGGGCTGCTTACGCCCGACGAAGGGCATATCAGCCTGATGGACTGCACGCTGTTTGATTCGTCGCGCGGTCTCAACCTGCCCGCCCGTGAACGGCGCATCGGGTATATGTTCCAGGATTTCGCCCTGTTTCCCCATCTTGACGTGGCATCAAATGTTGCGTTCGGGCTGGAGAAGACGGGAGTTTTCCGGACTTCCCAGGTCCGGCGCAAGGTTATGGAGCATCTGGATTTCCTGGGAATTGCCGATCTGGCAGCCCGTATGCCGGCCACTCTTTCAGGCGGGCAGAAACAGCGAGTCGCGCTGGCTCGGGCTCTCGCGGCCAGTCCCCGCCTGCTGCTTCTTGATGAACCGTTCAGTGCGCTGGATCCCTTGCTGCGCGGCCGAGTGAGGCAGGAACTTCGCGGAATACTCGAAACATCCGGACTGCCGGCGCTGGTAATAACCCATGATCCGGCCGATGTGGAAGTATTCGCAGATCAGCTGGCGGTGTATGAGAAGGGGGGGGTGGCAAAAATATTGCCCTTCCGGGAGGAGTACGGAGGGCGGCCCGCTGCGTCCGTTCTGGAATTTCTGCTCGGGACCGTGCCGGGGAGAGCGGGGGGCTTGTCTTCTCCCACGATATCTTCTGTCAGGGCTGTAGCCTGAACAGAGTATTATGCCACAGAAAGGACCACGGAAAAGGCCTTGAACAATACTGTAACAGGAGTGTGGACAGCCAGTGCCAGTTCGTCGACGCTGGCAGTTGTCACCAGAGCGCAAACCTGACTCCCTTCTCGAAGGTTTACCACTACTTCGCACAATATCCCTGAACGTGTCAGAGCAGAGACAATGCCGGTGAACTTGTTGCGTGCGCTGGTTCGTATGCTGTGTTCGTCGCGGGAAATGACCACAAGCGGCGCCTTGACCGTGGCAATAACAGTTTTGCCCACGGCAATCTGAAGATTTTCCAGACTTTCCTGTGTGATTACAGCTACAATTTCAAGATTGCTGAAACTGCGCAATCCTACTTCGGCCATGAAACCACTCTGACGCACGGTATGGACAACACCGGGGAATACATTGCGCGCGCTGGTTTTCAGTTTCGCCTCCTTGCGCAGATAATGACTGGTAATCGCCTTGATGTCCGACTCATCATAATCCAGGAGTTCGCCGGTGCTTTCCAGGCTGGGTTGCCCCAGAAAGCTTTGGACGGCAGGAAGCGGCATTCCTCCTTCAATCAGTTCCACAGCCCGGGCCTGCCGGATAGCCTTGGGGGATGCCAGTGCGGGCGAAAGTCCGCATTCTCTGGCGCGAGCATAGAAATTGCGCCGGACAAAACCCGGGTCAAGCGCACATAATGTGCCTCTCTGGGATGAAAGCGGTGCCTGGCTGAAAAAACGGCGAAGAACAGGAAGCAGGCGATGTGGCAGGGGAATGGAACGGGCATGCTGGCCACGAACATGAAGAATCCCTCCTCCAAGATCGATATCCGCTTCGTCATCGAGCGCGAGCACCTCGCCAAGACGAAGAGCGGCATGCCGGAGCAGGATGAAAAGAAGCCAGAGCCTTAAGCGGGATACTTTGTGTTCCGGACGCTTGGCCTTGTCAGCACGGTTCTTGAAGGCATGTTCCAATTTGTCCAGTTCCGGGACAGAAAGATGTTCTATACCGGGGAGCGAGGCCAGAGGCATTGCCGGGCGAGCTTCGCTTTTCAGAGAGGAGTCGGGCATGGCTGACGCGGGGAGAGAATGGGGAGGAGATATTTTGTCCATGGCTTTCATATATATCATAAAAAGAAGTATACGAAAAGACGTCACGAATGAATAGCAAGCGGTGACTGTGTTGCGGATATGGCTTTCTCAATTATAGTCTTCAAAACTCATTCAGCCCAACACGAAACACTGGAGAAGAACATGAAGAAAAAAGTGTTGCTGGTTTTGTGCGGTCTGCTTCTGACCTCTCTGACTTCCCGGGCTCTGGCCGAGGAACTGACTGTTTCCGCCGCGGCCAGTCTGACCAATGCCTTTACCGAACTGAAAGGCGATTTTGAGAAAGCGCATCCCGGGGTGAAGGTTTCCACCAACTTTGCGGCATCCAATCCCCTTCTTCAGCAGATCAAGGAAGGCGCTCCTGCTGACGTGTTCGCCTCCGCCGATCAGGCAACCATGAACAAGGCGCAGGAAGACAAGCTGATAGATCCCTCTACGCGCAGGGATTTCGTCAGCAATTCGCTGGTAATGATTGTACCGGCCGACAGCAAGGCAAGCATTGCTTCAGTAAGGGATCTGGAGAAACTTGAGCGCCTTGCCGTAGGAAATCCCGATTCCGTTCCCGCCGGACGTTATACCCGGGATTCACTTGCCTCAGCCGGTTTGTGGGAAAAGCTTCAGTCCAAATATATCTTTGGCCAGAGCGTACGCCAGGTGCTCGATTATGTTTCGCGCGGCGAAGTTGATGCAGGCTTCGTATACGGCACTGATGCCAAACAGGCCGGTGACAAGGTTCGTGTGGTGATGAAGATGGAAGGTCATGAGCCGGTTTTGTATCCCGTTGCCGTGGTTTCCGCCTCTTCGCATAAGAAGCTTGCGCAGGAATTTGTCGATTTCATACTCAGTCCGGCAGGCCGTACAGTACTGGAGAAGTACGGATTTGACGAACCCAGATAAGAGATTTCACGCGAACAAGACTGCCTGTTTCTCATGTAAAAAAGGGGGCCCGGAATTTTCGGGTCTCCTTTTTATAACCAGAATACTGTGAATGTTTTCATGGTAATATGTACCATGAGCCACACAATGAGTCCATGCAATTTTCTCAGGAATCTTTTTGCTGCATTGCGACAGGAAAACTACGGGCAACAGCAGATATCTTCAAAAGTTCTAGATTTTCCGGCGTCGTGCGCTATGGGTAACCTTGATGCCATCTGCCAGAGAAGCTGTAATCATGCACTCTTTGACGAGAGAAATGCAGTGGGCAAGTGCCTCTGCATATTGATCATCAATATCCACCGCAGCCTCAATATCCAGACTGGTCAGACGCACTGCTCCGGACGGATTGCTCTTTTTCAATCCTTTTCCTCTGGCATGGATGCTGTGAAATGGAATATTCCGTGCTTCAAGCGCTTCCCTCAATGTTCCGCAGAAACAGGTCAGCGCGGCGGCAACAAGCAGCGCCGAGGCGTTACCGCCCCTTTTTTCCCGCGGGACATTTCGTGAGTCCATGACTATTTCGCCTATGACGCCGACATCGGTACGGATGGTAGCTATCCCCTGCCGCTGTTCATAAGAGACTTCAAATGTACTGTCCATGTGATGCCTGACTTGGTTAGAGCGTTTTCGTTCTGAAAATCCTCTCGAAGTTGAGCGGAGCGGGACTCGTCTCCGTTCCCCTTATCAGTGAAGCGCTCCGCACTTGCGGCATTAAGCTCAGGTTTCAGACGTGAAACCTGTGCGCCAGAACATGGGGCATGGTTTGCAGATACGTTCAATCACAACATGCCGGTTCCCTGTGAGCCGGAATTTTCGGGCGTCCCATTCGCAGGGTCACACCGTCTCTGGCCGCACGAATCAGCAGGGTAAGACGTCGTTTTTGATTTCGGCAGAAGCGTGTCCCGAGCATGAAAGGCAACGCTGCAAAGGCGGCGGGAAGGCTGAAAGGTGCATATCTGCGCAGGAGGTAGAAGCGGTTCCGCAGCATGGTATAATCCGCTTCACGATTCAGATCCGGATCTTCGGTGAATGCGAGTACAGGCGTCAGTTTATCTGCGTTAGGAGCGTGGTGGCGCACGAGCGCGCCAGGCGCCCAGTTGATACTCCAGCCGGCTCGTCTGGCTCTCAGGCCGTATTCAACGTCTTCGAAAAACAGATACAGAGCCTCATCATAAAGGCCGATATCCTCTATAAGGGGGCGCAATACAAGGCAGGACGCGCCGCAGGCAAAATCCAGTCTGCGCACGACATCCTTGCGGTCTGTCAGAGCAAAACGCTCCATGCCTTCATCAAGAAGGCGAACAGTTCCTCTCCAGCGGTTCCAGGTTCCACCGCCCGCACATTGAACAAGATCCGTATCCTGACGGAGCAGCGTTGAACCGACAATACCGATATGTGTCAGAGTTTCGTTTCCGTGTCTGTCCTGTTCTGCGGTGTGACGGAGCAGAGCTTCCAGTGTATAGGCTTCAGGCAGCGCGTCGTTATGCAAAAGCCAGAAAGCTTGACATTCCGGATCGTAAAGGAGGAAGCGCAGCGCTGTATTGAAGCCTGCCGCAGCTCCGTCATTCTCCTCACGCCGCAGCAGTACCAAAGGTGAAAGGGAGTTGTCGTCGCCGAACAGCTCCACCGGACCATCCTGACCGTGCTGCCCGGCAATATCACGCCAACCAGCCAGGATGCGATCTGCAGTTTCATTATCGGAGCCGTTGTCACATACCACAATGCGCCGGGGACGGATGGTCTGGCGGTGCACAGCCTCAAGGCAGGAAAGGGTGCGGGCCCAGTCGTTGCAGGTGAGGATGGCAACGCCTACGGTGCTGTGATCCATGGAGATGCCTCCGCGACGAGTATATCCGGCGGCCTTTTTGCAGGCTGCCGGAATACGTCGTTTTCCATTATTCAAAACGACTCACGCCGGTGATGACAACCATGTCCAGAGGAACATCGCCGTGTTCGCCCACTGCCTTGGTTTTAAGCTTGCGGATTTTATCCGCTACGTCCATTCCTTCAATAATCTGTCCGAATACACAGTAACCGAAACCTTCCGCGCTGTCGTCCTGATGATCAAGCTCGGGGTTATCCACAACATTGATGTAGAACTGAGCGGTGGCCGAGTGAGGATCGGAAGTGCGGGCCATGGCTATCGTACCGCGGAGATTTTTGAGCCCGTTCCCTGCTTCGTTGGGAATAGGGGCATGGGTGGGTTTTTCCTCCATACGCACTGTCAGCCCTCCGCCCTGAATCATGAAGTCGCTGATAACGCGGTGGAAAATGGTATTAGCGTAAAATTCCTCGTCCACATAGCGCAGGAAATTGGCTACCGTGGCAGGAGCCTTGTCTTCAAAAAGTTCAAGGAGCATATCGCCGGATGACGTTTCCACCAGAACGAGAGGATTGCTCATCATATCCTTCCTTGGAGCAGATTCATTGAGTTAAAGAGCATGTCGGTCAGAACCCTCTGCTCTGACTCACAGGGTTTACACCGAAACCGGAACTTCCGCCAGGGAGAACTGCTTCGCCCTTCACCTGAAGCCGCGAGAGCGGTTTCAGATGTGATTGAGAGAGCATTGAAATTTTTTCATGATGGGCGGAAAGCCGTTTTAAAAGACAGGACCGTACCGAGTGATGCTGCAATCTCCTGAGCATACCTGTGTTTTCCAAGCCTGAATCCTTCCCGCCATAGCTGGAACAAACCGTTACCGGGGCTGTACCGGCGTCTTGGAAACGATAATGGAATCACGGAGACCGAAAGAGGGAAGAGTATCTCGCAGCTGGGTCATTTTAACCTCCGTACCGCGAAATAACACCTGAACAAAACTCCATGTTCCCTTCTGGGCCTTTTCCCGTTGAAGCCGGGTGCGCATCCCGGCTCCTTCCAGGCGGGCTCGCAGGGCATCAGCCTGATCCTCATTCTTGAATGCCGCGACTCTGATGACAAAATCATAGAGATTGCTGTCGTCGGCAAGAATGGATGTCTCACTCCTTTTGGCAGGTTCCTGCTGGGCGGGGGCGGACGTTGTTCCATTCTGCTGCCGTTCGGCGGCTGAATCGTCGGCCTTCAGGTTTGCCATGAACCGCAGTTCTTCCTGGGGCAGGATTTCCTGAGCCTGTTCCGTTCTGTTCTCTTCTGCAGGCAGAATTCGTTCCAGCTCGGCCTGAGGGGAGGGGGGGACCGTTCCCTTGCCGATGATTAAACCGAACAAAAAGAAAAAACTCAGCGTCACCAGTTCAAAAACCACAAACATCAGCACCAGGGAAGGAGTCAGGCGCAAGGGCCATTCCCGTCCGCCCTCCTGCGAGGGGGCCTCTTTCTTGTGCTCTCCCTGTCGGATATTTCGGGAGCGGGGACGAACGCAGGTTTTGTCCCGTGCTTCTTCTCCGGAGCTGTTCCGTGTCCGTGCAGCGTGTTCCGTGGGAGAATTGTCTTTGTCTGAAGGCAGGAAGGTCCGCGATTCAGTGGTGAAATCCGGAGTATCTGTCAACAGTTCAGGTGGAGAAGTCTTGTCCGATACGTTTTTTTGCCCCTGTG
>UMHC01006909.1_pt1 | contig 95645 bp, 104 predicted proteins | sample 1965381 | NCBI WGS metagenome assembly UMHC01 (sample SAMEA4836083, study PRJEB28245) | human gut metagenome | biome: gut microbiome; material: fecal sample | place: Denmark | collected 2008 | reverse complement strand
TTACCCCACCAACTAGCTAATCAGTCATCGGCCGCTCCAACTGCGCGAGGCCTTTCGGTCCCCCGCTTTCACCCTTAGGTCTTATGCGGTATTAGCTACTCTTTCGAGTAGTTATCCCCCACAACAGGACACGTTCCGATGTATTACTCACCCGTTCGCCACTCGCCATCAGAGAGCAAGCTCTCTATGCTGCCGTTCGACTTGCATGTGTAAAGCATGCCGCCAGCGTTCAATCTGAGCCAGGATCAAACTCTTAAGTTCAATCTCTGTTGCTGATTTTTCATCAGCGTCGCACTCATTCAGAATTAAAGAAGAAAATGTTTTCGTCTTTACTTCAAACTTGAGTACCCAGTTTTCAAAGTTTTCTAGAAGCTCGTAAGCTTCTTGAGTCCTTTCACTTCAACCGGATACTCACGCTTATCGGTTCGTTGATCAATTTTTAAAGAACATTTCGTTGCTCTTTCGAGCTGACGAGTTTGAGAATTATAAGACTCAAATTCGTCTTGTCAAGTGTTTTCGAAAATTTATTTTTTATTTTCTTTTCACTTGACTGTCACCTCGCGGCGACAGGGAGCGTATTATGCAGACTCTTTTTTACCTTGTCAAGAAATTTCTCAAAAATTTTTTACAAGCTTTTCTCCCTATCTTCTAAGCCACTTCTCTATCATTTTGAGCAACACTTTTTTACCTTTAAATCACTCATTATGAAAAGAGCTTTACTTCTGACCTCTGTACTGATCGGTTTTTCTTCTGCCGCTCTTTGCGCCCCCAGCGATACTGACCGAGTCAAGGTTTTGGTTAAACAAAAGATGAACATCGAAGCAACCAGCGCCAAACGACTCCCCATGGGACTCTATGAAGTAGTTGCAGACCGCAATCTCCTTTACGTTGATAAAGACGTGAAATTTCTTTTTGCCGGTCACATCTATGACATAGCCAACCAAAAAGATCTCACGCAAGCGCGTTTGGATGATTTATCCCGTATTGACATTAAGTCTTTACCCCTGAACCAAGCCATCAAAACCGTCCACGGCAAAGGTGAAAGAAATCTCTATGTATTCGCAGACCCCTACTGCAGCTTCTGCCAAAGGCTCGAACATACGCTTAAAGATTTGGATAACGTCACCATCTATACCTTTATTACGCCGCTCATGAATTCAGCAGCCATGGTTGATCGCATCCTTTGTGCCCCCAATCCTGAAAAAGCCTGGAACGACTGGATGCTGGAACAAAAAGAGCCGCCGGAAATGCCTAAAAACTGCAAGGCTGAAAACGGAAAACTCAATATGGAGCTCTTTAACCGCTTCGGTCTTGAGGGACTTCCTACGATGTATTTTGATGACGGCTACCGGCTCGAAGGTGCGGTAAGCGTTGAAGAGATCGAAAAACGTTTTAAAGCAAAGTAGTGTTTAATCAGTGCGACCGATATCCAATACCGGTCGCATTTTTCTAGGTGCAAAAACCTACACTATTTCTGACGAAAGGTTTCACTCGTAATATACTGGCGATATCTTTCCTGTTTAATAATTTCCTTTTATTAAGCATTACTTTTCGTTGGCTCTCATGATCGAATTTATTGAACTTTTTGCGGTTGGCATCGGTATTGGCGCTTTTGGCGCTTTGGTTGGCATCGGAGGCGGCATGATTATGGTGCCGCTTTTTATGTTAACGATGATGGCGCCTAACGGCTCAACATTTGAAAATGTCCAGCAGGTGATCGGCACGAGCCTATTCGGTGTACTGCTTAATGCATTGTCGGGCACCTGGGCTTACATCCGCCAGCATAAAGTAATGTTTAAGGCGGCTGTTCCTTTTGCACTCGCTACGGTCCCCGGTGCTTTCATGGGAAGTTACATTACAGACTACTTCACAGGAAACAGTTTTTCGCTCATTTTCGGTTCTGCCCTGTGCATCCTCTCCATTTTGATGTACAGCAAGTCGCGCTCCAAAAAAGCAAGCGCTTCTGCCGCAGAATTTTCCGTGGAAACAGCCCAATTTAATGTTTTGCTGGGCGTTTCCCTTTCGTTTCTCGTGGGCTTCTTATCTTCCATCTTAGGAATCGGCGGCGGTGTTATCCATGTTCCGATGATGGTCTTTATCTTAGGTTTCCCGGCTCATATTGCTGTGGCTACATCGACCTTCATCCTGATGGTCAGCTCCGCCGTGGGCGTCGTCGGTCACGCCGCCTTAAATCATATTGTTTGGATTCCGGCTATTGCTGTAGGGTGCGGTGCCATGGTCGGTGCTCAGATCGGCGCTCTGCTCTCTAAGAAAAGCCGCCCGAGAATCATCATCGTGTTGCTCTCCTGCGTGATGTTCATTTTGGGCGGTCAATTTATCTATCGCGGTCTTTTCTGATTATTTTATCGGGCTTGGGGATCCACTCCGTTGGGCAACAACACCCAAGCCTTCACCTGGCTGTTTTGTTTTCCGGCATTCATTGCCGCTTCATCGCCGCTTCCCCAATAGAAGTCAAAGCGAATCGGCCCACGAATTGCGCCTCCTGTATCCTGTGCAATGACAGCCCTTGTAAATTTCATATCGGGGTTCGTTTGCTCAACATCAACCACAATGGGCCAACCCAGTTGATAAAAACGTCTGTCAACAGCAACCGAACCTTTTTCTGTCAAGGGTACCCCCTGTGCACCGATCGGTCCCTCATTGGGATCCTGATCTTTTCGCTCTATGAAAAATACATAGCTCGGATTTTGATTAAGCACCGCCTGAACTTTTTTGGGGTTCTTTCTGGCCCAGGCCTGAATGCTTTGCATTGAAAGCTCGTGGCTCTTTAAGTAGCCTTTTTTCACAAGATAATTTCCGATCCCACGATAAGGGTGGCCGTTCACATCGCCGTAGCCTACCCGCATATAGGAACCGTCAGGCAGCACAATTCGGCCGGATCCCTGAACCTGCAGGAAAAAAGCCGCCACAGGATCCTCAACCCAGGCAATGGCATATCGGTCCAAATTCCTCTTAGCGAGCTCTGCTCGTGAGTCATAAGGCACTAATTTATTGCCCTGAAGCTGTCCTCTTAACCGCATCCCTTTAAGTTGGGGATACAGCTCAGCCAAATCCACGGTAATGAGGTCATCTGGCATCGTGTGAAGCGGATAAATATACGGTGCTTTTTTCTTTTTACTGCCGTAAAGGATCGGCTCATAGTATCCGGTCATTTTCCCCGTATCACTGCTGATGAAGTCACCGTCACTGTCCATGCTTTCTGAGACTGCCTGATACGGAGTGAAATAGGCCGCAAAAAATGATTTCGCCTGACTTGAGGGCAAAGTCTGAGAGATGGAACAAACTTCCTGCCAACCTGTTTTTGCAGTCATTTTCTTACACGACTCTTTAAAGGCACTTAGGGCAGGTTGCCAATTCTCGTCCGGCATTGCCGGCAAAGAGGCGTATTCCACGGGCTTTAATGATAGTTTCACTTCGCCGGGCTTAATCACTTTTTCCGGCGGAGTCGTCGTACAGGCTGCCAACAGTGCCGCCAATCCCGCACAAAACCATATTCTGCTGAGTTTCATATAGGCCTCTTTTCAAAACCTGTTCATTGTACAAAAAGCCGTCCTCTTCTTTGTCTCTCAGTTACAATTGGAGCATCTTTATTTTTTTCTGCGGGAATCTTGTCATGTCGATTTTCAGTCGTCCCAAACCTTCTGCGAAATGCCGCATTGCTCCGTCCATTCTTTCTGCTGATTTTGCCAGGCTGGGAGAAGAAGTTCGTGATGTTGTTCAAGCCGGGGCCGATTGGATTCATTTTGACGTGATGGACAACCATTACGTCCCCAATCTGACGGTGGGTCCCCTGGTCTGCGAGGCCATTCGTCCCCACATTCAGGTTCCCATAGACGTGCACCTGATGGTTGAACCCGTTGACAGTTTGATTCCCATGTTTGCCAAGGCCGGTGCCGATTACATTACCTTTCACTGCGAGGCAAGCCGCCACATCGACCGTACTTTGTCACTCATTCATGACTGCGGCTGCAAAGCAGGGCTCGTATTCAATCCGGCCACCTCATTAAATTACCTCGAATACGTTATCGATAAGGTCGATCTTGTTTTATTAATGAGTGTCAATCCGGGTTTCGGCGGTCAGTCTTTTATTCCGGCGATCATTAATAAAATCGCCACCGCTCATCAGATCATCGACAGACACACAAGAGCTACCGGGCATGAGATTCTGTTAGAAGTTGACGGAGGCGTTAAAGTTGAAAATATCGGTGCTTTAGCTGCCGCAGGCGCTGACACTTTTGTGGCGGGCAGCGCCATTTTCGGACAAAAGTCTCCTTTAGGCTACAAGCAGGTAATTGATCAAATGCGTGAAGCCATTGACCATGATATGGAAATGCTTCGCCGCAAAGAAGTCGCAGAGATGAGTAGAAATCGTGGTTAAAGCACTTTTATTTGATTTGGACGGCACCTTACTGGATTCCGTTGATGATCTCACGGTAGCGATTAACAACACGCTCATGTCAAAGTCGCTGCCCACCATTGCCAGAAGTGATGTCGCCTTATTTATCGGCAAGGGTGCGAGAGTTCTCGTACAACGGGCTCTGACCAAAGCCTGTGGTCGAGCGCCTGGAGAAAAGCTGATCGATGAGGTACTTCCCAGGTATCTTCAGGAGATGAAATTAGCCGAAGGCACCCGAACCAAACAAATTCCTACGGTTCCAGAGGCGCTCGCTCGTTTACAAAAAGCGGGCTTCAAAATGGCTATTGTCACAAATAAGCCTGCTAATGTTGCCCGAAAATTAGTCACGCAATTTAATTTGCTTGATTTTTTTGAAACGGTAATCGGCGCTGGCGACGTTGATACCATCAAGCCTGATCCGAAGATGCTCATCGAAGCAGCTCATCGGATGGGAGTCGGGATTGAAGACTGTGTGATGATCGGCGACTCCATGAACGATTCTTTTGCAGCCAAAAACGCACGCATCTCTGCACTTTTGGTTAAAACAGGGTATAACGAAGGCATTGCCATTGATCAGTGGGCTAAAGAATACGCCCCGAATGACCTCGTCTTTGATACCATGGCTCAACTAGCCGACCATGTTATAAAAACTGAACGGAGAAACTAAAGTGAAAAAACTTCTCTTGCTCTGCTCTCTTACGGCGCTCTCAATTCCCGGTCTCTGCATTGCACAAGACTCCATTGAACAGTGCTACAAATCGGCCACAACCACTTCTGCCGTGCGTGAATGCTTGAAAAAAGAACTTCAGCAGTCCCGAGATGAATACCGTGAAGCCATGGAAAAGCTCACTCAGCAGGCCGGAGAATTGGATCGGGTCACAGGGCGCAACGAAGCGCTGCCGGCACTGGAAAAAGCCAATACAGCTTTCGATCGCTATGTCAGTGAACAGTGCCGCTTTGAGGAAACAATGATGGGCGGAGGCACTGGTGCAGGAGCTGCAAACCTCGCCTGCCAGATTAATCTGTTGCATGTCCGCATGGGAGCCATTGAGTCGCATCTGAGCGCACAATAACGTTTCTCATGCTGTTAGATACTTCTCATGTCAAACAAGACTGGTTACCGATCCTGTCGGATTTTTTCAGCAGTGAAATCGGACAGTCTTTGAAAGCTTTCCTTCAAAGCAGACTGCAATCAGGGGCGGTCATTTATCCGCCCACCCCGTTTCGAGCCCTCGAGTTAACCTCTTTTTCTCAGACCCGTGTCATCATTATGGGGCAGGACCCCTACCATGGCCCGGGTCAGGCTCAAGGCTTAGCTTTTCACGTAGCGGCAAACTGCAGGATTCCTCCCAGTCTCAGAAACATTCATAAAGAGCTTCTCAGAGACCTGCACATTACCGCGCCTGCGACCGGAGAACTTTTCGGCTGGGCTGAGCAAGGTGTATTGCTCCTTAATGCGGTTTTGACGGTTGAAGAAGGCAAACCCGCAAGCCACGCTAAAAAAGGCTGGGAAGTGCTGACTGACCGACTGCTCGCAGCACTGGCTGAAGACAAAAGCCCCAAAGTTTTTATGCTCTGGGGAAACTATGCCCAGTCAAAAGAGCCGTTGATTAAATCCTTCTCATCTGATCATTTAATCTTAAAGGCTAATCATCCCTCACCATTGTCTGCACTCAGAGCTCCGGTTCCATTCATAGGCTGCGGACATTTTTCTGCCGCCAATCGTTGGTTGGTCACTCAAAAGTGCTCCCCTATTGATTGGTCGTCTTTTGGCACTTCTGCCTCACATGGACAGCAAAGTTTTGATTTTTGTCCGGTTTAAAAATTCTTTTTAGCGATAAATCGAAATTTATTTTGGTTTCGCTTGCAATCCAATTTTTTTTAAGATAAAATGCGTGTCTCTTACGGCGGCTGGGTAGCTCAGTTGGTAGAGCAGCGGATTGAAAATCCGCGTGTGGGCGGTTCGATCCCGTCCCCAGCCACCATAAATTGTCCCGTGTAGTTTTCAGCTACTCGGGATTTTTTATTTATCGTTGCAGCAGGAAAGATTCATCACGCGCTCAATCATATGATGGAGCTCCTGCGCGAGATCGGAATCAGCTGCACGATAAAACACTTCTTTACCTTCGCGTCTGGTTTCAACCAATTCACTCATTTTCAACAGCCGCAAGTGGTGGGCCACGGCAGGGCTACTCATATTCATAAAGACGGCAATATTAAGAACGCATTCTTCCGAGTGACACAGCAGAAGAAATATTCGACAGCGCACCGGATCACTCAATTGCTTAAAAACGCCCGCTACCAACTCAAAATTAGTTGTCTGAGGCAAAGTTTCAAAAGCTTTCTCATAATGACCGTGTTGATGCGGTAAAAGGATTTCTTCACTCATATTAAATTAAACGATTATTTAATCTTGACAACTTTTAGCTTTAGGATTATATTTCCTTTTAACGATTAAGTGATTACTTAATTGATAAATTTTTTAAGGAGCTGACCATGAAAAAATCCTATGCAATTGAAGTTGACTGCGCTAACTGCGCTCGTTTGATGGAAGAAACTGCTGCCAAAGTTGAAGGCGTTGCTTCTGTCGTGGTGAATTTCATGACCCAAAAGATGATCGTGACGTTTGCCGAAGGTGCTGACCCCAAAGCTGTCATGAAAACCGTGCTTGCCGAATGCAAGAAAGTTGAGCCTGATTGCGAAATCGAACTCTAAGAGAGAAAAAGCATCATTCGTTCACAATGATGCTTTTTAAATCAAAAACGATTAAATAAATACTTAATTGAATAAAAGAGTGAGAAGATGACGGCCAAACAAAAAAAGATGCTCATCCGTATCGTCATTGCTTCAGTGCTTTTGATTGCATTGGTTCTCAGTCCTATTACGGGATATTTGCGTCTGGCCCTTTTTTTGATTCCTTATTTCATTGTCGGCTATGACATTTTGCTCAAAGCCGCCAAGGGAATCTCAAACGGTCGTATATTTGATGAAAATCTGCTGATGACCGTTGCTACTTTAGGCGCCATTGCTATTGCTTTGTATGACAACACGGGTGACTACACAGAAGCGGTTGCCGTAATGCTTTTTTATCAAATCGGCGAATGGTTCCAGGCTTACGCTGTCGGTAAAAGCCGCAAAAACATCAGTGAGCTGATGGACATTCGGCCTGATTACGCCAACATCGAAAAAGACGGCCAATTAGTCCAAGTTGATCCTGATGAAGTAGAAATCGGCTCGGTGATCGTCGTTCAGCCCGGAGAAAAGGTTCCTATTGACGGTGTAGTCATCGAAGGTGTATCAACATTAAATACAAGTGCACTCACAGGAGAAAGCCTGCCTCGCAATGTTGCTGCAAATGATAAAATCACAAGCGGCTGCATCAACTTATCCGGTCTTCTGAAAATTCGTACCACTAAGCTTTTCGGCGATTCCACGGTCTCTCAGATTCTGGAATTGGTGGAAAACGCGAGTTCCCGCAAGTCCCGCTCGGAAGCTTTTATTTCGCGCTTTGCCCGAGTGTATACGCCGATCGTCTTTTTCGGTGCTTTGACCTTAGCCACCATTCCGCCGCTTGTCCGCCTCTTTGCCATGGGGCTTGATGCTCAGTGGGATGACTGGATTTACCGTGCCTTGGTCTTTCTTGTGATCAGCTGTCCGTGCGCATTGGTCATCAGTATTCCTTTGAGCTTTTTTGCCGGTATCGGCGGGGCGAGCAATCAGGGGATCCTTGTGAAAGGTTCCAATTACCTCGAAGCTCTCTCTGAAACTAAAGTCTTGGTTTTTGATAAAACCGGAACGCTCACCGAAGGGGTTTTTGAAGTGGTCGCCATTCACCATTGCAAGATGGAAGAAAAGAAGCTTCTTGAATTGGCCGCTATGGCTGAAAGCGCCTCCTCTCACCCGATCAGCATCAGCCTTCAGAAAGCTTACGGTCTGCCGATTAACCGCAATCGCATTAAGGACATTCATGAAGTAAGCGGTCAGGGTGTCATTGCGAAAATTGATGACTTGGAAATCGGTGTCGGCAATGAAAAACTGATGCGAAGCCTCAACGTTGAAGCAATCCCCTGCCGAAGCGTTGGAACGATTGTTCACGTAGCGATTAACGGTGAATACCACGGTCATATCGTTATTTCAGACCGTATTAAAGCGCACGCAAAAGAAGCGATCCGTGCTATTAAACGTGCCGGTATCCAAAAAACTGTGATGCTCACAGGTGACAGCCGTAAAGTGGCCGAGAACGTCGCTAAAGAGTTGGGCATTGATGAGGTTCGCAGCGAACTCTTGCCGGCTGACAAAGTCCACATCGTTGAAGAGCTGCTCGAGCAGAATAAATCTCGCGGTAAACTGGGCTTCGTCGGTGACGGCATCAATGACGCTCCTGTTCTTTCCCGGGCAGACATCGGTATTGCCATGGGCGCGATGGGCTCTGACGCTGCCATTGAAGCCGCTGACGTCGTTTTGATGGATGACGATCCTTTAAAGATCGCTAAAGGCATTAAGATTTCCAGAAAGTGCCTCGCGATTGTTAAGGAAAACATTTGGTTTGCAATCGGCATCAAGGTGCTTTGCCTCATACTCGGTGCCGTCGGCTTAGCCAATATGTGGATGGCCATTTTCGCTGACGTGGGCGTCATGATCCTCGCAGTCCTCAATGCCATTCGAGCACTATTTGTTAAAAACCTTTAATCCTTGATCTGACTTTTGGGCGGTTAGTGATCTAACCGCCTATTTTTTGTATTTTGAGACTTTAACCAAAAGCAAAACACTCTCACCGAAGCGTCCTATACTCAAATCAGAAGTACTGGTAATTTCAATCAAGGGGGGGGTTATGGGCTACAACTTTGAGAAACTCTATATCAACGGACAATGGCAGGATTCTTCGAGCGGACGATTTATTGAAGTTGAAAATCCGGCCACTTTGGAGCATTTTGCCAAAGTCCCCGAAGGAAACAGCGAAGATATTGACAGAGCCGTTCGAGCAGCTCATGACGCGTTTGAATCCTGGTCCAAGACGGAATTAGGCACAAGAATCGGTCTGATGAAAAAGATGCTCGCAGTCTTTGAAAGCTATAAAGATCAAATTATTGATCTTGAAGTCAAAGAGCTCGGCGCCCCGGTGAGTTTTTCCGTTCAGTCACACTGCGTGTATCAATTTACCAGAACCCGTTCTTATATCGATTGTGCTGCAGAACTGCCCTTGGAAGAAAGCCTTAAACAGTCAACGGTCTACCGCGAACCGATCGGAGTGGTTGCCTGCATTACGCCTTGGAATTATCCGCTGGGTCAAGTCGTTCAAAAGATTATTCCGGCTATTTTGATGGGTAACACCGTGGTATTGAAGCCCAGCCAGCACACGCCTCTTACCGCTTATCTTTTGGTTGATGCTTTTGATCAGGCGGGATTCCCCGCCGGTGTCATCAACATGGTGACCGGTAAAGGCAGTGCAGTGGGTGATGCCTTGGCCTCTCACCCTCTCGTTGATATGGTTTCTTTCACCGGTTCGACCAAAGTCGGCATCAAACTCAGTCAACGGGCCTTGGAAAGCGTCAAGCGCATCAGCTTGGAATTGGGCGGCAAGTCACCTTTTATTTGGCTGCCCGGTGCCGATTATGACAAAGCCGTCTCCAAGCTCTTCGATTCTATTTTCCTCAACAGCGGTCAAACCTGCACAGCTTTTTCTCGCCTGCTGATCCCGCAAGCCGATAAAAAAACTATTGAAGCGCTTTTGCTCAAACACCTTCCCGATTACACGGTGGGCGACCCGACTGACCCCGCCACCCGAATCGGCCCCGTCTCCTCAAAAGCGCAGTTTGACAAAGTTACCTCTTATATCAAACTTGGTCTGCAAGAAGGTGCCACAATGCTTGCGGGCAGCGTCCCTCAGGATTTGTCCAAGGGCTACTACGTCCACCCGGTTATTTTCACGGATGTGAAAAACTCGATGAGAATTGCCAGAGAGGAAATTTTCGGACCGGTGCTTTGTGTCATTACCTATAAAGACATTGAAGAGGCAATCACTATTGCCAATGACACGCCTTATGGGCTCAACGCTGCTGTGTTCGGCAATAAGACTGAGGCAATTGAAGTTGCGAAACGGATTAAAGCTGGCAACGTGTACATTAACGACGGACCGCGCGACGTGACAGCGCCCTTTGGCGGCTATAAGCAAAGCGGCATCGGCAGAGAAGGTGGATATGCCGGTCTTTTGGAATTTACGCAGCCTAAAGCAATTTTCGATCACTGCACGTTTTAGTTTTTAAGCTCTAAGTTTGAGCCCTGCCCGATTACGGGCGGGGCTTTTTCATTGCGGAAAAAAGTCCTGATTAATGTTTTTTGTCTCTGCAAGACTTACCAGCACAAAACTGATGATAGAAACGACTAAGGCGGGGCTTACCGCATGCCAGCCGCCCAAATCGGGTTTAGCCAAACAGGCCCAGGCATAAACTGCTAAGCCGCCAAGTACGGAAACCCAGGCCCCTTTTGCAGTGGCTCTTGACCAAAAAAGTCCTCCCACCAAGGGACACAAAAAGGCGATTTCAAGACCGCCGAAAGCAAACATATTGATCCAAACGATAATTTCAAACGGATTAATTGCCAAAATAAGAGAGAGCAACCCGATAAAAAACGTACAGATCTTTGCAAAGCGGGCAACTTGTTCACTTCTATCGGGCAATAAGCTGTAGCGTCTTAAAATCAGATCCTTAATAATGGCCGAAGAAGCCGCTATTAAAAGAGAGCTCACGGTCGACATCGTGGCAGCTATCGGTGCAACCAACGTGATACCTGCTACCCACGGATTCATATGGTGCGCAATCAGGTAAGGAATCATGGCATCGGTATTGCCTCCGAAAGCCTCCGATTCCGGCACTGCTGCCCGAGCCAAAAAGCCCAAAAGCGTCATACCGATCATGAGCGCCCCGCAGACCACCGTGCTCACGATCATGGCCAGATGCAAGTCCTGTGTGCTTTTATAGGCCATGCAGCGCACTGCCGACTGGGGCAGGGCCACGGTCGCAAAACCCACCAATATCCAAGAGGAAAAAAGCAGCGTCAAGGGAAGTGCACCGCAAGAAGTCGGATCAATGAAAGCGGCTGCCTGCTGCGCTCCCGCATCTTTTGCAATTTTTTGCATCAGTAACGTCAGGCCGCCAGCCTCGCCGATAATATCTGCAGCCAAAACACCCATACCGGCGAGCATTAAAAGAGCACACACAGTATCGGTGATTGCCACGGCTCGAAATCCCCCAAACGTCGTGTAGAGAACAACCACGGAGCCGAAAAGTACGAGGCCTGCCACATAATGAATCCCTGCGGCCTGTGAAATCAGCTGAGCACCCCCGATAAATTGCCCGACCATCATGGCAATAAAAAAGAATAAAAGCGAAAGGGAGAGAAAGGCGCCCAAAGCGGAGCTCTTAAATCGGGCGACGATCACATCAATCACGGTAATTGCACCGATTCGCCGACTCACTAAAGACATCTTTTTGCCCAAGACACCCAGAACCAAAAAGCCCGTGATAATCTGGGGCGCAGCAAAAACGACCCAGCCCAAACCGTAGCGCCAAGCCAGTCCGGGCCCGGACACAAAAGAGCTCACCGAGCCGTATGTCGCCACGAGCGTCATCGCGAGCACAAACCCCTGAAGAGCTCTGTCGCCTAAAAAGTAGCTTTTAATAAAATCTCCGCCGCTTTTGCAAGCCTCGGAGCGGGCGATAAAAAGCAAAGCCAAAAGAAAGAGAAGAAGCGGGACAAAAATGATCCAAGATGAACCGGTCATGGCTTTTTGTCCTCATCAGAAATCAATTCAAAGTGACGAAATGCTTTCTTTACTAAAAACCAGACGACAACAACGGATAGAAGGTAGCCGCCGACACATGAGAGCCAAAACCATAAAGGCAGCCCAAAAAGAAAAACACCGGAGTCTGCAGTCAGAAAAAGCGCACACCAAAAAAACAAAAAGAGCAAAAGGGCTGCCGCAAGCGTATAAGCTGCTTCCCGATGACTGCGCCTGATAGCGTCCTTATAACTGAGCCGCTTTTGCATCACTGATCCATCACTAAGGCATGACTTTAGCCGAAGCCTCAATAAAATATTCAACTAGGCGCAGGTTTTCAGGTCTTCCCTGATAGATCCGCTCGGGGTGCCACTGGAGAGCTACGAGGAAATCTTCCCCTTCGGCCTCTACCGCCTCAACGATCTGGTCCGTACTGCTTCTTGCAATGACTTTTAAAGACGGAGCAACACGATCGATCGCCTGGTGGTGGAAACTGTAGACTGTGATCACCTTTTCAGAGCACGCCTTTGAGAGATAAGACTCTCCCAAGAGCTGCACTTCATGCATAGTGGGGGTGCCCGGTGTAACGTAACGATGTTCGGTCTGTGTTCCGATCTGACTGGGAATATCCTCTATAAGATCGCCACCCATTGCAACGTTGATAAGCTGCATGCCCCGACAGATTCCGAAAATGGGACGATGGGCTTGGCGCGCAGCATCAAACAGTTTAAATTCCAAGGCATCACGCACCAGAGCAGGTTTTTGGCAGTATTGGGGATGTTTACTTTCAAAGTACTCTGGGGCAATATCCTGACCGCCTGTAAATAAAAAGCCGCTACACCTGCCTACCGCTTCTTCGATTGCCTGGTTCGAGGCATTCAAAGGCAAAACCATCGGCATACCGCCCGCATCCCAAATCAGTTCCAGATAGTTCTGCCACATCCAACCGCATGACTTGATGTCATCCCACAGGGAAGTCACACCGATTAAGGGTCTCATAGAAAACCTCAAATAAAAAAACGGAAATATCTGCTTCCAGATCACCTACTGATCTGAAAGCAATCTATTTCCGACATTATATTCAATTTATTCTGAATTAGAGTTTCTTAGGCAGCAACGGTTCTTCGTCTTCGACGCCAACCAAGCTCAGAGCAGCCAACGTAATGAGCTGCGGACCCAAGTGAGTGTCGATCATTTCGAAGAATTCCTTCACATTGTGGGCATTTTCAGCGTGTCCGCCCGAGCAAAGGCACGTTGACGGAATATCCATACTCATCGGAGCGTTAGCGTCCGTTGAAGAACGAACATACTGAGTTAATTCAATACCCAAAACCTTTTGTGCACTGCGGGCCACTTGAAGCACAGGGCAGTCATGCGGACGGGTGCCAGCAGGACGATCGCCGATTGCGGTCTTCGTGAGCTTCAAAATGCGTTCCGGATCCGTGATCGTCCAGGAAGCATTTTCTTCGGCAACTGCTTCGTCAAACTTCGACAAAATTTCAGCTTCCAGAGCAAGCAGGCACTTATTGTCGAAACTGCGCATGTCGATTTCCACTTCGCAGTGAGCAGCAATGGAATTTACCGTCGTACCGCCCTTGATGGTACCCACCGTCCAAGTGGTCTTGGGGTCGGCTGCGGGACGCAGATCGGCAAATTTTTGAATGGCACGGGCCATAGCGTGAATAGCGCTCGGGGTCTTGCCGTATTCGGCAAAACTGTGACCGCCCAAGCCGTCAATACTGATGCGCCAACGGTGAGAACCCGTGGCACCGTAGAGCACACGACCTACGTCGGTAGAGTCAACAGCGATAAAGCCGTCAATCTTATTGTTCTTAACCAAATGCTTGGAACCGCGGATATCGCCGTTGCCTTCTTCACCCACGGTACCCACAAACCAAATGTCACCCTTGGTCTTAATATCGGCTTCTTCCAAACCTCTGAGAACCTGCAAAATAGCACGTAAGCCCGAGCAGTTATCACCAATACCCGGAGCAGAATAACGGATGCCGTCTTTCTTCACGGTGACATCAGTATCGATCGAGAACACAGAGTCCATGTGAGCGCCCAACACCAAAATCGGACCGCCTTCAACCGTACCTTTGCGAACACCGATCACATTGCCGATATCGTCCATTCTGACATCGGTCAAACCGTATGCCTTCATACGTTCCAGCACGGACTGGGCACGTTTTTCTTCCATAAACGTCGGAGCCGGGATTTCACACAATTCGACTTGTTCATCCATTGCACGCTGAACATCACGTTTGGCAATTTCAAGTGCTTTCTGAACCTTTTCCAACTTAGCTACTTTTTGCACCTGAGCTAATACTGCTTCACTTAAAGCAGGAAGTTCTTTTGCCATAAAATTCTCCTAATTAAACAAAAACGCACCCGTTCTTTCATTTTCTGAAAGAGGATGAATAAATAAGGGATCTTCAAAATCCTTTGAATTACCTAGTATTTTAAAAGCTTTGACGTGTTAAGAAATGAAATTTATTTTGTCTTAATCAGAATTGTTTTCAGTTTCAGAAAAACCCAACCGTAAAATCACTTCGCGGGCAACTTTTTCACAGTCTTTGATATGTTCTCGGCCGAGATATCGCAAAGCGGCAAAACCCAAAGCTGCCGCACTGATCTGACCGACAACCGGCACCCAGCGAGCCGCCTGTTTGCTGCCTAACTTAATCCCCACGGTTTTTAAAATACTGATGGCTATCTGAGCTGTGATGACTTTCCCGGCTAAAACAGTGCCCACCCAATTGATCGCCTGATAGGCAATGATTCTTTTTTCGCTCGGCAACCGATCGATTTGTTCCGGTGTCAAACCGAATTCCTTATTGATATGGTCAATCATTTTGATCATGACCGAGACATCAACGAGCATATCCACTCCCGGAATCGGAACAAAAGTTGCACCTGCGCTCATCAGCGCCTGTCGGTCAACATGCCGTTTAGCCCTCCAGACAGCCGCCCGGATTTTATCTTCATCGGTTGGAATGACCGGTAGTTTGTAACTCATAAGGCAAATTTAATCGGGACGCTATACACTTACGCTTCAATTTTGATTTTAGGGAAAGTTTTTCCCTTTTTCTTTTCATGCACTTACTGACTCTGGGGTTAAATCATACGACCGCCCCGCTCGCGATTCGTGAGCGGGTTGCTTTTGGTCCGGAAGAAATTGCTGAGACTATCGGCAAGGTCCTGTCGCGCCTGGCAGGTGAAGAATCCGGGCACATCACTGAAACATTGATTTTATCGACCTGCAATCGCACCGAACTTTATTGTGCCGCCGAAGATGCCGATTTAGCCATCGGAGCACTGCAGGCATTTTTAGCAGAAGAAAAAGGACTTTCTCTGTCTGAGCTCACGCCCCACACTTATGCGCTCACCGATTTAGAAGCGGTCGAACATGCCTTTAACGTCGCAAGCGGCCTGGACTCCATGGTGCTCGGGGAAACTCAGATCGTGGGTCAAATGAAAAAAGCGGAAAAAATGGCCCGTAAAGCCCAGGGCCTGGGCCTGATGCTCAATACGCTTTTTCAAAAAACATTTACTGTGGCTAAAGAAGTTCGTACCGCTACCGAAATCGGTGCTCATACTGTTTCGATGGCAGCTGCTGCAGTACGCCTAGCTAACCGCTTATTTGGAGAACTGCACGACCTTAATGTGCTTTTTGTCGGCGCAGGCGAAATGATTGAGCTTTGTGCAGCGCACTTTAACGGTCAGGCACCTCGGTCCATGACAATTGCCAATCGTTCTTTGGACAGAGGTGAAGCCCTAGCGGCGCGTTTTAATGCTCAATCAATGAAACTAGCAGACTTGCCACAGCAAATCGCCCGTTATGACATCATCGTATCCTGCACGGCAAGTGCCCTACCAATCATCGGACTCGGAATGATTGAACGAGCAATTCGGCAGCGGCATCACAAACCTATTTTCATCGTCGACTTAGCCGTCCCTCGAGATGTTGAAGAAGAGGTCTCTCGACTCGATGATGTCTACGTCTATACCGTTGATGATTTAGGTAAAGTTGTCCAAAGCGGCAAGGCAGAACGATTAGCTGCAGTCGAAGAAAGCCGACAAATCATCACTCAACGAGTGAAAGATTTTTCTGACTGGCTTCAGTGGCGTAGTAGCGTTCCAACTATTGAAATCATGATCGAACGAGCCGGTGCGCTTTCTGCAAGCTGCATTCAAAGAGCTAAGCACAGCATTAAAAATGGCTGTAACCTTGATGATGCCTTAAGTCGTATGGCTCACGACATTACCCATAAGCTCATTCATGATAATCTGGCCTTGCTCAAAGATACTGAACATCTGACAACAGCTGAGCGGGCACATTTAGAAATCTGTTTTAAACGTTTCTATCTGGAACGCCGACGTTAGCTCGGCCGATCCTTGCCCCTTTTTGCCCAACTGCCTTAACATTTGGCAAATCGAACATTGTTATTTCTGTACTGAATTGATTTTTTAGGAGACTCCCCGTGAAAGAGTCAATGCGAAGCAAATTAAAACAAATCGCCAGACGCTTGGAAGAAATTGATGCCATGCTGGCTTCACCCGATGTCACTAATGACATGAATCGTTTTCGTGATCTTTCAAGAGAAAGAGCTGAAATAGAACCTGTGGTTATGAAACTGAAAGAATATGAGTCAACCGAAGGAGATATTGAGGCAGCCCACGAATTCCTGCAGGATCCTGATTCGGCCGATTTTGCTCAAGAAGAAATTGATAATGGTAAAAAGCATCTTGAAGCACTCGAAAAAGATCTTCAAATTATGCTATTGCCGAGAGATCCCAATGACAGCAAAAATATTTACCTTGAAATTCGCGCCGGAACGGGCGGCGACGAATCCGCGCTTTTTGCTGGCGACCTGCTCCGAATGTACACACGCTACGCAGAACGCCAGGGCTGGAAAACAGAAATTGTCTCAGCTTCTGAGAGTGACTTGGGCGGCTACAAGGAAGTAATTGTCCGCATTATCGGTGAAGGAGCCTACTCTAAACTTAAATTCGAAAGTGGCGGCCACCGCGTGCAGCGCGTCCCTGAAACTGAAAGCCAGGGCCGTGTGCATACATCAGCCTGCACCGTAGCAGTACTGCCTGAACTCGATGAAATCGGAGAAGTAGAAATTAATCCGGCAGATTTACGCGTTGATGTCTACCGAGCTTCTGGTGCAGGTGGCCAGCACGTTCAAAAAACCAACTCTGCTGTCCGTATCACACATATTCCAACAGGCACCGTAGTGGAGTGTCAAGATGAACGCAGTCAACACGAAAATAAAGCCCGAGCCATGAGTGTGCTGATCTCGCGCATCACGGCTAACGAAATTGCCAAACAGCAGGCTCAGGAAGCAAGCACCAGAAAAAGTCTTGTCGGCTCGGGCGATCGCAGTGAACGCATCCGTACTTATAACTATCCCCAGGGACGCGTGACCGATCACCGCATCAACCTTACGCTTTATAAGCTTGATTTCATCATGGACGGTGACTTGGATGAAATCATCACGGCGTTAACCACTGAACATCAGATTGAACAGCTGGCTAGCCTCGGCGAATAACCAATATCAATGACTACGATCCGGCAAGCCGAACAAAAAGCCTCAAAGCTTATTGACCGCTTTGAGGCAAAGCTTCTGCTTGCCTATTGTTTAGGCGTTAACCGAACTTATCTCATTACGCATGATAGAGATGAGCTGTCTGAAGACGTTCTCAGCCGCTATGAAGACTGCGTGAACAAACGTCAAAAAGGGATGCCTGTTCCCTATATTTGCGGTCACCAGGAGTTCTACGGACGCTCCTTTGATGTCACTGCCGACGTGCTGATTCCAAGACCGGATACTGAAACAATCATTGATTTTATTTTGCAGCAATGCTCTAAAAATCAGCCCCTGACACTGATTGATCTGGGAACCGGCTCAGGCTGCATTGCTGTTACATTAGCGTTAGAAAATCCAAAACTTTCGGTCAGTGCAACAGACATCAGTCCTAAAGCTTTGGCAATTGCCCGTCAAAATGCTAAAAAACTCGGCGCTAGCGTCAATTTTTATGAAGGCAGTTGGTTTGACGCTGTTGCAGACCATTCGCGTTTTGACATCATCGTCAGCAATCCCCCTTACATTCATAGTGAAGATGAGCATCTTCGAAATCTTCACTACGAACCCATCGGGGCGCTCACCGACGGGGCCGACGGTCTGCGTCACATTGTTCACATCATTGAGAAAGCCCCCCAATACCTCAATCCCAACGGGCTTTTAGCCTTTGAACACGGCTGGGATCAGGGCAGAGCTGTTCGGGCGCTTTTTGAGTCCTGCCCCTGTTGGCACGAGATAATCACGCTAAAAGATTTAGGCGGCAACGATCGGGTGACTGCCGCTCGTTTTGTGGCAATTTAAGTCCTTTTGTCATCAAATCGTCATCTTTTTATCGTCTTTCTGAAATATTGTCCCATCAAAATACCCTCCCAAGATAGCTGTCCTTAATTTTCCGGTCTGTTTTGTTGACCGAACTGATCCACTTACTTGTGATGGAGTATTTCATGACACTGTTACGTCAAACGCTTCTTGCCTCTGTAATGATTTCCTGCGGCTTATTGTCTCAAGCGGCTTTTGCCAGTGCCGAACATATGGTGGTTGCTGTTCAGCAATTGCCGCCTACGGTTGAGCCGCAAGGCGTTAACAACAACGCTATTGAACGTGTTGTCTCTTCCATTTACGAAACGTTGATTTATGCTGATACGCATACCGGTGAAATGAAGCCCGGTTTGGCTGAATCCTGGAAACGTATCTCCCCTGAAACGGTTGAATTCAAGTTGCGCAAAGGCGTGAAATTCCATGATGGTACGGATTTCACCGCCGATGACGTTGTCTTTAGCTTCGGTCCGGAACGCTTCTCCGGCGAAAAGGCTCCGGGGCGTCCGGCCGCTTGGGAATTTTTGGGTGGTTTAAAAGAAGTCAAAAAAGTCGATGACTACACTGTTCGCATCACGATGAAGGCTGCCGATCCGTTGATCGAACGCCGCTTCTCTGCCCGTATGTCTGAAATTATTTCTGAAGACGGCTTCAAGAAGGCCGGTTCTTGGGAAAACTGGGTGAAGCACCCGATCGGTACCGGTCCTTATCAGATCTCTTCGTTTAAGACCGGCAACCGCCTGGATTTGGTTCGTTTCGACGGTTACTGGAACAAAAAGGCGCCTGCTGCCAAGTTAAGCTTTGTTGAAGTGCCGGAACTGTCCGCCCGTGTGGCCGGTTTGCGCTCCGGCGAATTCGATCTCATCACGGAAGTTCCCCCGGATCAGATTAAGCCCCTTTCTTCTGACGGCAAGGTTGATGTTGTCGGCGGTCCGATTGATAACATCTACGGTTTAGTCTTTGACAGCCGCTCTGCCAAGATCATGCAAAGTAAGGAAATTCGTCAGGCAATCCTGCACGCTATTGACCGTGAATTGTTGGTCAACGCTTTGTTTGCCGGTAAGACCACGACTGCCGACAGCTTCCAATCGAAGACCTTCGGTGACCTCTATATCCCTGAACTCAATAAGAAGCTTTACGATCCTGAAAAAGCCAAGGCTTTGATCAAGGCTTCCGGCTACAAGGGTGAACCCATTGTCTGGCGCATTCAGGCCGGTTACTACACGCTTGAAATGACGGTTTCTCAGGCCATTGCCTCTATGCTCAAGGCGGTGGGTCTCAATATTGAAATCCAAGTGAAGGAAAACTGGACTCAGGTTGAAGCCGCCGGCGCTGACCGCATGATCAACAACGCAAGCTTCTCGGCTTACTTCCCCGATCCTGCCTCTCAATTGTGGCGCCGCATGAAACCGGGTACCTCCTGGGATGAAATGGGTTACATCGATACGACGAGCGCTGAGTACAAGGTCTTTGCCGAAAATGGTAAGGTTTTGGAGACCTCGGTTGATCCTGCACAACGTAAGGCTGCTTGGATAAAGATGCTTGAAGCTTTCGCAAACGACCCACAGGCCTGCCCGCTTTATGCTCTGCCGATGATCTACGGTAAGCAAAAGAACGTCCAATGGACCCCGGGCACCGAAGGACGCCTGTACTTAAACGCCGACAACCTCTCGTTTAAGTAATTTCCGACTAACCTTTCCCCGCTCCTAGTCCTTTCAGGCATAGGGGCGGGTTTCGCATTTCAAACTATCTCATGCAAAACGATCCTCTGATCAGCATCCGAGACCTGCACGTTTCATTCGGTTCTGTGGAAGTGCTCCATGGTATCGATCTTAATATCGAGCAGGGTGTTATTCACGCCCTTATCGGTGAATCAGGTTCGGGCAAAAGCGTCCTTGCACGCTCTATTCTCGGGTTAGCCGGCAACAATTGCCGCATTAACGGAAGCATCCGGTTTCAGGGCCAAGAGCTTTTGACTCTTTCTGCTGAAGAATATAGAAAATTGCGCGGGGCAGAAATTGCCATGGTTGTTCAGGATGCGATGAGCGCATTAAACCCCATGCGCACAATCGGCTACCAACTGATGGAAACGATTGCCTGCCGCCATCCCAACTACCGAGATCAAAATACGGCCAAAGTTCTTGCTACGCACAAGCACGACCTGCACGACATTGCGCTCGAACTTCTGAAAACCGTTGGTATTACAGCACCTGAAAAGCGCATGATTTCCTATGCCCACCAACTCTCGGGCGGTATGCGCCAGCGCATCATGATTGCCTTGGCTTTGGTAGGCGCTCCGAAACTGCTTCTAGCCGACGAACCGACGACCGCTTTGGACGTGGTGGTTCAACGAGAACTTTTGCAGGAACTGCGTGAAACCATCCGCAAGCTCAATATGTCTATGCTTTTGGTGACGCACGACTTGCATTTGGCCCACGACGTTGCTGACAAGGTTTCCGTGATGTATGCGGGCTACCTTCTCGAAGAAGGCCCGGTTTCAAAGGTTCTGCCCAATCCGGCTCACCCCTACACCGAGGGGCTTTTGGATGCCATGCCCGATATGACGAGTGTCAAGGGCACTTTGAAACCGATTCCCGGAGAAATTCCGCCGCCCGATAAACTCGGTAGCGGCTGCCCCTTTGCGAGTCGCTGTGCAAAAGTATGTGACGCCTGCCGGCAAACACTCACGGATTTAGCTGACGTTGATGCAACCGTGCATTGGCGCTCGCGCTGTACAAAAGCCCATGAAGCTTTCGACAGTGAGCAAAAAGAAGGACTCGCTCAGGTCACTGACATGATGAAGTCACTGGTTAATTTGAAACAGACTGACTTCCCGACTCTGGTCGATGCTCATATCCAAAAACACTGCTACTACACCCGACAAGGCTTTTTAGGCCGCAAAAAACCATGGGACGTCCTTCAAGACATTGAAGTGCAGATCGAGCACGGTGAAATTTTAGGTTTGGTCGGAGAATCAGGCTGCGGCAAATCCACCTTAGCCAGACTTTTGCTTGGGCACCAAAAACCCACTCAAGGAGTTGTTCTCTTTAAAAATCAGCCCATTCCTGAACCCAGAAGCAAAGCTTGGCGGGCCCAGAGAGCCGCCATGCAGATGATCTATCAGGACCCCTACGGCTGCTTTGATGCGAGAATGCCTGTCATTGAACAGGTGGCAGAACCTTTAATGGTTCACAAGCATCTCTCCAAAGAGGCCGCTCTTGAAAGAGCCGCTGCTGTTTTAAAGGCTGTCGGCATGCCTGCCCACCACATGAACAGGTTGCCGGTAGTGATGTCGGGCGGTCAGCTGCAGCGCGCAGCCATTGCACGCGCCGTAGCCCTTGAACCGGCACTTTTAGTCTGCGACGAACCGGTAGCATCTTTGGACGTCTCCATTCAGGCTCAGGTGCTGGAGTTGCTCTACAACTTAAGAAACGCAAGCCAGATGTCCATGCTTTTCGTCTCACACAACCTCAATGTTGTCCGCTATATCTGCGATCGGGTTGTAGTCATGTATCTCGGGCGAATCGTAGAGGTCGGAGACGTGGATGAAATATTCAAGCACCCGAAGCATCCTTACACCAAACTTTTGATGGCCAGTACTCCCGGGGCCGATGCCAGTGTGATTCACTTTTATCCCAAAGGCTCAATGCCCAGTCCCATTGATCGACCCAAAGGCTGCGTATTTGCAAACCGCTGCCCGGTTGCAAGCTCACGATGCCATCTGGAGGTGCCGACTTTGAACAAACTTTCCGATAACCATGCCTGTGCCTGCTTTGAGCAAAAGGCTTTTGAAGCACTCCAGGCCTCCGAAGGAGAAGCGTGATGGTAGCGCTTGTTCTACGTATCGTTTTGCGCTCGCTTGTGACGCTGTTTTTGCTCACCGCCTGCGTCTTTTTTGCCCTGCATTTAACCGGTGACCCCGCCCGTATTATGTTAGGTGACGGAGCCGATGCAACTGCCCTGGCCGCGTTTCGTGCCCAATGGGGACTCGACAAACCACTCTGGGAACAGTTCCTGGTTTATTTGCAAAAATTCCTCACTCTTGACATGGGAAGAAGCTACCTCACGGGGCTACCGGTTAAAGAGGTCTTTTTGAACGCCTTCTGGCCGACGCTTGACTTGATGATTCCGACGGCTATCGTAACGCTTTTGTTCGGTATTCCGGCCGGCGTCATTGCAGCCTTACACAGAAACAGCAACCTGGATAAAGCCATGATGTTTATTTCGGTTTTCGGCTATGCCGTACCGAACTTCTTCATGGGTGTTTTACTTTTACTGATTTTCTCCATCTGGCTCGGTTGGCTGCCTTCTTACGGCAACGCTACCGTCTGGCACTACATCATGCCGATTATCACCATGGCGACTTCTGAAGCAGCTATTTTCTCCCGATATGCCAGAAGCGCCATGATTGACGCCATGAGACTGCCGTGCGTTAAAGCCGCCCGTATGAGAGGGCTGCCTGAACGCCGTGTTATCTGGCTTCACGCTTTACCCAATGCCATGCTCTCTATTTTGACAATCATGGGCTTTTTCCTGGGTACGTTGGTTGCCGGCGCCGTGATTACGGAAAACGTTTTCTCGTGGCCTGGTGTGGGCAAACTCCTGGTTCAGTCTGTTGCCAGCCGTGACATTCCCGTGGTGCAACTGATTGTGCTGGCTACTGGTGCATCGCTCATTATCGCTAACCTCGCGATGGATCTGCTCGCCCTGGTGGTCAATCCTCGCTTGCGTAAGAGCAATAACTAACGGAGTACGAGACAAATGGCTCAATTTATTAATGTGCAAAAGAAAGGCTCGGACCTCCTTGTGTATTGCAGTGCGGGTCTGCTTTTTATCTTCTTTGCGTTCGGAGTGCTCGCCCCCTGGGTCGCTCCCTACGATATTGAACAAATGGATTTAACTTCGCGTCTGACGATGCCTTTTACGAGCTTTGCTCATATTTTGGGTACCGATGAGTTGGGACGCGACGTGTTTTCCCGCTTGGTTTATTCACTGCGCCTATCGTTCCTGCTGGCCATCGCCGGCACAATCCTAGGTGCCATTATCGGTACAACATTGGGATTTCTGGCGGCGCGCTTTGGCGGTCTGGTCGATGACGTCTTAAACGCTGCGGTTGACTTCACGGCTTCACTGCCCTTTATCATCCTGGCATTGACCATTCTTGCCTTCCTGGGCACCAACGTCACGGTGATTATTGTCATCATGGCCGTTTACGGTTGGGACCGCTATGCGCGTTTAACGAGAAACCTCGCCCGCTCGGCTTATACAGAGGGCTATGCCAATGCTTTGGAAGGCTTGGGGATTCCGACCTGGCGCATCGCAATCAAACACATTTTGCCCAATATTGCCTCCGCGCTCGTCGTCAATATGACGTTAAACTTCCCCGGCATGATTTTGTTGGAAACTTCACTTTCATTCCTGGGTGTCGGTGTTCAGCCGCCGATGAGTTCCCTGGGAACCATGTTGGGTTTCGGCCGTGATTACCTCACGACCGCCTGGTGGATCGCAGTGATCCCCGGTGTCGTAATTGTTTTATCTACGCTCTCGATGTCTATCCTGGGCGACTTTGTTCAACAAAAATTAGAACCGCAAGGCAGATAACAATATGAATAACAATAAAACTCGTTTCGTTATCGTAGGGTTTGACGGACTGCGTCCCGACTGCATTAAAGAGGACATGCCGACGCTTTCCGCTTTTATCGAAAAGTCACACCATTGGACGCGTTACATGGCGACCTTCCCCACAGAAACCTATGTCAACCATCCGACGATTTTCTCCGGCTTCAGACCGAATCAGCACGGCATCATTGCCAATGCTTATTTTGACCGCTCCATTAGTTCAAGCGATGCTGTGTTTGTCGGCTCCAGCGTTCCGAGTATCGAAGCCCATGATCTCAAAGGCGGATTAATTAACGTTCCTACACTCGGAGACCGCTTGGGGCACGCCGGTAAAACGCTGCGCGTGATCTGTGCCAATTCTTCAGGCAGCACGCGCTTGCAGCATGTGCACGCCGATCGCTATGCCGGACACTTAAATTGTTGTGTGCACGACATCGGTTTAACGCTTCCGAAGTCCGAGCGTGACGCTCTTTCTGCCCGCTGGGGTAACGGTGTTCAATTACAGTTTCCTGACTTTGACGGCACACGGCTCGTTGCCGAACTCTTTTTAGAGTATGAATTGCCGCGTGGGCTGGGAGACGTCACAATCCTTTGGATTGGTGAACCTGATCACTCCAGTCACGAGTTCGGTATTTTTGACACGAAGACCCGCCTGGCGAGAAAAGCCGCCGATGATGCTTTCAAACAGATTTTGGATTGGTGGGAAAAAGAAGGCAAAGATCAGGGCGTGCAGCTTGCTGTTATTTCCGACCACGGCCATGGAGAAGTCTGCGCTCACTTTGACTTAAAGGCCAAACTGATCGAAAACGGCTGGAAAGTGTTTACGCGCAAAGACCTCGCCGAAGGACATTGTATTAATGATTGTGACCTGGTGATGGTGGGCGACTACACGTTGGGACTTTGGTTAACACAACCGAGCGAAGACAAGCTCTTGCGTCTCAGAGACGAGTTAATGGCACTTGATGAAGTCGGAATGATTTTCTCTCAACCAAAAGAACACGCCTGTATTGAAGACATTGAAGGACGTATCCCCGGTACTTTTTCCGAAGCTTTGGTCTTTTCCGATCACCCCAGAGGTCCGGACCTCCGTGTGACAATGAGAAACAATCCCCAAAAAGGCAAACTCATTATGGGAGCCTCTTTAGAAATCGGTGCAGGCAATCACGGAGGACTTCTGCCGGTAGAAATTCAAAGCCTTTTGGCTATTCAGGGAGATCGATTCACGTGCACTGAGCTCACGCACACTGAGCCCGCGGGGCATGACGATTTTGCTCTGACAGTGATGAAACTCATGGGACTGACTGACTGCGCAGATCGTCTGATGCCTCTGCCCGAAGCCCGATTGCTCACCGAAGCAATCGGAGGCAAAGAGAAAATGGACAGTGAAGAAGAGGTGCTTACCATGCAGCATGGTCACTTCATTCAGTACATTCAACGAATTCGTTTCGGCAAACATCTCTATATTTCCGAAGGCGCTCGAGCGGGCAGCTGTAAAATCAAAGAACTCAACTAACGGGAGTAATTCATATGGATATCGTCATTGAAGGAATGGGAGCAGATGCTTTTGCAGAAAGCTTGGCTATCAAAAATATTTGGATAAAACCCAATGCTGTTCGAGTCAACGGCGCTGACGACGTATTAACTCAAGACCTGCTCGAACGGGGTACCCAATTAGGCTTTGATGTCAACTGCGTTCCCGATGGCTTGAGCATCAAAAATTTCGGGATTCTTGCTCTGGACATGGACAGCACGCTCATTGAGCTGGAGTGCATTGATGACATTGCCTGGCAGTGCGGTGTCGGTGAAGAAGTAGCCCGCATGACTGAAATTGCCATGCAGGGACATATGCCTTTTGCAGAGTATCTCAGAGAGCGCGTCAAACTCTTTAAAGGAGCACCTGCTCACTACATGGATGTAACGGCTTCTCACGCCAAACTCATGCCCGGAGCCGTAGAACTGATTGATTTTGCCAAAGCCCATGGCTTAAAGACCTATATCCTTTCCGGCGGTTTTGACGCCATTGCCAAAGTGGTCTGTGAAAAATTAGGCATGACCGGTTACCTTTGCAATCACCTGATCATGAAAGACGGCTTCTTTACGGGCGAGACGACCGGTCCCGGAGGCGGAGATATTTTGGATGCGGCAGGTAAGCGCCGCGCACTCGACATGCTTTGCATGCTACACGGACTGCACCATAGTCAGGCCATTGCGGGTGGTGACGGTGCGAACGACTTGGAAATGATTAAAACAGCCGGTTTGGGCTTTGCGTTCCACGGCAAACCCATAGTTGCTCAAAGTGCACCCTACCGAATCAATCACGGCAATTTAGACGGCATTATCCCGTTTTTTGTTGAATACTGGGAAGATGCTAAAAAAGAATAATTTTGGCTGAATAATTAAATGCAGAGGCTTTTTTCGTTCCCGTAAAAAGCCTCTTTTTTGCTAAATTATTTACTATTCAATGCAGCCAAACGACTTTGTGCAATGAGCACCATTAGAGTTGATCCGTAAACAATCGCTTCGTCATTAAAATCAAATTCACACTCATGAAGATTGGACAAATGTCGATCGTCCCTGACCCCTAAACGAAAGAGGCAGCCCGGGCGCGCCTGAGTCATAAATGCAAAATCTTCGGCCGTCATTTGCTGAGGCGCGGGCATTAACCCTGCATTACCCAACCAATTTTGCACAATCTCCTTGACCGCTTGGGCCTGCTCCTTGTGGTTTAAAAGAGCAGGATACAAACGCTGGTAATGGCATTGTGCCTGTGCACCATAAGTCGCTGCTACGCCTTGAGCAACTTCACATAAACGCTCTTGAACGCGATCTTGCACTTCAGGCTCAAAACTTCTACAGGTACCGACAAGTTTGGCGGTTTGAGGCAATACGCTCGAGCCATTGGTATCGCCAGCTAAAATAGCCCCGAAACTGACTACAGCAGCCTGAAGAGGATTAACATTGCGACTCACAATAGACTGGGCATTGACAACAATTTGTGAGGCAACCAAAACACTGTCAACCGCACTTTGGGGTCTTGCTCCGTGTCCCCCTCGCCCAGTTACATCAATCGAGAACACATCAGCCGCGGCCATAATGTAACCGGGATCAATTCCGATTTGACCGACTTCAAGAGTTGGTTCACAGTGTGTTGCATACACTTCTGCAATAGGAAACTTTTCAAATAAACCGTTTTCCACCATCAGGCGTGCGCCCGCATAACCCTCTTCTCCGGGCTGAAAAATCACAGCGACCGACCCCTCAAAGTCCCTGTGAGAAGCTAAAAATCGACAGGCACCCAAAGCGACTGTCATATGTCCGTCATGACCGCAGGCATGGGCTCTGTTTTCGTTTACCGATGCATACTCTGTCCCACTGGCCTCTCTGAGAGGCAATGCATCCATGTCCGCTCGCAAACCTACCCAATGGGGAGCTTTCTTTTTGCCGTGAATAACAGCCACAATCGCAGAAGAACCGAATCCCTTATGGATTTCATCAACGCCGTAAGACAGAAGTTCTTTTTCGATAAAGGCCGCAGTTTGTAGCAACTGCAGCCCAACCTCCGGATGGCGGTGCAAATGATGCCTGCAGACTTTAAGGGCCTCTGAGCAATCGGAAAGATAAGACTGAATTTCGCTTGCGGTATACATAATTGATGTTCTCCTGAATATTTCAGCATTTATTCGATTATCTTAAACTTGAAGGAAAAGTCTGCAAAAGAAAATGGGCTCAGCCTAAGCGCTTATCCTTAATCAGTCGATAGATATCCAAGAAAAGTCTGACGGATTTTCTCTTGCAGAAATAGCTAAAATTTGAACATCAATACCTATTATTCATGCTTTTCTATACTTTTCAGGCATACTAATGAACATCCGTGTCATTCGTTATTTCATCGCTACTGTCAGGGCTCAAAGCATCTCGGCTGCCGCCCAACAGCTTTTTGTCACCCAACCGACGTTATCGCGCCAATTCATGGAACTTGAAGAAGAGCTCGGACACAAACTTTTTGAGCGCAGTAACCGAAAAATTAAACTGACGCCAAAGGGCGAGCTATTCTATGCTCGAGCCCTGGAAATAGTGGATTTATTTGACAGGACAAAGGCAGAAGTGAGCGCTGAAGACGAAGTCGTGGGCTCCATTAATATCGCTGCAGGCGAAACACCTGTTATACGTTTTTTAGCAAGGGCTATTCGCCGTTTTCACGATCTGGCACCAAAAGTTCAGTGCAACGTCGTAAGCGGCAGTGAGTTGGAGATTTCTTCGGGTTTACGCAACGGCACTACTGATATCGGTATTTTTATCGGCACCGTTGACTTATCCGATTACGACTATATCAAGTTACCCCAAAAAGATATTTGGGGGTTGCTCACTCCGATCAACGGTCCCTTAGCCGAAAAAGAATTTATCACCGTCAAAGACATCGTCAAAGTGCCGCTGCTATGCTCCAGGCAAGCGGTCAATAACAACGAATTTAACGGTTGGTTAGGGCAGGCAGCGGGCGAACTCAATATCGTGGGGACTTTTAATCTGATCTATAACGCTGCGCTTTTAGCCGAAGAAGGTTTCGGTCACGTGCTGGCATTAAAAGATATCTACACGCCGCCGGCCGATTCCAACCTTCGCCACATACCTCTGAGCCCTAAACTTGAAGCCGACGTGATTGTTGCGTGGCCTAAGAATCGGCGCATCAGCAAAGCAACTGAAATGCTGCTCGATATGCTCAGAGAAGATATGAAACAGAATCGTTAAAGGAAGAAAAAGTCTCTAAACTGCTCTATCAGACAAGTCAAAGGGAGAAAAAATGAAATTGGTATGCCCACCGTTTAAAGGTGAAAATAAAGGTCATTACAGTGCCGGCGTCATCTCCAAAGGGATGCTCTACGTCTCGGGGCAACTGTCCATTGACCCGGATACCCGCGAAGTCTGCAAGGGTGATATTAAAGATCACACTCGCCTTGCTCTCAATAACGTAGACCGAGTCTTAAAAGAAGCGGGCGTCAGACGTGATCAGGTAGTCTTTTGTCGCATTTACACACCAAGCGTTCAATACTGGGGTCCCATTAATGAAGTCTATGCTGAATTTTTCGGCGATCACAAACCCGGTCGAGTCGTCGTTTCCACTACCGATTTGCACTTCGGCTGTCTGGTAGAAATCGAAGCCATTGCTGAAATAGATGAATAATAACGTCTGAGAAATCAAATCATTAGGGTCGGTTTAAAAGCCGGCCCTTTTTTGTTCTTTTTTCCGCTTAATGATCTCGTCAAAGTACTGACATTTATTAAAAAATGACAGTTTGATGACAAAGTTAAACTTTCAGATAAGTTTTATCTTATTGTTTTTAAAGTCTTTTTAATTTCCTTCAGTTTTCGAGTCATATTTTTGTTACACAATCTTCACCGAACTGTCTAAATCCCTTCACAAGTCCCATCAATAATGTCACCCATTATTGATAGGAGTCCAGTATTCATGCTCGAATTGCGTCATATTTCAAAACGTTTCGGAGATCGTCAAATTCTCTCCGATATTTCTTTGAATATTAATAAGGGAGAGATTGTCTCCATTTTGGGTCCGTCCGGCTGCGGTAAGACAACTTTATTGAATCTGATTTTAGGTCTTACCGATTTAACTGAAGGTCAATTGGTTTTGGATGGTGAAGATTTAAGCCACGTTTCTATGAAGGATCGCGGATTTAATATTGTGTTCCAGGACTTCGCCCTTTTCCCAAATTTAAATGCCCGTGAAAATATCCTCTACGGTTTAAGAAACAACCCCAATGCCTCAACGCCTAAAGAAGTTGAGGAACTCATCGATCTGCTTGGTTTGAGAAAGCATCTTGAACAACGAATCGATGAACTCTCGGGCGGTCAAAAGCAGCGCGTGGCTATTGCCCGCACGTTGGTCCTCAAGCCCCGTCTTTTGCTGCTGGACGAACCGCTTTCTGCTTTGGACGGTATCATCAAAGAATCGATTAAAGAGCGCATCCGTACGGTCGCTCGCCAATATAAGCTCACGACCCTCATTGTGACGCACGATCCTGAAGAAGCGCTCACGCTCTCTGACCGTGTGCTCATTATTAATGAAGGCAAAATCGCTCAATTTGCTGATCCCCAAACGATTATCAGCAATCCGGCAAACGATTTCATTCGTCAGTTCATTTTGTCGCAGCTCAACATCAAGCGCACCAACATTTTGAAGCTTTTCAGTGAAAGCCTGCCCCAGACAACCCCAGCATCATCTCGCATTGCTAAGCCACAACCCTTTCAAGAGTTCGGTCAGGCCGTAGCCTAAAGAGGAGTCCTTCGATGTTGAACGCTCTGTTCGGTAAAGGGCAAAAGGAACTTAAAGTTCTTTACATTCTAATTACGTTGACATTGGCAGCCATTTTGCTCTACCCGCTTGGCTGTGTGCTTTTTCAATCTGTCCTAACAAAAGACGGCGGATTAGGACTGAGTAACTACTCATCACTGCTGAGTCAACAAAGCTTTTGGACTGCATTAGGCAACAGCTTCACCGTCTCAGGCATTTCTGCTGCCATTGCTACCATTATGGCTTTTTTCTGTGCCTACGGGCTGCACTTCTCCCGTATTCGCCCGGGCGTAAAAAAGGTTATTCAAATCATTGTATTGTTGCCGCTGTTTTTGCCCTCCATTACTTATGGCTTTGCGGTCATTTATTCTTTCGGTCGCCTGGGGTTAGTGAGCCAACTTCTCGCCCCGCCGCCATTTTCCATTTACGGCTTCTGGGGACTGTTGATTGCGGATGTGATTTACACGTTGCCGCCGGCCTTCCTGATCCTTTATAACGCTTTTTTCTACGTTGACCGCAACTTCATCACAGTTTCCAAGCTCATGGGCGACAGCCCTACACAGACTTTCTACATGACTGCGGTCCGTCCTGTTGTGGGCTCTTTATTGTCTGCCTTTATTTTGAGCTTTTTCCTCTCGTTTACCGACTTCGGTATCCCGGTTTCCATTGCCGGTGAGTATGAGGTGATTGCTACTCAGCTCTATACCACAATGATGGGTGCGATCCCCAATTTCGGTGAAGGTGCTGTGATTGCTATGGCCATGCTCGTTCCCTCCGTAGCCTCTGTTGTCATGCTGCGTTGGGTGGATCGGTTTAACTTCCGTTACAACAAGATTTCAAAGGCAGAAGTCTCTGTCAATCCTTTGAGAGACGCCCTCTACCTCGTGTACTACGGGTTGATTTCCCTTGCCTTACTTTCAGTCTTTGTTGTGATGTTTGTCGTGCCCTTTGTTAAGCAATGGCCCTATCAGCCCTACTTCACATTGGACGTGATCACCCGCATTATCAGTGACAGCTCCATCTGGCAAGTCTACGAACACTCTATCGGCGTAGCTCTTGTCTCGGCTGCCGTCGGTACGATTTTCTGCTACGCCGCTGCACTCGTAAAGGCCCGTTCACAATTGCCTGCCTGGTGCCAGACAACGATGGACTCCTTTGCCATGATCACCAACACCGTCCCCGGTATGGTGCTCGGTATCGGATTTCTCTTTGCGATGAGCGGCACGCCCCTTGCCAATACATTCACGATTTTGGTTCTGGCTAACCTCGTGCACTTCTTTACCACGCCTTACATGATGGCAACATCTGCACTTTCGAAGATGAATGCAGGTTGGGAAACAACCGGTGCACTTATGGGTGATACTTGGATTAAGACCGTATCGCGCGTGATCGTACCGAACTCTCTGCCGACACTTTTGCAGATGTTCCAATACTTCTTCGTGAGCGCCATGGTTACGATCAGCGCAGTGGTGTTCCTCACGGGCGCCAGAACGATGCTTTTGACTACCAAGATCAAAGAACTTCAATACTTTGAAAAATTTGAAGAAATCTTTGTTCTGTCACTACTCGTATTTCTTACTAACGTGGCTGCCAAGCTCATTTTCGATGGACTTAGCAACTACGCTCAAAACAACAATGGTCAGGGTTTATTGACCAAGTTGAATCACTTTTTGCAATCCCTCACGGCTCGAAAAGCGAGCCAATCGATCTAGTATCAAGGAGTTAACTGTATGAAACGCATCTCTGCTCTTTCCCTCTCGGTTTTGACCGCCGCTGTCTTGGGCTTAACGGCCTGCAGCGATAACGGCTCATCGGAAACCAAGAAGACGGCCGCTACTTCTGAACCGGCTAAACAAGTGGTGATCTACACCAACGCCGATGAGGAAGCTCAACAAGCAATGAAAAATGCGTTGGATAACAACGGCTTTAAGGGCGCTTACCTGATGCAATCGTTCGGTACGTCCGAATTGGGAGGCAAGATTGCTGCCGAAGGTAAAAATATCGAAGCTGACCTGGTTACGATCAGCACCTACTATCTGGACAGCTTCCAGGCTAAAAATAAGATGTTCCAAGACTTAAAGTTTAAGGTTGACACGATTAACCCGACTCCGTCTTACTACGCTCCGATTTTAGGTAACACCGGTGCTTTGTTTGTGAACACAGAAGTTTTAAAGTCTTCCGGTTTGCCCGCTCCGAAAGCCATCGCTGATTTAGCTAAGCCCGAATATGCAGGCCACATTTCTGTGCCCGACATCATGGGTTCTTCAACTTCCTGGTTAATGACTCAGGCAGTGCTTTCTGCCGAAGGTGAAGAACAAGGAGCCAAGACCATCGCTGCTATTGAAAAGAACGCAGGCGCTCACTTGGAAAAATCCGGTTCTGCTCCTTTGAAGAAGCTTCGTGCCGGTGAAGTGGCTGTCGGTTTTGGTCTTCGTCACCAAGCTGTGGCCGATAAAGCCAAGGGCTTACCCATTGATTACATTGATCCCACCGAAGGTAACTTCCAGCTTCAAGAAGCTGTCGCAGTTGTTGACAAGGGTGATAAGACCAATCCCAACGCTCAAAAGATGGCCGAAACAATCATCATGCACGGTCGCGCTGAATTGTTGAAGTACTACCCGGTTGCTTTGTACAAGGGCGAAACGGTTTCTGCTGAAAACAAACCCGCCAATCCTCAGCTTTACAAAGAACCTTTGACGGTTGAATTGTTGGCCGCTCACCAAAAATTGGTTAAAGGCCAAAACAAGTAATTTCTCGTTAATTAGATTGACCGCGGGACGAATGACGGTCGTCCCGCAATACTTTTTTAAACCAAAATGACTATGCAAGATCCTAATACCTACAAATTGCTGACTCCCGGTCCTTTGACTACTTCTTTGACGGTTCGAACCGAAATGCTTGTTGACCGTTGCACTTGGGATAAAGACTATAAAGACATGACGCAGGAAGTTCGCTCTTCTTTGCTGGAACTGGCTCACGCTGATCCTAAGGATTACACCACTGTTTTGATGCAAGGCAGCGGTACTTTCGGCGTGGAATCAGTTTTGTCTTCCATTCCGGGGGAAAACGATTGTGTACTGGTTCTTGTAAACGGTGCATACACAGAACGTATGTGCCAAATTCTGACTTACCACCGTATCCATTTCAAACGCTTGGACTTTGCCTGGGACAGCATCCCCGATGCCAAGGAAGTTGAAGAATTTCTCAAAGTCAATCCTGATGTCACTATGGTAGCGATGGTTCATAGTGAAACCACTACAGGTATTTTGAATGACATTGCTGCCATTGGTACCGTAGTAAAAGCTGCAGGCAAAACCTTTATTGTTGATGCCATGAGCTCTTTTGGCGGTGTTGATATCAATGTTCCTCAAATCGGTATCGACTTTCTTGTTTCCTCTGCCAATAAATGTATTCAAGGCGTTCCTGGTTTCTCCTTCATAATTGCCCGCATCGAAAAACTTCAAGCTAGTAAAGGCAATGCTCGTTCTTTGTCGCTCGATCTTTATGATCAATGGCGAGTCATGGAAAAGGACGGCGGTAAGTGGCGATTCACTTCTCCCACACACGTTGTCGCAGCATTTCATCGAGCCATCTCAGAATTAAAAGAAGAAGGCGGAATTGCTGTGCGTAATGCCCGTTACGCCAAGTGCAACCAAATGCTCAGAGATGGTATGAAAGAACTCGGCTTTGAGGCCTATATCGATGCATTTCATCAAGGTCCTATCATCACAACGTTCTTTTATCCGCAAAATGCCAACTTCACTTTTGCCGGTATGTACGACTATTTAAAGACTCACGGCTATGTCATTTATCCGGGCAAACTCACCGAACGAGATACGTTCCGCTTGGGTAACATCGGTGAAATTTATGAAGAAGACGTCGAACGTGTGCTCGCCATTTTTAAAGACTATTTAAACGAGGAAAATCATGCCTAAGATTGAAGCCGTTATTTTTGACTGGGCTGGTACAACAGTGGATTTCGGCTCTACGAGCCCAGTAAGCGCCTTTATGGAGGCTTTTCGCCGCGCCGGTGTAGAAGTTACAGATGAAGAAACGCGTGCTCCGATGGGCTTGCTCAAACGCGATCACATCCGAACAATGCTTCGTATGCCCCGAATTGAAAAGGCTTGGCGAGAACACTACAACCGTGCTCCTAATGCTGACGACGTAGAAGCTCTTTATGCAGATTTTGAACCGGCTTTAATGGCTGTGTTACCTCAACACTGCGATCTTAAACCTCAAGTTCTTGAAACCGTAGCCTCTTTGCGCGAAAAGGGTATAAAAATCGGTTCCACCACCGGATTTACAGCCTCAATGATGGAAGTTGTTACTCAAGAGGCTAGCAAATCTGGTTATCGACCCGACATGGTTGTCACTGCTGACGATACAAACGGTTTCGGTCGTCCATGGCCTTATATGGTGTTTGAAAATATGCGACGTCTCGGTCTGCAGGATGTCCGTCGTATTGTCAAAGTGGGAGATACTGTTTCAGATATGCGAGAAGGTAAAAACGCCGGTTTAATCGCTGTCGGCGTTGTTGAAGGCAGTTCGATTATCGGCTTGGATAAAGCCTCTTGGGATAAGCTTTCCGACATGGATCGCTTCGCCCTTCGCAAGAAAGCTCGTGAAACATTCTTTGCCAATGGTGCCGATTTTGTGATTGACACCATGGGCGAACTACCTGGCTTAATCAAAGCAATCGAAAAGGGAGAAAGAGCCTAGATTTCAGATTGTTTTAAAAGAAAAACTCGTTCTCGCGGACTAATTTAGACACAGGAGCGAGTTTTTTCTCTATAGCTTCCTGAGCCTGAACCGGTAAACTCCTTGCCCCTTGCGGACATAGAGACACACAACGCATACACAAAATACATTTGGAAGGATCTGTTTTCTTGGGATCGGTAATCCAAATGGCTAAGGTCGGGCAACGTTGAATACACAGTCCACATTTCACGCATTGATTGCTTACGATCGGTGTCACAGGCATTTTGTTCCAGTCCCTGTAGGGGCGATTGCCTGGCACTTGAACCGGTACAGGGTGCACATCTTCAAATTTTTGCAAAGCAAAACGAGCAAAAACCGACAAATTTTGATAATCCACCTCAGTCGGACGATTTGCTGCCACAGAAGGAACCATAGAATGCTGAGTTACAACAGCTGCGCTTGCAACAGGGATGGCGCCTCTGTCTAAAACCACATCATTGAGCTCTAAAAGTGCATCTTCATACGCTCTATTGCCGTAAGTCACAAGCGTGACAGCAAGCGTAGAGTCAAAACTTACTTTTTGCATTCGTTCAAAAACAAGACCCGGAATGCGGCCTCCATATACAGGACAAGCTACAATAACCCGCTCATTTTTACGGAAAGTAATTTCTTTAAGAAAGGGATCGGATAAGTCGACTAAGCAATCAACTCCACCCATTTGTTCAGCAATGTGTCGGATAACCTTTAAGGTGTGACCCGCTGCACTAAAATAGATCATTGAAACTTTCATGGGGCACCTCTTTTTTAAACTTAATCTCAAAAAACGCTCTTTTTATTTATCAGAAATCAATCATTTCGTTAGAGCGTTTATTAAACCAAAGAAACATAAGACCACATGAAGACCAAAATAATTTGTCCGGTGACTACACGCAAGAACATCGCCAGAGGATAGACTGTGGAATAAGCCACAGCCGTTGCGCTTTTTTCAGACAAAGATGCTGCGTATGCCAAAATCGGCGAATTGGTACACGCTCCAATCAATAAACCAAGAATGGAGTGGTAATTCAATTTAAAGAACACCCGGGAGACGATACCGGTGAGAATCTGAGGAATAAATGTTATGGCAAAGCCAATGCCCGCATAAAGCAAGCCATTTCCAGCCACGAGGCTTTCCACAAAAGTTCCCCCTGCGGTAAGGCCAACGCTCGCCAAAAAAAGTGAAATTCCAATCTCGCGGACAGCTAAATTAGCTGCATTACTCGTATAGGTTGCTAGATGCAGCGATGCTCCAAAGCGCCCCAATAAAATTGAGATAACCAAGGGACCGCCTGCCAAACCTAATTTAATCGGCGTCGGCATACCCGGAATCAGCAAAGGAATAGAACCCACGAGCACGCCACAGGTAATCCCCAAGAAAATAGCTGCCAAATTTGGCTGCTCAAGCACTTTAGGATGATTGCCGACGATGCCGGCCAAACGTTTGATACCGTCAATCGGTCCTACACACTGTAAGATATCCCCCACCTGTAAGTGCATTTTTGCGTATGGAAAAAGCTCCATACCAGCTCGCCAAATACGCGTAATGTGTACCCCATCCTTATCGGCAAATTCAAGATCTGCCACCGTGCGTCCGTTCATTGAATCACGAGTTACGATCACACGCTGCCGATCAACCGGAGAGTGTTGAGTAGCAAGATCAATACGCTCATCTTCTTTACCGAAGGCCGCAACAATATCCATCTTTTGATCAGGAGTAGCCACAATACGGATGGTATCCCCATAGTGCAAAACTGTATCGGCAAAAGGACTGGAAATTTCCCCTCTATGCAAAAGGCGAGAACAAACAAACTGACGGGGAATACGACGGCGGCACTCACGAATCGTCAAGCCATCAAGCGTATGGTTTGTAATATAGACGTGAAAAACCACCGGAGCCTGATTGATTTCTTTTTCTTCATCTTCCCAATGTTTGTCTTCTTCGGCCAAATCCACGTGAAAGAGCACTCTTAATAGAATAGCAACCCCAATAATAGTCACTAAACCTAAAGGATAGGCACACGCATACCCAATGGCGATATCTTCTCCGTGGTAACCCATTTCCGCAAGAGCTTCTTTTGTTGCTCCTAAGCCCGGCGTACAGGTAATAGAACCATAGTGGACACCCAGGATTTGAGCTAAGGAAATTTGATCCTGAAAAACAAAAAATAAAATAATCGTTATGGCAATGCCAGTAAAAACAGTCAGCAGCATCAAACCATTGAGAACCAGACCGACACTTTTAAACGATGAGAAAAACGACGGTCCGACCTGAAGGCCTACAAAGAAAATAAAGATAATAAGTCCGAAATCGCGAGTAAAACCCAAAACTTCTGGATCGACTTTCGCCCCAAAGTGTGCAAAAAAGAGCCCAACGAACAAAACTCCAATCACACCCAAAGAAATTCCTTTGACCTTAATGCGCCCAAGCGCTAAACCTAATGTAATAATAGCCGTATAAATCAGGGCAGTATGAGCAATCGAACTTGTATCGGTCAAAAGCGAATAAAACCAATCCATGGCACCCGCTTCCTTGTCTAAAAAGAGTGTTAAACAATAAAAATAGGTAAAACAACTTACAGGCGTAAGTGTATGCGTTGAATTGAAAAATCTCGATCCATGAATTCCCTGATAGTGTTCTATCTCAGGGAGGCTAAACAGAAAGGCTTTTTAAATAAGTAATCGCTCTTTCTATGATTAGGCCCGGTGTTTTTCAAAAAAATTTAATGCCCTATCCTGTTCTTTATTACGATCTCCTGTAAAAACAGCCAGATAATCTTTTTTAGGGACAGTAATTGCCGTTGCAGGATTATTCAAAAGTTCCGTGAAGGCCTTTTTTTGTTTCTCAGGTAAATACGAATTTCTCTCAGGGAAAAACACGAGGCTTGGAACAGAGAGCTCGGGGACAATATCTTTGGGTTCAAGTGTATTGGTCTTTAACGCCCACGAGGCCAAATCTCCTACAATCGGTCCCCAGTGATCCAATAACCAGCCTTTTCTCGAGTGGTAAGGAGCTTCCATCACTATGGCTGCTACATCACTTGCATTAGCATGACAAAGCCTCAGAGCTGCATCACAACCGACACCCTGGGCGAAAATGAGAATTTTCCCTTGGTATTTCTGATGAGTTTTCAAATAATCCAAAACAATTTGAGCATCTTCTCCTATACCGTCAAGCTTAAGCGCTCCTTCACTTGCACCCGCTCCGGCATAGTCAAACACTGCCACTTGATAGCCGCTCAGTAATAAATAAAGTATTTGAGGCAGATTGAACTGCCAATTTCTCAGTCCGGCGTAAAAGTAAAGTACCGTTGCTATGGGCTCAACATCAGGATGACAGATCAAACCCGCAGAAATACGCTTCTTTTTTTCGGGACTTTCAGCAAAAAAGTACTCCCCTTTTAAACCAAAATGCTGAGGTATCCAATAGGAACGGTTATCACATTGGAAAAAGAAAGACTCGACAAAAGAAGAGAGTAAATTCATAACAGCTCACGAGCAAAAGTGACAGGACTATGAAATTTTAAATGAAAGACCGCATGGGGCAGTCCAAAGAGCTGCCCCTTTTTAGCATTTCAAATGCTACACCTTGCGGTAAGAGGCGTATTTGTGAAAAAGTGCCTCCATTCTGTCAGCTTCAACCAAATTATGAATATTAAATAGATCCTCAATTACCTCTTCGGGCAATACCTTCAGATCCAAAGCCGCCTGTTTGCAAGTTACATCATGATCAATGGCATAGTGCGCAACCTTTGTACCGATTTCGTAACCGAAAATCGCAGAAATCATGGTTGACAATGAAGCGGACTTCTCAGCCAACTCTGCACAATGGGCTGCATTAGCCTTAATCTGCACCAAGACCTTCTCAACAAAGAGATTCATTGCATTGGAGAGCATTTCACAGCTTGAAATGATGCAACGCAGCGGAATTCCAGAGGCACTGCCCAAATTAAGCCAACCAGACTGAACCCCTAAAACGACACCAGAATTATTCGCGCTGACACGATTGGTTGTCGTAATCAGCAATTCAGCATAATCGGGCTCTTCTTCGGCACGCACCGGAAAGACGATTTCTCTTAACCCTGTTCTCTCACCGCTGGACATAATGCGGAGATCTCTCGTAACTTTCCAAATTTGAGTGGACAACGCCAAAATATGTGCATGGGCAACAATTAAACCGTCCAAAGACATCATGCCGTCGACCAAGTTTTCTTCTGCTTTCATCTCACGGCCCAAAACGTCAGAAAGATGTTTATGGATCACCGCACGAAAACCTGGCATACAACCCATTCCAGTGCCAACGGCTGTGCCGCCTAAACATGAGTGATTCCAGCGAGCCTGTTCAGTCACCAGTCTGTTATGCATTCGAGCAATGCCATGTGAATAGCCTTCGAGCTCCTGCCCCATCGTAATGGGAACAGCATCCTGAAGACCGGTTCGACCTAATTTCAAAACGTCTTTAAACTCAACCGCTTTATCGTGCAAAGCCTGAGCAAAACGTTCAGAGGCCTCAATCACTTTGGCCAATTCCCAATAAATCACGATATCTTTTGCTGAGGGAATCGTGTCGTTACTCGATTGCCCCATATTGACGTGGGTATTGGGGTGAATGCCGCCCTTGGTTTTGTCGCCCGTGAGCATCTCATTGGCTCTATGGGCAATTACTTCATTTACTGCAGCGTTAAGAGGAGTACCAGAGCCACGGAAAATATTGACATTGAAATTGCCCGCGAATTTTCCTTCAGCCACTTCCCAAGCGGCTTTCTCAATTACTTTTGCTTTTTCAGCATCCAACGCTCCGATTTCGGCATTAGCTCGTGCGCAGGCAATCTTAATCAAAGCAACTGCTTTAATGTACGGCGCATAGTCATCAAGTGTAAAAGGGCCAACATCAAAGGCTACACGATGGCGCTCTGCCACGCTACCATAATACGCTTCATCGGGAAGCATCAATTCGCCTAAACCGTCATGTTCAATACGCATCATTGTGCTCCTTTACTCTTTAAGACCCATGAAGTAAGACAACTTCTGTGGATTAATACCTTCTTGAGCCATTGTCTTAAGATCAAATAGACAAGCGACTTCTTTTTCACTAAAAACGCCTTCTTTGATACAGGCTTCCTTACATGAAAGCCCATCTGAGAGCATTCTTGCTTTTACCTTATCGGCTGCACTCTGTCCCTTGAAAGCACAAACAAGATTTACCAAAGAGGGAGAATTGATAACGTGATCGGCATTATTTTCTGATTTAACACCAAAGCCCTTCAGACATTTATCAGTAAAGAGCCTGCAGCCTTTCCCTAGTGTCTCAAGCATTTCAATCATAGTGATAAAAGCTCCGCCCATTTGATGGGTGAGGTCAAAATCCAATTCGTTGACTGCATAGGTGGACATCTGATCGTTTACCGAAACAAACTCGGCAATCTGAAACATCAGGTGGGCCATACTTGGATTAATTTTGCCGGGCATAATAGTTGAGCCCGGAGCAATAGCCGGTAGTGTCACCTCTGTGATGCCTGCCCGAGGGCCTGAACCATAAATGAAAAAACCATGTCCAATTCGGGCATTGATCATTGCCAAGGCCTTTAAGTCACTTGCAAGATAAATGAATTTCTCATTACCCATTAACTCATCCATGAGAGCGCTTTTTGGTACGACTTCATGAACGCTAGCGGGTTCTTGCAGATCAATCCCGACTTCTTTTGATAATGTTTTTAAGAGTTCCCGCGTGTAGTCATTTGATGCTGCAATACTGACACCGAAAAGAGAGTGTCCCAAGACAACCTGACGGTATAACGCGCGATGCGAACTCAAACGCTCTCTTGCCCGATTGACCGATAAAGCTAAGGCGCCGAAAGTCTGTCCCCAAGTTCCCACTGCGCTTTCCATTAAATGAGTGCGCATCAGGCGAATTTCATCTTTGAACTCATACGCTTTTGCCGTTAGCTCTTTTTGCATGTAAGTGACATCGTCAATTAATTGATTCAATCTGCGGTATATGACAATGCTTTCCACAGTCTGACTGATGTCTTGAATAGATTGCAATAAATTGATTTTCTTCACATCAACAGCAATTTTTTCTGACACCATGCGAGAAAATCGTGTATTTAAGAGCGTTAAATCGCTTTGCCACAATTCAACCTTAAGGCTCTCTGGATTCTGAGCCAAGCTATCACACTCTGCCGCAATAGCATGAGCCTCCTGTTCAGACAAAAAGCCGCACTTTGCATTCGTTAAGGTATACGCTTTCTTTACCAATGCGAATACTTCAATCACATCCGGAAACTTATCGAGCGTTTTACCGGTGATTTTGATTGCTTCCGATATTGACATACCGAGTCCCTATTTCGTTTAAATAAATTAAACGGGACCGAAGGCTACGACACCCACGGTCCCGTCATTGATATCCAAAAATGAGGATTAAGCCGCGATCATGGCATCGGTCAAAGCATCCAATTCAGCCTTGGCTTTTGCAAGATGTTCGTAGCGCTGAGCGCAAACTGCCTTATCCTTCATCAGTTGTTCCTCGATCATATCGAGCTGATGAGCCACTTCTTCCTTAGCCGTACCACCGATCACCTTCTTAGCTTCAGCGATACGGACTGGATCCAAAGCTTCACGGATCAGTTCATCGGTCATCTTGGTTTCAAAACCAAAGGCCGGAACACTCACTTCATTGATCGCCTTGCGATCAATTTCAGCGCAGCTCAAACCGCGGTCATACATGTTGCCGACCACTGCAGCGATGATTTCGTGTGCTTCACGGAACGAAATATTGTCATGACGAACCAGATAGTTAGCCAATTCGGTCACTGTGCAGAAGTTGCGGCGGGCGTGATCGAGCATCACATCACGCTTCACGCTCATGGTGCGGACCGTGAGCTCTGTGAGCACGAAATCGCCTTCCATCTCGAGCATAGCAGCACGCAGATTCTTCGTGGCTTCAACGCTCGTATCCTTGCTGTGAGAGTAAATAATCGTCTTCATGCAGGCAAGCATTGCCATCAGGTAACCGTGCATATGACCAGCACGAGCCTTAATGTGCTCTAACGTAAAGGCATTTTTCTTTTGCGGCATGATCGAAGAGCAGACAGCGCAGCTGTCATCGACTTCAATATAGCCGTATTCCGGTGTAGCCCAAATGTAGAGGTCAAAGGCCAGGCGAGACAGCGTATCGGAAGCAATAGCCAAAGCCGAAGTAATTTCCAAAGCGTAGTCACGGGAAGCAACCGTATCGATGGAGTTGGCTACCGGCTTATCAAAACCCAAAAGACGGGCCGTCATCGTGCGATCAATGTTGAAGGAGGTGGAGCCCATGGAGCAGCCGCCCAGCGGGCAGATATTCAAACCTTCCCAAGCATTTTGCAGACGGCGGTAGTCACGTTCCAAACCGCTTAAAACAGCCGACAGGTAGTGAGCCAGGGTAACGGGCTCTGACGGCTGCATATGGGTGTAGCCTGAGAAAACTGCATCGTAGTTTTGACGAGCGACATTAATCAGCGTTTCGCGAGTCTTTAAGAACAGATCGCAAAGCGTAAGGTAATAGTCACGAGTGTCCATGCGCAAAACCGTTGCACCCAAGTCGTTGCGCGAGCGGGCGGTATGCTGCTGACCGCCGATTTCCAGGCCGACCATTTTGATCAGGCGGCGCTCAAGCGTTGTGTACAAATCCTCAATACCGGAGTCCTTCTTAAAGTCCGGAGCAATCGGATTGGCTTCAATTTCACGAGTTGCTTTCAAAATAGCCTGGCAGACTTCCTTGGAAATAATGCCTTGCTTTTCAAGCATGAGCACGTGAGCGCGGTTAATCGTCAGATACGTAAAGTAGGACGTTTCATAATCGCTCTTGGCGACAGGGTCATTAACATATTTGACCACTTCCGGGGCAATCGGTTTGCGGATACGGCCGCGGTTATTGTTTTCGGACATTTAAATTTCTCCTTAGAACATCACGAAAGTTAAGAGATAGGCCGCAACCGTTGCGGTCGTCGTTGCAGTAACACAAGGTACCAAGAACGAGTGGTTAATCACATACTTACCGATGTGCGTCGTGCCGGATTGGTCGAAAGCGATCGTAGAAACCACGACACCGGAAGTCGGCAGGAAGGATGTACCGTTACAAGCGGGGTACAAGCCCAAAAGGGTCGGAGCAGGCATACCGAGAGCAAAGCCCAGAGGCATCACAGCACGAACCGTTGCAGCTTGAGAGTTCAAGAGCATGGAACCGAAGAAAATCACAAAGGCAAAGAGCCACGGCATCGTTTGGAGCAAACCGCCGATGTCTTGAACCCACACAGCCTTGTGAGCGGAAATAAACGTATCAGACATCCAGGACAAGCCGAACACCGTAATCACAGCTGTGATACCGGCGCGCATGATGGAGCTCGACATCGCGTTGGCTAACTTCGGACGGCAAATCACGAGGATCAAACCGGCAGCCACGAACATACCGATCTGAAGGAACACACCCATATTGATCACTTTGCCGCTATTGGTCGTACGCATTTCAGGGAAGATACCCGTGATCACGACACCGGCCACACAGAGTACGAAGAGCGCTGCGGACAAACCGGCTTTCTTCGGTAACGGCGGACGTTCAGAAGAACTCACCACAGCCTTCACCAGACCAGCCTTCAAACGAGCCTGATATTCCGGATCGTCTTTTAAGTCTTTGCCGTAACGAAGCATGACCGTGGAAACCACCACAACAGCGATTAACGTGGCAGGAATCGTAACCATCAAAATCGTCTGCAAGCCGAAGTCATAACCGTTTTGCGTGTACAAACCGATTAAAGCAGCGGTACAGGCAGCCACGGGGCTAGCCACAAGAGCTTGTTGGGCGGCAACGCCGGAGGCCGTCATAGCACGTTCCGGACGAATGCCCACACCGTGAGCCACTTCATAAATCACAGGCATCAGGGACTGAGCAATGTTGGCCGTACCGGCTAAGAAAGCAAAGAACCAGGTAACCAACGGGGCGACATACACAATGCGGTCAGGATTTGCACGAATGATTTTTTCGGCAATGCGCACCATGTAATCAACACCACCGGCAGCATCCATCACTGAAGCAGCAGTCGCCACAGCAATCATGATCAAAAGAACATCAGTAGGAGCAGAGGTCGGCGTCAAACCGAAAACTGTTACCAACAGGAACAAACCGATACCACCCCAAATACCGAGGCCGATACCGGCATAACGGGCACCAATAGCGATCACACCAAAGACCACTATGGCTTGTAAGATAACGCTCATTTGTAATCTCCGAAGAAGAGTAGATAGCAAGTCAGATCATGCGATCTGCTTCCATTGAAGCCCTTTAAAGCAATAAGCTCAAACATTAGCCGCCAAAGATAAAAGAATTATGCATTTTTGAGATAATAGGTTGGGGTTAACCTTATTTTTTTAAAAATCTATAAAAACTCTCCGTCCCTTCACTACACTCAGTCGTGAAAACTCACTGTGTGGAGGAGAAGATGGTTACAGAAAAAATTGATCAAGTTCTACCGGACTTACGCAATACACTGATTAATTTATCGAAACTCAACTCGGTCACTCCCCCATCCGATACCCGAAATATTGTCTCTTATTCAAAAGAGCTCCTATCTGGAATTCCCGGCGTTGAGATACAAACGATTGAGGAAGTCAGCCCAATTGATAATCTGGTGGCTCATACTAAAGGACATCAACCGGGTAAACATTTACTTTTAAACGGTCATTTGGATACCTTTGAAGTCGTGCAACCGAATTTGTGGCGACACGATCCTTTCGGAGCAGAGATAGAGGATGGCAAGTTGTTTGGCGTTGGCGTAAGCGATATGAAAGCCGGCTGTGCCAGTCTCATTGAAACGTTCATTCTTTTGGGTCGCAATCCCTCCATGTGGAGTGGCGAAGTCACCTTAATGTTGGTTGGCGGAGAAGAGGCCGGCGGCAAACACGGCACTCAATATCTTTTAGAAACCATGCCGGCACTCAGAAATGTAGATGCTTGTCTGATTGCCGATGTGGGTAGTTCACGTTCAATTCGCTTCGGAGAAAAGGGACGGTATCGTTTCAAAATGAGTGCAAAAGGGATTCCGGGTCACGGCGCACATTTACATAAAGCGAAAAACGCTATTGAGCTGTTAATCGATGCCATTGTTGACTATCGGGAAAGAGTCAGAAAATTGCCATCTCGCTGTCCGCCGGACATCATTAATCTTATTAAAGAGGCCGGTCCGATTTCTGAATCTGTTGCCGGCAAGGGTGAAACCCAAACACTTCTCAATGTCACGAGCAATATCGGTGTCTTTCACGCAGGTACAGCTCCTAACCTGGTTCCAGGCTACGCAGAGGTCATTATTGACTCTCGCTTACCTATCGGTATCAGTCCCGATGATATTGAGGAGACGTTAAAGCAGTTATGCTCAGACAGAAAAGAAATTTCTTTCACAACATTGATGCGCTGTGAGTCTCTTTACTCTGATCCTTCACACGAACTGTTGAGTATCTTGAAGTCCAACGCTCAAAAAGTCTTTGGCCTTCCTTGTGCCACAACTATTCGAGTCGGCGGCACTGACGGCAAACATACCAGACGTTACGGGATCAACACATTCAGTTGCGGCGTAGAAGGCGCGAATATGGGCGCACCGGACGAATATGTTGAGTTTTCTGAATTAGAACAATGCTTCAAAATTCATGCACTCAGTGCATTTGAATACCTGAATAAATCCTAAAACCAACTACTAAAAACTTATGTTCCAAATTATGAAACATAGTCTTGCAAAAACTGGCAAGTCGTTGCCCAAGACCGAACATGGTTAGAAAATAACTGATGAAGTTTTTAGACAGCTAACACAATGTTGCCTTAAAAAAGTTTATCTACTGACCAAGGAGCAAAAAGCATGAGAATTGAGAAAGATTCACTGGGCGAAATGGCAGTACCTGATGAGGCTTACTACGGGATTCAAACGACCCGAGTCTCACAAAATTATCTGGTGTCTGATCGCACCTATAACGACTACCCTGAAGTCATGCACGCAGTAGCGGAAGTGAAAAAGGCTTGTGCCATTACCAATGCTCAAATCGGCGCTCTCGATTCAAAAAAGTCAGAAGCAATTCAACAAGCTTGTGATGAAATGATTGCCGGACGCTTTGACGGGCAGTTCCCCATCAATATTTGGCGCAGTCAAGGCACTGGCGTCAATATGAATGTCAATGAAGTTCTAGCCAACCGAGCCAACGAAATATTGACAGGACACAAAGGGTACGATCAGGTACACCCCAATTCCCACGTTAATATGTGTCAATCATCTAACGACGTTTTTCCGACTGTAGAGGCCATTGTCCTACATCGTCGAGTCAAACGAGTTTGCGATGCGTTGAAGCGCTTAGAGAAAACCGTTGCTAAAAAAGCGCTTGAGTTTGAAAGTGTTATTCGTTTGGGCAGGACTGGTTTACAAGATGCGGTTCCCATGACCTATGGTCAAGTCTTTGGTGGTTGGCAAAGTCAACTGCGGCGCAACAGAATCACTCTCGAGCATTACCGTCAAACTTTTGAAGAGGGCGTTCTTGGAGCAACAGTCTTAGGGACAGGTATGGGACAGTTACCCGGATATGCTGAGCATATTTATGAGAATCTCTCCAAAATCATTGGCTTCGAAATGCATTTAGCTCAGATGCCAGGTGATGAGGTCATCCCCGATAGTGCTGTTTTTGACAGTATGCGCAACACAGACCATCAGCTTATTTTGATGGAACGATTATCAGCCGTTGCAACTGCAATGGGGCGTATCGCCAATGACTTACTGCTTTATTCCTCAGGACCCAGAACTGGTCTTTGTGAGTTATACCTGCCTGAATTAGATGAAGAACTTCAAAACTATCTAGGTACAAGTTGCACCTATGTTCCAGAGTTAGTCATTGAAACAATGCAACAGGTGATTGCAACTGAACAAATGGCGATGTTTGCTGCAAACGAAGGTCAGCTTGACCACGGCTCAATTAACTCTGGCGGCATTATTTGCGTCCTTGATGCTCTTAGCATGGTTGAGGATGTTGTGGATATCTTCGCTACAAAATGTATTGAGGGCATTCAGGTTAATGTTGAGCGCTGTAAGACTAATGCAGAACTGTCAACATCGCTGTCAACCATGGTGAGTTCGTTATATGGTTACCCAACTGGGGTGAAGATTGCCAAACTGGCCATCGCAGAAAACATCTCTTGCAAAGAAGCGGCACTTAAAGAACATTTACTACCACCGGAGGTTGCAGAAGATCTCTTTAATGTTAAAAAACTCACCGATTGTCGTGAGATGGTCGCAATGTTTCATAAGTACGGGAAACTGCGCAAGATTTCTTAATCAAAGGTTGGGAGTAATTTGTTATGAGTGAAAAAGAAACAAATGATTTGATGCTGATTGAGAAACTTCAAAAATTGCTCAAAGCTGGGAACCGCACTCTCAATCATTATCCGTATTTAGTCAAAGCCGCCCTCCTTGTTAAGCTTGCTACAACGCTTGCAAATAAAGAAACAGGTGCGCTTTCTGCAGTTAAGGCCGAAGCGATAGAAAAAGCCTGTAGACAAGCCTTGGGAGATATTTCAAAAGTCAATATCCCCATCAACATCTACAGAAGTCTTGGAGCACCGCTCAATCTAGCGATTTCTGACTATTTAGCGAGAGCTGCCAGTACGGATAGGATCACAGTGACCCGCGATGATCTTTTAATCAATCAAGCTGATGCGGATGTTACCGCGACAATTAAAACACTTGTTGTTCGGGAATGTATTACACCGCTTTTAGAAGCAGGTCATTGGTTTGCTGATTTAATGGATACAAAAGCCAACGAATTCAAGGATGTCATTAAAACCTCCCGTTCCAACCTTCGAGATGGACTTCCTGTCAGCTTAGGTGATGAATTTAAAGCTTACAGTGTCGCACTCCGTGATTCGTTAGTAAGTCTTCAGCAAAACCAACTCTCTTGGAATGAATCCGCGCTCGGCTTGGGTGAAGCTGGAACTGGGTTAGGAAGCACTCAAGCCTTTCAAAAAGCTGCAAATTCAGCCCTCTCGAGTCTAACTGGTTTTAATTTGCAATCCCCAGCAAATGCTTTAGTAGGATTAGACGGTGCCCAAAAACTTGTTCTAACTCACGCTCACATCCAATCAATTGCTCTTGTACTTTGGAGAACAGCGCATGACCTGGGACTTTTGTGCTCGGGTCCCAGAGGCGGCATTCGTGAAATTGCATTTCCTGCCGTAGCACCGGGTTCTTCCATCATGCCCGGAAAGATCAACCCAACAGTTGCAGAGCTGGCTATGCTGGTTTCTGACAACATTTTGTCCAACCAATGGGCCTCTACTCTTGGTGTTCACTCTGGCTGGTTGGGAGCAACTCCTTCATCGACCTTACCCATTAAAACACTGATGGATTCCTGCGATTTGTTGGCCAGAACACTGGAAATTTTCGGCAAGAAAGTTATCCAAGGAGTTACCGCTTTCCCAGATAGAGCCTTAAAACAAGCCCAAAGCTCTTTAGCTTTAGCTCGTGCTTTGGACTATTTCTGCACGAAAGAAGATCGCCGCAAGGTCCAGGATCTAGCTAGAAATCAAAATTTAACTTGTCTGCAGGCTGCAAAAGAACTCAAGGTTTTGCCCGATAGTGCATTAGATGAAATTCTAAATCCCGTTAATCTAATCAATACAAAGCGTGTTGAAAACCTGTTAGTGCGTTTTGCAGAACTAAGAAATAAAACAAAGTAAAGAGACATTAAGGCCGGGAATTCTGTTAAGTCCCGGCCTTTTTTTAAAACACTGTGGTCAGGCGACTGGGACGCTCGTCAGGAAAGGCTGGGATGCGATCAAGTGGGCCCTGCCCTTGCACAAATAAATAAGGTTTGAGCCACGGAGCCCAATTGAGCATTTGAGGAATCAGATATTCACAAATTACTTTCTTAATTTCACGGGCGATCTTTTCTGCCATCTCCGAAAAAGCATCATTTTTATAGATTAAAAAGACCTCTTTAGAAGCTATTGGATCGGGCATCTCATAAACATTTACACCCCGCCCGTAGTCTGGAAACTGAACCAAAGAGGTTACTCGTGTTAAAGCCCACCCCATATTGTTCGCTACCATCCCCATCAAAAGAACGTTGAAATCTACCTCAATGCGTCTAATGAAATTTAGTCCGTTTTCATTAAATAAACGCCTCTCCATAGCGGCGCCTGAATTGGCTCGATCATAAGAAATCTGGGGTAAACCACAATACTGAAGTCGTTGCCAAGTTAAAGGCCGAGGCAACACAACAGACTTAGGGGTAACAATGATAGAAGGCTCCTGGAAGACAAAATAACGCTTCAAGTCGTTGCGGTAACTAAAAGGATTGGATGAAACTATAAAATCCACCCGATCCTCATCCAACAACTCTAAAAGGCGAGTGCTCACTGCCGTTAATGCTAAGGCGTTAGCGTACCCTCCATTTAGGTTTTGAAACAAAGGACGAGTCAGGCAATCAGCCATACTTTCAATAATGCCGATTCTAAATGGCATATGAACCAAATTATTTTGGCGGATATCCACCAGCATTTGCTCAAGCGTGCTTTGACATGTCAGCAAAGATTTCTCAAGCAAAAGTCCTGATTGAGTGATTTTGATCGGTCTGGTCTGCCTTTCGACCAGTTGAAATCCCAGCATATTCTCCATTTCTATAATTGAGCGCGAAACAGAAGACTGTGATGCGTTCAGTTGTTTCGCAGTCTGAGTGTAGCTGTGTGTTTTGCACAGACTGAGGAAACAAAGAATGCCAAGCGGGAAAAAAGATTTAAGTAAACCGACCTTTTCTACCATAACCAGTAACCTACAAAACAGAAATTAAACGATCAGGATGCTCTTCTGGAAATAGCGCTACCCGATCCAAAGGACCTTCTCCTTGTACAAACAGATAGGGCTTGATCCATGGCGCCCAGTGAAGCATTCTGGGCACGAGTGAAAAATCAATTATCTGACGTATCTCTTTAGCTATTTTTTGAGCCATAGGAGAAAAAACATCCTTTTTATAGATTAAAAAAAAATTTCTCTGGAAGTCAATGGATCAGGCATTTGCCTAACCGAAATTTGGTCGAAAAACTGAGGAAATCGTATTAGGGAGCTAACTCTGGTCAGAGACCAGCCGAAACGTTCAGCCACCATCTCTACAATCAAACTATTGGAATTAACATCCAATTGGTGCACAAAATTAAGACCGTTTCCACTAAAAAGGCGATCCTCGAGAAATGCACCTGAACTATCTTTATCGTGCGAAATTTGCGGTAAGCCACAATATTTCAAATGATCCCAAGTCATTGGTTCGGGTATTTTTAAGGATTTAGGCAGGATAATGACTGAAGGCTCTTGAAAAAGGAAACAACGCTTTAAGTCATTTCTTTGACTGAAAGGGTTAGATGAAACAATAAAATCTAGCCAATCTTCATCGAGCAACTTTAGTAACTGAGTACTAACCGCTGTTAGTACCAATGCGTTGGAGTAAGCCGATCTTAGGTTTATCAAGAGTGGCTTTGTGAAGCAATCCAACATACTTTCAATAAAACCAATGCGCAGGGGCAGGTGTGTGAAATTACTCTCTTGAATATTCAGCAGAACATTTTCGAGAATATCTTGACAATTTAACAACGACTGCCGCAGCAGAAGACCAGCCTGAGTAATTTTGATCGGACGGGTATCTCGTTCAATGAGCTGAAATCCCAAGCTACTTTCCAATTCCACGATACTTCTCGAAACGGACGACTGTGATGTATGAAGCTCTTTTGCCGTTTTTGTATAGCTACGAGTTTTACACAAGTTCAGGAAGCTCAATATTCCTGACGGGAGCAATCTTTGCAATTTGAAGAAGTCATCGTTTCCCATAAGTATGTCCTAGAAAAAAGTCGCTGCCCCCTCAAACATCATTTGTGCAGATAAAGATGCTAGAACCAAACCTGTCAATTTGCTGAGCATTTGAATGCCCTTTTCTCCAATAATACGTTCAATAGAGGCGGATGCATAAAGCAATAAACCGACACTTAATACAGCCAGTGATATCGCAATAGCGGTTGTCGCAATTGCTATAAATCCTTTTAAATCACTACTCATGACAACCAGCGCGCCGACAGAGCCCGGCCCCAAAGTAAGCGGTATAGCCATCGGTACAATAGCCAAATCCATCAAAGAAGTTTTAACATCGGGCACTGTAGGCTTACCCTGGACCAAGGAAATTGCAGATAAAAATAAAAGCGCTCCCGCCCCAATTTTAAACGCTGGAACAGAGATCCCCAAAAGATCAAATAAAGCATCACCAAAAATCAGCAAAATCAAACTGATAACTTCAACACCAATCGTTACTTTGATTGCCAACATCTTTTTAACCACTTCATTGGCGTCACTTGTAAGCGATAAAAAAATCGAGATGATAAAAAATGGCGTCAGCAGGAAAAAGAATTTGATGAAAGTCGAAAAGAACAGTGAGCCCAACTCAAGCATCGCTGCATCTCCTCTTTGAAAGGACTTAGAAAAAGGGGCGGAAAGTGGATCTGAGCCCTTCCGCCCCTAAGGAGCAAAACTGATTTTCTATGCGATGAAGTCTTCAACAGCCTTTTCCAAATCAACCTTAGCTTGATCGATTTGAGCTAAACGAGCCTTGCGTTCTGCCTCATCCTTTTCAATCTGAGCCTCGATCACGTCAAGCTGACGGCTCACCTCAGCTTCAGCCGTGCCACCCCAACAGGTCTTCGACTGAGCATTCTTGACCGGGTCAAGAGCCGCTTTCAGATCTTCAGCTGTGAGCTTAGAGGTAAAGTTAAAGAGCTTTTGGCAGAACATATTGAGTTCTTCCAACGTGATTTGGTCAGCCATCAAATGCTTTTCATTCAGGTAACCGACTACATCGGCCACAATCTCGTGAGCTTCACGGAAAGAAATCTTGTCAATGCGCACCAAATAGTTGGCTAATTCCGTTACCGTGCAGAAATTGCGGCGAGCACTTTCAACCATATGTTCCTTGTGAACTTTCATTTCACGCAAAGAAGCATTCAAGAGATCCGCATCTTGGAGGAATTCAGTCATAGCCGTCCAGAAATAACGAACGGATTCTGTACTGATGTCACGGCAGTGCATATACGGAACGTTCTTCATGCCAGTGCAAAGCGATACGTAGAAAGCTTCCAGGTGGCCGGACTTCGCGCGTACGTGCTCAAGCGCAATCGGATTTTTCTTCTGAGGCATAATCGAAGAGCAGCCCGAAACAGAGTCATCCAGTTCGATATAGCCGTATTCCGGCGTTGCCCAAAGCGTATGGTCCATTGCGATACGGCTAAACGTTAACCCTGCCGTGGACATAGCTGCAGCCAACTCGAGTGTAAAGTCACGTCCTGCTACGCAGTCCAAAGAGTTTTCTAATGGCTTGTCAAAGCCCAAGAGCTTAGCAGTGTAATGACGATCAATATCAAATGTTGTTGAACCCATCGAGCCGCCGCCGAGCGGGCATTGATTAACTGTCTTCCAAACGTGAGTCATGCGCTCATAGTCACGAGCCATCGCGTTTAAAATAGCCGAGCAGTAGTGAGCCAAAGTGATAGGTTCAGAAGGCTGCAGATGAGTGTAGCCCGACATTACGGCATCCGTATTTTCGCGAGCGATCTTCAGGAAACTACGACGCAAATTGTTGAAGTGCTCACAAAGAGTTAGGAAATAGCGGCGCGTGTCATAACGGATCTCGGTGGCAAACATATCGTTACGAGAGCGGGCCGTATGTTGCTGACCACCGATTTCCAAAGAAGTACGTTTGATCAGATAGCGTTCAAAGTTGAAATACAAGTCTTCAACATCAGGAATGATTTCAAACTCAGGATGCGCCTGCATACCCGCAATATCTTGCGTCACCTGCAAAATCTGTTTGGCGACATCTTTTTCAATAATGCCTTGCTTGGCTAGCATAAGAACGTGCGCTTTATTGATATCCAACAAGGTTTGATAAGAACGTTCCAAGTCCGTTGCAATAGCCGGTCGAATCAAGTAATCCACTAATTCTTTGGCCGGAGCCTTTTTCATCTTTCCGCGTTGAATCGCCATTGTTTTCTCCTAAAATCGGTCTAAACAGACACAACCTTATTATCTGAGCGATATCAAAAACTCACTAGTAGTAATTGCCACTTAAAAGATCATTATTTATCTAACGCATAATGCTTAGAAATTCTGAAGTGCAAAACTAGGGAAAAGAATTATCTGCAATGCAGAGTAGTTAGATAGTCAACGTCACCAGAATCACCAGAATAAAAAAATCGCCAGCTTTTCCAAGCTAGCGACTAATTGATGGTGCCCGTTGACCGAGGAATTTATCAATAAAAATCACATAGTTATCGCAATTTTAGGCCAAATTATGTCGATTGCTGTGGTTTGGCTTGATGTTGCAATTTGAAACAAGATTGCTGCTAATTAATCATTCTGCCCGCTGTTCGAATTGCTTTTTTGAATCCATGGACTCGAACAGTGACCAATCACATTGAAGAACTTCCTGTCAATTGCAAAGCTTCAAACAAGCTCAAACTTTGCCATCTTCATTTACCTACTGCAATAAGAGGCTTGGGCAACTTCCCCTGCACTACCCAATTAGAAAGCGTCTTCGGGTTTCGAACCCACAGATTTTACAGGCTTGGTATTTATCCAGATGATAGAAGTTTTTATACCAATCCTCTGGAACGTGTGCCTGATGTTTTTTTCTAAGATGTGCACCACACGGTACCCATAATTGATTTAATTACAGATACCGTACTATTAACGTGAAGTAAAAATAGTTAACAAACTGTCGCGTAGCAAACTTGCTGAGTTTCAAAAATTAGTTTGAGACGGCGAGTGCTACGCGCCATCTTTTTTTTATATTGCTCCTTAGGTGCCTTTAACTTATCAATAATTATCCTTTAGAGCAAAGGTGCAGGCCGACAACACCAACGATACATACTCCAATAAAAAAAATTTGTCCCTTAGTAAGGCTTTCATTGAAGAGTAAAGCACCTGCTACGAGTACACCAACAGCACCAAGCGTTGTCCAAATGGCATATGTGAGTCCTGAAGGCAGAGTCCTCATCACACGCGCTAAAAGATACATGTTCGCACAAGTGAGAGCTATAGGTATAAGTGCAAAAAATCGACTAAGTGAAAAGTAGGATAATGCTTTGAGGCTGCATCCCCAAGCGATTTCAGTCACAACAGCGACCATCAACAGAGCCCAAGTTGAAAGCATCTTGAATTTCCTTTATTTTGGGCTCATGATGAAATATCCCTTCTGTCTGCATGGAAACCCACAGATGCAGGCAGAAGCGAGACGGTTACGAACTCCCATCAGGCGTGCTCATTTTAACAAATCTCTGCTTGAAGTTTGACCGCTTGATCATCACTTCTGTTTTATTCTTAAGTGGTAGTTTGTTAATTATTTTTATTTCGCCTTAATAAATTGCACTTTAATCCGATTACTCGTCTGGATTAATGGTGTTGACAAACGGCCAGGGGCCGCTGAAGTCACTCTGGAAAGGCAGTTGACCGAAATGAGTCACCCAACCATCTTCCAAGAAGGTATGCATCGCATAGCCCGGCGTTTCAAATACAAATTCATCACCACCTTTAGGCGTCAAGTCCAGGAGCATTTGCAGCGAAACGGACGGAGCAGTCACAACGACAGTTCCTGTCTTTGTTAAAGTGGTTACTGGACGGTGTAGGTGCCCCGTGCACATGCGCACATTCTTGTGGCGTTTCAAAATGTCTAGAAGACGCTCAGCGTTACCAAAGGGCTCATCCATGTAACCCATTCCAGGTTTGACCGGTGTGTGATGTGAAAAAACCAACGTCGGTTTGTCTACTTTTTCAAGTTCAGTTTCCAACTTATCTAACACCGCATCGGGCACAGCCCCCCAGTGAATGCCCGGCTGCAACGTATCCAAAAGAAATAGGAAGTAATCACCCAAGTCCACAGAAAAACTTAAATTTTGCTCACTGAAATAACCGGGGCAGAAAGAACTCAACGATTCCAAAAATGGTTTTCTGCGATCGTGATTACCGGGAACCATGAAGCTAGGACGACCCAGTGATGAAAATACCGCGCGAATCAGATGGTAGGCATCAATATTGCCGTCACAACTTAAGTCTCCGGTTACTACGATGGCCTCATATTCACTTTCATGATGTTTAAGCCATTCGGTCAATTCAATCATGCGGCGAGCCGTGTTGGCCTTGGCATAGGCCAATTTCCCAACCGGCTCAACGTGCAAATCGGAAATATGCAAAATAGGTTTCATTTTTAACCCTTAAAAACCATTAAGTCCTCAGCCCCAATTGCCAAATAGCCCTCGCAGCCCGACTGAATGTCTGGCGAGATCTCGGTCATATTCACTTTAACCAACTTCCCGGCCTGCTCTTTGAGCTCTACAGAAATGCGAACAAAACTACCCATAAAATGAAAATCGCGAACAATCACAGGAATTTTCAGTTCATTGCAATGGTTAGCTCCGTTCGGACAAATCACTGTAGCTGCATCCGGACGGAAGAATGCTAAAACATCCCCATTCATTTCCTTTTCCAAACGATCCTTGCTACTCGCAGCCAACTTAGAGACTTCAATTTTCACATTACCAAAGTGCAGCATACCGTTTTCTAAACGACCATGTAACTTATTGCTGTTACCTACAAAACCCGCAACAAAGTCCGTGTTCGGATTATCCCAAACATTCTTCGGAGTATCGGCCTGGTGGATCACACCGCCTTGCATAACAACGATCTTGTCACCCAAAACCATGGCTTCATCCTGATCATGAGTCACAATAACGGCGGTAATGCCTAATTGCTTCAAAATAACGGCCAGTTCTTCACGAACCTTGTGCCGCAAAAGTGCATCCAATGCCGTAAGCGGTTCATCAAGCAGTAGTACTCTCGGACGAATCGCTAACGCACGCGCTAAGGCCACGCGCTGACGTTGACCACCAGAAAGCGCCAAAACCGATCGATCCGCATAGGGCTCCAGATTAACGAGCTGAAGCATTTCCTTAACCGTCTCGCGAATCTTTTCAGGATTTTCCTTTCTGACCGTCAAACCGTAAGCTACGTTTTCTTCAACGGTCATATTCGGAAACAAGGCGTAAGACTGGAACATAAAACCGATTTGGCGTTTTTCTGCGGGCAGCGCGGTAACATTTTTGCCACCAATCCAAATTTCTGAACCTTCATCGGGCGTTTCCAAACCTGCGATCATTCTTAACAGCGTCGTCTTACCGCAACCGGATGGCCCCAACAAAACCGTTCGACAGCCGGCATCCAACGTTAGCGAAAATGGAGACAAAACCAAAGTTGAGCCGTAGTGCTTGCTCACATTTTTCAGTTCAATGGAGACAGATTCTTGCATTTGTCAATCATCCTTCACAATTCAATCGTATGACTATTTGCCCTTACGCATCTTGTTTAACCGCTCGGGCAACTTTTGCATCATCGAAAGAAGCGGCACAAGAATGACAAAGAAAATAAACGTGTAGGCGCTGCCGATTTCCAAGCGCATCGATGCATAGCTATCGGCCAAACCCACAGGCAAGGTCTTGGTGTACGGAGTTTGGAGCATCCAAGAAATATTGAATTCACCCAGTGACACAGTCACCACCATCAAAGCACCAGCCAAGATGCCGGGCATAGCAACTGGCACAACAACACGCCTGAACGTTGTCCAGGGATCTGCCCCCAGCGTTGAGGAAGCCTCCTCATACTGCGACAGCGGCTCAACCCGTAAAACAGCGGCCACGGAACGAACCATAAAGGGTAGACAGAACATCACGTGACCGGCTAACAGAAAGAAAATACTTTGACGGAAATAGGAAAAACCGCCCCAAATCAAAAGAATACCTAAACCAATAGCAAGCCCCGGCATGGACAGAGGCAAAATGAACGCCTCTTCAAGGAAAGCCGCCCACTTTTTTCGTTGTTCTCTTACCAACACCCAAGCGGCCGGCACGCCGATAATGACACAAATGACAAGCGCCATGAGAGCTAAAAGCAAGCTTCGCAAAATCGTGTCGCCATAAAGTTCGAGTACCTTAAAGAGCCACTGCGTGGTCAAGCCCGATTTCACACCTCTGAAGGCGTTCACTGTAAAGGCCGTGATCACCATCTGAACAACGGGCACCATCAAAAAGAGCAATGTCAACCCAGTCAGCGCCGCTTCAAATGTCGTCGCTCCATTCATCGGTTTCTTGTAACTAGACATTTTTACTACCCCCTTATGCCGCACCAGTTGTCGACGTGGTGCCGGAGAAACAGCGCGCCGCTACAAGCATCACCCAAGTAATCAAACCCAACACAACCGAAAGCATAGCCGCTGAAGCTATATTGGCCGAAAGCGTGAATTCCGTGTAAATCGTGATCGGAAGCACATTAATATCCGTTGCAAGAGTAAAAGCCGTGCCAAACGCCCCCATTGATGTGGCAAAACACAAAGCACCCGTTGAGAAAAGCGCCGGCGTCAAGGCAGGAATGGTGACGTCTTTAAGAATCCGAAATGACGAAGCACCCAATGTTCGGGCTGCTTCTTCATACATCGGATCCATTTTCTTAGTGGCCGCCATCACCGTAGTCACCACGCGGGGAATAGAGAAGTAAAGGTAACCCAAGAAAAGCCCAATCATGCCGTAGGCAAAAACCAATTTGCCCATGCTTAAAGTTTGTGTCGCCGATCCGATCAGACCATTTCTGCCTCCCAGCATAATGATCATGAAGCCAACTACAACACCGGGAAACGACAGGGGCAATGTAATCAGCCCCACCACAGTGTCTCTACCCCAGAAACGGTGTCTTTCAAGAAAAAGCCCTGTCAGGCCTCCGACCACCAAACTAGCAAGCGTCACCACAATGGAGAGCAAAATAGTGGAAATAACGCTCGTGCTGTAACGAGGATTAGTGATTACTTCCAAATAAAGCCCTAAACCGCTTTCTGATGAAACTGAAGCCGGCAGTAATCGTAAAACCGGCAAAATAAAAAATGCCAGCAGCACGATTACTGACGGGATGAGATAAAGCCAAATCGTACGAGATTTCATCTTCTCTCATCCTTGATGGTTAACCTTTGGTGGCCTTCAAATACGCCTCGCCGAAAGCTTGCTGAATCGTGGCCATCTTGGCGTAGTCAATGCTCAAGACGCGTTCGTATTCAGAAGCCGGCAGGAACTTAGAGGCGGCAGAGGCAGGAATTTCACCCAAGACCGGGCGTAGGTAGTTTTCCGCCCAGAACTGCTGACCTTTTTCACTCAAGACAAAATCGATCACAGCCTGACCATTTTCACGGTGTGGCGCATTCTTCACCAAGCTCATGACGTAAGGAACCTGAATAGTGCCTTCCTTCGGGATCACAAATTCGATCGGGGCCTTGTCGGTGTACTTAGCACGGTAAGCATCAAAGTCATAGTCAAACAAGATGGGAATTTCACCGGACAAGCAACGAGCATAAGCAGTCTGTTTCGGAATGATCGGCTGATTGTTCAGAAGCTTCTTATAGAAGTCAATGCCGGGGGTGAAGTTATCCAACGTGCCCCCTAAGGCTTGGTTAGCCGCTACAGCACAAGCATAACCAACAAACGCAGAGGACGGATCCAAGAATCCGATCATGCCTTCGTACTTAGGATCCAAAAGATCCTGCCAGCTACGCGGCACCGGGATTTTGTCGAGAGCCTCTGTATTGACCATGAAACCTACGGTACCAGCGTGAATGGAAACCCAGTGACCGTCAGGATCTTTCAGATTAGCGGGGACTGATTGCCAGCCCTTACCTTTATAGGCTTCAGTAATTCCGGCTTTCTTTGCGTTGATAGCAAAAGAAATCCCCAAGTACATTGCATCTGCCACAGGATTTTTTGCTTCCGCGATTACTTGAGAAACAGCTTGACCGGAATTTTTGTTGTCGATTGGCACGCGTATACCGGTTTCTTTGGCGATCAATTCAAGCATGTTGCCCCAGCCGGCCCATTCGGCTGGTACGTTGTAGCAAATTGCCGTTTTTTCTTGAGCGAAAGCGCTCTTAGTCCAAGAACCAGAAGCCAACACAGCGGCGCCAAATATGGCCTTGTTAAAGTTACGTCTGTTGATCATTGTCAAAATTTCCTCTTAATGTCTAACTCTTTTGGGAGATGAGTCCAATGTAAAAACTCCTCTTGTTGAATCGATGAAAGAACAATGACAACTTGATGACAAATATCTTGAACTAGGTAGTTTTGTCTAGATATGTTTTTAAATTCGAATAAAAATTCCTCTAGCAGAGAGTACCTGTGCAGTATTCTGAAAATTTGAAGTTCAATCTAATAGAGCATTGCGAGCTTAAAATCTTGAATAATCCCTTACAACTATTTGACGTTTAAGACTAAAAATAAGGGAAAAAACGCCAGCTTTTCCAAGCTAGGGATTGATTTTGGTGACGTTCCCCGATTTCAACACGTTCACCAGTAGGTAAAACCCCTGTACACCGCCTACATAATGGGGTTTGTTGCCGGGTTTCCTAAGTAACCGCCTGCATCTGTTTGTCGCTCATTGCTTTGGCGATTTATTGTGTCTCATTTTTTTGCACCTGATGACCAAAGGGTACTCCGGGTGATGACCTAGCGCTTCATAGAACCCCTTGGCACCATGACGCTTGCGTATTCAGACTATGGCTTCTTCCTCATTTCCTTTTGCTGGCTTTGGACGAAGTTTTTCAAATTATTTGTAGTGTAGGTAACGTTACTTGGGTAATAAAAGACATCACAAACGCTTTGTATTGTTGCCTCTCCGATAGTATTGGGAACCGCTCTTTTCCATTCCGAAACTCTATCGGATGCATAAACAAGTTTCCCTTTGAGATAGAACAGTCTTTGCCTTTCGCGCATGGTTTTTCGTTCACAGTTAACCTCGGTATCTGTTAACTCGGAATCGAAAGGCAAACTTCGATCCACGTTGATTGTTAAGTTCCAAAAAGAAGCTATATCTCCTGTTTCCACAATAGAGCTTTTATCAACGAACATCCTGAACTTCTGATCCGCCGAGTCTACATAATGCACCCAGTCGGCAGCCCAACACGGAAGTGTCACCAATAACAACAAAGCCAGAGTATATTTTTTGAACATATAACACCTAACGTTCAGGATCTTCCTTTAATTTTTACGTTATCAAATCGCTTTTTTATTGTAAAGAGAGAAACAAAATTTACCCCATTCAAGCATGATCTCGTATCGTGCTTTTAACAATAACGATCGATCATAAGCGCCATTCAGCGGCTTTACCTTATGCAACAGGCATAACTCGACAGCTTCCTGATCAAACTTTTTTCTGTTCTCCTCTGATGAAAAATATGTTCTAAAACTTGATCTAGCTGTTCCATGCTGTGTAATAGTCATCGGAGACCCCTTTTCATCAAGCATGTTTGGATCGACCCACGGCTCACTCCCTTGCAATAATCTCTGTTCGTTCATGTAGTGGATCATTCTTGACGGCGCTGAATCGCTCAGGTTTTTACCCCTTAAACTTGGAAATACTATTTTCTCGTCAGCACGTATCCCTTTCATCATTTCGAGAATTTGCAGAGCTTGCGGGTTTAATACGATCGTCCGAAGTCCCTTTCCTTTGTTTTTATCATGTTCAACCGGTATCTCCCAGCTGGGAATCGGAGTGTTTAAGTTAAACTCTGCCCATTCTGCCAACCTTACTGCCTTAAATCTCGTCGCTGTCAGAATACTAAATGCCACAGCCAGAGCACCCGCCGATCTGTTTTCAATGAGCGAAACTATGAATTCTGGAATTCGCTCATAAGGAAGAGCGGCTCGATTTTCTCCATCTGTCCTTTGGATAGTCAAGGGTTGTAAAAGCACTCCAAGAATGCCGTTTTTATCAACTGGATTTTCCCCTTGGTAATAACCATGAACAATTGAATAGGCAAAAATTCTTCGTAGCAAGTAGTACAACTTGTCTCCGCTTGCCTTATGGTCCCATATAGGAGTTAATACTTCGGCGATATCTTGAACTGTTATTTCATGGGTCGCCTTTTTCTCCAAGCGTGGGAATGCGTATTTCCTTAGACGCAGATATGCTGAATGTTCCCCGTTTTCATTATTTTTCCAGACACCGATTTCTCGCTGATACTCCAACCATTCCATGGCGACGCTACGAAAGGACTTTTTGAGACAATCAATTTGCTTATCAAGCGCCTGAACTTTCGTTAAGGATTGGATCTCTCTTTCCTTTTTCTCAATCCGCGGATCAATCCCACTATCAATTTTTAATCGATACTGAACAGCCATTTTTCGCGCTTCTAACAGCGTGAGGTTTCTTGGCAAATAGCAGTCACGACGAACACCTTTTGAACACCAACGCATTAAGAACCGGAGTTTGCCGTAACGTTTACGAACATACAAACCAACCACTCCGCCAACGGCAAAAACACCGTCGCGAAGTTGCGCAATTTATCGATTGGTCATCAAATTTACCATCACCAGACACACCACTTGGTCATCACATGACACAACAATGCCACGCAAGCGTCATGGTGCCAAGGGGTTCTATGAAGCGCTAGGTCATCACCCGTCGTGAAGTTTGGTCATCAGGTGGAAAAAATTGAGACACAATATGTAGATTTTGACGTACGTTCAATTTTGGTGGGGATCGCCTGAAAGTCTTTAATTTCGGGCAAAGAGACGAAAAAAGCACACAACATAATTTGTGTGCTTTTTGCGTTGATGGTGCCCGTTGACTGACTCGAACAGACGACCTACCGCTTACAAGGCGGTTGCTCTACCAACTGAGCTAAACGGGCATCAAGAGTGCATTATTTTACACGAGAAAAAACCGGTTTGGGAGGGGTGGGACGAATTTCTTCATCTTCAGGTTCGTCACTGTTGGGGCTGAACATCATTCCCTTATTCGGTTCTTCCTGGGGAAACATCCCCGCAATGTTTCTATAGGGCACACAACAGCGCATGGGCAGTTCCCCAAAGCGTGCCTCGAAATTGATTTCCTTGTCACCAAAAGAGAGGTTATGTGTAGCCTCAGATGAAATGTCAAAGATAATCTGTCCGTCTTCAACAAACTCCTTGGGGACAACACAGTGCTCGTCCACACGAACGAGCACGTACGGAGTCAGGCCCACATCAGTGCACCAATTCCATATAGCCTGAACTAGATAAGACTTAATAGACGGTCTGGACATAAGTAAGATCGCCTTTCCTTAATTTAACGACGCATGACTTTTTCAGAAGGAGTCATCGAGTCAATAAAAGATTGTCGAGAGAAAAGTCTTTCAGCATATTTATGCAAAGGTGCCGCAGACTTCGGCAGTTCAATACCGTATAAGCCCAGGCGCCAAAGCAAAGGAGCCATCACAACATCAAGCATTGTGAAATCTTCCCCGAAAATGTACTTATTTTTCGTGAAGATCGGAGCCATAGCGGTTAATTGATCACGAATATTCGTTCTTGCAACTTCCTTAGCTGCCTCATCTGCTTGCCGAGACTCTAAAGTTTTAACATGCGTAAATAGTTCGCGTTCAAAATTGAACATGAAAAGACGAACGCGAGCACGCAAGACAGGTTCAGCCGGCATCAACTGCGGATGAGGGAAACGCTCATCCAAATACTCACAGATGATGTTAGCTTCATAAAGGAAGAATTCTCGTTCAACCAGAACCGGCACTTCACCATAAGGATTCATGGTTAGTATGTCAGCAGGAATATTGTTGACATCGACATCACGAACTTCAAAATCCATTCCCTTTTCATACAAAAGAAAACGGCAACGATGAGAAAACGGACAGGTTGTTCCGGAATACAAAATCATCTCTTCTATCTCCTTGGTGCGCAATAAGCATCAATTACACTTCGCCGTTTATGCCTAAACATTGCACCTTCTGTAATTTTAAAAGTTTCCCCAAAAAAACGCCATTATGACTTTATTTTCTACTTTATTTTCAATGGGTTAAATTGGATTTTCATCATCAACAAAAATACATACCAAGCCCAGCGTTTTTTCTATCCATTCACCTAGTGCACGTATACCTAAACGTTCGGTAGCATGATGTCCACAAACCAAAAAAGGTACTTCACTTTCACGAGCCAAGTGTGTTGTCCGCTCAGTTGCCTCTCCACTAATATAGGCTTGTGCTCCCATACTGATAGCTACTTCAAAAAAATCCTCTGCCGCTCCAGAGCACCAAGCTATTCGGTTAACGACTTTTTTCTCATTTCCCAGAACCAAAGGAGGACGACAAAGTTTGCGATGTAAATCCGAGGCTAAATCAGCCACATTTTTTTGATCAATTGAACCTGACCAAACAAAATTGCCCTCACCTCCACGCATAATATCTTTCGCCCCTAAAAGGGTCGCCATTTGCGCGTTATTGCCGACTGTTTCATGCGCATCTAAGGGCAAATGGTAGGCAATCAAATTAATATCTGCTCCCATCAATGCTCGTAGTCTTTTATGCTTTATGCCTACAACAACCGGATTTTCATTTCTCCAAAACCAACCATGATGGACCAATAAGGCATCAGCCTTTAACGCAATTGCCTGATCAATGACATTCTGAGTGGCAGAAACGGCAGTAACAATCCGACTCACCTCATCTTTGCCCTGTACCTGCAGGCCATTAGGTGCATAATCTTTATAAAGTTCGGGATGCAAAAACGCATCTAATTCGGCTATCAATTGTTGTCGCTTCATGAGAACTCCTCCGTTTAAGAAGAGGGAAGAAAATTTTAAGATTGAGAGTCGTTCGTTTCGTCTTTTTTACCGAATAACTTTACACACCACAATCCCACTTGATAAAGAATGACCAAAGGAACGGCCAATAAACACTGACTCATTACATCGGGCGGAGTCACGATGGCTGCGATAACAAAAGCGCCGACGATAACGTACGGTCTAACCTTAGTAAGAGAGTGATAAGAGGCCACTCCCATACGGTTTAATACCATGACAACAATCGGCACTTCAAAAGTCACACCGAAAGCAAAAAACATGGTGATCACAAAACTAAAATAAGCATCAATATCTGGGGCAAAGTTAACGCTCTCAGGACTAAAACCTGCAATGAACATGAAGACCATTCGAAAGACAATGAAGTAGCAATAAAGCATTCCTGCCGCAAACATTACAATGCTCGAAGCCAAAATAGGAAATATGAGTCTTTTTTCTCGCTTATAGAGCCCGGGAGCAACAAAGGCCCATACCTGGTAGAGCACGTACGGCAAAGCAATGAGAAAAGCTAAAAAAAGCGTAACTTTTAAAGGTACAAAAAAGGGGGCTACCACTCCCGTTGAGAGCATCTTGACTCCCTGTGGCAGTGCAGCCATCAACGGCTGACTTAAGAAGTCAAAAATATGCTTCATGAAAGGCGAAAGCACTGCAAAAACCACTAAAACACTAACAGCTGCCCTCACCAGTCTGTTTCTGAGCTCAAGTAAGTGAGACATTAAAGGCTGCTCACGATCAACTTCAGCATCTTCAGGACTCTCATAAGTGATTTTTTTGTTTTCGACCATCGAAGATTCTCATCGATAAATACGAGGACGATTAACACGAGAACGTGGCGCATAACGCCTGTTATAGCCGCCCATAGTCTTACGAGGCAGAGCCAGTTCCCGTCGCATTTCCTCAAGTTCTGTGATCAAATCGTCAAGAGATGGACTCGGTTTATAACGTCTGGGGACGTATTGTGAGCGATAGGCATCAGAGCTACTGGGATCTCTCTCCCAACTGAAAGGACTAGGAGAGTTTTCCGATTGAGAAGCCTTCAGAGTCGATTCAGCTTGATTAAACTTGGTGTATGGATCAGATTCGCTTTGCTGGGTACCAGAAACTTGGTCGAGCGCTAGATTTAACTCACGTGTCTGCTCTGTCAGACTCGTTTGTACTTCCGTGACTGACTGTCGCAGACCGGCTGCCGAAGAGGCAATTTCCTCTCGCAGTTTTTTAATTTCCGAAAGCTGAGACTCTCTTTCAAATTCACCTTTCACCTGAGAAATATAGCCTTGAGCTTTTGCAAAAAAACGCCCCGCTGCCCGAGCTACCTCAGGCATCTTCTCCGGTCCCAGAACGATCAGTGCAACCACACCGATCACGAGAATTTCGGTAAAACCCAGATCAAACATAAGCAACAAAAAGCGGGCGAAGAGTCACCTGATTCCCCGCCCACACTGATTCTGAACGCTTAGTTCTTAGTCTCAGACTTTTCCTTAGCGGAAACATCCACCGTTTCAGCGCGGCTTTCATTGGTGACTTTCTTAGGCTCGTCTTCCTGACCTTCTTTCAAGCCTTCTTTAAAGCCCTTGATTCCGCCGCCCAAATCCCGGCCCAGGTTCTTGAGTTTACTTGTACCGAAAACCAACACCACGATCAGTAAAACGATCAGCCAGTGCCAAATGGAAAAACTTCCCATCTTATTAACTCCTACGCGGCCACGGTTGCGGTCCGCCCATGACGTGAATATGCAAATGTCCCACTTCCTGGCCGCCGTCGCGCCCCGTGTTGATCACAACACGGAATCCGTTCTGGCAACCCTGTTCTTTGGCCAATTGGGGTACCAAGGCGAGCATTTTACCTAAAAGCGGCGTGTCTTCGGGCTGGGCTTCAGCTAAAGAGACTAAGTGTTTTTTAGGGATCAAAAGAAAATGAATCGGCGCAGCAGGATTTATATCATGAAACGCCAAAACGTCTTCGTCTTCGTAGACTTTCTTACAGGGAATCTCACCCTTGATGATTTTGCAGAAGATACAATCTTGCATAACACCACATCCTCTTAGAAAGATTCAGATCAGGCAATACGCTCAATTTGAGCACCTAACCCCGCCAATTTTACTTCCATATGATCGTAACCACGATCCAGATGATATATACGATCGACTATTGTTTCACCCTTGGCTACAAGACCAGCAATGACCAACGAGGCCGAGGCTCTTAAATCAGTTGCCATCACATTTGCTCCAGAGAGCTCTTGCACACCGGTCACCACTGCCGTATGACCATCAACAGTAATATTTGCTCCCAGGCGCTGAAGTTCTGGCACGTGCATAAAACGATTTTCAAAAATTGTCTCGGTTATCCGGCCAGTCCCCTCTGCAATGGTATCCATCGCCATAAATTGTGCTTGCATATCGGTTGGGAAACCAGGGTGAGGAACAGTTCTCACACTGACCGCTTTAGGCCGCTTATCGATAAAGACACGGATCCAGTCTTCGCCTGTCTGAACAGTTGCTCCAGCCTCCCGAAGCTTATCCAAAACAATATCCAAAGTGTGGGGCGCCGCATGAGTGACCGTCACATCACCCCTAGTCATTAAGGCTGCGACCAAAAAACTTCCCGTTTCAATTCTATCTGGAAGTACAAAGTGATGAGCCCCGTGCAGTTGTGACACGCCTTCGACCTCAATAACAGGGGTTCCGGCTCCGCGGATTTTAGCGCCCATTGCCGTCAGACAATTGGCCAGATCAACCACTTCAGGTTCTCGGGCCGCATTTTCAATGACCGTCACCCCATCGGCAAGGGTCGCAGCCATCAACAAGTTTTCTGTTCCGGTCACCGTTACCATATCGGTCACAATATGGGCACCTTTGAGCCGCTTGGCTTTAGCTACAACGTAGCCGTGATCGATCACGACTTCGGCTCCCAGAGCCTGCAAACCCTTGATATGCTGATCCACCGGACGAGCCCCGATTGCGCAGCCTCCGGGCAGTGAAACCCGAGCCTCTCCGAAGCGGGCCAACATCGGTCCCAAGGTCACAATTGATGCCCGCATTGTTTTCACTAATTCATAGGGAGCGGTGAGCGTTGTCAGACTCTTGGCATTCAAAGTGACAGTTTCATTCTCTCGCTCGACCTTCATGCCTAATCCGCTCAACAACTTTCCCATTGTTCGGATATCAGACAAGTGGGGCACGTTACTCAAAATGAGATCATCAGCTGTCAAAAGTGAGGCTGCCAAAATCGGCAATGCAGCATTTTTGGCTCCTGAGGCCTTCACTTCCCCATTCAGGCGACAGCCGCCAGTTACTTTCAGTTTTTCCATAACCTGTAGAGGTGCCCTGCGGCACTGTATTTCTTTCTAAGACTGCTTAATAATAAAGGAAAATCATGCTGCCACTGACGTCAACAGCATGATTTTTTCCAATGGTTACCGATTCGTCTTGCCGAACTATTCAGTTTTGTGACAATAAGGCCGAATCAGTTCCCTGACGCCATAAAGTTTAGCCAAACTCCACATGCCTTCTGGTAAGTTTACAATGTGTGGAGTAAGCTCTTTTTCTTGAGCCTCTTTAAGCCACTTAAGTATCAGAGCCAAAAGGGCACTGTCGGCATTTTTGACAAACGAGCAATCAAACACGGCGTCAGACTCACCGAGAGCCTCTTGAGCACGAATCTCCCAATGCCCAATATCATCAAAGGTTACCGTTTCCTGATCAATTTTCATAATAACTACTTTTTAGCGGCCTGCGGTTGATCCACTCGTTGCTGCATACGTCGAATCAAACCTTCAATTCCTTCCTGCGCAGCGATAGGACCGTATTGGTTACGGTAGTTACTCACCAACCACACTCCCTCCACATTCACGTCAATGACCTTCCAACCTTGATCCTTTAGATTGCGCAGGCGATACACCAATTGAATTTCAGGCTTACCGGGATCCGAAATGGAACTCATACCGGTGCGGACTATTGCTTCGGTTCCATCATTTTGTCCGCGCGGCAGAATCCGAACTTTTTGATCTTTGGCCATGCTCAAGCCGCCCGAATAAACCTGAATAAGCGTTTCACGGAAAAGGTGCTGAAGTTGTTCGCGTTGCGCAGCAGTTGCTTCCCTCCACTTTGGACCTACAGCCATACGTGTCATACGGAGAAAATCCACAGCAGGCATCATTTTTTCATCAACCAATGCTTCTACAGCCTTCTTATCGCCCTGTTGTAGCTTCGGATTGTTCTTAATCGCATCCAAAATTTCATTAGAGACTTTCAAGACAAATTCTTCCGGTGAACTCTGAGTCGGAGCGGCCGACGCATTCAAAGTAAACGAGGCGATTGCAAGACAACCTAATAGTGATAAAAAAACTCGTCGCAACATAGAAAGATGCTCCTTTACTGTTGTTGATCGTACTCTTCGTCTTCAAACTCATCATCCATCAATGTCAAAGGAGGATTACCGTCCCAGACCTGATTTTCACGATTTTGAAGATAAGCTTCACGCACTGCTACGTAAGGATCCAAAGCAGTTTGAAGCATTGCGTCGGTTGAGAGCAACTTGGCACGGGTGTTGACGGCATCAAGTGCTGCCAACCCAATTGCGTAGCCGGTCTTATCACCTTCTCCCCAGAAGTAATATGTCGGAGGATACGTTGCCCAATCCACAGGAATGCCCACGGTGTCTCTCACGGTACTCGGGCCCAAGAACGGCCAAACAACATATGGCCCCGGTCCTACGCCCCAACTGCCGAGCGTTTCACCAAAATCCTCTGGAGAGTACTCCAGACTCATATGAGAGGCTACATCAAAAAGCCCAGCAATACCTATCGTTGAGTTGATCAAAAAACGCGCCAAACTGACGGCACCTTCTTTAAATTTCCCTTGCAGGAAATTATTGAGCATATTGCCCGGTTCACCTAAATTGGAGAAAAAGTTATCCACTCCTTCCTGCACCGGTGTCGGAACATACTCAGAGTAACCTACTGCAATCGGGTGCAGGACATACTCATCCATTGTCATATTAAATGCATGAGTCTGACGGTTGAATGTCTCCCAGGGATCATTAGGATTATCCCCTGAATTCGGAGGAACCACTGCACAGGAAGCCAATGTTGAAACCAGTGCAATCACCAAGAGAGAGCGTTTTAAGGTTGCGGACATAACCTAGTTTTCCTATTGGTTGCTGTCTTTGTTTTCCACAAAGCTATACATGAATTTACTGATCATTTGTTCAAGCACCATAGCAGACTGCGTTCTGCGGATTTTGCTTCCAGTCTCCAGGACTTCTTCATCGGCCCCTGCCACAAAACCGATGTATTGTTCGCCGAGTAAACCCGAAGTGAGAATCTGAGCTTCGGTATCGGTCGGGAACTTGTACTGCGAATCAATAGTCATGGTCACCTTTGCCTGATAAAGATCATTATCGAAAGTCACACTTTCAACCCGGCCAATAACCACTCCGGCACTTTTAACAGGTGCTCTAGGCTTTAAACCGCCGATGTTATCGAAAAGAGCTTCTACGGTATAGGTTTTCTGAGACCATGAAAAGCTTCCCAAGTTAGCTGCCTGTAGTGCTGTAAAAAGCAAAGCTGCAAAACCTGCAACCACAAAGAGCCCTACCATGAGCTCCACCCCACGTTTACGATCTGTTTTGCGTTCCATTAAAAACCCCTTTCTAGACCGAGAACATCAGAGCCGTCATGATAAAGTCCAGCCCTAAAACCATTAATGAAGAAATAACCACCGTCCGGGTTGTGGCACGAGAGACACCTTCCGGAGTCGGTCGGGCGTTATAGCCTTGATATAAAGAGATGAGTCCGACTGCAACTGCAAAGACAACAGACTTAATTACGCTATTGCCGATATCGGAAAAAACATCTACGCCTGCCTGCATTTGCGACCAGAAAGCGCCACCGTCAACTCCAATCATGACCACACCGACAATCCAGGCTCCAAAAATACCCACTGCGGTAAAGATACAGGCTAAAAGCGGCAAAGAGATCAGTACTCCCCAAAATCGAGGGGCAAGCACTCGTCTGACAGGATCTACCCCCATCATTTCCATCGCTGCGACTTGTTCACCAGCGCGCATCAAGCCAATTTCTGCGGTGAGTGAGGTTCCTGCACGACCGGCAAAAAGCAACGCAGCCACAACCGGACCCAATTCACGCGCTAGCGACAATGCCACCATGACACCCAAAGCCTGCTCACTTCCATAACTCACAAGAATGTAATAACCCTGCAAAGCCAAAACAAAACCCACGAATAGCCCCGAAACAGCGATAATCAATAAAGAATAATTACCGATAAAGTGAATCTGCTGGACAACCAGCCAAAAGCGACCAAGTGCTGCAGGCAGTTCTTTAAAAAGCTGAACCGCAAAAATTGCCATCCGACCAACATGCCGAATTTGCTCCAGAGTCCAGGCTCCTAAATCCATCAATGCATTCATGGTGCGTGTACTCCAAACTCTTTATCAATCGGCTCTGCAGGATAATGGAATGCCACCGGACCATCAGGCGCCCCATCAATAAATTGCCGAACGTAAGGATCTTTAGAAGCTGAAAGCTCTGCAGGCGTACCCTGAGCAGCAATACGACCCGAGGATATCATGTAGACATAATCAGCAATAGCGAAAGTTTCCGGTACATCGTGAGTAACGATAATGCTTGTCGCATTTAAAGCGTCATTCAAATCACGAATTAGTCTTGCCGTCACCCCCATTGAAATGGGGTCAAGGCCAGCAAAAGGCTCGTCATACATGATTAACTCAGGGTCAAGAGCTGTTGCTCTGGCCAAAGCCACACGACGGGACATGCCGCCGGAAATTTCACTTGGCATCAAATCTGCCGCACCGCGTAAGCCGACAGCGTTAAGTTTCATGAGCACCATTCGCTGAATCAAATCTTCGCTCAAATTCGTCTGCTCACGGAGGGGAAAGGCCACGTTGTCCAAAACCGACATATCCGTAAAAAGAGCCCCAAACTGAAAAAGCATTCCCATGCGGCGGCGCTGCGCATAAAGCTTATCTTTATCGGACGTATCTAACGGCTCTCCGTCAATCAAAATCATTCCTCTGTCCGGAGTTTCAATGCCGCCGATCAGCTTCAAAAGAGTCGTTTTACCCATACCGGAGCCGCCCATAATGGCGACAACCTGCCCCTGGCCGAAATGAAGCGTCACATCGTCCAGAATCACTCTTTTCCCATAACCGAATGTTACGTCCTGTACCGTTACAAAATCATTCACTGGTAAACCCAATCAATACTAGAAACAACAACACTGAACAATCGTTCAGGAATTGCATCATTATACGCTGAGCTTAGCTCAATTTATTGGATGATCGGCTCAATTACTTGAATAAATACTTGTCGTTACACGAAGATTAGTAGTGAGGTTCAAAACGAACTCCTCGAGCAATTCCCAAGTCCACAAGTCGAGCATCATCATTATCGATAATGGCAAAGCGCACGGCAATATCATCAGGAACATCCTTGACTCGCCCGGTCTTATAGTCAATATATACCCACTCAGTCGCTCCGAGGCTCACCAAACAACTACCGCGCTTAATAGCATAGCGTCTAAGTGAGCGAGGACCGGAAAGATTTTGCACCCAAGAAAAAATTGTGAGTTCGTCACCTTCGTAGCAAGGTCTTAAATATTCAATCCAATGCTCACGGGCAACCCAAACTTCTCCCCGCGTCAAACACTCCTTGGCTCCACACCCTAAAAGGGTGGCATGTTCCATTGCGGCTTTTTCCATCCAACGAAGATACTCCCGATTGTTAACATGCTTAAGAATATCAATGGATTCTGGTCCAACTTTGAATTGATACTGATAGATCTCAATCATTTCGGCTAAAGCTCTTCTGATAATGTGAAAAATAATTTTGTCATAAGAAATAGGCACAGTGAAGAACTTTTTACATCTTCAGATACTTCTTTTACACCATTTTTTCTCTAAGTTCTCGCAAAATATAAACAAAAACGGTAGCATTCAGTCCGTCATATTGCTCGCTGCAGAAGGTACATGATCGCTCACTAATTAGCAGCAACGAACTCTGATTGGTATGAAAACTAAAAAAAATCAAAATTCCTGGTTAAAAAAAGCGTTTAAATGGTTGACAATCACCGGACTGTGCGGCGCAGGTGCCGCTGTCGGTCTGGGTCTTGTTGTCTTTTCAGTCGTTTACTATCAGCTTCCTCCTATTGACGCTCTCACCCAATACCGTCCCAAAGTACCACTTCGTATTTACACGGCTGACGGCGACTTGATCGGCGAATTCGGTGAAGAGCGACGCGATTATGTGCCTTTTGAAGAAATTCCACGGCATGTCAAATTAGCCATTTTGGCGGCAGAAGACGATGGTTTTTACGAGCACTCTGGTATTGAATTTATGGGAATTGCCCGTGCTGCGTTAGCAAACCTCATTACCGGACGAAGAGGACAGGGCGGCAGTACCATCACTCAACAGGTCGCACGTAACTTTTTTTTGAGCTCCGAGCGTAGTTACACGCGTAAACTTTACGAAGTTGCTCTCGCCATTAAGATTGAGCAAAACCTGAGTAAAGACAAGATTTTTGAGGTTTATGCCAACCAGATTTTTTTAGGTCACCGCTCATACGGTTTCGGCAGTGCTGCTAAAACCTATTTCGGCAAAGATTTACGAGACTTATCAATTTCAGAGGCAGCAGTATTGGCCGGTCTTCCTGTTGCACCAAGCGCCTACAACCCGCTGGTCAATATGAGACGAGCGACCATGAGACGAAACTATGTCTTAGGGCGCATGTTCAATTTGGGCTACATTGATGAAATTACGTACGCCTCTGCTATAGCTCAACCCATAGAAGTACGCCAAAGCACTGCTGAACAACAAAAAACTCAGCTTCAGACTCAGGAACTACATGCTGGTTACATTGCTGAAATGGCCCGTATGCTGATGGTCCCCTACTTCAAAGACACTATCTATGACCAAGGCATTAATGTTTATACGACAATCAGAAGCCGAGATCAATTGATCGCCAGTAATACCGTTCGGCAGAACATGATTGAGTATGACCGTCGCTACGGTTATCGTGGTGTCGAAGGTTACGCAGACCTCTCTCATCCCGATACTCGAGACGCTAATATCCGCTTGGCTTTGTCCAAAGTCATCTCAAGCTCCAATTTACTGCCCGGAGTGGTAACAGAATTAACAGCTAAGCATATGACCGTCCAACTCTATAACGGAGAAACCGTTACTTTAGACGATAAAGGATTTGCCTTCGCGCAACGCTTTATCGCCAAAAAAGGCCAGGTATTAAAAGGACGCTATAAAGAAAAAGAGCTCAAAGTCGGAGCAGTGGTTCGTGTTACCCAAGACAGCAAAGGAAAATGGTCTTTGGGACAAATTCCTGCAGTGGAAAGTGCATTCATCTCTGCAAACTTCAATACCGGTGCAATCTATTCGCTTGTTGGCGGCTTTGATTTCAAGATCAACCAATTTAACCACGTAACTCAAGCTTGGCGACAGCCTGGTTCCAGCTTTAAACCCTTCATCTATTCAGCTGCTTTGGATAAAGGCTTTACCCCAGCCACAGTCATCAATGATGCACCTCTTTCAATTGACCCGCGTTTGACCGGTGGCAAACTTTGGGAACCAAGAAATGATGACCGCAAATATGACGGCCCAATGACTTTGGCTGATGCCATTGCACGATCAAAAAATCTGGTATCCATCCGAATTGTGCAGGCCATTGATCCCTATTACGCTCAACAATATATTTCGCGTTTTGGCTTTGATCCCAAAAACCATCCTCCTCTTCTGACAATGGCTTTGGGTGTGGGTTCTGTGACACCGTGGGAAATGGTGGCAGGTTATTCCGTCTTTGCAAACGGCGGTTACTTAGTTCAGCCCTATTTGATTGAAAAAGTCACTGATTCAGAAGGCAACGTTCTTATGCAGTCGCACAATGCGAAAGTGGGCGATGGTGCACCACGCACAATTGACGCAAGAAACGCTTACGTGATGAATTCTCTTTTGCACGGGGTAGCCGTCCGAGGTACCGGACGCCGTGCCGGTAACGCACTTAAACGTGAAGATATGGGAGTCAAAACCGGTACAACCAACGATGCATTAGATGCTTGGTTTGCGGGCTATGCAGGAGAAATTGCCGCAGTCGGCTGGATGGGCTACGACCAGCCTAAGTCGCTCGGTGCTAATGCTTATGGCGCAGGTCTTGTTTTACCGGTTTGGGTTAATTACATGAAGGCCGTACTCAAAAACGCACCTGAGTACTATCGACCGCAACCGGCCGATGTGGTTGAAATTAATGGACAGCCTTTCTATGCAGACCAGGTAGGTGATACGGTGCAGACTCTGGGACTTGGCGAAACCACAATACCTGGTGAAGTTGACCCAATCACGGAAACGATCCGTGATCAGATCTTCTAGAACATCAGGTTAACGAAGAATCAAAGCTCGACCAATCGGCCGAGCTTTTTTGATAAAAGAGCAGACAAATCCTCTGTAATGCTGTGTTTGGAAGACGTATCCAACCAATCTGAGCTGCAAAACTCATAATGATGACCGCCTTTGAGGCTTGCTAGCCAAATTTGCCTTGTTGGTGTCTGCAAATTAATTACAATCTGGAATCCGTCGTCAAATTCAATTGTCAGAACGTTGCCTTGCCTATCTACATCCAAATCTTCATCAACTTCTTCGACAGCCGACTGGATTCGTTGTAGAGTTGATTCTGCAAGTTCTATAAACTTTGTCTCTGTCATATCTAACCGTACTTTTATAAAAAACATGAAGCAAATTTTAGCGATTTTAACTGCTGCCGTTCTTTTGACTGCCTGCGGAATTAAGGGCGATCTTTATTTGCCAAATCCAGGGCAAGCGCCTCAAGAATCTGTAAGCGATATTGAGGCAGATCCCTTAAACGTACCGCAATAGGATTTTAAATGGATTCGCTTCCGTCTCCTTACTTCAGTTACCGCGACCGTTCTCTGTACTGTGAAGGGGTTTCATTGACAGATTTAGCCCGCCAATTTGGCACGCCTTTGTACGTGTATTCACAAAGAACCATTGAAGAGGCCGCAGCTCAATACGAAAAAGCTTTTAGCTCAGTTAAACACAAGTTGTGCTATGCCGTTAAAGCCAATTCAAATCTGGCAATTTTGAAGCTCCTAGCTAGCAGAGGATGGGGATTTGATATCGTCTCTCTGGGTGAATTAGCTCGAGTGCTTCAGATCGGAGCCGATCCTCAAAAAATTATTTTTAGCGGTGTAGGAAAAACCGAGGAGGAAATTAGGGTAGCTCTATCGGCCGATATCGGGGCGTTTAACATTGAAAGTGAGCCTGAATTTGATCGTCTGGCCTCGATTGCTGAAGAGTTAAATTGCTGTCCTAAAGTTTACTTTCGCGTCAATCCCGATGTTGACGCCCATACACACCCTTACATTTCCACGGGATTAAAAACCAATAAATTTGGTATTGATTTTTTCTCTGCATTCGCTCTTTTAAAGAAAGCTGCCGCCTGCAAAAACGTCAATCTTGTCGGCATTGACTGTCATATCGGTTCTCAACTAACTTCTTTTACTCCTTATTTTGATGCCTGTGACCGACTCATTGATTTGTTGGAAAAACTCAGGGCCGCCGGCATCGAAATGAAAGACATTGATTTCGGTGGCGGAGTTGGGGTGAGATATCGCGATGAAACGATTGAACCTTTAGATAGCCTTGTTGACGGATTACACAGCCAATTGGCACAGCGGGGTTTTTCACATCTACGAATTGTCGTTGAACCCGGCAGATCAATTGTTGCTGCAGCAGGACTTCTATTGACGACTGTTCAGTATGTGAAGACCACTCCCGTGAAGCATTTCCTCATTACTGATGCCGCGATGAACGATTTAATTCGCCCTGCCCTATACGCCGCCTGGATGCCTGTTTTACCTGTCAGGCAGAGCGATGCTCACACAGAAGTGCTTTTCGATGTCGTGGGTCCTGTTTGTGAATCAAGTGACTGGTTAGCTCGAGATCGGGCTTTGCCTGCCCAACAAGGAGAGCTGCTTGCTGTCACCATGGCAGGCGCTTATGGTATGAGCATGGCATCGCGTTACAACTCCAGAAGGTTGCCCGCCGAAATTCTGGTTAACAATTCAGAGGTACGCCTCATCCGAAAAAGAGACTCTCTGCAAGCGCTTTGGAGCAACGAAATTGTTCCAGCAGATATCTAAGAAAAATAATTAAAACGATATTCCTTAACTTGTTGAGTAATTAGGGATTTTTACTATTTCAGATTTTTCTGTTTAGTGATAAATTCCGTGGCATTTCTTATTCGTTCATAAAAGCGTTTTAGTCAAAATGGACTGGCTGATTTCTCTTTTTTCCAATCCGAACTCGATAGCACATATCTTGTTTGTTTATTCCATTGTTATTGCTTTGGGTATGGGACTTGGCCGAATTAAAATTTTCGGTGTCTCGCTAGGTGTTACTTTTGTGCTTTTTACCGGGTTGCTCTTAAATTACCTCGGTATGAAGATTGACCCTACCGTCTTAGGCTTCATTCGAGATTTCGGTTTGATCCTATTTGTCTTTTTCATCGGTCTGCAAGTCGGACCTTCATTTTTTGCCTCTTTTAAAAGTGGCGGTATTGTCTTAAACGGCCTAATGATTCTCGCGGTGGTTTTAAGCGTCGCCGTGACAATCGTGCTCTACTTTTTCTTCTCCGATACAGTTTCACTTGCTCAAATGCTTGGCGTGCATTATGGTGCTGTGACCAATACACCAGGGCTCGGTGCAACGCAAGAAGCTCTCGGCCAGTTGAACTACCAGGGAGAAGACATTGCCGTAGCCTATGCTTGTGCCTATCCTTTAGGCGTTGTGAGCATTATTGGCACAGCCATTGCACTTCGCTTTATTTTCAAAATTGATATGAAGGAAGAAGATCAGCACTGGGAGGCAGAGGAAAAGGCGAGTAATCATGTCTCTATTTTCTTTCATGTTCATGTCACCAATAAAGCCTTAGAAGGACGCAAAATCGGCGACATCCGTGCCTTTATTGCAAGACCTTTTATTTGTTCCAGAATTCAACACAACGGAGAAATTACCAGCCCAAATTCAGAATCTATCGTACATGTGGGCGATCTCATTCGTGTAGTCTCTGGCGAAGAAAATAAAGATGCAATTGTTGCCTTCTTCGGAGAGGAAGATACCAAAGCAGACCTGGCAACCGAGCACTCTCCGATTACGAGTAAACGGCTGTCTGTCACGCGCCCTGAAATCAATGGGCTCACAGTTGGCGATCTTCATTTAAGCCACTCAGATGGCGTCAATATTACCCGAGTTTATCGCGCAGGCATGCAACTTTTCCCGTATCAGAATCTGCATATTCAAATGGGCGATGAACTCTATTGTGTCGGTCCGATGAATTCCATTAAGCGTCTCGAAGACCGTTTAGGCAACAAAGTCAAACGCTTGGAGCATCCCAATTTGATTGCCATTTTCATCGGTATAGCCATCGGCATATTGTTCGGTTCTTTACCGATTGCCATCCCGGGGATGCCTGTGCCACTGAAATTAGGCTTAGCTGGCGGACCTTTAATCATTGCTATTCTCTTAGGTCGATTTGGTTCCCTTTTCAGACTTGTCACCTATACAACCTCTTCGGCTAATTTGATGTTGCGTGAATTAGGTATTTCACTCTTTTTGGCTAGTGTCGGTTTGGCAGCAGGTGAGAATTTTGTCGATGCTTTGTTAGTTGGTAACGGTCCTCTTTATGTTGTCTTGGGACTTTTTGTCACAATCATTCCCTTACTGACGGTAGGCTGTATTGCACGACACTTTTTCCATATCAACTATCATAGCATTGTCGGGTTAATGGCCGGAGCTACAACTGACCCTCCGACACTGGCCTACGCTGCCACACTGTCTGAAAAGAATTCTTCAGCGGTAGCCTATTCCACGGTTTACCCATTAGCTATGTTCTTGAGAATTCTCACAGGTCAATTGGTTTTACTGGTGATGTGGTCCTTTGTTACTGTCAGTTAATGTGTGTCTTAAACCTAAAGGAGCCTCCTTTAGGTTTAAGTTTTCAAACTAAAACTTAAACTCCGCGTAAGGTTCTCGGTCTAATATTGCGCCTCAATATTTCAAAGAGGTATTCGTTTTGAGTTTATTTGACAGCGCTCGGTTTCGTCTTTCTGTTTCCCAATTGCAAGGGCTGCCCCCTGGAGACGTTCCAGAGATCGCTTTTGCAGGACGCTCTAATGCCGGCAAATCTACGACTATCAACGTTTTGACCCGACAGGGCCGTTTAGCATTTGCCTCTAAAACCCCAGGCCGTACGCAACTAATTAATTTTTTTGATCTTTTCCAAAAAAATGAACTCGGTCACCGCGACCGTGTCGCTTCTTTAGTCGACTTACCAGGATACGGTTTTGCTAAAGCGGCGGAAGGTACCCGCAAAACGTGGTCTGAGCTAATTGGAGGTTACCTAGCACAACGAGACACTTTAACCGGAATTGTCGTTGTGATGGACGCCCGCCGTCCTTTTATGCCGACGGACGAATGGGTTATCGATTTTTTGAATACTCGCCCTGTCAAAATGCACTTCTTGCTCAATAAGTGTGATCAACTCAACAATCAGGCTAAAAAGGAAACGCTGCGTATGGTTCGTAGTCGCGCAGCCGAACTTGGACCTCATATCTCTGTTCAGCTTTTTTCTGGTCTTAAGCGCGAAGGTGTTGATGAATTGAGAGATACTCTTTTGAGCTGGATTCATCGAGAAGAACTTCGAGCATAAATTGTTTTATAGGACAAAATTAAATGCATGTTTTAGGTCAATATCCTCAAAAACGCATGCGTCGTATGCGTCATGATGAATTTTCACGTCGTCTGATGCGTGAAAACACACTAAGCGCCTCGGATTTGATTCTTCCTGTGTTTGTAATGGAAGGCCAAGGACGCCGCCAGGCTGTTCCGACGATGCCGGGCGTAGAACGCATGACGCCAGATGAACTCTGCAAAGTTGCTCAAGAAATGGTGGATTTGGGTATTCCCATGATTGCGCTGTTTCCCGCCATTGATGATCATTTAAAGACTCCTGACGGTCGCGAGGCTGCTAATCCCGACGGGTTAATTCCGAACGTTGTGCGCCTTCTAAAAGCAAAATTCCCGCAATTAGGTGTCATGTGTGACGTAGCTTTGGATCCTTACACGACCCACGGCCAAGATGGTCTTATCGATGAAACTGGTTATATCCTCAATGACGAAACCATTGAGATGCTCGTTAAACAAGCTTTAGCACAAGCTCGAGCAGGTGCTGATGTTGTTGCCCCGAGTGACATGATGGACGGGCGAATTGGTGTGATTCGGCAAGCTTTGGATGAAGAGGGCTTTATTCACACACGTATCATGGCTTACTCCGCCAAATATGCAAGCGCCTTTTACGGTCCCTTCCGTGATGCAGTCGGTTCTGCTGCTAACCTCGGCAAAAGCAATAAAGCGGTCTATCAAATGGATCCAGCCAACAGTGATGAAGCCCTATGGGAAGTGGGCTTAGATCTGCAGGAAGGAGCGGATATGGTCATGGTTAAACCCGGTCTACCCTATCTGGATGTTTTGCGCCGCGTAAAAGATGAGTTTAAGGCCCCTACTTTTGCTTATCATGTAAGCGGTGAATATGCTCTTTTGAAAGCTGCTGCAGCCGCGGGGTATATTGATGAAAAGAAATTTACCCTTGAAACAATGATGTGCTTTAAACGTGCCGGCGCTGACGGCATCCTCACTTATTGTGCTTTGGATGTTGCCCGTTGGCTCAAAGACACACCGATCAATCTTTAAAGAGTAAATTGTTATTGCGCCGTCCTCTGCATCTTTCGCTTTGGACGGCGTTTTTTAATACCCTCTCAAACGTCTTAATTCGCGTCCCTCTCGCTTCGTGGGTCTTCCTTTAGAACTTCTGTCCAAAGCGGGCTCTACAGCCAATTTACGAAGCTCTGCGCGCTCCAGACGTCGTCTTTGTCCTTCCTCTGTTTCCATATACAGATTTCTGGCTGTTGTTGCAGGTCCCCTTTGCAAATTGAACCCTGCCACAAGGACTTCAAAAATATCTTCACCGCGGTGAATTTCCAACCGGTCTGAGAGCTTCACTTCTTTAGAGGGTTTAGCGCGTTCACCGTTAAGCTTTACCCGCCCGAGCTCTACTGCTTCCTGAGCGAGGCTTCTTGTTTTAAAAAAGCGAGCTGCCCAGAGCCATTTATCAATTCTTTCGCTTGTCAATTCCGTCATAAGAAAACCAAGGCTTTATTTGACCGGCCAAATCCGATCAAGAAATCTGGAAATAAACTTCACAAGAATTCCCACTAAAAATGCAGAGATCAGCGTGCCTTCCCGGATACCGTAAATTTCATTTAAGCAGAAGAAACCGAGAATCGCAGCCAGAATAACCATCGTAATGTCATTGCCGATTTTAATGCGATAAAAAGGCTGACGGCTCACCACAGAGACTGCAATCACAAGTCCTTCACCGGGCAAAGGGATACTTTTTGAACGCACTTCAAAAGCCACGCCCAAGGCTAAAAAGAAGTTACCAATGAGTGACAATAGTAAAAGCACCCAGTAGTTATCGTAGGTGATTGCCGACAAGAACCACATCCAGAAATCGGTAAACAAACTGAATAAAAAAACCAAAGGGATCTGCAGGAAATTGAGTTTGGAGAACTCTTTGCGCAAAAGAAGGATCTGAATAAACAGAAAAACAATATTGCACAAAAAGGTGGTTGTTCCGAAAGTGAAGCCAGAGATTTTGGACAAGGCCCACGGAAGACTGCTGATAGGCGTTGTCCCTAAATGAACCGCAGAAATCAGACAGATTCCGAAAGACATAAAAATAATACCGAGCAACAGTTGACCAACGTTACCCAGAGCGGCCGGAGGAGACAATTTCATATCAAAAAAACAAATGAAAAAAGGGAAGTTCAACAGCGAACTCCCCCTTTAGTAACCTGAGCGCTATGCGTTCAAATTATTCAGCTTTCGCAGCTTCTTCGGTGGCTTCAACAACCGGAGCGGTCTTTTCAACCAATTCCATATAAGCCATCGGGGCGTTATCACCAACGCGGAAACCCATCTTCAGGATGCGGGTGTAACCACCGTTGCGGGCAGCAAAGCGCGGGCCGAGAACGGTAAAGAGCTTCGTAACCATTTCGCGATCACGCAAACGGGCAAAAGCCAGACGACGGTTAGCAACCGTATCAACCTTAGCAAGAGTGATCATCGGTTCGACAACGCGACGCAATTCCTTAGCCTTGGGTAACGTGGTCTTGATAGCTTCATGACGCAACAAAGAATTCATCATGTTGCGGAGCATAGCCAAACGGTGAGCGCTGGTACGATTCAGCTTACGTAAACCATGACGGTGACGCATTTTTAATTTTCCTTTAAAAGTTAGTCTTATGAGCCCCTTTCAGGGCGCTATCCCATCTTCTTCTATCCGAATATATTCGGCGGGCGGGTAAAGTTTGAGTCTTAAAAAGACTCGAAGGACGAGATTTTATTCTCTCGTCCTTGATTTAGCAAGTCAATGCCAAAATTAATGTTGGTCAAGACCGGCAGGCGGCCAGTTTTCCAACTTCATACCCAAGGTCAAACCGTGAGCAGCAAGCACTTCCTTGATTTCATTCAAGGACTTACGACCCAAGTTCGGAGTCTTGAGCAATTCATTTTCAGTGCGTTGGATCAAGTCGCCGATATAGAAGACCTGTTCGCCCTTTAAGCAATTAGCGGAGCGAACGGTCAATTCCAGATCGTCAACCGGACGCATGAGAATCGGATCAAGCGGCGGCGGGTTATTGGCGTCTTCTTCCTGAGCAACCTTACCGGCCTGTTCGCTCTTAATAGAACCGAAGACCGTCAATTGATCCTGAAGAATGTACACAGCTTCGCGCAAAGCCTCTTCCGGTTCAATAGCTCCGTTAGTTTCAATCGTCATCACGAGCTTGTCGAGGTCAGTACGTTGAGCCACACGGGCGGCACTGACTTCATAAGCAACGCGGCGAATCGGGCTAAAGGAAGCGTCCATGATGATGCGACCGATCGTGGTCTTGGAATAGTCATCACGGAAAGCACGCATATCACCGGGTTGATAGCCGCGGCCTTTTTCGACCTTAACCTGCATATCCAACTTGCCGTTGGCAGCCAAGTGAGCAATCACGTGATCAGGATTGATCACCGTCACGTCGTGCGGCAGGTCAAAATCAGCAGCCGTCACCACACCTTCGGTGCTCTTACGCAAAGTAAGCGTGACTTCATCGCGACCTTCGAGCTTAAAGACAACACCCTTCAAGTTCAAAAGGATATCAACAACGTCTTCAAGAACGCCGTCAATTTGTGAATATTCATGCACGACACCGGCAATCTGAGCTTCCGTAGGAGCATAACCGACCATGCTGGCAAGCAAAATACGACGAAGTGCGTTGCCTAGCGTATGACCGTAGCCACGTTCGAAAGGTTCAAGGGTGATGACTGCAAGATTGGGATTGTTTTCGTCAACCACAGCTTCAATGGTGGTCGGCTTCAACAAAGTAGTATTGGCCATTTTGTAGACTGTCCTTTTCAATACCCTCGGCTCGTTACACCGATAAGGCTGATGGATGGTCTGGGGCTTAAGTAGAGCAAATGCGACCGGTGCCCCAAAAGGACCGATCGCACGAATTGTAGCAGGTGCGGCACACTCTCGCGCACTACACAGAGTGCACCGACCGAACTAACTATTAACGCGAATAGAATTCGACGACCAGGGATTCGTCGACGTCTTGACAGATTTCGTCACGAGCCGGCAGAGCCTTGAACGTACCTTCAAACTTCTTCGCATCAACAGACACCCAAGACGGGAAACCGACTTGAGCGGCAAGTTCCAAAGATTCCGTAATACGGGCTTGCTTTTGGGACTTTTCGCGAATAGAGATAACATCACCGGGTTTGACACGGTAAGAAGGAATGTTCACCTTGTTACCATTGACCAAAACGGCGCAGTGGCTCACCAACTGGCGAGCTTCCGCACGGGTGCAACCGAAGCCCATGCGATAAACAACGTTGTCCAAACGGCTTTCGAGCAAATCGAGAAGCACTTCGCCGGTATGACCCTTTTCACGTTGGGCTTCAGCGAAGTAACGACGGAACTGGCGTTCGAGAACGCCATACATGCGGCGAACCTTTTGCTTTTCACGCAATTGGGCTGCATAACCCGATTGACGAGCACCAGAAGTCTTACCGTGCTGGCCCGGTTTGGTGATCGTATCGGAGCCCTTGCCGACTTTGCTCGACAAGGAGCGACGCGCGCTCTTCAAATTAAGGTCACAACCCTCGCGGCGCGCGAGCTTGAGTTTGGGACCGGTATATCGTGCCATTTAATATGCCTCTCTTATCCTGTGATCAAAGTCACATTCAGTCTATCTATCCTCATAGACAGACGCGGGATTAGAAAAAGTAGTTAGACGCGACGACGCTTGGACGGACGCACACCATTGTGAGGAATGGGGGTCACGTCTTGAATCGACGTCACACGAATGCCGAGCGCATTGAGCGCACGAACGCTGGATTCACGACCGGGGCCGGGACCCATGATGCGAACTTCAACATTCTTCAAACCATATTCAAGAGCGATACGACCAGCGTGTTCAGCGGCGACTTGAGCTGCGAACGGCGTGGATTTACGAGAGCCCTTGAAACCTTGAGCGCCAGAAGACGACGCAGCAATAGCGTTGCCTTGGCGATCGGTGATCGTGATGATCGTGTTATTGAAGGAAGCGTGAACGTGCGCGATACCTTCCGTAACGACCTTCTTCACCTTTTTGCGAGCACGTTGCTGAGCAACTTGCTGACTGCTAGGAGTTTTGCCAGCCATTGTTATCCTTTAATGTTTACTTCTTAAGCGCGACGCCGACTTTCTTCGGGCCCTTACGCGTACGAGCATTCGTACGGGTACGTTGACCGCGAACCGGCAAGCCGCGACGATGACGCATACCACGATAAGTGCCTAAATCGATAAGGCGCTTAATCGAGAGTTGAACTTCACGACGCAAGTCACCTTCAACGGTGTACTGACTGATCGCATCACGGATGCGTTCGAGTTCGGCGTCGTCGAGATCTTTAATTTTCTTGGTGTATTCCACACCAACCTTGGACAAAATGTCGCGAGCGCGGGAACGGCCGATACCATAAATGGCAGTCAAACCGATTTCTGCGTGTTGGTTAGGCGGAATATTAATACCGGCAATACGAGCCATCTTTTACCTCTTTAGCCTTGACGCTGTTTGTGACGCGGATCAGAGCAGATCACACGAACAACGCCTTTGCGCTTAATGATCTTGCACTTGCGGCACATTTTTTTGACCGAAGCGTTAACCTTCATTGTTATCTCCAACCGTGTTATTCACGGATCATTGCTGTCCACACGACAGGAAGTTCGAGAGGATACTCTCTTTTCCTGAACTCTTCAAGTTTCGTTGTGACGTAGTGCATCAAAACGTAACTCTCTGAGACAGAATCAGGAGGAGTCAGCCTCCTCCTCAATTCTGCGTGTCCTCGAGGCGTGAAGTATGGCCCCGAGCGGACTCATTCAGTTTTGTTCTTCCGAAATTTACATCCCGGCAGAACCAAAGCCCTTGAAGTTAGTCTTCTTGAGCAAATTTTCATATTGCTGCGACATCATGTAAGCCTGCACCTGGCTCATAAAGTCCATCGTTACGACCACAACGATCAGCAACGATGTACCGCCGAAGTAGAACGGAACATTGAAACGCATATTCAAAAATTCCGGTACCAAGCAGACAAACACCAGATAAATCGCACCGCCGAGCGTCAAACGAAGCAACACCTTATCGATGTAGCGAGACGTTTGCTCACCGGGGCGAATACCCGGGACGAACGCACCACTCTTTTTCAGATTCTCTGCAGTTTCACGCGGATTGAAAACCAAAGCCGTGTAGAAATATGCAAAGAAAACAATCATTGCAGCATAAAGCAGGGTGTAGAGCGGCTGACCGGGAGACAAAGCTGCTGCCAGGTCACGAATCCAACGAGTGGAATCGCCGCTGGTAAACCATCCAGCCAACGTAGCCGGGAACAAAATTAAAGATGAAGCAAAGATCGGAGGAATAACACCCGACATATTCATCTTCAACGGCAGATAAGACGTTTGACCTCCGTAGAGACGATTGCCTACCTGACGTTTAGCATAGTTCACCGTGATGCGACGTTGACCGCGTTCGATGAAGACTACAAAAGCTGTCACGACCGCAACGATGGCAATCACAAAAATAGCGGACAAGGGACTGATAGCACCGGTGCTAACCAGCTGGAACAAGCCGGAAATAGCAGAGGGTAATCCAGCAACGATACCGGCGAAAATAATGATCGAGATACCGTTACCCAAACCGCGTTCAGTGATTTGTTCACCGAGCCACATCAAGAACATCGTGCCCGTCACCAAGGAAACCACGCAAGTGAATCGGAACATCATGCCCGGATCCAAAACGAGTCCTGCTTGGCTTTCAAGCGCGACAGCGATACCGAAAGCCTGGAATACACCCAATAACAACGTACCGTAACGTGTATATTGGGTGATTTTACGGCGTCCGGACTCGCCCTCTTTACGCAAACTTTCTAACGAGGGGAGCACGTACGACAACATCTGCATAATAATGGATGCAGAAATGTAAGGCATGATCCCCAACGCAAACACTGAGAAGCGCGATAAAGCGCCACCAGAGAACATGTTGAACAGCCCGAGAATGCCGCCTTGCTGTTCTTGGAACAAACGAGACAGCATGTCGGGATCGATGCCCGGCACCGGCACATGAGCGCCGATGCGGTACACGACTAAGGCAAGCAGCAAGAAGATGATACGGCGCTTCAAATCACCGTACTTCGGGCCGCTTGCTTGATTGGAACTAGGGCTGGTCGCCACGTTGTTCTTCCTAAAAAGCGAGTTACTCTTCCACGGAGCCGCCGGCAGCTTCAATAGCAGCCTTGGCACCCTTCGTGGCGCTCAAACCGCGGAGCACAACCTTGCGGGAGATTTCTCCGGACTTGATTACGCGAGCGGACAAAGCGCGAGCAGAAACGATATTGGCGGTCTTCAAAACAGCCAAATCAATTTCTTCCACGGACAAACCTTGGAGTTCGTTCAAGCGAACTTCTTCGCAGAAACGACGCGTCAAAGACGTGAAACCACGCTTCGGCAAGCGACGATGCAGCGGCATTTGACCGCCTTCGAAGCCCACCTTGTGGAAGCCACCGGCGCGGGACTTTTGACCTTTGTGGCCACGACCGGCCGTTTTGCCCCAACCGGAACCCACACCACGACCAACGCGGTGACGAGCGCTCTTAGAACCCACAGCGGGTTGCAAAGTATTTAATTGCATCATCTACCCCTAATTACTCGGCACGAACCAAGTAAGCAACCTTCGTGATCATACCGCGCACGGCAGGCGTGTCTTCGAGTTCACGTGTTTGGTTCATCTTAGACAAGCCCAAGCCACGCAACGTAGCACGGTGATCGGCCTTCGTGCCGATCGGGCTCTTGATCAACGTAACTTTAATGGTCTTCTTAGCCATTTCGAATCTCTCCTTCGGAATTAAGCCATAATTTCTTCGACCGTCTTACCGCGCTTGGCAGCAATTTCAGCCGGAGAACGAAGAGCTTCGAGCGCCTTCAAAGTGGCACGAACCATGTTGTACGGGTTCGTGGAGCCGTGAGCCTTAGCAACAATGTTGCGAACGCCCATAGCGTCAAACACAGCGCACATCGGACCACCGGCAATGATACCGGTACCTTCCGTGGCAGGAAGCAACATAACACGAGCAGCACCGTGGTGAGCTTCAACAGCATGGTAAATCGTACCGTTATTCAACGGAATACGAACCATGTTGTGGCGAGCATGTTCCATAGCCTTTTGAACGGCAGCCGGAACTTCACGGCTCTTACCCGTACCCATACCAATACGGCCGTCGCCATCACCAACAACAGTGAGAGCAGCAAAACCCATAATGCGGCCGCCCTTCACAACCTTGGTAACGCGGTTAACCGCAATCATATTTTCACGCATGCCGTCGTCGATAGCGTCGACAGCCGCATTCTTTCCTTGAGCCTTAGCCATAAGTCCCTCTTAGAACTTCAAGCCAGCTTCACGCGCGGCCTGAGCCAACGCAGCGATGCGGCCATGAAAACGGTAACCAGAACGGTCAAAAGCACACGTTTCGATGCCAGCGGCCTTTGCCTTTTCGGCCAAACGCGTACCAATCAACTTAGCAGCCTTGACGTTGCCGCCACGGCCTTGTTCATTAGCCAACTGAGCGCGAACTTCGGGTTCGAGCGTGGAGGCGGAAACCAACACGCGACCACCGTCAGCGCTGATGATGCTGGCGTAAATGTGCAAGTTAGTACGATGAACCGTCAGACGATCCATCTTTTGCAACTTAATGCGGGCACGAGTAGCACGTGCACGACGCAGACGATTTGCTTTTTTATCGATCATTTCTGTCTCCGCCCCGCTTACTTCTTCTTGGTTTCCTTGATCACAACGACTTCGTCGGCGTAGCGGACACCCTTGCCCTTGTAGGGTTCAGGCGGACGGTAGCCACGGATAACGGCAGCGGTCTGACCGACCTTCTGCTTATCAGCGCCCTTGATCACAATTTCCGTTTGACTCGGGGTTTCAGCCTTCACACCGGCGGGCATCTTGTGCACCACAGGGTGACTAAAGCCGAGCGATAAATTCAACGTGTCCCCGCTGGCTTGAGCACGGAAGCCCACACCAACCAACGTCAACTTCTTTTCGAAACCGACGCTGACACCTTTGTTCATGTCATTGACCAAAGCACGGATCGTACCGGAAGCAGCATTGGCTTCACGGCTGCTGTCAACAGCTTCGAAGTGCAAATGATCACCGTCTTGCTTGATGGTCACCAAAGGATTGAGCTTCAAGCTCAATTCGCCCTTCGGACCCTTCATAGAGATCATACCGTTGTCGATCTTGCAGTCAACACCCTTGGTAATGATCACAGCTTCTTTAGCGATTCGCGACATTCTCTATCCCTCCTCGCTCATTAAGCTACATAGCAAATGACTTCGCCACCGATGCCGGCTGCACGGGCCTTACGATCAGCCATCACGCCCTTCGGGGTAGACATAATCGCGATACCCAAGCCGTTCATCACTTGCGGAATCGTTTGATGGTTCTTATACACACGCAGACCAGGACGGGAAACGCGTTCGAGGCGTTCAATCACAGGACGGCCGGCGTAGTACTTCAAACCGACGTGTAATTCAGCCTTACCGTTGTTGTTCACAACGCTAAAGCCATCAATGTATCCTTCATCCTTCAAGACTTGAGCGATAGCCACCTTCAACTTCGAGGAGGGCATCACCACTTCCGTCTTGTCGACAGTTTGACCATTGCGGATGCGGGTCAACATATCGGCGATCGGATCACTCATGCTCATGATAATCTCCTCGCTTACCAGCTAGCCTTGATAAGGCCGGGAATATCGCCGCGCATAGCGGCTTCACGAATCTTGGTACGAGCCAAGCCGAACTTGCGGAACGTTCCACGGGGACGACCCGTCAGACCGCAACGGTTGCGCAAACGGCACGGGTTAGCGTCACGGGGCAACAATTGCAATTGTTGACGAGCTTCCATACGTTCTTCGATAGAACGGGTGGCGTCATTAATTACCGCCTTCAAAGCGGCGCGCTTTTCCGCAAACTTAGCGACCGTGCGGGCACGCTTTAAGTCACGGTTAATCAGTGCGAGTTTAGCCAATTCACCACCTCGATTAATTACGGAACGGAAAGCGGAAAGCGGCGAGCAAAGCCTTGGCTTCTTCGTCAGTTTTCGCAGTCGTCGTGATAGAAATATTCATCCCACGGATCTTGTCGATCTTGTCGTATTCAATTTCCGGGAAAATGATTTGTTCTTTAAGACCGATGTTGTAGTTGCCGCGACCGTCGAAAGAACGACCGGAGACGCCACGGAAGTCACGAACACGCGGGAAAGCGATCGTGATCAAACGGTCCAAGAAATCATACATACGTTCACCGCGCAAGGTCACCATGCAACCGATCGGCATATTTTCACGGATCTTAAAGTTAGCAATAGCCTTACGGGTCTTGGTCACCACCGGCTTTTGACCGGCAATCTTGGTGAGATCGGCAACAGCGTTGTCGATCAACTTTTTATCGTTAACCGCTTCGCCGACACCCATGTTCAACGTAATCTTCGTGATACGCGGAACTTGCATTGTGGTTTTGTAACCGAACTTCTTAATCAATTCGGGCACAATGGCTTCACGGTAGAGAGTTTGGAAACGAGACATCGATTTACCCTCTATTAAGCCTTAGCGCCGACAATGCTGCCGTCGCTCTTAAACACGCGAACCTTCTTACCGTCGACTTCTTTGAAGCCAACACGTTCGCCCTTACCAGTGGCCGGATTGACGAGCATGACGTTCGATTGATCGATCGGCATAACCTTGTTGACAATACCGCCGGTAGCACCCGTCATCGGGTTCGGGCGAGTATGCTTCTTGACAACATTGATGCCTTCGACCGTCACGTGACGATCGTCGACTCGGGAGAGCACGGTACCGCGCTTGCCCTTGTCTCGGCCGGTGATAACGATAACTTCGTCACCTTTACGGATGCGTTGCATCGCGCGTCTCCTTACAAAACTTCCGGAGCCAAGGAAACGATCTTCATAAATTGTTCGGTACGCAATTCACGCGTAACCGGTCCGAAGATACGAGTTCCGATCGGCTCTAATTTAGAATTGAGCAACACAGCGGCGTTGCCATCGAAAGAAATGGAAGAACCATCAGCACGGCGCACACCCTTAGCAGTACGAACCACAACAGCGTTGTAGACTTCGCCCTTCTTGACGCGGCCACGCGGAGCGGCTTCTTTAACCGTCACCTTGATGACATCACCGATGTTGGCGTAGCGGCGCTTAGAACCGCCCAACACCTTGATACACATCACTGAACGAGCGCCCGTGTTATCGGCCACGTCCAGTTTGCTTTGCATCTGAATCATGATTACCTATTTCCCAACTTATTCCGCTAAGCGGATAGTATTGGTCCCGTTATTGGGAGGAAGAACAAATATCTCACTTCGCTGAAAGCCCATTATCTATGGGTTACTACATAAGATATATGCCCTTGACGAATACGGTTGAGGTCGACTTTACAGTCAACCTCAACCACGAAGCCGCAAGTATATCTAAGAATTAGAAAACTTGCAAGGCTAATTTATTAGATGATTTCGGCTTTCTTCAAAACCTTCGTCACAGTCCAAGCTTTGGTCTTGGAAATCGGACGAGTTTCAGAAATTTCAACCGTATCACCTTCGTTCAGGTCATTGGCCTCGCAATGAGCATGATACTTCTTGGAGACCAACACAAACTTGCCATACAGCGGATGCATTTCCTTGCGTTCGACAAGAACCGTAACGGTCTTTTGCATCTTATTGCTGACAACTTTGCCGACCAACGTACGAGCTAACGTAGTCTTTTGAGTTTCTTGTGTCATTTCGAAGCCGCCTTTTGAGCGAGAATCGTGCGAACGCGCGCGATATCACGACGCGTCGTGCGCAGCTGATTCGGGTTTTGAAGTTGTTGAGTGCCGTGTTGCATGCGCAGTTTGAAGTGCGCCTGCATCAAGTCAGCCAGTTCCTTCTTGAGAGCAGCTTCATCCATGGCGAGCAATTCTTTTGCGTTCATTGCCGTCTCTCCTTACATGCCGATTTGGCGGACAACGAACGTGGTCTTGACCGGCAACTTGGCAGCGGCGAGAGCGAAAGCTTCGCGAGCCAATTGTTCGTCAACCCCGTCCATTTCATAAAGCACACGACCCGGTTGCACCAAGGCTACCCAGTATTCCGGATTACCCTTACCGTTACCCATACGGACTTCGGCAGGCTTTTCAGAAATGGGCTTATCCGGGAACACACGGATCCACACGCGGCCACCACGCTTAATATGGCGAGTAATGGCACGACGAGCTGCTTCGATTTGGCGAGCCGTCAGACGACCGCGTTCGAGCGTCTTCAGACCAAACTGACCGAAGGACACATTGGCGCCGCGGGTAGCGAGACCATAGTTGCGGCCCTTTTGATCCTTGCGGTATTTGCGTCGATTAGGTTGCAACATCGCTTATTCTCCGTCTTTAGCAGCGGCAGCCTTCTTAGCACGGCGAGCGGGCTTCTTTTCAGCCTTTTCACCGTCAGCAGCTGCGGCTTCCGTCTTCTCAGCAGTCTTGCGAGCACGACGAGCAGGTTTGGCTGCGCGTTCGCCGGCAGGACGACGAGAACGACGATCTTCACGTTCAGTCTTTTCTTGGGCTTGAACTTCTTCGCCGAAGTTATCACCCTTGTAGACCCACACCTTCACACCAATCACACCATAGGTTGTATTGGCTTCAGAGAAACCGTAATCGATATTGGCGCGCAATGTGTGAAGAGGCACACGGCCTTCACGGTACCATTCGGTACGGGCAATTTCTGCACCGTTCAAACGACCGGCAGACATGATCTTGATGCCTTGAGCGCCCAAACGCATAGCGTTTTGCATAGCGCGCTTCATAGCACGACGGAACATCACACGCTTTTCCAATTGTTGCGTGATGCTGTCAGCGATCAATTGAGCATCGAGTTCGGGGCGACGAACTTCTTCGATGTTGACGTGAACCGGCACGCCCATCATCTTTTGAACTTCGTTCTTCAAAACTTCGATGTCTTGGCCTTGCTTGCCGATAACCACACCCGGACGGGCGGAGTAAATCGTGATACGAGCGTTCTTAGCAGGACGTTCGATCAAGATACGGCTAACAGAGGCGTTGCGCAACTTCTTTTGCAAGAAGGAGCGAACCTTCAAATCTTCACCCAAGGTGCGGGCAAAGTTACGGCCTTCCGCATACCAACGCGAGGTCCAGTCACGCGTCACGGGGAGACGGAAGCCGGTGGGATTAATTTTCTGTCCCATAATTCACCTTTACTTCTTAGCGTTAGCGTCACCAACGGACACGTAGATGTGGCACGTTTGCTTGTTGATGCGTGTACCACGACCCTTGGCGCGGGCACCGAAACGGCGCAGCGTCTTGGCCTTTTCCACATGGATCTTCGTTACACGCAATTCGTCAATGTCAGCACCGTCATTGTGTTCGGCGTTGGCAATAGCGCTTTCGAGAGCCTTCTTGATGATCACTGCGGCTTTCTTTTGCGTGAACGTGAGAATGTTTAAAGCCTTATCCACGGGCTTACCGCGGACGAGGTCGGCGACTAAACGACCCTTTTGAGCCGAAAGACGAACGCCACGAACAATAGCAGAGGTTTCCATTATCTAACTCCTACTAGTTATTTCTTGTCGGACGCGTGACCCTTGAACGTACGGGTCATAGCGAATTCGCCCAACTTGTGGCCGACCATATTTTCATTAATGTACACCGGGACGTGTTGACGACCGTTGTGGACGGCAATCGTCAAACCGATGAACTCAGGAAGAATCGTCGAACGACGAGACCAGGTCTTCAACGGACGCTTGTCACGGCTGGCTTGTGCAGCTTCGACTTTCTTCATCAAGTGCCCATCAACAAACGGGCCTTTCTTTAACGAACGAGACATTTGGCCCCCTTATTTACGGTTCCGGCGCTGCACGATCATAGCATCGGTGCGCTTGTTGTTACGTGTACGATAACCCTTGGTCAATTGACCCCAGGGCGTCACAGGAGCGCGACCGGTACCCGTACGACCTTCACCACCACCATGCGGGTGATCAACCGGGTTCATAGCAACACCGCGCACCGTCGGGCGAATACCGCGCCAACGCTTTGCACCGGCCTTGCCGAGTTCACGCAAGCTGTTTTCTTCATTGCCAACCATACCGATCGTGGCGCGGCATTCGATGTGAATGTAACGCACTTCACCGGAACGCAAACGCACTTGAGCGTATTCGCCTTCACGAGCGATCAATTGGGCAAAGGAACCGGCAGAACGCACCAATTGTGCACCCTTACCCGGCTTCATTTCGATACAGTGAATCGTGGAACCGATCGGGATATTACGCAACGGCAGCGCGTTACCCACTTTAATCGGAGCTTCCTGACCATTCATCAGTTCAGCGCCAACAGTCAAGCCCTTCGGGGCAATGATGTAGCGACGTTCGCCATCGGCGTAAAGCACGAGGGCAATATGAGCGGAACGGTTCGGATCGTATTCAAGACGTTCAACACGGGCAGGAATGCCATCCTTGTTACGCTTGAAATCGATGATACGATATGCCTTCTTGTGACCACCACCCTTATGACGGCAGGTGATGTGACCATTGTTGTTACGACCGGCGATACGGTTCTTCTTTTCAAGAAGAGCGGCAAAAGGCTTGCCCTTATGCAACTCGGGGCTCACAACCTTAACAGCGTGACGACGACCGGCCGACGTCGGTTTCAATTTGACGAGAGCCATTACTTCACCTCTGCAAAGTTAATTTCTTGACCAGACTTCAAGGTCACATAAGCCTTGCGCACATCGCTGTGCTTGCCGGCGAAACGGCCAAAGTGAGCCGTCTTTCCCTTGATGTTGACCATTTGAACGCTTTCGACCTGCACCTTAAAGAGCAGTTCGATTGCGGCCTTGACTTCTTGCTTCGTAGCGTCGGGAACAACATGGAAAACGACTTGACCATGCTTTTCACCAACCATCGTGCTCTTTTCGGAGACAACCGGAGCAAGGAGCACCTTCATTAAACGATCTTGGCTCATCATCCCCACATCTCCTCAAGCTGAGCGATCGCATCTTTGGTCACTACAACTTTCTTGTAGAAGATCAAAGAAAGCGGATCAGCATAACGCGGTTCCACCACAAAAACATTCTTCAAGTTGCGAGAAGCCAAATAGAGGTTTTCGTCAACTTCCTTGGTGATGATCATGACGGATTCAAGACCCATAGCCTTCAACTTCTGTGCAAAGGCCTTGGTCTTCGGGCTGTCGGCACCGATAGAATCAACAACCACGAGACGGCCGTCAGCAACAAGCTTGGAGAAGATCACGGCCATAGCGGCACGGAACATTTTCTTGTTGACCTTGTGACCGAAGTTTTCGTTCGGCGTATTCGGGAAAGCGCGACCGCCTCCACGCCACACCGGAGAACTCGTCATACCGCTGCGGGCACGACCCGTACCCTTTTGACGCCACGGCTTCTTGGTCGAATGATGCACGTCGGCACGCGTCAATTGAGCGCGAGTACCTTGACGAGCATTGGCTTGGTAAGCCACCACAATCTGGTGCACCAAGGCTTCATTGTATTCACGACCAAACACGGCGTCGGAAGCCGCCAACTTGGCGGTTTCATTACCTTGTTCGTTCAGGACATTCAGTTCCATTGATCGCTCCTTAAGCCTTCACAGCCGGACGGACAATAACTTTGCCGCCCTTAGCACCGGGGACAGCGCCACGAACGAGCAACAATTGACGTTCGACATCAACACGAGCCACCACGAGGTTTTGCGTTGTGCGCTGCACATCGCCCAAGTGACCAGCCATACGCTTGCCCGGGAACACGCGGCCCGGATCTTGACGGTTACCGATAGAGCCCGGTGCACGGGTCGTAACGGAGTTACCGTGAGAAGCGCGGTTGGAAGAGAAGTGGTGACGCTTGATTGCGCCGGCAAAACCCTTACCGATCGTGATACCGGTCACGTCAACCTTTTGGCCGACCGTGAACATTTCCACGGACAACGTGGTACCCACCTTCAAATCGGCGAGCTTATCAGCATCGATATGGAACTCTTTGAGCATTTCGCCTGCTTCGACGCCGGCCTTAGCATAGTGACCGGAAAGCGGCTTGCTCACGCGAGACGGCTTCTTAGAGCCGAATGCAACTTGAATGGCATTGTATCCGTCGGTTTCTTCCGTCTTCACTTGCGTGACACGGTTGCCGGCCACTTCGAGCACCGTCACCGGAATGGATTCACCATCCTCGGTAAAGATGCGCGTCATGCCGACCTTACGACCGACTAAGCCGAGTTTTTCACTCATTGTTATCTCCACCCCGGCTACGATTGGCCGGGACCATTTTTAAGAAAAATCGTGAAATTTATTTCCACGAGAAATGCGCGATTGTACCTTGCTAATAAAAAGCTTGCAAGTCAAAAGCAAAAAAATTATTGTACCTTGATTTCGACGTCCACGCCGGCAGCCAAGTCCAACTTCATCAAAGCGTCAACAGTCTTATCGGTCGGATCGATGATGTCCATCAAACGTTGATGGGTACGGATTTCGAATTGGTCACGGCTTGTCTTATTGACGTGCGGAGAACGCAAAATATCGAAACGTTGGATGCGGGTGGGAAGAGGAACAGGACCACGAACCACAGCACCTGTGCGCTTGGCCGTGTCAACGATTTCTTGAGCTGATTGATCGATCAGCTTGTAATCGAACGCCTTAAGGCGAATGCGGATGCGTTGAGATTGCATTTCGTTTTTCCTTTAAAAAGAACACTAAAGAACAACAGAGGATGCGGAGTTTACCTCCGCATCCTCTGTTTGTCAAATATTTTCAGTAACTACGTTGCTGAAATTATTCGATGATCTTGGCAACCACACCGGCGCCAACCGTACGACCACC
>UMHC01054555.1_pt1 | contig 96202 bp, 58 predicted proteins | sample 1965381 | NCBI WGS metagenome assembly UMHC01 (sample SAMEA4836083, study PRJEB28245) | human gut metagenome | biome: gut microbiome; material: fecal sample | place: Denmark | collected 2008 | reverse complement strand
AGAGTACTGGAGATTTTCCGTACAGAACATACAGAGGCTGAAATTGAAAAATTTAATTTACCAGTGTGGTGATTTGGTGAATTTATATTATTCTTTTATTCTGTACAATGTTTTTTTGTGTGAGTTGAGGAGATATTTTGTTTTAGAAACGCTGTAAAACAGTGTTTGTATAGTTAGAATATGAATTTAAGAATAAAAAACTATGTATCTTAAACTTGTTTTACCTACAACCTTTTTATTAGGAATATCAGGAGCAGGACATGCTGAACAAACATTACAAAAAGAAGACAGATCTTCCAAACCTAATATTATTTATATATTAGCCGATGATCTGGGAATTGGTGATGTGGGCTACAATGGTCAAAAACTGATAGAAACCCCTAATATAGACCGGTTGCGAAGCGAGGGTATAACTTTCACCAACCATTATACAGGTCAGGCTGTTTCTGGTCCGTCTCGTTGTTCGCTGTTCACGGGCTTGCATCAGGGGCATGCGTATATTCGTGGTAATGACGCCATGCCTGAACGCGGTAAAGTATGGGACTTCGATGCCATGCTGGCCGATTCCACGCTGGAAGGACAACGTCCGGTGCCCGGTAATACGATTATGATTCCGAAAGCTTTGAAGAAGGCAGGATATGTTACGGGGTGCGTCGGTAAATGGGGACTCGGATATCCCGGTTCGGAAAGTACACCGAACAAGATGGGCTTTGATTTTTTCTATGGTTATAATTGCCAACGTCAGGCACATACCTATTATCCTCCATTCTTGTATCGCAACGAATGCCGTGAATATTTGAAAAATACGTTGGTCAAAGGTGGTAGTAAGTTGGATAAAGGAGCTGATCCGCGTGATTTACGGAGTTATGCCAAATATGAAGGGAAACAGTATGCTCCCGATTTGATGTACGATGAAATCTTGAAATTTGTAGAAACTTCGAAGCAGCAGCCTTTTCTCCTGTTTTGGACGACCATTATTCCTCACGTCCCTTTGCAAGCTCCCAAGAAATGGGTAGATTATTATGTCAACAAATTCGGAGATGAAGAGCCTTATTTAGGTAATCAAGGCTATTTCCCTTGCCGTTACCCTCATGCCACGTATGCAGCTATGATTAGTTATTGGGACGAACAGATTGGTGGTCTGATAGCCAAATTGAAAGAATTGGGTATTTATGAAAATACTTTGATTATTTTTACCAGTGATAATGGTCCGACGTATAATGGCGGTTCGGATACTCCTTATTTTAAAAGTGCTGCTCCCCATCGTAGCCAAACTCGTTGGATTAAAGGCTCACTCCGTGAGGGTGGCATTCATGCACCGATGGTGGCCTGTTGGCCGGGAAAAATTAAGCCGGGTACGTCATCCAATCTCCTTTCTGCTTTTTGGGATATGATGCCTACGATGTGTGAAATAGCCGGAGTAGACTGTCCTCCGACTGATGGTATCAGTCTGTTGCCTACGATGTTAGGCAAAACGAAGACGCAAAAGAAGCACGATTTTCTTTTTTGGGAATATCCGGAAGCCGGTGGACAAAAGGCGGTACGTATGGGGGATTGGAAGGCTTTCGTAGGCAATATCCGTAAGGGTAACCGCAAGGTGGAACTTTACAATGTGGTAATTGATCCACGCGAAGAACACGATGTGGCTTCAGAGCATCCTGAAATTGTAAAAAAGGTTTTGGAAATATTTCGTACTGAGCATACTGACCCTGAGATTGAAAAATTTAAATTACCAGTATGGTGATGAAATCAAAATAAAAGAGGATTGATGATGAATTTGAAATCTTATTTAAGGAATGTGGCATATGGAATGCTTCCTTTGTGTGCACCAGTCGTTCAAGCTACAAGTCAAGAGGCCCCTAATGTCATTTTGATAAATATTGATGATTTGGGCTGGACGGATTTAAGTTGCAATGGGAGTACGTATTATGAGACTCCTAATATAGACAAGTTGCGTTCATTGGGCATTTGGTTTTCGCAGGCTTATGCTGGCGCGTCCAACAGTGCTCCAAGTCGTGCGTGTATGTTGACCGGACAATATGGCCCACGGCATGGCGTTTATACGGTAGGGAATCCCAATAGGGGGAAAGCTCAACAGCGCAGATTATTATCTATTCCCAACCGTGATTTGTTATCTGATGGCATTCAAATCCTGCCTCGAGTGTTGCATGAGGCTGGTTATCAGACCTATCATGTGGGCAAGTGGCATGTAACGGAAGATCCGTTGTTAAACGGGTTTGACAAAAATGTAGCGGGCAACCACGCCGGGCATCCGACAGGGTACTTTTCTCCTTACCACAATGCCAACCTGTCCGATGGCGAGGCCGGTGAGTTTTTGCCGGACCGTTTGGGGAAAGAAGCTGTTCGTTTGATAGAAAAAGCAGACCGTACACGCCCGTTTTTTCTGTATTATGCGACGTATGCGGTGCACACCCCTTTGCAGGCTGAGCCGGAGCTGATTGCAAAATACAAGGCGAAGGCTCCGACTGATGCGCATAAGAACCCTGTATATGCAGCGTTGGTAGAGGCTATGGATCGTAATGTAGGACGTGTGTTGCAAGCGATCCGTGACAATGGATTGGAGGAAAATACCCTGATCATTTTTACCAGTGATAATGGCGGAGTTTATAATATATCTAGGCAATGGCCTCTCCGTGCCGGAAAAGGCTCCTTTTATGAGGGCGGAATTCGTGTCCCATTGATTGTTTATCAGAAAGGGAAATATGAACATCGGGAAATTAATGATGTTAGTGTGTCCCAATTGGACTTTTTCCCTACTTTAGTGGATTTGATAGGGTTGGATACAGCCCAATTGACGTTGGACGGGATTAGTTTGGCGCATTTGTTGAATGACGGAGCTGATTCCTCTTTGGATGAACGTCCTCTGTTTTGGCATTTTCCTGCTTATTTAGAGGGAGGAAATAAGGAAACGACAGATCCTATATTCCGTTCCCGCCCTGTTTCGGTTGTCAGACAAGGAAAGTGGAAACTGATTGAAAATTTGGAAGATGGGCGTTTGGAACTATACGATCTCTTTAATGATGAGAGTGAGAAAGAGGATTTGTCTGTTAAATGCCCAGCAGAAAAAGAACGTTTATATCAAGTTTTGAAAGACTGGAGAGATCAGGTGAATGCTCCGGTACCCACTGAACTGAATCCCCAATATGATAGAAAGATGAATGAAACAGTAAAATCTGAAAAAAGAATAAATGAAAAATAGATATCTAATCAAATGCATGGCTTTAGGTGGGCTGACCCCTATTGCAGTAGTGGCACAAGTCTCTATCCCTCAACAGCCTAATATCGTCATCATCGTAGCCGACGACCTCGGCTACGGTGATCTGAGTTGCTATGGCGCTACAGCCTTGAAAACTCCTGGCATGGACCGGCTTTCCACAGAAGGTTTACGCTTTACCCAAGGTCATTGTACGGCTGCCACGTCTACTCCAAGCCGTTATTCCCTGTTGACAGGTATGTATCCTTGGACCAATCCGAATGCGAAGATTCTGCCTGGTAATGCAGCACTGATTATCGGTACAGACCAGGTGACCCTTCCGAAAGTGATGAAACAGGCAGGTTATGTGACTGGCACGGTGGGTAAATGGCATTTGGGCCTTGGAGACGGCCAGGTGGATTGGAATGACAGGATTTATCCGGGTGCCCGCGAAGTGGGTTATGACTATTCTTTTATTCAGGCAGCTACGAACGACCGTGTCCCTTGTATTTTCATAGAGAATGGTATGGGCGTCGGCCTTGAGAAGGATGACCCTCTTTATGTGAGCTATCGGAAGAATTTTGAGGGTGAACCCACGGGTAAGGATAACCCGGAGTTGCTCCGTATGCATCCGAGTGTAGGCCATGCGGGCTCCATTGTGAACGGTGTACCACGTATTGGCTTCCAGACTGGTGGCCGTAAGGCTCAGTGGAAGGATGAGGAGATGGCAGAATTGTTTCTCGAAAAGGCAAAGGCCTTCCTGCGTGATAATAAGGACAAGCCTTTCTTCCTTTATTACGGCCTCCATCAGCCCCATGTCCCACGCGTTCCGAACGAACGTTTCATCGGCAAGTCGGGTATGGGTCCCCGTGGAGATGTCATTCTGGAGGCAGACTGGTGTGTATCTGAATTCTTGAAGGAGATGGACCGTTTGGGTTTGACGGAAAATACGCTGGTTATTTTGACGAGTGATAATGGTCCTGTACTTGATGATGGCTATCAGGATGAGGCTGAAGAACTGGTAGGTGAGCATAAGCCTGCCGGCCCTTATCGTGGATGGAAATGCTCCATGTATGAAGGTGGCACTTGCATTCCTTTCCTGCTGCGTTGGCCTGCTGTAGTGAAGCCGGGTGTGTCGGATGCCTTTGTTTGTCAGATGGACTTGCTGGCTTCGCTGTCTGCCCTGGTCGGTGAATCTTATTCAGCCCGTACCGATAGCCAGAATACACTCTCTGCTTTCTTGGGCTTCAGTCAGGAGGGGCGTAAAGACCTGGTTATGGAAGGAATGCTTGACTATGCTTTCCGCCAGGGAGATTGGACATTGATACCTCCCTATGGCGCAAACCAGGAATATGAGCTTTATAATGTAAAGAAGGACCCAGGTCAGACGACTAATGTAGCAGCCAAGCATCCTGATCAGTTGCGCAAGTTGATAAGACGGTTTGAACATCTGAAGAGGACCACTGGGAAAGTAACAGATTTCTAACCATCATTTGAGATGACACAATTCTACTGACCTTCAATCAATCTCTTATAAATTAACTTTACCCTCGGATTATTTAGGAATGATCTGGTATCAAGGTAAAGATTGTATCAGGAACGTACTGCCCTTCAGTGTGAAATAGCTCTGAAGGGCAGTTTTTATCTGTCAGTTCACGCTTGTGAAGCTTATGCTTTCACCATAACTCTCACGTTTAAAGCAAGATACGGTGATTGTGAAGCCGTGAAGTCATTTTAGAGTAAACGTATTTTTACTTATGGATGTGAAAGCATCGTTTTCGGTAAAACGGTGTTTTGTTCCTTGTAAAGCAATGCTTTCTTGGGGATGAAACGGTGTTTTGTGTCAAAGGGGGCATTGGAGAACAAGAAAGGCAACTTGGCTGGTATAAACATGGACTTGACGGGCGTAAAGAGGGACTTGGGAAGTGTAACTATGGACTTGGTGAAAGGGAATATTGAAAACTATGTTTTCATTTGTTTCTGCATTCAACTTTCCCTATCTTTGCCAATACATTGTTTAAACTAAATAGGGCATGAAAAAATATTTATTATTGGGCTTTCTGCTGATAGCAGGGCTTTGTTGTGCGTATGGGCAAGCCATCACGCCGGCTGAGGAGCCTAATCAGACACAGCGTGAACTGATAGAGCGCGGGTATGGTATGTTTGTTCATTTTGGGGTGAATACTTTCTCGGGTGATGAATGGTCGGACGGGACAGTGCCGGTGGATAAATATAACCCGACACGTTTGGATTGTGACCAGTGGGTGCGGGTGGCACGTGATGCTGGTTTCCGATATGTGTTGCTCGTGACGAAGCACCATGACGGTTTCTGCTTATGGGACAGTCAGTATACGGATTACGATGTGGCCTCTTCGCCCGTTAAGACGGATGTGGTAAAGGCGGTTTCAGATGCCTGTCGGAAATATGGTCTTCAATTTGGTGTTTATTATTCGTTGTGGGACAGGCACGAACCGTCGTATCGTGATAAGGATCCGAAGAAATATATCGACTATATGATTGGGCAGCTTCGGGAGTTGTTTTTGAACTATGGTCCGATTTGTGAATTATGGTTTGATGGCGGTTGGGATCGTCCTGTAAAGGATTGGGATCTTCCTCGTGTATATGCCGAGGTGAAGAAGATGCAACCTAACTGTGCTGTCGGGGTGAATCATACGGTGGTCGATCGTGAAGGAAGCCGTAAGCATATTTTGCCGGATTCGATGCTGGTGGACAATAAGTATTATCTGCAATACTTCCCTACGGATTTCCGCTTGTGGGATCCGAAGATTGCGCACAAGCTTGACAAGAAGCAATATTTGTATGGCGGGAATTCCTACTATCTGCCGTTTGAGCATACGGTCTGCATCAGTAAGGAGTGGAACTGGTTTCAGAAGAATACCCCCAAAACGGTGCGTAGCCTGGATGAATTGGAAGAATTGTTCTATTGGTGCACTTCGGGTAACAATACATTGGTGGTTAATGTCCCTCCCGATCAGACGGGACGTATCCGCGAGAATGAGGCCAATCATATCATTGCGTTGAACAAGGAACGTTTGCATTTGTATCAAGACCGCCCGCTGCCTGTAGGAAGTGCGTGGCTGACTGAGGGTGGGACGGCTACGGCTTCATCGGTTTATGAAAACAATGAAGAACGGTATGGTGCAGCTTATGCGATCGACGGAGGAATGCAAACCCGTTGGGCGGCGGACGATGTGCATGCGGAACTCGTCATTTCGTTCGACGGCATGAAATCGTTCAACAAGGTCGTAGTGTTTGAGCATTGTGATGCGGTGAATTCTTCTGATGGCTTCTCGAACAAACGAGTGAATCGGATACAATTTTATTGTATCGATATCTGGAAGGATGGCGATTGGGAGTGTGTATATGTTTCTGACGAACCGATGGGAGATTGTAAGGTGATCAGATTCCCTTATATCTATCAGACAGACAAAATTCGTCTGAAAGTGCTGAATGCTTCTTTACCTCCTTCGATTGACGAGATATACGTTCAAGAAGTCGACTGATATTTGCTGTTTTCGAAAAAAATTACGAATATTGCACCTCTACACAAACATTGGATAAGATATGAAAACGATATTTAGTATTGTGTTCGCTTTTTTGTGCGCAATTGCCTGCTCCGCACAAGTTTTGACTTTGCCTGCCTCGGAGGCTGTGTCGCCTGGCATGTGGCTTTGTTATCGCATGAATCTGTACTTGGAGGACGAGCCGTCGGATGTGGAACTTCGTATCGCGGCGGACAGCAAGTATTGGCTTTGGGTGAATGGCGAATTGCAGGTGAGGGAAGGCGGACTGAAGCGTGGACCCAATCCGAAGGATACGTATTGCGACGTGCTTCGTGGACGACAAGGTTTGCGTGAAGGCGATAATACGGTAGCCGTATTGGTGTGGTACTTTGGCAAGGACGGCTTCAGCCATCGCAATTCGCCGACGCCTGGATTGGCTTTCCGCTTGTCGGTGGACGGTAAGGTGCTGGATACGGACAAAGCTTGGAAGGTGTGCAGGCATCTAGCCTATTATTTACCTGAAGGAGAAAAGCCCAACTATCGTTTGCCTGAGTCGAACATCGGATTCGATGCCGCGAAGGACATCGCTTTTCAGCAACCCGACTATGATGACAGCTGTTGGAGCAAGGCTCAACGGGTGTCGTTGGAGGAGGCCGGATGGAACCGGTTGGTGGATCGTCCTATTCCTCAATGGAAAGACTATGGCCTGAAAACCTATACAAGGACGGAGCGGCAGGGAAATCAGATTCTAGCTTATTTGCCCTACAATGCGCAGGTAACTCCTTATCTGAAGGTGAAGTCGGTGGCTGACCGAAAGATTGACATCCGTACGGATGACTATCGGGGTGGTTCGGCTACGAATGTGTTTGCCGAATATATTACGCGTGAAGGCGTTCAGGAGTTTGAATGTCGCGGATGGATGAACGGGCATTATGTTATCTATACCATCCCTGAAGGTTGTGAGGTGCTGGAGCTGAAATATCGCGAGATGGGATATGATACGGATTTTGCAGGCAGTTTCTGGTGTGACGATCCTTTCCTGACACGTCTGTGGACGAAGTCGCAACGTACACTCTACATCACGATGCGCGACACCTATATGGATTGCCCTGACCGGGAGCGGGCACAATGGTGGGGCGACGTGGTGAATGAACTTGGCGAGGCTTTTTATGCCTTGGACGAGAAGGCACATCGGCTGACACGCAAAGGCATCTGTGAACTGATGGACTGGCAACGGGCGGACAGTACTATCTTCGCTCCTGTGCCTGCCGGCAATTACAAGGATGAACTGCCCATGCAGATGCTGGCCAGTGTGGGCTATTATGGCTTCTGGACGTACTATATGGGGACGGGTGACAAGAGCCTGATTGAATACGTGTTTCCCAAAGTGAAGAAATACATCCACGTCTGGAAGACGTCCTCCGACGGGCTGGTTATTCCCCGCAAGGGTGGATGGACATGGGGCGACTGGGGCGACAACAAGGATATGGAACTTCTGTTTAGCCTGTGGTATTCCATCGCTTTGGATGGCTATGCCCACATGGCCCGTCTGGTGGATGAGCCGGCAGAAGCGCGTTGGGCGGACGAAACCAATGACCGTCTGCGCAAAGTTTTCCATCAGAAGTATTGGACGGGGACGTATTACAAGTCACCCGACTATGAGGGACAACCTGACGACCGTGCCCAAGCCTTGGCCGTTGTGGCCGGCGTGTTGCCCAAAGAGCTTTATCCGACCATCCGTCCTTTCTTCCGTCAGCAATATCATGCCAGCCCCTATATGGAAAAATATGTCTTGCAGGCGCTTTGTGAGATGGGATACTATCAGGACGCGATGGACAGGATGAGGCTACGCTACGAAGCGATGGTGGACAGCCCGCTGACCACGTTGTGGGAAGGCTGGGGCATCGGCAAGGAAGGCTTTGGAGGTGGTAGTTATAACCATGCCTGGAGCGGAGGTCCGCTGACGATCTTGAGTAGTTACGTGGCTGGTGTGAAGGTGGTAGAGCCTGGCTTTAAAGTTTTTTCGATTTGTCCCAATTTAGGAAACTTGAGCCATGTGAAAGTGACGGTGCCGCTTGCGGGCGGACGCTTCATCGAGGCTGATGTGAAAAAGGATGCAGAGCGATGTGTGCTTGAACTGGCAGTGCCCGAAGGTACGGCTGGATTGGTGGGCTTGCCTGACGGATATACACAAATGCGTGTGAATGGGAAACCTGCTGAAGCAGGAATGAAATTGAAAACAGGTGTTTGGAAGATTGAGTTTGGAAATCTTCCTAGCAAATAAGATTTGAGCAGATTATGGAAAAGACATGGAGGTGGTTTGGTAAAAAAGATCCGATTACGTTGGACATGCTCCGACAAATCGGCGTGGAAGGTATTGTGACGGCGTTGCACGATATCCCCAACGGCGAGGTCTGGCCGCTGGAGGCGATTGTGGAGCTGCGCGACTACATAGAACGGGCAGGTTTGCGCTGGTCAGTGGTGGAAAGTCTGCCAGTGAGCGAAGCCATCAAGTATGGTGGCAAGGAGCGCGATCGCCTGATAGAAAACTATGGAATAAGCCTGGCAAACCTGTCGAAAGCAGGGATTAAAACAGTGTGTTATAATTTCATGTCCGTCATCGACTGGATACGTACTGACTTGAACCATCGGTGGGAAGACGGCTCTTCTTCGTTGTATTTTGACAAGATACGTTTTGCCTACTTCGATTGTCGGATTTTGCAACGTAAAGGGGCTGAAGCTGACTATACGGCGGAAGAATTGCAGAAGGTGGACGAGCTGGCAAAGACCATTACGGATGCAGAAAAATATGAGTTGATAGATACTGTAATTGTCAAGACGCAAGGCTTTGTGAATGGCAATATCGACGGCCATACGCCCGACCCTGTACAATTGTTTAGAGAACTTTTGTCGCGCTACGAAGGGATCGACCGCCGTCAGCTGCGTGACAACCTGTGTTATTTCCTGTCAGCCATCATGCCTGTCTGCGATGCTTGCGGCGTGGATATGTGCATACATCCCGATGATCCGCCTTATCAGATGCTGGGATTGCCTCGTATTGTCACTTCGGGTGAAGACATCGACTGGCTGCTTAAGGCGGTGGACAATCCTCACAACGGGTTGACCTTCTGTGCCGGTTCGCTGAGTGCAGGTTTGCAGAATGACGTGGTCGAACTTGCCCGTCGCTTTGCCTCACGTACTCGTTTCGTGCATTTACGTAGTACAAATGTCATGGAAGATGGAAATTTCATGGAAGCGTCCCATCTGGAAGGGCGCGGACGCGTGCCTGAGCTGGTTGCTTTTTACGAAAAGAATCTGCCCGATGTGCCTATGCGTGTCGACCACGGCCGGCTGATGTTGGATGATGGAAACAAGGGCTATAACCCCGGTTATTCCTTCCATGGACGGATGCTTGCATTGGCTCAGGTGGAAGGGATGATGGCAATGGTGCGTAAATTTCCGACTTTTTTCTCCTAATATTTTGTAGTCGAACAGATTATTTATATCTTTGCAAACGGAAACGGATGAAAGGTGGAGGGGCAATCAAGCTCCTCTTTTTTATTCTTATACGGTTTATATGATAGAGAAAAAAACGATTTGTGAAATTGTAGAAGATTGGTTGAAGGACAAAGATTACTTCCTGGTGGAGGTAACGGTGAGTCCTGATGACAAGATTGTGGTGGAGATCGACCACAAAGACGGTGTTTGGATAGAAGATTGTGTGGAGTTGAGCCGCTATATCGAATCCCGCCTGAACCGCGACGCGGAGGATTTCGAACTGGAAGTAGGCTCGGCCGGTATCGGACAGCCTTTCAAGGTGCTTCAGCAGTACATGAACCACATTGGTGAGGAGGTAGAAGTGCTGACCAAGGATGGACGTAAACTGAGCGGCGTACTGAAGGAGGCCGATGAACAGCATTTTACGGTTACCATCCAGAAGAAAGTGAAGGAAGAGGGCATGAAACGCCCGAAGATGGTGGATGAAGATTTGAACTTTACGTACGAAGAAATAAAATATACTAAATACTTAATCAGTTTTAAATAAGATTATGGCCAAGAAAGAAGAGACTGTCAGCATGATTGACACATTTTCGGAGTTTAAGGAGCTGAAGAATATCGACAGAACCACGATGGTGAGCGTACTTGAGGAGTCGTTCCGTAGCGTGATTGCGAAAATGTTTGGTACGGATGAGAATTACGACGTCATTGTGAACCCCGATAAGGGTGACTTCGAAATCTGGCGTAACCGTGAGGTGGTTGCCGATGAGGACCTGACGAACCCTAATCTGCAGATATCCCTGAGCGAGGCACAGAAAATAGATGCTTCGTACGAAGTGGGTGAAGAAGTGACAGACGAGGTGAACTTCGCGAAATTTGGCCGTCGTGCCATCCTGAACTTGCGCCAGACATTGGCCTCCAAGATATTGGAACTGGAAAAAGACAGCCTTTACAACAAATATATCGACAAGGTAGGAACGGTTGTGAATGCCGAAGTCTACCAGATTTGGAAGAAAGAAATGCTGCTGCTCGACGATGAAGGCAACGAATTGCTGCTGCCTAAGACCGAGCAAATACCGAGCGACTTCTATCGTAAGGGAGAAACTGCCCGTGCGGTGGTGGCTCGTGTAGACAACAAGAACAACAATCCGAAGATTATCTTGAGCCGTACTTCTCCCGTCTTCTTGCAGCGTCTGTTCGAGATGGAAGTACCTGAAATCAATGATGGCCTTATTACCATTCGTAAGATAGCTCGTATTCCTGGCGAACGTGCTAAAATTGCTGTAGAAAGCTATGACGACCGTATTGATCCGGTAGGCGCATGTGTCGGTGTGAAGGGAGGCCGTATCCACGGTATTGTACGCGAACTTCGCAATGAGAACATTGATGTCATCAATTATACTTCGAATGTACAGTTGTTTATTCAGCGTGCGTTGAGCCCTGCCAAAATTTCTTCCATCCGCTTGAATGAGGAAGAACGCAAGGCAGAAGTGTTCTTGAAACCCGAAGAAGTTTCATTGGCCATTGGTAAAGGTGGTTTGAACATCAAGTTGGCCAGTATGCTGACTGAATATACCATTGATGTCTTCCGCGAAATTGATGGAAATGTGGAAGATGAAGATATCTATCTGGATGAATTCCGTGATGAAATCGAAGGTTGGGTTATTGATGCAATCAAGGGTATCGGTATCGATACAGCCAAGGCTGTATTGAACGCTCCTCGTGAAATGCTGATCGAGAAAGCCGACTTGGAGGAAGAAACTGTAGACGAAGTGCTGCGCATTTTGAAACAGGAATTTGAAGAAGAATAATAGATGTGTTAATATATATGATTTGAATGTGCTAATGTACTGGTGAAAGCAGTGAGGCACATCGAGGAAGAGGGGCGATTTATTGGCACATTAGTACATTGGCACATTAAAATCATTAAAAGTAAAATATGACGATAAGGTTAAATAAAGTAACACGAGATTTGAATGTGGGAATTACGACGGCTGTTGAATTCTTACAGAAAAAGGGTTTTGTCGTAGAGGCAAATCCGAATACGAAAATTACCGATGAACAGTTTGAGTTGCTGAAAAAAGAATTCAGTACAGACAAGGATCTTAAAATGAAGTCCGAGCGCTTCTTGCAGGAGCGTCAAACCAAAGAACGCAACAAAGCGTCTGTGGCTATCGAAGGCTACGAAACGAAGGAATCCGTGAAGGAAAAGGTGGAGGAAATTAAAACTGTAATTCCCGAAGATGTACGTCCTAAGTTTAAACCTGTAGGCAAGATTGATTTGGATAATCTGGGTAAGAAACCTGTGGTTGAGAAAGAAAAAGAAGTGGAAGAGCAGAAACCAGAACCGGTTGTAGAGCCAGTTCAACCGAAGCCGGAAGTTAAAGAAATGCCTTCGGAAGAGGTTGAGGCACAAGTTGCCGAAAAAGTTTCGGAAGTAGAGCCTGTTCAGGAAACCGTGGAAGAGAAAACAATCGAAACGCCTGTGGAAGAACCTCAGACTCAGGATGCTACTGAAGAGGAATACCATTCGGATGAAACAACAGACGTGAAGGTAGAAAAAGAAGAGGAAGTTCCAGTTGAAGAAACAAAGTCGGCTGATAGCTCTGAGGAGATCTTTACAATTCGCAAACCTGAGTTTGTTTCGAAAATTAACGTTATCGGTCAAATAGACCTTGCAGCTTTGAATCAGTCGACTCGCCCCAAAAAGAAGTCGAAAGAAGAAAAGCGTAAAGAACGTGAAGAAAAGGAAAAACAGCGCCTTGACCAGAGACGTCAAATGAAAGAAGCCATCATGAAAGAAATCCGTCGTGAAGACAGCAAGATGAGGGATGAAAATGATGGTGAGAGCGGTGGTAAAAAGAAACGCGTTCGTATCAACAAGGAGAAAGTAGATATCAACAATGCTTCCAGCTATCAGAAAGGCGACCATCAGAAGGGTGGAAATGCCGCTGGACAGCAACAGGGGGGCAAGAAAAATAAGGATCGTTTCAAGAAACCTGTTATCAAACAAGAAGTCAGTGAGGAAGATGTTGCTAAACAGGTGAAAGAAACCTTGGCACGCCTCACATCGAAAGGCAAGAGTAAAGGAGCCAAATACCGCAAGGAGAAACGTGAACAGGCTGCCGACCGTATGCATGAGCTTGAAAGTCAGGAAATGGCTGATAGCAAAGTATTGAAGTTGACAGAGTTTGTGACAGCCAACGAGCTGGCCAATATGATGGATGTACCTGTTACGCAAGTCATTGGTACCTGCATGAGCATCGGTATCATGGTGTCCATTAACCAGCGTCTGGATGCCGAGACCATCAATCTGGTGGCTGAAGAATTCGGCTTTAAGACGGAATATGTAAGTGCGGAAGTGGCACAGGCCATTGTGGAAGAAGAGGATGCAGAGGAGGATTTGGAACCTCGTGCTCCGATTGTAACCGTGATGGGTCACGTAGACCATGGTAAGACATCGTTGCTCGACTATATCCGTAAGGCGAATGTGATTGCCGGTGAAGCGGGCGGTATTACGCAGCACATCGGTGCTTATCACGTGACGTTGGAGGACGGACGAAAGATTACGTTCCTTGATACGCCGGGGCACGAAGCATTTACCGCCATGCGTGCCCGTGGTGCCAAGGTGACGGATATTGCCATCATCATTGTGGCTGCCGATGATAACGTCATGCCGCAGACCAAGGAGGCTATTAACCATGCTATGGCTGCCGGTGTTCCCATTGTATTTGCTATCAACAAGATAGATAAGCCGACAGCCAATCCCGATAAGATTAAGGAAGAACTGGCCAACATGAATTTCCTGGTAGAGGAATGGGGCGGTAAGTACCAGTCTCAGGATATCTCGGCCAAGAAAGGTATTGGTGTTCCTGAATTGATGGAGAAAGTATTGTTGGAGGCTGAAATGTTGGAACTGAAGGCTAACCCCAATCGTAAAGCTACAGGATCTATTATCGAGTCGTCGCTTGACAAAGGTCGCGGTTATGTAGCAACCGTGTTGGTATCCAACGGAACGTTGAAAGTCGGTGATATCGTTTTGGCCGGAACCAATTATGGTAAGGTGAAAGCGATGTTCAACGAGCGTAACCAGCGAATGACACAGGCCGGCCCGTCTGAACCTGCTCTTATTCTGGGCTTGAACGGAGCACCTGCCGCAGGTGATACGTTCCACGTGATTGAAACCGAACAGGAAGCACGCGAGATTGCCAACAAGCGTGAGCAGTTGCAGCGTGAACAAGGTCTGCGTACACAGAAGATGCTGACGCTCGATGAAGTGGGCCGCCGTCTGGCATTGGGTGACTTCCACGAGCTGAATGTCATCGTGAAAGGTGACGTGGACGGTTCGGTAGAGGCCTTGAGCGATTCGTTGATCAAGTTGTCTACAGAACAGATCCAAGTCAACGTTATTCACAAAGGCGTGGGACAGATTTCTGAATCGGATGTATCCTTGGCTGCTGCTTCGGATGCCATTATCGTAGGTTTCCAGGTACGTCCTTCGGGAGCTGCTGCCAAACTGGCCGAACAGGAAGGTGTAGATATCCGTAAGTATTCTGTCATCTATGATGCTATCGAGGAGGTGAAGTCTGCAATGGAGGGTATGCTTGCTCCGACATTGAAGGAACAGGTTACCGCTACCATCGAAGTGCGTGAGGTCTTCAATATCAGTAAGGTCGGCGTAGTAGCCGGTGCGATGGTGAAGACCGGTAAGGTGAAACGTACCGATAAGGCTCGTCTGATTCGTGATGGTATTGTGGTATTTACCGGCAATATCAATGCCTTGAAGCGCTTCAAGGATGATGTGAAAGAAGTCGGAACTAACTTTGAATGCGGTATTAGCCTGACTGGTTGCAACGACATCAAGGTGGGCGATGTCATCGAAACATTCGAGGAAGTGGAAGTAAAACAGACACTCTGATTCTGAATAGTTAGACTTTCAGCCGCAGACAACGCGGACGACACGGATTTTATGCTGCGCGAATCAATCGTGCTGCCGAGCTGTAGGAACGGGTGAAATCTGCGTTGTTGGTGTAGTCTGCGGCTGATTTATTTATATCATAAAAAGTATGACCACCATAGATATCATTATACTCGTCATTCTGGGGGCGGGAGCCATAGTGGGGTTTGCCAAAGGCTTTCTCAGACAGTTAGCTGGTTTGCTGGGGCTTGTAGCCGGTCTGTTGATCGCCAAGGCATTGTATGCTACCGTGTCCGAGCGGATATTTCTGCCGCTAACCGACTCGTTGACAGTGGCACAAGGCATCGCTTTCGTGATTATTTGGCTGGCTGTTCCGCTGGCATTCTTGCTGTTGGCTTTGTTGTTGACCAAGGCGATGGAAGCCGTTTCGTTAGGATGGGTCAACCGTCTGCTGGGTGCCGGATTAGGCCTGCTGAAGTCTGCTTTGCTGGTAAGTCTGCTGATTTGTGTGGTCGAATATATTGATACGGACAATGCGCTCCTGAAGAAAACAAAAAAGCGGGAGTCTGTGTTATATTATCCGTTGGAAAAGTTTGCAGGTGTCTTTTTACCTGCGGCTAAAGAAATGGCTGTCGAATTCTTATGACAGTGAAATTTTGATGAACTTGAATATAGACAAGATATGCGACAAGAAGAACCTAATAAATATGTCAAGGAACTTACGCAGGAAAAGTACAAGTACGGTTTCACGACCGATGTGCACACTGACGTCATCGAGAAGGGCTTGAACGAAGATATCATCCGCTTGATTTCCGAGAAGAAGGGCGAACCCGATTGGATGCTGGAGTTTCGCCTGAAGGCTTATCGCCATTGGTTGACGCTGGAGATGCCTACATGGGCTCACCTCCGTATTCCTGAAATTGATTACCAGGCCATTTCCTATTATGCTGACCCTACCAAGAAAAAAGAAGGGCCGAAAAGTATGGACGAAGTCGATCCCGAACTGATCAAGACCTTCAATAAGCTGGGTATCCCTTTGGAAGAACAGATGGCATTGAGTGGTATGGCTGTGGATGCTGTGATGGATTCTGTCTCCGTGAAGACTACCTTCAAAGAAACATTAATGGAGAAAGGTATCATTTTTTGTTCCATGAGTGAGGCTATCCGTGAACATCCCGATTTGGTGCAGAAGTATTTAGGTTCTGTGGTGCCTTATCGCGACAATTTCTTTGCCGCGCTCAATTCTGCTGTGTTCTCTGACGGTTCTTTCGTTTATATTCCCAAAGGAGTGCGGTGCCCGATGGAATTGTCTACTTATTTTCGTATCAATGCGCGGGGAACGGGGCAGTTTGAGCGTACGCTCATTGTGGCCGATGATGATGCTTATGTTTCCTATCTCGAAGGCTGTACTGCTCCTATGCGTGATGAGAACCAATTGCATGCTGCTATCGTAGAGATTGTGGTACACGATCGTGCGGAAGTAAAATACAGCACTGTACAGAATTGGTATCCGGGTGATGCTGAAGGCAAGGGAGGCGTGTACAATTTCGTTACTAAACGTGGCATTTGTAAAGGTGTAGATAGCAAGCTGTCGTGGACACAGGTAGAAACGGGTAGTGCCATCACGTGGAAATATCCTTCTTGTATCCTGGCGGGTGATAATTCGATTGCTGAGTTTTACAGTGTGGCTGTAACCAATAACTACCAGCAGGCCGATACGGGTACGAAGATGATCCACATCGGAAAGAATACCCGTTCGACTATCGTCAGTAAAGGAATTTCTGCCGGACGGAGCGAGAACTCCTACCGTGGACTGGTACGTGTTAGCCCTAAGGCTGACAATGCGCGTAACTACAGTCAGTGTGATTCGCTCTTGTTGGGTGACAAATGCGGTGCACACACCTTCCCTTATATGGACATCCATAACGAAACTGCAGTGGTGGAACATGAAGCGACCACCAGTAAAATCAGTGAAGATCAGATATTCTACTGCAATCAACGTGGTATTTCGAGTGAAGATGCCGTAGGACTTATTGTGAATGGTTATGCCAAAGAAGTGCTTAACAAGTTGCCGATGGAGTTTGCCGTTGAGGCTCAGAAGCTGTTGAGTATTTCGTTGGAAGGAAGCGTGGGTTAAATAAAGAACGGATAATAAAGAATTAAGAATAAAATGAGTCGGATGAGGAAGATAGGATGAGGAAAGGCAACTTTCATTCTTTATTCTTCATTCTTAATGATAAAAATTATGTTAGAGATTAAAGACCTTCATGCCAGCATCAATGGCAAAGAAATATTGAAAGGCATCAACCTCACGATTCGTGACGGTGAGGTGCACGCCCTTATGGGACAGAACGGTGCCGGAAAAAGTACGTTGAGTAATGTTCTCGTGGGACATCCCGCTTATGAAGTGACACATGGTTCTATTACCTTCAATGGCAAAGATTTATTGGCCTTGTCACCCGAAGACCGTGCTCATGAAGGTATCTTCCTGTCTTTCCAAACACCAGTTGAGATTCCTGGTGTTTCAATGGTGAATTTTATGCGTACGGCTGTCAATGAGCAACGCAAGTATCGCCACCTGCCTGCCTTGTCGGCTTCGGAGTTTTTGAAACTGATGCGTGAAAAACGGGCTATTGTGGAACTGGATAGCAAGTTGGCCAACCGTTCTGTAAACGAAGGTTTCAGTGGCGGCGAGAAGAAACGTAATGAAATCTTTCAGATGGCGATGCTCGAACCGACTTTTGCCATTTTGGACGAAACGGATTCTGGCCTCGATGTGGATGCTTTGCGTATTGTAGCTGAAGGCTTCAATAAACTGCGTACGGAGCAGACGTCTGCGATGGTCATCACGCATTATCAACGCTTGTTGGACTACCTGAAGCCTGATGTGGTGCATGTCCTTCTAGGTGGCCGTATTGTGAAGACGGGCGGACCGGAATTGGCGACGGAAATCGAACGCCGCGGCTTCGACTGGATAAAAAAAGAGCAGTTAAATGAGGAGTGAGGAATTATGAGACCCGAACAACAATACATTGATCTGTTCTCGCAGTGTGAGGCTATGATATGCCAGCATAGTTGTGAGGTAATGAATGCTCCGCGTGCTGCGGCCTTTGCAGACTTTGAGCGCCTCGGTTTCCCCACCCGTGAGGACGAGAAATACAAATATACTGATATCAGTAAACTCTTTGAACCTGACTATGGGCTCAACCTGAAACAGCTTGACATCCCCGTTAATCCTTATGACGTATTCAAGTGTGATGTGCCCAACATGAGTACTTCGCTCTATTTTGTCGTCAACGATGCCTTTTACGGCAAGGCGCTGCCCAAGTCGCACCTGCCCGAGGGCGTCCTCTTCGGCAGCCTGCGGCAGCTGGCGGTGGAGCATCCCGAATTGGTGAAGAAGTATTACGGGCGTTTGGCCGATACCGAGAAAGATGGCGTGACGGCCCTTAATACGGCCTTGGCGGAAGATGGCGTGTTGCTCTACGTGCCCAGTGGTGTGGTGGTAGAGCGGCCCATACAATTGGTAAATATATTGCGCAGCGATGTCAATCTGATGGTAAACCGTCGCGTGCTTATCATATTGGAGGACGGTGCACAGGCACGGATGCTGGTTTGCGACCACGCCATGGATGCTGTCAATTTCCTTGCTACGCAGGTAGTGGAAATCTTTGTGGGACGCGACGCTGTTCTTGATCTTTACGAACTGGAAGAAACCCACAACAGTACTGTACGTGTCAGCAATATGTATGTCCAGCAGGACAGCGGAAGCAACGTGCTACTGAACGGTATGACCTTGACAGGTGGTACGACGCGCAACTCCGTCAATGTTACTTTGGCTGGCGAGGGAGCTGAAATCAATCTTTGCGGCATGGTTATCGCCGATAAAAACCAGCATGTAGACAACCATACTGCTATCGACCATGCTGTTCCTCGTTGTACATCGAACGAACTCTTCAAATACGTGCTCGACGATCAGGCTACTGGCGCTTTTGCCGGACTTGTTCTGGTGCGTCCTGGAGCACAGCATACCTCTTCGCAACAGACCAATCGGAACCTATGTGCTACGCGTGAAGCCCACATGTACACGCAGCCGCAGCTGGAAATTTATGCCGATGACGTGAAGTGTAGTCACGGGGCGACGGTCGGACAGTTGGATGATGCAGCTTTGTTCTATATGCGGCAGCGCGGCATTCCGGTGCATGAGGCCCGTCTGCTGTTGATGTTTGCTTTCGTCAACGAGGTTATCGACACTATTCGTCTCGATGCCCTGCGCGACCGGTTGCACCTGCTGGTAGAGAAGCGCTTTCGTGGCGAGCTGAACAAATGTCAGGGGTGTGCTATCTGTAAATGAAATCAATGACAATCAATTGTTATTATTATGTATAATGTAGAAGAGATAAGGGCTGATTTTCCGATTCTCGCCCGTACTGTTTATGGCAAGCCACTGGTCTACCTGGACAACGGCGCTACTACCCAGAAGCCCCGATGCGTAGTTGATGCCATCACTGATGAATACTACAGCGTCAACGCCAACGTCCACCGCGGTGTTCACTTCCTTTCTCAGCAGGCTACTGAACTCCACGAAGCCAGCCGCGAGACTGTCCGTCGCTTCATCAACGCCCGCAGCACCAACGAAATCGTCTTCACCCGCGGTACCACGGAGAGCATCAACTTGCTCGCCTCCAGCTTCGGCGAAGCCTTCCTCGGCGAGGGCGACGAGGTCATCGTCTCCACCATGGAGCACCACAGCAACATCGTCCCTTGGCAATTGCTGCAGATGCGCAAGGGCATCAAGCTTCGCGTCATCCCTATGAACGACTGCGGCGAGCTGCTGCTTGACGAATACGAACGGCTCTTCACCGAACGTACCCGCATTGTCTGCGTGACGCACGTTAGTAATGTACTTGGCACGGTCAATCCGGTCAAAGATATGATTGCCACTGCCCACGCTCACGGCGTACCCGTGCTGGTGGACGGCGCCCAGAGTATCCCCCACATGCCCGTCGATGTGCAGGCGCTCGATGCTGATTTTTATGTTTTTTCCGGACATAAGGTCTACGGTCCAACGGGTGTCGGCGTGCTCTATGGCAAGGAGGAATGGCTCGATAAACTGCCTCCCTATCAGGGCGGCGGTGAGATGATTCAGCACGTCTCTTTCGAGCGGACCACGTTTAATGAACTGCCCTTCAAGTTTGAGGCCGGCACACCCGACTATATTGGCACCACCGGACTGGCCCGTGCACTTGATTACGTTACGACCCTTGGCATGGACCGCATTGCCGCCTACGAGCACGATCTGACTGAGTACGCAACTCATCGCCTGAAGGAAATCCCCGGCATGCGCATCTTCGGTGAGGCTGCCGAGAAGGGGAGCGTTATATCCTTTCTTGTGGGCGACATCCACCATTTCGATATGGGTACTTTACTCGACCGTCTCGGTATTGCCGTCCGTACGGGTCATCACTGCGCTCAGCCGTTGATGCAGCGTCTTGGCATTGAGGGTACTGTCCGTGCTTCGTTTGCCCTGTATAATACGAAGGAAGAAATTGATGCGTTGGTTGCTGGTGTGGAGCGGGTCAGTCGGATGTTTTGATCGGGTGTTGAAAAATAACGGCTCGCTGCAACTTTTTGCCACTGCGCTGCGTCTAATAGGAGCAAATGACTTTTTAAAACGAACGAATTATGTTACTGACAACAACCTCTATGATTGACAGCGGGAAAATCACCCGCTACTATGGCATTGTTTCCGGCGAAACCATTATCGGTGCCAATGTTTTCCGCGATCTCTTTGCTAGCATCCGTGACATCGTGGGCGGGCGCAGTGGCTCTTATGAAGAAGTACTCCGCGAGGCCAAGGAGACGGCCCTGCGCGAAATGGAGGAGCAGGCACGTGCACTGGGTGCCAACGCCGTCATCGGCGTCGACCTGGACTATGAGACCGTGGGTGGTAGTGGCTCCATGCTGATGGTGACCGCTGCAGGTACGGCTGTGACGGTGGAGTGACGCTTCTGAGCCTCCCCACCTTGGGCAAGAGGACGAGACACGTTCCGCAACGCTTTGATGCGAGGTACATGTTTCGTCCTCGTTTCGTTTTTCATTTTCACGACATATTTCTGCCTGCTTTCGACAGTGCACAAGGAATAGTTCGTAGCGATGGTCCGTCCTTTGAAGTTGGCTGGCAGAGGCGTTGTCTTGTTTGTAGGTAAGAAGGGTTTTGGTTTTTGTTTTTTAACGGGATATAGCTTTTACTCAGGCGATATTCTTGGCGTACGGATTTGCTTTTTTCATTCTAAATCCATATTTTAGCGCAATCAATCATTTCGAACCTTTAAAATTGAGAATGCTATGGACCAACTGCTTTTCTGGCTGGTGCCGGCAGCTTCCGTGCTGGCTCTCGGCTTTGCCTGGCACTTCCATCGCCAGATGATGAAACAGAGTGAGGGTACGCCTCAGATGATTAAAATTGCCGCAGCGGTACGCCGAGGCGCCATGTCTTATCTCAAGCAGCAGTACAAGATTGTGGGCTGGGTTTTCTTAGGCCTTGTTATCCTGTTCTCAGTCATGGCTTACGGTTTTGATGTGCAGAACCACTGGGTACCCATCGCCTTTCTGACGGGTGGTTTCTTCTCGGGCTTGTCGGGCTTTTTGGGCATGAAGACGGCTACGTATGCTTCGGCTCGTACGGCCAATGCTGCCCGGCAGTCGCTGAATGGTGGCCTACGCATTGCCTTTCGCAGCGGCGCGGTGATGGGGCTGGTTGTTGTGGGATTAGGTCTGCTGGACATTTCATTTTGGTATTTGCTGCTAAACGCTGTTATTCCAGCTGACGTACTGACGCCTACGCACAAACTTTGTGTCATTACTACTACGATGCTGACTTTCGGTATGGGTGCATCTACGCAGGCACTGTTCGCTCGTGTGGGTGGTGGTATCTATACGAAGGCTGCCGATGTCGGTGCCGACCTTGTAGGTAAAGTTGAAGCAGGTATCCCTGAGGACGATCCGCGCAATCCGGCGACCATCGCAGACAATGTGGGCGACAATGTGGGCGACGTAGCTGGTATGGGTGCCGACCTCTATGAAAGTTACTGTGGTTCCATTCTCGCTACGGCGGCACTGGGTGCAGCGGCCTTTATTCATTCGGGGGATACGACGATGCAGTACAAGGCCGTCATTGCACCAATGCTCATCGCGGCGGTGGGAATTATACTTTCCATTATTGGTATCTTTTCGGTACGTACGAAGGAGAATGCCACGATGAAAGATCTGCTTGGTGCGCTTGGCTTTGGTACAAATCTCAGTTCGGTACTTATCGTTGTGGCTACGTTCCTCATCCTTTGGTTGCTTAAGCTTGATAATTGGATGTGGATTTCCTGTTCTGTCGTCGTGGGGCTGCTGGTAGGCATCGTTATTGGTCGTTCGACGGAGTACTATACTTCGCAATCCTATAAACCCACGCAGCGCTTGAGTGAAAGTGGTAAGACAGGGCCGGCTACGGTCATTATTTCGGGCATCGGGTTGGGTATGCTTTCTACAGCCATTCCAGTAATTGCTGTGGTGGTGGGTATCATTGCTTCCTATCTCTTTGCCTCAGGCTTTGATTTCAGTAATGTAGGTCTTGGTCTGTACGGAATTGGTATTGCTGCTGTAGGTATGCTTTCCACGCTGGGTATTACGCTGGCTACAGATGCTTACGGTCCTATTGCCGACAACGCCGGTGGTAACGCTGAAATGTCCGGACTGGGCGTCGAGGTACGCAAACGTACTGATGCCCTTGATTCGCTGGGTAATACGACGGCTGCTACGGGCAAGGGCTTTGCTATCGGCTCTGCCGCACTGACAGGGCTGGCATTACTTGCGTCGTATGTCGAGGAAATCCGCATTGGCCTGACCCGCTTGGGAACGACCGAAATTTTTGTAGGTGATAAGGCTATTCCACTTCAGGCTGCTACGTTCTTCGATTTTATGCATCACTATGATGTGACGCTGATGAATCCGAAAGTCCTCTCGGGTATGTTCATCGGCTCCATGATGGCTTTTCTCTTCTGCGGCTTGACGATGAATGCCGTGGGCCGTGCCGCCGCACACATGGTGGACGAGGTGCGTCGTCAGTTCCGCGAAATCAAAGGTATCCTCACGGGTGAGGCTGAACCCGATTATGCACGGTGCGTAGCCATATCGACCAAAGGTGCACAACGTGAGATGGTGGTGCCATCGCTCATAGCCATCATTGCTCCTATTCTGACAGGCCTTATCTTTGGCGTACCGGGTGTATTAGGGTTGCTTATCGGCGGATTGAGTAGCGGTTTTGTACTGGCTATCTTCATGGCAAACTCGGGTGGTGCCTGGGACAATGCCAAGAAATACGTGGAGGAAGGTAACTTTGGTGGCAAGGGGAGCGAAGTGCATAAGGCTACCGTAGTGGGTGACACGGTGGGTGATCCGTTCAAAGATACTTCTGGTCCCAGCTTGAATATCCTTATTAAGCTAATGTCGATGGTGGCCATTGTGATGGCCGGATTGACGGTTGCATGGAGTCTCTTCTAGAGAAAGGATACGAAAAAAGAAGGACAGGGAGTACGTGTAGCAACTCTCTGTCCTTTTTTTATAAGGCGTGAGCTCTCATAGCGAGCAGAATAACGTTACGAGGAACGGTACACTGAAGTCCGTTACAAATCCGTGGAAGATAGACACAACGACGAACTCCTGCCCCGAAACGCGGGTGATGACGGGCAACGTCGTATCCATCGTCGTGGCACCCCCGGCGGAGATAGGAGCTAACGGGCCGAACCATCGGGCAAGCAATGGAGCAGCAAGTAGTGTTAACAACTCGCGGCTAATGTTGGCCAGCAGTGCAATGGTGCCCAGCTCGGCGCCGCGATATTCGGTGATGAAGATACTCGACAGGGAGTAATAGCCGAAACCCGAACCGATGGCGAGGCAGTCCGTCAGGCTACGATGCGTCAGCAGCAGGCTTACGACAGCTGTTCCCGCCAGTGTACCGAGGATAGTCATTACGGGTAAAAATACTAGCCGTGGGTTTAGTGAACGGAAGTTTTTCAGCGTCTGGGGGTCGTTCCCTACACTGATTCCTACACACGTCATCAGGCCGCAGAGTGCATAGAAACTGACACGGCTGCCCACATGTCCAGGGACGATTCCCATAAGGCTACATAGTACGCCTAGCACGAAGAAGCCTACGATGACGAGGCTTCCTTTCAGAGCGTGCAGCGTATCGCTTTGTGCCGACTGGGATGTGTTGGTTTCCGATGGCCTCTTCTTTTTTCCGTCCGTCAGTGCCTGCCATAACAGTCGGGCTGCTGTTACGCTGCCCAACGTACCGCCTAGGGTCAATACCACGGCCTCCAGCCCGATGGTGTGCAGGCCGCGGATAATGGCTTCATTGCTACCTACCTCGATGCCCAGCAGGAAGAGCAGCGCCCAGATAAGCATGGTGATGGCTGGATGGATAAAACTCAGGTTGCGTTTGCGCAATAGAAATCCTGTCAGCATACCTGCCAGCATGAGTCCGATAACTGTAAACATATCTAAATCTTTAGGATAAAAACGGGGCAAAGATAACAATATTTTGTCAGCTTCCTCTTATCTTTGCGTTGTGTAAAAAAATTATAAGACCATGTTACTTCCCTATCTGAATGCCGATCTGACGGAGGCTGGTTGCGATGAAGCCGGTCGCGGTTGCCTGGCTGGAGCTGTCTATGCCGCTGCCGTCATCCTGCCGAAGGATTTCCGTAACGACCTGCTCAACGACTCCAAACAATTGACCGGGCATCAGCGCTACGCCTTGCGCGAGGTTATCGAACGTGAAGCCGTAGCATGGGCTGTCGGTGTCGTTTCGCCGCAGGAAATTGATGAAATCAATATCTTAAACGCTTCGTTCTTGGCCATGCATCGTGCCATCGACCAGCTCATTGTTCGTCCGCAGCACTTACTCATCGACGGCAACCGTTTCCGCAAGTATCCAGATATTCCCCATACCACGGTAGTGAAAGGCGATGGCAAGTATCTTTCTATCGCTGCCGCGTCCATCTTGGCTAAAACCTACCGCGACGACTACATGAACCGCTTGCACGAAGAATTCCCCTGCTACGGATGGAACCGCAATAAGGGCTATCCCACGAAAGAGCATCGTGCCGCCATTGCTGAGCATGGCACGACGCCCTATCATCGTTTGTCGTTCAACTTGCTGGGTGACGGCCAGCTTTCACTGGATTTATTTTGATTCACTTTCAGTGGCTTGTGTGCAAATGGCTGTAAAAAGACGGATAAGAATTCTCCATCTCCGTACTGTTTTGTATTATCTCCTTATTTTCACCGTATGCAGGTACTCTTGTGCGGATGAGATAGGGAGGGCATGTGTAGATAGGTTTGAGGACTAGGGTGTACAAATAATTCGGGATTACCTTAATTTTAACAGTTTGATTTACTGGTTTTGATAATGAATGTTTATATTTGGAACGCTAATTTAAAAAATATAAATATGCAGGACTCAAAAAAAATACAGGCAGAATGGCGTTCGCAGGCCAGACGTATTTTGAATGCAATCATTTTGATAACGATTGTTTCGTGTGCGAATATTGTGGTGGATTATCTCGGCAGTGTAAATGATACGATTGATCTCTTTCACTTGTTGGATTCGGGGCGTTTTGATCAGTATTTTATGCCGGATGAATGGGACATTGCGGGTTATGTGTTGGTAATCTTGCTGATTGTCGGATATGGTATTTATTTGTCCGGTTTGGTTCGATTTGCGGACTTGCAGCCAGATACGGATAATCAGTTGGCGGTGCGTAGCGTTCGTTCCGGTATTGGGTGGATGCTTTGGGGAATTGTTTTGGGAGTCATTCCTGTCGTGGGAGGATTCTTTAAATTCCTATTTAGTTTGATTTCTTCTTGTATATTGATTGGGGCTTTCGGGCGGCTTAAACGTTCGAGAAAATTTCCCACTAGGGCTCGTATGGGTGCTGGTTCCTTAAAGGCATCTGCTATCTTGGAACTGATTGCTCTTATTATAGGTCTTGTGCCGTTCGCAGGGGGCGTTATTGCGGGCATACTTTCTTTCATCGCTTTTTGTTTGTTGCTTTCTGGATGGGAGCGGATGAAAAATGCAAATGTCCTGGAGGTAGAGGAAGTGGCCTCTTCGCAGCAGGGACCGGTAGTTGTGAACGTCAATGCAGGGGCGATAACGGCTGTTACTTCGTCTGAATATGCGTCTAAAGCGGCAGCGAAGAGTGACGACGAACTGACGCGTATCATTACCAATGCAGCCGATTATAATCCTGAATTGGTGCGGGCGGCTCAAGCAGAGAAGATCTGCCGCGAAGAGCGGAAGCAGAAGGAAGTCTTGCGCCAGCGAGCGGGCGGCATGTCTGACGACGAATTGGAAAAGATGATAGCCAATCGTGCCGAATACAGCGAGATGCTGATGGATGCCGTGCGGGCAGAACTAGACAGACGGCATTTGCAGAAGGAGGAAGAAGAAAAAAGATTGAAGGGGGCACGTATTCGCGAAGAGGAGCAGTTTCGTTATGCACCCGGCTATCGGTCGGAGCCTAAACAGGCAGTAGTCGAATCCTCTTCTGTACAAGCTGTTGTACAAGAACCGATGGGGGAGAAACCGGAAAAGGCTTCAGCTTCACAGGTGGTATCTGGGCAAACTTCGGTATCGGAGTCAAGTCCTAAGAAGAATTATGGTGCGGTGATTGCAGGCGTTGTAGCGGCTGTGTTACTTGCGGGTGGCATTGTCGGTTATCTGCTGTGGTACAAGCCTTATGCAAAAGACCGGGATGCTTTGCGTACGTATGTCGTGGCTGATAATGTGTTCTTGCGATCATCCCAAATGGCAGGCGTGGAGTATAATATCATCGGGAAAGTGCCTTATGGCCAGGAAGTCATTACTTATTATCTGGGGCCTGAATGGGCGGAAGTGAAAGTGAATGACATGACGGGGTATATTGCTTCAGATTATCTGCTCAAAACAAACGATTTTATACTGTTGAACGGTGTGTGGGGAGATGAGAAATCTAGGGAATGTGTGGCTTCTACGAAATGCAGGATGGCCATACTTGATTATTACAAGCGGAAAGCCTTGCCGAGCGGAAAGTCGGGATGGCAGGTTTTTACGCGACAGAAAGACTTGAAACCCAATGCTGTGTTCTATCCGCGGCTATATGACAAAAACAGCAAGTTTACCGATTTTGTATTCCTGATGAAAAACAATGTAAACGGGGAACGTCAATTGGTGTGCTATTCGTTCAATGATGCAACGGAAATTCCTGTTTATCGTTTTCATGAAGAGGCACCGGCAGACGGATATATACAAAATATGCAGATGGTAGGTGGTAGACTTCGTGTGGCCTATTCGAATGGTACAACGTCAAACATTCTTTTATGGTAAGGAGGGTTTGTGCGATTGCGCTTGGCATATTGCTGATTGGGGGCGTGGTCGGGTTTGCTGTTTGGCGGGAATGGTCGCATCGGGAGGATATGAAACGGGTGGAGCATGCACTGATTATGCTGGTTTCCAAGCAGGACATGACGTTACGGCTGATAAATTACGAAGGTAAGGAGATCTTTCGGGCGCTGGTTGCCACAGGAGCCAATCCCGGCAATAAGCGGAAAGCCAGCGACCTGCGCACGCCCGAAGGTGTTTTTCAGGTGGTGGATATTCAGAACTCATCCGAATGGAAGCATGATTTCAAGGATGGGAAAGGGGCAATAGTCGGTTCTTACGGCCCGCATTTCATCCGGTTGGACGTACCCGGGCATAAGGGTATCGGTATTCATGGAACTCATTTGCCCGAAAGTATCGGTATGCGTGCCACGGAAGGTTGCATCCGCTTGTGTAACGAAGACCTTGAAAGGCTTGTGTCGCTCATCTATCCGCCACTGACGGTTGTCATTACGCCAGCGGCGGAAGATGAAGCGGTGAATGGAATGAATGAAGTAAAATGAAGTGATTAAATATAAAGAAAATGAAGAAACTAAGTGTGTGTATCATGTTTATTGGATGTGCAGTTGCTATGTTTGCACAACAAGTGGTTTGGGTGAGAACAACTCCTGAAACCAAAGCAGTGACAGTGAATCGTTATGAAACAAATTATGAATTTCATGATGGACTGTTAGCTGTAAAGAATCTGGAAACGGGGCTTTGGGGGTTTGTGGACGAATCGGGGAACAAAGTGATTGACTTTAAATGGAACTATGAAGATTTTTATTTCCCACGATTTGGTGGAGGAGCATGTTTGATTTGCAAGAAGTCTCGTTCAGAATGGGGAACTGTTAAATATACATGGTATATTATTGATAAGAGAGGGACTTCAATAAAATTGGGAGACGATATTTTAGGTGTGGCACCTTTCAATGATGATGGTTATGCTCGGGTGTTGAAGAGAATAGGGGGGAATATGGCAAAAGAGGTTTGTATCAATACGAAGGGGCAAGAAGTTTTTCCTGTGAGTTCTTACACAAAACACGCGGTTCTTTTTGAGATTTTACCACCAATGAGGTTGTTCAAAGATGGTTTGGCTGCGGTTAGTAAAAATGGGAAATGGGGCTTTATGGACAGATCTGGTAAGATGGTGTGTCCGGCAATTTATTTGGAAGTACAAGATTTTAGCGAAGGATTGGCGTGTGTGAAAGTTGATACGGAAGGAGGAAGGTGGGGATTCATTAATACCACCGGCGATATGGTAATTCCACCTAAATTTAGTTTGCAGCCTTATCCATTCAGGGAAGGAATGGCGTCTGTAGAAAAAAGGAATGGAAAGGTTGTTATGATAGACCGGACTGGTGTGGTGGTTAGCCCAGAGTATGATGATATCCGTTTCTTTCATGGAGGTTTTGCTTTTGCGGATTTACCTAATGAAAGATTTTTGCGGGTAGTAAATAAGGATTTTAAGTCGATTGATATCATTAAAGATGAAGACATGAAGTTGCATAATCATGAACGAAATGGTAAGCCGACCCCTTTTATTAATGGATTCTGCAATTGGGATGGAGGATTCTCTCGAGATTTTATGGTGGATAATTGGGGCAGGCGTTTAAATTTTAATGGCAAAACTGGGCGGCTGGCTATTGGGCAACGTACTGAGAAGTTAGTACATGTTCGGGATGGAAAACTAGATGGTTTTGCTGATTATAACGGTCGTTTAGTATTCGTGTTTGAGGAAGAAGAGTTTTGATGTTGTTTATAACTGTTTTTAGTAATAAAATGGAGAGAATGAGGTATCAAAATAGGAATGAAGTAGCTAAGTCCCATTCTTTTAAACAAGATTTTGACACCTCTCTCTTTCTTGATCAGAACCACTTGATTCGCCTGAACCACACGAATGTCCCTGCCGAGATGGCAGCCGAAAGCAGCACGATGAGCAGGAACGCGTGGGGGAACGAGTCCAGATGGATGTCCACGTTCATGCCGTAGAAACTGGCGATTACAGTGGGTATCATCAGTGTGATGCTGAGGCTCGTCATGCGTTTCATGATGTCGTTCACGTTGTTCGAGATGATGGAAGCAAAAGCATCCATTGTGCCAGTGAGGATGTCGCTGTAGATGTTCACCGTGTTGTAGGCCTGGCGCAGTTCGATGACGGCGTCGTCCAGCAGCTCCATGTCCAGCATACCGGTGTTCTGGAAGATGTTCTTCAGGCGGCCTATCAGTACTTCGTTGCCACGGATGGAGGTGTCGAAGTAAACGAGCGTTTTCTGGAGCTTCATCAGGCGCAGCAGGTCTTCGTTGCGGATACTCTTTTCCAGTTCTTTTTCGGCATTGGCCACTTCGTTGTTGATCTGCTTCAGGTACTTCAGGAACCAGACGGCTGAGGAGTAGATGAGGCGCAGAATCAGTTCCAGCTTGTTGTTCACGCAGATGTTCTTGCGGCGCGTATGCTGGATGAAGTCCGGCAACAGTTCTGTCTGGTGATAGCAGACGGAGACAATGATGTCGTTGTTGGTGATGATGCCGATGGGCACGGTAATGAAGGGAATCTGCGGGTTGCTGCTCTGCATGGGGATACGCAGGATGGTGAGCAGCCAGTTGCCTTCGGTTTCGGTACGGGGCCGTTCGTCGGCGTCGGCAATGTCTTCGAGGAAAGATTCGGGAACGTTCAGTTCGCGGGTGAGGAACTGGAAATCGTCGTGGTCGGGGCATTCTACGTTTACCCAGCAATTGGGCGCCCACAGAGGTTTCTCAACGAAACCGTTTTCGCTGTAGAGATACTTTCTCATCGGTTAAGGCCTCCTTTCTTTGGTTGCGTACGGAGGCTGGCGATGCAGAAGTTCTCCGTCCGCAGTTAGGGATTCATACTGTTGTTACACGTTCGTGGATTGGAATCGTCCATATCTGTTATTCTCATTTTTACTTTTGCGGCGCAAATATAGAAAATCGGAGGCATTTGTGGTGCCTCCGATTCTGTTTTTTAGGTTTTGTTTCGATTTTCACGATGTTGCCATCTGAGGAAACAGGTTTATTGTTTATCCTCAAAACGTCGTTTCAGGAAGTCGGCCAGGTTGTGGACACCCACTTTCTCGGTAGAGATGCTGCCGTCCTTCTCCACCACTACGTAATGCGGAATGCCGTTGAACTGGAAGAGCTGGCGCATGTACTTGTATTCCGTGTCCGGCAGGCGGTAGCAGGCCTCGCCTTTCAGATGCCTCTCCACATAGTCTGTATAGGCTTTCTCGGGCGACTCGTTTTCGCTAGTGATGTAGATAAACTGGAACTCGGGATGGTTGCGATATTGCTTGCGCAGGTCGGCTGTGGCTTGTATGCCTCCCCGGCAGGGACCGCAGGTGGTGGCCCAGAAGTCGACAAACAATACTTTGCCTGCATGAGGAGCGATAATACGGCGGAAGATGTCGGTGGCTTTCCCCTCAGGCAGCTGATAGGATGCAGGTCGGGTTTCGGGACACAGCTTTTCCAGCAGATTGCGGGCCGTGGTTCGCAGGTAGGGATGGGTAAGGGTCTTCTCCATCCGGCTGAGGAAGATTTCGGCATCCTGTCGCCGCTTCAATACATTGGACAGCGTAGAACGCAGGTTACGCACACAGGCTACCTGCCAGAACAATGGCGAGGGCGTGGCGCACAGGCTGTTGATGATACTGTCTTTTTTCTCATAAAATCTCAGTTGGAGCCGCAGCATCCTTTTATCGGCAGGCAGGGCTTGGAAGGTTTCATCGTTCTGCAAATTTTTCTGATCCTGATAGACAGCGGAAAGGGGACTCATGAACTCAAAGCGGTTGATGAAGATTCCAATAGACAAATCTGCCAATGCCGACGGTTCATTCAAAGGCATCTCTTTCAGGAAATGGTAGTACGAAGCGTCGGGCTGTACCTTCAGTACCTGGTTGGTGCTGTCTTGCTGTGCATAAAAACTGCGCATCAATTGAAAATCGAGGAAATACCTTCCTTTTTGGAGGTTCATGTGGTTGCGTATCAGCGACGCGGCTTTTTGCGAAGGGGCATAGAGGCGGCAGAGCGAGTCGGCCTGCTGTTGCCATTGGGCCACAACGGGTTTCATTTCTTCCTGGAATTGGGCAGGCGTCAGTGTCTTTTGCGCTTTGTCCTGTTTGGCGTATGGATATTCAAAATACTTGCTCAGCGTAGTGGCGAGGTAAGACAGGTCGGCTCTTCTTCCCATATGGGCTGTATGAGGGAGCGGATAGCTGTTGTCGCGTGCCCGGCTGCGTGCCATGAGGTCTTCCCAGCTTAGGTAGAGGGTGACGGTATCGCCCGGCTCGGCATAGTAGGGTATCCAGTTGTTGTTGAGCAACAGGTTGTGGCAGATGGGATGTTGAAGGACAAACTTACACTGAAAGCTACCATCGGGTTTGATGGGAACAACCACGGGATATTCCTGACCGATGATATTGTCTTCCAGATACAGGATGCCGCTGTCGAAGCCCAGCCTCGGGTCGTAGCCATCCAGGTAGCCTTGTAGGCAGACGCTGTCGCTGCGGAAGAAGTCGTCGCCGTAGCCGTTGTCGGCTTCCACGGCAGGTGTGTCGGGGCGGGTGCGGATGTAGCGTTGCGGCTCGCCGTCATCAAGGGCAATGAGGCAGGAACCGTCCTTGCGGGGTGTCAGCTGCAGCGTTACGGAAGAACCGTCGGCGCGGCTTTGTGCAGCCAGTATCAGCCGTTTGCCTTTCTTGCGGCATTCCTTCAGGTCGTACAGACGGTTGTTTGCGATGACGAGGGAGTCGTAGATGCCATACGCCCATCGGCCTTGTGCGTCGTCTGCAAACCAGTTGCCTTCCACCGACTTCAAGGGCTGTTTGTCCTTGGGGACGGGGACGAGCGAGATGTCGTAAGTATTGCTTTCGTTACCGTTTGGGTCAATCAGGTGGATGGTCTGTGTTTCCTTGGGCAGGGGCTCGAACAGCAGGACGAAGTCCGTTGTACCCGAGTCGGGCATGACGATTTTTTCTTTCAGCTGGATGCCTTCGGCTCCCGTTTGTGCGTAGCGTTTGCCAGTGGCGGCATCTTCCAGATACCTGTCGCCGTCCTCCATAATCCACCAGTGCGGGCGGAAGATGGCGTGGAGATAGACTTTGGTACACTGGGGCGTCCGCTCGATGCGGGTGATGTTGTAGATGCTGCCGTTGCGGGCCTTGAACGTGGGGTTTTCGATGGTCTGTGCTGTCAGCAGGAGTCCCGACAAAAGAAACAAAAGACTGCAAAAGATTTTTTTCATTGGATTCATGGTGATATCAGTATTGGTTATATCTACTTAAGTTTCGTACAAAGGTAAAAAAAAGGCAGATAGATGAAAAATCTCGTGTAGGAAAATGATGTGAAGATTGGTATTTCTTTTGTTCTTCGTGCAGGAAAGAGGCCGTAGCATCGGATGCAGCGGGGTAAAACTTACTGAGAGGGTGCGGATAAGATAAGAGTAGCGAAAGCAGGTTTCTTTGCCAACTTAACATAGATTAATCCCTCAGATACGCATCTTTTTTTGTAACTTTGCGGGCGAAAAGAAATAAGACAGATTCAAACTTTAAATACTTTAAGCATTATGGCAAAGAAAGCTCTTTTAATGATTCTCGATGGTTGGGGTTGTGGCGACCATCAGAAGGACGACGTGATCTTCAACACTCCCACGCCTTATTGGGACAGTCTGCTGGCCAACTATCCGCACTCACAGCTCCAGGCGAGCGGCGAGAACGTAGGTTTGCCCGACGGTCAGATGGGTAACTCTGAAGTAGGTCACCTGAACATCGGTGCGGGCCGTATCGTTTATCAGGACCTCGTGAAGATCAACCGCGCTTGTGCCGATGGAAGTATCCTGAAGAATAAGGAAATCATCTCTGCCTTCTCTTATGCGAAGGAGAATGGCAAGAACATCCACTTCATGGGTCTGACTTCGAACGGCGGCGTTCACTCTTCGTTCGACCACCTGTTCAAGCTCTGCGACATTGCCAAGGAATATGGCCTGCAGGATACGACGTTCATCCACTGCTTCATGGACGGACGTGATACCGACCCGAAGAGTGGTAAGGGCTTCATCGAACAGCTGACTGCCCATTGTGCACAGTCGGCCGGCCGCATTGCCAGCATCGTGGGCCGTTTCTATGCTATGGACCGCGACAAACGTTGGGAGCGTGTGAAACAGGCATACGACCTGCTCGTTAACGGACAGGGTCGCGTGGCTACCGACATGGTACAAGCCATGCAGGAGTCGTATGACGACGGCGTGACGGACGAGTTCATCAAACCCATCGTAAATGGCGCTTTCGACGGCACCATCAAGGAAGGTGATGTAGTGATCTTCTTCAACTACCGCAACGACCGTGCTAAGGAGTTGACCATTGTACTAACTCAGCAGGATATGCCGGAGCAGGGCATGCACACCATCCCCGGCCTGCAATACTACTGCATGACGCCGTACGACGCATCGTTCACAGGCGTACACATCCTTTTCGACAAGGAGAACGTACAGAACACGTTGGGTGAATACCTGGCCAACAACGGCAAGACGCAGCTCCACATCGCCGAGACGGAGAAATACGCACACGTAACCTTCTTCTTCAACGGTGGCCGCGAAACTCCGTATGCCAACGAAGACCGCATCCTCGTTCCTTCTCCGAAAGTTGCTACGTACGACCTGAAGCCCGAGATGAGCGCCTATGAAGTGAAGGACAAGCTGGTGGAGGCTATCGGTACACAGAAGTACGACTTCATCGTGGTGAACTACGCCAACGGCGACATGGTGGGCCACACGGGTATTTACGAGGCTATCGAGAAGGCCGTTGTAGCTATCGACAACTGCGTGAAGGATACCGTTGAGGCTGCCAAGGCCAACGGCTACGAGGTGATCATCATCGCCGACCACGGTAATGCCGACCATGCTCTGAACGCCGACGGTACACCCAACACCGCTCACTCGCTGAACCCTGTGCCCTTCGTTTACGTGACGGACAACAAGGATGCTAAGGTAGAGAACGGTGTGTTGGCCGACGTAGCTCCGTCCATCCTCCACATCCTCGGCATGCCTCAGCCTGCTGAGATGACTGGCAAGGACCTGATTAAGTAATTATTCGGAAGAATATAAATGAATAGAGGGCAGGCAGAAGGTGCTGATGAAAAGATTCCTTCTGTCTGCCTTTGTATTTTTAAGGAATGTCTTCCTTCACGAGGGGCACTGTTTACTCCGTTTGTACTGTCAGTTTAAAGCCTTTGTACTGTCAGTTTACTCCGTTTAAACTATCAGTTTAGTACGTTTAAACTGCCAGTTTATCAGCATTAAACTGAGAGTTTATTTTTCTTAAACCAAAATAAACTGATATATGATTGATTCATAACGGTTTATGCGAGTGCCCGATTGTGAAGAAAGTCTTTGATAAAAGAACGGTAATTTATGATACAGATAGACGATGTAGTGGTAAGTCTCGACGTGTTGCGCGAGAAGTTTCTGTGCGACCTGTCTGCATGCAAGGGTGAGTGTTGCATCGAGGGAGATGCCGGAGCGCCGGTAGAGCTGGACGAGGTGGAGAAGCTCGAAGAAGTGCTCCCCGTGATATGGGACGACCTCAGCCCCGAAGCACGGGCCGTCATCGACCGCCAGGGGGTGGTATATACCGACTGCGAGGGCGATCTGGTGACGTCCATTGTCAACAACAAGGATTGCGTCTTTACCTGCTACGATGACAAAGGATGCTGCTATTGCGCCATCGAGAAAGCTTTCCGCGAAGGCAAGACCGATTTCTACAAACCCGTTTCCTGTCACCTCTATCCCATCCGCGTGGGCGACTACGGCCCCTATAAGGCGGTGAACTACCACCGTTGGGACGTCTGCAAGGCTGCCGTCCTGCTGGGGCGCAAGGAGAATGTGCCTGTCTATAAGTTCCTGCGCGAACCGCTTATCCGTAAGTTCGGCGAGGCGTGGTACAAGGAACTGGAGATTGCGGCGGAGGAGCTGGAGAAGCAGGGGATGTTGTAATTAAGTCAATATAGAATGATGGATAGTCTGGTTGTCTGGCTCTTCGCAGCTCTTTTTATTCTTCTGGGCCTGCTTGTGCGCAAGTATCCCAAGCTGATAGCCGGGTATAATACGATGTCGCCCGAACGGCAGAAACTGGTCGATGTCAAAGGACTGACGGCTTTCATGTGCCAGGCGTTTTGTATCATCGGACTGTTTATACTCCTTGTTTATTACCTGCTGTTGTGGGGCGGGATGGCCGAAATGGCGGCCGAGCTGGTCAGCGTAATCGCAGTACCCGTTGTGGGTTCGGTGGTGATGGTAGCCGGTGCCCAGCGTTATGATCACGGACGATGAGGCGTGGTAAATGTTCGCGCCTCATTCCGCGTCGAGATACATCTCCTCCAAATTTAGCGTCACACGGCGGAATCGCTCCAGCAGTCCTAATCCGATAATGCCGTCTATATCGCCGAAGCCAAACATTTCGCCAACGGGCTGGCCTGTGTGCAGGTCGAGGCCCGTGCTGACGTGTACGTCTTCAATGGTCGCTTCACCCCGCCCGATGCGGTAGGTGGCGCTTGGCAGTCGGTAGGTCTTCTGCCTGCTCACGCCCCCGATGCCCGCCATGCGGATTGAGTCCGGTTGGCCCTGTGCCTCCACCTGCGCACGGTGGGTAGCATACCAGCGGGCGGTCAGGTCGCTACCATAAGAACCCGTGTCGAGGTGCATGTACATCGGGCGCCCCTCGTCGTCGCGGCTCTTCACGCGCAAGCCTTCGCTGTCCGTGCGCAGCAGGTTGCTTTCACCTAACGGATTAGGTGTTGGCGTGGCGGGAATTACCAGTTCGTGGTGCTCAAAATCAAACTGCACTTCTTTCATGCTCAGCATAATGGGGAGTCCTATGACGGGTTGCAGCAGTCCTCCGACGCTGTCGGCTTCGGTATCGCCTGTTCGCGTGTCCACAATCAAAAAAGGAACGTTCTGCCACGCCATCGGGCCGATGCGCAGCGTGTCGGCCAAGGCGATGCGTCCCTGTTGCGTGCCGATGCCCTGCATGTCGATGGTGATTTCAGTCTGTCGCAGGCCACATGCCTTGGCTTGGCTGCTGCTGATGATGTTCATGCCAGCACCGGTGTCGAACACTACCGGTTTGTTCGTCCCGTTGATACGTGCATCCAACATCAGGAAGTGACCGCTCTTTTTGTATCCCTTGTGCATGTCGTCGTTGAATGTAAAGGGAATGTGGTATTCACCTGCCGGGTGGAGTTGGCGACAGAGAGGTGATTCATGGGCATACATCGCGTAGACGTCGGCCGCCTTGCGAATGGCGGCGGTGGTGGCGGTATCTACGCCTTGTGCCTGTAGCTGTTCGGCGAGGCTTTGCATCAGGGCGGCGGCTTCCTCGTAGCGGCCGCAGCGCGTTAGGTTGGTGGCCATCAGCGAGACCATGTGCACGGAGTTTTGTCCGCCCATTTCTGTCTGGTGTTCGTTCAGTAGTGTGCCGATGGCGGTGCAGGCCGAGTCGGGGCGATTGAAGTAATGGGCCGTCATGGCCGTCCCCATCCAATAAAGCAGAGGACTGAGGGAGTCGCGGGGTGTCGTTTCCATTGTTCGTTTCAGTTCGAACCAGTTACTTTCGTTGATGAGGGTGCCGATGCGTGTGTCGGCATTTTGTGCGATGGCAACCTGTGTAGCGGCGAGGCAGAGTGCCAGGAGTAGCTTTTTCATAATGTTTCCTTTTGAGTTTTCAGGTCAAAGATGTCGATTTTAGTGGAGTATGCCAAAAGAATAGTCTTATTTAGTCTTAACCTGTCAGGAAAGAGAAGTATAGGAATAAAAAAGTCCCGACCACAGGATTATCCTGTTCTGCCGGGACTGCCTCGTTGTAAGATGTGAGGTTGGTTAATTAATGATGGTTAGATAAATATTTAATAGGAGATTGACCGTGGGCACTAACCATCTTGATTACCTACAGTCATCTGTTTTTCTTTATGCGTCGATGTTAGCGTAAGTGGCGTTCTTTTCGATGAATTCGCGGCGTGGTCCTACGTCTTCGCCCATTAGCATGGAGAAAATGTAGTCGGCTTCAGCTGCGTTTTCGATGTTCACTTGCTTCAACATACGGTTCTCGGGGTTCATGGTTGTCTCCCACAGCTGTTCGGGATTCATTTCACCCAAACCTTTGTAGCGTTGTGTGTGGATGGCGTTTTCCGAACCGCCGCCGTAAGTATCGATGAAGCGTTGGCGTTGCTGGTCGGTCCAGCAGTATTCCTTTACCTTACCCTTTGTGCAGAGGTAGAGCGGGGGAGTAGCGATGTACAGGTAGCCTTGCTGGATAACTTGTGGGAAGTAACGGAAGAACAGCGTCATGATCAGCGTGTCGATGTGAGATCCATCGACATCAGCATCGGTCATGATAATCACTTTTTTGTAGCGCAGCTTGTCGATGTTGGCTTCCTTGCTGTCTTCGCCGTTCAGGCCGAAGCGGATACCCAATGCCTGAATGATGTTGTTCACTTCATCGCTTTCGAAAGCTTTGTGCCACATGGCTTTCTCCACGTTCAGGATTTTACCACGCAGGGGCAGGATAGCCTGGTATTGGCGATTACGTCCTTGTTTGGCCGAGCCGCCTGCCGAGTCACCCTCGACGAGGAACAATTCGCATTCGTCGGGATCCTTGCTGGAGCAGTCGGCCAGTTTGCCAGGCATACCTCCGCCGCTCATAGGCGATTTGCGTTGTACGGACTCACGAGCCTTGCGGGCTGCTACACGGGCAGTTGCGGCAAGTATCACTTTGTCGACAATCAGTTTGGCTTCTTTCGGATGTTCTTCCAGATAATAGGTCAAAGCTTCGCCCACTGCCTGATTGACGGCACCGCTCACTTCGCTGTTACCCAGCTTCGTCTTGGTCTGTCCTTCAAACTGAGGTTCGGCTACTTTGACGGAGATGACGGCGATGAGTCCTTCACGGAAGTCCTCTCCTGAGATTTCTACTTTGGCTTTCTCCAGCTGTTTGGCGCAGGTCTCTTCGCCGTATTTTTTCAGTACGCGGGTCAGGGCGGCGCGGAAGCCGGCTTCGTGCGTACCACCTTCCTTCGTGTTGATGTTGTTCACATAGGAGTGCAGGTTTTCACGATAGCCTGTGTTATACATGATGGCGCACTCGATGGGTACACCTGCCTTTTCAGTATTCAGGTAGATGACGTCATCGAAGAGCGGTGTGTTGTTGCTGTTCAGGTAGCGGACAAATTCCTTTACACCTTCTACGGAGTGGAATACTTCCTTTACGTATTCACCGTTTTCGTCCTGTTGACGGCGGTCGGTCAGGGTAATGCGGATACCGGCGTTCAGATAAGCCAACTCACGCAGGCGGGCCTGCAGGGTGCTGTACTTATATTCGGTCGTGGTGAAGATGCTTCCATCAGGCCAGAAAGTCTGCTTTGTGCCTGTAAAGCCAGGTTCGCAGGTGCCTACTTCCTTGACGGCGTAGAGCGGTTTGCCGCATTCGTATTCCTGCTGATAGATTTTTCCGTTGCGGAATACTTGGGTCGTCATGTGCGTGGAAAGTGCGTTGACACACGATACGCCGACACCATGCAAACCGCCTGATACTTTGTAGGAGCCTTTGTCGAACTTTCCACCAGCATGGAGTACGGTCATTACGACCTCCAGTGCCGATTTCTTTTCTTTTTCGTGCAGGTCGACGGGGATACCGCGGCCGTTATCTTGTACAGTAATGGAATTGTCTTCGTTGATGGTCACTTCGATGTGGTCGCAGTAGCCGGCCATCGCTTCGTCGATGGAGTTGTCCACCACTTCGTAGACCAGGTGGTGCAAACCGTTTTCGCTGATGTCGCCAATGTACATGGCGGGGCGTTTTCTTACCGCTTCCAATCCTTCCAGCACTTGGATGTTGCTGGCCGAATAATTGTTTTCACCGTTTATTTTTTCTGCTTCAGTCATAAATTTGTGCTTATTGTAATAACTGAGCAAAAATAGTGAAAATCTTTGGATTATGCCACTGAGGTGAGGAGTTTTTTCTGCCTTTACGGCTTTTTAGCATCCTTGTTTTGGGGATGTCTATAAACAAGAAAAGGTCGGACTTTTGTCCAACCTTCTTGTTATACGTTACTTAGCTTTACGCTCTTTATTACGCAAGCTTGTTGATGTGCAGAGCCAATTTAGACTTCAAGTTATTGGCTTTGTTCTTGTGGATAACGTTAGTCTTAGCCAGCTTATCCAGCAACTTAACCAATCCAGGATACATAGATACTGCTGCAGCCTTGTCAGTAGTAGCACGAAGTTTGCGAACAGCATTTCTCATGGTCTTGCCATAATATCTGTTGTGAAGTCTTCTTTTCTCTTCTTGTCTGATTCTTTTCAGTGATGATTTGTGATTTGCCATCTCGACTAATCTTTTTAATTCGTTTATCTTTTTATTTTAGTAGCCCGTGGGGGAATCGAACCCCCCTTTCAAGAATGAAAATCTTGCGTCCTAACCGATAGACGAACGGGCCATCCTTTTGTTGAGCGTTTTCGCTCGCAAGCGCTTTATCTCTCGTTTGCGGATGCAAAGGTAGGAACTATTTTTGAATTGGCAAAATGTTCCTGCTATTTTTTTTGAACTTAATATTGAAATTTCTTTTAAATATGAATGCTAGCGTCTGGTATACAGTGATTTAAGTGAAATGAAAAAATGTCGTGCGGACCGTGATTTTTTTTAGAAAGAAAGAGGAGGACGCTATTATATCTTCATTTATCGCTTCTTTTTTTGTAGATTTGTAGGCGGATTTATGATACAAACGGACGAGATATGTTGCAAAAGGCGGAAGGAATCGTGCTTCGCACAGTGAAATATAAGGATACAGCTTTTATTGCTGACGTCTATACGGACGTAGCAGGGCGGGTGTCTTTTATGGTGCCGTTGCCCCGTTTGCGTAAGGCGTCAGTCAAGTCTGTTTTGTTTCAACCTTTGTCATTGGTCGAACTGGAGGCAGATTTTCGTCCTAATACTTCTATATATAAGATAAAAGAGGCTAAGTCATGGCATCCATTTGTTTCCTTGCCATACGATCCTTATAAATCGGCTATTGCTTTGTTTCTTTCGGAGTTTTTGTGTCGTGCTGTTCGTGTGGAGGCTGATAATCGGGCTCTTTTCTCTTATTTAAGGCATTCTATCGTGTGGCTGGACGAGTGTCGCACGGGCTTTGCAAACTTTCATCTGGTTTTTCTTATGCGCCTTTCTCGCTTCTTGGGACTTTATCCAAATCTTGAGGGCTATTCAGAAGGCTGTTATTTCGATTTGGTGAATGCCTGTTTTACGTCGCTTCGTCCTTCGGGGCATTCTCATTATATCGGGCCGATTGAGGCGGCACGTCTTCTTACGTTGATGCGGATGAACTACGACACGATGCACCTTTTTGCCATGAGCCGTGTGGAGCGGATGCGTTGTCTGACGGTCATCGAGCAATATTATCGTTTGCACCTGCCCGACTTTCCAGAGCTGAAATCTTTGGATGTTCTGAAAGAACTTTTCGACTGATGGTGTTAAGCTTTGAGGAAAGCATCGTTTTCTTTCGATGAAAACGGCGTTTTTCGAGGAAGAAAGCAGTGTTTTCTTTGAAAGGTATCTGGCATAGATAAAAAAAGTCCGCCGTCTTCGTCCGAAATTGAGAGATCCGGAAAAGAAGACGGCGGAAGTCTTTTGTGTGTGAATCTGTGTTGTTAATCCTCTAACTTGTAGACTTCACTTCCTGCCAATAGGAAACATCCTACGCCAAAGTCTTCAAAATCGGGAATTTTGTCGTAAGTGACAGGTTGGCTGTCTTTGGGCTCTTTGCCTGTCCCTTGTACGTAACCTAGGCAGCCATTGGGATGGACGGCCTCTTTGACCATTGCATTCCATGCCTTCAGCAGGATGGGGAGGTATTCTTTCTTGTCTAAGAGCCCGTTACGTACACCCCAAGCCATGCCGTAGACAAAGAGAGCTGTGCCAGATGTCTCTTTCCCGCCGAAGTTCGATTCGTCGTGGAGGCTGACATTCCAAAAGCCGTCTTTGCGTTGACAGTCTTTGAGTGCCTTGCTCATGGTCAGGAAATCATTTATATAGTTTGTGCGGTGTTGTTCGTTTGCAGGTATTTCGTCCAGTACTCTGACGAGTGCGGCGTATACCCATCCGTTGCCTCTGCTCCAATAGCAATTCTTTCCGTTAGGTTCCTTGTAGGGAGGATCGAAGTCTTGGTCTCTCCACCACAGGCCTTCTTTTTCATTGTACATACCATTTTCTCCATGTACATTTCTTGTATATTCGTACATGTCCCACATCTTGTCGAAGTATTTTTGTTCGCCTGTCAGTCGTCCCAGTTTGGCGAAAACAGGCATACCCATCTGGATAGCGTCTATCCACCACCAGTCGTTCACTTGAGGGGTGTTGACCAGCATGTCAATGTTAGCCTTTGCTTTGCGTATCTTTTCAGGGTTGGGGCAGATATTATATAAATCAATGTATGTTTGACTTGCGCAATAATCGTCAGCGTTGCGTGTGATGGTGCCATTTCTGAATCCCCATTCGTGATATTCAGACCAGTCGTTGGCGTATTTATAATAGTCGTCCCTCGGGTAGATGGAATAAAGGGCCATCAGTCCTTCATAATAAACGCCTCTTGTCCAGATGTTGCTGGGGCGGATGACCTTGTTCACATAGGACGGAGTCCGATAATCGCTGTACTTCTTCATGAAGTAGTCGTTGACTTTGACAATAGTCTTCAACGTTTCTTTTCGGTCAGGCATTTCCTGTGCGGAGATGATGCTGAAGCTGAAAAGTCCGATGAGCAGGGCTGCTATTTTTTTTGTTTTCATGTTTAAATAGATTTTTGTCACAAAAGTAGTTGCCGGGATTTTGTTTTACAATGGAGATTTGTACAGTTTCCATGAATTTTATACAATGAGGTTTTAAGTGGTGATTTTTTTCTCGCAATTGAATGATTTTGTCCATTTTTGAGAAAATATGTCATAATGTGGTCGGTTAAATGGAAGTGCTTTTTTGATAGTTTTTTTAAGATAGATGGATCTGAGAGGCGGTGTGTTGTTGAGTTTTCGGTATAATTAAAATGATTTTATGAATAATTGTTTTGATTTTACATTCTTTTATAACATATCTGAGAGACATGTGTACATGCGATTGTACAATTTTCCATTTTCCGATATATGAAACTTATCATATATTTGCCAACATCTTCATAGTGAGATTATGAGATTTTGTTTTAACTAATGTCTAATTTAATATTTAATGTATGAAAAACAGCAAAAGATTACGTCTGTTTAGCCAAATGTATTTCATTCAGTGGCTATTTCTTACAGTTCTCTTTTCGTTAGTTGCGATGAGTGGCTATGCGCAGAGTAAAACTATTACAGGTAAAATCATTGATTCGACCGGTGAACCGGTTATTGGTGCTAGTGTGCTGGTGAAAGGTACAACTAATGGTGTCATTTCGGACATTGATGGTAATTTTTCTCTTCAAGGGGTGGCTGAAAATGCTACGATTCAAATTAGCTTTGTCGGTTATAAGACTCAAGAACTTGCAGTCGCAGGCAAAACTCAGTTTAACGTAACTTTAGTAGATGACACCGAAATGTTGGATGAGGTGGTAGTAGTAGGTTACGGTGTTCAGAAGAAATCAGATGTAACAGGAGCTATGGCTCGCGTTACAGCTGAGGTGATTCAAGATAGACCTGTACAAAATGCACTTCAGGCTATTCAAGGTAAAGTGACGGGTGTTGATGTAACATCTAACAATCGTCCGGGTGAACTTGGTGATATCCGTATTCGTGGTAATCGTTCTATTACAGCAAACAATGACCCATTGTATGTAATTGACGGTATTCCTATGACGGCAGGTTCTATTGCCGATATCAATCCTAGCGATATTGAGTCGATGGAAATTTTGAAAGATGCATCTGCTACTGCAATTTATGGTTCTCGTGGTGCCAATGGTGTGATTTTGGTAACAACCAAAAAAGGTAAAGTAGGTAAAACTACTATTAACTATGATGGCTCAGTTGCATTTAGTGTATTAAATTCTACAACAGATTATATGAATGCAGGTGAACTGCTTGATTATAAACGGCAGTCTGCTATTGTAGGTGGTACTTATAACGGTGCTTATGGTACAGCTCCTGATCCTAATCGTGATCGTGCTCTTTGGTTAGGAACTCAATCTTATATGGATAAAGCTGTAGCTCAGGCTTATCAATTGGATGCCAATGGTAATCCTGTCTTACGTGCTGCAACTGAAGCAGAGAAGGCTATGGGATATGCAGATATGGTTCCTGTGTATGATGCATCTAAGCTTCCGACAACAGATTGGGGTGGGTTAGCTACTCGTACAGGTGTAACTCATACTCATCAGATATCATTGTCTGCAGGTACGGAAACTTCAAAATTGTATATGTCTTTAGGCTATTTAGGACAGGAATCTCCAATGGCTGACCAGGACTATGAACGTTATACTGCAAATATTAATGGTGAAATTAATCCGACAAGATGGTTGAAAGTCGGGATGAGTTTGAATGCAAGTACTTCTATAAAGAATTATGGTATTGTAAGTAACTTCTCGAATACAGTAGCTAAAGACTCTTATGGCTTGGCCATGAATCTGATGCCTTGGACTCCAGCTTATAATGAAGATGGTTCTGTATTGATAACTTCTGAAGGTGATGCAGAGCATAATATCGTCCGTAATATGAATGCTTCTCAGAATGAATATCGTTATTATGGTGTTAATTATTCATCGTATGCAGAAGTTACATTGCTTCCTTGGTTGAAATGGCGTACCAATTTAGGAGCTCAGTATCGTAATTCTCGTCAAGGAAGTTTTTATGGGGAAAATTTTTCTAATCCTTATGGTTTTGATTCTACGGCTCCAGGTGCTGCATATAATAATCATTCACAGAACCTTTCTTGGGCTTTGGAGAACCTAGTATATATCAATAAGACTTTTAATGATATTCACTCTTTAAACGTTACTTTATTGCAATCGGCTGAACGAAGCCGTTCGGAAAGTCTGTCAATGCGTGCGTATGAAGTGGTTTATCCGACGTCGTTATGGTATAATATTGGACAGTCTAATAACTCTAAATATACACCTGGATCTGGATTCTCCACTTGGTCTCGTGCATCTTATATGGCTCGTATCAATTATGGATTGATGGATAAATATTTGCTTACTTTGACTGGACGTTATGACGGTGCTTCTATGTTGGCTCCAGGGAATAAATGGGATTTTTTCCCGTCTGCAGCTTTGGCATGGCGTATGGAACAAGAAGAATTCATAAAGAATATAAGTTGGATTAATCAATTGAAGCTTCGTGTTGGATATGGTGTTACTGGTAACTCTGCGGTAAGTCCTTATCAAACGGGTGGCTCTGTAACTTCTGTTTATGCAAATATTCCTTTTGGTATTGGTAATATAACCCAGAACACCACTGGTACAAAAACGAATATCATGCCTAACTATGCTTTAGGATGGGAAAAAACAGCGTCTACAAATATTGGTCTTGATTTCTCATTCTTGAATAATAGAATCAGTGGTAGCTTGGAATATTATGATGCAAGAACATCAGATTTGTTGATGAATAAAACGATTCCTGTAATTACTGGTTATGCACAGATCTTAAGTAATGTAGGTAAAACGAGAAACAGAGGTTTTGAAGCTTCTTTGTCAACCGTTAATGTGCAAACAAAGGATTTCACTTGGCAAACAGATTGGACCTTCTCTCTCAATAAAGAAGAGATTGTAGAGTTAGCTAACGGTGTTGATTTTGACTCAAATGGTCCTTGGAAAGTAGGTGAACCCATCAATGTATTTTGGGATTATAAGTACGATAGAATTTGGCAAAATACGCCAGAGGATTTGAAATTGATGGAGCTTTATTCTAAAATTAGCAACTTGACCTTTTTGCCTGGACAATATAAGATTGTAGACCAAGAGCTGGTTGAAGTACCGGCCGGTACTGAGGGATCGAAGAGTGTTACTTTGTCAGATGGAACCGTAGTTAATTATTTGGATAATGGCTTTGGAAAGTTCGATAACGATGATAAAGTCTTTTATAATAAATCTCCAAAGTGGAGTGGCGGTATTAACAACTCCTTTACATATAAGAATTGGAATTTTAGCTTCTTTACCTATTTCCGTTTCGGTAATACATATTATGGTTTGACTCAGACAATTGGACGTCGTGTAGAGAACGATGTATGGTCACCTGAGAATACTGGAGCTAAATTTGCACAACCTACAACAGCAACCCGTACTACTACATATGATTATGTTCGTAACTATACAAAAGGGAATATGGTATTAATTAAAAATATTGCTTTATCGTATACATTGCCTAAAACTTGGTTGACTAAGTTGAATATGAGTAATGCTCAGATTTATGCTCAGGTTTTGAATCCTTTCTTGTGGGGTGGTGAGTTGGTAAAAGCAGGTATCAATCCGGATGATATTACCGGTTGGGATGCTAGTAACCATATTGGTGGTCAGACGAATAATACTTGTATAACTCGTAGCTTTGTATTAGGATTGAGAGTAGGTTTCTAATTATTCAAATTAAATTGTTATGAAAAAGATAAAAGAATTATTATATACAAGTGCATTGATATTTTCTACAGTAGGATGTACAGACAGTTTTCTTGAGGAGAAGATGGTCGCAACTATTACTCAAGATTATCTAGAAACAGAACAAGGACTTGATCAGTTGATTGTAGGAACCTACAATTCAATGCGTGTAAAATGGGGCTACAATGAAGGTATTTATTTGTATGAAACAGGTCATGACTGTTGTAGAACTAGTGGCGATAATGATTTGAATAAATTTTCAACATCAAAATGGTCTCCTACAGGAACGATTGCAGATCGAGCCAATGAATATATGGGAGTTCAGTCAAAACAGCAAGATGGCTTTTTGCTAAATAATTATCCAATCATAGATAACTGCAATAAAGCAATTACAGCTATTCGTAGTGGCAAGGCTCAAGGACAATATGCGTCTAATTCCGAATATGCAGCTCAACGCCTTTCTGAAGTGTTATTCAATCGTGCATATTGTTATTATGGTCTGAATACTATTTTTGGTGATGTTTATTTCTCAACAACCAGTAGTACCTCTTTACCTGCCAACTATAATTACGTTCGTACACCGGCAGAAGTTATGTATAGAGAGTTGATTAGTGATCTTCGCTATGCAGTAGAACATTTACCTGAATCATATGGGGATAGTGAATATGGACGTGCTACAAAATATGCCGCTGCCCATTTATTGGCAAAAATGTACTTGAATCGTGCTCAGGGCGAACAATATGGTACAGAAGCATATGGTAGAAAGTCTGATGGAACCATTGATAATACAAATCCTGAGTCGTATTTAGGTATGCTATATAAAGGTAAAGGAACCGCTGATTTGGATTCTTGTATCTATTATGCTAGCATGGTAATTAACGCCCATCCTTTAGTTTCTGATTATTATGAACTGTTCCGTCATGATTTGGGCGATTTTTCTAATGAAAAGACTTCTGAAAATGTCTTAAATGCAATTTTCTCAGAAAGTGGTGATAATTACCGATATGGCGTCCGTATATTGAGTAAATTTGTAGGGAATTATGTTAATGAAAAATTAGGAATCCCAGATTATTGTTGGGAATATCCTACTAAACCTAATTCAAATTTCCACAATAACGATTTTGGTTTGGATGTATTTACTGATAAAATAAATGACTCTCGTTATCAAAAATCTTTTTGGTTAGAGTTTGAAACAGCGTTGAATACTTCTGGAGCATCTACGCCTTCATTAAATGCAGAATATTATGCATATGATTCAGATAATAATGCAACTTATGAATGGTCTAAAGCTCAAGCAGATTATTTTAATCAGTATATTTTGCCCAATTATAAACGTGAATCTTGGGGAGGTCGTCAGGCTGTAGAAGGTGAACATAAGATGGGAACAGGTGATTTGGCTTTTGCAATTCTTGAAAATACAAAGGAAACTGCTATCTCTGTAGAAGAAGCAGATGCACAACCTTTCTTGCTGTATGCACGTTGGATGAAGGATGGTGATAAGTATTATTATCGTCCTGAGGTGGTCGCTTCTAATGATAATTATACGTTTAAGAACTCTGCTAACTTTTATGGTTTAGAGAGAAGTTCTAATACAGGTATTCCAACTTCCAAGAAGTATCATGATCCTAATCGTTCAGGTAAAAACTCAGAATATGGCGGTCGTGATGTACCTGTTATGCGTTCTGCTGAAATGTATTTGGTTCGTGCCGAAGCTTATGGACGTAAGGGTAATTACACGGCAGCAATTAATGATATTAATGCATTAAGAGAACGTGCAGCATTTAAGCCAGGCGAAGAACGTGCAGAAGTTATAGCTCGTTTGTATCCTGGTCATGAGGACTTATCTGTTGCAGAGCAACAATGGCCTTATAGTGTTGCGACAAATTGTTATGATGCAATTAAAGTTGATGAAAGCTATTGGGATGGTGTGTCTGAAAAATCTATGAAGGAAGATTATTGTCCTAGTGCTAATACAACAGAAAAACGTTTCTTGGAATTCATCTATAATGAATATGCTCGTGAATTTAATCAAGAGCAGGTGTATTATGAAATTATTCATCATGCAGGCGTTCAAGCAGCTCGTATACAGTGGCATAATCAGATGGGAGCTAATCCTAGTGGTAGTTACCAGGCTGGCTCATGGGATGTTGCAGATAATGCTAATGGATCTGATGGACAGAATGGACAACCTAAGGGTGGTTTCCAGAATTATATGACCCTCAAACCTTTCCCGCAGTCGTTTATGGATATGTTGACAGACGAGAATAATGTTCAACTAGATGCTGATGCGAAGAAGGCATACCAGAACTATGGATATTAAATGTTGTAGTTGATAAATTAAAATTTATATACCTTACTAGGGGTTGTTTTCTTTATTGAGAAACAACCCCTAGCTTTTTAATATATATTTAAAAGTTGCAGGTAGTGTTTCAGTGGATGTGCTAATTTGTGCGTTGTGGTGAAACATATCTTTCACCGCAACTCTCTTGTTATCAGCTTACTATTGAGCTGTGAAGGCGTGAAGCCATTTTTGTAAAGACCAAAATTCCTACTCGGATGTTACTATGCCTTTCGTTGGATGTTTCACGGAATATTTGCAGAGTCCCTCTTTAGCTTTCTAAAGTGGCACATTACGTTGCTAAAGTTGATGTTTACAGTTCTCATGTACTATTAATATTTTGTTAAAGTTCTGTATTGGCAATTAGCATGGTTATTAGAATCGTATTGCCGTTAAAATAAATCTTATGCTTTTTTACGCTTGGAGTTCCTAGAATGGATTCCGTCTCATAGCAGCAGATCATCAGAGTAAGGCAAATGAGAAAGATTCGTAAGAATACAAAATGTAAGTGGGGTAGGACTATTTTATTATAGATATATTCTTATTCTTGAGTATTATCTGGAAATAGGATTTTTTTTAACAAAGTTGGTATGTACTCTGCTTAATATTGTCAGTTGATGATATGCATATTCTGTTTAACGATGGCCCTTTTTACGTTTTATACTTTTAGTATTATTAAAATGATTTTAGGCCTGCTCCTTTTGATTTTATGCCCTTTTAGAGGCCTTTGAGGTAAATGGAAATACATGCTTGTGTACAAAAAGACATTCCTGCTATAGCTTTTAATACTTAATTTTGCGCCACTTCTAATATAAGGAAGTATGTGTTTCTTTTAAATGATATTAATTATTTAGAGATTGAGTGTGTAATTTCACTTTTGTTTAACTTAAAGATTGAAGTATGAGAGACAGAAAGAAAAAAACGCTGTTGGGCTGCCGCATGCAATATCGGTGGCTATTTCTTTTTGGTTTGCTTGCTGGTACGATGGCTCCTCCTATGGGGGTCCAGTCGTTGTCTGCTGCTACAAATGTAGTACAGCAAAATGTATCTGTTGTTGGTAAAGTTGTAGATAGTAATGGTGAGCCGATAATTGGTGCGAATGTCATTGTTGAAGGGCAATCTACAAATGGTACAATTACTGATATAGATGGTGTATTCAAGTTGAATGTGCCTAAAGGTGCAAAATTGATCGTTTCATTTATTGGATATACAACAGAAACAGTTGTGGCCAAACCTAGCATGGAAGTTGTTTTGAAAGATGATTCACAGATGTTGGGTGAAGTGGAGGTCGTAGCTTATGGTGTGCAGAAGAAAGTGTCTGTGACGGGTTCTATTGCAAGTGTTAAAGGCGAAGAATTGGTAAAAACACCTACAGGATCAATCTCGAATATGTTGTCTGGTCAAATGGCTGGTTTGACAACGGTGCAGTATTCTGGTGAACCGGGTAGTGATGCTGCTCAGATATTTGTGCGTGGCCAGGCTACGTGGAATCAGTCTTCTCCTTTGATTCAGGTAGATGGTGTAGAACGTGATTTTAATGACATCGACCCGAACGAAATTGAAAGTATTTCTATTTTGAAGGACGCATCGGCTACAGCTGTATTTGGTGTACGTGGTGCTAATGGCGTTGTGTTGATTACGACTAAGCGTGGTAAGGAAGGTAAAGCTAAGATTTCTGTTTCTTCATCGGCTAGTATCATTGCACCGACGAAACCAATTGAGATGGTTAATTCATACCAATATGCCACTTTCTATAACATGATTAATGAATTGGATGGTACGGAGCCTGTGTTTGATGAAGCAATCATTCAGAAATTTAAGGACGGTTCTGATCCTATTCGTTTTCCGAGTGTCAATTGGATTGATTACTGTTTGAAAGATATGACTGTGCAAACTCAGCATAACGTGAATATCTCCGGTGGTACGGATCGCATTCGCTATTTTATTTCAGCAGGTGCGTATACCCAAGGTGGTTTATTCAAGGAATTTGATTTGCCTTACAATTTGTCTTATCAGTATAATCGTTTTAACTATCGTTCGAATTTGGATATTGACGTTACTAAGACAACAACGTTGACGATGAATATTGCTGGTAACGTGAATAATGCTTCTAAACCGTACACAGGTCAAGGAAGTGCTGGTATGTTGATTAATATGTATTATTCGACTCCTTTCTCTAGTCCTGGATTTGTGGATGGAAAGCTGGTCAATGCTGCTAATGATTACTCAGATTTACGTTTACCTTTTGTAGGTGGAAACGGTATCGGTTATTATGGCGGTGGTTTTATGCAGACTAGTAATAATACACTGACTTCTGACTTACAGTTAAAACAAAAATTGGATTTTGTAACCAAAGGTTTGTCTTTTCATTTAAAGGGATCTTATAACAGTGGATTTACAGCTTATACGCAGGCTAAGGCCAGCATTGCGACTTATACCCCGGTGTTACAGGATGACGGTACTATTGCATACAAGAAATATGGTCAAAATACCCAATTGAGTTATGAAGATCGCGATCCGGCTAAATCCCGTAACTGGTATATGGAAGCAGCTTTCAATTATGCTCGTAATTTTGACGATCATCATGTTACCGCCTTGTTGCTGTATAACCAGTCAAAAACATATTATCCTTCTGCATATTCAGATATTCCCCGAGGCCTGGTAGGCTTGGTTGGTCGTGCAACTTATGATTGGAAGAATCGTTATTTGGCAGAATTTAATATCGGTTATAATGGTTCGGAAAACTATGCTCCTGGTAAACGTTTTGGTACTTTCCCGGCTGGTTCTATTGGTTGGGTAGTTAGTGAGGAAAAATTCTGGCAGCCTATTAAACCGGTAATTAGTTTCTTGAAATTCCGCTATACGCTGGGTCTTGTCGGAAATGATAGTTTTGACGGAAATACACAACGATTCTTGTATCTGTCAGATCCTTATGCTGTTAATAATACAACATTGATTAATCGTGATGGACATGGTTTCTTGTTTGGTATAAATAATTCCACGCCTAGCCCTGCAGCATACGAAAGTTCAAAGAACAATCAAGATGTGACTTGGGAAAAGGCTCTGAAGATGAATTTTGGTGTGGATGCAAATTTCTTTAATGACCGCTTGCGCACTACATTCGATTATTATCATGAAGATCGAACAGACATCATGTTGAGCGATGGAACTGCACCTTCTGTATTAGGTTTTGCGCTTCCGGTTGCCAACCTTGGCTCTATGCGTAGTTGGGGATGGGAAATTTCTTTGAAATGGAACGACCAGGTTGGAAGCGATTTCAGATACAATGTAGGATTGAACCTGATGTATAATCAGAACCGAGTAAAGGAGCGTAAAGAGGCTCCCATGAATGAAGAATATATGTATCAGAAAGGGAGAAGACTCGGAGCGAGAAGTCAATATAAGTTTTTTGAATATTACAATTCGGAAACGACTCCTGAACATTATAAGGAGGTATACGGAGTGGATATGCCTGAACAGTTGATTACAGACCTGAAAGATGGTGATTGCGTATACGTGGACTTGAATGGTGATGGAAAGATTGATTCGAATGATATGTCACGTGATTTTGGTTTTACTGATGATCCTGAGTATATGGCTGGTTTGAACTTAGGCTTCAGCTGGAAAGGTTGGGATGTTTCTATGCAGTGGACTGGCGCATGGAATGTTAGCCGCAATATTTCAAACGTATTCCGTAAGCCTTTTACAGATCGAAACGATGCTGATCAAGGTGGCCTTCTGGTTTATATGTTGGATAATACTTGGACTCCTGATAATCCAGATTCGAACGCAGCTTATCCTCGTCCTACATTCTTGCGTGATGTAAACAATTATGCAGAGTCTACATTGTGGGAGAAAGATTCGAAATATCTTCGTTTGAAAAATCTGCAAATCGCTTATAATTTTGATTTGCCGTTTATGAAGAAACTGAAATTGAATACATTCCAGTTAGCTTTAAGTGGTTATAACTTGTTGACTTTCACTCCGTATATTTGGGGTGATCCTGAGTCTAGAGCAAGTAACTCTCCTTCTTATCCGTTGACTAAAACGTATTCGTTAAGTCTGAAATTAGGTTTTTAATATTACATGTATAGAAAGATGAAAAAATATAATAATTGGACGTTAAGGCTTGTTTCAGGTTTATTTGTTACTTCCATGGCTATTACATCTTGTGTGGATGAAATTAAATTCGGAAGTGCATTTCTAGAAAAAGCTCCTGGCGGATCGGTTACTAAAGATACCGTTTTTAATAATGCTGAATATACTCGCCAGTTTTTAACAAATCTGTATGGAATGCAATATTATGGTTTGCCTTATAAGAATGTAGCAAATCAGGAGAGTTCAAATAACTATGTCGGCAAGCCTGAAGCTTTGACAGATTTGTATGTGTTTACTTATCCTTCGGCAGGTATATCAGGACCTTATTTTTCTGGAACACATTCTGCAAACTATGGTAAGCGTTCTGATAAGTTTGACTACCTCAGAAATAATATTTGGGAGGCTGTTCGTGGTGTTTGGATGTTGATCGAAAACATTGATGCAGTACCTGGATTAAGCGAGGAAGAAAAGCAGTCGATGGTTGCGCAAGCAAAATGTATCTTAGCTTCTCGATATTTTGATGTTTTCCGTCACTATGGTGGTGTGCCTTTGATTAAGGCGACTTTTACAGGAACGGACGCTACATACTCAATGCCACGTAATAGTGTGGAAGAGAATGTTGATTTCATGGTACAGTTGCTGGATGAAGCTGCAGCTGTTTTGCCATGGACGGTGGAAACACCTGCTGCTGATGCAGGTCGTTGGAATCGTGCAGCAGCTCTTGCTTATAAATGTCGAATTTTGCAATTTGCAGCATCTCCATTGTTTAATGATGTAGAACCTTACTATCCAGGTGCTACGGATAATCCAGCCATCTGGTATGGGGGATATAAGGCTGAACTGTGGGATCGTTGTTTGAAAGCTTGTGAGGAATTTTTTAATGAGTTAGCTTCTAAGGGTGGATATCATTTACAACAGGCCAATGGTACACGCCCAGAAGATTATCGCTTGGCTTATCGCTCTGGTTATGCCAATTTGGATAGCCCGGAAGTGTTGCTGAGTACACGTGTGATCGACTATGATGCCTTTAAATCCAGTCATTATAACTGGCATCAGTGGGGTGATCCTTTGATGCGTATTCACAGAGGTTATAGTCCTACGCAAGAGTATGTTGAGATGTTTCCTTGGAAAGATGGAACTCCTTTTGATTGGGAGAAAACGAAAGCTGAAGGCCGGTTAGATGAAATGTTTCAAACAGGTAATGTGGTAGATGATAATATTGTACTTACCCGTGACCCACGCTTGTATGAAGAAGCGGTTGTGAATGGCCAACGCATTTCTATGGATTGGACAACTGGTAATATGGCTGGACGTAGTTTTGAATCATGGCTTGGTGGAAAAGATGCTAGTACTAATCCTACAACGCAGACTGCTTCATTTGCAACAGGATATGCTCCAATGAAATTCTTGATGGGCGATGATATGCTTCGTCGTTATGTGCATTGGCCTTGCATTCGTCTGTCGGAATTACATTTGATTTATGCAGAGGCTCTTTGCCAAAGCCAACAGGGGGATATGCAGAAAGCTGTTGATCAGATTGATATTGTGCGTGCACGTGTCGGTATGAAGGGACTGGTTGAGTGTAACCCGGATAAGAATCTGTTGTCAGATAAGAATGCATTGTTGGAAGAAATCCTGCGTGAACGTGCTTGTGAATTAGGTATGGAAGATGCTCGTTTCTTTGACTTGATTCGTTATAAACGTGCAGATATATTCTCGAAACAGCTTCATGGACTTTTGATTTACCGTTTGGACGAAAATGGAGAACGTCGAGATGAACCTTGGTATGGTAATGATGATAAGACGATGCCTTATCCCAGCAAATTTGAATATGAGAAGTATGAGCTGAACAATCCTGTTCGTTATTGGTGGACTAACGGATTTGATCCTAAATGGTACTTGTCACCATTCCCGGCAACAGAAGTAAATAAGGGCTATGGATTGGTACAGAATCCGGGATGGTAAAGAACAGATTAACAACTTTTTTGATCGAACTTATTATGAAGAAAAATAAATTGATAATTTCTGCTTTTTGTGTTGCGATGGCCATGCAATCCAACGCGCAGGAATATGTGGATAGTGTAGCTGCTGACAAACCTGTCAAGTATTCTAAAATGGTGCAGATTGGTTATCAGAAGGCTCAAACGCTGGAAGAAACAACGGCGTCGACTTCTATCATATATAATGAGGAGTTTAATAAGCGCAGTGCTAAGAATATTGGTAATTCTCTTTTTGGATATGGAACGGGTCTGACTGTTTTGCAGAATTCAGGTACTTATTCCGACTATAATCCAACTTTGCTCGTGAGAGGATTGAAAACACTGTCAGGAACAAAAACTCTGATATTGGTAGATGGTATTGAACGTGATATTAATGACATTACGCCTGAAGAAGTTGAATCAGTTAGCATCTTAAAGGATGCTGCTGCTGTAGCTCTTTATGGTTATAAAGGCATTGATGGTGTAATTAATATAACGACGAAGCGTGGTAAATACGATTCTCGAGAGATTAAGTTTGTATATGAACATGGGATGGGTTGGCAGGTTCGTAAGCCTAAGTTTGTAGATAGCTATACTTATGCGAATGCAATGAATGAGGCTTTAACGAATGACGGATTGGCAGTTCGTTATTCGCCAGATGAATTGAACGCCTTCAAGACGGGAAATTATCCATTTTTGTATCCTAATGTAGATTGGATGGGAGAGACGTTCCGTAATATGGATGCCACTAACATTTATAATATCAGTTTTCGTGGTGGAGCTAAAAAATTCCGTTATTACGCTATGGCTAACTTGACAACGAATAAAGGTTTTATAGCCAATCCATATATGAATGATGGATATTCTACTCAGGATCAGTATTCTAGAGCCAATCTACGTACAAATTTGGATATTGACTTGAGTGATAATACTAAGTTGAAGCTTAATGTTTTGGGCGTGCTGTCTGAGACAAGAGCACCCGGTGCTGATGGTGAAGCAGGAGCGGACTTGTGGGATATGATTTACACATTGCCTTCTGCTGCATATCCAGCTCGATTGGAAAATGGAACTTGGGGTGGTAGCGCTATTTGGGCTGGTACAAAGAATCCTGTAGCTGTGTCTCAAGCTGCGGCTTATACTAAATTCCATGAAAGAACTTTGTTTGCAGATATGACCTTGGAACAGGATCTTTCTGCTATTACTCCTGGATTAGGTGCTAGTGCATTACTTTCTTATGACAACTATGCTCAGTACTGGGAAGATCATTCAAAGACGTTTGTATATGGAAGTAATTCTGTTACTGCATGGGAGAATGGTGTTCCTTCAGCGACTTCTTATTATACAGATGGTAAGGAAAGTGCAATGGGCTCTACTGCTAAATGTATAGCTTTTACCCGTGTGTTCAATTTTGCTGCGACTTTGTTTTATGACAAGCAGATTAATGCAGATAATAAGATTTATAGTCAGTTGAAATGGGATTATGAATATCGTAATACGAAAGGTATTGACCAGACTTGGTATAGAGGAAATGCTTCTTTTTATACTCATTATGGCTATAAGGACAGATATTTTGCTGATCTGACATTGGTTGCTTCAGCATCCAATATGCTGGCCCCTGGACATAAGTGGGGATTTTCTCCTACCTTGGGATTGGCTTGGGTGATGTCTAAAGAGAATTTTATTAAGAATATTTCATGGATTGATTTCATGAAGCTGAGAGCATCAATGGGTATTATTAATACAGACCGTATTCCTGCTTCTAATTATTGGGAACAAACTTATGGTAGTGGTAATGGTTATGCATTTGATACGAACTATTCAGTGGGAACTAGTTCTTGGACTCTTGGACGTTTGGCATCTATTAATTCGACTCATGAAAAAGGCTATAAATACAATTTGGGTTGGGATGTAAGCCTGCTCAAAGGATTAGATATTAATATTGATGCTTATTATGAAAGACGTTCGGACATTTGGGTGTCTTCAAGTGGACATTATTCAAGTGTATTAGGTTTTACAGCTCCTTATGAAAACGGTGGTATTGTAGATAGTTGGGGTACAGAATTGGGTATAAAGTACAATAAGCAATTTGGTGAAGTTCTTATTAATTTAGGAGGTAATTTTGCCTTAGCTAAGAATAAGATTGTTGAGCAGATGGAAGAACCTAAGATGTATGATAACTTGGTGACTACGGGCGATCCCTTGAATCAAACTTATGGTTTGGTTGTAGAGGGATTCTTTAAAGACCAAGCTGATATTGATGCAAGTCCTCAGCAGTCTTTTGGAACGGTTAGACCTGGTGATATCAAATATAAAGATATCAATAATGATAATGTGATTGATGAAAATGATAAAGTTGCTATTGGCTACAGTACTTCGGCTCCTGAACTTTATTATTCTTTTAATTTAGGTGCAGAATGGAGAGGTCTTGGTTTGGAAGCTATGTTCCAGGGTACAGGCAGATATTCCGCTGTGTTGAATACAAAGAGTTTGTATTGGCCATTGGTTAACAACACCACAATTTCTCAGGAATATTATGATAATCGTTGGACTGAAAGTAATCAGAATGCTAAATATCCTCGTTTGAGCTCTCAGAGCAATGAGAATAATTATCAGACAAATACACTGTGGTTGGCAGATCGTTCATTCTTGAAACTGCGCTCTGTTGAATTGTACTATAAATTCCCGGAAAATTTAGTGAAGAAGAGCAAAATCTTAGGTAACGCAAAGATTTATGTAAGAGGAATCGATCTTTTGTGTTTTGATAAGATTAAGATTTCAGATCCAGAATCTTATGGAGCAACAAATCCTTTGACTCGTAGTTTGGTTGCAGGTTTGACCATTGGATTTTAATGATTAATTTTTTAATTTGATTAGATAATTATGAAACTTAAGAATATTTTGAGTGGAGTGGCCTGTACGCTTGTTTTGTCCTCTTGTAATTGGGATTATCATGAATATTCCAATTATGGGAAAGATTATGTGCAGGAAACATATGATAATGTAATAGGTATGGTCACCAATATTTATGCGATGTTGGATTATGATTTTGGCCAAACTTATTCTGGGGGAATGTTGGCTTCTGCTTGTGATGAGGCTGAATATGCTTATCCATCCAATGATATTTGTGATTTTACAAACGGTTCTTGGAGTCCCTCCAATCCGATGTCCTCAATTTGGACTTCAAGTTATAAAGGAATTCAAGCTTGTAATCAATATTTGGCAGAGTTTCAGGGTTTGACTTTTGATGAGTTGAAGTTAAATGATGATTATCGTGCCCAAATGTTCCGTTATCATAACAGTTTTAAGGAAGCTCGTTTCTTAAGAGCTTACTTCTATTTTAATTTGGCTCGTGCTTATGGAGATGTTCCTTATTTTACTGAAATGGTTTCTACTGATCAGGTCAATTCGTTGACTCGTACACCGGTTCAGGAAGTCTTTGACGCCATTATTGAGGAATGTGATCAATTATATGAAGAATTGCCTGCTGATTATACTCAATTGGGACTTGATGGAATAAGCCCTGCAGAGAGTGGTCGTGTTACTCGATATGCAGCTTTGGCATTGAAAGCTCGTGCGGCGTTGTATGCAGCCAGTCCATTATTTAATACAGATAATAATCAGGAGCTTTGGAAAAGAGCTGCAGAGGCGAACAAAGCAGTCATTGATACTTGTACTAAGTATGGTTTCAAATTAGGTAAATATACAGAGTTGTGGGGAGCTGATAACTGGACTAACAAGGAAATGATTTTTGTACGTCGTTATTTTGTGAACGGTGGAGATAATGTCCTTGAAGGTTATAATTTTCCCATGGGTGTTCCTGGTGGAAAATCAGGAAACTGTCCGACACAAAATTTGGTAGATGCTTATGAAATGAAAGCTACGGGTAAATTGTGGAATGAAGAAGGCAGTGGCTATGATCCAGCCAATCCTTATGAAGGACGTGATCCACGTTTCGCAATGACTATTGTGAAGAATGGCGATACCAAATGGCCTTCAAAGAATTCAGATCCGATTGAAACTTTTTATGGTGGTTTGAATGCAGAGCCTCTTTCTGGCGCTACTCCTACAGGTTATTATCTGAAGAAATACTTGGATTCTGCTATTGATTTGAGTGCAAACAGTACAACGAAAAAAGCTCGTCATTCATGGATTACTTATCGTTTAGGTGAATTCTATTTGAACTATGCTGAGGCCGTATTTAAATATACAGGTTCTGCTGATAATCCTTCTGAGTTCAATATGACGGCGCGTGAGGCTGTAAATGTGGTTCGTGACAGAGCTGATGTGAAAATGCCTTTGTTGGCTGCAGGTTTGACACCTGATGCTTTTTGGGCTAAATATCAGAATGAGCGTATGGTTGAATTGGCATTTGAGGGCCATCGTTTTTATGATTTGAGACGGTGGAAGGATGGTGATAAACTTAAGAGTATCACAGAAATGAAGTTGACTAAGAATGCAGATGGTACTATTACATACGAGCGTAACGTGGTAAATCGTACGTGGAATGAAAAGATGTATTTATTCCCGATTCCTCAATCTGAGCGTTTGAAAAATCCGAATTTGGATCAGAATGCCGGATGGTAATTCGTAATGAGGAGAGGATATCCCGATAGAAGATTGGCTGTTTTTATAGCATGAGGTATTTCATTCATGTTTTAAGATCTGCGATCTTTTTAAGAGGGAGTATTCCCTCCTCATTTCACTTTTAACTATGATAAACTTACTATGAAACTATTCTATTTTATATTCTTATTTTTTTATGCATGTTGTTTACATGCAAAAACCTGCTTCGTAGCTACAAATGGCTGTGATTTGAATAAAGGTACGATAGATTCTCCTTTTGCTACATTGAATAAAGCTTATTCTATGGAGGGCGTTGATACCATATATTTTCGTGCTGGTGTCTATGTTATTACGGAAGAGCAAATTATGGAAAAGACCAATTTATATGCTCGAGTCTTTAAGATGTCAAGGACAGATTGCAGTGTGTCAAAACGGCTTTATATCGGAGGATATCAGTTGGAACGACCTGTTTTTGATTTGTCACAGGTTCGTCCTCAGGGGTTGAGAGTTTGTGTGTTTTATGTCGATGGCTCCTGTCATCATTTTAATAACTTTGAAGTAGTAGGAACGCAAGTAACTTTGCGCGGGCATACTCAATCCGAATGTTTCAGGAATGAGGGAGGCAATTATAATATTTATGAAAATATAGCCATGCATGATGGCATGGCTATTGGATTTTATTTGTCAAAGGGGAAAAATAATCTGGTCCTGAATTGTGATGCATATAATAATTACGATAATTTTTCGGAAGGAATTAAAGGTGGTAATGTAGATGGATTTGGTGGACATCCTGCGAGTATATCAGATACGGGTAATGTTTTTCGAGGATGTCGGGCTTGGTGGAATAGTGATGATGGATTTGACTTGATTAATGCTTGTGCTCCAATAACAATAGATCGTTGTTGGTCGTTTTATAATGGATATCAGCCACAAACTAAGAAGCCTGCAGGAGACGGAACAGGCTTTAAAGCAGGTGGATATGGAATGGGTGATCGTCCAAAAGCCCCAAAGATTATTCCAGAACATGTTGTCAGTAATTGTTTGGCTTGTGATAATAGAAATAAGGGATTTTATGCAAACCATCATTTGGGAGGAATATTGTGGTATAATAATACAGGTTATAAGAATCCTTCTAATTTTTGTATGTTGAATCGTAAAGATATTGCAGAAAAGGTTGATGTATTGGGTTATAATCATGTACTTTTGGGGAATGTATCTTTCATGCCTAAAAGGATCGGGGCTGATATTGTTGATATAGATAAATCAAAGTGTATAGTAAGGGATAATTTCTTTTATTCTGATAATTGTATTCTGACGGAAGAGGATTTTGAAAGTTTAGATGAAAGTTTATTGATGAGTTCAAGGAAAGTTGATGGAAAGTTGCCTGAAATAACATTCTTGCGTCCGGTTAAGTCATCTTGGTTGTATTCTAGTAGAATGGGGTATACTCATACCGTCAATAGGATAAGATGAAAATTTTAGTATTTTGTAATTTGTTTAATGTAATAAAATGCGATTTTTAAGATGAAAAAGTTATTGTTTTTGATATTGATTTTATGTTTAGTTTCATTGGGGGCTTGCTTGAGTGAAGATGAAAGCAGATGGTCTGATTATTCAGGAGTTTATGTAACAGTGGCAGGTGATGATATACAAGGTTATCAATTCTATACAGATTTTGATGCTATTTTGGAACCTTCGGCTGAGAGTCTAAAAAACTTAGAATGGGTAAAACAGGCACGCCGTGTTGTTATTGGCTTTGATTTGGAGGGTGAACAAACAGATTTGGAATCAGGAAAAACTTATCCAGTCATTTTGAAATCAGCTCAACAAATACCAACTTTTATTGTTTCCGTAGATACTTTAAGTGATGAATATCAAAGAAATGGATTAGACTCTATTGCATTGAAAAATGAATCCATTCGTTCGATTGATGATTCTAAAGGTGCATTTTATATGAAAAATGGTTATTTGAATTTAGTTGCTACTTTTGATTATTCGCCTACACAACCTACATATTTTCTGCTCTATTATGATGGAGAAAAGGACATAGACGTCGTTAATAAGCGTTTGTCGATGAATTTATATTTTAATAATAGTGTAGATCAGGCGTACCATACGATTTCTTCTTTTATAAGTCTTGAGGCTCCAGAATCGGTTTATTCAAAATATTTGAATGCAGGGATGAATATGAGTGACTCGATAGAGCTTTGTTTGAATGTTAATGCTGCAACAGGCTCTAAACAAATGAGTTGTAAGTTGGCATTAAAAGATCTGCTATTACCATAATGATATTTGTTTGCATTGGCGTTGAGTATTTCCCCTGTTAAGTTTTGAGAGGAATACATCTTTAATTGCTAGTTGAGGATAGGTATATTACCCGTTAGTGGAGTGGCTTGGATAAACATTTCTGCTGGCGGGTTTTATTGATTATACGAGAGAGAACAATAGTTGAGAATAATATTATTCTGCCTATGAGAGCGTTTATTCTGTGGAGTTATTTAATATTTGTGCATGTGTTTGTATTGTCAGCGCAGCAAACATCGCAGTTTGGAGATTTAGGTAATGGAATGTTTAGGAATCCGGTAATTCCTTCTGACTATAGTGATCCTGATATTATTAGGGTTGGTGAGGATTATTATGGCATTGCTTCCACTTTTTGTTTTTCTCCTGGAATGATTGTGATACATTCGAAGGATTTGGTACATTGGGAAATAATAAATCATGTTGTAGATGATATTTCTTTTTTGAATCCGGAATTGGATTGGACACAGATGAAAGGCTATTACAATGGTGTGTGGGCCGGTTCGTTACGTTATCATGACGGGATGTTTTATTGTCATTTTGCGACTCCGCGTGGAGGATGGTTTGTAGCTACTACTTCGGATGTTCGTGGAAAGTGGGAGGTAAAAGCTATGAGAGATTGTAACGGGAGAGAATTGCGTGGCCGGGGGTGGGATGATCTCTGTCCATTATGGGATGGAGATGGACATGCATACATTATAGCCAGTAATTTTGGTAAATATTGGTTTCCGCATATTTATAAGATGAGTTCAGATGGTACTCAATTGTTGGACGGTATGATTGATGATAATTGTGATGTAACTAAGAATATCGAAATTATTGGAGGATACGTTGTGAAACCCTATCGTACGGCTGAGGCGAATAAATTATATAAGTGGAACGGGATGTATTACATTTATTTTAGTGAGGTACGAGAAATTCATGGTAATAAAGTACGTGTGCCTGTTATGCGTCGTTCAAAGAGCATTTATGGTCCTTATGAAGAACTGTTATTGATGCATTCTCAAGGCAAGCTGGTAGATAAAGAACCGAATCAGGGAGCAATTGTTGATACGGAAGACGGGAAATGGTTTTTTGTGACTCATCATGGTACTGGAGATTTTGATGGACGTGTATTGAGTGTAGTTCCTGTTTGCTGGAAGAAGGGGTGGCCTCATATTGGGCAGAATATAGATCATGATGGGGTGGGAGAGATGGTTTGGGAACTGCCGAAGCCGATAAGCAGAGAGGCTGCTGAATTTATTCAGACTTCGGACGACTTTAATGGGGACCGTTTGGGGCATCAATGGGAGTTCAACCATCAACCCAGACAGGAAAAATGGTCGTTATCGGAGCGGAAGGGATACTTGCGCTTGTATGCTTTTGCTCAATTGCGTGAAGGAGACTTCTTTTCTACGGGAAATATCGTGTCACAGCGTTATATTCGTTGGGGAAAAGGTGAGGCTGTTGCTAAATTGGACATTAATAAGATGGATAATGGTCAGGAGGCTGGTCTTGTGCATTTTAATGGTGGTAAAGATTACGCATATCTGGCTGTCGTCAAGGTAAACGGTCGGTTATCTTTGGTTTATAGGAGTAAGAATAGCAAGGGGGCTGAGCAAGTGCTGCCGTTTGCTTTTTTGTCTGGTGGACAGCGTTCATTGTGGCTGAAAACGGAGATCGATTTTTCGGGGAAGGCCGTCTTTTATTGGAGTCTTAACGGACGCAAGTACCACGCGTGTGACGCAGTCTTCCAGCTGAAATGGGGCAATTATAGAGGAAGTCGTATAGGACTGTTCACTTATAATAATCTCCAGGAAAATGGATATATAGATGTAGATTATATGACGTACTGTGAAAAGAATGACTGAGAAGGTGAAGTGCTGATAGTGGGAAAATATCGATAACCATGAATAAATATTGATCATGAATTTAAGAAAAAGCTTGTTTATTGTTTGTGTAGGGCTTATGATTTCTGGCCAGTTATTGGCCAAGGTGACTTTGCCCAATGTGTTGACTTCGAACATGGTGTTGCAACAAAAAGAACGGGTAGCCATTTGGGGAAAGGCTTATCCAGGCGAACGGGTTACTGTGGAATTCGCGGGGCAGAGTCGAAGTTGTATAGCTACATCGGATAGTACATGGCAAGTGTGGCTGAAGCCTATGAACGCTTCGTTCGAAAAAAGAGATTTGATTGTGCGTGGAGAGGAAAATGAAATTCGATTGGGCAACGTGCTGGTTGGTGAAGTGTGGCTTTGTGGCGGACAGTCCAACATGGAATATCCGATGGACCGGGCGTTGAAACGTTATACTGCGCCCGTCCGTGGCGAAGATTTGGCTGAAAAAGAATGGAAAAATCCGAATGCTGAAGGCTTGCGACTGTTTTGGGTAGAGAAGAAATATGGTTTACCGGATTGTCAGACTAAAGGATGGCAGGAAGCTGAAAGTGCAGCGATTGCTCCTTTTTCGGCAGCAGCTTATTTTTTCGGAAAGACGTTGCAAGAGGCTTTGCAAGTACCCGTCGGGATCATTGCTTCTTCTTGGGGAGGAAGTCGGATTGAGAACTGGATACCGGAAGACGTCTATAAGCAAGCACCTTTCTATGCCAAGGAACAGATGCAGCATCCGACAGTAAAGCGTAAGATTGCGTTATATTATGATACGATGATTCGCTCGTTGGCTCCTTACACGCTAAAAGGATTCACATGGTATCAGGGAGAGTCGGATGCCATGGCTCATGATTCATTGTATGTGGAAAAGTTTGAAACGCTTCTGAATGTCTGGCGGACGATTTTCAAAGATAAGACACTGTCGATGTACTACGTGCAGATTGCTCCTTATTTGTATTCCAATCGCCAGCGTGACGATTATAAACATGATGCCTGTCTGAAAGCCTGGTTTGCTGACTTGCAGACGAACTGTATGAGCCTGGAACATACGGGACAGGTTATCGTGACGGATTTAGTGGATCATTTGAAGGACATTCATCCGTCTTATAAATGGGAAGTCGGTCGTCGTCTAGCGCTTTGGGCGTTGGCTAAGGATTATAATAAGAAGGTGGTTTGCTGTGGTCCCCAACTGAAACGCGCCTATTTGAAGAAAAAGCAGGTGATACTGACGTTCCGTACGGAAGGAAGCAGGCTGACAGCTGGGGTACGTGATAAGGACAATAATGCTTTCAAGGCTGTTAACGATAAGCTGACTTGGTTTGAAGTGGCAGGCAGCGATGGCGTATTCCGTCCTGTAGAGGCTGTTATTGAAGATGGAAAAGTGGTGCTGGACGTAGCAGATATTAAGAATCCTTCGAAAGTGAGATTCGGATGGAATGAACAGGCAATGCCTAATTTGTTCAACGAGGAGGGGCTTCCTGCAACGCCCTTTTGCGTGGAGCTGTAAGGCGGAGAAGTAAAAATACATGAATATGTACGAATGTCTATTCCGTGTTTTCGGATAATGTGACATTTTTGCAACAAAAACAGGATTGTATGGGAAATAAAGTTTTGAAGGGCTTGGCTATGGCCGCCGCGGTCATCTTTGCGGCGTGGGCGAGCGCACAAGCGCCCCACCCCGAACGTGTCTATCTGTCGGGCACGGGCATCGACGACACACGGACGTGGGATTTTTATTGCACGCATGGACAGAACAGCGGCAAGTGGAAAAAAATAGAAGTGCCTTGCAACTGGGAGTTGCAGGGATTTGGAAACTATACGTACGGACGCTGGTACACCGTGCCCGGCGAGAAACCGAGCGACGAGGTGGGCATGTACCGCCACCGGTTCGATGTCCCCAAGGCGTGGAGCGGACAGCGGGTGAAGATTTTCTTCGACGGCGTGATGACCGACGTGGAGGTGCGCGTCAACGGCGAGCTGGCCGGCGAGATGCATCAGGGTGGCTTTTATCGCTTCGACTACGACATCACCGACCTGCTGAAGTTCGGACGGAAGAACACGCTGGAAGTGAAGGTGGCCAAAGAGTCGGCCAACAAGTCCATCAACGCCGCCGAGCGGAAGGCCGACTGGTGGCTCTATGGCGGCATCTATCGTCCCGTGTGGTTGGAAGTGCTGCCGCAGGTGCACGTCGGACACTTCACGCTGAATGCCGACGCCGAAGGGCGGCTGAACGTGGCGCTCGAGATGGAGGGCGACGCCAGCGGCTACGAACTGGTGACCAGCTTGACGGCGTTGAAGGATGGTCGCGTGATGACCGACCTATCGGGACGGACGGAGGTATCCCACGTCATCGAGAACGGCGAACGCGAGCAGCTGTTCACCTCGCAATGGGGCAGCGTCCGCCTGTGGGACACGGAGAACCCCAACCTGTACGTGGCCAAGCTGCAACTGAAAGACCGCGAGGGCCGGGTGGTGCAGACGCGTGAATTCCGCGTGGGCTTCCGCACCATCGAGTTCTTCCCGCAGGACGGATTGTACCTGAACGGTGTGAAGCTGGTGGTGAAGGGCATCAACCGCCACTCGTTCTCGGTGGATGGCGGGCGCGCCACGAGCGCGGCCATGAGCCGTCAGGATGCCATGCTCATCAAGGAGATGAACATGAACGCCGTCCGTTCGCACTATCCGCCCGACGAACATTTCCTCGACATGTGCGACTCGCTGGGCCTGGTCTATTTGGACGAGTTGGCCGGATGGCAGGATGCTTACGACTCGGAGGTAGGCTCCAAGCTGGTGCGCGAGATGGTGCGCCGCGACGTCAACCATCCCTGTATCATCCTCTGGTGCAACGGCAACGAGGGTGGATGGAACTACGACACCGACCCGCTGTTCGCACGCTACGACAAGTTGCAGAAGCGCCACGTCATCCATCCCTGGGCCGACTTCGACGATCTGGACACGCACCACTATCCGGCCTACCTGACGGGTGTGGCCCGCTTCACGAACGGCTACAAGGTGTTCATGCCCACGGAGTTCATGCACGCCATGTACGACCAGGGCGGAGGCGCCGGCCTGCGCGACTTCTGGGACCGCTGGCTGACGAACCCCATGTTTGCCGGCGGATTTGTCTGGGTCTTCTGTGACGAGGCGCCGAAGCGATTGGACAAGGGCGGCATCCTCGACTCGGACAAATCGAACGCCCCCGACGGCGTGGTAGGCCCGCGCCGTGAGAAGGAGGGCAGCTACTATGCCATCCGCGCGCAGTGGTCGCCCATCCAGTTGAAGCCGCTGCTCATCACTTCGCATTTCGACGGCAGTTTCCTGCTGACCAATGAATATACCTACACCAACCTGAAGGACTGCCGCATGGACTGGCGCGTCCTGAAGTGCGACACGCCCTTGCAGGGGACTGTCGCCGCTGCTCCCGTGGCCCTGGCCGAAGGCGAGGTGACGCTGCCTGCCATCGCTCCGGGCGAGACGGGTACGGCGCGTTTCGACCTGCCAGCCAACTTTGCCGATGGCGATGTGCTCGAGCTGGAAGCCTTCGACAAGGAGGGCCGCAGCATCTGCACCTGGAGTTACCCCATCCGCCTGGCCGCGCAGTACTTCGCGCACAAGATGGAGCGGACGCCAATGACCCTTCAGGCCCTGCTGCGGGCCGAAGCCGTCAGGGAAGGCGGCAGCTACGTCCTGCGCAGCGCCGACGTCAGCGTGGCGTTCGACGCCTCGACCGGCCTGCTCAGCCGCGTGACGGCGGGCGGACGCGACATCCCCTTCAAGGACGGCCCCGTGGCCGTGGGCATGAAGATGCGCTACGAGCCTTCGCTCAGCTACCTTCGCAACGGTGAAGATGGCGCCGTGTTCTGCGCCAAGTACAAGGGCGCGGCCGACTCCATCGTCTGGCGCCTGACCGACAACGGCCTGCTCTACATGGACGCCATCCTGCTGAACCGCGCTTCCGGCGGGGGCGGCTTCGACGACGCCTTCATGGACACCGAGGTCTACAACCTGGGCCTGACCTTCTCCTATCCCGAAGCGGCCTGCACGGGCATGCGCTGGATGGGCCGCGGCCCCTACCGCGTGTGGAAGAACCGCATTGCGGGCACCCAGTACGGCATCTGGCAGAAGGACTACAACAACACCATCACCGGCGAGAGCTACGAGAACCTGATTTATCCCGAGTTCAAGGGCTATCACGCCCACCTGTTCTGGGCCACGATGGAGAGCGACGAGGCACCGTTCACCGTCTACTCGCGCAACGACGGCATCTTCTACCGCGTCTTCACGCCCGAAGAGCCCGCCGGACGCATAAAGCAGACCATGCCGAGCTTCCCCGAGGGCGACCTTTCCTTCCTGCTCGACATTCCCGCCATCGCTTCGTTCAAGCCCATCAAGCAGCAGGGCCCGAACAGCCAGCCGGGCAACATCCGCATCAAGAAAGGCGACGAAGGCCTGCACATCGACCTGGTGTTCGACTTCCGGCAGCCGAGATAGCGGCCTGCCAATGTGGTAGCCGTCGCGAATACAGCCTGCGCAGCCCCATTCACTCCGGTGGACGGGGCTGTTGCGTATGTTTTCATGTCGTCCACTGTAGTGGAAGTACTGTTACAGACTGTAATACTCTGTCTACTGCGGTGGAAGTAGTCATGCTCATTGTTTTCATAACTTCTACAGTGGTGGAAATTGCTATAACAAGTGTTTTTATACAATCCACCGTGGTAGAAGTTGCTTTAATAGATGTTTTCATGCTGTCCACCACGATGGAAGTGTCATTGCAGACTGCAATGCTACGTCCACCAACTTCGGCGGCCTGCCGAGGACTGTTGGCGGCCCTCCGAAGCGCTTCGCCCGCGTGCCGCGCCCCGTAAATTGGCCATTTTCGTCCTTCCGTGAACGATATACTATGGGAAACGGATGAATTTCTATTCCCGCCGCCGGAAATTTGGGCTAATTTTGTCCTGTCACAATCAAACTAAAACATTCGAAAACCATGAAAAGACTCTTCCTATCCGCCGCATTGTGCGCCCTGCTGGGCGGCACGGCTTCGGCCCAGTTCGGCAACTGCACCCCATCCGAAAAGACAACCTACGTGGACGCGCAGACGGGCCGCACGATTACCGTATTGACCGACACCCTCCAGAACGACCGCTTCCTCTACCAGACCGACCCGATGTGGACGTCCGACGGGAAGTACCTCATATTCCGCTCCTCCACCCGCGCCGGCGACCCCGAGCAGCAGACCACGACGCCCGACGGCAAGACGCGCCGCTGGACGCCCACGCAGATGTTCTTCATCGAAGTGGCCACCGGCCGCATCATCCAGGCCACCGAGGGCACCGACCTGGGCGGCGTCTACCTGGCCCGCAAGTCCAACCGCATGTTCATCAGCCGCAGCCGCGACGGGCAGTGGACGCTCTCCGTCATGGACCTCGACCGCTTCTTCGCCGACGTCAATCGCGGCAAGGTAGGTCGTCCGACTGATTACGAGCGTACGATCGGTACCTTCCCAAAAGAAATGGGTCGTCCCGGCGGCTTCGCCGTGGACTGCAACGACGACTTCGCCTACATCACCGTCGAGCGCGACGGCACGCCCGAAGAACTGGAGCGCATGAAGCAGAACGCCTTCCGTCCCGAGGGCGACCAGCCCATCAAGATACAGCCCACGCTGTGTGGTATCCGTAAGATGAATCTCGAAACGGGCCGCGTGGAGAAGGTCATCGACACCGAGTTCAAGGTGGGCCACATCCAGGCCAGCCGCTTCACGCCCGGCGAAATCGTCTTCTGCAACGAAACTGGTGGCGATGCCCACCAGCGCATGTGGTTCTGCACCGCCGACGGCCGCGTGTTCAAGCCCCTGTACCGCGAGACGGCGCTCGACTGGGTGACGCACGAGACGTTCGCCTCCCGCGACTATGTTTATTTCAACATCCTGGGCTTCCAACCCCGCCTCCGCAAGCAGGCCAGCGGCATCCTGCGCATCAACCTACGCACGGACGACGTCGAGCTGCTGGGCCAGGTGGAAATGGAGAAAGACCGTCAGGCCATCGACGGCCAGCTCGTGGGCCGCGGCTTCTGGCATTGCAACGCCAGCCGCGACGACCGTTGGGCGGCAGGTGATACCTTCGGCGGCAACGTCTGGCTGATAGACGTCCGTACGGGCGAACGCCATTGGCTTGTGTCCGACACGAAGATGCGTCCCGACCACGCCCATCCCAGCTTCAGCCCCGACGGCACGAAGGTGCTCTTCCAGTCGGGCCACTTCACGAACGGCAAACGCCTGAACCTGATGATGGTGGACGTTCCTGCTGACAATTTGGATAAATAATCGTATAAAACCAGATACACTATGTATAGATTGTTTGGAATCTTTCTGATTGGTTTGTTCGGATGCTTGCTCCCCGCCATGGGACAGGACGTCCGCGGTAAGTATAATTTCAATGCCGAATGGCTGCTCCATGTGGGCGACGACCCTCAGGCCCGCGAAGTCCGGTTTGACGACCAGGGCTGGAAACTGGTCACCCTGCCCCGTCCCTTCAACGAAGACGAGGCTTTCCGGCTCAGCATCGAGCAGCTGACCGACACCGTCGTGTGGTATCGCAAGCACTTCCGCCTGCCTGCCGGTTCGCGGGGGAAGAAGGTTTTTGTCGAGTTCGAAGGCGTGCGCCAGGGAGCCGACTTCTACATCAACGGCCACTGCCTCGGCCTGCACGAGAACGGTGCAATGGCGGTCGGCTTCGACCTGACCCCCTACATCCGCTACGGCGGCGACAATGTGATGGCCGTCCGCGTGGACAACAACTGGAACTACCGGGAGCGCGCCACTAATACGAAGTACCAGTGGAGTGACCGCAATTTCAATGCCAACTACGGCGGCATTCCGAAGAACGTCTGGCTGCACGTCACGGACAAGCTCTATCAGACGCTACCTCTCTATAGCAACCTGAAGACCACCGGTGTTTATATCTATGCCGAAGACATCCGCGTGAAGTCGCGCAAGGCAGTCCTCCATGCCGAGTCCGAGGTGCGGAACGAGTATGGTCGGGCGAAGGAAGTGAGCTACCGTGCGGAGCTGATCGATCGCGACGGTCGCCTGCTGAAGACGTTCGAGAGCGCTCCCGTTGTCGTGAAACCTGGCGAGCAGACCGTCCTGAAGGCTTCGTCCGAGGTAGACGGTCTCCATTTCTGGAGCTGGGGTTACGGCTATTTGTACGTGGTGAAGACCAGCCTCTGGGTGGATGGCGAGAAAGTGGACGAAGTCAGTACGCGGACAGGTTTCCGCAAGACCCGCTTCGGTAAAGGAATGATCTGGTTGAATGATCGCGTCATTCAGGTGAAAGGTTTTGCCCAGCGCACCAGCAACGAATGGCCGGGCGTGGGCATGAGCGTTCCGGCTTGGTTGAGCGACTATAGTAACGGCTTGATGGTGGAAGGCAACACCAATCTGGTGCGCTGGATGCACATCACGCCCTGGAAGCAGGACATCGAGTCGTGCGACCGCGTGGGCCTGATGCAGGCCATGCCTGCCGGCGATGCGGAGAAAGACCGCCAGGGCCGCCAGTGGGAACAACGTGTCGAGCTGATGCGCGATGCCATTATTTACAATCGCAACAATCCGAGCATCATTTTCTATGAATGCGGCAACGAGTCCATCAGTCGTGAGCACATGCTGGAGATGAAAGCCCTGCGTGATCAGTATGATCCTCACGGAGGGCGTGCCATCGGTTCGCGTGAGATGCTGGACATCCGCGAGGCAGAGTATGGCGGCGAGATGCTCTACATCAACAAGAGCAGCCATCATCCGATGTGGGCGATGGAATATTGCCGTGACGAAGGCTTGCGTAAGTATTGGGACGAATATTCCTATCCCTATCATAAGAACGGCGCCGGGAACGACTCGTTCCGTTCTGCCATGACTAATACGGTGCAGAAGAAGGTGGACGCCCGTGCCTACAACCACAATCAGGACTCGTTTACCATCGAAAACGTCATCCGCTGGTTCGATTATTGGCGGGAACGTCCGGGTACGGGCGATCGTGTCAGCTCCGGCGGTGTCAAGATTATTTTTTCGGATACCAATACGCACTATCGCGGTGTGGAGAACTATCGCCGTAGCGGCGTGACCGATCCGATGCGTATACCGAAAGATCCTTTCTTTGCTCATCAGGTGATGTGGGACGGCTGGGTGGACATCGAAAATCCGCGTATCCATATCGTCGGCCATTGGAATTACAACGATACGGTAGTAAAACCTGTATACGTCGTTTCGAATACGGAACAAGTGGAACTGTTCCTGAACGGGAAATCATTGGGACGTGGTGAGCAAAAGTATCGTTTCCTCTATACATTCGACCGTGTTGCGTTCGAACCGGGTAAGCTCGAAGCTGTGGGGTATGATGAGAATGGCAAAGAATGCTGCCGTGCCCAGCTGCAGACTGCTGGCCGACCGGAGCAAATCAAGCTGAGTGTCATTCAAAACCCGAAAGGTTGGAAAGCCGATGGTGCTGATATGGTGCTCTTGCAGGTAGAAGTGACCGATAAGGACGGCTTGCGTTGCCCCTTGGCCAACAATAAGATCCATTTCGAGCTGGAAGGTCCGGCCGAGTGGCGTGGCGGTATCGCACAAGGCCCCGATAACTATATCTTATCTAAAGACCTGCCGGTCGAATGTGGCATCAATCGTGCTTTGATTCGTTCGCTTGTGCAGGCCGGCACCGTCCGCATAAAGGCTGTGGCCGACGGATTGAAACCTGCTGAAGTCCAACTGACAACCCTGCCGGTTGAGGTGGAACAGGGCTTGAGTCGCTACATCCCCGGCGATGAGCTGGAGGGGAGGCTGACGCGTGGGGAGACTCCGCTTACTCCTTCTTATGTCGTGACAAAGGTAGATGCGGGCATCCTCTCGGCTACGGCAGGAGCCAATGCAGACAAGGCTGGTAATAGTTTTGATGACAATGAGTTAAGCGAATGGTCGAACGACGGCCGTTTGCAGACGGCTTGGATCACTTATCGTCTGGAACGTGCGGCACGCATCGACGAAATCTGTATGAAGCTGACAGGTTGGCGCATGCGTAGTTATCCGTTGGAAATCTATGCTGGCAAGGAATTGATATGGAGTGGTGAGACAGAGAAAAGTTTGGGATACGTACACCTTAATGTGAAGCCTGTGTTGACCGATGAAATAACCATTCGTTTGAAAGGAGCCAGCAAGGAAGGAGACGAGTTTGGCCAGATTGTAGAAGTGGCAGCTCCTGCCGCTGGTGAATTAGATCTGTTCAAGGCGAAAAACGGTGACAAGACCAACCATGAATTGCGTATTGTGGAGATTGAATTTAAAGAAAATTTGCGACAGTAAATATGGCTTCTTTAAAGGTTCTCATTGCATGCGTCTGTAGTCTCTTAGGATGCTTCCTTCCCTTGTTTTTGTGTGCTCAACCATATCTGGGTGAACATCTGTCCAGAGGTTTGGTCGGAATACCTTCAGAGCAAGGAATGTATTTAAGTTGGAGGATGCTTTATGAAGACGAAAAAGACATCGCTTTCGATGTGTATCGGCAAAGTAATGGTGGAAATGAAATCAAGTTGAATCAGACACCGATCCAGAAAACAACCGATTTTCTGGATCGGGAAGTGGATTGGAGTGCAGACAATCGTTGGTCTCTGCGCCTGAATGGACGTGAAGTGTCATCTTGGTCCCATACCAAAAATCAACCTCGGCAACCTTATTTATCTGTACCTATTGATCGGCCTGAAGCAAGCGAAGTGGCTGGGACGTCTTATAGCTATATGGCTAACGATGCCAGTGTGGGCGATTTGGATGGTGATGGAGAATATGAAATCGTTTTGAAATGGAATCCGTCGAACGCTAAGAATCCTCCACAACGTGGATTTGCCGGCTGCACATACTTGGATGCATATAAATTGAATGGAAGAAGATTGTGGCGTATAAACCTTGGCCCTAATATTCGTTCAGGTGCTGCGACAACGAACTTTCTGGTATTCGATTTTGATGGAGATGGAAAAGCAGAACTTTGTTGCAAGACCGCCGATGGAACGGTAGATGGAGAAGGGCGTATCTTGGGCGATGCCGATGCAGACTGGCGTACGTGGAATAAACAATCTCCTACTTACGGAAAAATTGTGGATGGGCCTGAATATCTGACCATGTTCGATGGAATGACCGGTCGTGCGATCGATACTCAGGAATATATACCGACCCGTTATCCGTTGGATGGCTGGGGTGGTGTCGGAGGTAACTGTGGAAATGATAATACAGGTGGTCGTTCTGATCGCTTCTCAGCTTGTGTGGCGTTATTGGATGGTAAGACGCCTTCTCCAGTTATGATTAGAGGATGGTATGGACGGACAGTTGTCGTAGCATGGATCTTTGAAAAAGGAGTATTGCGTCCTCTTTGGACTTTTGATAGTGCTTTGCCTGGGCTTGAAGGTTATTCTGGTATGGCAAATCATGGGGTGAGTGTTGCCGATTTTGATCACGATGGATGTGATGAGATTTGTGTGGGAGCGATGACTGTTGATCATAACGGTAAAGGACTTTATACCACAGGCTTACGGCATGGAGACGCATTACATGTAGGGAAATTGATTCCTTCTAGGAACGGATTACAGGTGTTTGGCATACATGAGAATGAAGGGAGGCATGCAATTGTACAGAAAACTCCTGCGGTAGCTATGTTTGATGGTGCTACAGGTGAGATTATCTGGCAAGATGGTTTTGGAAGGGATGCAGGTAGAGGAGTTGCAGCAGATATAGATCCTAGATATGAAGGAGCGGAATGCTGGTGTAATGTCGGCGGATTGCGTAGAGGTGATACGGGAGAAATAATAACTCCCAAGAAGCCTTCATCCTGTAATTTTACAGTTTATTGGGATGCTGATCCACAAGTGGAATTGCTGGATCATATCTCAATTAGTAAATGGAATTGGGGAACGGAAACCACAGATCTGTTATTGAAGGCTGAGGGGGCTGTTTCGAATAATGGAACCAAAGGTAATCCTTGCTTGTCAGGAGATATTTTAGGAGATTGGAGGGAAGAAGTGATTTGGGCTTCGGAGGGTCAAAATGAATTGAGAATTTATGTAACGACTATACCGGCTGTTGATAGACGTATAACATTGATGAATGATCGTCAATATCGTTTGAGTATTGCTTGGCAGAATGTAGCTTACAATCAGCCACCTCATACAAGCTATTGATTCAGATAGTGTGGACAAAAAGACATGGATATGGATAAATTTCTATTTAGGGATTTGAGTCGTGTCGTTATCTTTGTGAACAAATAAATAATGTCAAATAATGAATAAGAATAACGCTTTTATAGGTTTGTGTTTAGGTCTTTCAATGGCTTTTCAGGTTCATGCTCAAAAGCCCGTGGCTGCTCCAATGAAGGACGTAAACCAAGTGATAGATAATACACTTGATAGTTTGAACAAAGCGCGTACAGCGCGTCCTGTTCCTGGCTCCAGTCGTAAAGGAAATAATCCCGTGTTGTTTTTGGTTGGGAACAGCACGATGCGTACAGGCACCCTGGGTAACGGCAATAACGGACAATGGGGATGGGGATATTTTGCTCATGAGTATTTTGATGAGAACCGTATAACGGTGGAAAATCATGCTTTGGGTGGCACCAGTAGTCGTACGTTCTACAACCGCCTTTGGCCGGAAGTTTTGGAAGGTGTTCGCAAGGGAGATTGGGTGATTATTGAGTTAGGACATAATGATAATGGTCCGTACGATAGTGGTCGTGCCCGTGCTTCTATTCCAGGAATCGGTAAAGATTCATTGGTCGTAACTATTAAAGAAACAGGAATAAAAGAAACGGTATATACGTATGGAGAATATATGCGTCGATTTATTCGTGATGTGAAAAAACGTGGAGCTCATCCTATATTGATGTCACTTACCCCTCGTAATGCTTGGGAAGATGCTGACAGTACTATTGTGATTCGTGTCAATGAGACTTTTGGCTTGTGGGCAAAACAAGTTGCTAAAAAGGAACATGTTCCTTTTATTGATCTCAATGAAATTACGGCACGCAAATTTGAGACATTCGGAAAAGAAAAGGTGAAATATATGTTCTATCTGGATAGAATTCACACCAGTGAGTTCGGTGCTCGTGTGAATGCCGCTTCTGCTGCCGAAGGTATCCGTAATTATAAAAAATTGGCCTTGGCTAAGTATCTGAAACCTATAGAAAAGGATACAGTTACAGGTGCTACGCGTAAGAAAGGATGTCCAGTGCTCTTTACCATTGGTGACAGTACGGTACGTAATGAAGACAAAGGTGACGGCATGTGGGGTTGGGGAAGTGTGATAGCAGAGTTTATGGACACAACTCGTATATCAGTGGAAAACCATGCCATGGCTGGACGTAGTGCCCGGACATATTTGGATGAAGGACGTTGGGACAAGGTGTACAATGCACTTCAGCCGGGTGATTTTGTATTGATACAGTTCGGACACAATGATGCAGGTGATATTAATATTGGCAAAGCGCGAGCAGAATTGCCAGGAGCAGGCGATGAAAGCAAGGTGTTTCTAATGGAAGCGACCGGCAAGTATAAGGTCATTTATACTTTTGGTTGGTATTTGCGTAAGTTTATTATGGATGTTAAGGAAAAGGGGGCTTATCCTATAGTGTTGAGTCACACGCCTCGAAATAAATGGGATAATGGCCAGATCGAACGTAATACCAATTCATTTGGCGCATGGACTCGTCAGGCTGCTGAGGAAGCCGGTGCTTGGTTTATTGACTTAAATAAAATTACGGCAGACAAGTTGCAAGATATGGGTTTCAATGAAGGATTGCGTGTTGTTGGGGAGTATTTTAAACGTGATCATACCCATACTTCTTTGAAGGGAGCCCGATTGAATGCCCAAAGTATTGTAGACGGGGTGAGACAAATAGATTGTCCATTGAAAAATTATATAAAATAATAGTATAACTCCTTTAGTCATAATTCGCATGAGAAACATCTGGATATTCTTTTTATTATTAACAGTTGCGTTAGAAGTAAAAGCGCAAAATGTTTCAGGACTGAATAAAAAAGAATTTTCGAAATATTGGAAGATAGAATCTGAATCGCCTGATTATAGCGTGGCGTTCCGTGGTGATACAGCTGAGATTGTTGCACCTAAGGGGCTCACTTTATGGCGTAAAGAAAAGATGAGTGGAAAGGTTACAATCGAATATGATGCCTGTGTTGTTGTTGAGAATGAAGGGGATCGCTTGAGCGATTTAAACTGTTTTTGGATGGCATCAGATCCAAAATATCCAAATGACTTGTGGAAGCGTGCGAAATGGCGTAGTGGAATCTTTTTGAATTGTTACTCTTTACAACTTTATTATTTAGGATATGGTGGAAACCACAACTCGACAACCCGATTCCGTCGTTATGATGGGAATGAAGCTGGTGTGGCAGATGCCAAAGCTCGTCCTGCAATTCTAAAGGAGTATAAAGATAAGGAGCATTTGTTGGAAGCCAACCATTGGTATCATATCAAGATAACAAATGAGAACAATAGGGTTAGTTATTATATAGATGGGAAGCGCCTGGTGGATTTTAGGGATGCAAATCCGTTGACAGAAGGCTGGTTTGGATTCCGAACCACCTTGTCGCGTACCCGTATTACCAACTTCCGATACACATGTGAACCTTTACAAGGGAGTGAGGTTACATTGCATTGGATTGGTGGTGAACTGGCTCAAACTAAAACGGTAAGTTTTGGCGTGCCTTTTGATGAAGGATATGTGCAGTCTGGTACCAGTTGGCAATTGTTGTCGGGTAAAGGAAATAAGGAAATTGAGATTGATACGTGGCCGTTGGCATATTGGCCAGATGGTTCAGTAAAATGGTTGGGAGTTGCGGGTGTTGTGCCAGCTTCAGCAGGTAAGCTTACCCTTTCCAAAATGGAAGGTAAAAGAAAAGGGAAAAAATCTGTTGAACAAAATCGAATACAGGTTAATGAAACCACTCAAGATATTCGAATAGAGACAGGTGTGCTTTCAGCCTATATTCCTCGAAAAGGGGAATGCTTGATCGATAGTTTGGTCTATAGAGGAATAAAAGTTGGTTCTTCAGGCCGTTTGGTTTGTACTACACAGAGTGAACCCGTATTGGAAACAACATCTCAAATTGCTTTTGTCAACTATGTCAGTGAGGTGAAGTCGGTTTCCGTTGAGCGTGCAGGGAATGTACGTGCGGTAGTCAAGCTTGAAGGAATGCATAGGAGCAAGGATGGACGCGAATGGTTGCCATTTGTGGTTCGTCTTTATTTTTATGCTGGAAGTGAACAAATCAAGATGGTACATAGTATAGTGTTCGATGGGGATGAGAAGAAAGATTTCATTCGTGCTTTGGGGGTACGTTTTACAGTTCCTATGCGCGAAGCTCTTTACAACAGGCATGTTGCTTTTTCTTGTGCTGATGGAGGCGTTTGGAGTGAACCGATTCAACCTTTGGTAGGACGTAGGGTGTTGTCGCTTTCGAAGGATAAAAATAAGAATATCCCTCTTTGGCAACAACAACAGATGGAAGGTAAACGCATACCCGAATATGATAAGTTTGATTCCTATAACCAAAATTTGATAGATAATTGGGCCTCATGGGATGGATATCGTCTTTCTCAATTGACAGCAGATGCTTTTTCCATTCGTAAAAGGGCCAATAGCGATAATCCATGGATTGGAACTTTTTCTGGGACACGTAGTAACGGTTATGCTTTTTTAGGGGATGTAAGTGGAGGTTTGGGACTTTGTTTGCATGATTTCTGGCAATCTTATCCTTCTTCCATTGAAGTTGCAGGCGCAAAAACAGAAGAGGCAACCATTACGGCATGGCTTTGGAGTCCCGATAGTGAACCGATGGATTTGCGACATTATGATAATGTCGCTCATGACTTGAATGCTAGTTATGAGGATGTTCAGGAGGGATTGAGCACCCCTTATGGTATTGCCAGAACTACGACGCTCACTTTACTTTCTCAAGGTGGATACACAGGAAAAGCTGATTTTGCACGTGCTGCTGAACAGTTTTCAAGTCCAGGGGTATTGATGCCTGTTCCTGAATATTTGCATGCTCGCAGAGCTTTTGGCGTATGGAGTTTGCCTGATAGAACTACAGCTTTTCGCGCAAAAATAGAAGATCGGTTAGCCTCTTATGTAGAATTCTATAAGAAAGCTATAGAACAAAATAAATGGTATGGATTTTGGAATTATGGAGATGTGATGCATGCTTACGATCCTGTTCGTCATACTTGGCGATATGATATTGGAGGTTTTGCTTGGGATAATACAGAGCTTGCCTCTAATATGTGGTTGTGGTATAATTTCTTGCGTACAGGGCGAGCAGATCTTTGGCAAATGGCGGAAGCAATGACTCGTCATACTGCTGAGGTAGATGTTTATCATATTGGACCGAATGCGGGGCTGGGTAGTCGCCATAATGTAAGTCATTGGGGATGTGGCGCGAAGGAAGCACGTATTAGTCAGGCTGCATGGAATCGCTTTTATTATTATCTTACTACAGACGAACGTTGTGGTGATCTGATGGCAGAGGTAAAGGATGCAGAACAGAAATTATATACTCTCGATCCGATGCGCTTGGCACAACCACGTGAACAGTATCCTTGTACAGCGCCAGCACGTTTGCGTATAGGGCCCGATTGGCTGGCTTACGCTGGTAATTGGATGACAGAATGGGAACGTACGGGTAATGAAGCTTATCGCAATAAGATTATAGCTGGAATGAAGAGTATAGCCGCATTGCCAAGCCGAGCTTTTACCGGTCCCTTGGCTTTAGGATTTGATCCAGCTACAGGGATTATAACCAGTGAGTGCGATCCTAAACTACAAACGACCAATCACCTGATGACAATTATGGGCGGTTTTGAGGTGATGAATGAAATGTTACAAATGATTGATTTACCTGAATGGACAGAAACTTGGTTGGATTTGGCTGCTAATTATAAACAGAAGTCATGGGAACTTCGTCATAATCGTTTTCGGATTTCTCGTCTTCATGCATACGCTGCTTATTATTTGCGCGATATGCAGAAAGCAAAAGAAGCTTGGGATGATTTATGTGTTGATATTCCTCCAGTAGAGAAAGATGGACTTAATGTAGAAACTATTTTGCCTCCTTGTGTTCCTTCCGAGTTGGATGAATGCAAATATATTAGTACAAATGATGCTGCGACATGGAGTCTGGATGCAATATATATGCAGGAAGTAATACCTTGGAGTGAATGAAAATTCGAATCTCTTTGTCTGTATAATGCTTGGATAAAATGTTGAAGGATTTGAAATTATTCATGGCCTTTGTCTTGACGATACTCGTTGGCAAATTGTCTGCCAATCAGGATTTTGTTGTCAACTCTCAAAAGATATTGAAAATATCTTGTCTGGAGACAGAAGCCCCAGTTGTACATACTGCTTTGCAAATATTGACACATGACTGGCAAGACGTTTTTGGTGTGAAGCCTCAAATGTGTCTTTCTGATGGTGATCTTATAGTGGGAACATGGGAAAGTTCTTTAATCCGACAGACTGGTATTGATGTTAGTATGCTTCGAGGGAAGCATGAGGCTTTCTTGCTGACAGTTTCCCCGAAAGGTCGTTTAATCATTGCTGGTAGCGATAAGCGTGGTACTGCTTATGGTATTATGGAATTGTCACGGCTAATAGGTGTTTCGCCGTGGGAATGGTGGGCGGATGTAATCCCTGAACCAAGAAAAGAGTTTGTCTTGCCTGCATCTTATAAAGATTTACAAGAACCCTCGGTTGAATTTCGTGGTATTTTCATCAATGATGAAGATTGGGGGCTTACTCCTTGGAGTGGGTTGACTTATGAACCAACTCCTGTAAAAGGACAAATAGGACCTAAAACACATGCACGCATCTTTGAATTGCTGCTCCGTCTACGTGCCAATACATTTTGGCCTGCCATGCATGAATGTTCTGTACCTTTTTATTTTACAAAAGGTAATAAAGAAGTTGCAGATAAATATGGTATTTATATTGGTACTTCCCATTGCGAACCGATGATGCGGAATACGAATGGCGAATGGAAACGGGATGGGAAAGGTGAGTATGACTATGTGAATAACAGTGAGAATGTACGGCTCTTCTGGGAGGAACGTGTCAAAGAGGTGGCTGGCTATGACAATCTCTATACATTGGGTATGAGGGGTGTGCATGACGGAGCCATGAAGGGTGCAAAGACTGTTAATGAACAGAAGCAAGTACTTGAACGGGTATTAAAGGACCAGCGTAGCTTGCTAGCTAGTTATGTTGATAAAACCGTGGCTAATATTCCTCAGGTTTTTATACCATATAAAGAAGTTCTAGACGTATATAATGCAGGGTTAGAGGTTCCAGATGATGTGACTTTGATGTGGTGCGATGATAATTATGGTTATATTCGTCATTTCCCGACAGCAGCGGAAAAGGCTCGGAAGGGTGGTAACGGGATTTATTATCATATTTCTTATTGGGGACGCCCTCATGACTATCTTTGGCTTTGCACGGTTCAGCCAGGCTTGATTTATCAGCAAATGACTCAAGCTTATGAGCGAGGCATTCGTAAAATGTGGGTGTTAAATGTTGGGGATATCAAGCCGGGCGAATATCAGATAGAGTTGTTTTTAGATATGGCTTGGGATATTGGTGAAATGAAGAAACAGGGCGTTACTAAGCATTTGTATCGTTTTTTAGAAAGAGAGTTTGGGCAAGCTGTTGCTACACAAACGCTTCCAGTCTTGCTTGAACATTATCGATTAGCCTATATACGTAAGCCAGAGTTTATGGGAGCGACTCGTACTGAGGAAAAGGATCCTAAGTATAAGGTTATAACCGATTTGCCTTGGAGTGAAACTTATATTCGAGAACGAATATTAGCTTATCAGCAGCTTTCAGATCGGGTAGACAAAATCTCATCTGAAGTCGCAGAAAGTCGGAAAGATGCGTTCTTTCAATTGATAAAATATCCTGTGCAGGCAGCTTCTCAGATGAATTTTAAGTTGTTGGGAGCCCAGCTGGCCAGACATGGAAAAGGAGATTGGAGTAGGAGTGATATGGCTTATGATAGCATCGTATCTTTGACCCAATTATATAATACAGGTAAGTGGAATCATATAATGGATTGCTCTCCTCGCCGTTTACCTGTTTTTGATCGTGTACAGCCTTCTTCGTCTATAGAGAATATGTTGGAAGAGTCTGAAATCCTTTTCCAATGGAATGGTGCTGACTGTATAGAAAATCATCCAGTAATATGTGGAGGAATCGGTTACGAAGGAAAAGCCGTTTCTTTGGACCAAGGACAACAACTGTCTTTTGATTTTGAATATCAATCAGCCGATTCTTTAGTTTTCGAAGTATGTTTGCTCCCAAATCATCCGGTAGAGGGTGAGAAGCTTCGTTTTGAACTTTCTTTGGATGGAGGTGAAGGGATTGTTTGTAGTTATCAGACAAAAGGGCGGAGTGAAGAATGGAAGATGAATGTTTTGCGTAATCAGGCTATTCGTCGTGTTGTACTGAAGCCACAAGCAGCGGTGAATCATCGGTTGAAGTTCAAAGCTTTGGATGAAGGTGTTGTATTAGATCAGATAAAGGTATTTACAAACTGATAGCAAACAGATAAATATAAAATAAATGGGACAAATTAAGAATTTATTGAGTGCAGTAGTTGCTTTTAGTATGGTAACTTCTTTGTATGCACAACCTCATTATGATTATTCCAAACTGCAACGTGAAGATTTGGGAAGAGGTGTTGTAGCTATTCGTGAAAGCGAGAATGCAGTCTGCCTTTCTTGGCGTTATCTTTCATCTGATCCGATCCAGACAACTTTTAATGTCTATAGGAATGGCAAGAAAATTGCAGAAGTTCCAAGTAACGTAGGAACTTTCTATAAGGATCTTTATGCAGGGAATGAAAAGATAGTTTATACTGTAAAGGCTGTAGTCGACGGGAAAGAACAACAGAATAAATGTGAATCTTATACTTTGCCAGCTGATGCTCCTATGGAATATTTGCAGATTCCGTTAGATAAGCCAGCTGATGGAGTAACACCTGCAGGCGATACATTTATGTATAGTGCAAATGATGCTTCTATAGGTGATGTTGATGGAGACGGACAGTATGAAATCATTTTGAAATGGGATCCTTCCAATGCACATGATAATTCTCATGATGGTTATACAGGAAATGTACTTGTAGATTGTTATCGTTTGACGGGTGAGAAATTGTGGCGCATTGATTTGGGGCGTAATATCCGTGCGGGTGCTCACTATACTCAATTCATGGTGTTTGATTTCGATAATGATGGTAAAGCCGAAATCGTGATGAAAACGGCAGATGGAACAGTCGATGGTAAAGGACAGGTGATCGGTAAAGCTGATGCTGATTATCGGGAAGCAGGTATTGCTAATGATAAAGGACGTACCCGTAGCCTTCAGGGGCGAATTATGAAGGGTAGTGAATATTTGACGGTTTTTAGTGGGTTGACAGGCGAAGCGTTGAAAACAATTGATTATGTACCTGTTCGTGGCAATATTCAGGATTGGGGAGATAATTATGCAAACCGTTGTGACCGTTTCTTAGCTTGTGTGGCATATCTGGATGGAATTCATCCAAGTGTGGTAATGTGTCGTGGATATTATACGAGGACAGTTTTAGCTGCTTTTGACTGGGATGGAAAAGAGCTGACTCAACGCTGGATATTTGATAGTAATAATCCAGGTGGAGAGGGATATGCCGGCCAAGGGAATCATAACTTGCGTGTAGGTGATGTGGATGGTGATGGATGTGATGAGATTGTATACGGATCTTGTGCAATAGACAATGACGGAAAGGGACTTTATACGACAGGTATGGGACATGGCGATGCCATGCATATGACATGTTTTTCTCCTGATATGCAAGGACTTCAAGTATGGGATTGTCATGAAAATAAAAAAGATGGTTCTAGTTTTCGTGATGCAGCTACAGGAAAAGTACTGTTTCAAGTAAAAAGCACAAAAGATGTTGGTCGTTGTATGGCTGCGGATATTGATCCGCGTAATCTGGGGTTGGAGATGTGGTCTTTAGATTCGCATGGGCTGCGTAATGTGCGAGGAGAAGTACTAGGAACGACTCCAAAATCAATGCCTGTTAATATGGCTGTATGGTGGGATGGTGACTTGCTTCGTGAACTGTTGGATAAAAATGCAGTGTTAAAATATGATTGGAAAGAGGGTATATGTAAACCTTTAATTAATTTTGAAGGGGCAGCATTTAATAACGGTACCAAATCCAATCCTTGTTTACAAGGTGATTTGATTGGTGATTGGCGTGAAGAGGTGTTGGTACGTGAGGTAGATAGCAAAGCATTGCGTTTGTATGTGACAACCATCCCTACGCAATATCGTTTCCATACCTTTTTGGAAGATCCTATTTATCGTATCAGCATTGCAACACAAAATGTTGCTTATAATCAGCCTACGCAACCAGGTTTCTATTTTGGTGCAGATTTGAAGAAAGGCGTGTTTAGAGGATATGAATTTAAGTAAAAAGATTATTATATTATCTATTGTTAATACCATTAAGACATGAATCTGAAAACATTAAGTATGATGGGTGCCTTGTTGTTCATGGCAGGTTTAGGAACCCATGCACAGAAAAAAAATGTAGTGAACGACTCGAATACCCCATTACATCTGTTGCAACCGGAGTATAAAGTGCCTTATGGCGAGTTGTCTGTTAAAGACATAAAGTCTGATATGGATCGTATCTTGCATTATTTGGAAGCTAACACCCCAGCACGTGTAGTGGACAAAAAGTCTGGGAAGGTAATAACCGACTATAGCAAACTGAATGTAAACTCTCAATTAGAACGAGGTGCCTTCCGTTTGGCCAGCTACGAATGGGGAGTAACTTATTCGGCAATGCTTACTGCAGCCGAAACTACCGGCGATCAGGCTTATTTCGATTACGTAAAAGACCGTTTTACGTTCTTAGCCGAAGTGGCACCTCATTTCCGTCGTGTACTTGAGAAGGAAGGCGATGTCGATCCTCAAATGAAACAGATTTTAACTCCTCATGCTTTGGATGATGCCGGAGCTGTGTGTGCGGCTATGATCAAAGCTATGCAGAAAGATCCTTCGTTGAAGTTGAATGGATTGATAGAAAACTATATGGATTTTATCTTAAATAAAGAATATCGGTTAGCTGATGGAACGTTTGCACGAACTCGCCCTCAACATAACACGTTATGGCTTGATGACATGTTTATGGGTATTCCACCAGTAGCTTATTATTCCTATGTGGCTGCTGAGAAAAAGGAAAATTATATGGCTGAAGCTTTGCGTCAGATTTTTCAATTTGCAGAGCGCATGTGGGTGCCTGAAAAAAAACTCTTCCGTCATGGATGGGTGGAAGGTATGCAGGATCATCCTGCTTTCCATTGGGGACGTGCTAACGGTTGGGCGTTGCTGACAATGTGTGAAGTGCTTGATGTGTTGCCCGAGGATTATCCTCAGCGTGACAAGTTGCTGGAACTCTTCCGTGCCCATATTCGTGGATTGGCAGCATGTCAGAGTGGGGAAGGTTTTTGGCATCAGTTGCTCGACCGCAATGACTCTTACCTTGAGACGTCGGCTACGGCCATTTACGTATATTGCTTTGCACATGCCATCAACAAGGGATGGATTGATGCAATGGCCTATGGCCCTGTAGCTCAGCTCGGTTGGCATGCCGTATCTACTCAAATCAATGAAGAGGGACAGGTTGACGGAACTTGTGTCGGTACGGGTATGGCTTTTGATCCAGCATTTTATTATTATCGTCCAGTAAATGTGTATGCGGCTCATGGTTATGGCCCTGTAATATGGGCTGGTGCCGAAATGATTAAAATGCTTGGTGAACAACATCCAAAGATGAACGACAGTGCCGTGCAATATTATCGGACAGAACAAAAAACAAATGAGCCTATTTTCCATGTAACCGATGGGGGAAAATAATGATAATTCTATATTGAAAAGGAGGAATTTTATGAAACGTGAAGCTTTTAAGATGTTCTTGAAACCGGGTTTCGAGAAAGAGTATGAGAAAAGACATGCGGCAATTTGGCCTGAGTTGAAAAAAATGCTTTCTGACGGTGGTGTTTATGATTATTCTATCTATTGGGATAAAGATACGAATATCCTGTTTGCTTGCCAGAAGACAAAGGGGGAAGAATCGTCTCAGGATATGGGCGCCAATCCGATTGTCCAGAAATGGTGGGACTATATGGCTGATATTATGGAAGTCAACCCTGATAATTCTCCCGTCACGATTCCTTTGCCTGAAGTGTTCCACATGGATTGATCCTGTGACACATTGTAAAAATAGTACATCAGTTTTTTTCTGATGTACTATTTTTTTGTACATTTGTTCGCTATGGAACATATGATTTGGGTATGAGAAAACTATTTTTACTGCTTGTATCTGTATTATTCAGCCTGTATGTCGCGGCTGATGTTGAAATACGTTCGGAACATCTGACGACGAGTAATGGAATTTCTAATAATTCTGTTCGTTGTATGTATCAAGACAGCAAGGGATTTATCTGGATGGGAACTCTGAACGGATTGAGCCGATATGACGGCAATTCTTTTGTGACTTACCGGCCGAGCCAGAAAGGAGGAATTGCGCTGGGAGATCATCGTATCCGTGATTTGGTAGAAGATAAGAATGGTTTTTTGTGGATAGCAACTTCGGCAGAGGTATATAGCTGCTATGACTTGCAAAGGGAATGTTTTGTAGATTTTACTGGGTGTGGTGAATATCGAGAACTTTATAGCAACAAAATCATAGATCGTAATGGGAATATTTGGCTTTGGCTGAATGGAAATGGATGTCGAAAAATAACCTATGCGGACGGGCAATTTTCTTCAATCGTCTTCAAGACAGAAAAGAATAATTTGCCTTCCAACAGGGTGACGTACGTATATGAGGATTTACAAGGTGGTGTTTGGATTGGTACAGATAACGGGGTGGTTCAAGTTATTGGAGATCGTACTGTTTTGGTCGTTCCTTCACATCGGGCTTCTAAGATTATTTCCGATGGAGGAAATTTGTTTTTCTTGTCAGCGGATGGCCGTTTTGTCGTAAAGAAAAGGGAGGAGGAATGCAAGTATGTAGCTCGTCTGCAAGAAAGCGGAATTCGCATTGATGAGGAACTGCGCATTCAGGACGATTGGGTGATATTTACCAACAAGGGGTGTTATGTGTTTAACTTAAAAACGTTTGAACTTAGAAAGAGTACGCTGCTGGATGTGCAGAACGGACAGGTACAGAAAGATAATCGTGGCAATTATTGGGTATTCAATCATACAGGAAAAGTCTGGTTTCTTGATACAAAGACTCGTGCAGTCAAGTCTTTTCAGCTTATTCCTTCCGATAGGGTTAATTATATAGACGAAGAACGTTATCATGTGGTTTGGGACTCACGTGACCTGATTTGGATATCTACGTACGGAAACGGATTATTTGTTTATGATCCTACTCATGATGTATTGCAGCATTTTACTGCTGATATGAGCGGTTTTAGTCATGTTGCGTCTAATTATCTTCTTTATCTTATAGAGGATCGTACTGGCGGGATCTGGGTAAGTACTGAATATGCGGGTGTTTCTCATTTGTTGGTGCTGAATGAGGGAGCTGACAGGGTCTTTCCGGAAAAAGGGGCATGGGACGGTCGTGCCAATACAGTAAAGATGATTAATCGTATGGCAGGCGGGAGTATTTGGCTGGGTACGCGTCAGGGTGGGTTGTATGTGTACGACCAATCGTCGCGAACATTGGAAAAGCGTGGCTTTTATGATTCGAACGTTTATGCTGTGGCTGAAGGGGTCGATGGTAGTCTTTGGCTGGGTACGCGTGGAAATGGTCTTTCTGTAGATGGGAAATGGTATAGAAACACTTCGGAAGATGCATTTTCGCTAGGCAGTAACAGTATTTTTGCTATGTTGCGTGACAAGAAGGATCGTATGTGGGTTGGTACCTTTGGTGGCGGATTGAATTTGGCTGTTCCTGACGAGGCTGGAGATGGATATCATTTCCGTCGTTTCTTTACCGATACGTATTCGCAAAGGCAGATACGTGTCATTTGTGAAGAACCCAATGGCTATTTATGGGTCGGTTCGAGTGCGGGAATCTTTATTTTTCATCCAGACTCTCTTCTACAAGATCCTCAGAATTATGTAGCCTATAATATAGACAACGGTGCTTTGCGAAGTAACGAAATCAAGTGTATGTTGCGCGACAGTAAAGGGCGTATGTGGTTGGGCACATCGGGTAAGGGTTTTAGTATGTGCCGTCCTGAGGGAAATTATAAAGACTTGGACTTCGTCCATTTCGACGTGAGCGATGGGCTGGTAAACAGCATGGTACAGTCGATTGTAGAGGACCGGAACGGAAAGTTGTGGATTGCTACAGAATTGGGGCTTTCCTGCTTTGATCCTGACAGTTATACATTCGAGAATTTCTTCTTTTCATCTTATATCTTGGGAAATGCTTACAGCGAAAACAGTTGTGCGGTGGCTGATGATGGGACATTACTGTTTGGATCGAACTACGGGCTAGTGGTTGTAGACCCTGCGGTTGTGGTGGGCAATACGCAGGCGTCACCGATGGTGTCGTTCACTAATCTGCACGTTAATGGTATAGCTGTGCGTCCGGGTGACGTGGATTCGCCACTGGAGCACGCGATGATCTATACCGACAAAATTGAACTGAAACATTACCAGAATTCGTTCGTGATAGATTTCTCTACATTCGAATATTCGATGGTCAACGACATCAAATATACTTACCGTTTGGATAATTACGACCGGGAGTGGAGTGCTTTGTCTTCCTTGAATTTTGCTGCCTACAAGAATCTAGATCCGGGGCATTATACCTTGCGTGTGAAGGCATGTAACGGTCAGGGAGTTTGGGCGGAGAAAGAAGCAGTTTTGCAGGTTGTTATTGTTCCGCCGTTTTGGCGTACGGGATGGGCGTTCATTCTTTACGTACTCGTGTCTGCCGTGGCACTCTATGTCGCCTTCAGGTTGGTGCGTAATTTCAATGTTCTGCGCAACCGCATTCAGGTGGAGAAGCAACTGACGGAATACAAATTGGTTTTTTTTACTAATATTTCCCATGAATTCCGTACACCGCTGACGCTGATACAAGGTGCTCTGGAGAAGGTGCAGCGCATGGAGAAGATCCCCAAGGAGATGAATTACTCGCTTAAAGTAATGGAGAAGAGCACTCTGCGTATGCTGTGTCTGATTAATCAGTTGCTCGAGTTCCGCAAGATGCAGAACAACAAGCTGGCTCTCTCGCTGGAGGAGACCGATGTCGTTGCCTTTCTCTACGAGATATTCCTAAGCTTTAGCGATGCCGCAGAATCGAAGAACATGGATTTCCAGTTCGTGCCTTCACGTACGTCCTACACGATGTTTATCGATAAGGGACATTTGGATAAGGTGACCTACAACCTCCTGTCCAATGCTTTCAAGTACACTCCCAGTGGCGGCAAGGTGACTTTCACTGTCGATGTGGACGAGGAGCGGAAGAAGCTTGTCATTACAGTTCGCGATACAGGAGTCGGTATACCACCTGAAAAACGTAACGAGCTGTTCAAGCGTTTCATGCAGAGCAGTTTCTCCGGAAGCAGTGTCGGCGTGGGGTTACACTTGAGCCATGAGTTGGTTTGCGTACACAAGGGTACCATTGAGTTCAGCGAGAATGAGGGCGGTGGTTCCGTCTTTACTGTCACTCTGCCTACCGACCCTTCTGTTTACGAGGAGAAGGACTTTCTCATCCCTCACAACGTCCTGCTCGAAGAGGAGCGAAAGCATCAAGAGCAGGTGGCCGCTGCTCGCATGGAGGCCGACATTGAGCTGCCCGAGGTGGAACCTATCAACAAGAAACGGGTGCTTATCATCGAGGATGATAACGACGTACGCGAGTTTCTCAAAGAAGAGGTTGGGCGCTATTTTGAAGTCATGGCTGAGGCTGATGGTGTGGCAGGACTGGCACGTGCTCGCGAATATGATGCCGACCTGATTATTTGTGATGTCTTAATGCCCGGTATGACGGGTTTCGAAGTGACTCGCAAGTTGAAGAACGATTTCAACACGAGCCATATTCCCATCATCCTGCTCACTGCTATGAACTCCGCCGAGAGTCACTTGGCTGGCGTTGAGAGCGGAGCAGACGCCTACATCACCAAGCCATTTAGTCCTAAGTTGCTTTTGGCTCGTGCTTTCAAGCTGATAGAACAGCGCGAGAAGCTTAAGGAAAAATTTTCTAACGCTCCTAACATGCTCCGGCCCACTATTTGCTCCTCCGATAAGGACAAGGCTTTTGCTGACCAATTACAAGCCGTCGTTGAGCAGCAGTTGGAGAACGCCCAATTTACCGTCGACGAGTTTGCTTCCATCATGGGGCTGGGACGTACGGTTTTCTACCGCAAGGTACGTGGTGTAACCGGTTATTCGCCGAACGAGTACATCCGCATCGTGCGCATGAAGAAGGCAGCCGAGTTGCTGTTGGAGAGTAACTATACCGTGTCCGAGGTATCCTACAAGGTGGGAATCAACGATCCGTTCTACTTCAGCAAGTGTTTTAAACACCATTTCGGCGTCTCGCCCTCGGCCTACCGTGAAGGTACGGCGGCAAAGCCCGGGGAGACGCCTGCCGGCGGGGGAGACGAGGCTTGAGTATTGCTCGTTGTCCAGTGTATCTGTCTCGCCGCAGACGAAAAAGTTCGGCCGCTGTCCAATGCCGAGTCTTTTGCATGTCTGTCAGGAGCACCGGTTTGGTTTCGGCTGCTCGTATATTTTGATTTTTATCCGTTTGTTTAATAACAAATGCATAAACAAAGTGTCGGAGACCCTGGCGAGTTTCGGAGGAAAACAAAAACGTGCATCCCAAAGGAGTCGGAATGCACGTTTGGGCACTGTGTGCTAATGTTAGGTCAGCTTTCCTTAGCCTTGAAGGCGAGTGCGTACATGCGCATCTGTTTCACCATGGCCAGCAAGCCGTTGCTGCGGGTGGGCGAGAGGTGCTCCTGCAGGCCGATGCGGGGGATGAAGTAGAGGTCGGCGGCAAGAATTTCGTCGGGCGTGTGCCCGGAGAGCACCTTGATGAGCAGGGCGATGATGCCCTTCACGATAAGGGCGTCGCTCTCGGCCTGGAAGATGACTTTGCCGTTCTCTTCGTCGGCTTGCAGCCATACGCGGCTTTGGCAGCCTTCTATCAGGTTTTGGTCGGTCTTGTAGCGTTCGTCGAGAGCCGGCTGTTCGTTGCCCAGGTCGATGAGCAGCTGGTAGCGGTCCATCCAGTCGTCGAAGTCACTGAATTCGGCGATGACTTCGTCTTGCATTTCGTTGATTGTCATATCTATTGTCTTTTTTGAATTTATTTTTCGTTGTAGATTACCTCCAGTACCGTCTGTCCTACGGCCATCAGCGTGTTCTTGTCTATTACGTCCATGGTGTCGCCCGTGGTGTGCCAAAAGTCGCCGAAGCCCGTGTCGCACTTCGGGTCGTAGTTGATGATGTCCACGCAGGGTATCTTGCGTAGGTTGTAGACATAGAGGTGGTCATCCGTCACTTCCGTTCCGTCTTCCTTGGGGAAGAAAGCTTCAAATCCCAGGCGGTGGGCGGCGTCCCAGATCTTTTTTACCTGCTTGCCCGCCGTGCGCTTGGAGAAAAGCTCTTGGTAGAAAGTGGCGTTCTTGCCGCCCACCATGTCGAGCAGGATGCCGAAGCGGGCGTTGTAGTTGTCCACATGGGGCACGCGCCCCCAGTATTGCGAGCCTAGGCACCAGGTATCGGGCTTGTATGGCCCCTTGTGGAAGGTGGGGGTGCCATAGTCTTCGGCGTCGAAGAAGATGATGTCGATACCGATGGCGGGTGCTTGTCGTTGTAGCTGGCGGGCTACTTCGAGCAGCACACCTACGCCGCTGGCACCGTCGTTCACGCCCAGGATAGGCGTCTTGTGCTTCGACTTGTCCTTGTCTTCGTCGGCATAGGGGCGGCTGTCCCAGTGGGCGAAGAGCAGCACGCGTCGGCGGCTGTCGGGGTTGTAGGCGCCGATGATGTTACGCGCTTTCAGAATGGTGTTGTCATAGGCCACGAGGTCGGCATACTGGTTGTAGACTTTGGCACCGAGCTGTTCCAGTTTGGCAGCAAGGTAGTCGCCGCAAGCTCTGTGAGCAGCCGTGTTGGGTACACGGGGACCGAAGTTGGCCTGTATCTGGACATAGGCGTAGGCGCTGTCGGCGTTAAATGCGGGTACGTTGACAGATTCCGTTTTGTCTTTGTTTTCCTCTGTGCCGGAGGCGTTGCTCTTGTTGCCGCAGGCGATGGCAGCCACCACCATCAGCAGGAGCAGGGAAGCAAAGGTGCATTGTTTTCTTTTCATAATTGGGGAATTATTTTTTTCTAGTTAGGAAAATAGATTTCTCTAGTTAGGGAATAATCTAGCTATAGTTGGAAGGTGAGCCGTACTCCCTTTTTGTCGACATCCAGCTGGACAGGTGCGCCGCAGACGAGTGGCAGGTTCATCGTGACATGGCCCACGGGGAAGTTGAAGCAGACGGGGTAGTCGTATTCCTTCACTAGGTCGGCCAGTGCTCCATAGAGTTCCTTGCCCAGCTGTTTTTTCTCTTCGTATTCGGTAAACTGGCCGATGACGAGGCCCGACAGACGTTCGAGCACACCGCCCAGCTTCAGGTTGTACATCATGCGCTCAATGGCATGCGGGCGTTCGCCCACATCTTCTATAAAGAGCACGGTGCCGTCGGTGGGGATATCGTAGGGCGTGCCACGTAGGCCGTTGAAGACGGCAAAGTTTCCTCCTCGCAGGATGCCTTCGGCCGTACTGCGGCGGTTTAGCTTGTGAGCGTCACAGGTATAACTGAAACTTCCTTCGGGTGTGGCGGCGGCTCCAGTCAGTATGTCGCGCAGGGCTTGCGTACAGAAATCATCTTCGGGTTCTACGGTGAGATGGCGTGCCATGGGCGCATGCAGCGAAGCGAAGCCTTCCTTTTGCCACAGGTTGTGCAGGGCGGTAATGTCGCTGAAGCCGATGAGCCACTTGGGTGACTCCCTGAAGCGGCTGAAGTCTAGCTTGCCTACCAGATGCACCGCACCATATCCGCCGCGACTGCACAGAATAGCTCGTGTGTTCGGATCGTCCATCGCTTCCTGCAAGTCTTCCAGCCGCTGGCTGACAGTACCTGCATAGACTCCGTTGGAACTGCCTGCGTGGCGTGACAGCACGGGTTGCAGGCCCCATGAGGCCAGCCGCTTGACGGCTCCCTTCAGGAACGACTTGTCTATCTTGCCGGAGGGCGAGAGGATGACAACCTTGTCGCCTTCATGCAGGTAAGGGGGAATAATCAGCTTGTCCATATACATTCATCATAATTTATGTTGCTGCAAAAATACAGAAAGGCGAGCGGAGAACAAAATATTGAAACTTGTTTCGGATATTTTTTATCCCGAGCTGCTTCTTGTTTTTGTTTACCATAGATTAGGCAGATTGCCACAGAGCGTTTTTATTCACAGTCTGCCTCTACCGAGAGGAAAATTTGTGTCCATCTGCGTATCTGTGGTCGGTCCTGATGTGAATTCTGTCGTGGGAAGGGATGGAAGTTGTCAAAATGTTATTAAACAACTGCAAAAATAGGCGGATGGATGCTGTATTTTTCGACATTTTTTCGGATATTTGCTAAAAATCTAACGTCATGAAACCTATACGCAACTTTAATCAACTGACGGAACACCTGAAGACGCTGAACCGCAGGAAACGCATTGCTGTGGTCTGTGCCAACGACCCCAATACCGAGTATGCCATTGCAAGGGCCTTGGAAGAGGGCATTGCCGAGTTTCTGATGATTGGTGACTCGGCCATTCTTGAGAAATATCCCTCGTTGAAGCAATACCCCGACAACGTTCGTACCATTCACATCGAGGATCCCGACGAGGCGGCTCGCGAGGCGGTGCGCATTGTGCGCGAGGGTGGAGCCGACATCCTGATGAAGGGCATCATCAATACCGACAATCTGCTCCGCGCCATCCTCGACAAGGAGCATGGCCTACTGCCCAAGGGCAAGGTGCTGACGCATCTGGCCGTGATGCAGATACCCACGTACGACAAGTTGCTGTTCTTCTCCGATGCTGCCGTTATCCCGAGGCCCACGCTTCAGCAACGCATCGAGATGATCTGGTACGCCATTCGCACCTGCCGTCACTTTGGCATCGAGCAGCCCCGTATTGCCCTGATACATTGTACGGAGAAGGTCAGCGCCAAGTTCCCCCACTCGCTGGATTATGTGAACATCGTCGAGCTGGCCGAGGCGGGTGAGTTCGGCAACGTCATCATTGATGGCCCGTTGGACGTGAAGACCTCGTGCGAGAAGACCAGTGGCGACATCAAGGGCATTGTGTCGCCCATCAATGGCGAGGCCGACGTGCTTATCTTCCCCAACATCGAGTCGGGAAACGCCTTTTACAAGGCCGTTTCTCTCTTCTCGCATGCCGATATGGCGGGGTTGTTACAAGGTCCTGTCTGCCCTGTGGTGCTGCCTTCGCGTAGTGACAGCGGTCTGTCCAAGTATTACAGCATCGCTATGGCCTGTCTTACCAGCAATGGACAAGACACCATTGAATGACAGGAAATGAGCAGTTTGATCGTTTACCATTAAGTATTAACTATTCCCATGAAGATATTAGTTATCAACCCCGGTTCCACCTCGACCAAGATGGCCGTTTTCGAGGACGAAAAGCCTGTATTTGTCAAGACGCTGCGACATTCTGTCGACGAGCTGGTACACTATCCACGTGTCATTGACCAGTTTGAGTTCCGTAAGAATCTGGTGCTCGCCGAGCTGAAACATGAGGGCATCCCCTTTGCCTTCGACGCCATCATCGGTCGGGGCGGCCTGCTGAAACCCATCCCCGGCGGTGTCTACGAGGTGAACGATGCTATGATCAACGACTGCATGCATGCCATGCGTCCCCATGCCTGCAATCTGGGTTGCCTGATAGCCTCCGAGCTAGCTCACGCCCTGCCCGGCTGCCGGGCATTTATTGCTGACCCTGGCGTGGTGGACGAACTGGACGAGGTGGCCCGCGTCACGGGTTCGCCTCTCATGCCCCGTATCACCATCTGGCATGCACTGAATCAGCGCGCCATCGCCCGCCGTTATGCTGCCGAGCGGACGGCGGAACAGCCCGACAGGCCCGTGCGTTACGAAGACCTGAGCCTGATTGTCTGCCACCTGGGTGGCGGCATCTCCGTAGCTGCCCATCGCAAAGGCCGCTGTGTGGATGTGAACAACGCCCTCGACGGTGAAGGCCCTTTCTCACCTGAACGGGCTGGCACCCTGCCTGCGGGCGATCTCATTGATCTCTGTTTTTCTGGCAAGCTCTCGCAGAGCGAGCTGAAGAAACGCATCTCGGGGCGTGCGGGCCTGGCAGCTCACTTGGGTACGACCGACGTGCAGGCAGTGGTGAAACGTATTGAGGAGGGCGACGAGCATGCCCGGTTGGTGCTGGACGCCATGATTTATCAGATAGCTAAGAGTGTGGGCGCGGCGGCAGTCGTGCTCTACGGAAAGGTAGATGCCATTCTACTGACGGGTGGTATCGCCCATTCGGATTACATCACCTCGCGCCTCAAGGAGCGTGTGTCCTTCCTAGCGCCCGTCCGCGTCTATCCCGGCGAAGACGAGCTGGAAGCTCTGGCTCTGAATGCGCTGGGCGCGTTGCGGGGTGAGCTGGAGGTGCAGGTATATCAGTAATGAGGGAATAAATGCTTATGTTGTTAATGCTCTTTTGTCGGGAAAAAGCATTTATCTCCTTATTAGAATCGGACTTCCCAGCGGCTTGGAATCAGGAGAAACTACGCTCTTGGTTCTTGCTATCGGAGGAATTTGGTCGTCTTCCATAAATTTTTGAATGTTGTACTGGATATCTGACAGTTCCATGATTCGTTTGGTGATACACCAACGGCTTTGTGCGTTGAAATAGGGAATGTTGTTGTTCATGCAGCTGTTCTTCTCCGGACGCCATACGCCGTATTGATATTCGAATCCGCCTTCATAAGCGCCGACCATTTCGTATTTGTCTGTGCCAATGAAGTCTTTCCATAAGATAGCTGAGGTATCGTTTGTGAAGTCCAGATTCATTTGATAACCGAGTTTTTGCCATTCTTTAATTTCCATGATTCTTGTGGATGGAATGGTTTGTTGGTAGTATACATATTCATCGCATAGAAAACCGAAACCATGTCCGCATGCTTCGTGGTGTATCAAGCCTTCAAAATCGTTTGGGGCCTTTTCTGTGCTCATGGGGCATAAGGCGATGGAGTTACCGTCACTATATAGATACGTAGTTCCCGCATATTTTGTGCTGTTCAATACAACGATGATCAATAGCGGTTTGTTTTCGGGAAATTCCTTGGTTAAGTAAGCGTATTCAAAAACCAAATCGTCATTGCAGGTGATTTCTGTGCCGTTTCCAAACGTCGTATCAAACTTGTTTTTAATTTTACTCCAACTGTTCTTGTCATTTACACCGGCTTCTTCAGACTCGGCCACAACCATATACACGTTGAAATAGTTACGGTGTGATAGAAACGGTTCTATTGAAAAGAAATGTTCAGCAGCCTGTTTTACTGCCGACTCATATTTGCCTCCTGCCGTCAGATCACTTTGTACGAAACCGTCTCCCATAATGATCAGGTTTACGTTGCCACAGGTGGCTTTTTGTAATTCCTAAAATCCGCAAGCAATCTCAATGGCAATCTCAATTG
>UMHC01037483.1_pt1 | contig 98269 bp, 73 predicted proteins | sample 1965381 | NCBI WGS metagenome assembly UMHC01 (sample SAMEA4836083, study PRJEB28245) | human gut metagenome | biome: gut microbiome; material: fecal sample | place: Denmark | collected 2008 | reverse complement strand
CATTTTTAGAGCCGCGATTCCTCCCGCGGCTAAAGCCGCGGATTTCCTCGCGGATTTATATGAAGGCAGACAAAGACTCGCCTTCGTAGGATGCAGCCAATTGCAGCAGGCCCTTGTCCTCCGCTCTAAGTCGAAATTGAACTCGTTTCACTGCAGAGACGGTGCTGCCCATTATTATCTCCCCGAACTTTCACTCTCTGTGTTCTGCCTGCTATACGCCTTGCTTGTCGGATTCCCGCGCAATTAATCCGTCCGGGCCTTCGTTTGTAAAGAGTTCCAACGCAATCGCCTCCACGCGTTTGTCAAACGGAAAACAATCGTCCCAGTCGCGCATGACGCCGAGCTCGCCGCGCAGCATTTCTCGGATTTCGTCGTCCGTCAGATGTTGGGCTGAATTCCGGCTCAACAGATTGCTGCGGATGATGAACGACTTATCTGTCTTGAGCTTGTCCACGACGGCTTTGGGCAAATCTCGGCGTTCCGAGAGTTCGCGGCGAACATCAAACGACGTGCTTTGCGCAAGCCGCGTGAGCAATTCCTCCTGAACACCTTGCTCGTTCCAATACGCCAGAGACGAGTGAACCGATACCGGAAGCCAGAAAATCGGCTCGTTGGGATCAATTTCAGGTGCATTGGTTCCGCTGTCGACTTTGACAAAACCGATGGCGAATACGTACTCGCCGATGCGTCCGTACGGGTTCGTGCAGGAAAGATTCACTCGGCGACGCAGATGGGCCGTCTTCGGTGCAACGAAGTCGTTTTCTTCGATTCTTATCCGCAGCTCCTCGAGCGTCTCCCTCAGATCTCCATCGGGATCGTTGGTAAACGCTTCGACAAAAGTCTTGAGCTTGTCGATGACTCCGGCCTCAATCATGTCCTCCGAGAAACCGCTGAAGTGCACAAGGTTTTGGAACACCTGAGACTTGATCGCCTCATCGCGCTTGACGAAGGCGATGAGCTCTTCAACATTGAGCTTGAAAAGGTTCTCAGAATTCTTTGCAAGCACGTTGCAGACATCGAACCCGTGATCTTTGGCAAGCTGTCGCACGGCTTCTTCGGAAAGCCCGTGACCGGCAGCGGCAATCTCGCGCATCCAGACGTCGTGGTGTTGGGCAAGGCGATTGAAAAATACGGATTCGTCTTTGACGACGATTGAGGCCACGTTCTTGTTTTGTACTCGCGACATCAGGCTGCCGGCCTTTTCCGTTTTGAGCGGACAGATAAAGACGTCCTCGAGTGTATCCAGAGACAGTTCCCCCTCTTTTCTGCGGCCGCCGAACAGTGCAAGCAAAGACACCGACTCGAGCTTGTCGGCAAGTTCGTAGAAATTGTGATGTCTGACTTTGCGAAGCTCAAATTCCCGCGGGAAAAATCCCATTTCTTGACTCCTTGCTGCCGGTCGTTTGGCAGCTAACGTTTGTTTATGTGGTTACCGTCAGGACGTTGTGGCGGAAGAGTTGGACTGCTGATAGCCCTTGAAAATCGCCAAGGATCGTTTGCCCAGGCGTTCGGCTTCCTCCAGTCCCCAAGTCATAAAGTCGGCCGCCTCCTGTCTGTCAGACGGCACGACCGGCGTTTCGGCAACGCGGGCAAGACAAACTAAGAGATCCCGCATTCGCCCGGCGTAGAACTCTTCGAGCGGATAAAGACTCGTCGGCTTGAAATTTCGTTGTTCGCGAGCAGTTTCAAGCCAGTCGGCAACCAGATCCGCCAATTTCGGATAACGATCTGCCATAGCGAGCAATTTCTGCTCATTGTTGGCAATCAGCCATCCGCGCTGGCCACCTCTCAACGTGACGTGAAACGCACCGCGATAGGTGCCGTTTGCTTCGTCGCAAAAGACGTAGCTTCGCCATATGTCCTTTCTGAAGCCCCCGGTACGAACGGGCGTGGAGAAGACGTCGAAGCCTGTGGGCGAGCATTGTTTTCGGCAATATTCGTGCATGATCGAAAGTGCCTTGTTGACAATGAAGTCAGTACACGACGCAAAGTCGCGAATCGACTGTGCAACCGGTTCGGGATCAGACGTTTCTCGGCACTTGAGCAAATCCTGAATGCCTTCGGAGCAATGACAGACGGCGTTGAGCAACGAAAACGGATTGCCGCACTTGTCCGCTTTGAAGGTTTTGACACAACCCCAATAATCGTCGCGGTCTTCGTCCTCGTCACTATCCCACAAACAGACGGCTCGGTTTAAGCCGCAATAGTCAAGAGCTTCGTAGAGCTCAAGCGCCTGCTTTTGCTTGTCATACGGGAAACGAATCAGCACGTCGTGCTCTTGGTCTCCTTTCCTGCAATAGAGAACGACATAGAAATCGGTACGCGGCTTCCCATTCGCAATGATGACCGGATATTCCGCTTCAACGCGATCGAGTGTAACCGTGATGCCGTGCAGGTCGAATTGGCGCTCACGGAAGTCTTCAGCTTTGAGGTTTAGCCCTTCGATGAGATGCTTCACGGGCTCGCTTTTGCAATTGAATGCATTCACTGTGTCGTCAATGTCGATGCACGAATCCATTTGTCTTTTCCGGCTAGGCCGGCTCCTCTTTTCTCATAACCGTACGCTCGCATAAGCTGACGGTGTTCAAACATTTTGTTGACGGAGATCGTAAGAGTGGATGCGACAGACTGCGTCGCATTGCAACGAAAGCAGCGATCAAGGAAAACAATTGCACATCAATAGATCAACGAACGCTCCATGCGTCAATCGTTGACGCACCGAGACCTATTCTGCACTTGTCGAATTTCACGATATAAATGATGAGAAAGTGCAGTATGTCTGATCGCGCCACGTCTTTGAACCTGAACAATTCCAACATTGGGCACTCCGTTATCAACCTTTGGATGCTGCGATTGCTGTGCAATGGCGACTTGTGGACAAAAGTTGCCCGCAACGACATGTACTCCCACGACGCCTTGCCGAAGTTCTTCTGGGGACTCAAACTTCGTCGTCACCTGCATCTGGGAGCATTGATCCTCAACAATGAGAAGTTCTTGGGAAACGGCGCCGTCAAAGACATCAAAGCGGTTACAGACGTCGAGATGGAACTCGATGAGGATGCTGTCATTGCTCCCGAAAAACGCATCCGATATTTGATCGAAGAAGTCTGGCCTCAATACAACTTTATCGACGGATTGATGCCTTTCCTGACGGTGCAGCCTCGTCATCCGGAGACCATCGGCGCATACTGCCGCCCTTTTCTCGGCCATCCGTTTACCGCCAAGTTGTTGGAAAACGGCATGCCGCGTGCCCTGAGCCGTGAACTGCGGTATTTGGAATCGGCCTGCTCCGACGAGCTCTCCGCTTTGCCTGAAGCCTTTGCCGCCAACCTTCGTCTGCTTCAGGAAAACTTCAAGCTCTCGGATCTAGAAACCCGCATTCTCGCCTTCGTCTACTGTGCGCGTGATGTGAAGCTCGTCAACCGTCTGCTGTGCGATCTGTTCGACTACGGAGAGCAAGGCATGACACTTGTCATCGATACGCTCTCTCTGGCTCTGAACGCTGATCGCGAGGACGTCAAAAAGGCCCTTGCCGCCGAAGGAAAACTTGTTTCCATCGGTCTTCTGGATTACGGAGAATCAGGCGACGAATTTTGCGAGCAGATTGTTCCGGGTGCCGTGCTGTCTCCTTCAACCTTAAGCGTGAAACTGTCCTTGTCCAAATTGCTGCAGGAGTCGTTTTTGCCGGCACCCGAACCGACCTTGAGCGTCGAACACTTTCCGCATCTGCCGATCGTAGGCCGCGTACTGCTCCCCTACCTCAAGTCTGCCGTAGCCGGCGAGCGCAAAGGCGTCAATATCCTCTTTTACGGACCTCCCGGAAGCGGCAAAACGGAACTTACGCGTGTCATTGCCAAGGAACTGGGTCTCACCGGTTACGAGGTGCAGTTCGCCGAAAAGGAAACGCGAAAGAAGGAGGAGCGAACCTCGCGACTGAAGTTCTGGAAGGCTGCGGGCAACGTCCTTTCGCAAACCAATACCAATCTTCTGGTGATCGACGAAGCCGAAGACGTCTTCAACGACCTGGGATCGTTCTTTTTCAGCGGACGCACCAACAAGGGAGAAATCAACCGTCTTCTGGAAGAAAATCCGGTCGTCACGCTTTGGACCGCCAATTCGATTCGCAACATCGATCCTGCCATGCTGCGTCGCTTCAATATGGTGGTTGAAGTGAAATCGCCGGGGCTCGCCTACCGACGAGAGATGATCGACAAGGCGTTTGATCACCGACTCTCGAAGGGCACGACGGAGAGGCTTGCCTTGACGGAAAACTTGTCGAGCGCCGTGATTCGATCGATTTCGGACATCGTTCGTGAAACCTGCAAAACGTCGGAGTCTCCTTCTGAGGACGAGATCATCGAGATGGCAGACCAGATGCTCAAGGCACAGCACATGGGACGCGTCGTTGACAACAACACGCTGCTGCCGGAGCTCTACGAGCCTCAGTTTGTCAATTCCGAACTTGACCTTGATCACCTTCTGGAAGGACTGCGTGCTGCTCGCTGCGGGCGTCTTTGCATCTACGGGCCTCCGGGTACGGGTAAGTCGGCTTATGCGGCGTACGTTGCTCGGGAACTCGGCATTCCGCTGATGCGCAAAACCGGCGCAGAACTTACGAGCTGCTACGTGGGCGTGACGGAAAAGCTCATTGCGGATGCCTTTGAGACGGCGCAGCGCGACGGTGCTCTGCTGTTGCTCGATGAGGTGGATTCGTTCCTTCGTGATCGCCAGGCGACTCGGTACAGCTGGGAAGTGACGGCCGTCAACGAAATGCTGGCACAGATGGAACGCTTCGGCGGTTACTTCATCGCAACCACGAATCTGAAGGATGACCTGGATCCGGCTTGCCTGCGTCGCTTTGATCTGAAGACGAAGTTTGACTACCTGCGCCCCGAACAGGCCGTGGCGATGGCCAAGGCTTATGCGGGCAAGCTTGGTTTGACTGATGGCGTCGAAGCGCTTGACCGTGTGGCCGACTCTGGGAACCTGACGCCCGGAGACTTTGCGGCCGTGGGCCGTCAAGCGGCGTTCAGGAAACTATCTGGGGCCGAGGATTTTGTCGAGCGTTTGGCTGTCGAGTCGAACTTGAAGGCTGCAGGGATGGGAAATCCGAAACGGTGGATTTTGTAGTGAGTGATGTTGGTTGATGCAAGTTAATCAAAGAATGCTTGAGTTTCTTGCATCAACTAACACGCATAACTGAGCAATCGCCCGGTTTACTGACAAGTGTGAGCTTTTCCTTACAGAGCCTGATCTGGACGAATCACTATGGAACAAACAGGTCTCTGTTACGCATCAAAGACTTGCCGCGAGCTCACGACAGCTCGACTCCATTCTCCTCTCACCAACTCGGCAAGGCCGTCATGATGTCTCGGGAAGTAGAATGCTCGCACCTTGTTTCGGAAACGCCATGTCGCTTGCCTACGTTCCACTTCATTCACTACGACGCACTTTCGTTGCCGCTACCTGTGCGCTCGTCGGATATTTCGTCTCCCCGGCCTCATTCGCCTGGGACCTGACGATCCTGCACGTCAACGACGTCCATTCGGCGGCGGCCGGCGTCAATGACCGCGGCCCCGTCTACGACGACACCAACGCAGTGGGCGGACTTGCACGCGTTACGGCGCTCGTAGCCGACGAGAAAGCAAAAGCGAAGGTCCAAGGCAAAGCCATGCTGGCGCTCGATGCCGGCGACTTTTGGCAGGGGACTCACTTTTTCAGAACGGGCGGCATGCCTTGGGCTCGGGAAGCCATGCGGCGAATGCCCTGGGACGCGGTCACACTCGGCAACCACGAATTCGACCTAGGATGCGAAACACTTGCCCGGTATGTGAAGGCCCTTCCCTTCCCGGTTCTCGCCGCGAATCTTGAAAAGAATCCCGCCTGCCCGCTCTCAACCGCGCCGCTTCCTGCAACCGTCGTAAAGGACTTTAATGGAGTCAAGGTCGGCATCATCGGTCTGGCCAACGATGAAGGCAAAGACATTTCCGAAGCTTGCCCCGAAACGACTTTTGCCGACCGTGCGACGGCGCTTCGACGTGCCGCGGCGGAACTTGAAAAAGCGGGCGTGACGCACATCATCGCAGTGACGCATGTGGGCTACGAGTCCGATCAGGCGCTTGCCCGCGCCGTGCCTGCTATCGACGTGATCGTCGGAGGCCACACCCACAGCGTTCTCGGAAATCACCCGCATTCGGAAGGCCCCTACCCGACCGTAATTCCGCATGCCGACGGTTCACAGACGCTCGTGGTGCAAGCGGGACGCTCGACGCGCTATCTCGGAAGGCTCTCTGTTTCTTTTGACAATGCGGGCCGCATCGTGCAGTTTAAGGGCGACCTCGAAGAACTCGTACCAAGCCTTCGTCGCGACGAACCGATGCACGAATTCGTTGTTCGGTCGCTTGAGGCCATTCGCGCCGATCAGAAGCGTTTCGTGGGCGTCAACTCGTCGACGCTTCCCGACGGGCTCGATCCCTGTCGAGAAGGCGACTGCCTCTCGGGAATGGCGACCGCCGACGCGTTTCTTGCCTGGGGCTGGTCACGAGGTGCGGTTGCGGCAATTTTGAACGGCGGTGCTATTCGGGCCGCCATGCCCATCGGTCCCGTCACCTACGCCGATCTTCTCGACATTCACCCGTTCGGGAACCATATTCAATTGGCCGACGTCTCGGGCGCGGTGCTTCGGGAGGCACTCGAACACGGCATCTCGGAACCCGACGTGATCGGCCCGAGAGTCCTGCAGACCGCGGGGCTCCACTATCGACTGAATCCTGCTGCCCCGGTAGGTCAACGCATCGTGTCCGCTGAAATACGCACGAAAGATGGAACCTGGGAGCCGATTCTGCCCGAAAACGTCTATCGCATCGTCACGATCTCCTACCTTCTGGGCGGAGGCGACCATTTTTCGATGCTCGGGAAACACGCCAAGATTTTGGAAACCGGCCCACTGGAAGTCGATGTTCTTGAAGCCTATCTTCATGAAAAACAGGACCGGGACAATCATCTGCCTACGCCTGTACCAGGGCGGATCATCGGGATGCCTGTCCGTTGAGGTTGGGCAAAAACAAGTGGTTCAGGTACTTTTCGCATCGGAAGGTCACTGTACTGACCGAGAATCTTCTTTGTTCGCGGCGGATTTCGGGGAGCTCGATTGTCCTTCAACTCGGCGAATTATCTGTATCGACGCCCTAACTTCCACCCAGGTTGCCCACCCATAGGCACAGAGATAATTCTCGGTCTAGTGTAGCTGTAGATACTATCTGAGTGGATTTGAGGACTACGAATGGTTCGGTAGAAGTAAACAGGGTCAGCGAGAGGATTTACGACATCTAGGATAGTCTCATTGGGAGAGTCACTAACCGCACCTGGGGAGATTATTTCCCATTTGTTATGCAGAGGTATATGGCTATCGGGAACAAACTGTACAAAAGCACACACATTTCCACTAGGGGTATGGTGGATGTGAATGCATTGTGAGTATGCCTTTTCAAGATAACCAACTAGACTTTTAGGTGACCTTAACTGTATTTCAGAAAGCCAGGGTATGGGGGTTGAGATAGCCCCTGATCGGCGCAACGTACATTGATTAATAGCTATATCGTGGATAGGAGTCCCGTCACCACTCAGGGACAAGACAGCAGTTGACAATAACTGCCGCATATAGTCATTCATTGGTAACGTTCCGCTAAACGTAGCTACAACGTGCCCAAGGTGCTCTCGAATGAACTTGAGCCGATTTTCCGGCTGATGCAGATGAATGAGCCTATTTGCTGAAGTCAGATAATGCAGGATACCTGAAAGAGCGTGAAACTGTTGCCGTGTGAGATTTAGTATCAAACCAAGCGTTTCAAATCCATCCCATCCCCTGCGTTTTTGCTTTACAAAGTCTTTCCAAGTTGTTGAAGGTGCCACTTCAGATATCGCTGTTGCATAATACAAATTCCTTTGACATCCTATGAAAAGATTAAAACAAGTCTTTATTTCTACAGCACCGTATAGCGTCTCGATGGGTTCTTCTGCTTTTTTGTATCTTGCAACACTGTAACTACCAATCTGAGTATTAGCAACTTCAATAGCTTGAAATTCAAAAACATAGTTGAATATGGCTACCAGTCGAGCGATCTTTTTGCAGACCTGTGTGTCACTCTGTTTGTCTGAAGTCAACAAACCAATGAATTCCGCTTGTTCTATCGGTATGGCAATTTCCTCAAACGGCAAATTAGAATAAATTGAAAAGACAAATTCCGGCGACAATAAAGGTGTCGAAATTTCTGAAAAACGAGGGATGCAAACTTTCTGCTGATTGTGGACCAACATCTCGCCTTGTGGAGCAATATCTGGAATAACATAGTAAAGGACAAATTTCCCATCAATCAAGAATTGCATATACCCCGTAATAGGCGTATATCTTAAGAAGGTATGTTGCACCCTTTGATCACTACGCTTATATTTAAGCCAACTTACTCCGAGTGTGTTATCAATTGGAGCCCGCCCCTTATAAGCATAAATTGTGCCTCCAACATTTATTAACTCAATGTTTTTAGCTAAAGAAAATATATTTGCAGGAACTTTGAGCTCTGAGGCCTCAGGACAAGTATTGAGATAACACCGTATGTGATTAGTTTCCCTTTCACCACCAGGTAATGTAGGATTAATACCCTTATCGCCAATTATTTTGGTTATTTCCGGTTTAAGAGCAACTATCACGACGTTCTCCGTATTTATGACCAGATAATTACTGGTTTACTTCAACGTACTTAATCGCCAGGTACGAGCCTTGGAGTCTACCTGCAGCCATCACATACCCCATGCCTTGCATGCCCTGTGCAAGGCCAGCTGAGAAGCCGTTACCATAATTCACATTCGGGTTAACGGCATTGCCTTGGACAACAGCTACAGCTCCACTGTTGCCATAAATATTGGCCGTGTTGGTCTGATTGATCGTCGTGGAATTGTGCTGAATGTTGACGTAGGGAGTGCCGGCTTTTCTTTGAAGAGCCTGACTGATGATGGCATCAGCACCTTCATCTTTGGCCTCGAGCGCGCAAGCTTCCATCATATATTCCTCAGCGTCCCAGCCATCGAGAATCTCCCCTTTTACGATGCCGATGATTTTGTACGGTTTGTTAGGAAGACCCTGTTTCCAAACTTCAATGCCGCCCATGATTTCCATTGCACCACCTTGTCCAACGTAGACTGTCTCGTCTCCAACATAGGGGGTGTAATCAGTGGACGTCCAGACGGAGGCGCAGCCCGTGAGAGCAATGGCAGCTGCAGCGGAAATCGTGATAAGTGCAGATTTGATCATGATGACTCCTTTGTTTTGTTGTTTTTGACACCATACACACACTCTCTCGAAATTTTTCTGCAGATAAGGGCGAACCCTCTCTTTAACCCAGACCGCTTACTGTCTATTTGAACAGTTGCTTTCACTCGAACGTAACTCGAACGCTGGTTGTCATACGAAAACGCTCTCTTTTTTCTCTTATCAATTCGCTGATTTCCTCTGTTTGTCGGGCATTCGGGCGATAACATCGTATTTCTCATCGCCGTACGTAACCAACTTACTCATCCTAGATTTCAACTGCGCCAATGCCAGATGTCATCCTGCTTTTATGTGCCTTTTTGGCGAAAATTTGGCCCCAATCAACACGTTGCAGTGTCTTAAAAAAACAATAAATCTTCCTAGTAACTGTCTATGACAAAAGTCTAAATTCCCCGAATTTGCAATTGATTTCTTGTATTTATGCGACAGTTGTGTGATAGATTCCTTATGTCATATAGTGAAGCCCAGGAGAAACCGTATGTCGGATGTTGTATACAAGATTGAGGATTTGGTTCGTATCACTGGGTTGACGCGGCGCACGATTCGCTTCTACATCCAGGAAGGTCTGCTCGACGGTCCCGAAGGAGAACGTCGCGGTGCTCACTACCTTGCCTCGCATCTTGAAGCCTTGCTTCGCATCCGACGACTTGCTGCCGAAGGTATGACCCTCAATGCCATCAAGCAATACATGAAGGATGACACCGGTGACGCCACGGCAACATTGGCCATGCCGAAGCCCGGCACAACTCGCACCTGCGTTCATATTGCCATTGCGCCGGGCGTGGAACTGACGGTTGATCCGACGGCTGCGAACATCGATTCTGAACGCTTGCGAGCTCTCATAAGACGCCTGGCTTCAGTCGTTGACAGCCAAGAGCAACAGGATGGTCTGCTCAATTAAATCCTGAGATTTTCGGTATTTGACTCTTGTGAGGTCGACAACATGTTGGAATGGAAGGGCCTACACGGCTTCGGCAATGAAATATGTCTCAAGGCACTATCTTGGAATTGCCAAGTGAATCACCTTCACTGCATCCTGAAGTCCGAACAGATCTACTTGAACACATCCACCTATCCGGTAGAAGCCGTTTACACCTTTGCCTTGCCCAGAGGTGCCGTCGTAACAAACTTTGCTATCGACATCGGAGGCAAGCATTTGCAAGCGCAAGTCGCCAAGAGGCAGCAGGCCGCCGAGAGATACGAACAGGCCATCGATGACGACGACATGCCAGCATTGCTTGAACACTCAGAGGACGGCCTTTGCACTCTCAATATCGGCGGCATTGCCCCAAACGAAACAGTGTTGCTTCAAATCACCTGCGAGTGGATGCAAGAGCGAGTCGGCGACATTGTTCGCGTCACAGTACCCACCGTTATCGGTGATCGTTACTCCCGCAACGGCAGTCAAGGTCAGCTTCTGCCACATCAACAAGTCGAGACTTCGGCTTTCGCAGAGTATCCCATCAAAGCGCATTTTGAATTCATCGGACAAGAGTACGAAAACGCACGGTTTTCCGCTCCCGGCTTTTCTCCCATCTGCACGTTCATCGACGGCGGCGCAGCAATTGACATCGCCCACGGTTTTGCCGACCGCGATCTGGTGATCACTGCTGAAAATGTCGGCCAGCTGGCCTATTCCTACCTACTGGAAGACGACGGACAGTATCGTGGAGTGGCCGTACTGCCCATTCCGAAGCTTTCCGATGAAGCATTCGATCGGTCGCTGTCCCTGAGTCTTGTCGTGGACTGTTCCGGCTCCATGGTCGGATCTGCCATCGATGAAGCCAAGCGGGCACTTACCTCCCTACCCGACTTGCTGACAGAGAAAGACCGGCTGACTCTGACCCTCTTTGGTTCCGAACCCCGGGTCGTGTTTAGGAAAGCTCAGGCTTGTACAAAAGCGTTTTTCCGGCGCGACTATATTCCCCGCGTGTCGGAGATCAATGCGAACCTGGGAGGTACAGAAATGGCCACAGCTCTCAAGGAAGCTGCCGAACATGTTTCCGGTCCGACAGATGTGCTACTGATGACCGATGGGGAGATTTGGGAGACAGACGAGTGCATTGAACTCGCCAAACGTCACGGTCTGCGTGTTTTTGTGATCGGCATTGGCAACGCGGCAAACGGCCAGTTTTGTCACTCCATTGCTGCAGCAACAGGCGGGGCTGCTGAAATGGTGTTGCCGACAGAAGACATGACGGCTGTGATGACCCGAATGATTCAGCGCATGCGCAGGCCGACGCTTCTGATCGAGAACTTTACACCGGTGCGTTCTCAGTATCGAAGCCACCCGCTGCAGCAATTGCATGCCGACGAGACGTTGATTCTGTTCTTTAGATTTTCGAAGTTGCCCGGCCAAATCCCGATGCTCGAACTTTATGACGGCAACAACCGGGCACGAGTCGAAGGCGCACCCTGGAAACTCAGTGGAAATCGCGGTCTGCTGATGATTGCCGCCAATGCCGAACTGGCTGACGGATCGGTTGACGATCCTGCGGATTTCGCCGCTCGACACTCTTTACTCTCCGAATGGACCAGTCTCATTCTTGTACACGAAAGAAAAGTTGGCAAAAAAGCAACGATAAAGCCCAGGTTTCAACGAATCCCTCAGATGGAAACGAAGTTCAGTCTTTCCAACATCATGCCGTGCATCTTGAGAAGAGAGCAACCGGCAGAAGAGAGTAGGACTTCCTACTGTCGTGGTCCTGAGTTTTACTCTCGCAAACAGGATCTGTCCGATATACCAGACTTGGGCGCATGCGTACCGGAGTTATCAACTTCGAGGGATACCAATCAGACCGAGAAAGATGTATCGATTATGGAAGCGCCTAGCGAATTCTGGCTCTGCGTTGCTAGTCAATACATAAATTTTGAGTTTGAATCCCAGCGGGACCGTAACCGTCTGAACGACATCGCAACGGAAGAATTCAAGCCTGTGAACCTGATCTTCTTCTACTACTTGCTGTGGATGGAAGAAACGCGGCATGTGCCCCTGCCCAAAGAGTTGGTCGAATTCAAAGATCATCCCGGACTGAAGCTTGGTGAGGAAGAAAAGAAGAAGTTGTGGAATAAGTTTGCCGAAACTTTTGGCATGCAATTCTAACGTTTGTCTAGCGTTCAAAACAATCCCGCGAATTACCCAAAGATAAAGTTCTTAAATCCGGATCCAGTCAACGACTTAGACCTTCTATCTTGAACCGATAAATTGTTGGCGGATACTCATTGCCCCAGTAAGGCAGTTTCTCGTGTCCGTCAACACCTTTGATCAAAAGACTCCGAAAAATCCCACCATAGACCACTAATTCGGACCATTAAGGTCTTAGAAAGACAGAAGCTCACATCGCGATACGCCATCTCCCCCAAAATAGACTTCTATTCATAACTTTGCGTTCAATCTCTCATTTCACAAATAGGCGTGAACAGCTGTTGAAGTTTGCTGTTTCGACTGACAAACAACTGAACCTCCGAATCCGAGTCAGCTCATTAAGCGAACGGTTACCCGATTCAGCCTGCATTGACCTGTCGTGCGATTTCTGGCTACCCGTTTGACATTTGAATTTGCCGAACCAATACTTTCTTCAGCAGAGGAAGTCTGTTTCCGAGTCAAGGCGCGGGTAGACGCCAGCTCTGAGGTCGGTCGCACCGGCGAGAGAGGGCCACGATCGGGTGCCTTCCGATCAAACGGAACCTCTGTTTTTTGTGGTACGCAAAGACAACCAACTAGTGATGGATGACTGGGCGTTCAACATGCTGAAGTCAGTGCATACCGAAGCCGGCGTCTTTTCGGAAATCTTCGTCAATGTCGGCACTTTGCAATGCATTGGCAGGCTCATTGTGAGCGACTTCCAAAAACTTCTCTACTCCACTACAGCCAAAGACATCAACGCCATCAAGCACTACCAGGAACAAGGCATGAACATACAGGATGCTATCTGGGCTGTGATGCATGCCCGTAGACTTTCACCTTGACCCCTTTCTGGAATCGCGCCCGGACAAAGGTTTATCTCTTCAGCCGGAATCCGGGTGCGCCATGACAATGGACTCGGTGCATAACCGTCAGCTACTTGTAGAGCTGCGGTAAGGTATAACTGCTGCCGACGCTTGACCTTCCCTTCGCAATCAAAAAGCAAACTCGCCGATATAGCGAGCCCAAAAAGCCGACAGCTCCTCAACATGCCGTCCCGCAAACGTTTCAAAGTTCTTGCTTAACACAGCAAGCCACAAGAGCTTCATTGTTGGATTTTGCATCCGATGAAGTACCAATTCGGCCTTCCCTTTTGTGTTTTCTTTTCCAAGGGTGCTGTTGTCGTTCGCGTTGATTAAGGCAAGGTTACCGTATGCTTGACGCCGCGAAAGTTCTTCTTTTGCCTCCTCACCGCCGATGCCAAGATCGGCACGATCCTGAGCGAGCCAATGCTCAATATCGCTTCGACCGACAATACGCAGAGTCAAAGCTTTTGCCTCAAAGACATTCCAGTCAAACGCGCGTAAAGCTACGGCAATTTCCCTTTCTTCCGATGTCTCTAATTCGGACTCCGCTCGTTGTGCGTAGCAGACCATCAGGCGTTTTAGCGTTTCGAAACGCTGCTGTCGATGAGCGTCAACCCACATCACATAGTCCGTGAGGAACAAGTCCCATTGCGAAATCGAACCATCATCGTACCGCCAATTCTTCGCTTGTTCTGAAGACTCTTTCTGAGTCGCCGCAAAAATGATTTGTGCTTCTTCAATAGTGGGAGCGTTTTCCAAAAACGACAACACGGCTTTGGTCGCGTTTTCTTGTCCGCTGTGAGCAACGTAATAAGCCCAAGTCAGAAGAAGGCGATAGGCTTTAGGTTTGAGTGTCTTAAAGTTTGGTTTGCGCATCGCAAGGAAAGACTCTCTGGTCGTGGGGAGTCTCCCGCCGTCATCCAATGCATCCGAAAGAGCCAATCCCGAGAGAAGCAAAAGCCAATACTGCGCCGAAGCGCGGTAGCCGTTTGCGGCCATAAACGTCTGAACAAGCTGATTGAAGGCGTCAGGCTCACAATCAAAGCTTTCGTCGTTTTCCGTGTTGCGGTAAAGCCCCCAATTCCCAACGGTTTGAAGAACCACGGACAGAGCCCCCATCAGGCGCCACACATCGGCAGCACCCTTTTCCTTGGAACGAACGATGTCATTAAAGCGCTTGTCGAAATCGCTTGTAGTGAGCGGCCAATACTTAACTTCTGTTCCGACTTCATTACCCCTGAAGACTTTGAAAAGCTCATTGGCAATAACGAGCATATTCATCATGTCAATAGGCGGCGTCATTGCCTGCGATTCATTTTCAAGATTTTTCTTAGTGCTCGGCACTGAGTCAGCGTTTGAAAATTCTGTGCCTTCAATGATTTCGTCAATCGTTAGATTGACCTGCAACGGCATGGATGTAGAAGAATCTTTGCTTGATAGCTTAAATTGCGACGCCGCAAAACCTTTTTTTGCTTCTTCAGGGCGCGCAAGCCTTTCGTCACAGCTCATCCACAGGTGCGTAAAGAGAGCTCGGTCCAAGCGCTCTTTCTCTTCAAACCGGCACAGAAGACGGGCCTTCAGAATGTCAAGCGCCGAAAGCTTCTGTCCCCGCATGTTAATGATTTCAAACATTGCCGGCGCTTCGTTATCCACCTGATCGGACAGAGGAATAACGACACGACGGATCGCACCGCACTGACGGATACACTTTTTGAAATTCGCAAGAAAGTCAGCTTTCTTATCGTCGCTTCGTAGTCCGGCGTGGTCATCAATGTACTCATTGAGCGCTTTACTGATGGCATTTCGCTGATCGGTACACTCCGGCAAAGGACTGGTTTGCCTTGCCGTTGATTCCTGCAGATATCGATAAGCGGCAATGATGCGTCGATGCTCGGAACATTTGAGAAGCTTGTCAATCTCCGCAAGAAGGAGATCAACCGTTGTTAGACGCTGTTGACCGTCAAGGATGGAAAAAACGCCGGGGGACTCCATATCGCAAACAACGGTACCAAGGGAATATCGACTTTTGCCTTCTGCTCCGTTTAAGCTGTAGAAATCCAAAAAGTCCTGCACCAACTGCGAAACCTGAATAGTTGACCACGCATACGGGCGTTGATAGACAGGAATGACGTAAGTTTCCCCTGATTGTCCGAGTTCCGCAATCAAGAGCTGCTTCACATCAAAACTCTGCGAACGGCGATTTGTTATTTGATTTTCTGCCATGACGTTTCTCAGCGATACGGTCGGTTATTTTTGATCTTCTTTATCGTTTGTTTTTGGCATCGATTCGAGTTCGAATGCCTTACGGTAGCCCTCGGAAAAAATCGGTCTCGGAAATCTCGGGCCAATGACATCAGGCCGAATTGAAACCCCCAATGCTCGCAAACACGTTGCGGGCGTCGCCGAACGGTGCGGAAAGAAAAGGAAGTTTTCCTGCACATTCCAAAACTTAAGTAGCCCCAACAATCTTTTCTTGTCAAGCCTTGAAAAGGCCCCCGGATCCTGATCGCTTCGATGACGGAGTCGGTTAAGAAAGCGAGCAAATGTACGCCCATAGGATCGAAATTCATTATCAGAAGCGAGGTCTTCGGCAAGAGAGTTCGTCGTCTTTTCTTCACCGAGACTTTCACGGGGTGCGAAACGATCCGCCCAAGCAATAAGCGCAAGACGCAGAACTAGACGTTGATCATAGGATAAGTCCAATTCTGCGGCAGGATTGAAGTGCTCGTTTACAGCAATCTCGATGGCTTCGTCAATGCGGCGATATTGTTCAAGCATTTGAAAGAAACCAAGGCCGGTCGGTACTGGTTCCAACAAATCGAAAAGGCGCTTGTTCGAGTTTCTCGTTGACAGCTTTTCATCTACAACTCGATCTTTTCGATGTGTTCCGATGATTCCCTTCAACAATTCGGCGTTGGCTGGCGTATTGGCTGACCAAGACCAAGGCGCAATTCCAAAACGCATGAGAAGCGCCGGCAACACGTAGTTTTCTATGGCCTGTTTCCGGTTTGCCTGTTCTTCGCTAAACGAATTCCCAACGCCGTCAGTCGGTGCTTCCCCGTCGTGGCGGGGCACCTCGTTGAAAATCTTCCAAAGCCTGCGAATTTCTTCAAGACGTTTCGGAGCCGTTTCAAAGCGCATATGATAGGCCTTGAGAATGTCCAGAAGCGACATCGGCAAACCGCGGTTATTTTCGCCTTGGAAATACTGCTCGGCTTCTTTGAGACTCGTCAACATCGTAACAGCAAGCTGGCCGCGTAAAAGGATGTAGCGAAACCTCCTCAGATCCCGCAGTAATGTTTCTTCGTAGAAACTAAGCCCCTTCTCGTCCGTTGCATTCATTCCCGAATCTAGTTCGAGCTGGTGGTAGTCGCGATCCAGTTCTACATGAACCTCGCGAATCCTTCGAATGGTCTTGGGCTCTCGATAAAGAAAAGCTTTTTTCCAAACCAAATCCCGCCCCATGATCCTGCTGATATTTCCGCCAAGATTACGAATCTCAGACTTATCGCTACGCATGGCTCGGTTATAGAGGATTCGGGCGAGGATCATTAGGCTGGTTAGACGTTGCTGACCGTCAAGCAACTCAAGATCGTGCGCGTGCTTAGGATCAAGAGAATCTTTGACAGGCTTCAGGCAAATGGCACCTAAATAGTAATCATCCTCACGGTAACGTTCTTCTGCCGGGAAATATCGCAGCTCATCAATGTCATCAAGGATTTTCCGGATATCCGACGCCGACCAACAATACGGGCGTTGGAAATCTGGAAAAACGATGTGTTGAACCCAATTACTTCCCGGGCGATCAAATGAGCGTTGTATAACGCCTGCCACGGAACTTCTAGTGATGATATCCATGATGTGTGTGGTTAAAGTCAGAAACCAAACACCCTCTGCTTACGCACAGAATGCATCTCCAAAGATTGGATACGATTATCAAAATATCTACCAATGACTCATCGTCCCAAGATTTGATCAATCTTCCATTGAATTTGAGCAGCAACATTGCGCCCGTTTTCATCTTTGCTACGTGCCATCAGGAAGAAACAACGCCCATTGCTCGCCTTTTCCCACACCTGCCCAACACGACGTTTCTGTTGACTGTCACTGTTGCTATAGAGGGCTTCCCCCTTGTATTCAACAACGAGGATTTTCCCATTGGAAAGCTCCAAGATGAAGTCCGGGAAGAATCTCCCTTCGGCAAGCGGCAACCAAAAAGCATCGTCTGATCGTTCTATATTGCGAATCCAACGTTTCACGTCCGGATTGATGTCGATTGCCTCCGCACACAAATACTCCTCCGCATAAGTCTTACCGCCGGGGGTGAAGGCATGAAGGTCATGTATGAAGGGGCAGAAATGCTTTTTGAACTCACGCCCACCTTTGGCTGGGTTGTACTGATTCCGCGGAACATAACGTGTCGGGTCAAATTTGAAGACGAAAGTTGATTCCGGGAAATCGCTTGCTTTTTCAAGATCCAGCAATGCCTGCTCAAATTGCGACTTCATTGCTTTATGGAAATTTTTTTCCAGCAGCAATCGGATAGCCCTCTCCAGCTCCACTTTGTGAGCATAAAGTTTTGACAGGGGCATCCCTTGCGTTCCCATCAGCCAATTACAAATGACATCTTCGACAAAGCGAAGCATATCTGGCTGACTAACATCAGTCCGACGCACGCGAATTGCAACCCATTTCACTAACATGTCCGGGTTGTCAGTGATGTGTACAGAGTCGAAAGGCAGTTCCAGGCTTGCTTGCAGTCGCTCCTGCTCAAGAATCCTATTCTCGGTGGCATCAATCTGATAGCGGTAAATCTTTGAGGTAGGTGTAAATTCCAGCTGCGTCCCATACAACATCGGCTTCCACTGCTGCGTCATTACGGTTTCTTCACTCAGCAGTCGGGGGCGCCCGCCTACACTGAAGCACAACCGCGGCATTTCAGGGAACGGCGACTGGTCAACATGGTGCTGCTTCCGAGCTCGTTCTGCAAAAAGTCCACCAAGTGCTTCCTCGTTTTCTGTAGCGACCGCCTCAGACTCCTTTTCTGAAATTTCTTCAACAAGTTTGCGAAGTTTCTCCGGTTCGGCTACAGGCGATACCTGAAGGATTGTTTTACCGGAAGAAGGTTGAGCTGGCAAAATGGACACCAATCCGCTCAGTCCTGTGTTTTTAATCGCCTCCGACAGTTCCTTTTTGGTTTTCACAACAAGCGTTGAAGGCTTGTCTTTCGTGGAAACTTTTCCAGGTTTCGTTTCCGGGAAGAGCTCTGGAGTTTCACTTTCTTCTTCTTCTTTCTGTTCAACGACCGAATCAGCTTCAATACGATTGAAGCCCAAATTCTCAACGAGTCGATCTTTGAGAAGTGTTGCGGCTGTTAACGTACTGGTCGATACAACATTGGCATAGGAATTGTTGAGTTCTTCTGTCCGGCGAGCTTTTGCATAAGGCATACGCATCACTCGGCCAAGAAGTTGCTCGACATCTTTGGCCGATTGAATGTTTTGCAGACTGCAAAGAACGTAGGCAAACGAACAATCCCAGCCTTCTTTCAGAGCCTTTACAGTAATGACAAAACGGATGGGACACATCTTGGCAAACAGATCTACGCCGGTAAGTTCCTTGGTCGTGCCAGTTGCAATAGCAATGTACGCTTCTGGCACACCGCAGACCTGTATCAAATATTCCTTAACCTGCTCCGGAGTGGGTTCCTGTCCCTTGGCTTGAGCCTGAATGAGAACAATCGGACGAATGTACTCGAACTCAAGCGCAGCCTTTGCTTCCAACAATTTCCGGATCTTGACGGATTCATCAATGCAACGTTCCCAACCTGTCGTGAATTCCCCAAGAATAACCGGCAGTTTGACCATGTTTTCGGCTTTCAACTCCCAAGCTGAAACTTGGTAGATGACGTTGTTGAGTTTTTTATCAGGTGTTGCCGTCAGCTCCAACACAGCGCTGGGATTGAGTCGGTTAAGAGTCGTGAAGAATTTGTCGGTACGGTTGTTATGGGCTTCATCAACAATGATGATCGGCTCAAACAAATTCAGCAGATTAGCTAGCGAATATTTGACTTGACCGAGATTCCTCTTCGTCAAATACGTCTGCTCTAATATCTCCAGATCCGGTTCTTCTACTTTTTCAAGTCTGGAAGCCTGAAGCGGATTCAAATCCGAGAAAAAGGGCTGCAGACTCTCATTGAAACTGTAGACATTGCGAAGCGACGTGTCCTGGATGTTGAACGTCTGAATAGTCGACACAATGATGACGCAGGACTCTCGGAAATCTGACTGACGCAACGCGTGGTCTACCTCATCCACTTTTACAACCTTCACCGACCGGAAGTCTGAATCCAAAGCTTGCCGATAGGGGTGGTCGGGATTAGATAACGCAGCATAAGTTTGCTCCGTAATTGCATCTGACGGAGTCAACCACAACACCACGGGAGCGCCCGTTTTGCAATAGGCGTCATCAATTCTGCGAATCGCGGCCGCAGCAATGAGAGTTTTTCCGCCGCCGGTCGGAACTCGCAGGCAAACACAGGGTCTGCCGCTAAAAGAGTCAAGGTATTTACCTTTGCCCCAACCATTGGCCAAGCAGGTGCTCTCAAAAACCTCACCAACAGGTTTTCCTGATGCGCACTCGATCAGAAATGACTCAACGGCACCGAGGGCAAGCTCTTGATAACTTTTGAGTTTAAACATTTCAATCTCCTAGTCTCGAATATCGTACGGAATCTGCTTGAAGGTAATCATTCTTTCCCGTAGTTCAAGCTCATCAATGCCGATCATCGCTTCAGCATAAATTACCTTTGATCCATCATGTGGATATTGAGCCAGCAGATCATTCAGAAGCTCTGGGGTAAGAACATTTCCTGATTCTGGGCGTCTATAGCCCAACACCCCGTTGTACAGAAGATAGATCCCTAGACCACCTCTTACACCCAGAAATGGTTTCTTTTCCAAAGATCCTACGCAACCCGTTTCACTTTGCCAGATGTACGCAGCCAAAATTTCAAAAGGCACCTGAGGATTGATAGCTCCATATTTGTCAAATACTTGTGCGCTTAATTCGTAGAAAGAGAAACCACCTCCCCCGTGCCAATTAGCGGATTTACTTATGCCTCCTTGTTCCCCATCAATAACTTTTTGCATGCGGGGAATACAGTGTGTTAGCGCATGCGGACCCATTTCAATTCCGATATAGTTTCTATTCATCTTTTGGGATACAGCGGCTACTGTACCTGAACCTAAAAATGAGTCCATTACCAAATCACCAGGCTGCGTTGATAACTCTAAAATTCGCTGAATTAAGGCTTCAGGTTTTTTGCCATTCGGAAACAGGACGCCACCTTCCTTTGTTAAATTCTTCATATTTGGATTCATATCCCAATACGTTCCAATGGCTTCTTTTTTATATACCTGACCATTAATTTCAGTTAATGTATCTTTTAACCAGACCACTAAAACTTCATCTTTGTACAGCTGTTCGTACATCTGACCTTTATTTTTGCCCGACTTTGGAATATATTCGATGGCCAGCCATTCATCTTTTATATTATTAAGTTTTTTAAATTCAATAACTCTTTGACGAATAGATGACTGAGAATTAGTAGTTCTGAAAATTTTTACTCCATACCTTTTGTAAAATGAACTTTGGTCATTTTCAAGGCCTTCATTTTTCATTGCCTGGTTCACAGACTGAGTTTGGACCCCCGAGAGTTTATACACTTTAATTTCATTACCACTACCATCTAAACAAGATCCTAAATACGTCTTTTCAGAATATCCGTTAAAAACGGTAACGTATTTCCAACTTCTCCCTTCGTCCTTATATTGCTTAATATACTGATCTAGTACCTTGTACTCAAAGACAGGATTGAACCCTTTGAAGGTTGAGTATGACTTGGCATACACTAAGATGTACTCACAATTTTTCTTAAGTTTTTTATCCTCCCCTCCACCAGATGCTCCTGAAATATTTTTCATATTTACAGAAATCATATTGATAAAATTATTCCTACCGAAAACTTCATCACATAGAGTCTTTAGATAAGCCTGCTCATCATCATCAATTTGAATCCAAATACACCCTGACTCTTGCAGATAATCTCTCAACAGAACCAGTCGACTATACATAAGAGACAACCACTGACTATGTTCAAGATTATCATCGTAATATTCAAAAGCATTTCCTGAGTTATATGGTGGATCAATATAGATGCACTTCACCTTTCCTTTGTAAAAAGGAAGGAGCGCTTTCAGTGCAACTAAGTTGTCACCGTGCACGATGAGATTATTTTCGGCCTGATCAGGATCGCCGTACACGGCCTTTCGCTCCAGAAGGTGAAAAGGAACCTGAGAGGCCGCACGGCGGGCATCAGCGTCATTGACCCATTTAAGAAGTGGCATATAAATAACTTTAAGTGATTAGTTAATTTTTAACGGCAACTGTATGCAATATCGCGCTAAATCGCTAATTTAAACTATCGTATTTTGCGATTAATCGTTAATATCGTACGGAATCTGCTTGAAGGTAATCTGCATTTCGCGAAGCTCAAGATCATCAATACCAATCATTGCCTCGGCATAGATCACTTTCGGGCCATCATGTGGATGTTGAGCCAAGAGGCTTTCAAGAAGTTCCGGTGTAAGTACGTTTCCAGACTCAGGACGTGTGTCGCCCAATACTCCGTTGTAAAGAAGATAGATCCCGACACCTTCTTTGACACCAAGAAGCGGCTTCTTTTCCGGCGTACCGGCGCAACCCGTTTCGCACTGCCAGACGTAGGCAGCAAGCGTCTCAAAAGTCACTTGGGGGTTGATCGCACCGTATTTGTCAAACACGGGAGCGCTCAATTCATAGAAACTGAAGCCGCCACCGCCTTGCCAGTTGACGGAATCACTGATGCCGCCTTGTTCACCTGCTATAACTTTCTCGAGACGGGGCACACAAAGAGTTTTGGCATGGTCGCCCATTTCTATACAGAGGTAGTTCCGGTTCATTTTGTGGGCGACAGCAGCCGTAGTACCTGATCCAAGAAAAGAGTCAAGTACTAGCTCACCAGGATTTGTTGCAATTTCGAGAATTCGCTGAATCAATCGCTCTGGCTTGGGAGTGTCAAAGGTAATGTCCCCGGTGAAAATATTAAGAATTTCTTTTTTAGCTTCCTGATTGTGACCAACTTCTTTGTTTGGCCACCAAGACCACGCATACATGCCAGTTGTCTCAGACAAAAACTTTTTTTGCCGTGGTTGATTATTCCCTTTTTTTCCAAACCAGATTCTTCCATCCGCTCTTAAAGCTTCGAAAGTTTTTTGCGACAAAGCCCAGCAACGATTTTTTGGTGGTTTGATTTTCCGACCGCTAGGAAGCGTAATCTCAAAATACTGATCTGGGGTTGCATGTCCTGTTTGTCCTGTCATGTCAACAGACGCCCAAGGTCCTCGTGGATCTTGATCAGGATTTTTGTATTCCTTAGCTCGATCTCCAGCTAGAGGAACCTTATTGGCCCTTTTCTGAAATTTATCTTTTTCCTTCGCGTAAACCAAAATATAGTCGTGAGCGTCTCCTAGATTTAGCCGTGCATCTGGCGAAGTTCTCTTTTGCCAAACTATTGCTCTGATGAAGTTACTTCTACCCCAAACTTCATCCATAAGCACCTTCAGGTAAGCTTGTTCATCATCATCAATTGAAACCCAGATAGACCCATCGTCTGCAAGAAACTCTCGGAGTAGCGTTAGTCTTGGCGCCATCACCGACAACCACTGCGAGTGCTCAAGATTGTCATCGTAGTGCTCAAAAGCGCTTCCGGTGTTGTATGGGGGATCAATGTAAATGCACTTCACCTTTCCCTTATAGAAGGGCAGAAGTGCTTTCAGTGCAACTAAGTTGTCACCGTGAACGATGAGATTCTTTTTGGCCTCATCAGGATCGCCGTACACAGCTTTCCGCTCCAGAAGGTGGAAAGGAACCTGAGAGGCCGCACGGCGGGCATCAGCGTCATTGATCCAATGAAGAACTGGCATAACAAAAATCTTTAAACAGTTGGGTTCAAAACGTCTTCAGGAGTATTCAGTCTATTCGCAGCAATCCTTACGTCCTCGGGAGGCTGTTTATCCAGATATGCGCTACGGCAACAAGCTCGAACATTAGCAGTTTAGTTGCCTAGGCGTCATTTCCTGCCGCATCTGAACAAGCTCCGTAGAAGAAAAGGGGGCGCCCAACACCATAAAGAGAAGTTTGGGAAAGCCTCCTCCTCAACTCAAAGGTCAAGCTCGTAAAATAGCCAGAAGTGATCATCACGTATCATCCTTTGGTGTTCCAATGTGGTGTCCCTACCTTCATGTTCAATGCCCTTAAGAGGGACTTATAACCCGTTCAACCTGGAAGTGATAAACGACAGTACAGATGCAAAAAATTAGCGAAGTAGAAGATTCGTGCGCTTTAAAAACTACCACCGTGTCAAATCTCCCTTTTAAAGCTCTCTGGGCAGAGGCGAAGGCTGCATCTGAAAATGGCCGCTGGAGCGTGGCAGAAAGCATCTATCATCAGATTCGAGATAAATCTAGCGACAGCCAATACATCACCTCTGCTAACCGCTCTCTTGCTTGGCTCTATGAGAAATGGAACTGGGCTCTTCTAGCCAAGAAACCAACCAACATGAAAATTGTCCGGCGCAACCTGTGGAGTTGGCTCAAACTGGACAACGAAAAAAACTCTTCCCCATTCGATCACATGCTCTTGCAGGCAAAAATCCTTGCGGGACAGGGTTTTTTAAAAATGCACAGCTTTCTTAAGTTATGGGATCTTGCCAACCTGCAGCCTGCTCACTGGGAAAAGACAACAAACGAGCAAAAAATAACATTCGACAGTCTTGCTGAGCAGGTCATTCGAATCGCCGCCAAAGAAGTCACAAATACGCCTGGAATGTGTCGTGAAGATCTATCTCTAACGGTAAGTTGGATCGATATGGCTCTCGCGCACAATCCTGAAAATTTGTGGCTTACCTACTACAAAGGAATACTTCTCCTCAAGCTAAGGGAGCCAAAGGAAGCGGTCACTTGTTTAAAAACTGTCGTCAAACAAAAACCTCGCGAAGGCTGGGCCTGGCAGCGCCTAGCCCTGGCAATGGATCAAAGCGGCGACAATTTAACCTTCGCTTGTGCTTGCAAGGCCGTTACTGACTACGCTGATGCAAAGAGTCTGAAAGCACGTTTCTTTTTGACCAACCTACTCATAAAAAACAAAGATTACGAAAAAGCAAAAGCACTGATCGGACGCATCTACGAGATCTCTGACGCCAGTTCAGTCCAGTTGCCTGAAGGAATCGAAAACCTACTCAGACTTCCGTGGTACAACAACTGCAATCCTGTAACCAACATCGATAGCTGGATCAGGCAACAGGGAATGAAGGCTATCGACATCTTCACCAACAGTTTGATCTGGGAGTCAGGTTGCGTTGGTGCAACCTTCCTCAACGTCAAACAAAAGCCTCGCGTGACGCTTGTACTAAATACTTGTGAGACGATTTCAGTTTCCGCCAACGCGTTTGGTCTCAGGAAAATGAAAGAAGGCGACCCAATTGAAATCAAAAGAGAAGTTGCACCTTCCGGAAAATTTACTGTTCTTGAACTGCGACGAAGAAACGGCCATTCCTGGGATATTGCTGAAACAGCCGAGGCCGTTGTATCCAACATCAACCAAAAAACACATGGTGTCCATTTTGTCGCCCTTTCCAAGAGCAGTCCTCCGGTACCCAATCTGTTCTACTGCCCTCTCAAAGTAGTGAAAGATCCGATCAGCCTCGGAGACACTGTTTGCTTACGCTACATTCCAGGCACAAAGAACTTCGTGTTTTCTGTCACCAAGCTCACGAAATCACCCCCTGCCGAGCTTTTCAAGCAAGTCCAGTCAACTGTTGAATTCATCTCACCAAATCGATCGTTCGGAAAGCTTGATAACGGCGTTTTTTTGAGCAATTCCCTACTATCTGCTCACAATGACCTCACAGAACTTTCAACTGTTTCAGGAGCTGCAGTGCGAAATTTCGATCATAAAAAGAACGAATGGAGTTGGATGCTTCTGAAGGTTGACGAAATTAAGAATCCTTAATTGACCACGACTGATATACAGCACCATGCAAGGTACCGGCATGGAGTTGGCATTAGTTCCTATAACGCCTCGCGTCCGCAACTCCCACTAACCTCGAGACCTCTCTCGTTAGAATTGGAAAACGACCAAGCTAAGGCTTTCCTCATGCCCCGCTCCAAAACACGAAATAAAACATACAAGCCCCGTCAAGTAAAAATTCCGGGAATTCTTGACAATCTGCCCGTACCTCCCGCAATGGTGCAACGGCTCAATTCCGACATGAGCAATCGCATGTTGCGTCTGCGACTGTCCGGGTGTAATGGAAAAGATCTGGCAACGTTGGTCGTGTGTTTCGGCGAGGCATGGCTACTGGCTGGCTTAATGGAGCAAGGTGCGGAACTTCGGGAAAAGCTCGAGGCGGGTGTTGATACCCTGGGCAAAGACATCCTCAAGGGGGGGGGCGGCAGATCTTCAAGGATCAACGTATGACAGGCTATTGGATCTGACCTCGCTTACATCAGCCATTGTGGCCGCCAGCACCAAAAAGGAATACCTGCTTGCCTGCGCTCGCTTGAAATCCGATGGCGTTGTGCCTTTTGTAGACGAGTTTCTCGTCACCCTTGCCAAAGCTAATCTGCTTGAAGTGGTCAAATCATCCCTCTCCGAAGATAACCATGCTGATTAACAGCCATTACATCAAAGGCAGCATCACCTTTGATACCTCCAAAAAGGGCGAAGGCATACTGGGAATTAAGCGGCACGCCTCGTGGCGAGCAGTCGTCGTGTACGAAGGCAAGAGATTTCGGAAACGCTCGACTGACCGAGCTGACTGCGAGCGCTTCTTGACTGAACTAGCCACAGAATACGCTGAGGAAGAGCATCAAAGAAAACTCGAAGAAGAGTTGGCCAACTTTCACTTGGAGCCGTAAAGACACTTCAGTACTCAGTCAACCTTCATCAAATCGTTCCAATTCGTAGTCGGGCATGGCGAGAGGTGATCTCTGCGCATTGCCCACTCAGAATTGATTTTGGCGCTTGCCAAAGTCACGGCCTTGCCTCCGAACTTTTCATTGACGGCATCAATGGAAGCCTGCATTCGCTCCCGGCGCTTCAACAATTCGATTTCGTCTCCATCAAAAAGAGTTTCCGGAACCAGAGATTGTTCCGCCGGAATCAAGTCTGTCAGCACAACACCCGCTTTTTTGTAGGCGCATCCTTCTTTGAAGAAGGCCCAAACAAGGTCGTAAGCAGCCTGAGTAAGCGTCAGAATGTCAGCGCAAGCGTGAGGCAAGGGACGCGATTCGAAGACGGAGTGATGCCGCGCGTTTGACTTAAACGGATCCGTGAAAAAGATTACGCCTACGGTTTTGGCCGCGCTCTTTTGCTGCCGCAGAACCTTGACGGCTTCGGCCATGTGAACCGATACGGCCGCAAGAATGGCGTCCATGTCGCTGCACGTCACGGCAAAGCTACGTGTCCGAACAATCTGTTGCCGCGGCTGCGGATGATCTTCCAAAGGAATGCACGAGACGCCAAGAATCTCTCTGTGCGTTCGCTCAAGTACGACCGTGAAGCGCCAGCGAATGAGTGAAGCGTCCATCCGGGCAAAATCAAGCACCGTCTTCACACCCATGGCTTCCAATCTCTCGCAGTTTCTGGAGCCGATTCCCCAGATTTCCTTGATCGGCGTAATCGCCATGGCTTTGTGTTGACGTTCCGGCGTCAGCTCCAGCCAATTGACAACACCGTTAAAAACCGGATAGGTCTTGGCAAAGTGGTCGCATAGTTTGGCAAGCGTCTTGGTGGGGGCAATCCCTGCGCACGTCGGAATGCCGACCCACTTGTAGACGCGCTGCCGTATGGATTGCACCAACGCGGTCAAACGTGCCGGATCCCCGTCTTTCACCCCGGTTAAATCCCCAAACACTTCATCGATGGAATACGACTCCATACGCGGAATCATGCCGGCAACGGTTCTTTGCATCCTCCCTGAAATCGAGTTGTAAAGCTCGTAGTTGGAAGACAATACGGCCACCTTGTTGGCTTCAACGATGTCCTTGACCTTAAAAAGCGGCATGCCGCGCTTGAGTCCCACAGCTTTAGCTTCCTTGGTGAGCGCCACGATGCAACCGTCATTGTTGGAGAGCACAACAACAGGCTTGCCACGCAGCTCGGGACGGAAAAGCCGCTCGCAGCTGCAATAAAACGAATTGCCGTCCAGATGGAGAAAAATAGGCGTAGACATTTGCATACGAATCTTGTTTTGAGGTAGGATACGTTATTCGTATACAAATCGCAAGTGCGAGAATCCCATGGAAAAAAGCAAAAAACAGCCTTCGTCCCAAAAACACAAACCGGTTGGAAGACCTCGTCTGACCAATGAGTTGCTCGATGTCAATCTTCAGGTTCGCGTGACCAAGAAGCTTGCCGACACCTGCAAGTCACTGGGCGGCGCAAACTTTATGAGACCACTGCTTGAAGCGGCAACGCAGCGGGCTATGGCGCTCAAGAAACTGGCTCCCGCTCGTCCCGTTGAAGAGTCCGAAAGCATCAAGTTCATTGACTTGACGGTTCAGTGCGGCTTTCCCTCCCCTGCTGCGGACTATGCCGAAAACGACCTGTCACTCAACGACTACTTCGTGAAAAACCGCGATGCGACTTTCATTATCGAAGCACGCGGTGACTCCATGATCGATGCTGGCATCTACGAGGGTGACATTCTCATCATCGATCGCTCCGTTGAACCGCGCCGCGGCGACATCGTGCTCGCCTACCTGCAAGGGGACTTCACGCTCAAAAAGCTTGAGTTCGTCGACGGCAAACCGGAACTGCATCCGCAAAACAGCTCCGGCAACTACCCGGTCATTCACCCGGGCGAATACGACGACTTCTCAATTGAAGGCGTTCTGGTCGGGTCCGGCAGAAGGTATCGCAATTGAGGAGATCGGCACCATGGTCAACGAACCTGAAAAGGTGTACTCCTCAACGCGTTTCAGATTTATCCGGCCTGAAACCGGTCGGTCGCGTGTGTGAAGTCCAAACGCAGATAGAAATCGAAGAGTTCAAAACGCCGGCCAACAGCGGCCTGCCTTTTGACGGAAAGGCACGCAAAAAGGTTCAGGTATGGTGGCCGGTATGGACTGAAATTACTCCGGTAGCTACCGCTCAGGCATCTCTTCCTCAATAAAGCTAAGGGACAGGCATCTCGTCTGTCCCTTATGCTTTTCTGCCAATGAATGCCACTCTCCTCAAGCGGCAATCAGACAATTACATCCAGGGTTTCTGTGCGGCTGCCTGCTGACCGGCAATGCGTCCGTTGATAAGCGCGTCGGCCGTACCGCAGGAACCCAAACGCACAGCACCGTGCACACCGCCCGTGGCTTCGCCGGCAGCGTACAGCCCCGGGATCAAATGACCCTGAACATGGTAGACCTGCGCCTTTTCGTTGGTGTAGAGGCCGCCCATGCAGTGGTGAATCTTGGGCGACATGCGTGCAACATACCAGGGACCGTTTTCGAGCTTCTTTGCCTTGGCGTTGACGGGACGCCCGATCGGATCCTTCTTGGTGTCAACCGCTTTATTCGCTTCAGCAATGGTCTGCTTGAGCGCTTCAACGGGGATGTTGAACTTCTTGGCCAAGTCTTCGAGCGTCTTAAATTCGAACACCACGCCGCGTTCAAGCTGACGCTTGAGCATGCCCGGACGAATTTCCTCGAAGGATGCTGCGGTACCGGCGTCACCGATAGCCAAGCAGTCGTGTCCTTGGTTGAGGCGTTCGAGAATGGCAAGCGAACGCACCTTGCGGTTAGCCAGTTCGTTCACAAAGCGCTTGCCGGTCGTCGCATCGACCCAGACACCAAACATAGAGACATGACCCGACCAGGCAAAACCGATGCCGAAACCTTTTTCATCGGGAGAGGTCTGCGGCAAGATCTGAATCTGGTCGGCCTGAATGGCATGGGCGCCGATAGCCATGGCCGCACGCCAACCTTCGGATGTGGCACCGGGTTGATTGGTCGTATCAAACTTATTCGTAAGCTTCGGATCATAGATCTGACGGAACTGAGCGTCCGCGGAGAAGCCGCCGTAGCAAAGCACAACAGCACGCTTGGCGGCCAAGTACTTCACCTTGCCGGAATCCTTATTGGGGAAGCGGTAGCCTTCACGGATCTTGACGCCCACCACGCGGCCTTCGTCGTTGACGATGATCTCTTCCATGAGCGTGCGCAGACGGGGCTTGACACCGAGCTTTTCAAGCGCGGCAAGTTCCTTGTTGACGATTTCGGAACCGGAACCGTTAATGGTAAAGAGGCTGCGGGGAACGGTATGGCCGCCTTCCTGCTTGATGTTCTTGTCCTGATACTTCACACCGAGTTCATCAACCGTCCAGCGATACGTCTCAACGGCGGCTTCGCACAAGGCCTTGACCTTATCGGGATGGTTCATGGCGTCGCCCGCCTTGATCATGTCCTTAGCCATGAGTTCAGGCGAATCCTTAATGCCGAGCTTCTTTTGCAAAGGAGAACCGGGAACGGCCAGAATGCCGCCGTTGATTGCCGAGTTACCGCCCGCCACGCGCATTTTTTCCAAGAGCGCAACCGTGGCTCCCGCCTTCTTGGCTTCATAAGCAGCAGCCAAACCGGCAAAGCCCGAACCGATGATCACGACATCGACAGCTTCGTCCCATTTGGCAGGAACCTTGGTTGAAGCCACCACCCAGCTCGGCAAAGCGGATACTGCCGCCGTTGCCGTCAAAACCTGTACAAAACCTCTGCGGCTTAGTTTGTTCATCAGCATGGTTTCTCTCCTTCTTATCAGAGCTGATTAACGCAACAGACTTTTTGATTGTAGGAAACGGCTTTCGAGGCAGCCCGTCGAAATCGGTCAAAGGTTTTGCAAATTCTGCAAAACGCCGTCAAAGCGAATCAGGATTTACACCAAGGATGCGAAAACCCTCTTCTCTTCGGGTGTCAATTTCCTGTGTGGCACGCTTGGCATACCAAGCTGCAAATCGGCCGACCGCCGTTTGCTGGTCGTCTTCCTTGCGAGTGGCGATGCTGTAGTCCCAGTAGTCACGGTGCCAGCCGTTGAGAACCGGCACCAACGTTTTCTGACGGAGTTCATCAAGAATCATGCCGAGCGGCACGTCAAGCGCGATGCCGTAGCCGTTGACAACGGCATCTTTGATGTTGAGCATGTCGTGATGAAAGATCACATGCTTCCATTGCACAGAATATTTGCGATCCCGCAAAACAAGGTGTGTGGCCTGCGGAAAGTTTTCACCGGCTTTGAGTACCAGCGTATGCCGAACAAGGTCCTCGGGCGAAGCAGGAGTTCCGAAACGCCGCAGATACTCGGGAGAAGCCACCGGCATGGTGAAGGCGTGCATGGCCGGATAAATTTTGAGCGAAGGATTGTTCGGTCGATAAGGAAGAAAAACGACATCCACTTCGTGATTCAAAAGCGCTTCCACTCCTTGTTCAATTGAAGCTTCGATCACAATATACGGAGCGATCTTGTGATATTCGGCAAGCTGCTTGTTGAGGTAGAAGCGTCCGATTCCCACGGGCGTTGAGAGGCGCACCACGTGATGTAAGCCATTTTCGGCATTAAGAAAGTCCTCGAACTCGCACCACAGAGGCAAAACTGTCTTGAGCTTTGAAAGAGCCTTCTGGCCGAAAGCTGTTGGCTGAAGCGGACGCCGGCTACGATCAATGAGCGTCTCTCCGAGATCATGTTCAAGCTGCGCCAACTGCCGACTGAGTTTGCTGACCGACAGATCCAGCTCGATTGCCGCGCGCGACAAGCTGCCGGTCTTCGTGATGGTATGGAAAACCTTCCAGGCGACGATGTTTGTAGATGTGGCGCGCATACAAAAAAGGGAGAATCAACAGAGTTAGTCTGCCATTCGGGATCTCGGCTATTGCACCAATTGTCGACCACTTGCGGCAATCCCCTTTAGTCAAGCGACTTACTCCGTTTGAGAACATGCGTACATGATACCTGTCAACCGTTAAGCGCAAAAGCCTTCACAACCCCTGCCCGCGCTTTTAAATATGACGCCGCTTCAGAACACTGCACTGTCCTTCCTTCTCTACGCCAACCTGTCGTGTCACCAAGTTGGTCCATTTGCTTTGATTGACCCTCTTCTGGCTGACTATCGATTACAAACTTAAAAACCAAGGAATTCAAAACTAGCATCACATGATTCACGACAGTGACTGTTGCACCATCGTATTTGCCAATTGACAAATCAGTCCGGGGGGGGGCAAAATGACAGAAACCACCGTAGTTCATGGGAGGATTTGGAGATGTCATTCAAATTTACATTGCTCACAATCTCAGTGCTTTCAGCAATGGGATCGTGCGCTAACGCTGAACCTATCCACTATCAGAGCAGTGCCACAGTTTCTGAAAATCTCGAGGCTTCGGAAAATTTTGTTCCGGGAAGTGGCGGCAGCCTGAACAGCATCTTAGTTACTGGTGAGGGCACAAAAGTGTCGCTGCTTGGGCAGAAGATATCCGCCAGTATGACCGTTAACAGATCTTGGAATGACGACAATAACACGTGGTATACATTCTCAGGCATTACGGCCGGATCAATGGATGGCGAAAATGCCGGAACTCTCGTACTGGGCGGAGATCAAACTCAAAGTATTAAAATCAATGTAAATGTTAATGGTACCGGTCTTGATTCAAAAGGAAATACTCAGGGTCTTGGCGCTGTTGGCCTTTGGGCTTTGAATAATTATCAGGAAGTACAGACTAACAATGGCGGAAACATAGTTGTCAATTCTGACAACCTTGAGATCACAGTTCATTCGGAACACGGTTCTGCTTATGGCATCCTTGCTCAAAACTCGACAACGAAAACCACTGCCAAGACGCCATCGACAGTAACAGTCAACGCGGAGAATACAAAGATCATCGCCACCTCCGGAGTGGAAGGAGCAGCGGCTGCTCTGGTAGCGCTGTCACAAGGTCAATTAACCGTTAACGGCAACCTTTATGCTAAAGGTGATAAGGCTCTCGTAGCTCGAGGTGGCGCTATCGTCAAGATTAATGAATCTGAATCCAAAACCGTCCGGCTAATCGGTGACATTGACTTCAATTACGACAAAAAAACATCGGGAACTGGCACCAACGCGGATGTTCTTATCAATCTGTCCAACGCTGACTCCTACTGGAACGGTTCTGCGACCGTTTCCTATGGCACTGGCAGACCCAGTGACGCAGGCAAGCTCAATGGTCAAAACTTCCAGCTTGGGCTTTCCAACGGAGCTCAATGGAATCCAGCAGTTGTTGAAGAAACAGGTGACGAGACAACCGGAACAACTCAGCTCGCTGTCACTAAGCTAACTTTCAATGACGGCATTATCAATTTGCAAACAGCCGGACAAACCGTCAAAATTCATAATATGAGCGGCACCGGCGGCACCATCAATGCGGAAGCAACTAAAGACGGCAACGGTAATTTCGTTTCGTCCAAAGTCCAGATTGACGAAGTGTCCAACACGGATGGTCCCACTCCTTCAATGACGGTCAACTACACCGGCATCACCGCTGACGATCTGTCTAACGTTGCCGCTGACATGGAGACATTGGCCGATCAAACCATCAAGATTGGAAAAGACGGAACCGGGACCCAAGACGCTGTCGATCAGACCTTCAATGTTGAAGAAGGCAACATCCGGGGTGCCGTCACCTCCGGATATGATGCCGACGGCAACCTCTCGACGCACCAGGCTAAGAACGCCAAGCTCACCGACTACGGTGCTCTCAACTCCATGACATTCGTGCAGTGGAGAAACGAGATCAACCACCTCACAAAACGTTTGGGTGACATCCGAGCTTCGGAATCCAGCATCGGCGCTTGGGCTCGCGTCTACGGCGGTGAGTCGCAGTGGAAGAGCAATTCCGAAATCGAAATGGATCACACCACTATCCAAGTGGGTGCTGACTACCGCATCAACAACCACTGGATTGTGGGCGGTGCCTTCTCCTACACAGATTCAGATGCAGACCTCGTCAAAGGACAGGCCAAGGGCGACTCCTACAGTCTTGCCGCCTATGCGACGTACATGGCCGACGGAGGCTCATACCTTGATTTGATTGCCCGCTACGGCTATCTCGACAATGAGCTGACGTCAGGCAACATGAGCGTTGACACCAAGTCCAATGCCTTCAGCCTCTCGGTTGAGACCGGACACATGTTCCGCATCATGGAGCAGGCCTACATTGAGCCGCAGATTGAAGTCACCTACGGCTTCATTTCCGGCGACGACGCGACGGCGTCCAACGGTGTCAGACTGGATCAGGACGATTTCCAATCACTCATTACCCGCGTGGGTGTGCGTACCGGCTTTGAATTCCCCGAAAAAGCGGGCACGATTTACGCCATGCTCTCCTACTCCTACGATTTCTTGGGCGACGCTGACGGCACGGCTTCTCAGGGCGGATTGCGTGAAGCACTCAACGAAGACCTCGGAGGCGGCTGGGTGAGCTACGGTATCGGTGCCCAGTTTAAGCTCGGCGACAACGCGTTTGCCTATGGTGAACTCGAACGCACCTCGGGCGGAGAGATCGACAATCCGTATCTCTTCAACGTTGGGTTCCGCTGGAATTTCTAGACCAGTCGTAACGTCTGATTAAGCAACCGGAAGTCTTCTTCTTGAAGATTTCCGGTTTTCTGCAGCATGAGTGACAACCGTCCGGTCGACCGACGGCGAACTGAGCTTTGGTGTCGGAGGACATCGGCAGAACCTTCGTTATCTTCCGGGAATCGTTTGAAATGCCTAACGAAAGGAAATAGAGCGAAAACTACCGCAATAAAGATCGGTACTTGGTCATTCGTCCGATTCCGATCTTTTCAATCTGCCCGGTCTTCATCAAAGCATTGACCGCTGTGTTGGCCGAAGTTCTCGATACGTTCAGCAAATTCATGATTTCCGTCATCGAAAGCGTGTCGCGTGTTTCGAACAGTACCCGACAACGTTCCATCGTTGTTCCTCGTGGCTCGTCCTGAATCTTAGGCAAGACGATGCGAAACACCCGTCTGGTTGCCTCCAGCTTTGGCTCCGCACCGGAATTGGCGTATTCACGCCAAATCATCGGGAAGCCAGAACCATAATTCTCCATCCATTCCAGGCGCCTAAAAATATCGGCCAAGCGCTCATTGCGACACTTGCTCACGCCTTCCAAAACGATATCGTCAACGCTCAGTCGTCCCGGAATGCTTCCGTAGGACAGAAATTCGAATCGATTCGGAAAGATCGAGACTTTGGTCGGTTCCGACTGCGAATAATCGCGGTGAACAGCACAATTGACCAGTGCCTCTCTCAAAGCCTTTGGAGGCCAGGCGAAATGTCGTTTGTTTGCAAGTTTCCCCGTTTTGTGGATCAACTCCGGATTGATTGCGGCAAACATGTCGAATGCCTGGTCAATCTGTCTCAACAGAGATCCTGAATATTCGCGAACAGAAAGCGATGCTGAGTCTTGTGAAAAAGTTCCGACCACAAGTTTTGTCCGGTTCTGATCCGAGAGCAGTTCACCCAATTGCGTGAAGTGATCGGCGTCATCAACCAAACCCAGCCGCAGATAATGCGCAGAAGAAAAACTGACGTTGTATTTCTTAAAAATGTCCGCTGTTTCTCCGAACCTGGGATCTGTTTGTCGGCTCAGTCGTGATTCCCATGGCTGGGGTGAACTCTCGCGAATCATGTCGCGAATTTCTTCTTCCGTAGCAGTAACAGACATAGATCCGTCACGCACATAGGCGCCGCCCGTATACCGCTTACCTTTCAACGCATAAGGCCGATCCTCGCCGGGTTCGACAGTCACTCGCAGGACGTACGTGCAATTGCCTGCTGAAATAACCTTCGTTGAAACCATATCAATAAGGACGGGCTCAGTTTCCGAACGGCAAAATTCTTGAACCGTACGTGAAATCACATTGACTGCCTTCTTGCTGAGTCCTTTCGTGATTCCGTCATCGCTTATTCCGAGATACAGATCTCCGCCAATCGTGTTTGCAAACGCGAGCAGCGTCTTTTTGGCCGTTTGGCTCCAACCTTCTTGGAATTCGACACGTACACTCCGGCATTCAGGCAACTTTTCTATCACTTTTCCTCCCACATTTAGCTTTTTGCTATCAATCTATCAGTCTTATTGACAGATTGATAGAAAACTGTGACAGACACAATGCCATTTCTCGGTACGCCATAGCGCCCAAGTCCTGTTCCGTCAAAACCATCGATTTCCGTAAAAAAAATCCAGGAATGAAGCCTGAGGAAGGTGCTGTCAGCGCAATAGAGACAAAAGCACAAGACTCAAGACATATCCGCCGTTGATTGCAACTCACACAACTCAACGGTTCTTCTCTCAACGTATCGTGCGGTTAGATACCACAAGGCACGATGCAAGAATTTTCTACGGTAGTTTTCGGCGATTGCTTCCTCATCAGAATTGCCCCGCTTCACAGCTTCACATCACAAAACTCCACAAGGCCAGCAACACAACCTGACCGGTGAGAATTCGCAGGAACATCGCCAGCGGATACACCGTGGAATAGGCAATCGCCGAAGAGTCCTTTTCGGAAATTGTGTTGGCATACGCCAACGTCGGCGGATCGGTTGTCGCCCCCGCCAGCAGTCCGACGATGAGGTGGTAGTTCATTTGGAACTTGATGCGAGCGACGACCCCCGTGATGATGAGCGGAACGACCGTAATAACCAAACCCAACGCCACATAAAGCAAGCCGTTGCCATCGATGAAGGCGCTGACAAATCGATCGCCCGCGCTCAAGCCGACGCTCGCCAAAAAGAGCGCAATGCCCATCTCTCGAAGCATCAGGTTGGCCGAATGAGTCGTGTAGGTAATGAGCTTAAAGTGCGGCCCCCAGTAGCCCAGGAGGATGGCCACGATCAAAGGACCGCCGGCAAGACCAAGCCGCAGTGGAACGGGCATGCCCGGAATCGCGATGGGCAGAAAGCCCAGCAAGATGCCCAGTACGATGCCCAGAAAAATCGAAATGATGTTGGGGTGATCAAGCTTTTGCACCTGGTTGCCCAAACGATCGGCCAGGCGTTCGATCGAGCGCTGCGGTCCAACACAATAAACCTGATCGCCCATCTGCAAATGCAGGTTTTGGTACGGGAAGAGCGTCATGCCTGCACGAAAGACTCGCGTGATGTTGACGCCGTCATAGCGGCTCAGATGCAGTTCTCCAAGGCGCATCCCGTTGACCTGATCCTTGGTAATCAGAATGTTGCGGGCAATCAACGGCGAATGCGCCGTCGCAAGATCAATGTCGGTTTCCTCCTGCCCAAAGAAAGCAACGATCGCGGCCTTAGACTCGGCTCCAGACACTATTCTCAGCTTGTCACCCACAAATACCTGCGTGTCAGGACTCGGACTCGTGATCACGCCGTCGTGCAGAACGCGCGAGCAGATGAAAGCTCGTCCGATGAAGTCCCGGATGTTGCGCATCGTCTGACCGTTGATGCCGGCGTTAGTAACTGACACATGAAAGAAGATGGGGGCGTCGCTGTTGGCGCTCGCCTCTTCGTCCCAATGCCGATCTTCCTCTTTGAGATTGATGCGAAACATCTTTCGCAAAATCACTGCCGACGTAATGATGCCGACCACACCCAACGGATAAGCGCAGGCATAGGCAATGGCGATGTTCTCACCTTTGTAGCCCAACATATCGAGCGCTTCCTGCGTCGCACCAAGGCCCGGCGTATTGGTAACAGCGCCGTAATGAACACCCAAAATCTGAGGCAGCGTCACGGTACCTTGCAAAACCAGAAAGAGCGCAATCGTCAGGAGAATGCTTAAACCCACCGCCAACAAGGTGAGCAAATTGAGCTGCAAGCCGCCGCTTTTGAATGACGAAAAGAAGGATGGTCCGACCTGCAGACCGATGAAGAACACAAAGAGGATGAGCCCGAAATCTCGGAGGAAGTTGAGAACCGTGCCGTTGACGGTGATGCCGGCATAGCTCACAGCCAGAGCGACAAAAAGAACGAATGTGACGCCAAGTGAGATGCCAAACACCTTGATGCGACCTAACGCCATGCCAACCGCAATGACAACCGAGTACACCAACAGGATGTGGCCGATTGAATCCGTATCCGTGAGAAGCGGCATTAACCAGTCCATAACTGACCTCCAGCGCGCTTTGCTACGCTCTTGAGAACTATACTCTGCGGCAACAAACACTACGGATCGAAACAGATTTGAGGAGTAAAAACAGCATGCCTAAGGCAATCATCGTCGGCGCAACATCCGGAATCGGCAAGGAAGTGGCACAGCAGCTGCTCGCCAAAGGCTGGGAACTCGGCATTGCAGGAAGACGCACTGAGCGTCTCGAAGAAATCAAAGCCCAGGCACCGCAACGAATCCATACGCGACGCATTGACGTGCGCTCCAACGATGCCGCAAGTGACCTGCTTGCTCTGATTGCCGATCTGGGCGGCATGGATCTGTACATCCATTGCTCAGGCGTCGGATGCCAGAACATCGAACTCAATCCGGACGCTGAACTCAACATTGTCGCAACCAATGTTGACGGTTTCGTGAAGCTCGTGGACTGCGCCTTCTCCTACTTCCTTGGTAACAGCGGCGGACATCTGTGCATTATCAGCTCCATCGCCGGGACCAAAGGCCTCGGAGCCGCCTGCGCATACTCGGCTTCAAAAGCGTTCCAGAACACCTATCTGGACGCTCTGGAACAATTGTCCGTGATGCGGAAATGCCCCATGACCTTCACCGATGTGCGCCCCGGTTTTGTCGATACGGATCTGCTCGCAGACGGCAAGAGCTACCCGTTCAAAATGAACGTCACGGACGTCGCCTCCTCTATTGTCAAGGGCATCGAAAAGAAAAAGCGCGTCCTAGTCATTGACTGGAAGTACAAGCTGCTCGTTTTCTTCTGGCGTCTGGTGCCGCAGTGTCTCTGGAAGTATTTTCCGATCAAGAGCTGAACCGAAACGATTTCCGTTGTCTTTCGCTCCCAAATTCACTCTTCTTCTGCTTCCGGTCAACATACCAGGGTATCCGCCTGAAAAACTTCCCGGTGAATCAACTGTTTCCGCCGACTCGCGGCGAGTCGGCCTCTGGAGGAGATCATCATGGAATTTTCTGCCGTTCGTTTTTAGCCGGCGCAGCCGCATCCGGATTTGCAGGCTTTGCCGCTCCCGTTTTTGCCGCTCCTACGCCTGGTCTTCTGCGCACGCCATCCAAATGGGATATGACAACAGACGTTGTTGTAGCTGGCTCCGGCATTGCCGGCATGTGTGCCGCCACCGCCGCTGTCGATAACGGCGCCAAGGTCGTCGTCTTTGAAAAAGGCAAATACTACGGTGGTGCAGCCATTATCAACGGCGGCATCATGGCACTTCAGGGCGGCACAAAGTGGCAGCGTGAACACGGTGTAACCGATACGCCCGAACGCCTTTATGCTCACCTCACGGATCCCTAGAATTCCGAGTACAAAAAGAACATCCCCGCTCTCTTGAAGAAATACTCGCAGTATTGCGGTCCCACTCAGGAATAGCTTGAAGCCCACGGCGTTAAGTTCCTTCCGACCGCAATCAAACCCGGCAAGTACGACGGTCAGCACCACGAGTTTTACCTACATGTCTACACCGACGATCCCGGCGACGGCAACCGTAAACCTCAGCCTTCCGGCGGCTTTATGGGCGGACGCGGCGTCATGATGCCGCTTAAAGCCTACTGCGAAGAAAAGCGTACAGATTCTGATGGAACACAAGGTTACCGACGTCTACAAGAATGCTCAGAGCCAGGTGATCGGCGCTCGTGTGCAAGCCGGCAATAAGGTGATTAACGTCCGTGCCCGAAAAGGAGTAGTCCTCGCCGGCGGCAACTTCAAGAGCAACATCGCCATGCGTCGCTGCATCGATCCGCTTGGATACGAGGCATAAGAATGGGCTGATAACTGTGTGAAAGCCAACCTCTGCGGCATCAGATCTAGATCGGTCACGTCAGACACTCAATCCGTCAGCGCTGGAATTCTCTGCCTTCCAGCTACCTGAAACAGGATCTACGTTTCTACTGTGGTCAACCATCCAATTCACGATTGACGTGGATGATTCACCTACCGCTGTCCGTGAGAGAATACGGCCTCGCGAAAAAATGGAGACATGAATGAGTGACGAAAAACAGAAAATGATGCTCCTCTACGGCAGTGAAGGAAATGGCCCAAAAATTCAGGTGCTTGTACAGGATGAAACTATCTGGTTGAGCCAAAAACAAATGGCCGAGCTTTTTGAAGTTTCTACGGCCACCATCAATGAACATCTGAAAAACATTTTCAAAGATGAAGAGCTCCGCGAAACTTCAGTTATTAGGAATTTCCGAATAACTGCCAATGATGGAAAAAATTACAACACCAAGCATTACAGTCTTGACGCAATTATCGCGGTTGGCTACCGAGTCAACAGCAAACAAGCTACTGGCTTCCGCATCTGGGCCACAAAGGTTCTCAAGGAGTACATGATCAAAGGCTTCGCCTTAGACGACGAGCGCCTTAAGATGGCAAAGACCTTGACTGGCAAAGATTACTTCAGAGAGCTGCTTGAGCGAGTCAGGTCAATTCGCGCAAGCGAGCAACGTATATGGTTGCAGGTCACTGAAATTTTTGCCGAGTGCAGCATCGATTACGACAAAAACTCCGTGGAGGCACGAAACTTTTTTGCCAGCGTCCAGAATCTGTTTCACTACGCGATTTCTGGACAAACTGCCGCTGAAATTATTAACACGCACGCAGATCGAAATAAACCCAATATGGGCTTAACGACATGGCGAGATGCGCCCGAAGGTCGTATCTACAAGTCAGATGTGCGTGTGGCAAAAAATTACTTGTCCGAGTCCCAGATCAAAAATCTCGAGCGAGCGGTGAACGGCTTCTTCGACTATATCGAACGGCAAATCGAACTTCGTAAAACAATGACCATGTCTAGCATGTCGGAACTGGTCATCAAGTTTCTGACCTTCAATGACTACCAAATCTTGGAGGGGAAGGGGCGCGTTTCGAACAAAACCGCTCTTCGCAAAGCTTACGAGGAATATGAAGCCTTCAATAAAACCCAAAAAATTGGGTCCGATTTCACAGAGTTTATGAACGAAGTTAAAAAACTTTCGTGACCTCTTCCGCCAGCCGCCAATGGGCGGCTTTTTCGTATCTAGGCGTAACTACCGCCCACTAGCGACTAATTCCGGAAAGGCCCTTGGGCGGGATCACATCCAACAGCGCGAAGTAATCGCGCTTTTTTCCCGACTTTAGAGGCCTAAATCTGTCTGGGCGCCAGCACTGCGATCGCCTCGACGATGCAACGTCACCTTCGCGAGTTCAATCAACACCGCGTCAAGAGAATTGTTGGGGACCTTGAAGTTCTCGGATCTTCTTGCTAGACGCAACTTCCTAACGGCGACATTTTGACCTATACGCTCAACAAATTAATGTTAATGGGATTGATTGAGAAACGCGCCCCATCAACGATGAAGGGGAACAAGAGAAGAACTCTTTACGGCATTATCGATCCGCTCTCCAGTTACTATTACCGCTTTGTTGAACGATACCCAGATTCCATTTTTCTGATGGGCGAAGAAACAGCATTCAAGATCTTTGTTGAAGAAGAATTTGAAACGCACTTCGTTCCAAACGCCTTCGAGGAGATTTCAAGACAATTTCTGATTCGACTCAATCGTTCAGGACGGATCCTTCCCCCGTTCTTCAAAATTGGTCGGTATTCATATGATCTGCCGAGGGAACACCGTAACGGAGAATTTGACGTAGTTACGTTAGATGAACAGGGATATACGTGCTACGACGTCAAATTTCGAAATCGTAAACTGACACAAGTCGATGTTGATAACGAAATCAAGCAGGTAATCGAATCACCTCTCTCCCCTGCTCACGTTTTGGGGTTATCAGCCGTTGCGGCTTCAGTGGAGTTAAGCCTGCCGATAATCTTAGGCTATATAGCTTGAGTGATCTCTACAATCCGGAGAATTTTGCCTGATTGAGACTACAAGAGCTTCTGAGTCCTCTAGGACACCTATGTGCGGGCGATGCTTAAAAAAAAGACAACTTGTTCGAAATTAAGCAAGTCCGAGCACAGCATAAAACCTGACAACGTAAGATTGCCAAAGAAATGTTAAGCGACATAATTTTTAGGACATTGTAAGAACCTACTTGTGCACCAGATAGTTTTTTACCTTTTACCTGCTAACCCATGATAGCTTCATAGCAAAGAATCCATTGGATTGGAATAGCTGTGCCGTTGAGCAACGCTATACCATCCTACTACAAGCATGGACTTTAGCTTTAAGGTATCATGTGCTTTTGCGATCTCTTATTCGTAGACGCCTTCTGTGAAAAAATTTCGCGTAAGGATTCCTAATCATGTTCACCCCCCCATAGCACATAACAAAAACCGCTTCGCGCCGTCCAAAGTATTCGTAGCAGCTATCTCTGCGATAGGAATGCTACAGGTCTCGAGTCCCTCATTAGCATCCGATCTTAGTATTCTCTACTCAGAGAAAGTTGACTCGATAATCGATAAATTCCCTTCTATTGAAAATATTGATGGATATTCAATCGAATATCTTAAATACTCAGGTGATAGCAGTTCCTGGTATTTGAGAGAAGAATCTGTAGACATTGATAACCGTACGCAAAATTACGCAGACAAAACAGCCATCATTTCACAAAGTTCGCCCCAATCCCAAAATCATCACCGAACTGACGCTGTTCTAAATATAACCGGTATGTCAGGTCTGCAATTTGATTCGCTTAAAGTTATCTATGACGGTACGGAAAATAACTTTACTTCTGGTGGGGGCAATCCGATTCTTTTCCGCATCAATCGAAACGAAAACGGTGGTACTTCCGCCCCGACTACTATCACGGGTGGTACGATCGAATCGATGCTCGCCAAGGACAGCGGCAAATTTTTCTTTGTAGAGAAAGGAGCATCCCTAGACGTTGAACTGCAGGCACTCTATATGCATGCAGTAGATCAATCGCGATCCGGCAGTTTGCATTTTTTTGATATAGATGGAACTGCTCGATTTGATGTTGCTAATGGCATTGTTGGAATCGTGGAAAATGCCGATGAAAGCGCGACAATAGTTGGCATGGAATTAGCGAATAGAGCTAATCTAACTATCAATTCGCCCGATTTTGTACTAATCAATAAAACAGAAACATTCGGTGAAAGCAAAGGTGTTTATGCCTACAATTCCACACAACTCACATTAGGCGATCAAACTAACGGAAACTTCATTCTTGAAGGTTTCGACAAAGCGTTTTCGTTGGAAGATTCAACGTTCAACGGAAAAACCTCAATGTTTGACATCCTCGGAGCGGAGACGGGGATTTATATCAACAATGGACAATTCAGTCTTGACACTCAATCCTCCTACATCAATACTGCATATACCGGTATCTATATCCTGGACGGCCAATTCAGTCTTAACACTCAGTCATTGTGCATTGATGCTCCTATAGATGGCTACGCAATCGACAATTATTACGGTACAGTTGATATCACGAGCCAACAATCCCAGGTTTCAGGAGCAATCTCAAACGATGATGGAACAATCAGCGTGAACTTCGGTGCCAATAGCGTATACGAAGGCCTAACACTGAATTGGTACGGCGCTGGCGAAACATCCCTTGTTTTTGACCAAAACAGCGAGTGGAAAGTTGGCTACGAAGCTGACAAAGATGGAGAAAAATTCGTTAACCAGCTTCAGGCACTTTCATTAAATGGGGCTCAAGTTAACCTCTCGTACGCCAATACAACGTCAAACTCTGTCCACGCGGAGCGCCTGACGGGTAACGGTACCTTTAATCTTCTGGTGGATATCGGAGAACAAAAGGCCACCCAAATAGTCTCCGGCGAAGAGAGCGATGGGTCTTTCGAAGTCTCTGCCGTATTAAAAAACGGGGCTACGGATGACATACCGAAGGAAGGCATACTGTTTGCTGAAGATCTGAGTAAGAAAGTTCAATACTCCGGTACTTCTTCACTTACCGAAGCCGGGCTAAAAATTGTTACCCCTACTCTGAGCTCTCAAAATACCGGCTCATCAACACTTTGGTATATCACACAGATTGATGAGGAAACCGGACCTACGCCAGGCATCATGCTATCCGGGTTTGAGAACAACTATCTCTTCTGGCGTACCGTCGCTGATACGACAAAGGAGAGATTCGGAGAACTCCGGCAAGGAGCCCCCCACGGAGCCTGGGGACGAATCACTGCAGGTTCCCTTGAACAGGGTGGCTTGTCGAATGACTACCAAACGTATCGTCTAGGTGTCGACGCCGGCATCGCCGAAAATACAACGCTTGGTTTTGCACTTGAAATACATGAAGGCGACCTTGATTCTTCTGGCGGCAATGGTGACATGTCTGCTTACACCGTGGCTGTCTACGGTCTCTGGACAACCGAATCCGGCTTTTACTTGGATGCTGGTTTGCGGTTTGGCTTTATGGATTATGAATTCATGAACAAAGCCGGACTTGCAGACAGCTACGATTACACCACCAACGCATTTGGCGGTTGGATTGAAATCGGTCAGGATCTTAGTCTTTCTGATTCATTCTTCATCACGCCTCACGTAGCTGCCAATTTCGGCCGTATAAGCACGGAGTCATTCAAATCCGCAAATGGGCTTAATGCAGATGTCGATGCTGTCACCAGTGCTATCCTCACGCTAGGAACAGATGTCAGCTACCAAACACCCGAGTTTGAAGTCGCAGCAACAGTGGCTGTGTCAACGGAAATGGCTGGAGACCAGGATGTTCAAATATCAAATAGTACAGATTCGATCTGGCATCGCTTCGATTACTCTGATACGTGGATGGACTACGGTGTTTCGGCAACGTATCGGCCAAGCGAAAATACCCAAGCTTGGGCAAACATTCGTCGTAGCGCCTTTGCAGACGTTGACGAAGACTGGCGAATCAATCTCGGCTTCCGCTGGTCGTTCTGATAAATATCGTTGCGCAATTGCTATTTGATAACCTAATAGAGAAAACACTGTAGGCATCACCAAAAGTAAATTAGTCACATAAGAAAGTTCGTCGCTTTCCAGAATTCGGGCGGTGACGGGCTTTCTCAGGTGACAGATATGCCTTGCATACATTTCCTTTAAGTCAAATTCAAATGGCGCAGAGCAAGATTAATTCCACCAAGTTTTCGAATTAAAAGAATAATCTTCCCAACCTAACCCCTTCCCCCGTCTCCTTGCCTGAGACGGTCTCGGCGCTGCCTGCTAGCGTGCCCATTGCAATCAATGATTGAAAATTTCAAGCGCCTGATTCAGATCCATCTGCCAACTGATCGCATTTCGGTGTTTTTGTCTCGCAAGGTTTTCATTGAAGTATCCGGACACTATTTGTTGAAGTTACGTTTCAGATCAAACTCGCCTTCAGTGATGTCCAGCAAGATGCGAGGCTCGGCGCATGATGCTCAAGAAGGCTAGACAGCAACATCCGGAACGATCGATTAGCGATCGGGTGGTGAGGTGCAAGCCGCTGAAAGCCAGTGGTTGAATCTGGACAGACGATTACTTCATTGAAAGTTGCTGTCTAAATCGACAACGAGCAGAAAGACTTCCATAGAATTTTTGAAGTACCTTGGCAGATACCGATTAACGATGTCACCTAAGTCATCGTCTTGTAACACATAAACTTGAAAACGCCATCGAAAAGCATCTTTGCGCCTGAAGTTCTAGCAGGATATGCACCTCTCCTTCTTTGATTGGAGATAGAAATGAGTCAATCTGTTGTTCGCACAGCAAACGTTAAATGGGATATTTCCGTTCCCCCGAATTCGATGAAGAAATCCGATTTTATTTAGCTTCTCAGGGTGAAAATAAGGAGTCACTTTCTGAGCTGGTTCAAAAAGCCGTGTCTCGTTATATTTTGTCCTCTCTCTCGAAAGAAGCCAAAGACAAAGTTGAAAATTCAGGCCTTTCTCAAAAAGATCTGGAAGAAATCATAGCTGACGGTCTTGCTTAGGCAAAGGACTGGCAAAGTGAAGTGCCTTCTTAGTTCAGGTCATATTTCTTCGCATTAGAAACCCAAAATCCAGAATAAGGACGAAAAAAACGCCCGACTCCCATCTTCCGAGAATCGAGCGTTCTGTCGCTAGACAGCTATTGTCAAGTCAGCCAATGTCCGGCTATAAGCCCCGCCACCATCAGCATTGAGAACATCAGCTGTGTCTTAGCCGTCGAGGCATCCAACGTCGCTATACTCTCCGTATTGACACCATCAAATCGTCCGACCTGCTTGCACAGAGTCATCACACCCACGGCAACAGGCAGAGTCAACAGCACTGTCAACGGCAAAATCCCGAGCCAAACAGTTGCCAACAAAATTGCAAACGGCACGAGCATCTCAAACTGATACAGCCACACTGACCGTTTTTGTTCCAAGACTGAGGCAAGCGTACGAATACCTGCCTCCGTATCCGTCCGAGCATCTCGCAGATTATTGGCGTGCAAAATGCCGACTGTGAGAATCCCGGTGGGCAGTACCGCCCAGATGGCATCAAGCGACCACGTCCCCGTCACGATCCACGCCGTAGCAAAAAGCGGCGTGAGCGTATAGGCGATAAAGATAACCGCGTCACCGCCGACGCGATACTTCAAAGGCGGATACACCAGCGCCGCCGCAATGCCCGCAAAAGTCACCGCCAGAAACGGCAACCCCGTTCGCCAAACGAGAAAGAGCGCACACAGCGTTCCAGCGGCAAAAAGGAAAATTGCAAACCCGAGGAACTCCCGGGCCACGAACTTACCGTCGACAAGCTGGCGAACTCCCAACGTGTTTTGGTTGTCGACGCCGTACCGAAAGTCAAAATAGTCGCTCCAGACGTTACCTGCCGCATGGAAAATGACGATGTTCACAAGCGCCCAGACGGCATTGACCGGATCAACGGCAACCCCGTCGGCGAAATAGTAGGCAAGGACCAAAGCCACCGGCATTGTCGAAGCCGGATACGACCAGGGGCGAGTCGCCAGGAACCAGTCTGCCAAAGTGCGCTTATTTGTCATGTAATACAACTTTCTTCTACACGGTTAACGGAAACCCGCAGTATACCCACTAGTAGTGTCCCGAATACGCTCTGACACCAACAGCCGCCCAAGAGGGCTCAAAAGCAAACAAAAATTTAACGGCAACCATCACTCCAGTCAGAAGAACAGGCGGCCCAGGCGAAATCCCTCTCCTACTTCTTTGCCATTTATCGAGTCGACACGCCCTGAGATCATGGCCACGCCGATCGGCGATTGAAAGAACTCCAGTGCCTGATCGAGATCCATTTCGAGGCTGACTTTGCCGCTCGAAACCGGGTACGTCTTGATCGTCGTATCTTGTTGCAAGTCACAGTAGTTGCGCTTCAAGTCAAAATGGCCCTGAGTGATGCCAAGCATGATCTGCATCTCTTCATCGCTGCCGTTGGAACGCTCCAGCAGAAGATCCAGGCGACGTTTTTCGAGCCTGAACTCCGCCTTTACAAGGGCCCCCTCCTCGAGATAATGAACGTTCACGCAAAACACCGAGCCGGCCTGAGTATTGACAATGATCCACTGCGGAGCCGGGCACCCGGACTCGATCAGTGTGATGCACCAAGTCTTGCCGTAATTGAGCTCAGGATCGGGAATCACGCGCCGCACGTAGGTCGTGATCAGAAGAAGCGCTTCATGAGAAAACCGAGACTCGCGAAAATTCATGTAGCGCTCCCAGTCGCTTGCAGTGGCTTTGTTCTTGGCTTCCTCAAGCGTTTCAAGCCAGCCGCCTTGGCCGAACTGAAAAACGGCGTACTCGTCCATGCGATCGAGCTTCTGAACGGCGGCAGAAACCGAGAGATATTCCTTGCGACGATTGAGTTCTTCGGCAAGTTTGACCTTGGATTTGTTCGCAAGACGCAGCCCCCTCTTCTGCGCCGAAGCAATCACGGACGTTTCCAGATTCTTTCGTCCCTGCATATCCATCATGTCGGTCGGAAGGATCGCAAGCGCAGCCAGTTTTACACCGTTGTGTAAATGTTCCTTTTGTCGATCCAGAATGTCGCAGGCCTCGCCGATATAAATTTCACCTCGCTTTCGCAATTGGATATAGACGCCAGGTAAGCCTTTTTTCAATTTGACATCAAGACAATGCGGCAAATTCTCCTGAATAATTAACGTGCAACCAACTTCGAGCGCAAACGATCGAAATACAGTCAATTTGTTTTCTGTAATTTTTCCCTTAGATTCTTCCATTTTCAAAATCAGCTAGATATAATAAAATTGTTTATGTAATTTTTAGCCAAAAAGCAGCTCTCGAGAGGTCATTTATTTGATTTTGTAACACTCAACCTGCTTTTTCATCCGAGTCGATACCATGCAAAACTCATCTTCTTTCTACACGACGCCTTTCCATCGAATTTCCCATCATTCCCTTTCTTTTATTTGATTTAACGTCAAAGGTGTCACCATGCGCAAACTCAATCCGATCTCGGCTCTGTATTTCAAGATTCTCGAATTAATTAGTTTCCTTTTGATTGAACTTGGCGGTCGTTTTGATGATTCGTTGTTCCCCAAAAATGCAACCCCAGAGGATTACGAAAAAGCTCGTCAAGTCGGAAAACGTTACCGTCGTCACTGCCGATCTATGCACCGTTGGTAATTTCCGATGTGCACACTCAACCCCATTACCGACAGCTATCTCAAAATCCTTGAAGTTGTCAGTGTCATCATGGTCGCGTTCGGAGAAAAGCTTGATTCACTTTTCTCCTCCCAACGGCTTGCTGCAGAGCCTCCCAGGCGTCTTCGTCATCAGCCCCCATGGTGGACCGACGACGATCAACGCCCTGATTTCCAACAACGGCATTCGTCTTCAGACTCGGAGCCAATTGACTCTGGTCTTCCCGACTACTACTTCAATCAATTCGATCCTCGCAGTCCGTTTTACGAGCCTTTTCCGGATTCCTATGATTGGCATGACTCCTTCACCGATCCGAACATTCATCACGACACAGATCCGTTCGATTCCTACTGAGATCTTCATGGCAGTTTGATTCCCTTCGGCTGACGCGCGATCTCCACCAAATGCTCCCAATCCGACTGCGACACGTAATCCCGGTCGCTGGCACCGATTTGCTCGAGTCTGTCGTTTAACGTCGGATTGTTCGCAGCCCACGACCGCAGGTCTTCCTGGATTTGGTCACCGTTTCGATAACCCCATCCGCCCATAAAGGCGTTTCGCAAGGCAAAGTTCTTGTCCTGATGTTCCATGTTGTAGGCTTCTCGAGCGACAAGCATCACACCTCGATCAAAGTTCATTTGCTTTTCTCTTGCCTGTTGGTTGCTCTGATGGCTCGCTACAAACTGTCCGTGCTGTGCATCAAACTGATTGATACCCGCGGACGCTCCGGCATTCACAACATCCCCTACAGTCGCAGCATTGAGAGTCGAACCTGATATTTGTTCGATCCTTGCAGCATTGCCGTCAGCAGCACGCTGCAGATTGGCAGCCCCGGCCTCAAAGACATCCGCATTTCTTTCAATGGAAGAAACAACCGTCCCAGGCCCGAATCGATCCGAGGGAGAAACTGCACCACCGGCTCGAACATGTTGCTCTCCTGCAAAGCTAGCCACCTCGGCAGGCTGATACATCGCTCGCAGTACAGCCTCTCCGCTCCCGTAGCGTTCAACAGCAGAATTCATCAGCGGCACCGAAGCGTCAGCCGATGTCGTTACTGAACCGGTATCCGACTCGTTTAACGTAGACACAGCCGACATCGATTCCAGATACGACCGCGTTTGATCCCGACCAGCCGAATGAGTTGCATCCAACGATTGGACAAAGCCTCTTGCGTAGTTGCGCACTTGCTCGTCTGCATGATTATTGGCCACGCTCTCGGCGGCAGAGCGAACCGTCTGGTAATTCGTCGTAATAGAGCCGCCCGTTTGTGTGCTTATCCTTCCTGTTGAGCTATCTACAAGATTTTGGGCGTCACTAAATTTCAGACTACCCTGCACTCGACCCGAAATACCGAAATGCTTGACTTGATCCTCAGAGCTTGTTTGTGTCGACGTATTCGACATCAATCTCCCTGTCAAACTATTTGTTGATACTCCATTAGAGACGAGTGGAGTTCCTGATCTAACGTACCCCAACAATCCCATTGAGCCGACAGAGGCTTTTCCTGCTGGCATATCCACATAGTTTTCACGAGAAGCTGCTAAGTTGTATTGGCTCGAATAATCCGTCCCCTCACTCACCGAGCTCGTCCGATCCAACTCCGACACCCTCGTCAACGTCACACTATTTCCCCACCCTCTCGTATCCGAATAATTCGTCGCAAGAGACTTCTGTTCACTCAACGCATCCTTTAAGGCATGCGCAAAACTCTGCTGCGTGGAATCGCTGCTTGAGGCCGACTGCGAGAAAGAGAATCGCGCGGCATCGGTAGAGACGGTCGAGGTCTGTCCCACGTTCGAAGCCAAATGTCCGCGTACAAGACTTTGCTGCATCTGAGAGTCCACCCCGAAACTCACGGCAGTGCGCTGCAGACCCGTCACCTCGCCGGATGCGGCTCGCGTCACCGTACCGTAACCGGACTGCGTCACCGCCATGCCGGTGTCCACGCTTCGTATCGAGGCATCGGCTTTGTTGGAAGAAACGTTGTTCGAAGACACATTTGACACGCTCACGTTGCCCTGCGAGATATTTCCCGCGGCAATTGCGGTACCTTGAGATGTCGCAGCGCTTTGTGCGGGCTGCATCAAACCTCCCACAAGCTGCCCCACGGCCATGTCTCCGGCTCGCACCAACGCGTAGGAAATCACGGGAACGGCACAAAGCAAGGCCCCCGCAATCGCCTGAGAGCTTGCTCCCGTCTCGCGGATGAGCGTGGCGGCCTGAAGGCTCGAGCCCCCGAAGTTTTGCGCCAGCAGCGTGAAAGGATGCAGATCATGCGCAATGACAAGGTAGTTGACGACGCTCGACAACGCAGGCCACAGCTGCACGGTCAAAAGGAGCGTGACGTAGCTTCGAACGCCCCCGGCCATCCCGGAGCCTGACACCAGGGCAATCAGCGCCACCACCGGGAACATCGCAATCACCACAAATTCCAGAGCGTTTCGGATCTTCGGCAAAGCGTCCTCGGCCATCTTTGCCATCGTGCGGTAGTTGATTTCACCGGCAAGATTTCCCTGAGCGCGGGCCAAGGTGGAGGCCATCGCCGCTGGACCGGCCACCGTCACGGCGTGGCCCGACATCACCTTGGGCAAAGCGGTGAGCAGGAGCGAATGCTTCAAGGAGCTCTCGGCCGATCGCGAAATCCCCAGAAGCAGACTTTCCGTCTGCGTGATGCTTGCGGCAATCGACGTCGACGGATTCACGGCTTGCGGATCGAGCTTTACGTGCACCCAGCGCTTTAGGGCAGGAATTTCGACGTTGACCAGCACCTGCTCAAGTTCCGCGACGGCGGCAGGGCACTTCATCACCGAACCGTCGGGCATCACCGCAAGGCGCGCGGGATTGACCCAACCGTCGCTTTTAATGAGCGTCCAAAGGTCGCTCGAAGCCATCGCTTCATCGGCCTTGCGGCCATCCAACACAACTTCAGGCAAGACGCAGTTTTTGAGAACCGCCTGCAGGGTTTCACGTCCCTGCACCGTCACCGGACCCGTGCGCTGCAGCACCTCCATCACGCGCTGCGGATAGACGGCCCCGAAACTCGAATACTTCGCCACGTCGGCCGGAATGAACGCAGTCTCATAGGCCTGAGTCAGCCAATGCCCGATGCGGCTGGAAGCGGACGCAAAAAAGGCCATCGACAAGGGTACGTTGTCGACGTTGTAAACCGTTTGACTCCTGACGTCTTCAATGACGACCGTCGCCTTGGGAACGATCGCCACAAACCAAAAGAGCACCGCGCAGGCAAAGTAGGAAATCACGCTTCTGCCTTCGCCCTTGACCGCGCCGATCAGAAGGCACGCGACCATGCCGGTCACGACCAAGAAGGCCGCCAGCTGCACAAAGCCCGAGCCGTTGGTGACCGACACCAACCCCTCGAACAAATCCCGAATCTGATTGCCGTTCCAATAGGCGTAAAAGACAAACGCGTCGTCCATCACTTGAACTCCTTGGAGCTTTCGGGCCACGCCTCGATCGTGGGCGTCACCTGATTGACCGCCAGACTCTTTTCGATGTGCTCAAGCTGAAGAATCAAATTCGAGGCGCGTGCCATGCCCTGAAGGAGCTTGTCCTGTCGCTGATAGACCCCCTGCTGCACGGCTTCGATTCTCTCTTCCAGACGCCGCACGTGTTCGACATGCTGTGCGGAATGGTCCTTGGCGCTTGACCCCGACAATGCGGCCTTGAGGTCACCAGCCAGGGAATTGACCGCGGAGGCGAGCAATTCGTAGGCCGCCGCATCCACGTAGATGCGCACCAAGTCGTCAGCAATGCCCTGATAGCGGGAAGTCGCGGCAAGGTTCAGGACTCGCAGCAGAGGCACACCCGTCGTGCCGCCCAAGAGCATCAGTTCCCGGTCGCTTACCAAGGAAGCGTTTCGCTCCCTTACCGCACGGCGATAATTGGCTGCGGCGTCGTGCAGTTGATCGACGAGACTTGCGTCGCTCGTTTCCGCGGGCGAAACCTTCAGACAGCGCTTGGGTTCGTCGCAATGCAGCCGTTCGATCTTGACGTCGCCGCGCACTTCCCCGAAGAGAATCGGCAGCAAATCCGCGCCCGCATAGTGCGTGCTCGTCAAGACGGCGTCCTTGCCCGAGCCCGACTTTCTCAGAATCGTCGTGCCCACGAGCGTCATCATCACTTCCTTCAATTCCTGACTGTTGCCCTTGGAAAAGTTTCCGCTGTTGACAAGCGCCCAGGTGAGGTTGATTTCAGGAGCCGAGACGACGTTGCCCGAAGCGTCCTTTTGCACCGGGGCCTTGTCGATCGCCTTTTCGCCGTCGTCACGCACCTGGCGGTCGGCTTCGGACTGATCCGACGCAGCGCCGCTTGCGCGCAAGGCGTTCTTGGCTCCGAAAACAGCCTTTTGCAGGGCTCCGTTTGCCCCCGTATCCTCCATGATCGACTGCGCTGCGATGCAGGCGTCCGTATAGCGGTTGGTGTAGCCTCGGATCAGATCCGAATAGCGACCCACGATCTCATTTAAGTCCGGCGCCATGTACTGAAGCGCCATCTGAAAGGCGACGCCGGGCAGAGCCGTACCCACGCTTTTTAAGAAACTCACGAACTCCTCGCGGCTCGGAATCGAAAACGCCCCCAAAAAGACGTCGATGCCCCCGCAATTGGCGCGCAACGACGGCGGCGTGATCGCAAAGGGCGAAAACTCCTTTCTCGGCGCCTTAAAGACAAAGCCCCCGCCCGTGACCACATTCATGCCGCCGGCCTGCAGAACACCGGATTGCGTCACGTTGACGTTTGCCTGCGCTTCATCCAAGAAATCGTCCACAAAGCCCGCGTGAACATTGACCGCCCCGCAAAAAACGAGGGCCGCCGAAAGTCGCAAAACCAGCCCTTTACTCAAATTCTTCGTTTTCACTCTTCTTATCCTTCGTCGTTATTCACCCGAACCGCCCAAGGCGCCTTCCGCTGCGGTCTGCCCCGCCTTCAAGCCTGCTGCAATCGAATCCCCCGCCGCAGAGGCCCTGTCGCGCAGCATTTCATTGGCCGCCGCATGCGTATTGCGCACCAACGTCATCGCATCGGCCGCACCGGTGGCAATGAGCTTTGCCTTCGTCAAATCCTTTTCAAATCGGCTCACGAGCACCAAAGCCGGGAACTGTCGAACGCCCTGCGCGACGAAAGAGCTCAAGCCCTTGTCTTCCCTGGCCTGAGGCATCAGAGGGTTGTCGGCGCGCGATACTGAAACAAAGGCCGCGTCAAACCCGTACTCGGCCTGAAAGGCTCGTACCTGTTCGAGCATGTGTCGGGTCTTCAGCGTGTCGTCACCGAAGAAAATGAAGCCGTGATCCTTGGCCATCAGCCTGACCTCACGCATCATTCGTCCCTCTCGCTCGCGCGACATGCCCGTAGAGACAACGTTTACCGCGGGCCTCACGGCCGTCCAGTCAAACTGCGGGTTGTCGACCAAGGCTCGTCTCCAGCTCTCGGCAAAGACGCCGGCCTTTTGCATCAAAAAGGCATTGGCCTGCAGATAAAGACCGATTGCGGCCGGAGTCGGATTCATCACGGCAGCATCCATCCGGCGGTCCACCTCCTCCCGCAGCTCCTCAACCGTCTTGAGGCTCCTGAGCTTTTCAAGACCGGCGGCCTCCGCTTCGCGCGTCAAGGATTCCCCCGCCGCGGCACGATCGAGCCCGTCGGCCGGAAAGATTGCCAATTGGCCGTCGCTCACGTGCGCGTCAGACTTCTTCCCTTCCCCGTCGGCCTTGGACCGATCCTTCCTTTCAACCGCTTTCTTTTCCGTCGGGGACTTCACCTCATCCTCCCGTTTCTCCCCGTAAAAGAGAAAGGGCCTTGAGGGATCGGCCCAGACGTCCTGCGTCCAGAAGTCATCGGCGCTGCGTGCCGTGGCTTGCGAGGCGCCGGGATCTTCCGATGAAACGCCGCCTGCGCCCGCACTCAGGCTCACTTGAATCAAACCGAGGAAGGCCGCAGCCACCGCCGCAACCTGCGCCCGACTTTTCCGACCCCCGATCACGGCGCCTCTCCCCGTGCGCCGCAGACCGACGCTTCAACGCGACACTCGACGTGTCCCGTCACGCCGCTCGCCCAAGCGGTGAATTCGGGGAAAATCAGTACGCTCACCAGCCCCGAGAGCACTAACACAATGGAGGTGCGCAGCAGCAGTTGTTTGCGTTTCATCACTTCGTCTCCTTTGAAAATTTCTCTTTTTTCTTCATTTGCCGCGTCAAAGTCCCGCAGGCAGCAGAAGCGAGGCCCGACGCCCCGATCTCTCGCCTTTTTTATGGCTTCTCATCGGATTTTCGTAACCTTGAATCAGCGCGTACACGGCCGTGCAGTCCGTCCCCGCGCCCGTCTCGCCCATGAAGCATTTGCCTTCGATCGTGTTGACTTCGGTGTAGTGGTCCGACGATGCGGCAGCCTCCTTCACGCGCGCCCGGGCGCGTTCTGTGACGGCGGCCGTGTTCACCTTGTTTCCGGCAAGCGTTCCGTCCTTCATCGACTGCTCGGCAATTTCCGCGACCACCGGTCTCAAATCCATCTTGGTGAAGTCCAGACTCTGAAACTCCTCCAAGGTGAAACCGCGCGTCACCGGGCGTTCGGGCGTACCCCAACCGATTCCGAGTTGCTTGCGTCCTTCCTCCTGCACGGTACGGGCGAGTTTCGAGTTGAAGCACACCCAGGTCTCGCGCTTTTCCAGGCAACCCGCTCCCGACTCCTTGTCGCAGAAGCTGCCCACGTAATGACAAAGCCCGCGGGACTTTCTCAAGGCGTGCATGCGGTCTTCGTCGGTGCAGGAAAAGTATTCGGCGGCCATCTCCAAAGCGATCGAAGCCAAAAATGCCGTCGGCGAAAACTCAAGCGTCAGGCTTCCGGCCGACGAAATTCCCACCGACACCCCGTAGTAGGAAAACGACGGCGAATACACGCCGCTGCCCGCACTTCCGTAGAGGGCCTGCAAGACGCCCTGCGTTGACTCAAAGGAATTGAGAATGTCGTAGACGTAAGGGCTTCCGAGCCACTTGATGAGTTCGGTGCCGGCGTCAAGCCCCACCTCAAGACCGATGGAAAGCGCCGAATTGCTCATGTTGCCCGCCGTCCCCTCCACGTCGTTTCTGCAGCACGACAAGCCCATCATCTTGACGCTGCAGCCCGAGTCGGTCCCCTTGAAGATCATGTCGCCCTCGACTTCCCCGTAGATGCCCGCCTGACGCAGGATCTCCCATATGGCAATCCCTTCCAGAAAGTCCTCGCTTGTCTCCGGTTTGGAGGGCTCGCAAATCCCCGCGATACACAGTTCCCCGTCGCAGTCCTTGCCCGTGACGATCTCTTGCGTGCCGCCACCGCACACAAAGGTCTTGGTGAGCATCGTGCAGTTGCCGGATTCGTCGCGCCCGAGACACTCGGATTCGGTAAGCTTGCAGTCCTCCCGCCGCTCGAGCCCCTCGCAGCCGTCGTCGGTGACCGCCTCACCGCTGCCGGATCCGCAGGTGTAGGTGATCGCGGTGGCCCAGCAGTCCTTGGTGACGGGCACGCCGTTGACGATCTTCGTGCCGCCGGGTTGCGTACAGACTTCCGAAGTCTTGCGGCAGATCGAGTCGGATTCCAAGTCTGAGCACGTATTCACCTCCACGATCCCGACGATCTCGTCGCTTGACTCAATCAACTCGGCCTCGCCCGGATCAACCTCCTCGACCTTGCCGCAGTTATAGACGACGCGCTCGGCCTCGCACCCGGTCTCGCCCTGCCTGACGCACGTGCGCTCGACTTCCTTGCAGCCGGGACTGGCTTCGAGCCCCTTGCAGGTCGAGGCGGGTTCGGTTCGCTCGCAGCGATACGTGCGCTCATATCCCCAGCACGAGGCTCGATACGCAATGCCGTTGATGACGCGTACGGGCGGGTCCCTGTCGACGCACACCTGAGAAATCTGCGTGCAGGACATGCCGGACGCCAAAAAGTCCTCGGTCATGGTCTTGCAGGAGGCGAGGTCGGGCGTGGGCTGACCGACGTTGACGGTCTCTTCGTCTTCGACGTTCGCGTCTCCGCCTTCCACCACGCCTTCCGGGAGTTTTCCCTTGCAGACTGCCTCACCCACCTTCACAAAGCACGTCGGGTCGTAGTCAGGGTCGCAAACCGGTTCCTTCGTGATCGTGCAGCCGCCCGAGGCCAAATCCGAGCACCCCGTCGCGGTTTTCGCGCCGCAGTAAAAGACGCGCTCGCAGCCGGCCTGGGTACACTTGACCTCGCCCTTGACGCAGTCCTGTCGATCGAGCAAATCCCCGCAGGCCGACTCGTCGACGTCGTCCTCCGTCTCCACGGTCGACTTCGTCCACTCGGCGTTGATCGGCGGCAGTTCGATCTTCTTGTCGCACACCCAGGTCTCCTTGTAGGAAAGACACACCGCGTTGCCGGCGGTATCGGCGACTTCTTCCGAACACGTTCTTTCTTTTAAAACGCACCTTCCCGGTCCCGATTCGTCCGCATCGGCCTGAAGTGTCGAGCAGCCGTTTACGGACTGCGTATCGGGCGCAAGGCACGCGTAGGTGTCGCGATAGCTCCAGCAGTCGCGCGTCACCGGTACGCCGTCGATGAGGCGCGTGCCGCCTTCTTCCACGCACACGCGCCCGGTGACGATGCAGTTTTCCAGCGAAGCGTCCGCTGCCGAGGCCTTACCCGAAACCGCCGAGAACAAGACCGAGCACAAAGCGGCAGACAGGATCTTCACACTCACACGCCCGTGCATGTCTCGCTCCAATGCTCCGTCTCGGCGTTCTTGATGAATCGCACGAAGGGAAAGCGCAGAAACACTTCGCCCTGATAGACGTGGCTCGTGCCCGAACTTCGGTAGACGGTCATCTTCAGCTGTGCGATGCAGTCGGCCTTCGTGCAGGAGACGTCTCCGGCAAGGCGCGCCTGTCCTCCGGTGATGTTCACCACCGTCTCAAAGATGTTGGTGCGCGCCGTCACCGTCACTTCGGGCTGACTGTTCACGGTCAATCGAAGTTCCAGGCCGTCAGCCGAACACACGCTCGTTGCCGTCAATGTGTCGGCTCCGGGTACCGCATCTTCCCCGAGACCCCCGAAGTCGCTGTTGGAAGCGGTTTGCGTCTCGCCCACGCGGCATGAGGCCTCGGCCGTCACCACCAGACGCCGCGTGCAGGTCTTCGTCACCGATCGGTAGACGGGCTTAAAGCAGGCCGCGTAATGCTTTTCCTTTTGACCGGGCGTGACGGTCACCGGACACGTCTCGGCCGTCGCATCCTTTCTGCCCTCAAGGCAGGCAAGCGTGGTCGTCGTCTCCTGACGCACCACGACCGGAATCGAACAGACGGCGTCCTTTTCTTCCTTCATCTTGTTTTCGCACGCCCAGACGCTCGTTTCCGACAAAATCTCATCAAAGCGCTTCTCGCAGGACTCCTGTCTGCTGCCTCCGGGTTCTCTGTTGGTACGCACTTCGCACGTCTCGGTTTCAATGGGCTTCGGGATCACCGTGACATGGTCCTCGCAGTTGCCTGCAGAGCTGCCGTTTCCGCCCACATCCACCCAATCGTCGGCGTTGTCGAGCACGTCGTCGCGACCGGCAAGAATCTTGTCCTCCTCGTCGGGATCCAACACGGGGCGGTTGGCGGAGCCTTTGTCGACCATCTGCACCGCCAGACACTTGGGATCGTTGCGGTTGCGGCAGGCATCGGCTTCGCTTCGGCCCGGGTCGTAGAGCACGCCCTGGCCGTTTTGCCTCAGAGCCTCCATTTCCGCGGTACTCCCGGTATTCGACGCGATGAAGTCGTTGACGTCCGCGCCCTTCGTGATCTCGTCAAATTCCGGTATCGGCATGTTCCTGCCTGCGTTGACGGCATCCTCGACGCCCGCCGGGACGTCGCCGGCCGCAGCCGCGCTTGCCGTCGGCGACGAAAGCCCCAAACCAAGCGCTGCGGACAAAAGAACAAACGCGGTCTTGCTACTCACAGGCTTCTCCCATGAAGGACAACCCCGCAAGCGTTCCCGCACTCAGAGCGCACCCGGCTTTCAACACGGCTTCCTTGGCTTGTGACACACGCACCTTGCCCGCCTTTTTCGCGATGAAAGACTTCGCATCCGTCAATTCGCTCCACAAAACTTCCAAGGCGTAGCGGGTCGTCACCGCTCCGTGCACGCGCGCGATGACGCCTGCGTCGTCTTCGAGCACAAAGACGGGGGCCGCCTCAATGCCGTTATCCCGGAAAAACGCTGGATCGACGTCGATCTCCCCGAAGGCTTCATGCAAAGCGGCAGCCGCCCTTACGATCTCGCCCTTGAGCTGAACCCGCTTGTCTTTCGGCGCCGCAAAGAAGGGCTGCCTTTCAAACCCGTCGGGCACGGGCAAACCGCGCACGGCAAGACGCATCCCCGCTTTGGCCGCATCGTGTTTGAGAGCCTGCCGATAGTCCTTTTCCAGACTCATGCTCACGGCTGCGGTCACCCGCACGCCGATTCGCCCTTTGGAGGGTCCCGTACTCAACGGCTGCGCCTCGAAGCCGTTTGCCGCCATCTCCTGCGCCGCGCCTTGCGCGGCACGCATGGCGGCGCTCACAAGCTCCCGATCGGTCATCCGGGAGATCGAGTCAGAATCGTCACCGGCCGATGCCGACAAGGGAAGAACCGCAAGTCCGAAGCCTGTCATCAGACTCAAGGCGGCCTTACGCATCGCCCCGCAGCGTTTCGCTTTCGTGTCTTTCATGTGTTTTTCTTTGTTGAATTGACGTCAAACGGACATCTCTGCCCTCAAGGCATGCCCGTCATGAGGTTTTTGGAAGCACAGCAGTCGCGCATGCGCCAGAGCAAAATCGCGCCGTCTTCACCCGAGACGGGAAAGGTCTTGCCCGCTCCCCAGTTCATGGTGGGTGCGCCCAAAGGACGACAGCATTTCGAACCCGAGGCCGTCACTGTCGGATAGATCAATTGCGTGCGCCAGACGTCCTTTCTCGGAATGGGCTCAAAGTAAGGGCCGCACTGCCCCTTCTTGCCGTACGCGGCCCACAGCAGCCCCTCACGCGCGAGTTTCACCGTCATGCGGGCGGCAATCAGATGCCAGGCCTGCAGGGGGCTCGTCATGGAGGCGATCCAGCCCGCCAAGGGATAGAGCCCACCCTGACAGCCGCTGCACCAAAAGAGTTCCTTGCGGGGCTGCATGACAGAAGCCGCCGTACAGTCCAGGGCGCAGGCGGCGACCGCAACGGGATTGGCAAAGATCGCCGACTCGGGCGCCAGGACAAAGCTCGCGAGAGAATCTCCGCAGACAGGATCGAGTTCCGTGAGGTAAGCCAGATCCCAGGGCGCGTTTTCCAGGCACGAGGTGTCGACCACGGCCTGCAGCACGAAAAGCCACGGCGTGTTGTACCAATGCGCCTGATAGAAGGCCGCGCCGATTTCGGGACTTCCCATGCCGTCTTCGCCGACGTTGCCCGCAAAGGAGGCATTGACTGCGGCGTTGCGCGACGCACTGCGCCCGTGGTACGGCGCATCGAGCCCCGGATCCATCGAAATGCCGCCCAAGGACACCAGGCAGTAGGGCTCCCGCACCACCTCCACCGTGCGGATCGGCTCCCAAAAGCTCATGTTGAAACCGGGCACCACCATGGGGCCGCGCTGACAGGTGCAGACGATGCGCGCATCGGTGTCGGGATCCGACACACCGTTGCTGCTCAACTGCGCTCCGGCCACTTTCATGGGAAACATGCACGACCAACAGACGTCCGTGACGGGATTGGGAAAGGCGCCCTCACAGGCGGCCTGCGCGACAGCGCAAAATCCCATCCCCGCGGCGGCAAGCAGAGCGGCCAAATAATTGCGCCATTTGACAGCGACCGTCTTCATCGGGACGCCTCGGCAGAAAGGTTGCCCTTGGTTTGAGCGAAAGAAGGCGGCAGCACGGCGCAGCGCGCCAAGGCTCTTGCAAATCCCGGATACTTGCGGTTTTTGAGGTCTTTTTCCGAAGCCCCGCCCGCGGGAAACGTCACGGTCCAGCCGCCGATGCGTCTTTCCAGCAGCATCACGGTGCCGTAGTTGCCCAAAAGCACCGACAGAAGACCCGCTTCATCGGTCACTACCGCCATGTCGGGCGCGTAACGGGCAAGGATTGTCCTCGTTTGCGCCGACAGCGGTCTTGAGACGACGGCAACGGCTCCGTCGCAGGTACGCAGCAGTTCCTGCGCGGCATAGCGCTCGTAGGTGTTGTTGAGGTCGCACACAAAGACGGGCCAGCCCGCGCTCCAGGCCGCATAGGCCGTTCCGTTGCGCGAAAGCGCGGCCATCGCTCGATGCACGGTCTGCGCGAACTCTCCGCTTGTCTTTTCGTAGTAGCGCACGAGACGCAGTCGCAAGGCAGCCTCCCTCGTGATCCAATGGCCGTCGTAACCCGATTGAAAGGCGCTCACCGATGCGCCGAAATATTGCGAGTTGAGCTTCAAGCCGTTGCGCCCGCGCTTGGCTTCAAGCATCTGACGAAACCCGGCGGTGAGGCTTTTGAGGTCCTTCACGGTCGAGGTGAGTTCCCTGGCATCCGGCACGGACAAGGCGGCAAAGAGTGCGGCCAGGTCGTTTTGGGCCTGCTCGGGATTCTTCGCGGCCTTCGCCTTGATCGGATCCAAGAGGTGCCGCACGAGCGACAACGCGAGCACGCCCATGTCGGAGGCCGTGCCCACGGGCATGGCCTGCGTCTCGGGCACCCAAAGCGAATGCGCGGCGAAGTCTCGGGCGGCGGCCGGATCCGTCACGATGCGTCCGGCGGCAACCCGCCTGTCGTCGGCGTCCATCTTGGCGGTGTTCTGATTGATCTCGGCGCGGCTGTGATATTTAGTCATTTTTTATTCGGTCATTCGTTGCGGTTGTCGTTGTTCTTTCGCTCAAGGCGCCCGGGCCTCTGCGGCCTCATCCTCTAAGGCCGCCTCCTCGATCTCGGCGGCAAGCTCCCTGCCGTCAAAGGAGAGCACCACGACCGTGGGCACGGCCTTCAAGGCAAAGCGGCGCATCAGTACGCCTCCCTGATCGGCGTACAGGCGCAGGTTCATCGCACGCGACGCCTCCGAGACGTTTCCGGCAGTAGCCACCGGCCGCATGCCGGAGCCGACGGAAGGCAGCTTCATCACAAACTTCCTTTGCACGGGATCGTCCGCGTTGAAAAAGACGTAGCCTCGGGTAAAGCCCGAGAGCACGTCCTTCACGGGCGTTGCCATCGAGCGCACGGCGTCGGCGTCGAGAATCACCATCCGGCGCTTCGTGCCAACGCGCGCTTTGGGCAGTTTCAGGTCCACGGGCGTTTGCGCATGGCGCTTCATCGTCTCCGCGGTCTTTCGCTGCTCACTCCTGAGCAGCCCCAATCGGTCGGCTTCCGCGACGCGGGTTTTCAGGAGCAGCTCCCAGTCGGGCTCGATAATCGGTGCGGTGTTGGCTACTCTGAGATCAACGCCGTCTTGCTTTTCATGCGACGGCGCACACGTGGGGCACTCCGTTGCCTGTGCGCTTCCTAACAGAAAGACCGACACCCATCCCCAACGGACAAGCGCTTTGCCCGTCGAACTCGATGTCCGCGCCTTGGATGCCGGAATATCGGTCCCCGTGAGCGCTCGCTTTTGCATCCCTCTCATCGGCTCTCCTCATCGCGTCGGATTTCGTTGAATCGGGCAACGGCACCCTTTTGCACCAAATCCACGATCTCTTCTTTGATGCGTTCCGTCGCATCCTCTCCGCCGCGGGCCATCGCCACCACCGCTCGCGAATCCAGCAAAAGCAGGTTTTCCCGCGCGGCCACTCGGGCGCAGGCCAGCACAAAGAGGTCGTCAAACGCTTCGCTTGCCACGATCACGTCTTCCAGGGCGGCTCGTCCTGCGAGGTCCAAAAGCGCTTTTTTGGCCGCCTGACGGTCGACGACGGCCGGCTGCGGAGCAAGGACCGTAAAACCCGTCACCGATTCAACGGCCCTGCTGCGCAAACCCATCAAGTCGGTGGCAAGAATCCCGGCGAGCAGACACACCCCCGCCGCAGCCGTCCATACGCCCGTGCGACGCAATCGATCTTTGATGAACCGCAGGCGTTCCTCCCAAATGGCCTCGTCGCCTTCGCAAGCCAAACGTTGCGCCGCGGCCAGAGCGCGGAGATGCTCCTCGCGCCCCACCTCCTCGTTGATGCGGCGTCGGGCCTCCGAAAGACGCCCGACAGGCGGCCGCTCGGATTGATGACAGGAAACGGTTTCGGTCTCGGACGTCACGGGCTGCGCTTGACTTTGTTCCATAGGTTTCGGTTCCGGTTTGGGTTGGGCAACGGAAATCGCATGAGGGTCGGGTGCTTCAGTGAACTTGGACCTCGGTTCCTCAACTTTCTCTCGGGGCACATCGGCTTCAGGTTCATTTGTCGGCTCTCGGGCCGATCCTTCCCCGGTCAGCAGCTCGTCAAAGTCGGCGTCCTCAACCTCGGGCACCTCCGCCCTGCGACCCGCAGCCTGAGCGGAGACGCGGATGCGGTGATGATCCTGATGCACGTCCCAGACGCGGCGGACTTCCTCTTCGCTCAATCCGTTGGCCTTGGCCAACTTCTCAAACTCCCCTTGCTGCCTGGCACGAGCGAGCGCCTCCTCGTGAAAGGCCATGGCGTCGGGCAGCAGACGCATCGACTCGTAGCGCGACCGCTCCCAGATGCGGCGTCGTGCGGCTGCGGACAAGGTTTCACCCTTGGAGGGCTTTTCTTCCTCGGGAATGCGCACGAGGACGGGCGATTCACTCAACTCCTCAGTCACGTTGCGTACGCCTTCACATTCGGCCTGCGATTGCTGCGGGGCACCCGCACCCCAACCCTGCGCCACGGCGGCAAGGCTCTCGCGGGCCCATCGTTCGGCCATTTGCTTTTTCGGACTCACAGGTCGACGGACGCCGGTCTTGTTTTCTGTCATGTCAGTCACTTCCTAGCCTGCGCAGGTCTTGCGCGCCACCTCGGCGATCGCCTGCACGGCGCTCTTACCCTTGGCCTTTTCCCGTCGCACGGCGTCGAACACGTCGGCTCGGGTGGAAAACGCGGTCATTGAGAACGGATCGAGAATGAGGCGCCCGACGACACCCGGAGCATCGCCCACGCGAGCCCAGACTTCCGAATAGGTTTCGGACACCGTGGTAAGGCCCGAGAGCGTTCGTTGCAGTGCCGGGTCGCTCGTGAAGGCCGCAATCCCCTCGCTTTTCTGGCGAAAGAGAAACACGCTGTCGGCGTTTGCACGCACCGCTCGGGCGGTCCCCGACATCCGAAAGTCCTCCATTGACTGCGAGATGCACACGATCCCCGCGCCGTATTTGCGAAGCGTGCGGCAGGCCCACTCGATAAAGACGCCGGACTCGCCCGTCAAAAGCCGCCAGGCCTCGTCAATGACGATGAGTTTCTTTTCGCTTCTCGGACGCGTACGGATTTCCTGCAGAATGCGCATGATGCAGATGAGCAGCACGGCGCTCTGAAGGACCGGTTTATTGGCCAAAGCCTCCATTTCGAGCACGACGAGCGCGGCCTCGAAATTGACGTTGGCCTTGCCCTCAAACCATGAGGCAAAGCGTCCGCCCGCGGCAAAGGGAGACAGGCGCACGGCCACGTCGTGCAGAGCCGCATCGCGCGTTGCCATAAGCTGCAGCACCAAGTCGGACAACTGCGGAATGCGCCCTTCGCTTCTTGCCTTTTGCACCACGGCGGCGATGTTGACCTTGACGAGTTCCATGGCGGTCATCTCCATCGGAGCCGAGCCGTTTGCCATGGCTGCGATGATCTGCGCGACCTCATCGAGCGTCTCGGCCGGATCCTCGCCCATCATGTCCAAGGGATTGAGGCAAAGCTTTTGTTCCGCTTCCGGGGCCTTTTCAAAGTCGATGAACTGACCTTTGGCCAACTCCACGCACGTCTCGTAGCTCTTGCCGATGTCAAAGACCCAGACGCGGCCGCCGGTGGCAAGAACCGACGTGACGATCTCCTGCGTCAACACCGACTTGCCCGAGCCCGAGGTGCCCGCCACCACGGCGTTGTAGTTGCCGTTGCGGTTGGCAAAAATATCGATGGGCATGAGTTCTCCGCTGCGGGCCACGAGCATCAGCATGGGCTTGCGTTTCGTTTCCGATGCTCTTGCCGGACTGCCTCGAAACTCCCCCACCACCGGCAGCATGTGTCCTGCCGCCTGACGCGTGACCGTATAGGCGCGCCCCGCCGTCTTGATGTCGCGCATCAAGCTCACGCCCGCTTCCAAAGGAAGACTCTGCATCAGATCCATCACCTGCAGCCCCAGGTCGACCTGCGCCTGGAAACCCGCCGCGGCCAGGACGTTGGCGGCGTTGTGCGCGGCGGCAATGCCTTTGCCCGCAGACGCATACACGATCATGGTCTGCGCCACGCGCGCGAGCCCCCTGCCGTCTTCGCAGGCCTTCTGTGCGATCTCGAGATCCCGTCCGCGCTCGGCGAGGTCCGTCAAAAAGTGCCCGATTTCGGTGTTGACGAGCTGCCGCACGCGGGCGTGTTTCATGGCAACCACGGAACGGTCCTGCGTGAGTGCAGAAGGCTCGACGCTCGTCGTCCACAAGAAGGGCGTGTTGATGCGCGCTCGGGACGCGGCTGCCGCTCCGAGCACGATTCGCAATCGCGACAGATGCGTGTGAGCGGGCAACCCGGTCACGGCCAATCCGACGGCTTCGACGGCGTTTTCCCGAGCGTCGGCCTCGGCCGTCGGAGACGCAAACACAATCCCGTCGCGGGTGACATCGATCGTGGTGTCGGGAAAGACCGCCGCGGCTCTGAGAACGTCGGGTCGCACGCGGGCTTCGTCGTCGGACCCTGTCTTGGCGCGATGTCCCGCTAGGCTCGTCTCCGGCAGCAGACCGGCGGCAGCCTTCTGGGGATTGACGATTTCGCGCACGGTGTCGATCCAGTCCTGAGCGTCCCAGGCGTAGGCGTAGATTCCGAACTGCTTCAGGGCCACCTCGATGCTCTGCGACGCTCTGAGAAAATGCGTCAAGGCCTGCGAGGAGCGACCTTCGAGAATGTGCAGGAGCTCGGCTTCACCCGGAGCACAGACGACCGACAGCCACACGCGAAAGTGCCGCACGGGCGTGTGCGTTTCAAAGGCAAGGCTTCTGGCGCGCTCATCCATCATGCGGGCGCGGCGCACGGCCATCTCTTTGAGGACCCCTGCGGCATCCTTGGGCAAACGCTCGGCCCCGGAGCGGCTCCTGACGTACTCCGTCAGGGTTTCGCGAACTGATGCGGAGCTTGCAAAAAGCGACACGGAATAGACCGATTGGCCCGGCATTTCAGAAGACAGAATTCGCTCCAGGCCTTCTGCCAACGCGTTGTCGGCAGCCAAAGCGGGCGTCAATTCAAAAACGCGCCCGACGGCGGAAACCGGCGTCTGGCCTCCGTCGTTCAAGAAAAACACGCCTGAATCCTCGGCGTAGTAAAGCACGCTCAGCACGTGGCTGAAGCGGTCCACGACGGGCACGCCCGAGCCTCGGCGCACGTGCCCCGTCATGCCCGTGACGTTGCTCTTGAGCAAAAGAACGTCCTTGAGACGGTCCCTGATGTCGGCAAGCCTGCCCCAAAGGCCTTCGGTTCTGTCGGTACGTCTCGTCACGGTGCGGTCTCCGGAGCGACTCGTATGGCGCGCGTTCTCACCGACTCGATTCTCCAGGCGGCATCACGCACGCGCATCCACACGCGCGAGTCGGAATGAAGGTCTCCTGCGGCATCCACCCAAGGCAGAATCCAGAGCATCACGAGACGCTCGGGAGCGCGCGAGGACAGGTCCTGATGTTTGATCGGGCCGTTGACGGGTAGCCGTTGCCGCCGATCCGCTTCGACGGGCGTACTCGTCACCGCGATGCGATCGTTTCGGCTCGGCTCCAGGCCGAGCGTGTCGTTGGTGTTTGCCGAGTCCACACCCGTGAGCGTTTTGGCTTCCGACTTGACGTCGTCGGCATGCTCTCGCTCATAGGTCGCCGAAACGGTCGTGCAGTTGACCCCGCCCGAAGCCGGGCAGCCGAAGTCCTCCTGCGCGCCCACGAGTCCGGTGATGTTGCCCGCGCATCCCGTCAAAAAGACCGGCAGGAAAGCGAGTGCCGTGTGAAGGGCCTTTTGTTTGATTCGCTTCATGGTTCGTATCTGAATCTTTATGTGTTTCTTAGTCATAGAGAGCGCTTGCGGCCTTCATCTGCTGCCCGAAGAGTTCGGAGCTGTTGACCGCCTCACCTTCGTCGGCTGCAAGCGGCATAGCTTGGCTTGCGGATTCCTGCGGCGTCGTTTCATCCACGGCCACCGTCAGCCCCTGCGAGAGAATCAGATCGACCTTGCGGCCCGAGTCGATTTCCAGACACGGGAATATCTTGTCGGCCAAGCGGATGTAGTAGTCGGCGATGCGATCGAGCGCACTTTCGAGCCCCTCGCCCAAACCGGCGCGGAAACTGTCGCTCACGGTCGTTCCGACCGCACCCGACGTATAGGTCGTGGTGTCCTGAGCCGACAGCGAGACCGCCTTTCCCAGACCCGAGATGGAACCGGTGAGAAGCGCACTTGCAATCGCCTGACCGCTTCGGGTCACAAGGCGCGCTCTGACACCCGTCTTGCCGTCGTCGCCCGTCACATAACCCTGGATGCGGGCGTCCAGAGCCTTGCCGCTTTGGGTCATGCAGCTCAGACGCTCCAGACGAATCCAGACGCGTTCGCTCGAGAGGTCGCCCGTGGCGTTGGCCGTCACAAAGCAAGCCTTGACGTTGGCGCGAAAGGCGTTGGGAAGATGCGCAAGGTCCTTGATTTCGAGCAGCATCGGCACGGGATTGGAAGAAGCCGTGCCGCCCGTGGAAACCGTGGCGCCCGCAAGCACCACGGCCCTGGCGAAACTGCCGGCAGGCAGATAGGTCCCGGCGGCTTCGTTTCGGGCGCGATTGGCGGCAATCGGCGTATCGCCCGCGTTGGCTCGCTTGGGCGTGAAACGTTCTCTGGCCGCCGTTCGGATCGCTTCAAAGTCCTTCACGGGATCGGTGACGGCAAGGCGCTTCAGACGGGGACTGTCGATCGGGACAACGGCAGCAGCACCTGCGTTCATTGCGGTGCCCAGGCTTTGGGCTTCCCTGTTCGCGCCCTGAGCGGAAAACGGAGGCAATTCGGTCACGGGAACCGAAGTGTCGGACGCCGCGTCACTTTTGCCGGCGGTGCGTTTCCCTTCCTTGGCGTCGAGCTCCTTTTGAAGCCGCATGGCAAGTTCCTCGATCGTCTGAAGGCGCTCGGTCATGCTGGCGAGCTTTTCGTCGTACTGCTTCTGGTAGCTCTGCTTGTCGAGCGCATCGGGCTCAAGTCGAAAGTCGCTCTTATAAACGCGCACGGGCTCGGGCCGTGCCCGACGCTCGTCGCCGGCGACGATCATGGCGCCCGTCACAAGCACGAACACCACGGTTAGTCCCGCAACGGCCGTCTGCACCTGTTTTTTCTTTTCCTTTTGCTGTGCGGCAACGCCGCTTGCCTGCGAGCGCTCCTTTCTGCTTTGCGCAAAGCCCTGAAAGCGGTTGAACATCGACTTCATGCGCAGTTTCAGGGAAAGCTTGGAATGCTCCTTGGCCATCGAAACGCCTGCGCTCTGCTCGCTCTGAGACTCCGTCGTGCGGCCCTGCGAGTAGATGGCATCACACGTGTCGTCGGCTTCCTGACAGGAACGGGTCTGATCGAAATCGCGGCCTGCGGCGCCCAATTCGGGTGCGGGTTCCTGAGCCGAGTTCGGTGTTTCTTCAAAGGCCGAGGTGCGATTGGGCTTGCGCTCGTTTGCCAGAATCTCCGTGAGCTCCCGTTTGGCCTCTTGGGCTTGCATGTTTTCCTGCCAGAAGACGGCCTTGCCGTTGTCCGAATACGTAAGACCCAGTTCCTTTGCCATCCTGTTGCGCTCGGCTTCAAAATCAAAGGGCTTGTTTGTCATCGACGCTCCTCGGTACGGAACTGCGAGGGCACGGCGCCCGAAAGTTCGGTCAAGGCGCTTTCAAAGACATCGCGACCGCGCAGTGCCGCTTCTCGCGAACGGATGATCGTGACTTCGGTCTGCAGTCTGTCTCCGGTGCGCACTTCCTGAGCAACGGCCAAGACGCCGCGGATGACGCCCGCCAGGCGTGCGGCGTCAGGCACCGACGCCTTGGGTGAAACACGTGTAAAAAGAAGCGTCTCGGTCAATTTGTCGGCGGAAAGAAAGGCCCGGATTTCTCTCACCTTGAAGCCTTCCCAGTAAACGGCGCCTTCGGGTGCGGGAAGACTCGCAAAGCGATGGTCGTCCTCGGCGCCCGTCAGAGAACCCACGGCACGAACGTCGTGAGCGACATCTGCCGTGGCGCTTTTTTGCACCAGGAGCTTCAAATCGCTCACAAAGTCGCCTGTGTCGAGTTTCATCAGAGGTGCGGCAAGTGCAATTCGCGTCTGCCGATCGTCGGCGGCGCCCGCCACATCCGTCTGCGGCACCAGATCGACCGTCTGAGACGGTACGGCGCTCACAAAGAACTGCACGGAGAAGTTTTCGGTTTCGGTGTTAAAGAAGGCCGACGTCACGTTCTCTGCGGCCGAATTGAGCCAAGCGGACTTAACCTTCACAAAGACGATCCCGCGCTGCTTGTCGGCGGAGACTTCCAGCGCCTGGGTGTCGTAGACGACGTCGGTGATTTTCTGTCCCTGCACGCGAACGAGGTTGACGTGATCGCGCGAGAGCGGATGCGTGGCGGGATCGGCGGCAGAGGCAGGGTTTGCAAGAGCAAATCCAAGCGCACAGACACCGACGAGCGTCTTTGTCAAAAAGGCGTTCTTCATTTGGTTTGTTTGTGAGCTGTTAATAATGTTTAAAACGCACGACGCCTCTGGCTCTGAAAATTGTCTCAGAGCGGCGTTTTGGGTTTGTCGTGCTTGGGTGATTGATGCGCGTCAGTTCGGCGTATCGGGAGTTTCAGCAGAAACGACGGTGGCGTCGCTTTGCGTGAAGGCGGCGAGTTCCGCGGCAGGATCCGAGCTTTGACTCGGGCGGATGGTGAGCTGAGAAATCTGCAGTCGCCCGGCCGTTACAACATATCGCATGCAGACCGTTACGTCGCTTGTTTCGGTCACGGTGCTTGCGATCATCATCCGGCGTTCGCCGGTAAGGCATACGCTCTTGGCGGTTTCGTCCACGGCCGAGGCGTGACGGTAAAAGACGCTTGACGCGTAGTTGCGAACGAGTTCAGAAGCACCGCGGCGCACGGCGCTTGCCATGGCGCCGTAGGCTTGAGGAGCGACGTTTTTCAGGAAGATTTCGGCATTGGAAGAAGCCGTTGCCGGCGTCATCGTCAGAAGAACGGAAGCCGACTCCGAGGCAAAGGACTCCATCAGATTGGGACTCACCGAATCGTCGGTGGCGATGTAGGTTTGCGTGGCCGCCGGCGACAAGACGATCGTGCGGCTGTTGTCAGTTTTGGTAAGAAGCGTGAGCGCCAAAGCGGCATTGGTGACGAGACTCACGCCCAAGGCCGCCACAATGGCGCGTCGGATCTGCAGATGGGCGGCGGCTTCGGCCGAGACTGTCTGAATGATTCGCTGCATGGGTACGGTCTTTTTCGGTTTGACTGACGGCGAGCGACTCGAATCGCCCTGCGTCTTCTCTGTCTGTTCGGTTTGAGTTTGACGTTGTTCGGATTTACCCGATGAAATGGCGTCTGGCGCTTTGCGGGACTCGGATGAAGAAGTCCGCCGGCAGATGCCAGTACGCAAGCGCCACCGCGCGGGAGGTGGAACCCCCGCCACGGGCCTTTTTCCAACCCCAGGCAAAGAGAAATGCTCCGATGATTCCGGCGGTGAGACCCGAAACCAGAAGGCCGGCAACCAGCCCGCCCATGGCGGCCAATACATAGTCGCTCTCCCAGAAAAGCAATCGGGAGCGCGCATCAAGCGTTCTCGGTACGGGAATCGGCTGCATGTGTCTTTCCTTTTGATCGGTTATGTCGGGGGATTAGTGCGAAAGGAGCCTGTTGCCGAGAAAGCGATGCAGGCCTCTTTCGCACAGGTCTTTGCTTAGACTCCGACGCCGTTAAAGAGCGTGTCGATGATCGCGGGCAACATCAGCAAGGCCACTGCTGCGCCCATTGCCGTCACCGCCGCAACCACGGAGCCGCGAACCAGACCCGTCAAAAGGCCCACAAGCAGAAAGACCACTGCGATCGCTCTGCCGAGGTAGCCGCGCGCCCAACCCGACACGAGCTCGTAGAGCGATTTGAATTCCGCTCCACCCGTGGCGGCGGCATGCGCCGGATCCGACATCAAAAGCAAAGCCCAAACGGCGAGCACCGTCACGAAGCCCCACTTGAATGCCTTCAGGCGCGCTTCGTCCGACATGGTGAAAAACATCGTTTTCTCCTTTGGGGATTGCACAAAAAAACGATCGGTGGCGGTATGTCCGTCCCGACCGTTGTCCTCCGTACCGAGCGCAAAGACGTCCCCGCGCCCGGCACGGCGGCGAATTCTTCGCAAAGTCGCCTGCGCCGTCAAGGATTTTTCGGGACGCTTTGGAGCGTTTCCGACAAAGTTTGCCGCAGAAATTTTCGTTGCTCCGTGTCGTGTTTCCGACTCGAATTTTCAATGCCGTCAATGGTTTAACGGGTCATACAAGAGCGTTAGGAGGCCCGAACTTTTCATCAAAAATTCGCAACGTGCGCCCGAGTCGTGTAGTCTTCGCAGTCTTGTTTTTTTTCGTTGCCGCAACAATATGTCGATCGCCGACATTCGAATGTCCAATCGAGAACGCATGTGATTTGACGGTCATTCGCAAATTCCCGTCTATTTGATTTCTGCCGTAGTTTTTCAAGTTTGAATATCGGATAACGGCACTTTGCTCCCGAATCCCGATTTTCAAGGCCGCCGTCCCGGCTACCGGGCTCTCCGGAGCATGCTTTTGATAACTCTTTATTTCTATTTAGAAATATCTCTTTAGGCTTGACCTTTTCATTTTTATCCGTGCTCATTGTGAGCACTGTCCCCCTGCTTTCTCCAATCGACGGTTGATGCCGGCGAATTCTGTCCGGCTCAGGACCGCATTTTCTTCCAATCCGTCTTGCAGAAAAAAATATTTTTTCAGGCTATTTACATTTCAGTAAATTTTCCCTAGATTGCCTCCCTTCGCTCGCTCGCGAGCAGCCCGATGTTCCGATATTGGACACCCACCTTAACTCCGAGCGCCTTATAGAACGGCCGTTGCGCTTATTCGAAGCGAATAATCGAGCGGTTGAGAATCGCAAAGTGCGCTCTTACTTATTTGGCCAGAAAGCAGTTTGAAATGACCAAACAAATTGAAGCTAAGGAGAAGACCTTTGTCTCAGCATGCAAAAACCACATCGCTCCGCGGCCAACACCGGTCCGCACACGCTGGAGCGTTCAGCAGGACCTTGACCTGCGCTTTGCCGCCTCGATCTTCGAGGACGTGGAAGGAGGCGTTCGCAGCGCGATGATCGATCGCCTGCAAATGGCCGTTCTGCGCTCTCATCAGCCTCTGGAAATTTCCGTGTTGTCCAATGCCGTTCGCGTTCTCGGCAACTGTCGCCACGACCGCTTTCACACGGTCGCCCGCGCCTGCGACTTGCAATACTTTCTCTCGCTTTTTTGCTCCACCATGACCGCGCCGGAGATCAAAGGCATAAGGAGTCGCTGCAAGTTTCACTTCTGCGCCACTTTTGAGGCTTTGGCAGACTTTGAGAAAAGCGCCACCACAGAGCGCAAGGACTGCCGCCTGGTGTTTGTTGACCTCACGCCGATGCGTTTTGAGAAATATTCCCTTTTGCCCGACGACGGAAAAACACCGGAGAGTCGTCGCAGCGGAAAACTCATTCGCTTTACGATGCTGCGTGCAAGCACCAAGATGCATCACGCGATCTTTCGGGCGAAAGTGACGCCGAGCACTGACGTCGTCACCGAAGCCCGGGCTTTCGAGGCGGCCAAGGCCGTCACGAGAGATGTTTTCCCGCAAGGACTCTTTGTGAGTGAACCGCAATCAGAGCCGCGCGAGCACCGCACGATTGTTGCTACCACCAAAGCCATTGATGCGGTGGAAGCCGTCGCGCAGTTCATCGTCAACGCGCTTGCGGCATACCGCACGGGTAGCAAGATTGCGTTGGCGCTTTCGGACGCCACCGGACTGGTTGATCCGACGGCTTTGAAGAAGGCTATTGATCGGCATCCGCTGAAGGTGCAGATTGCGGTTGGGTATTTGCCGACGAGGCTCTAGGGGTTTCTAACGACCTCATAAAAAAACAAGGCCCGTTACAGCAAATTTGTTCGGGCCTGCATTTTGTTTATCCGAAGCGTCAGAGTTCACTCCTGCCACAAACGCATAAGGTCACGTGGAGTGACGATGTCCAAGGGACAATCCGGGTAGGCCTTGGTAAAACTTTCCGCGCCTTTTGCTTTCGCGTTAGCTGCTAGTTTGCACTCAAACGCCCGCATCCTCACGTTGTCCAACACCTCAACGAAATCGATTTCCTTCTGACTGTAGCCGGTTGTTCGCCAGAAATAAATGTCGACGAAGTCACGTTTAAGAGAATGGTATTTAACGCGCTCCATAAAGAAAAAGTTTTCCCAGAGGGCTCCTGCATCTGATCGCGTCGAAAGCGGAGAAAAGTCTCTGATGATGGCATTTCGTATTCCGTTGTCACAGAAGAACACTTTTTTGCCTTTACGCATCTCATTGCTCATGTTCTTTGCATACGACGGACACACTTTGATGATGAAGCACTGTTCAAGCAGGCGCAAATAGTCGATAACTGTATTCTTGCTCAGACCTGTTTCCCGACTGAGACCGTCGTAGGAAATGACAGATCCGATGTTGTAGGCAAGGAACTGAACGAGAGTCTCAAATTTCGGACTGAAACGAATGCCCGAGAGATCGAACAAATCCTTGAAAAGAAGCGATCTGCAATGGTCAATCAGAATGTTTCTTGCTTCCCCGGAATTTGTGTAAACCTCCGGATACATGCCATACACAATGCGCGTATCGATCGACTGAAGCGTTGATCCCCAGCTGGTTGTCGCCGCGATTTCTGCCGTTGACAGAGGCCACACGTACAGCTCCACAAGACGCCCGAGCGCTGATTCCCGAACGCCGGCAGACAGTTCCAACGATGAGGAACCTGTAGCGAAAATTGGTACTTTTTTATCTTGCCATGTGTTGGCGTCTACAAGCCGCTTGATCAACAGACCGATATCAGGGACGCGTTGTGCTTCATCAATGATGATGCACTCAGAACTCATCAACAGTGTCTTGACATCTGCTGAGCTGGGCAGATTCAGATACGAAGCAATTTGAGCCCGATCGTCTCCGTCATACCAAGACACATCCCGACCATTCGCGAACATGCGTAGCAGCGTTGTTTTGCCTGCGCGTCGAGGGCCGAAGAGGACGCATGCTTTGGGCGGTGTGTGCTGTTCAAGTAGCTGGGTCAGTCCACGCGGTATAAAGTCCATGACAAGCTTCCGTGCAAAAAAAAGCAACTTACGTTGACGGAATTTTATACAAAAAAAGGTCAACGCATTGATCTTTTTTTGCATGGCCACGCCAACATTTCTTCAAGATCTTATCGGCACAACAGCGCGCACCAATTCGCTATGTCAGCGAAGACGGTGCTCAGTGGATTGATGAGTGCCTATAGCAGTACGCGCCGCATGCAACGCGCTGCGTAGAGCCTTTCCGCGTTGTGCAGTGGGCCGGTCAATCGATCGAAATGCTGCGTACGCAGATATGGCAGGTAATGCGCATTGACAACCGGAGCCTGAGCAAACAGGTCAAGCAAAAGACGACGAGAAGGAGCGCAAACAGCTCAAAGTCCGTGACAACGAACAGGAAGCTCTGGCCAAAAGCATCAAGGGCTCAACGTATGCGTTGGGTAAGGCTCCGCAGAATCTGACGACGCTACAGACTCAACAGTTGGCCCTTATCGCGGAGAGCCACCCCAAACTCTACAAGGCCTACCAACTCAAAGAAGAACTCCGTTTGATCTTGAAAATGCCAAGCGAAACGGCTGAAACCTGCCTGAATCGTTGGTACTGGCTGGCGTCGCACTCGAGAATCGAAGCCATCAAAAGGAACAGGCTGCCAAGATCATGCGGAATAGTGACAACATCCTCAATACGTTGCGCAGCGGCTTGAGCAATGCGAGACTCGAAGCCAGCAACAACAAGATCAAGTTGTGGTACGGCGCTCCTACGGCTTTCGAAACCTACAAAGCATGTTTGCCTACGTCAAACTGATCTGCTCCGAGGTGGAGATCACGCTACCGAACCGCTCCGGACTCTCTTAAGTTTTGGAGAATCTGCCTACAGGTTTACCCGAAGAGACGTTTTTTTCTGCTTTCATCCGCAAAAAGCCTCCAAGCGAATGGTTTTGTCAGAAAGACTAACAGTCAAGATCAAGAGCTCAGTGTACGCGGCGTTAACCTCATTTTCAGATCAGTCTTCGTCATCGGGCCACGTAGCCATCAGTACCACTATTTCAGCAACGATTTTTGGCTGCAAGGCATTCGGGTGATTCCCTCAAACATGCCTACGAACCTACCAATGACCTACCAACCTACCAATAAGTAACGACAGGTGGTAGGTTATTGGTAGGTCAATCCATCGGCAATCGTTCTTTGCTCCATCACTAAAGTCGTGATGCGATTGCCAACACAGAACGCTACAAACTCCGAACAGGTTGCCTGACGGTCTGAAGGCCCTGCCATTCGTGTCATCAAATTCGCTGCAGGTCAACAATTCTGGGCACTAGACAAGTTGCGGCACATGTAAACTCAATCGTACAATGCCGTATTTATATCCTATTGACGATGCAACCAGGAGATAGCATGACCAAACGATATTACCCTCGGGGGGGGGCAAATTACCTTAATCGCCACGCAAAAACCCTCCTCGCTTCCGCTCTGATTCTCGCCTTCAATTCCGCTCAGGCAATCGTTTTAACTCCTCCTCAAAACATTGTGGATTGGAAAGGCCATCCTGGTGAATGGTATACCAACGAAAACGACGATGAGATTAACCAGTTCCGTTTGATAGACGGTACAAGTGCCTCTTTTGATGGTGTAGACGCTGAAATCAGCCCCCTCATCACCAATTCGGAATTTTTCGTTTCTGTCGAAAACAAATCATCTCTCACGATTACCGGAACAACAAAGGTTACATCGATTTCAACAGAGGAAAGTGACAAAAATGATCGCGGAACATATACATTCCGTGCAACTGACGGTTATATTCACTTCAAGGGAAATGTCGATGTCATAGTGACTCATCATCCTGACGTTTCAACTAAGGAGATTGGTGCAAATATTTATTACGCTCAAAATGACGGAACAATCGAAATCGGGGATAAGGGGACCACAACAAAATCCTGGGTCATAGCTGCAAAACCTGATTTAATCAGTGCTAAACGTGGCGGCACAGTGAAAATCAAGTCCACTCACAACATGTTGGTCGGTTCCGTCGACATGGTTCAAAAACCAGAGCGTTTGGAAGATATACCCAAAATAAAAGCTGGCTCTGTCACCGGTACGTTCTCCGGGGAAGATTCATATTGGTTCGGTGATGAGCAGAGCTTTAACAACATCTCAAAAGAACTAGTAGATATACTGAAAAACTCACCTATAGCGAGCACAATAGACAAAATTCTCTCTGATGAAGAATTTAGTTTTACCTTTCAAAAGGGCGCCCAATGGACTTATCTTGATGCATTTAACGTGGAGGCCGGAGGTTACTTTCCATTCATCTCAGGTCCGCTATTTGAAAATAAACGCATCTCAAAAATAACTCTGCTCGACGGTGGAATTATCAATCTCTTTGATAAAGATATCAAAGAAAAATTGACAAAAATCGGGCTATGGAATCTTCTTAACATTGATGAAAATACGCTCCATCACGACTACGTCCGTATCGGCGACCTTAAGGGCAACAACGGCATCTTCCGCCTGGATCTCAACTCGGATGACCGAACCCAAAGCGACATGATCTTCATTGAAGGTGCCAGCGAAGGTGGCGGCCGCCACTGGATAGAACCTTATAGTCCTTCTCAACTTGTGAGCGTTTCGGCCGACAATACGCTCACGTTCGCGCTGACTCAGAAAGACGCCAACACTGTGACCTTCGCCGACAAGATGAACATATACGGCGAAACGCTCTACGACTATGAGCTTTACGTCAACAGCGATACGATTGACAAAAAGGATCTAGCCAGACTAGCAGAGCAGATCAAGTCCAATTACACAGACTTCGGCGAGTTCGACGATGACGACAGCTCTGCTGACCAGAGCTATCGGGAAGACTATCTGGGCGGTACCGAGTGGTTCATTGAGCGTGTAGTTGTATCCAAGTCAGCCGCAACAATCGGCGTGAATAACGCCAGCTGGGCCGCATACGACGCCATCATGCAAATGGATCGCCGCGACCGTCGTCTGCGTGAAACCGCGTTTGTTGACAGCAACTCCAATGACGGACTTTGGGTTCGCATGCAATACGGCAGGCTCGGAGCTGAAGACGCCTACAAGTCCGACACGACCACCGTTCACGTGGGTTACGAACGTCAGACTTCTGCCAACAACCGCTTCGGTGTGAGCGTCTCCTACATGGACGGCAGTCCTGACTTTGAAAACCTGAAGGGAGGCGGTGATCTGGAACGCTACGAAATCGCCGTTTACGACACCCTCACCTTCGGCAACCACTACTTGGACTTCGTGGGACGCTTCGGTCACTTGAGCTCAGACTTCTCATCTTCAAGAAGCGCCAGCTCGATTTCCACCCAAGGTGAATTCTCGACGAACTACTTCGGCGTTTCTGCTGAATACGGCTATACGCTCAAGTCTGCGGCAGGTTTCTTTACCGAGCCTCAATTGCAGATGCAGGCGACTCGTCTTGAAGGCTACAACTACGGTTTGCAACGCGACATGTCAGTTGATGTTGAACAGGAAACGGCGCTTGTCGGACGTGCCGGTCTGAGACTCGGCAAGCACTTTGCCGGTGAACGCAGCTCGGGCGAAATCTACGTTCGAGGCGATCTCTTGCATCAGTTCACCGACGGTCAGTTCGGCCACATCCGTGACCTTGACGACGTTGAGGTTCTGCATTGGGGAGATGCCGGCACCTGGACAAACTTCGGCGTAGGCGGTTATTACCAATTCGCCAACAAGTTCTCGATGCAGCTGGATCTCGAAAAGAGCGCCGGCGGCGAGCAACTTGATGCCTGGATGGTGTCAGGTCATCTCGTCTACAACTTCTAAAGCCTGTCGAGGCGAAACGTCAAAGAGTCGGCGCTGGTATCCCGGTTGCCGACTCTTCTTTTTTTCGCCGCTGAATGCCCCAGTCAGATCTTTTGTGTAACTCGCAACACCCAAAACGAGCTCATAAAAGGCTAGATGATTACATTTTCGAAAACGGTGTTCGCAACGCATTGATTCACGACTTTTCGCCGATGTCCTTGCAAGCGGATGCCCGAGTGCTTTGGGAAAACTTCTTTTTCAAAAAACGCATTGCGCTACACGGTACGATTCGAGACTTCAAGTCGATGTATTTTTGGAGAACCACCAGTCCGTACCCGAAGGAAATTGACCTGATCCCAACCAATGCCTTGGTTTTTCCCGACTATCCACGTGATCTTGAAATTAAACAGCGTAGCAGTCTCTAAACGCGATGAGGTCCGCTACAACTGACTTACCGCTTGGGCAAAAAATTTCCCGAAGAACACCTTCATGTATGTCTCACCGGCCAGGAAAGACGGCAAGCCGCTTCCGCCTTTCTACTTTCTACACGGACGGCAAGAAGGTCTGGCTTTTTGTGATCCCCGAGAAAAACTAGGGAGCCGCATCATGGCTAACAGTTCCTCTTGTCCGAATTTTTCTGAGCTAAATCACGATCTGCAAATCGAAATTGAAGAATTAGGCGAAGATTTTGTTTTCCTGGGTTTCTGGAAAAAACAGAATTCCGTCAAGGAAGTGCTAACGAGCTTCATGTTCCAGGACGATCTCAACAAGGCGGACCTGCAGGACGGTAAGCGCGTTCTACCCATGCGTGCCGCTGACATTTTGGTTCAACTTCTGAAACAGAAAAAAGTCTTCTACGAACAAATTAAGTAATTGATAGGCGCATAACTATATATGGTGCACGATACCACACTTTTTTTTAAATACTTCAAAAATAACTTGACAATTTCATAAGGGGGGGGGTAGTTTCGTGAGCAATATCCACTTCTGTAAAGGATGTTGCCATGTTTACTCGTTCGTTGATTGGTCTTGCCGTAGCCACGGCTCTTATGGGCACTGCGTCTTACGCAGCAGATCCTTCTTTCAATTTCTCGAATCAGACCGGTATAGAAGAAGTTGATGCTATACCTACATACAAGCAGATCTCGTCTGATGCTTCTTCTGTAACATTTAAGGAATTGGTTGGTTCAGATGGTACTCTTCCGGGGCTTGGTCTTGGGACCGTCTCAGCAACAAACAACAGTCTCCTAACGTTTGAAAAGGGGCTATTTGCAGGATCATCAGGTTATCAAAAGTCAGCCATCTCTGTGAATAGCGGCAGTACAGTTGACATCTACGGCCCGGCCGATATTTCAACCTCTGGCTCACAGGGAAACACAATTTCTTTATCTGAGGGCAGCACCTTACGTCTGATCAATGCAGAAGATATTTCCATTAGTGCCTCAGGTTCAAAATCGACCGTATTATCTGCTACATCAAGCACCATACAGTTTGTAAATGCAGAAGATATTTCCATTAGTGCCTCAGGTGCGGATTCGACTGCATTATCTGCTGCGTCAAGCACTATTGATCTTATTAACAGCAATTTAGCTATTTCCTACATAAACGGGAGCAATGGGGTTATTCTCGAGAGCTCTACTCTTAAATTGTCCGAGAGTTCATCTTTTGATACTGGCAACCAATCGACTTCGCTTCAAGAGTCCACTGTTTCAGTAACTTCTGGAAGTTCTTACACCACTACTCAGATACAAGGTTCCGGGACGCTCGAAGCCGAAGGAGGCTCCACGATCTCTGTTTCTCGAAACATGGAAGTTGAAGGCTCCGTCAGCCTGACAGACTCCTCACTCTCCGCTCAGACCGCGACCATTTCTAACGGCGGCCTTGAGGTTGCCGGACAATCCACATACACGTCAGGTTCTCTGGCTTTGAACAACGCCGACATGAATCTGTCCGGCGAGACCGGGCAGAAGGTGGATATTAGTTCGCTTACCGGCGGAAACGTTGAATACTACCTGGGCAACACACAAGCCGACATCACGATCGACAGCGCTAGCGTGACGAATCTGACTCTTCATGCATCCGGCGATGTCAACGATGCGGTCTCGGGTGACGCAAATGAAGCGTTGTCTCAGTTCGGCATCACAAATCTTCAAAACACCGAAAACGTTGCTCTGCAGATGGACGAAGGCATGTACACCGGCGAAACAACCGGTGTAGTCGGTGCCGACGGAGTTTCGAACGTCACCACCAAGACCAACACGCTCATGCAGTCCAACTTGGAATTAGCTTCCGCCGCACCGTTGGCTTTGAACCGTATCATGCTGACTGACCTGCGCAAGCGCATGGGCGACATTCGTTCTGACGAAGGCAACTACGGCGCATGGGCTCGTTATGACGGCGGCCGGCTGTCAGGTTCCAATGGTCTGGAAAATAATTTCCACTCCATTCATATCGGCGGTGACGCCAAGCTCGGCCAATGGCGTCTGGGTGCCGGCTTCAGCTACACCAACGGCGATGTTGATTACGCTCGCGGCAATGCCGATATGGATGCCTACGGTCTTGAACTCTACGGTATGTGGCTTGGCGAAAGCGGCCAGTTTGTCGATATTGTTGCCCGTGTAAGCTCTGCCGATACGGATATGCAGGTCGATGCAAGCAAGACAGGTTCCATGGACACCTTGGCTTACAGCTTGTCTGCTGAATTCGGCTGGAGATTCGCCCTGACAGAACAGTTCTACGTCGAACCGCAGGTTGAAGCAGCCTACACCTACATCGACACTGATGACCTCAACATCGATTCGGCCTCCTATGAGTTCGACACTGTCAATAGCCTGACTGGCCGGGCTGGTTTTGCTGCCGGCGTTCAGTTCCCGGACAAAATCGGAGATCTTTACGTGCATGCTTCCGTTGTGCATGAGTTCTCAGGCGATGCCGAAATCACTGGCGGCAACGGTAGCAAGTACAGCATTGATGGTCAGGACACCTGGTACGAATACGGTCTCGGCGCAACCTTCCATTTGACCGACTCCACCTACATGTGGGCGGACCTGCAACGCACAAGCGGTGCAGTACTCGATGAAGATTGGCGTGCCAACGTAGGCGTGCGCTACTCCTTCTAAAACGACAGGAACCCTGTGAGGTCGCCCCGATGGGCGTCTTCACAGTGGTTTCCGCTGTCAGCGATAAGTCCTCCAGCCAACCAGTTCTATCCTTCTCAATGCTCTCTTCACGGAGAAAACGCGTGCGCTTATTGCCGTGACCGTCTCCTGCCCTTCCTCATCGCGCGCAACACGTCTCTTTTCAGGCACATATCTCTAAGCCAATCCTTTCTTATTTGTTCAAATTCCCAGCGGCAAGTGCGAAAGCTCACTGAGTTACAAAAGAGCACGTCAAGGCTAGTCGCATTGCAAAAAAACTTGACAGGCATGGGGCACATTCCGATTTGTTTGTCAAGGGTTAAGCACAGAATGAAGCTAACTCTGACGCTTAAGAACACGTCATTCTGAGCACAAAATTTCTGGGATGGCAACCGATAAGCGCACCAGGCTTTTAACCCATCAATTGATCGGCGGAATTTCTCTGCTCGTGACACGGAATCGTCACAGGCACACATCAGGATCTAACGGCCCTTTCACATCAAACGACGTGTCCATCAGGGCAGCCCACCGCCATTGACAGGCGACCAGAAACTCCAGTCTGTTCCGATCTGCCGTCCTATGTATTCGTACAGGAAACGCAAGATCATCCCTCAGCGAGATATTCCAGTTGAGAGAGCTCACCCACCGAGAGGCTCGGCGATCGGTCGACATCCAGTGTTAAAGCGGGTTACGGCATCTGCCGGGTCAAGTCAATGCACCATTAATGGGGCGCCGTGCATTTTCGGGGGTCAATTTAAAGGACGCTTGACATGATTGGTTCGTGTTTTCCATTGGCATATGCCACACGGCGTGATGACTTATGTCGAGACAGCGATTCTACGGTCGCTACCAATGCTCATCACCCAAGTCGACCAGAATTTACTACCCAATTTGGCTGATTTTTGCCACCCGATTTGGCCGTTTTTTACCACCTGATTTGGCCGCACCCAACCACTGCGCTCATTTTGTGTCACACTACGTTTAAGGGTGCCTTTTTTGATCTTCCCGTCATAGGGAGGGGTTTTTATGCCCTCTTCAAACCGTTTTCGTCACCATCGTTCAGCTCTCGCTCTGGCCGTCTGCGCTGTTTTGTGGCCTCTGTCAGTCTGCGCCTCTCCCACCGGCAACATCAATCTCGACGCCATCAACGCGACAGGCGCCTACGCTCAGGGCTTTACGGGAGCGGGCGTGCGCATCGGCATTCTCGATTCGGGCTTTGACACCACCCACATCGCCTTTGAAGGCAAAGACATCATCAAGCTTTACAGCGACCAGTATCTCGAGAAATTCGGCACCGGCGTCAACGCCACCCAACAAAGTCACGGCAGTCACGTAGCGGGCATCGCTTCAGGCAACTCCTCCGTTAACTACGGCGTAGCCAAAGACGCCTCGTTGCTTTTGCTCTACTCGACCATTCAAGGTCCGACCATGATCTATGAGGTCGCAGACCTCTACAAAAAAGCCATTGAAACCTACGACGACGTCAAGATCTACAGCAACTCCTGGGGCTGGGTGCGCGGCTTGTTCAGCTACGGTGACATTCCGGACGAAACGAAAGCCTTCAATGAGGTTTTCAACTCCGCCGTCGAACACGACAAACTCATGGTCTTTGCCGCAGGCAACCAAGGAGGACTTGCGCCGGCTGACCCGATTCTGCCGATCATGCGGGACCCTTCGAGAGCGGGCCACTTCATCAACGTCGTCAACATCGAATCAGACCACCTCTTTGAAGAAGGATTCGTCCACGGCAACAGCAGCGCCATCGAAGCCTCCAACCGCGCTCTCTTTGCTTCTCTGTGGTCCGTCGCCGCGCCCGGAACCAACATCGTGAGCGTTGAAGCGGGAAGCGGCAACGGCTCCATTGAGATGACCGGCACATCCATGGCCGCGCCGCATGTGGCAGGCACCCTTGCGCTCGTGCAGCAGGCATTTCCCTGGATGACCGCCTCGCAGCTGGCCGACTGCGTTCTCAGCACCGCCCGCAAGCCTCAGGAAGGAGTCTACGAAGTACTTGCCCTGCATCCTGAACAAACAGGCGCGGACCCAAACCATAACAACCCGGACTATCACCTGCAGTACGGCGGCAAGCTGGATTTTCGTGTCGCCTCGCCCACGTGGTCACCGGACGAAAACAAATACGTCTCCAACGTCTACAAAGAATCCGCCGCCATTGTCTTTTGGGGCAGTGCCGGCACCAAGCTTGGTAACCTCGATGCTCTCAAGGCAGAAGCCGCCGAACGCGCAGCTGCCCAGTGGCGCAAGGAAATCCTCGACGGCTACGAATGGGAACTTGACCCTGACGCCTATCTCGAGGCGGTAGATAAGGCATACAAGGAATGGAAGGAATACTTCATCAAAAACTGCACCATCGTTGAATACGGAATCGGCGCGGGGCTTCTGGATGCGGCTTCTGCCGTGGGCGGCATTGCCGAACTCAACATCAACCGCATGGCGCGTTGGGATGAAACTGCCGAAAAGTGGACGCTGCCGGTTCAGACAAGGCTCAACGGACAAAAACAGATCGCCTACACGCTCAATCTTGCCGGCAACGGCGTGAGCCGCTTTATCAATGACATCAACGAAGTGCGCTGGAATCCGACGCTGCACATCACCACCCAAGAAGAATTAAAGGCATACAACGAGGCAATCCAAAGCGGCCAACCTTATAAAGGTTCGAGCAATCAGACCTCTGCTCCGGATCAGGCCGGTCTTCCCGTTTCGCTCGTCGTTTCCGGCACGCTCGGTGAAAACAACAGCATCGTTTCAGCGGGCACTCTCGTCATGAGCGGTCACGCCTCCTACAGCGGCTCCACCGACGTGATCAACGGCGCCACACTCGTCATTGACGGCATCATTGACAACGACGTCCAGTCCGATGCCACGGCCACCGTTGCAGGACGCGGTGTGGTCGGGTCACTGACATCCCGCGGCACGCTCTCGCCCGGAGACGATCTCAACCCTGGTAATCGAATCGGCACGTTTCACGTCAAAGGTCAACTGAAACTAGAAGCGGGCTCATCGCTTGTGCTTGATGTCGGCGAACACACGATCGACCAAATAATCGTGCGCAATCTTTCTCAGGATCAAACATCGTCCCTGACACTTTTGGCGAAATCCGGCCAAGAGAGCAATGCTGATGCCCCATTGAACATCACGATTCGCACGGGGCAATACGTCGATCAAACGATTACCCTGCACCCAAGTCTCTTTTTCCCGGGTTTGGAAACTGATGACGAAATCTTTAAGCAGGTCAAAGAGGCGGAGCTCTCTTGGGGCGGCGGCATTACGTTTAAGTTTCGCAAAATAGAAGACGGCAAATTTACGATGCACCGTGTCGAAAACAGCATGCAGCTTGTCGGCAAAACCGTTTCACTCTCGCAAGACGCCATGCGCCGAGCTCAAAAACTGGACTCTGTGATCCAAGCCGACGGCATTCTTTCGGGAGCCGCCGCCGAATTCGTCAGCGCCGTGGATATCCTTTCCGAAAACCTGAGGGTGGGACACCCCGAAAGCGACAAACAGCTGGTGGCTGAAACCCTGGAAAACGCGTTTGCTTCAACCAAGGCGGATTCTCACCTGGCCTTCGATGCCGCCGCAATGTCTCGATCGATTCGCCTGCGTGAGGTGACAGCGCTCTCGCCGCTTACCGATCTGTATGCCACGGATGTCATTCCCGAGGCTTCGCTCGTCGTCGAACGGGCAAATATGGACGGCGCGAAATCATTTCAGAGTACCCGTACCATTCTTTCAGCCGGCGCTCGCCGCAGTTTCGGCGACTGGGCGCTGGGCTGGAAAGTCGGCGGCTATTACGACGACATCGAAATCTCCGGCCCGGACAAGGGAAACGCGCAAGGTGTTTTTGCAAGCATTTCGGCGATGCGGGAATTCGGTGCCGGCATGCGACTCTTCGGTCAGGCACTTCTGGGCTACGGGGTTGAGGATCGCACAAGATACGTCAGCGACTTCTACGGTTCAAAGCGACTCGATACAACCACCCATGCAGTCAGTCTCGGCGCGTCCATCGGCATCGGCCGCAAATTTGCCCCCGATCAGATCGCGCTCTCGTTCATGCCGTACGCTCAGCTCAGCTGGGACGGCATTCACCGAAACGATGTCCGCGAGTCCGATTCTGTCGTTGCACAAGAATATGAAGATGAACTTTTAAGCGTAGCGGCACTTGAAGCCGGCCTGGCTTTCAAGACTCGCAGCAATGCCGCCTCCCCGACAGGCAATCTCTTTCTGGAAGGTCGCATTGCGTACCGCAATCGCTTTCACGTCAATGGCGACGAGACATACACATGGACCGGCATACGCGACGAAACCAACGTTGAATTTTTCGACAACCGTCACGCAGCGGCAGCGCAATGCAAGATTGGCTGGATATCGTCAACCGGTCACGAGTTCGCGCTGATGCTCGATGGTGAAGCCGGGGACTCCGGAGACGAGCGCTGGGGCGCTTCTCTGCGCTGGACGAAGCACTTCTGATCGGACAGAAATCATCGGCTCACCATACATCAAGCGCCGCTTCGAAAATCCTTTAAGCGGCGCTTGATGTTTCTTCTTAAAAATCCGTATCTGAACTATTCCGACTCACCGAGCAATTTGCCGACCGTCTTGTCGATTCTCTCGGCAGTCTTGCCCCACTTCGTGAGCGTCATGCTTCCGGCCTTGTACTTGGCGGTCGACACGATGGCGCCGTTTCTATAGAGCGTCAGTTCCGCAAGACCGAGGTAGGTCGTTGCGTCCCACGAGCGCTGCATCACGTAGCTCAAACGGTATTCCGACGTGCAGGACGCAGCATCCCGGACCACTGTCGTCTTGATGCCGCGGCGCTGGAATGCCGACTGCAGCGACGGAATGGCCTCACCGATCGTGACCTTGGGATTTTGGATGATGCAGACTTCCGTCGGCATCACTTCAAGCGGCTCAACCATCTTTCCGGTCGTCGTGTTGGCGCACCCGACCATCAACGCGCATACGGTCGAGGCCGCTGACAAACCAACTGCTTTGTAAAGCATTTCTGCCTCCCGTGTCATTGTTGATTCTGTACGGCCACAATAGCAGATTCCGCTCGATGCCAACGAGCTCAAGGCCTTGAATCAACATGATGGTTACCGGATAACGGAAAAAAGATAGGACATTTCGCCGCGAACTTTCGATATTCTGAAACTAGATTATTCGGCAAACGACGAATGTTTTATTCGTCAATCTACGACTCGAATTTCAGCGAGTACTTCTACTCGACAAATGTCGTAAAAATCATCTTTCTTGCCCGAGCTGTAGGTTTGAAAAACCGGTTTTGTCATCAAGGCGCCGAACTACGAAATTTCGGATCCGATCTTCCGACATTGGATCCGGCGCCGCGTTGATCTGAGAATTTGATCGGTTTCCATTCTGTGACAGAGATTTGTCTACGAGTGCCTGAACTCTTCCTCGCAAGAACCCGGGTTCAAGATACCGGAGGATTATGGAAACGATCATTCGGTATCGCTTGGCATGTTTACCTAAGGTTTCGTATCCGAACCATTACGGTTCGCCGAAGAGTTTGCCGATTGCCCGGTCGAAGCTCTCTGAGAGTCATACCTCGCTCAGTTAGCTTCACGCTTCCGACGCCGGCAAAAACGTTCCGACATCTGCTTGTCCGCTCATAGTCGTTCTTGCCGGCAGTCCGAACGTCAGGCACTCTCAGCCATTGCCATTCGAACGAATTTCAGCAATGCTCGGAAACGTTGATCAAGCATCGTTATCCTTGAGGTTCTAATCCGACAAGCGGATACGCAAGCCGAGCCCATACTTTGCGCGCATAGACCGACAGCATTCTGCCGGCGACAGTCGTGCCGGATTTCGCTTCTTGCAATTCCGCGCCATTCTGGCAAAATGCCGACCTTCAAACGGATTTCTCAGTGTTTACCGTGGTCTTCGGACCGATCAAACCTGAACTACAAACCAACCCGACGCGGGCGTTTGCCTGCGTGAATGCAAGTTTCGAGTGTCTCCCTCAACGGAGCTCTCAGCTTGTCTTTGGTGGGTTTTCGCTCGCTCCCTTTGATGGATTTTCAAAAAGGCGAAAACCACTATGCCAATGACATTCACAACTTGCATTTCGGCTCAAGACTTCGGACTTGCGTCCGAGACAATGATCCCGGGGTTTCAGGCTTCGCAGCTTTCCTGTGCTGCGCCCGCCCAAATCGTTCGGGTCGATCCCTGCCACGTGTTCGATGAATCCTTTCTGCAGGATCTCGTGCTGTGGTGGACCTGGTACGACACCCGTATCCCGCTTTACATCGCGGGACCCACGGGTTGCGGCAAAACGACCTCCGTTCTTCAGTTTCTCGCACGCGTCCATGTACCGGTCATTTCCCTGACCTGTTCCCGACGCTTCGTGAAGGACGACCTTGTCGGCCGCTGGGGCGCGCACGAAGGAGGCTTCGCATGGATCGACGGACCGGCCACCATTGCGTGGAAAACCGGAGCCGTACTGCTCATCAACGAGTTTTCGCTCGCTCCCCCGGAAGTCTGGGTGGGCGCCAACGACATCTTCGAAGGGCAGTCAATCACGATCGAGAAGACTGGTTTGAGCATTCCCAGACACGTCAACACCCGGGTCATTGTCACCGACAACTGCCGTTGCGGTACGCTGCCCGAGTCGGCATACAGTTCTCGCAACCAGCAGGACGCCAGCACGTGCGACCGCTTCTGGCATATGGCAGCCGATTGGCCCAAACCCGAAGTGGAAGCCCGCATCGTCCTATACCGTTGTGAGCGCATCGCTCAGGGCGCTCTGTCAAGCGAAACGCTTGCCGAGCTTGCCCGATGCGCCGCACGATTTGCACAAGCCTCGCGCACGAACCCTGCCTTGGAAGCGGATTTCGTGAGCGAAGACGTGCCCGCGGCACTGAGTACACGCGTTGTGATTCGCCTGTGCGAAATACTGACGCAGCTGCTTGCGGGCTCCTGCAGCCCCGAGCAGTCTCTGTCGCGAGCCGTCCGGCTTGCCATCGGCAGTGCACTCAACGACCGCGCGTGTCTGACGCTCTTGGAAATGGCGGCGTTTCACTTCGCCCCGTTGCTTGAGACGCTTCACTCTTCGACGGCAGCGAACCGAAGACGTCGTAACGTACGACCGAAAATCGGTTAACGCCGCTCTCTCTTGCCGCGCGCCCTTTGACTCCCGAAGGACGCCCCCTTCTCATCCTTTCCGACCCCGTTTTCCGTCCTTTCTGCTCAAGACGCAGAGGCTCTCCGCAATGCTTGTCCGCAGGCATTGTCGAGTCAGCCTCTGAGGTTCTTTGCGTGTGCGATTGACGGCAACGGGGTCTTTTCTTATGGAAAAGCACCCGATATGCCCGACGATCCCCGCCCCGAACCCGTTGCGATGACCGACGACGAAATCGCGAAACTGGCCCCTTTGAAAGGAGAGGAAAGTTTCTCGGTACGGTTTGCCGCCAACGTCGACCTTGAGCCGAACTGTAAAGGCCCCGTGCCTTTCTTGGGCCCGCACTTTTGCGAGCTCACCCGAAAGCAGTTTCGAGACCTCTACGGGAAAAGCCTTCTTTGCAGGACAGACCGAATTGAAAACATCGACGCCGGCTGCGGCCCGCTGCCCGAGCTTCCCAAAAAAGCTCCGAAAAAGGCAACGCCGCTGAGGCGCTCGTTTCGTCGCCGTCCGTTGAAGCGCCAGCGTTTCAACGAAAAAGAAAGCCGTCAGATGCGTCTGCTCGATTAGTCAAGCATCCATGGCTTTGAGAGCTCGCAACTGAACCTTAAATTTCTGCGGTTTGTGTCCCTTCGCTTTCTCTCTTTTTCCCGGCATCTTCGGCCTAGCCGACGGTTGTCCGGGAAAAAGGGAGTGCCGGGATTTTCCTTACCCTTTCTTATCCCATCTACCCCGACGATTCCCGCCCTTGAGTCACATCGAGTTTGACACTCTCGCCGAACGCCTTCTTGAGAGGCTCTGTTTGTGCGCCAGCCTGCGTCAACGCTACGCGACGATTCTGTCCGAATCGCTCGCGACCTTTTCGCCCGACATTAAACCTCAGGCGCAACAACGACTTTTGTCGTTTTTACAGGCAACCTTCACCGACAACATCCGGCACGACCCCAAACTCACCGAGGCGCTTTTTGAAGTCGCCCTGATGCTCACGGGCCTCATTGCCAGAAGCGACGCCCGATATTCCGATGAATGCCGCAGGCTTCTGGCCGCCTTTTTCGAAGAACCCCAAAGAAAGTGTCCCGTCTCCGGTGACAAACCAACGGCCTTTCAAAACGCCCTTCTGCTCCTGGCGGGCTTTCTTCTCACGTTTCCGAAGCCAAATTCAGTGGCATCGTCCGAGTTCAATAAAGTGCTCTTTGCTCGGCACCTCTTCTTTGCGTCGATGGCAACTGCCGCCCCGGGCATACTGACGCGCACCATGGTCGCAATGCGTACGCAATCGAGCTCGAATCCGCCCCTGCGGCTCTTCATGTCGCCCGACGCTTTTACCGAGCTTTTCACACAACGACTACGCAGCGAGATTCCGGAACTTTTCAAAGCCATCTCCGAACATTTCTCAAACGTCACGGACCAACCGTCGCTCTATGCGTTTCTCACTCAGGCAAGGCTCGTTGTCTCTTCCTTTCGCGCCCATTGCTGGGAAAACGACGGCAGACAACACCTCGTCACCCTCTGGGAAATTCATCCTGAGGCGGCAAAACGCCTTTTGGCTTTGATTTCACCCGAATCGAAACGAGCACTTGCAACCGCCGCCTACGACTATCTGCAACTCGAAATCAACGTTGACACCGACTTGGGAATCAGAAGCACACGAAGCAATGTAACGAATCAAGCCCTCCGAACCTTGCCCGATTCGATCTGTCACCCCGTCATGAATGGGGCCGTTGCCGGCCTCGGACTGTCTTCCTGGGCATCGGGGGTATTTGCAAAGGGTTTGCGCAAAGTCGACGAAGCTCTGCGTCTAAACGTCGCTTCGCGCAAATTTTTTGGCGTGGGGCTCGATTCCCACATGGAAAAGAGCATTGAGACCATGGCAACAGAGCCGAGCGTCTCAGCGTCGGTCGGCACCGAAAACTTGCCGCAGACAGAGGACCAAATCAAGGAACACATCACGTACGCCTTGATGCGTTACGCCTCCGAACACAAAGCTGCCATACGAACTGCCGCAAACCGTTCGGCACAAGATTCGAGCGCCGCCCGAACGCAGCTGCCCGCGCTTCCCGCAGGCCTATTCGTGCCGTCGCGATTCTTCTCCGGTCCGATCGCGCTCTGGATCTCGCCGCTGCAAGCCTTGGGACTAGCCGTATCCTGTACGAGAGAAGTGTCTGAGGCAGCCGACAACGAATCGGAATCACAAACCGAAACCATGATTGCACTGTACCGTCATTCGCCGGGCAATCCCTTGCCCGAAACCGGCGTTCTGTTTCCCTTTTTCGAGTCCGTTTCGGCAGCGATCTGGTGGGTGGAGCACATGTCGGAGTTTCACAGCACGAAGCTCTCAGAGGCTACTCGCAAGGATGTGTTGAAACAGTTTCTCTTTACCGACGCCATGGCGCGACTTTTAAGGTTCTTTATCCGAGAGAGACGAGAAGCAGACCAAGAGATCGGCAATCGTATGCTCGCGCAAAGCGCAGCTCTCACTCAAAACCAAACGGGGGAACGCACAAAACGCGAGTTGCAGAAATTTGTCAAGCCAAAGCTTCTTCGCAAACTCTGCTCGGCCTCAATTGCCGAAGTCGCGCACGGCTATTTGACGCATGAACTTCGCCGCAAAGGCGAAGCCGACGTCTCCACCGGTCTTGAAATCGTGCTTGATATCCAAAAGCGGCAGCTTGCCGCCTCCCGCAGCAAGCGCCTTAAACGCGTCGTCGCCCGACCCGATTCCTGAACTTCTTGTTCTATTTATGACACTTTTGACAATCTTCTCCCGCCGTCGACGTTCCGTCTTTACGGCCGGTACCGATTCTGTGCGCGCCGACACCTGGCGCCCCGCAACCGAATTCAAGCCTGCTCTTGCCTGGAGCGTGACCGCGTCCGTCGCCGGTGTCTTTGCTGCCGCCGGATTGGCTCCGGCTTTTGCCGCCTCCCTTGTCGGACTCGTCTCTGCCTTCATGGCGGGCATCCGTCTGAAATCCGGCATGGCCGTTCTCAAGGACCGAGCAGCGCTTGCGGGCAGTGCCTTGGAATTCGTTTCATGCCGCATCTTTGCCCGACGTCTTCTTCGCGCACGCCGCGAAATGGCCCGCAAGGGCGACACCGAAACCTTTGCGCCCGTGTGGTTCGGCCGCGGTTTTGACTGGGGCCCCGAGCACGCGCAAAAGCTCTATGAGCTCTCCAAAATTGACGTCGAGCGGCTGATTCCGCACCGCAATATCTGTCGCCGTCTGACCGGCACTGCCCCTAAGGATCCCCGTACGGTTGGGCTCGCTGCCATTGACGGCTTGGAGAGCAGAAAGAAGGACATCTGGGTCTCGGAAAAGACATTGGAAGGCGGCACGCTCATTGTTGGAACGACCCAGGCGGGCAAAGGCGTGCTTCTTACGAGTCTCGTCACTCAGGCGATTCTGCGCGGCGAAGCGGTGATCGTGATCGACCCCAAGATGAGCTCCCGACTCAAAAACGCCGTAACGGCTGCGGCAAAGCTTGCCAACCGCAGCGATCCCCTTTTCTTTCATCCGAACGACCCCGATGGAATCCGCATCAATCCGCTCACGCACTTTGAGAGACCGAGTGAAATCGCCAGCCGCCTTACCGCCGTGATGGCCGACTCCGGCCCCTTTACGTCCTTTGCATGGTCTGCGGTGAACGTCGTCGTCAATCTCCTCGTTCACGTCGGCCGCACGCCCTCGATTGCCGGCATCGAATCGGTGCTCACGGGCGACTTCGAAGATCTGCTTTTGGAAGCGGTGGAACTCGACTGCGAGCCGGATCTGTTTGATACGCTCGTCTCCGAAGTCAAGCTCAAGGGTAAAAAGGGCCGCGAAGGCGTGCTTCTGCTCTTGGATAAAGCTCGAGACAGAGAGGCGCTCTCGGAGGCCACGCTCAAAGGTGCCGCTACCTACGCTCACGACCCGGTGCATTTTTCCAAAATCACGGCGAGCCTCATGCCCGTTCTGGCAATGCTCACATCGGGAGCTCTGCGACAAACGCTTTCGCCCGCAGACAACGACGCAGAAGCAATGAGCTTGTCGGAGATCATCGCCCAGCGAAAGATTCTCTACGTGTGCCTCAATTCGCTTCCCGATCCGACGGTCGCGGGCGCCATCGGCTCCCTTCTTCTTGCCGACCTCGCCTCCTGTGCGGGCGAACGTTACAACGACACCTCGATTGCCCGCACCACGGTGAGTCTCTTTGTCGATGAATGCTCCAACGTCATCAACCGCTCCCTCATCGAGATACTCAACAAGGGCGCAGAATCCGGCCTGCGCACTACCTGTGCCATGCAGACGGTGGCCGACCTTGCCGCCCGCTTGGGTTCCACCGACGAAGCGCGAATGGCGCTCGGCAACTTCAACAGCCTCGTGAGTCTGCGCACCAAGGATCGCCTCACGCAGGAATTCGTGGCCGAAACGTTCGGGCGCACCTACATCGCCAACACCGCCGCCACGCTCACGAGCGCTTCGGATACGGCGCACCCCGGACACTTCACCGCAGGCGCCTCTCGTCAGATCACTGCTTCGCGCGAAGAGATCATCCCCTGTGACGTGCTCGGCAAGCTCCCCAACTGCGAGTTTTTCGCGTCTCTTGCGGGCGGCCGTCTTGTGAAGGGCCGCACGCCGATTCTGATTGCCGACGAAGACTTGGTCTCCGGCTAAAACCTGTCGTCCTTTGAAAGGAATTTCCATGACCACAAAGCCTTTGAGATCCCTCGCCTCCGGTGGCCTGTTTCTGATCATAGCCCTGTGGCTTGCCGTCTTTTGCTTTGCCTCGGGCTCAACCGTTCAAGCCGTTTTTGAGCACGAAAGTGCAGCGTGCGAAGCATCCTGCCGGGCGTATGTTGCCCCCAAACTCAGGTTGATTGACGGCAGTTTCGATGAACTGCGAAACACAATCTACCGGGAGATTGTCTCCTTACCGGCCGCCGATGAATCTCTCTCCGAACTTGACGCCGCTCTTCGCAACGGGCTCTGGCAGACGGCATTAAATCGCCTTGCGGCTATCCAAGGACTCCTGCGTCTCGTTTGCTTGCGTCTGGAAGTTTTCAAATACACGTTCGGACTCATCTTGCTTTTAGCCGTCGCCACCGTCATTGACGCTTTGAGTCTGCGAGCCATTGCGCACCACACGTTTGAGACCTCGCGACCGGCAGTGAGCTTTACCTCGGCAATTGGCTTTTTAGGGGCTTTGATTGCGGGCTCGGCTTTGGTGCTGATGCCTTTTGCGGGAGCGGCAGTAGCAGGGCTCACCGTAATTGCAGTCGGTTGTGTGGGGCTTCACGCTTGGGTGAGGTATTTCCATCGTTTGTGACGATGCCGTTTTGTAAAGCCGCAGTTTGTTGTCGTATTCACGAACTGGAGGCAACTTTTCTACATTGTGCTAAGGGTGCAGATTCGCATGCAGTAGCTTCTCGTACTAGCAGAATCAACAAGCAAATTACGTAAGGTTATAGTATTTAATGTAATTATGTTGATTTCAATAATTTGGCGTAACTGTTCTGAGTAACTCTATGTCCGCACCTATTTTCCAACGTCCTGATCTAGCGCTTGCATTGAGCAACCGTTTGCTGCACCCTGATGCGTTGCAACTCACGTCACGGGACGGTCTTTTTCTCACCGGCGTTCGCCGTATTGGCAAAACCACATTTATCCGCAGAGACCTGATACCACAGCTCGAAAAGGAAAACGCGTTGGTCATCTACGTAGACCTTTCGGACAATCGAGAGCGAATCTATGCTTCCGAAGCGGTGCTTTCCAAAGTGCGAGAATCGCTGGCAGACTTGTCCCGATTGTCTTTCCTCAAAGCTAAGCCATCGGCCGTCTCTTTGCAGTTCGATGCGAAACAGGTCGGCACTCCCACAGGCGTCTCGCTTGCGCAGGCATTCTCGGAAATCATTGCCACCTACGATGTCAATGTCGTACTCATCATTGACGAAATCCAGGAACTGCTCAGAAGCGAAGCCGGACTTAATCAGCTTGCAGCATTAAAAGCCGCCCGTGACGCCGTCAACCTGCGCCCGAACAATCCCAACGACACCTATTTCCTGCTCGTTGGCATCGGTTCGCAACACTCGTTGATCAAGTCCATGGTCTTCGGTTCCTCTCAGGCCTTCTACGGAAGCGATCATCTGGTCTTTCCGCTATTGAGCGATGAATACCTCATATGGCAAGCCGGCCAAATGAAGGACAAAACCAAAGTGCCTTCAGCAGAAGCTTTACGCAGGGGTTTTGCCATCCTGGGCGGCCGACCGACAACGTTCCGCCGGCTTTTGGAGCAGATGCAGACCTATCCCGGCAGTGAAATCGATCCGGTTTTCGTCGCACTGTGCCGCAACCAGGCAAGGTCTGACGCCAATGTTCTTTTGGAGCCGATTCGCAACTCCGAACTGATCACGCGTCTACTTTTCACTGAAATCGCCAAAACCGGACCAAGAGGATGCAGCAACCTTTTTTCTTCGGCATTTCGGGCACAGCTCACTAAGTCTGCCGGTCTCGATCGCACCATCAGCGCCTCTTCAATCCAAGGCAAATTGGGTACCATGCAGAAAAACGACTGGATTTATCCGGTAAGTTATGGTTGCTATGCCGCTTCAGACCCGCAAGCTGCCAGCATATGGTTGTCCGAAGAAGAGTCTGACTAACGGACCAGCATCGCGGCTCGCTTCCTTCAATTCTCAAAGCGAGCAGCGAGCTCTACCGCCTTTTGCAACCGAACGGACGAAAATGCCGGCGCATAGTCTCTCAGATCTGATGCATTCATTCTCACAGTCGGTTTGACCGCCAGACTCTTCCAGTTCCGGACTGCACCGATTACGCGCTTGAAGATTTCAACTCCTTCCTCATCCGTCAGGTCAAAAGCCGCCAGATTGTCCCAAATCTGCCGCACATCCTCTATCTCTCCTTCTGCCAGCGACAGATAGTTCTTTGACACATACGGCGCTTCGGGTCGACTCAAAGGCACGGGATTGATGTCGAAAGCCGGCGACAACACCCAAACTCCGTTGTTGCGCATCAACAGTCCCGTATTGCGTCCGTGGTCGTCGGTGTTGTTGATCAGATAGTTCAGAAGCAGTCGACCGACGATTTCCTTAGCAGTCGTTTTGTCCAGACTGTCTGCCTGAAGATACAGACGTTCGTTCAGTTCCGTGTAGCACGGCGGTGGGTAACCGTCTTCCGTGCTCTGCAGAAACGTGGCCATTGACCAATACGGAATACGGCGACCTGTCGACGTACGATCAAAGCGGTCAATAACCGCCACGTTGACGTCATCGATTGTCACAACTTTGCCGGTGGCGGCATTGAGTCCTGCAGCACGCGCAAGTTCGAGTCCAAGAATCTCGCCTTTGACGACGCTTCTTTCGTCATTGACACTCGCAAACTTTCCGATGGCAAGACGTCCGTTTTCGTTGAGAACAGTGCATTTGGGGCGTGCACCGCCCAGGGAAGTACCTTTTCCTTCGAGATAATCCAGATCGGCGTCCGTTTCCTCGTCCATCTCGAATCGTCTGGAAGATCGAGCAATTTTGCCAAGTTCAATTACCGGCGGCGTACGACGCTTACCTTCCTCCACATCATCAGGCTGATGTCCTTCGAGCGCAAAACGAATCGCTCCGACACGGCTAAAGTCGTCTACGGCCAAAAGGAAATCGACTTCAGAGAGTTCGCGATTAAGACCGGCTTTTCGAAACGATCGCTTAATAAGGCGCCGTCCCCAACTGTCAGGTTCGGTATCTGCAAATGCAAACGGAAAAGGGCTTCGCCGATCCGTGTCATTTAGGTAGAACCATTGAAGCGAAAGTGTCAACTCAGGAGAGATGGCAAAAGCACTTCTCTCTGACACCCAAGAATCGGAGTAACAAAACTGCGAGGCCCCGGGACGCACCGGATCATAGGCAAGTGTCCCGATGCGATCTCTTCGCTCACCGATAAATACCGAAAGTCGCTGTTGCATTTCAGAACCCTTCAAATTCTTCAGGCTTACGACGGACACGTTTAGGAAGTAAATCCTCCATCATGGCTGCGCCCACCCGGTCTTCCAGCGGAGACAACACGCTGTCAAACGACTCAAGCCGATCAAGAATCATCAGAACTCGACACACTGTGGCAAACGCCACCGTTCCGTCGCCTTTTTCTATACGCTGATAGGTCGCAATCGACGTACACGCCTTCTCGGCCATGTCCATCTGCGTGAGACCTCGTTTGCGCCGAGCAAGAGAAATATATTCGCCGATGCGGGTACAAAAGGTGTCAACGGACTTGAAGTAAACACGCTCTCGTTGTTTTCGCGCCGTTGCTGTGGATGGCTGCTTCATTTTAGACCTTATATACAATGTTCTAACGCGAATTTTACCGCTTAAAAGCAGTCTTAGCTCTCTATCCGTCCTGACTTTCGCCCTGAATTCCTCCCAGTTCCTTGCGGCGGAGCTTTTTCAAGGAATTTTGGTTTTGCATCGGATACTTTGATCGTCTTTCAACATTAAATATGATGTTTTTTAGGCGTTTAAGCTTTGTTTGTAATGTTTTAATCGCCGACATCTCGGATGTCTGCAAAAATCCTGATGCCACATGTAGAAAGTTCCGGCTTCAGCTTATGCCGGCACAACGAGATGTCGGAAGACAATCATCTTCGTAGAACCGACAAAAACTATTCTGCAGCCTGATCCGCAGACAACTTCAGTCCGAAAAGGATCTGCCGTTGCATCACTAGGGCATCGCGGCACGCAAAGAAGACGCATCCCTGTCCGGGGCTGCGAACCTCTCTGAGCACATGTCCTTCGCCCGGATCAATGATCTCACCCAACAGATCGTCTTTGCGGACAAGGTCTCCCGGCTTCACCAAACATCTGAAAATGCCGGCGGCCGCGGCATGGGCGTTCACAATGTCATCGTCGCGCAGTTGCTCAGAAGAAACGCCCTTTTGCACTTGGCAGGACAGAACACCACGCCGAACCAAAAAGCGCAACACGGCGTTGACGGCAATTTCGGCCGACACAACATCAATGCGATCCGTTTCACTCGTGAAAATCGTATAAGCCCGGGTATCCCATATCTGCCAGTTGAAATTGAGTGTCGTCGTATCGATCGGAAGCGGATCGCGCACGAAAACGTAAGGAAGCCCGAAGTCACATGCTGTCTGCGCATCACTCCAATCGGTGCTCATCATTCGCACGTGCGGCACAAAATCGCCTCGTATATAAAAGGAAGCGAACTGAATGCCCCATTTCCACCCGATCAGATGCTGAAACAAACCGGAGGCAATGCGCTGCGTCGTCTCGCCCTTGTCATAGCCGGGAAACATGCGATTGACGTCGGTGTCGTCCATCGCCCAGAAACGCTTTCCGATGTTCACGGAAGACGGGTTGACGCAGGGAATGACTTCGACGGCGTGCCCGGCTGTCAACAAGCCTTCTTTCTCAAGCATCTTGAGCCGACGTACCAGCTGAGAGCAGATGTAGAGCTGCTGAATTTCGTTGCCTCTCATGGCCCCCACAATCGCAGCCGATTTTTCACCTTTGCCGAAGCGATACCCCGTAATAACCATCGGCTCGCGGTAAAGCGACGGCATCTCAAAAATCCTGATGCGCCTCATTTGGCCGCTCCTTTTTTGTCCTTTCCCGATTCGCTGACGGCCAAAACGCGTGCGACGAGTGAACCGGGATTGACGACCGGATACTCACGAAGCGTAAAAACCAGTCCGTTGCAAGGACTCTTCACCTCCTGGAGAACCGTGCCGTCAATCGGATCAGTGATCAGTCCCAACGAATCGCCTTCGTGGAGATTCATCCAGTGCCGCACCTTCGGAATGAAAACGCCGGGATAGTCCGCATTGATGAATTTCACCCGACCGTCGGTTGAAACAATCGGCTCCGCCACCTCCTGAACGGGGCCTGACCAAATACCCAGACGCTTCATCAAGCGCAACAGACCGACAGTAATTCTCTCGCCATACTCCTGCGTAATGCGCATCCCGACGCCGGCCTCAATCACCAGACAAGGCACTCCGATTCTGTTGAGCGACCAGGCAAGCGTACTTTCCAAAACGGTAGCCGCCGCATGAACCCAGATGAAATCACAGTTGAGTTCCTTAGCCAAAGGCACCAGTTTTTCGGCCGTGTTGATGTTGACACGAACCTGAGGAATCTCCCGCAAAAAGATATTCGACGCGTGAATGTCAACGGCACAGGCCGCCCCCTTCATGTCGGAAATGATCTTGGCTGCAATCACCTCTTCCGTGGTGCCTTTTGCGTCTCCCGGGAAAATGCGGTTCATATCCAGATCAAAACGCGGAATACCCCGCGTGATCGAATCAATGCCCAAAGGATTGACAGCAGGATAAATGTCGACAATACCGCTCACGAACTGAGGATTTTCAGCCAATATCCGGTTTAATCGAAAACACACATATTGACCTTCCAACTCGTCTCCGTGCGTGCCCGTCACCACGCAGATACGGGGCAATTGACGGCTTTCGGCCTCTTTTTCAGAAAGTCCGGCCGGCAGAATGCGGTTTTTGCGAATCACCGCCTTTTCGGCCACCGGCAGACGAATCGATACGACGTTTTTGATCATAGAAATTCGGCGCGGAAACCCCTGCATTCATGCAGGT